>Ga0316209_1000182_pt1 | contig 129789 bp, 122 predicted proteins | sample 6monopyrite_MG_FD_204945 | JGI IMG/M metagenome (GOLD analysis project Ga0316209, IMG submission 204945) | Microbial mat bacterial communities from mineral coupon in-situ incubated in ocean water Damariscotta River, Maine, United States -... | ecosystem: Environmental > Aquatic > Marine >... | reverse complement strand
ATCAATTGCCCCACCCTTTAGGGCGGGGGATTATGGATTCTTGGTTGTAAATCAGGGCTTTAGCCCTTTTCAAAAACAGAAATTGGGCTGAAGCCTTCATATGTTTCTGATGCTATATCTCAGCCCTGAAGGACGGAATTATTGCTCAAAAAAAATTGAGTGAAAACTAAATTACCCACAGTATTCCACATAGACCCAAAAAAAGTGACTCCTGGAGCCACCTAATTGTACCAATTCTCAATGAGATCGGTACTGCCTTAGTTTGTCTTTCCACCTTCCCTTACGAGTCCATGTCTCCTTCAATCTATTGTTCCCATCCACCGGTAGCTATGTCCAGATCATCTACAAACTGCAATCCTACTGGGAGATCTAAGCAATCACTATGAAAAACAAGTCTGGTATTTCTCATATTACCGCTTGGTGAGCCAGACGTGGATACGAAAATCACCGTACTTGTTCTCATAGCTGGAATCGAAAGGCTTAGGGTAGCATTGCCCGATGACGTTGCATTCATTTCCGAAACACCATTTAATGCAACGCTTGCTCGTTCACCCCATCCCCCATAACAAGAGTAATAAAAACTTGGACTCCAAGTGATAGGACTTCCTGTCGTATTTTCTATTCTGAAAAGTGTCAGAACTACCTGTCCGTTGGTTGAAGAATAACTGGACCATTCCTCACTCAACACCACGGCGTTCCGCTTAGCGTAACCTTTTTTTGTGAACAGATTTCTCAGAATGTCTTTATCAGAAGACATACTTGAAGCAACTCCGTTGTTATCTGTCCAGATTTGCGGAGAGATCCCACCATGAAAATCGGGGTTGTTATCTAATGCCCAACCACCAGGCGCACCGTTAGAATATGTGTGAAATGAAGCCCATCGGTAGGTAGCAGCTGAACCGCCTCCGCTTCCGGCTGGTCCTTGAGGCCCGGTGGGCCCAATTAATGAGGTTGGTGATCCCCATGCACCGGCACTTTTAGGGCCATATATATCGCTAGTAGTCGTGTTAATGTAAAAATCTCCATTAACTCCCTCAGTAATAGGCACGACCGTTCCGTTCAAAATGTTTTTATCGTCTGCACCCATTGCCGTTTGCCAACTAGCATTACCACTACCGTCTGTTGTTATTACTTGATTAGCTGTACCATCAGCGGCAGGAAGGGTATATTCATCACCTACGCTTAATGTTCCGAATACTTTTAAAGAATCAGTGGCAAAATCGCCATAGATGAGAGGTGTGGTAGAATTTGAGTTTTCAATGTAGAGTTTGTTAGAAGTTGTTTCGTTGCGACCTGCACTACTTCCTAAGAATATATTTCCAGAACCATTACCAATACTTCCCGCATATTTTCCAATAGCTACATTGTCATTTCCTGTTGTATTTCCAAGCAGAGATGCTTGACCCATTGCAATATTATTACTACCCGTCGTGTTAGAATAAAGGGAATTATTCCCGAAACCGTTATTGTATTCACCTGAAGTATTAAGATTTAGTGAAATATTACCCATCGCATTATTACCTGAACCATCAATATTTCTACTCAAAGCTCCAGATCCAACGGCGGTATTCCCAGATCCTGTTGTGTTTTTTGAAAGAGCTGAAGATCCATTTGCAACATTGTTTACTCCTGTCGTGTTAACGGTTAATGTGTAATAACCTATTCCAGTATTTAGACCACCTGATGTATTGTTTAACATGGATTGATAGCCAATTGCAGTATTTCTATTTCCTGTATTTGCACTAGCTGTAGTAGAACCCCTAAGTGCTTCGTAACCCATAGCCACATTATAGTTGGTGAATGGAGTAGAGGTGTTATCCGCATATTGCATTGCACGATAACCAATTGCCGTAGCATTGCTTCCGGCAACATTAAAAGTAAGTGCATCATTTCCAACTACAGTATTTCTCGTTCCAACAGTATTATTAACCATGCTTAGAACCCCCACAGCAGTGTTAAAACTACCACTAGTATTTGCGCTCAATGCAGAACCACCAAAGGCAGCATTTCTTTGTCCCGTATTTGCTCCTGATAAGGCAAAACTACCAAAAGCCGAATTTAAAAAGCCTGTGGTACTATTCATCATCGCGCTAGATCCAAATGCATTATTATCAAAACCAGTAGTATTACTTGTTAAGGCCATTCGTCCAAATGCAGAGTTCCCACTACCTGTAGTGTTATCTTTTAATGCCACATCACCAACAGCAGTGTTAATAGATGCTGTATTTGCAGAAAGTGCATCTCTTCCGATTGCAACATTTTGGGTTGAAGATGTTGTCCCTAGTTTTCCCGAATTATTGCCTATATATATATTATAATTATTGCTTAAATCATCATTTTGTCCAGCACCCTCTCCTATAAAGATAGATTGGCCAGTATTCATCGCTTCTAGCCTTGCTCCTTTCATTTTCCATCGTTCAGTTCCAGCAACGTCAAATCGTATAATATCTTCATCGGCACTTTCTTCTACTTGTATTTTTGTATCCTTATCTGCGTCAGCAGTAGCTTGGTCAACCCAAGTATAGCTTCCACTACCGTCTGTTTTTAGTACTTGTCCGTCTGTTCCTCCGGTTGGCAATTCTATTTCGTTGGTGATGGAGCCATCCACTTCTGTGGTCAGATAACCATTGTTAGCTACAAAACCATCAACTGCTGTTTCGTCCAATTGAGTATCAGTGTCTGCTGTTTGGTCAACCCAAGTATAGCTTCCACTACCGTCTGTCTTAAGTACTTGTCCGTCTGTTCCTCCAGTTGGCAATTCTATTTCGTTGGTGATGGAGCCATCTACTTCTGCGGTCAGATAACCATTGTTAGCTACAAAACCATCAACTGCTGTTTCGTCCAATTGAGTGTCAGTGTCGGCTGTTTGGTTTACCCAGGTATAGCCACCGCTTCCGTCTGTCTTAAGTACTTGTCCGTCTGTTCCTCCAGTTGGCAATTCTATTTCGTTGGTGATGGAGCCATCTACTTCTGCGGTCAGATAACCATTGTTAGCTACAAAACCATCAACTGTGGTTTCGTCCAATTGAGTGTCAGTGTCGGCTGTTTGGTTTACCCAAGTATAGCCACCACTTCCATCGGTTTTTAGGACTTGTCCGTCTGTTCCGCCGGTTGGTAATTCTATTTCGTTGGTGATGGAGCCATCTACTTCTGCTGTTAAATAGCCATTGTTAGCTACAAAACCATCTACAGCTGTTTCGTCCAATTGAGTGTCAGTGTCTGCTGTTTGATTTACCCAGGTATAACTTCCGTTACCGTCTGTTTTTAGTACTTGTCCGTCTGTTCCACCGGTTGGCAATTCTATTTCGTTCGTAGGATTAGCATCTGCATCATCCACTAAATCATTTATCGCAGTTTCGGCAGTTTTAGCGTGCAATGCAAAAGGCACGCTCAATAGCTCACTTGTACCCATCACACTATAAGACGTTCCTCCAGTTGCATCAAGAGCTGTTTCAACGAAGAATGGTCCATTCGCCCAATCAATCTCCGAGAATGTTCCAACTGCCACCGTCCCGGTTCCTATTTTCAATGCAACCAATCCAAAAGCGGAAGTTGTTGTGTTGAATGTTTCTTGATAAGTGGCTACTCCAGTGGCACTTCCTTGAAGAATGGCTACTCGTAAACCAACCGATTGATTGGCAAGAATCGCTCCATTTGAATCTCTGATTACGGCCTGATAATTAATACTTTCAGGACTTTGTGCCAGCACGTCTTGTACCAGAAAAATACAAATTGCTAGTTGTAGTATAGTTCTCATTTTTTCTTGATTATTAAGTACCGATTAATTGAATTATTCTTTGTGTCGATAAGTGAAAGCTGAAACGCTCCATCTGCCAAAATCGAAATATCCAGTGTAGATAAGGCATCACTCAATGAAGCTTGCTTTATCAATCTTCCAGATAAATCGTGAATCTGGTATTGCGTTTGGTTCGCGTTTTCTATTTCTATTTTTAGAAAATTCCCTGCTGGATTCGGATAAACCCGTGCCAACAATTCGGGTTCGGGTACATTCAATCCCGTGGTTACTTTTATGATTTGTACTTGGTGAAACCCCTGTGTAATGATGAGATCATTGGCAGCATAGCTGGCAATGATTGGCTCCCCTATTGTAAATTCCAGACTCGATGACGCTACGGTGTATGTGTCGCCCTGACTGCTGATGACCTCCTGAGCCAGTACTGGTCCAATTCTTAGGGCAAGCCAAACCACCAAAAAGGTTATAATCATTTTTTTCATAATCTTAATTTTGTTCTGTTGAAATGTTTTCAATTGCCATAAACACCCGGCTCCAATCCATTTGATACTCAATTTCCGTCAAATGTTTTACGGTAGAAGAGCTACGGGCGATTTATTGAAATTTCTCAGAATCGTACTGTTTTAATTTCAACTAAAGCTTTTTTAAGGCGGCTCTTTCGAGCCGCCTTAAAAAGCCCATCTATACACCCATTCCATAGTGAATGATATTCAGCCCCTTCAATTCCCCAGTTCAAACTCCCATTTTCCTAACAGCCCTTCTGTCCTCGTATCTTCATTTCTACCTGTAATAGTAAATACCAATAGAGTAGATGTTTCTGTCAACGATTGAATGGAGATTAAAACACCATCATCCCTCAGAATCGTATTAGGATCATTCGCATTCGGAAAGGTGTAGGTGCCACTAGCCGGCCATACCAAAACACTTTCATTGGAAAGGGCTGAAGCTGTATAGCCCTTGGAGTCGTCAAATGACAACACAAAATTGCTCCAGTCGGTATCCACATTGGCATTGGCGAAGGTGACTCCTGTGGGTGTCCATGGCTTATTGCTCAGTGCTTCTATGGTCGCCTCAACTTCATCCACCTTTGGCTTGGGGTCATCTTTTCCACAAGAAACAGACACCAGTATCATAGCCATTGATGATACTATCATTATATTTTTTATTGAATTTTTCATTTTGCTTGTCTTTAGTGAGTTAGTGAGAAATTGAAATTCGCTCTACTTGCTGGATGTCCCCAGATGAAATCCTTAGGACATAAATTCCCGATCTTAGTTCGGTAAGATTCAACTCGGATGATGCCACCTTCGTCGATTTTATTCGCTTGGATAGCACCATTCTCCCTGAAATGTCCAACAGTTGAATATCTACATCAGCCACGGACTCAAAAGTGGCTTCAATATGCAGGTAATCTTTGGCTGGATTTGGATAAAAACTCAAATGAACTGATGCTACATTAGGATCAACAGCAGTGATTATATCACCAACAGTTACAGTGATACTTAGATCACAACCATTTGCGTCCGTGACTGTCAGGCTGTACTGACCTGCCTTCACATTGGTCAAATCTTCGTCCGTTGAACCATCATTCCAATCATAGCTGTAAGGTTCATTTCCACCGGTTACGGTAACATCAGCCACCCCATCATTGCCTGCCACTACATCTGTAATCACAACTGCAATGTCTAAGGCAACATCGGGCTCTGTAATCACCACATTCTGATTTTGGGTAGCAGTATTTCCACTGCCGTCCTCAAAGGTCCAAGTGACCGTCATGTTTGCCGTGATCGGGAAAGTCGCATTGTTGGTCACCGTGACAGCCCCTCCACAATTGTCTGTGGCCGTGGGGGCAGTGAGACTCGGCAAAGAACAAATCTTGGTAACATCGCTCAGGGATGAAGCATCAGGTGCTGGAGGCACATTATCCACAAGCACCACATTTTGATCCTGAGTGGTCTTGTTTCCATCTGCATCTTCGTATGTCCATGTTACAACAGTAGTTGTAGTAATTGGGAATGAAGCATTATTGGTTACCGTTACATTTCCTCCACAATTATCAGTGGCAGTAGGAGCGACAAGGCTTGCAACAGAACAAACATCATTAACCTCATCCAACGTGCTTGCATCCGGCACGGGCCCGGTCGTGTCATCAATCACCACATTTTGAGTCTGGCTCGATTGGTTTCCATCCAAGTCCACATAAACCCATGTAAGAGTGGTATTGGCTGTGATTGGAAAAGAAACGTTTACACTTCCGTCAACCGTACCATCACAATTGTCTGTGGCAGTTGGGGCGGACAAACTGGTAACCGAGCATTGCCCTGTAACATCTTGCAGGTCAGCAACATCTGGCACAGGTGCCGAAACATCGTCAATCACTACGTTTTGAGTTTGAGTAACTGAGTTTCCACTTCCATCTTGGTATGTCCATGTTATTTCGGTAGATGTGGATATTGGAAATGAGGCATTATTGCTTACGGTCACAGATCCACCACAAGCGTCTGTTGCAGTTGGTGCGACTAAATCGGTAACCGCACATTCTGAATTCACAGCGGATAAGGTGGAAGCATCGGGTACCGGAGGTGTCCCATCTGCGATGACCACACTTTGTTCTAATGTTGCTTTATTTCCGCTTCCATCTTCAAATGTCCATACGACAGTCCTTGTTCCTGTAATCGGAAAGGTTACATTATTCGTAACCGTTACGCTCCCGCAGTTATCCGTTGCGGTAGGTATGGGCAGGCTCGCTACACTACAATCATCGGTGACCGTTTCCAGAGATGAGGCGTCTGGTACTGGTGCCAAGTCATCCGAGATAACTACGCTTTGCTCTTGGGTAGAAATGTTTCCTTCAGAATCCTCGTACGACCAGATAATTACTGTGTTAGTTGTAATTGGCAAGGTGATGTTATTAGTAACCGTCACATTTCCAGTACAATTATCTGTTGCTGTTGGAGGAGTTAAACTTGTTATAGAACAGGCATCCGATAATACAGATAATTCCTCAAAATCTGGTACGGGTGCTGTCGTGTCATCAATGACGACATTCTGATTCTGTGTGGTTGGATTTCCTCCAGCATCTTGGTATGTCCAAGTGACAATTGTTGTTCCCTGTTCCTCGATTGGAAGTACTGCATTGTGACTGACCGTTACTTCTCCGCCACAATTGTCTGTGGCCGAAGGAGTCTCTAATTCACTTACCGAGCACTGGGCTGTGACATCTTCTAAGGTTGCAATGTCAGGCTCTGGCCCTGAAGTATCATTAATGATTATATCCTGATCTTGCGTGGTTGTATTTCCGTCTTCATCTTCATAGGTCCAAGTCACAAACGTTGTGGCTGTAATTGGGAAATTGGCGTCATTTGTTACCGTAACACCCCCACCACAATTGTCGGTGGCGCCAGGGGTCTGCAAACTCACTACCGAGCATTCGGCTATTATTTCCTGCAATTGAGAAACATTGGGGACGGGCCCTGTGACATCATCTACGGATACTTGCTGATATTGAGAACTAACAAATGCCCCATCTCTGTATATCCATCTGATCACTTGTGTGTATGATATCGGAAGCACCGCCTCTGTCGTTCCCGTTACGCTATTTCCAGTACCACCTGTGGCAGTAGGTGCCGTTAATTCCGTTACTGGGCATTCTGCCGTGATGTCCGGAAGTGAGGACACATCAGGGGTGGGAACGGGATCGGATACAATTATTTCAAAATCGAATGCTTCGCTGATGCCTTCCGGAAAGTCTCTGATTTCAAATTCAATGTTGATAACATCACCGGTGCTTGCCGCTATTTTTACAAACGTGTCACCTTCGTCTATAAAAAGTGGGTTTGTGTCGTAATCTACATAATCCGTATCTGGATTACAGCCGTTTAGAAATAGGCCAGTACTGAGATCAGCATCATCCCAAATGAGTTCAAATACACCATCACTAGGCATTAGATAGGTGAAATAATATTCAAAACTGAGGGTAGCAGGTACTGTATTGACACCCAGAACTGCCATAGCAGGCACCTCACACACGTCTCCCACATCATGATCACTCACTGTAATGTTAAAATCAAATCCACCTCGCTGCGGAAATAGTTTCATTCGAACCTTGTCTCCCTGAGTCAAATCAAGAATGGTTTGAGAACTACTAGTTGGATAGGTCGATCTTCCGATAACGTCTTCTGCTTGATCATATACACAGCTGGAGGTAAACACGGACATATTCGTGTCCTCAGGATAAGACACAGTGACCTTACCATCCTGAGGCATGGTATACTCGTACCATAAAACGGAATTTATGGTTTCTGGAACTGCGTTGGTTCCATTGGTCGCCGCTATAGGATCTGAGCACCTGTCGCCTGCCACGAATGCCGTAACAGCCAGGTTCCAATCAAAGTAAATCCCATTACCAACAAATGTGTTACTCCAATATATATATACAATATCTCCTTCTTGAAATGTCGCCTCTGTAGCGTTTCCTACACCTCCTCCTCCATCTATAGGAATTTCGAAGTTATCATCGCAACCAGAATACAGTTGAACACCGTGCAATGTATTGGACGTTATTTCCAGGTTGCCTGTGAATGGCATTGTATAGGTATACCAGGTTCCATAAATATAATCCGAGGTGGTTTCCTCTGTAATGGTGTTTGTTCCCAATACTGCTGGTAGCGCAAGCTGGCAGGCTTGTCCCGAAGTGAGAGGAGTTAATTCTAAATTCCACTCATAGCCTCCGCCATTTTCTGAATTGACCTTTATGAATACTTCCGTTCCTGCATAGAAAAATTCATTCCCCTGACCGTCTGGATTCAAAAGACTACCATCACACTCAGTATATAATTTGACGTCAGTTCCAAAACCCAACCAGCCATCACTCGCCATGGTGTAGGTGTACCAATACTCATTTTTTATAGTTTCGGGAACTGTATTCGTTCCTAAAGTAGCGGCCACAGCCCCATCGCATTTGTCACCAGACAATACAGGTGCTAGTGATATATTCCAATCGAAACCGGCCGACCCGTCGTAATTTTCCCAATAAATATAAATATCATCTCCAGCATCAATGGGTGTATTCATTCTGTTAATCGGTTTCGGTTATTATTGGTTTACTCAAAACCAAAAGAAGAAAAAGACAAATGACATTTTACGAAATCAAAACCATCGGATTGAAACCCTTATGAAGGAGCTTCATCATCGAGTGAAGAACAACCTTCAGGTCATCTCCTCACTTCTAGGGTTGCAATCCATGAAGCTTGAAGATCCTATTGCCAAGGAGGCCGTTCTTGAAGGAAAAAACAGGGTGAAAGCAATGTCAATGATCCATCAGAAACTTTATCAAAATCAAGAAGTTTCACAGCTGGATTTCAAATCCTATGTTGAAGATTTGGTGGATGATCTAAAGAATAGCTACATGCCCGATGACGATGTGGAGGTTAGTTTGAGCATTCCTGACATAAATCTGGATATAGAAAGAACTATTCCACTGGGTCTCATTCTTAATGAACTCATTACGAACTCTTTCAAATATGCTTTTCAAGAAATTGAAAAGCCGCTGATTCAGGTGGAATTAATAAATGACGGTACTGACTATTTTCTCAATGTCTGCGACAATGGCCCAGGGGTTGAGGATGAGTTTCATCCAGAAAAAATAGCGTCTTTTGGTTTGAGGCTTGTGAATTTGCTTGTGAAGCAACTTGATGCTGCGCTCACTATAAACCGAGCCAATGGACTCATGTACGAAATAAAATTTTCCTCTGTGTGATGGGAAATTCTGTGAAAGTATTGGTGATGGAGGACGAATTCATTGTGGCTGAGGAGATTTCAGAAATTCTCAAACAAAAGAATTACGAAGTGATTGGGACAGTTGCCGATGGAAAAGGAGCACTCGAATTAGTCCACAAGCACAAGCCAGATGTTGTCTTGTTAGATATTAATATCAAAGGAGATCAAGACGGCATTGAGGTAGGTTCTAAAATAAGGGAACAGAATGATCAGGTAGCCATCATTTACCTTACGGCCTTTGACGATGAAGATCACATCAAAAGAGCCAAAGAAACCGGCCCGTCTGCATATATTGTAAAACCTTTCGACGAAAGAAATCTGCTAATTGCCATAGACGTAGCATTTTCCAATCTTCAAAAAAACGACACGGAAGAGCAGGCCAAAGAGCCACCTTTCATTCTTAAGGACAGGATCTACATCAAAGATCGGGACAAATATGTGAAGCTGATGATTGGGGACATCCTCTACATTGAGGCCGTGGGTAGTTACTGCGAAATAGTCACCGAAGGAAAGAAATTTACCTTTTCAGTTAATTTGAAACATCTTTCGGCCAAATTTTCGCACGAACATCTTATAAGAATTCACAGAAGTTTTATTGTCAACATTGACAAAATAGACTCTATTCGGGGAAATCAGGTTTATATCGCTGAGAAGGGAATTAGCATTGGGAACTCATATCGAGAATCCTTTTCAAAGAAATTTAAGCTGATTTAGGCCTTAGAATTGTCCAATTGTCCAACAAATGCTTTCCGAAGATTCAAACATCATTGTATAATTCTCACTTGCTCTCCTCCCGTTATCTATTTATATTTACTCTAAGAACATTGAAATATGGACAAGGCATTAAACGAAATCGGTAAACTCCGAAACGAAATGAAGGTGGGCTGCATTGAGGTAAAAAACCAAATGGAGAATATGACAACAAAAATCGTAGGTTCGCTCAGTAAATTCTCAAACACAGTTGAAAAAGGTTTCATTGCCATAGAAGAAGCCATTGACGAGGACATGCATGACTTTCAGAAAGAAATCGAGAACATCAAAACTCGGCTGGACAAAGCAAATCTCTAATTTCTACCCCTCCAATGTCACCGTCGCTTTCCGACAAAGTCCCTTGATCGGGGGATTGTGCTTGCTGATGCGAACACGTACAGATTCCACTTCTGAGAAGTCGGATTTGATTTTTTCAACAACTTTGCCTGCCAGGTGTTCCAATAGGCTGGCATCTACGCCCATCACTTCGGCCACTATTTCATATACTCTTTCGTAATTGACCGTGCCTTCTAGTTTGTCCTCATCCACGGCTTCTTGCATATCCAAGGTCATAAATACGTCCACGGTGTATTTGTTGCCGATCTTACGCTCCTCCTCGTAATACCCGTGTCGGGCATAAAATTCCATCCCCTCTAGTGCTACCTCTCCAACCATCAGTCTTCGTCGAGTGTATCAAAAAATGAACCTTGGGGCTTTGGTTTTGGGGGTTCTGTCACCTGCACCTTCGTAGGCTCTTCCTCTGCTTCTTGCTGAGGCTCTTCGTCTATTAATTCTTCCTCCGCCGCTCGAAGAGCCTGAGATAAGGGCTGAACGGCTATGGCCTCTTCATCGATATTTTCAGGCGCTGGCTCAGCCTCCTCTTTGAGCTCCTGTGATTTTTGGTCAGCTACCTCCCCTTGAATTTTTTCTACAGAAATATGTTCAATCGGTTCGGCTTTCACCTCCAAATGTTCCTTGTCAATATTCTTTTCGGATTCTCTTGCAAGTTTCCTGACACGCTGAATTTGATCCTGCAAAACAAATTCTCCCTTTTTTCTATCCGTTCGCTGAATGCGCTCCATTATGTCATCCGCAAGATTCATCAAGTCCTTGATAAGATTGTCTCGATGATTCTCGATGGTCTTATAATTGAGATCCAGTTCCTTCACCCCTTCCTGCACCTCGTTGATAATTTCTTTGGCCTCTTGCTCTGCCTTCTCAATAATAGCTCGTGCTTTTTGTTTTGATTCGCTGAGCATCGCCTCGGCGTTCATTTGGGCTTCCTTCAGGTGAAGGTCGGCGGCCTTGTTGGCCTGATCCACGAGGTTAGCTCCAGTATCTTCTGCTGTTTTAAGTGTTTTGAAAAGAGACGATTCTACCTCTCGAAGCTTATGCGTCTCCTTTACCGCCTGATCCAATTTGATCTGAGTCTCCTTCTGCTCACCAACCATCCGCTCCCATTCGTTGGATAACGAAAGCAAAAATGCCTGCACCTCATCTTTATCATAGCCTCTCAGCTTTTTTTCAAAATCCTTCTGACGAATCTCAAGTGGCGTGATCTTCATTTCTAATCAAATTTTATATCCCAAACGGCAATCGTCCGATCATCGCTACAAGTTACTAACAAGTTGTCAAAATTCATCCAGAACAGCTTGTTCACCGAGCTGGTGTGACCGTCATGGCGTGCCTTGTCAATCACCTTGAGCAAGGCTAAGGTAGACGCATCCCAAATTTTTATCGTTTTATCCATGCTTCCTGTAGCGAAATATCTGGCAGTCGGACTAAAAACGAGATGATTGGCTGCAAAAGTATGTGCTGAAATATCATGAACCAGTTTGTAATGAATGAAATGATCCCATATGCGAATATGGGCATCCCTACCCGTCCCAATCAATGCGCCCGTTTCTGGATGAAATTGGGTAGCAAATATAGAAAGCGTCGGTTCTGTCAGTTCTTCCTTTAATTCAAGGGCCTGATTCAAAATGCGAATAATACTATCGCTAAAACCAAGGGCAATATCTCCGCTGTATGATGAAATCGTACGAAGACTTTTTTCAGACAATCGAATCCTTTTTTGCAAATTCAGGTTCAAATCAAAACAAAGCAACTCACCAGCTCCGGTCCCTACCAAGTAGCGTTCGCCCACTCGCTGAATATCAAATATGGGTGATTTGACTTCTACAGATCGGATCACGTTTTTTGTTCCCAGATCAATCAAGTGAACTGCCCTTGAGTTTTCTCCAACCAACAAATTTTTTCCATCAACCAACAGGCCGTAAATAGTTGAATCCAATTTAGCAATGACCTGACCATCTGCCGGATTTTTCAAATCCCATTTTACTACTTGCCCATCTCCACCGGCTGACAAAAAAGTAGCATCATCAATTGCTTGCAAGCAATAAATGCCACTCGTGTGACCTTTGAAAGAATGGCGTTTTAGTACTTGTATATCTGGCATTGGCTATCTTGTTGCAAAAATGCAGTATGCCTCTGCTTCTATCCAAACAAATCCATGAGAATGCGGCCTATGCCGTGTGGAATATCCAAGAAACTTTTCTTGAAATTCCATACCTCTCTCCTGAGCCATTTCCCGCAGAGCTGAATCCGGTTCGTCAGGCGGAATGGATCGTAGGAAGAATTCTGATCAAACACCTTTGCGAAAGTTTTGATTTGGACTATAAGGGAGTGGGGAAACACGACACGGGGAAGCCATTTCTAAAAGAACACGAGGTGGAAATTTCCATTTCGCATAGTTTCCCCATGGCTTGTGCGATGCTTCATTTCAAGAAACCCTGTGGAATAGATTTGGAAAGACCGAGAAAAAAAATGCTGTTGGTTAGAGATAAATTCATGAACGCCGCTGAGGCCAACTATAGAGATGATCTAAACGCTGTAGGCACTGTATGGTGCGCCAAGGAGGTGATTTACAAAATACATGGGAGGAAATATTTGAGTCTGAAGGATGAGATCGAGGTGGAGATCAAGAACGAAGACACGATACTCGGCAAAATTACACGCCCGGCGGATAAGGAAGAATTCTCCCTGCATTATGAATGGGTGAAGGAATATATATTGTGCTATAATGTGTAAAATAAAGTCAATTCTGTCAACGCTAAATCGTCCATCGAATCAACCGTCAATCCTCAATACCCATACTTCTCCTTCCAGCGATTCTTTAAGAATTTTCTGATCTCTTCCTCTCGGGGGTTTCCTTTTGGATCATAGAATGCTGAGCCGATAATTTCGTCAGGGAGAAATTCCATATCGGCAAAATTGCCTTGCTCATTGTGGGCGTATTTATAGCCTTTGCCATATCCCTCTTCCTTCATGAATTTGGTTGGAGCGTTGCGAAGTTGCATCGGCACGGGTAGGTCGCCACTATTTATCACCTCTGCTTTTGCTTTTCGAATGGCCATATAAGAGGCATTGCTTTTCGGCGAAGAGGCCAGATACGTCACACATTGTGAAAGGATAATCTCCGCCTCAGGATAGCCGATCATATTAACAGCTTGAAAAGCATTTGTGGCAATCACCAAAGCAGTCGGGTTGGCATTACCAATATCTTCGGATGCTAGAATGGTTAATCGCCGGGCGATAAATTTCACATCTTCACCACCTTCAATCATTCGAGCCAGATAATACACCGCGGCATTCGGGTCGCTTCCACGAATAGATTTGATAAAAGCCGAAATGATGTCGTAATGCATCTCGCCTTTCTTATCGTATAGGATAGTCTTACGCTGGGCAATGGTGGTCACTTTTTCGTTGGTGAGCTCCACCTTATCTGTGCCCTCACTCTTCACTACCAATTCAAAAAGGTTGAGTACTTTCCGCGCATCACCACTCGAAAGATTAAAGAGCGCTTCGGTCTCTTTTAACTTGACTTTTATTTTTTTGAAATCATGATCCTCCTTGAGTGCTTTTTTTATAATGGCTTCCAAAGATTCTTTTGTAAGTGCCTTGAGCGTGTACACCTGACATCTGGAAATAAGGGCAGCATTGACCTCAAAACTTGGGTTTTCTGTGGTTGCACCAATCAGCGTAATCGTACCTTTTTCTACTGCCCCGAGCAGTGCATCTTGCTGGGCTTTATTAAACCGATGAATCTCGTCAATGAAGAGAATGGCCTTATTTCCTGAGCGCACATTTCCAATGATTTCTCTGACTTCCTTCACTCCTGCACTTATGGCACTAAGTCTATGAAATGGTCGCTTGACCTGATTGGCGATGATGTTCGCTATAGTGGTCTTCCCTGTACCAGGCGGCCCCCACAAAATCATGGAAGGTACTTGACCAGATTCGATGGTTCTTCTGAGTACGCCATTCTCACCTACCAAATGTTCCTGCCCAATCAAATCCGCCAGGGTTGATGGACGCATGCGTTCGGCTAAGGGGGAAACATCTTCAAACATGGCATAAAGGTAACTCCACCTATTTTTTCAACACAATATAATTTCCAAGCAAAATGAACACCATGCCGATCGCAGCGAGGTAGGTCAATTGAAAATTTTCAAACAGCACTGACAATCCAATTGCGATGACAGGAATAGCCACTAGCACATAGGCGGCCTTATCTGGTCCGATTTTTCCGATCAATGTGAGGTAGCCCCCAAACGCGATGATGGAGCCAAAAATAGTTAGATAAAGAAGCGATCCGATGTATTCTGTAGAGATGACAAAACTAATGGGTGTTCCGCTCAAAACGCCAATGATTCCCATCAAAACCCCTCCATAGAGCATCCCAAAGGCATTGGCTGGGATGACAGGGATTTTAGCTAGTTGATTTGCTGCTGAGGTGATATTGCCCAAGGAGGCAAGAATGACTGAGGAAAAGCAAATGATTAAACTAACAATCGGAAGTTGATCAATATCAATGCCTGACAAATCCTGATAAAATAAAAGAGCCGTTCCAACAAATCCCACTACGGCACCTATGTACACTTTCCGTTCCGATTTCCGTCCAAGAAAAATGGTGCCGAAAAGAATATTCAGGAAAATAACTCCTGAAAATGCGACAGCCACCAAGCCACTTGTCAGCTCTAATTCAGCCAAATAGACGAGCCAATAATTAAAACCAAAGAGCAAAATTCCCTGCAGGAATATTCGTAGATGCTGGCGTGGTGTAAATAGTAATTTTGTTTCTGTCATTTTGCAGTAGACAAGCAAGAAAATACCCGCCAATACGAATCGATAACTCACCGACCAGATGGGTTCTACTTCGCCTACTTGAAATTTGATAGCGAAGAAAGTAGAACCCCAGATAAGCGTAGGAACCGCAAATAAAAGGGAGTTATTGAGTTTCACTCGGTGAAGATAAGTCGCCTGATTTCCGGGCTTACACTTTTCAAGAGCAACTTGATTCTTTACTGCTTCATCAGGAGCTATTTTAGCTAACATCACTTGTTTCTGAGCATCGGCTTGAGCTTGATAGAGCCGAAGTTTAGGTATACCTTGCATTGGTTGCCTCATTTACGGCCTGCTGATAGTGTCGTACATTTTTCAGCTTCCATTGTTTCGGTCTTGTGGTACAGGCAAGAGTCAGGACTTACGAAAATTATTAGCATTAGTAGCGCACGGTTTTTCTTTTAATGCTACAGTTTTGGTAAGTGAACTGGTCATCCATCAAAACATATTTCGCTCTCACGCTTGTTAGCCTGCTTTACGGAATCAATTACAGCATCCTAAAAATCGTGGTGCCAGCATACATTGGCTCATTTGGATTCATCGTCTATCGCGTGGTAATTTCAGCTATTATATTTTGGGGCATCTATGCATTCATTCAAGAAAAAATCAACTGGAAACAAGACGGCTGGCGCCTGGTGGTATGTGGCCTTACGGGAATAGCCATCAACCAACTACTGTTTTTCAAAGGGGTGAGTCTGACCACCGCGGTAAATGGCTCCATCATCATGACACTTACACCAATAATGGTACTGATCTGGGCAGCCATCCTCATTAATGAAAGAATCACACCAGGCAAGGTATTGGGCATCCTGTTAGGCTTGGTGGGTGCACTAATCATCATTTTCAAATCAGGAGGGGCAGAATCGTCTGGTGACTGGCATGGTGATTTGCTGGTCTTTATCAATGCAGTCAGCTATGCTTGCTATCTCGTTCTTGTCAAACCACTAATGGCCCATTATCGCCCATTGACAGTCATCACTTGGGTGTTCACTTTTGGTTTGGTTTTCGTAATCCCCGTTGGTTGGAGTGAGGCACTGGCCGTCTTTCCAGTCAGTTTCCCTCCACGCGTCTGGTGGAGTGTTGTCTATACGATCCTCGGCGTAACTGTGATTGTGTATGCCCTAAATGCGTGGACGCTCAAGAAAGTCAATGCTTCTGTAGTTGGTTCATTTATTTATCTCCAGCCAATCTTTGCCACGCTCACCGCTGTTTTATTCTTCGATGAAATATTCCTTTGGGAACACATTCTGGCAAGTGTATTTGTTTTCAGTGGAGTTTGGTTGGTCACGAAACCTTCTTTGTCGGTCTCGGCTACTAAAGGCTAACCACCGAGAAACAGATAGCTGCTGAAAACATATTTTAGCTATAGTAGATATCTCTGTTTTCTCCCCGATTAATCAATGTTCTTCAAAGCTCCCTCAAAGGCACCTAAATGGTCATCAGTAAAATCAAGGTGAGTGACGAATCGAACCAGATTTGGCCCAAATGGAACGGCCAAAACTTCCAATTGCTGGAGTTGGTCTAAAAATTCCTGAGCCGTTCGGTTCGCAAGTTCTGCAATGACAATGTTAGTAGTTACGGGTAGAACGTCTGTGACGAATGATTTCGATTCCATCATTTCTCCAATTTTCCTCGCTCGTTCGTGATCTTCTTTTAATCGCTCTAAATTATTGTCTAAGGCGTAGATACAGGCTGCCGCCAAATAGCCTGCTTGCCGCATGCCTCCCCCGAAGGATTTTCTCACTCTATTTGCGTGTCTAATCATGACAGCATTTCCAAGTAGAATTGACCCAACAGGTGCGCCCAGCCCCTTGGAAAAACAAATGGAAATGGTGTCGAATAATTTTCCGTATTCCCTCGGTGATTCGTTGGTTTCGGCGAGTGCATTGAAAAGTCGTGCCCCATCAAGATGAAGTTTCAACTCATTGTTGTCGCACACGTCTTTAATCTTTTTAATCTCTTCAATTTCATAAATGGCTCCTGCACCCTTGTTCATCGTGTTTTCCAAAACCACGAGGCGAGTTCGTGCCAAATACGACGCGTATGGATTAATGCTGTCCGCCACTTGCTCGGCCCGAATCTTACCCATGTCTCCATCAAGCAGTTTGGGTGAAATCATGGAATTCGACATCATGCCTCCGGCTTCATAGAGATATACATGTGAATGTTTATGACAAATTACTTCATCTTGGGGCTGGGTATTCACGCGCATTCCAATCTGATTGGTCATGGTGCCGGACGGACAATAAATGGCCGACTCCATTCCGAACATGTCTGCTACTTTTTCTTGAAGTGCGTTGACACTCGGATCATCACCGAAGACATCATCACCTACCTCAGCCGTCATCATTGCGTCAAGCATGGCTGGGTTGGGTTTGGTCACCGTATCACTGCGTAGGTCTATTTTCATCCAGATTCGAATTGATTTGTACCCACCAAAGCTAAAAAAAAGAATCCCGCTCTAGACGGGATTCTTTTTGAAATAATATATGAATCTGAAGAGGATTCATAATCAGCTAACGGGCAAACTGCATGCCAGTTGTAGTGTTAACCGAATTTAACCTCTGATTTACATGAGCGGTATTGTTTAAACCGAATAAAATTTTGACCACTTTGATAATCAAATCCATTTATCTTTGGCCGCCAATAACTTGATGAATGAAAATCTCTGCGTCGCTGTATTCCAATAAGGACAAACCCCGAAAAGAACTTGTCCAAGAATTAGATAGATGTCATATCGATTATTTTCATATCGATTGCAATGACGATCCAAACGTGTTTGAGGATATTCGAGAAATTCGAAAATACAGCAAGACACCAATGGACATGCACATCATCACTGACGACCCGAGACCCTATTTGGATCTTCTACAGGAGACGCCAGTAGAACGTGTCTGTTTTCAGGTTGAGAACCTTCCGGCTAAATTGGATATGCCAAAAATGGAAGGCACTTCTTTTGGATTAGCACTCGTCTCTGATACGGATGTAAGTGCATTTGAGGCGTACAAAGACCAATGTGATTTCGTCCTGATAATGACCACCACTCCAGGGCAGAGTGGCGGAAAGTTTCGTTCGGATAATTTCCAAAAAATTAGAAAATTCAGAAACCAATTTCCAGGAAAAGAAATAGAAGTTGATGGAGGTGTGAATGATGAAGTCGGATTCATCCTTAGAATGCTGGGTGTGCAATCGGTCGTTTCGGGCTCGTACCTGGTGAACCACGAATCCATTCCAGAAGCCTTGCTTCACCTGAGATCCAGTGTTGTGCATTCAGATTTTTGTGTCAAGGATTTCATGATTCAAAAAGAAAACGCTCCAGTGGTTTCGTCAGACTCATCTGTCCAACGAATTATCCAGTCTATCGACAATTACAAAATGGGGTTCGCTATTGTGCAGGACGATGAAGGCAAACTCGCAGGCATCAGCAGCAACGCAGATGTTCGAAAAGGCTTGCTGAAAAATTTTGAAGACCTCAACGAACTAACCCCTGAGGACATTGTCAATGAATCTCCAGCAAGCATCTCAGAAGATGCAACGATCTCTGAAATGTTGGATTTTGTGCATTCCAAGAAATTTTTAATTTCCTATCTTCCTGTAGTCAACCGTAATAACGAGCTAACAGGAGCCATATCATTCATCAATCTCATCAGAAGTGAATCATGATTATACACCTAAAATCGAGCGTGTCAAGCGAAGAGGCGGCCGGGTTGGCTGCACACCATCAAGCCATTCATTTTAATGATGGCAGCCGAGAGGTTTTGGTCCTTGCCGCCAAAATCAAAGAAATCCCCGAAGGCTTGCAAAACCAGACGGATGAAGGTTTTGCAACCGATACGGATATTCAGCTGGCTAGCAAATCGTACCACCCAAGTCTCCGTGAGATCCAGATCGGTGATGTGACGATTGGTGGCGACTCCATGAACACCATGATGATTGCCGGGCCTTGTTCCGTGGAATCACCAGAGCAAGTGGATCAGGTGGCTCAGGTTTTGAAGAAACTAGGTGTGAAAACATTTCGAGCTGGTTGCTTCAAACCAAGAACTTCACCTTACACATTCCAAGGCCTTGGAGAAGAAGGCCTGAAAATATTGGCGGACGTTCGCGATAAATATGGGTTCAATATTATCACGGAAGTGAAAGACTCGTCACACGTGGACATGGTCATTGACTATGCGGATATAGTACAGATCGGTGCAAAGGCTATGTATGATCATAGTATCGGCAAACGATGTGGAAAAACAAAAAAACCAATCCTTCTGAAAAGAGGGTTTGGCACGACGTTGCAAGAATTTGTGCAAGCTGCGGAATTTATTTTGAGTGGAGGAAATCCAAATGTCATTCTTTGCGAACGAGGCATCCGAACCTTCGAGACAGGTACTCGATTTACCCTCGACCTCTGCGGTGTAGCTTTCATGAAAGAAAAAACCAATCTACCAATTGTCGTGGATCCAAGTCACGCCATGGGCTATCGGTATGGAGTGGCTGACCTCACGAGAGCGGCTATTGCGATGGGTGTTGATGGCCTGTTGGTGGAGACGCATCCGAATCCCGCTGTGGCCAAATCCGATGCTGCTCAGCAACTTAACCTGGATGAATTTCAGGAAATGCACACTACGCTCCAGCCCATTGCTAGCGCTATTGGTCATACGCTTATCTGATGTCCAAACTCGGAAATATAAAACTCCTCGTTCTGGATGTGGATGGCACTATGACGGATGCTGGCGTATACATCTTGGAAGATGGTAGTCAGTTTAAGAAGTTCAATGCCAGAGATGGCCTGGGTATCCAGCGGGCAATGAAGGCTGGGATCGAAGTGGGGATTATCAGTCATAGCCTGGTCACGGCTATGGTAGAGGCTCGTGCCAATATGTTGGGCATGAAGTATTTCTACGTTGGTCAGGAATCCAAAACGGTGGTACTCGAAAAGTGGATGAAAAAACTCCATCTAACCAACGATCAAATTGCCTACATCGGGGACGACATCAATGATCTTGAAATCATGCAGCAAGTGGGCACATCGGCGTGTCCTGCTGATGCTGTCTCATCCATTGCTGAAATAGCTGATATTATGCTTACCCAAAAAGGTGGTGACGGCTGTGTGCGTGAATTCATAGAGGAGTACTTGCTGGGCTAGCTGGAATCCTTCTCGAAGGAATTTCATACCTTTATTCTTTTAACACCCAGTAACCTCACGACCATGAAAAAATTATTTAGAACCTCCATTTTTCTCCCTCTCCTCGTTCTTCTCACAGCGTGTCCTTACGAATCAGCAGTGCCAATTACCGATGCAAACAAAGCCATCGATGGCAAACTCTTGGGTAAATGGTATAAGGAGGGCGAAATGGACAAAGAGTATCCTTCGGAGTTTTATAAAATTAAAAAAGAAGGAGAAAATTTATATCAGGTTATAAAGAAAGAGCTCAACTCCGAAGACAACACCTACAATGAGGAAATATATACTTCTCATATTTCTGTTTTGAAAGGCCCAAATGATAAGACGTATAAATTTCTGAACATGGAAAAAGAGGGTAAGTATTACATCCATAGAATTAGATTGAACAAAGAACGATTTGTGTTGTATGAGGTCACAGACAACATCGACGAGAAATTTAATACCTCACCAGAGCTAAAAGCATTTGTAAAACAAAACATGCATTTGAGTTTTTTCTACAACAAAGACGAAGTGACCTATTACAGAGGAGATCATAAAAAATGACCTCTTTTATTAAACTGACCGACAACTTGTAGTTGTTGATTTTTTTATGACAAATATCATCTGAGGTATTGCGCATTCTTCTGAATTCGCTCACTATTGGTTTAAATCTTTGCCTCCTGAAAAATCATAACATGACTGCTGTAACTCCCGAAGAGGCCGTAAAAATAATTTCCTCCAATCAACGAGTATTCATCCAGGGTGGAGTGGCCACACCCCAAGTACTGGTAAGAGCCATGACAGCCAGAGCCATGGAGCTGCGCAATGTGGAGGTGGTTCACCTTCACACGGAAGGGGAGGCGTCTTATGCTGAAGAAACGATGAAGGATAGTTTTTGTGTCAATTCATTCTTCATTGGCCCAAATGTGAGGCAGGCAATAAAAAGCGGGAACGCACAATACATCCCCGTCTTTCTGAGTGAAATTCCTAACCTATTTAGAAGAAAGATTTTACCCCTTGATGTAGCGATGGTGCAGGTCTCTCCTCCAGATAAACATGGCTATTGTTCGCTTGGTGTTTCTGTGGATACGACGATTTCGGCAGTAGAGGAGGCCACCTATGTGATCGCCCAGATCAACCCTAAAATGCCAAGAACCTTCGGCGATGGACTCATTCACGTGGACTATTTCCACTCTTACTGTGAAGTAGAAGCGGATTTGCCAGAAATGGCGATCCCTGAATCCACAGAGATTGAAAACGCCATTGGAAAACATATTGCGGGGCTAGTGGAAGATGGTGCCACGCTGCAAATGGGAATTGGAGGCATCCCAAATGCTGCTTTAAAATTCCTCAACAACCACAAGAATTTGGGCATTCATACCGAAATGTTCTCTGACGGAATTATTGATCTCGTAAACAGCGGAACGATCAATGGAAAATTCAAAAAGAAACATCCATACAAAATCACGTCAGGATTTGCGATGGGTACCAAGCGACTGTATGACTTCATGGATGACAATCCAGAGATCGTGATGCTGGATATTGGCTATGTAAATGACTCGGCTGTGATCAGACAAAATCCAAAGGTCACGGCAATTAACAGTGCTGTCGAAATTGATCTCACGGGTCAAGTCTGTGCCGACTCCATTGGTAAAACCATGTACTCAGGTGTAGGTGGCCAGATGGACTTCATTCGAGGAGCTTCTCTTTCTGAAGGCGGAAAACCAATCATTGCTCTTGGAAGTGCCACTCATCGAGGATTATCGAAAATAGTACCTACACTAAAAGAAGGAGCTGGGGTGGTGACTACACGTGCACACGTCCATTATGTGGTCACAGAGTACGGTGTAGCTGATTTATACGGTAAAAACTTATTGCAAAGAGCTAGGATACTGACCGAGATTGCTCATCCAGATCATCGAGAAACATTGGAGAAAGATAGGTTTGAAAGATTTGGGAGATTGTAAATCTCATTGAATCAGGTTGAACGTACACTGAAAACAGGCCTGCCAACGGTTTCGTCCACCGCTGTTGTGAATTGCTTTCAAATTGTAGATTTACACAGTCAATGAGTAATACTCCCTATTTACTAGACCACTATTACCACTATCTAAGTTTTCTTTTTTTGCTTCTTTTTTTCTTTTAGAGTTATCCACAATTGTGAATAACTTATGCTGCTCACGTTTCCATTGAGTAATCTGATTCACATGTAATTCATATTTCTTTGATAACTCCGCCAACGTACTGCGCTCCTTGAGGGCTTCTATGGCTACCTTCGCTTTGAAGCCAGCACTGAATTTACGTCTCGTTTTTTTTATTCCCATTATCTAAATTTAAAGTGTTTTTCAAATTAAGATAGTGGTCTGTTTTTGGGGGAGTATTACACTACGTGGATAGCATTAGATTTACCAAAGTAGAAATACCAACTCTCCTTTCGCGGTGCTATCTTTATCGGATGCAAACTTTCCTCAAACTCAGCATCTTTTCTTCCTTTGTTCTTTTCCTTTTCGGGTGCACAAGTCCTGTTCCTACCAAAGCACCCGTTTTCCAGCATGAGCTAGAAGAGGGACAACCAACACCCTGGTTGCATACCGAGTTTGATGATGACTCTGCACAATTCACTTTTGGCATTATTACCGACCTCACGGGTGTGGAACGAGAAGGCGTTTTCAATACAGCCGTGTCACAGCTTAACCTATTCCGACCCGAATTTGTGATGTCAGTTGGTGATTTGATCGAAGGGGGCACAGAAGATCGTGATCAGCTCACCAAAGAGTGGGATAGTTTTGATGAACGGGCGTCCAGACTGGTTGCGCCGCTATTCCACGTTGGTGGGAATCATGACCTTACGAACAAAAAAATGGTCAATATTTGGCACGAGCGCTATGGCCCTGACTATTACTATTTTCTGTACAAGAATGTGCTGTTTCTCGTGTTGGACTCAGAAGATTTTACGGATGAAAGAATGCAAGAAATATATTTGGCAAGAGCCACGGCCATGGACATCATCACGGGAAAAACTGAAGGGGTTTACGAAGAGACAGAATACTACAGCATGCCAGAAAAAAAAACGGGAGAAATAAGTACCCAGCAGTCCGACTATTTCACAGACGTCTTAGAAAATTATCCGGATGTTCGATGGACAATGGTCTTTATGCACAAACCCGTCTGGGCAAGAGAGGATGCTGGTGGGCTTTCCAAAATAGAGGCCGCTTTGGGTGATCGACCTTACACGGTTTTCAATGGCCATGTGCATAGTTTTTCTCACAGAGAAAAAAACGGTCAGGACTATACGATCCTTGGCACGACAGGAGGCCTTCAAAAACCTGGCGATCCACATGCTTTCGATCACATTAGTCTGGTCACTATGACAGATGAAGGGCCGAACGTAGCGCATGTCAAACTGGAAGGGATACTGGATAAAACAGGGACGATCCCTTCAGGGGAATAATTTCTATCCTAAAAGTGTTTGAATACGCACTGAGCAATGATTAGTGGCTCTGACTATCCAATAAAAAAAGAGAATTGATACGCCCTCTAACCCACAAAAAAACCCTGACGATTGCGTCAGGGTTCTAGGTTGGTCATTAGGTGAAGTCTTATTTCTTCTTTTTCTTACCTGCGATTGAATCCCGCATGTCTGTGTCTGCTTCAATATTCTTGAGCTTCATGTAATCCATGATGCCAAGATTTCCACTTCGGAAGGACTCTGCCATGGCCATTGGAATCTCTGCCTCAGCCAGGATAACTTTCGCTCGGGCTTCTTGTGCTTTGGCAAGCATTTCTTGCTCTACAGCGACCGCCATTGCTCGTCGTTCTTCTGCTTTGGCTTCAGCCACTTTCAAGTCTGCTGCTGCCTGATCCGTTTGAAGATCTGCTCCAATATTTTTTCCCACATCCACATCAGCAATATCAATCGAGAGGATTTCAAATGCCGTACCCGCATCCAAGCCCCTCGCTAAGATCAACTTCGAAATTTCATCAGGATTTTCTAATACCTTTTTGTGAGAAGCAGCCGAACCAACGGAAGTAACAATCCCCTCCCCAACTCGGGCTAGAATGGTTTCTTCACCAGCTCCTCCAACCAATTGTGCGATGTTCGCCCGGATAGTCACCCTCGCCTTGGCAATTAATTGAATTCCGTCAGCAGCTACAGCGGCAACAGAAGGTGTATTGATCACCTTTGGATTTACTGAAAACTGAACCGCTTCGAACACATCTCGACCAGCAAGGTCAATTGCTGTGGCTTGACGAAAAGTCAGGGCAATATTGGCTTTGTCCGCCGAAATAAGGGCACGAATAACTTGAGGAACGTTTCCTCCTGCGAGGTAATGCGTTTCCAGATCTTGAGTCTTAAGATTTCGTCTAGCTTTATCATCCTCCCCTTCTTGAATAGTCAATCCCGCTTTTGTCGCAGTGATCAATGCATTCACTATATTGGCTGGTGGCACTTTTCTTATTCGCATAAAAACAAGCTCCAAAAGGCCAACTCGTACGCCAGAGAAAATCGCTGTTATCCAGAGATTGACCGGTACAAAATACAGAAAGGTGAAAAAGAAAATTATTCCTCCAATCACCAGTACTATCAACATCATGCTATCATCCATCAGTAATTAATTAACAGGTTGTACAAATATTTTTGGGCCTTCGATTCGAAGCACCTCAATTTCAACATTTTCTTCGACAAATCCACCGTTTGACCGGACTTCCATTTCGTCATCTTCAAAAAGCGCTTTACCTACAGGCTTCAAAGATGAAACGGTCGTTCCTTTCATTCCAACTTCAAGCACTCTAATTTCCTCGTTGACTCGACCTTTCATTGAGGTTTTTAATGAGAATCTCTCCCAGGATCTATTCTTGAAAGAAAAATAGAAAAGAAGAATTGTCACAAGTAAACTACCAATCAGGGTGAATGTCCCAATTGTATTTCCGTATGAAGCATAGCTTTGAAAAATGCCATATCCCAAACTTAAGAATCCGAGAATTCCCACCACAGTTGTACCCGGGACAAATATGATTTCGGCAATCAAAAGAACGATTCCGAGTAGAACAAAAACAGCAATCGGCATCCAATCCATAATCAATACGCTTTAGCAAACAGCACTCTCTGCGTTGAGGGCTCTCCAGTAAAGATACATTTTCCGTCCTCTTTCTTCGCATTCAGGGGCACACATCTGATCGTTGCTTTTGTTGCGTCTTTGATCTTTTCTTCTGTTTCTGAAGTGCCATCCCAATGCGCATAGACAAATCCTGTCTCAACCAATTCTTGAAATTCCTCCCAAGTATCAGCCGAATGCGTGTTTTCTTCTCTGAAAACTTCCGCTTTCTTGAAAATATTTTCCTGCATTTCCTTTAGCAAACCATCTACATGATCCACTGCCTCATCCACTCCTATCACTTGTTTTTCTTTTGTGTCCCGTCTTGCAATTTCTATCGTGCCATTCTCCAAATCTCGCTGACCAATCGCTATTCGCACTGGCACGCCTTTGAGTTCGTACTCAGCAAATTTCCACCCCGGCTTATGCGTATCACGCTTGTCGTATTTCACAGAGATTCCCTTGGCTCTCAAATCCTTGATCAGGCGATCTGCCAGAACGCTCACCTGAGCCAACTGTTCGTCTCCTTTGTAAATGGGGACAATCACCACTTGATCGGGTGCTAGTTGTGGTGGCAATACCAGCCCATCATCGTCGGAGTGAGCCATAATCAAGGCACCCATCAGTCGGGTACTCACCCCCCAAGATGTTCCCCAAACCAACTCTTCCTTACCCTCTTTGGTAGCAAATTTTACATCAAAAGCTTTTGCGAAATTCTGACCGAGAAAATGGGACGTACCAGCCTGCAAGGCTTTTCCGTCCTGCATGAGCGCCTCGATACAATAGGTGTCTACAGCTCCCGCAAATCGTTCGCTTTCGGTCTTCACGCCTTTGATTACCGGCATGGCCATGTGGTTCTCTGCAAAGTCTGCATACACGTCCAACATCTGTCTGGTCTCATCTTTCGCTTCTTGCTCAGTGGCGTGCGCAGTGTGCCCTTCTTGCCAGAGAAATTCTGTCGTTCTCAAAAACAATCGTGTTCGCATTTCCCAACGAACCACATTTGCCCATTGATTAATGAGTAGGGGCAAATCCCGATACGACTGAATCCATTTTTTATAAGAATCCCAAATGACCGTCTCCGATGTTGGCCGAACAATTAATTCTTCTTCCAATTTTGCCTCCGGATCAACTATTACACCGCTCCCATCCTCGGCATTTTTCAACCGATAATGTGTAACTACAGCACATTCTTTCGCAAAGCCTTCTACATGATCAGCTTCCTTTGAAAGAAAAGATTTTGGGATGAAAAGAGGAAAATAGGCGTTCTGATGTCCTGTCTCTTTGAACATTCGATCGAGGGTTTGCTGCATTTTTTCCCAAATGGCAAATCCGTAAGGTTTAATCACCATGCAGCCACGAACAGGCGAATTCTCAGCGAGATCCGCCTTCTTGATAAGTTCATTGTACCAAAGTGAATAGTCTTCCTCGCGGGAAGGAATAGCTTTACTCATGTTGATTTTGTATCTTGGTATAGTAATTGCCTAAACTGGCAGTACGTCATTTTGAGAGCGCAAATATACGTCCATGATTGGAACAAAATAGGGGGGTAATGACGTATAACATTAAAACATCTTTGTTATGAGAAAGTCTAGCATAATTTTCCTTTTAATCTTCGGGTTAGGTTTGGTTGCCACCTCTCAGGAGTACGATGATATGTATTTCAATTCCTCCGACAGGAAGAAGGCAAAGAAAGAGCGAAAGAAAGAACTGGAAGCTGAGCTTCAATTTGAGAACAGCAATGACTTTGCTTTCGAAGAGCAATACTCAACCAACGATGTTGACCCTGAGCTTATTAGCAAATATGAAGAGCAAGCAAGGGGAAATCGTTTACAATATCAGTCATCATACAATTCCAGCAATCAGCTCAATTCAGATTTCGTTGAAACACCTTTGGATTTTCAGTATTCAAACAATCAGTATAATGATTATCTCGGATCAGACGAATATTTCGATGATCAGGGAAATACAATTATCAATAATTATTACGGGCAGAATTATAACAACGGATGGAATAACGGGTATGGATATGATTATTACGGATCTCCTTATGCTTGGGGTGGTGGCTGGGGCGGACTGACCATCGGCTGGGGACACGGTTGGGGTTTTGGCTGGGGAAATAGTTTTTATGATCCCTGGGGATGGAATTCTTTCTATAGTCCATGGTCTTATGGGTATGGGTATGGATATTCAGGTTACGGATATGGGTATGCTGGTTACGGGCATGGATATAACTACGGCGGGTATGGATACGGTCATGGAGCGTATGGAGGATATTACTCAGGATACATCTCTGAGAATACGCATTCTAAAAGAGCATCGAGAGGCGTGACCAGGGGACCAAGAACCAACCGGGGTGGTGCTGTGGTTGATACTGGCCGAACCGGACGAACTAGTGAAAATAGAACTTCAACTTTGGCGGATGGGAGAAACTACGCACGTGCACAACAAAATTATTTGGATCGATCAAGAAATTCGGCTGGCCGAGTAAGTAGCTCGACCCTGGGTAATCGCAGAGATGGGTCAACTTTGAACTCGAATCGATCTGGGAATGTAGTGACTAATTCTAGAAATGGAAGTACGGTTAGAAATGGACAGACTGGGAATAGAAATTCAAACTCAAGAAGCGACTATGTTGGCAACTCGAACAGATCTGGCTCGACCAATTCAAATGTGACTCGCTCGGGGAATCTTAGATATGGAAATGTAAGACAATCGGGACAGCCAGCGAACAGAAACAACGGCACCCGACGAGCTGGAAATACGAATTCCAATCGTTCGGGAAATGTAAATTCTTCACGTCAGAATTCGGGCCAGAACAAAAATTACAGTAATCGCCGAGCCGGGAATACGAACAATGTTAGTCATTCAGGAAGCGCAAATTCTGCCAGACAGAATTCTAGTCAAAACAAGAATTACAACAGCCAACGACCCAATAATTCGAATCGAGCTGGAAGTAGCTATAAGCCAAAATCTTCTAGCTCTCGATCAAGTAGCACACGATCAAGTGGTAGTAGATCAAGTGGGTCTCGGGGCTCATCAAGTTCAAAAGGCAAAAGCTCAAGTAGCCGAAGGAGAGGGAACTAGGTTAACAATTCAACAAAAAAGGACATGAAAATTTATAAGCTAATTACACTTAGCCTGCTAGTCGTCTGTTCAATTGAGGCACCTGCTCAATTTGGCTACTATCAGGATGCACTCAGATTCAGCCAAACAAATTACTTGGTTGGCAGCACCGCTCGGATGCAGGGGATTGCTGGAGCCCAAGTCTCGCTTGGAGGAGACATGAGCCTGGCCAATTCAAATCCGGCAGGTCTTGGGTTTTTCACTAAGAGTTCAGCGACCTTCACTTTGGGGTTGGGATTCGAAAATTCGGATGATGAATTTGCCGGAATAACTACCCCCAACTTCAAAAATACTTTTGGAGTGAACAATGCCGGCGTGGTTATTAATTATAACAAAGGCCGTTTTTCTGAGGAAAAATTTAAAGGAGGCTCACTGGGTATCTCACTTGCCAAGATCAATGATTTCAATCGGGAGTATCGGTACGAGGGCGAGAGCGGGACGTCTCTTCTAGACGCTGTTGTTGGCAACCTTAATGCTGGTAATTCGGGAATGCTAGAAGACGCTTTTTATAATCAATTTCTTGTTGATGAAGTTTTTCATGATGGGGTTCTAGATCCATATGATCCGAACAATTACCTAATAAATGCTGGCATCATATCTCCAAGTCAAACTGGCGAATTCGTTGATTACGCCTCGTCAATTATTACAATTCCCTACCAGCAAGAATCCATTTCGGAACGTGGCGGCCAGTATCAATTCAACCTTTCTTGGGGAGGAAACTATGACGATAAATTGTACTTTGGAGGTGGGCTAGGTGTTCAGACATTGTATTTCAATCGCAAACGAGATTATCAGGAAAATGAATTTTTAGACGGAGGAGGAAACACCGATCCTTTCATAAATTCTTTCACTTTGGAAGACAATTTGGTGGCTAGAGGTGCTGGAATCAACACGTCTTTTGGAATGATAGTGAGGCCTGTTCAGATGCTCACACTTGGGGTGTCGTACCAATCTCCAACTTTCCTTACCATTAACGAAGAGAGTGATTTCAAACTATCGACGGATTGGGGAAATTTCAGCTACGAGGACATAAATAATGATGGAACCATCTACGATCTACAAAGTGACGTTGATCCCTATTTGAGCACAATTACTGAGACCAAATACAAAATAAAAACTCCAGCCAAGTTGAATCTCGGCGCTACCATTTTTCTTGGCAAGCTTGGATTTATTAGTGGCGATGTAGAAATGGTGGACTACAGCAACGCTGAATTGCAATCCAATGATTTTTCTCCATTAGGAGATAATCAGGTGATTCTTAACAGCTATGAATCAGTGCTTAATTATCGTGTGGGTGCAGAAATACGCATGGATGTTATTCGATTTAGAGGAGGGTTGGCGTTGTATCCAGATCCGACTAACCTAGGCAATGACAGAGATTATCTCACTTTTGGAATTGGGTATCGTTCTTCGGATTACTTCATAGATGTGGCCCTTGTTAATTCGAACTATCAGCAAGCATACACACCCTATTCTTTTGGCACAAGTGACCTGACGGTTACCTCGGACGTACGCTCAACAAGAATCGCGTTCACAGCAGGTTTCAATTTCTAATCTAGCTTTTTCCAGAGAAGAAATTTCGGAATTTGGTCAGTATTTCGCATGGTGTCATTAGGCTGGCCTCCATTTTTGCCTGACGATAATGGGGCATTCTTTTGGAGAGTAAATTGATTAGCGTCTCTTCCGGGTCATCTCCTATTAGGGGCCGGTGTGCCTCTTTAGAAATTCGTTCAACAATGGTGTCAAATGGAGGGTTAAGAAAAATCGTAAAGCCATTTTCATTCATCCATTTCATTCCGTCAAGAAAGCATGGTGCTCCGCCTCCTGTCGAAATGACCATTTTTTCGTCCGTCATTTGTCTTAGCTGAGTTGCCTCTAGCTTGCGGAAGTACTCCTCTCCCTCCTCTTCGAAAATATCAGCAATTGACCTGCCTGCTACCTCCTCAATTTCAGCGTCCAAATCTTGAAACGTATAATTAAGGGCCTTGGCCAGATAAGCTCCAACCGTGCTTTTTCCAGAACCCGGCAACCCAACTAAAAATATTCTTGAAGGGAACGTCACTTCAAAAGTTTACGAACCGCAGTACTACTCGGAACAGAGTTGAAGTGCCATTTCCCTTTGACCACTCCCTCTTTGAAAAGCAGGATGCCAGGATTAGAACGAACGACTGCTTTCAGCACAGTTTCATCAGCAAAGTAGAAAGGGAAGGCCAATTGATTCTCATGTCGAAAGGTGTCAAAAGCTTCATAGGAGGAGGACGTCAGCAGCCAGGTTTCCACTCCGGCATTTGTGGCCATTTGGTTTATCTGTTCCAAATTCTTCAAGGTCACTTTCTCCACATTGTGAATGACCACAATCAATTTTTCCCCTGCCAAGATTTCTTCTGTTGCTTCCCCGTCATCATTCCACACATTGAAATCGGGAATCTTCGCCTCAGATTTATCCAGATTCATAACAACGGCCTCTTTGAATGTGTAGCCCTCACCTGCCTTGGGGTATTCTGTCAATCTAAATTCCTTGCCCCCTTTCTCCATGACATATTCGTACCTTGCCAGCTCCTCAGGTTGCATCAACGCTCCAATATCATTCCCCACGGCGTAACTTCTAAAATCAATAAAAGGCAAATACCAAATAGCCAACAGAGCAATGGCGATACTGCCCAAGGTGGTAATCCCCATAATTACATTTTGCACCTTCATGGAAAGAAATTCTTTGTACTTGGACACATTGAAAAATATCACTCCAATCAGGACAACCAAAATTATGTCCTTGTAAAAGCTCTGCCAGGGCGTGAGCGGAATGGCGTCACCAAAGCAGCCGCAATCTGTGACTTTCTCAAAATAAGCAGAATAAAACGTAAGCCCGGTAAAGAAAAGAATAAGCACCACGAGAATGATTGAAGTGAGTCGCATCCGAGAAACAACCAACACGGCCACTCCCAGGACGACCTCAAGCGCGCTAAGAAAAACGGCTAGAAACATGGCTGCCGGAACGAAATGCTCAAAAAACGGAGCAATATCCAGAGCAAATACCTCAAAATATTCTTTCAGTTTAATGGCCGTCCCCATGGGGTCATTGAGCTTTATTAAGCCAGAGAAAATGAATAATCCTCCTACTATAAATCGTGCTATTTGTATTACAATTTTCATATTCTAAAATTATTCTCTAATTAATATCAAAGCAAACACTGAGTAATTAAGCATATCCTGGTAGTTAGCATCCACACCTTCGGAGATTAAGGTAGCCCCAGAGTTATCCTCGATCTGCTTCACACGAAACAGCTTCATCAAAATTATATCTGTGATTGACCCAATCCGCATGTCCCTCCACGCTTCTCCATAGTCATGATTCTTGTCCTCTAAAAGTTTTAGCGTTTCACTCGTTGCTTTATCATACTTTGATTCCAATTCCTCAAATGGAATTTCCATTGAATCCTCCATCGTCAAATTCATCTGTATCAATGCAATGATGCAATAGTTGATGATGCCAATAAAATCGTTTGCAACCTCATCTTCAATTTTTTGCTCCCCCTTTTCTTGAATGGAACGAATGCGCTGAGCTTTGATGAAAAGCTGATCCGTGATTGATGACAATCTCAATATCCGCCATGCCGTCCCGTAATCACGCGTCTTCTTTTCAAATACTTCTTTGCATTCGGCAATGATGTCTTGGTACTGTTGTGTGGTTTGTTCGTTCATAAATGCAATCTTTGTCAACCAAATGGACTCCTGCAAAACTACCAATTTTGACACCTAAAAAAACCATGAATATCGAAGGGCGACTAATTGACTTAAGTCAACCTAAAGTCATGGGCATTCTAAATACCACTCCAGACTCGTTTTACGCATCAAGTCGAAAAATAGCTGTCAATGATTTGTTAAAAGCAGCAGAAAAAATGATGAAGGAAGGTGCTACTTTCTTAGATGTGGGTGGTTATTCCTCTCGGCCAGGCGCTGACGACATTTCAGCAGAAGAAGAAACCCAAAGAGTGATTGGTCCGATTGAGGCCATCTGCAAAGAATTTCCTGATGCAATCATCTCAATTGATACCTTCAGGTCTGATGTGGCTCGGCGTGCACTCGATGCGGGGGCCAAACTGGTCAATGATATTTCTGCCGGAAGACTGGATGATGGCATGATCGAAATGGTGGGCAACAGAGGTGTTCCATTTGTGGCCATGCACATGCGCGGCACGCCACAAACCATGAAAGAAAACACGACGTACGACGACCTGCTGAGCCATATGGCAACCTACTTTTCGAAAGTCAAAATAAAATGCCTCAATACTGGGATCAAAGACCTACTTATTGATCCCGGATTTGGCTTTGCCAAGACACTCGAACAGAATTATTACCTCTTAAAAAACCTTGGGTATTTTTTAAGTCTCAATTGTCCTATCTTGGTAGGCGTGTCCCGCAAATCGATGATTTTCAAATTATTAGAGTCATCAGCAAACGAGGTGTTGAATGGAACTACCGCTCTGAATTCGGTAGCTTTGCTTGGGGGTGCAAGTATTTTGCGCGTACATGATATTAAGGAAGCTGTAGAAACAGCAAAATTGATTGGATATTTGAATGACTCTCGTATTTAAACTTGGTTTTTTAGAGATTGATTGGGTGGATTTTATCGACATCCTATTGGTCACGATTCTGATCGCTCAAATCTACAAACTGATGCGTGGGAGCATGGCCATTCGGGTATTTTTCGGCTTCCTCTCCCTTTATCTTATTTATCTTTTTGTAAAGGCCGCTGAGATGGAATTGCTGAGTAGCATTCTGGGTCAATTTATGGGCGTTGGTGTACTTGCGGTTATTATTCTTTTCCAACAGGAGATTAGGAAATTTCTTCTCTTAGTCGGAAGAACCACGACATTTCAGGAAGGTCAGTTCATGAAGAATATGCGAGCGTTACTTAAAACAACCGTTAGATCAAAAGAAAACACAACCCCAATTGTGGATGCCATGAAAACGCTGGCCGCCTCTAAGACAGGAGCTTTGGTTGTGCTGTCCAAAGATTCAGAATTAAAATTCTATGTAGAATCCGGTGATCGAGTGGATGCGATAATTTCCAAGCGATTGCTAATTGCCATATTCAACAAAGAAAGTCCGATGCACGATGGTGCCGTGATCATTCATCATGGAAAAATATCTGCAGCCAGATGTATACTTCCAGTCACAGAGAAGGACGATCTGCCTGCCCACTTTGGATTGAGGCACAGAGCGGCTATTGGGATGACCGAAACGACAGATACATTGGTGATTGCGGTCTCCGAAGAAACGGGTCAGATAAGCACTGTTCAAAACGGGAGAATTTCGTCCAACCTCGCTCCTGCAGAGCTGCGTTCAGCCATCAATGAATACCTGACAGATGAACAAACCACCAAGGAAGGTTTCGGGAAAATATTTAGCAGAAGAGCCGCCGTTTGAGGCAATGACTCGTTCATTGGTTAACTGGCAATTAGTACTTCAATATTAATTGCCAAATGACTTACAAAAAGACAAAAATTTCGTACATTTAATGACGGTTCGGCTATCGTTCAAGTTTAAACGAAAAACCGAATCCCTATGGTGGTTAGATTGGATCACCAAATTATCGGTGACCACACCAACCCAAAGGCGAGCATGACTCGCCTTTGGGATTTTTATTCGTCTTCTCCCTTTCAAAAAATGAACGAATCATGCACCTTGAGAATTCTCATATCACCCCCAACTCTTTCCCCACTTCAGTAAACGCCGCAATCGCCTTATCCAGATGATCTCGCTCATGCACGGCTGATATCTGCACACGAATTCTAGCCTGCCCTCTAGCCACCACAGGAAAGTAAAATCCAATCACATAAATCCCTTTTTCAAGGAGTTTGCTTGCCATGTTTTGAGACAGCACTGCATCGTAGAGCATAATTGGCACAATTGGATGATCCCCGGATTTGATGTCAAAACCTGCTTCAGTCATTTTAGCTCGGAAGTAGGTTGTGTTCGCTTCCAACTTGTCTCGTAAGTCAGTGGATTCGCTCAACAAATCAATTACAGCAATTGAAGCTCCGGTAATTGATGGAGCCAGCGTATTCGAAAACAAATACGGCCGAGAACGTTGACGAAGAATTTCAATAATTTCTTTCTTACCCGAAGTAAATCCACCTGAAGCTCCGCCCAATGCTTTGCCCAATGTACCCGTGATAATATCCACACGTCCCATCACATCACAATACTCGTGTACGCCTCGCCCGGTTTTCCCAAGAAATCCTGTGGAGTGGCATTCATCACTCATCACAACGGCATCATATTTTTCTGCCAGATCACAAATTTTATCCAATCTCGCAATGGTACCATCCATTGAGAACGCCCCATCCGTCACAATAACTCTACACTTTGCTTCTGCAGCTTCTTGAAGTTTCGCTTCCAAATCTTCCATGTTGTTGTGTTCGTATCTGTAGCGTTGAGCTTTGCACAGCCTAACTCCATCAATGATCGACGCGTGATTCAGCGCGTCAGAAATTATTGCATCCTCCGGCCCGAAGAGTGGTTCAAATACTCCGCCATTCGCATCGAAGGCTGCTGCATACAAAATGGTATCCTCCATTCCCAAGAATTCAGAAATCTTTTGTTCCAACTCTTTGTGAATATCTTGTGTTCCGCAAATAAACCGCACTGATGACATGCCATACCCGTGCGAATCAATAGCGGCCTTTGCAGCTTCAATGACTTTAGGGTGAGATGAAAGTCCGAGGTAGTTATTTGCACAGAAATTGATGACCTCCTGACCTCCGGCAATTTTGATATCAGCACTCTGTGGAGTGGTGATTACTCGCTCCTCTTTGAAAAGACCTGCGTCCTTGATTCCAGCAATTTCATTCTGAAGTTTCGATTGTAATGACGTGTACATATTAAATTTTAGGTTTGGCAATTTTGGGTTTCCTGCCTGCTGCAGGCATGGCATCATGGGGTTTTGGCTTCACAGATTCCTTCTTTTCTTTCCATGTATATTTTCTCCTTAGCGGATTAATTAGAAAGAGCTTTTGCGCAGTAAAACTATCCCGATGTACTTGATTGAAAAGACTTTCCAGCTCCGAAAAATCACCAGCCTCCTTCAATTTGAAAGTTGCTGAATCAATTTTCTTTGAATGTAAATACGCTTCAAAATCCATACGGCAAATTTATACAGATAATCGTCATTAGGTCATACGCACATTCAAATCGAAGGAATCATTTTGCGCGTGTCCAATGGGCTACCGAGCAGGTGACCAAACCCGCTCATCCATTGGCTCCTGAGCCAATGTGCGAACAACAACGTCTGAAATTTCCCTAACGCTCAGTCAATCTGTCTTGAAATACTCTAATGATTTCAGCCAATTCGGACACATTGTCTTGATATAGTCCAATATTTCTATTGGAACATCTTTTGACTGGATCAGCAAGAACAAGAAAAACACAGGAAATGAACTTCAATAATTACACAATCAAATCTCAGGAGGCCATCCAAAAAGCCACTGACCTTGCCAATGGTCTTGGTCAACAAGTGATTGAAACAGGACATATATTGAAAGCCATCTTGCAGTCAGATGAAAATCTCGTATCCTTCCTTTTTCAAAAGACAGGAACTTCAAAAAGTAGCCTAGCCTCACCACTTGAAGAGTTGCTAAACGCCTATCCAAAAGTTTCTGGTGGCCAACCCTATTTGTCAAATGACTCGGCGAAAGCTTTGCAAAACGCAGATAAATATTTGAAAGAATTCAAGGATGATTTTGTGGCGATTGAGCATATTATCCTTGGATTGCTCAAAGGAAACGATAAGACTTCCCAAATACTGAAGGATGCGGGATTTCAGGAAAAAGAATTGATCGCTGCAATAAAAGAGCTACGCGGTGGAGATGCGGTGACAGATCAGAACGCAGAAGCTAAGTATCGATCCTTGGATCGGTATTCGAAAAATCTAAATGAGTTTGCCAAGCAAGGCAAAATCGATCCGGTGATTGGTCGAGACGAGGAAATCCGAAGAGTTCTTCAAATTTTGGCCAGGCGAACCAAGAACAATCCGATGTTATTGGGGGAACCCGGTGTGGGCAAAACCGCCATTGTCGAAGGAATGGCTCAGCGAATTATAGATGGAGACGTGCCTGAAAATTTAAAATCTAAAACCATCATTTCCCTGGACATGGGGCTCTTGGTGGCTGGCGCCAAATACAAAGGGGAATTTGAGGAGCGACTAAAAGCCGTGATTAAAGAAGTGACAGACAGCAATGGCGAAATCATTTTGTTCATTGATGAAATCCATACGCTGATAGGAGCAGGAGGTGGTGGAGAAGGTGCCATGGATGCGGCCAATTTGTTGAAGCCCGCTCTTGCGCGTGGCGAATTACATGCCATTGGTGCAACCACTTTGAAAGAGTATCAAAAATATGTGGAGAAGGACAAAGCACTGGAACGGCGGTTTCAGTCCGTAATGGTGGACGAGCCAAGTATTCCAGATGCCATTTCTATTCTACGAGGAATCAAAGACAAGTACGAACTACATCATGGTGTACGGGTGAAAGACGATGCGGTGATCGCTTCTGTTGAATTATCCAGCCGGTACATCGCCGATCGGTTTCTTCCTGACAAGGCCATTGATTTGATGGACGAAGCAGCCGCCAAATTAAGAATTGAAATCGATTCGTTACCTGAAGAATTAGATGAATTGAATCGGAAAATCATGCAACTAGAGATTGAGCGTGAGGCCATTCGACGCGAGAAAGATAAACAAAAAGAGTCCGCACTTACTCGGGAAATTGCCAATCTGGAGGGAGGTCGAAATGAGATCAAAGCGCAATGGGAAAATGAAAAACAAGTGATCCAGGGTTTGCGACAAGCCAAGGAAAATATTGAAAAATACAAAGCAGAGGCAGAACAAGCCGAACGAGCGGGTGATCTGGGACGGGTAGCTGAAATTCGATATGGAAAAATTGGGGAAGCAGAGCAGCAGTTGGTGGATTTTCAAGCACAGCTGGTGGAGATGCAAGGAGAATCAAGTTTACTCAAAGAGGAAGTTGACACAGAGGATATTGCTGAGGTGGTTGCTAAGTGGACGGGGATCCCTGTGACAAAAATGATCCAAAGCGAGCGTGAGAAATTGATCCATTTAGAAGAAGAATTGGGCAAACGAGTGGCAGGACAGGAGGAGGGCATTCAAGCGGTGGCCGATGCAGTAAGAAGAAGTCGTGCCGGTCTTGCTGATCCCAAGCGACCCATTGGGTCATTCATTTTTCTTGGTACGACTGGCGTGGGGAAAACAGAACTGGCAAAAGCGCTGGCCGAATATCTCTTCAATGATGAACAAGCCATGGTCAGAATCGACATGTCGGAATATCAAGAACGTCATGCCGTGAGTCGCTTGATCGGAGCACCTCCCGGATATGTGGGATACGATGAAGGTGGCCAACTAACGGAGGCAGTCCGTAGAAAACCTTACAGCGTCATTCTGCTTGATGAAATCGAGAAGGCACATCCGGATGTTTTCAATATTTTGCTTCAAGTCTTAGATGATGGCCGCTTGACAGACAACAAAGGAAGAGTGGCCAACTTCAAAAACACCATCGTGATCATGACAACCAACATTGGCAGCACCGTGATTCAGGAGAATTTTGAGCAATTGGATATTCAAAATCCAGAGCCAGCAATCGAAAAAACGAAGGAGCAGGTCTTAGAGCTATTGAAGAAATCTATGCGTCCTGAGTTTCTAAATCGGGTGGATGAAACGATTATGTTCCGACCGCTAAGTCAGGATGATTTGCAGAAAATTGTGGGTATTCAATTCAAGTTGATCCAAAAACGATTAGAAGAAAGCGGAATCAAACTAGAAGCTGACGAGAAAGTGCTGAGACATTTAGGCGAGATAGGATTTGATCCACAGTTTGGTGCACGGCCTCTGAAGCGAGTACTCCAACGAGAAATCCTGAATGAGCTTTCGAAGGACATCCTGTCGGGAAAAATCACCAGGGATTCGGTAATTGGCATTACGCTTTCTGATCACAATCAGATTGAATTTTTAAATCTGGATGCTGTGGAGATTGAGTAAAAATTAGCCATACTATGACTTCAAGTCATAGTATGGCTCTCTCTATGACCAAACTCCTCCATATCATCCGCCGATTTCTCTGGATCTGCATGGTAGGCTTTATGATCGCCTGGCACAATGTATATTATCAGGACGATAAACTGAGAGAGGATACCAACATTCATGTGGTGATTATGGAAGAAGATGAGGATGGCCCGAGCAAATGAAAAAGCCGTTTTTAAGAATGGGGGAAGATCCATTTTTCATACGATCATTCCATCTGACCACTAAAAACAAAACGGGTCTATGTGGAATACTGTGGGTAATTTAGTTTTCACTCAATTTTTTGAGCAATAATTCCGTCCTTTAGGGTCGAGATATAGCATCAGAAACATATGAAGGCTTCAGCCCAATTTCTGTTTTTGAAAAGGGCTAAAGCCCTGATTTACAACCAAGAATCCATACTCCCCCGCCCTAAAGGGTGGGGCAATTGATTTAGGATTGGGCTGATTTCAGTTGTACAAATTTTCGGGATGCGGTCTATCACGATCTTCGTTTTTCGACAACCTCCATTTGTAATCCACACCAAATCATATAGACCCAACAAAACTGACCAGATGAAATCGAATGTGTAGGTTGTGGTGGTTAAAGGTCAGTAAACTATTTTCGTACCTTGAAAACGATTCTAGCATGAACTTATCCGTATCTACTAACCAAAACACATCCATTCTTGAAGAGCTTGGCCTAGCCAATAAAGCCTTTCAGAAAATATATCCCGGGGATCGACCAGATAGGCAACCCGTACATACGGTCTATGGAGGAGCAGACTTATTCAAGTCCAACTCCGCGGAGAAAATGGGTCAGGTTGCGATGAGCACTATCGAAACCTATGCGCCAAATGCTGTGACATTTGCAAAAGCAATGGGACTATCTGTGACTGACGAGCTAGCCTCAGCTATTTACAATAAAGTTTGCCAGAAGTTGAAATCCGAACCCGTAGAGGATTTTAGGATTGATTTTGAAGACGGCTTTGGAAATCGGTCGTGGGAGGAAGAAGATGCTACAGCCGAACAAGCAGCATTGGAAGTGGCTAAAGGAATGGAACAAGACACGCTTCCCCCTTTTATTGGCATCCGTATCAAACCCTTCACCGAAGATTTGAAGACCCGCGGAGCTCGAACCCTGGATATATTTGTCACGACGCTCGCCAAAGCGACAGGAGGCAAACTCCCAAATAATTTTGTGGTGATGCTCCCCAAAGTCACCATACCTGAACAAATCACAGCACTTGTTAAGCTTTTTGAATTGTTAGAGTCAAATACTCAGCTGATATCCGGCTCATTGAAATGTGAGATGATGGTAGAGACCACTCAATCGATGATTGATGCGGATGGGATGAATCCTTTGCGCAAATATGTGTTGGCTAGCAAAGGTCGTATGATCGCAACCGCTTTTGGGACGTATGATTACACCGCATCCAATAACATCACTGCAAAGTATCAGGACATGGGGCATGGGGTATGTGATTTTGCACATTATACAATGAAGGTAAGCCTGGGCAGCACGGGCATCTGGCTGTCGGATGGAGCCACCAACGTGATGCCAATCGGGCCAAACCGGGGAGATGATCTTACACAGGAAGAGATGGATCAAAATACAGATGTGGTACATCGGACCTGGAAAAAAGCCTTTGATCATACCCGCCATTCGCTATGGAAAGGCCTATATCAAGGGTGGGATTTGCATCCAGCCCAATTCCCATCGCGCTATGCTGCAGTATATTCATTTTTTCTGGAGAGCTATGATGACGCCCTTCACCGCCTCAAAATATTTGTAGAACGGGCGGCCAGAGCAACGCTTACCGGGGAGGTTTTTGATGATGCTGCGACAGGGCAAGGCTTGTTGAATTATTTCCTTACTGGTTTGAACTGCGGAGCACTTTCTGAAGAGCAAGTGGTGGCCACCGGGCTGACAATCGATGAAATCAAGACCCGTTCATTTTTGAAAATATTAGAAGGACGAAGAGCGAATTGATCACGCTACTTCCAACTTTACCTGATCGGTGTAAAATTTCATTCGACTAGAATCGTGATCAAGGCCAATGATTTTATGAATTCGAGCTTCCTTGTGATGGTGAAATACTTCAATATAAAAATCACGAATGAGGTAGAGATTCACCTTGAACTCGTAGTATCGGATGTCCATCACCAGCTCTCCTTCAAGATATAGCCATTGAATTTGGTTAGCCAATGGCAATTTTTGAAATTCCTCTCTGTTCATTGGTGATTCAAATTATAAAAATTCCTACCGATCACAAAGCACTTTTTCAAAATCCTCAGTGGAGTAGGCCTGGGAATAAATCTTTTCCCCATCTGCTTCAAAATAGGTGACCACATGAAATCCCGCCTCTGGCAGAGCCTGATCGGCCATGATTATACCCTGAGCTTCATTCCCAACCCAAACAATATCTGAATAAATGGGTTTGAGCAAAAGCCCCGATTTTGCAATCAATCCAAATCCGGCCGAGCCGTAAAATTTCATTTGTGTTTCATTGCCCGCTGCGAATGATCGGAGCAACGTCACTTCCATTTCACTTTGGCGTGTATTCAGATTTATCAATTGAAAACGATCCTGCTGTTTTGTCCAAATCAGCGTATCAGTCCATTCTATAATTTCTTCGTACTCAAATGGTAGCACCTCTGCTCCACTTCCGTCAACGAGCCCCTTCGCCCCGTGCATTTTCACTTTATACAAATCCTTGAATCGTACAACTCTGGATTCGAAAACAGGAGCAAATTGAATATCTCTGGAGAGATCATATGCGCCAATTTTTTGATTCTTGATACATGAAAGAATTCCTCTTTCAAGATTCAGGTAATCAAATTCAATGGGTAGCAATTCATCGCCGGCCTCATTGACCACACCATACTTTCCGTCTAAGGAAACCGAAAACAAGGTGTCGTTGAGGGATGCAATTTCGGCAAAATCGCCACTAAACAGGACACGCCCGGTGGAGTCCACAATAAAGGAGGTCTCTCCCCTCACTGAGGTAAATGTTGACGCCATAGAGAGCGGTTGTGGAATATCATCCGTCCCAATTTCCATCGTTTTTTGGTTCTGAAAAATCAATTTTGGCTGCTGGCCAGTGATCAAAGCACAGTACCTGCTTATGAGCTTCACACTGTCGCTGAAGGAGGCAAACCAATCCCTTTCATTGGAGAAGAGCATCCATTTGTTTTCTGCCTCCTTCCGTAGAACAAAGCCCTGATTGACTTCCAAATAGGGATAATACGTGAATTTGTCCGGCCCATAAAAGGCGTACCCCTTTTCATCATGGACGTATCCATTGGTCTCATCCGGGTAGATCTGCTGCACTGCCCAAGGAACTAAAAACTGACCGTCACTCTTCAGGAGGCACTCTCTGTCTCCACGAAATCCAATCAACAAGTTCTCGTCAATCAACTCATATTCCTCGAACTTAAATTCCAGAAACAATCTATCCGGGAATGACTCTGAAATCTCTTTTGCAGAGCTGATGGCAAACAAATCCTCTTTCTCAAATACCCAGAAATCGCCCTCCAAGAAGATGTCATCATACTCCTCTTCGGTAATCTGGATTCCGGCAAATGAGTATAGCGCCAAGTTGTTTCTTTTAGCTTTGATGAAGGCGCCATTTAGAATTTCTGCCTCCTCCACGTTCTCCAAAACCTTAACTCCAGATTTGTGGTACACATGCTGTTCTGCATCCTTCTGAATCAGGATAAATCCGTATCCCAGATCCTTTACTAATTGAGCCCGCAAAAACTCAATTCCCCCTTTTGTCAAAATAAGCGACCCATTTGAATCTGAACCTGCAATCAAATCTGTAGTGACACCCGTGCAGAGAATATCTTCATCGATGGAAGTAAGTGACGTAGTGGTCACATTATTCTTTTGTGAGATCAATTTATAGGTATTTTCAAAAATGGCGACTTGAAACATGGATTCATTTTCTCTAACCCGCCGTAGCGAATCCGCACTTGAATGAAAATCAGCATAGTCTGAAAAGTCCTTGAAACCACTCTCCTTATCCAGGTGATAGAGAAAGTTTACGGCCTTAGTTGTGGCAATAGAATTGACATATTTTTGAATGAATGTGAGGAACGCATCGGCATCTCCCGAGCGTGTCCAAAGTTTGAGCAAATGCCCCAGAGCCTTCTCCAAGTGCGCACTTTCCGGATTTTCTACGATAAACTTCTCAAGGTCATTTTGAGATTTGGACTTCCAGTATTGATCGACTAGGAGGCGGTCAAGGATGTTCCGAATCTCCGAATTAAACTTAGATTTGGGATAGGTCTGAAGAAATTCCCGCAAACTCATCTCTGACTTTTTGTCCACGGCATCAAAAGCCAAACTATCGAGCCGATCAATGGCCAGAGGATTTTGTACCGCTTCCGGATATGCCTTGATGAATGCTCGCCAGCGAGAAATAGTCGATTGTTTCTCTGCTCGGTCGAAGGCCAGTTCAGTGATTCTACTGAGGTGATCAGTCAGGGTTTCTTGGTCAATCCCCTCTTCGGCCATTTCTTCCAACACATCCTCTTCAGCCGTATCAAACTCAGCAAGTGCCTGTCTGATAAAAATCGCTGACGAATCAATCGTGTGTCGATGAAACTCAGGGGTAAGAAAAAGAACTGAGTAGAGGTATTTTATACCAGGTCTTGAATCAGCATGCTCAAGATATTTAAGAATGAGCTCTTCGGTTTTTACATAATCTCCTTTCTCCATAGCCCTCTTGACACGTCTGATATCTCCAGCCTGAAGATCACTGAGCAGCAGAAATAGGAACATAAGAAAAAAGGCTGATCGCCACATGTATGCGAAGGTATGGATTGCCACAAAAAAATCAGCAAGACGTGGACTTATCGTGTTGGGATGATCCCGAAATGAGTGGATTTGGAGCCAGGTGTCACCAAGGACAAATCAATCAAATCAACGGCTTTATAAATACCAATTGGAGGCTTTTATTTGAAAAGAATGATAATGTTTAATCGTATCTTACCCACGTTCGTTGAATTAACAATCCGTGAAATCGATTTTCAAACAAATATTATTAGGAAATATTAAACGTCATCTTGGTAAAGATCGCGCAAACAAAATCAGTGATTATTCAATAGCTAAACAAGCCATAAAACTACAGGTCACCGCCAAACGCTTATTGAAAGACGTCATTTTTATTTTAGTAGGTATTCTTTCTGCTGGTTTCGGACTTAAGAGCTTTTTATTGCCTAACGGATTTATTGATGGGGGAGTAACGGGTATTTCTCTTCTAGCTCAGGCCGTAACCAAATACCCATTATCTGTACTGATCGTGCTGATAAATGTTCCATTCGTGGTACTTGGGTATTTCCAAATAGGGAAATCTTTTAGTGTCAAGAGCATTTTGGCGATCTTAGGGCTTGCTATTGCGCTCGCGACCATTAATTACCCAATTATCACGTCAGACAAGTTACTTGTTGCAGTATTCGGTGGTTTTTTCCTTGGCGCAGGAATTGGCCTTTCCGTTCGTGGAGGTGGTGTGCTGGATGGCACAGAAGTTCTGGCCATTTACCTAAGTAGAAAAACAGGGTTGACATTAGGCGATCTTATTCTCATTTTCAACCTAGTTATTTTCGCTAGTGCCGCCTACCTCCTTTCAATCGAAGCAGCACTGTATTCCATTCTTACGTATCTAGCTGCGTCCAAAACCGTTGATTTTGTCGTCGAAGGTGTTGAAGAATATATAGGGGTAACCATAATATCACCTCATAGTGAAGAGATTAGGGTGATGATTATCGAAAAATTGGGGAGGGGGGTTACCATTTATGATGGAAAAAGAGGGTTCGGTAAACGAGGAGATAATCTAAACAAAACGGACATTATTTATTCAGTCATCACACGACTCGAACTCACCAAATTTCAAACTGAAACCCAAAAAATAGACCCCAATGCCTTTATTGTAATGAACAGTGTAAAAGACCTGAAGGGAGGCATGATTAAGAAAAGAATTTTCAAAGAGAAATAGATTCATCTTAAGTTACTAGCCTTCTTCACACTGTAAAGAAGGCTAGTAGTGGGTGTGACAGAAAGCAGTTATGCTTTCGCAGAACACTCAAATGACAGCCCGTCAGCTTGCTGCACGCGAGTTTCATTTGCTAATCTGTCCTATATGTACCCTTGAATTACGAATTGATCTTACTCAATTACAATGATTGGATCATTAGATTCTTCTCGCTATTCTTTCTTAGCGAAAGATAAATTGATCACTATAGCCATAAGAAGCCAAATGATAAATGTTTCCCCATTGGTCATTTCATAAGTAGAGTCCGCCAATTTGGCTATTCCTAATATGACATAAACCACAATAGGTGATAAAATCAAGCAAATTACAAGACGAATAATCGATTTTTTATAATCCATAAGTCAATTTTGATTGGTTAGTGATGTGACTAAGATACTAAATACATACACGATCAAATAAAAAAATGTCGTCTTGTTCACAAAGTTTCTAAACAGAAAAAGTCCGCGTACTTAACGTATTCGAGCTAAATAGGGTCTGCTGAAAAACTCAAGTTGATTTGTTTCACTATTCTGTTTTGCCCAAAGCCGGGCAGGCGCCTACTTTCTGTCTTGAGAAAGTAGGCAAACCTGCCTGCGGTAGGCGGGGAGATCAGGGCTGTGAATAAATTTCTAAAATTCAGGCTATTAGCTATATGTAATCCAAACTCGCTGCGCTCAAACAGTGGATTCCAAGAACGATTCTCATGACCTGAATTTTTGATCGAAATTTATTCAAGGCCACCTCCACACTTCACGTGCACGGTTATTGAACACATGTGTCCTTCGGTGATCCTGATAAGGCGGGTGGCCGATCAAACCACTTCGTTTCACTCGCTAATATATTTCATTCCCAATCTCACCCAAACTTCGTTTGGCTCAATGGAAATAAAAAATCTCACAGAAAATCTGTGAGATTTGATTGTCGGGATGACAGGATTTGAACCTGCGGCCCCCACTACCCTAAAGTGGTGCGCTAACCGAGCTGCGCCACATCCCGATATGATGAATTAAGCGGGACGCCACATCCCGAAAAATTCAAAACTACTAAACCCAAAGAGAGGACGACTACTGTTTCCCTCCTTTTATCTCATCCAAGTCCTCACGATCTCTCAATTTTTTGTCATCAACAGTCTTGTTGAGAAATTTGTTGATCTCATCGATCTTCATATTGGATTTGATCTCGCCAAACGAATTGATTTTTATATCAAAGCCCGCTAGCTCTTTATTCGCTTTTGTCTTCTTTTCTTTCCCCATTAGTCCTGGATTTTGTCTCTAAGTAGCTCCAACGAATTAATAATTCGAACGGATGCTTTCATGGGTGTTAATATCCTGATTATACCCATAAGGTCAGGGCCAGAACCTTCTCCATATAAGCTGACACGTAGCATTTGTATCACCTTTCCAGGACTGATGTCAGCATCGTTCAATGTGTTTGATAATAATTCCCTGATTTCATCTTCTGACAAATTCTCTTTGTCTTTCAATACCTCCGCACAAAGCGTCAAGCCGCTGGCGGCTTCTCGAGTTAATTTCTTCCGAACCACTTTCTCATCGAAGGTGCTGGGTTCTTCAAAAAAGGCCCTCGACATCTCAGTAAGTTCAGAGGAAAATGTAATCCGCTCTTTCAAAAGGTCAACAATCGCTAAACCCTTTTCCTCAGTACATACATACCCCTTCAGTTTTAAACGCACAAGAAACTCATTCACCAAAAGGGCACTGTCCATTGATCGTATGTATTGGGCGTTGAACCAACGAATTTTGTCAATGTCGAATTTGGTTCCTGCCTTGTTCACCTTTTCCAGAGAGAATGCATCTTCCAGTTCTTTCAATGAGAACACCTCTTGCTCTGTGCCGGGATTCCACCCAAGAAGTGAAAGGAAGTTGATTAGTGCCGCTGGTAGGTAACCCTCCTCTTTGAATCCAACAGACAAATTGCCTGTCTCCGGATCATTCCAATTAAGGGGGAAAATAGGAAATCCAGCCTTGTCAGCGGCTCGCTTGCTCAGCTTGCCATTGCCATCCGGTTTCAAAATCAACGGAAGATGTGCCAGTTTTGGCATGCGCTCTTCCCATCCCAGAAACCGATACAACAATGCATGAGCTGGAACAGATGGAAGCCATTCCTCCCCACGGATCACATGGGTGATTCCCATCAAATGATCATCCACAACATTGGCCAAATGATAGGTGGGCAACCCATCAGACTTCATCAAGACTTTATCGTCCAGTGTGGAAGAGTGTACCACAATCCACCCGCGAATAAGATCATGAATTCGTACTTCTTCCTTGAGGGGGATTTTCATTCGGATCACATAAGGTTCTCCTGAATTAATTCGTGCCTCCACGTCCTCTGCCGAAAGGGTCAATGAATTTTTCATAGTCATTCGGGTGACCGAATTGTATTGCTGATTGACCGCCTTGGTCGCCTTCAATTTCTCTCGCATTTGGTCCAACTCCCCTGGTGTATCAAAGGCGTAATAGGCCTGACCAGAATTCAGCAATTGCTGCGCGTATTTTTGATAAATATCTCGTCGTTCTGACTGACGATAAGGGCCAAAGTCTCCACCTAACTTTGGACTTTCGTCAGGAGAAATACCACACCACTCCAAGGCATTTTGAAGGTACTCCTCAGCGCCTTCCACAAAACGAGCCTGGTCAGTATCTTCTATCCGAAGAATGAAAGTACCTTTATTTTTCTTGGCAAAAAGGTAATTGAACAGTGCTGTACGTACTCCACCAATGTGCAAAGCACCCGTTGGACTCGGAGCAAATCGTACCCTGATTTTTTCCATTATGTATTAGTAAGTTTTAATAACCAGCCTAAAATTAGTCAACCAGAGCGATGCAAGAAATTTCCACATTCACTCCCTTGGGTAGTTCGCTTACTTGCACCGTTTCACGAGCAGGAGGATTGGTTGGAAATCTTGTTCCATAAACACCATTTATTTTGGCAAAGTCGCCCATGTCTTTTATGAAAATCGAGCACTTCACTACCTGATCAAATCCAGAACCAGCTTCTTTAAGAATGAAATCCAAATTTTTCATCACCTGTTCTGTCTCTTCTTCAATCGAACCCGAAATCAATTCACCCGTTGATCGGTCAATTGGAATTTGGCCAGAGACATATAGTGTGCCATTTGCCAGGACGGCCTGGCTATAGGGGCCGATTGGTTCTGGTGCGAGGGGTGATTCTATGATTCGCTTCATTATTCTACAGTTACGGATTTAGCAAGATTTCTTGGCTGATCCACGTTACAGTCGCGCATGATCGCCATGTGATATGACAGCAATTGCAAAGGGACTACCGATACGAGAGGCATTAAATAATCATGTGTAGATGGCACCTCAATAGTGAAATCGGCCATTGATGGAATCAGCACATCACCTTCGGTAACAATCGCTATTACGATTCCTTTTCTGGCTTTTACCTCCTGAATATTTGAGACAATTTTATCATAAGAGCCATCCCGTGTTGCTATCACCACCACTGGCATTTTTTCATCTATCAATGCAATTGGCCCGTGTTTCATTTCAGCAGCTGGATAGCCCTCTGCATGCACATAGGAAATTTCTTTGAGTTTCAAAGCCCCCTCCAGAGCAACCGGGAAATTGTATCCCCTCCCCAAGTAAAGGAAATTTTGTGCATCCTTGAAAAGTTCGGAGATAGATTCAATTTTATCATTGAGTTTGAGTGCTTGGGCTACTTTGTCTGGAATGGCGGCTAATTCCATCAGCAATTCATGGTAGCGTGTATTAGCAATTGTTCCTTTCTTCAGCGCCAATCGTAGAGCGATCATTGTAAGAACCGTGAGCTGAGCTGTGAAGGCTTTGGTGGAAGCCACTCCGATCTCAGGGCCCGCATGCAGATAAGCCCCCTCATGGGAATTTCGAGCAATGGATGAGCCAACGGTATTAACCACGCCCAGCACAATTGCTCCTTTATTTTTGGCCAATTCTATCGCGGCAAGTGTGTCTGCCGTTTCTCCAGATTGAGAAATGGCCATGACAATATCACCTTCTTTAATAATGGGATTTCGATAACGAAATTCTGACGCATATTCCACTTCTACCGGTATTCTGCACAAATCCTCGAATAAGTATTCGGCCACTAATCCAGCGTGCCAGGAAGTGCCACAGGCCACAATCACTATTCGCTCAGCATTAGCCAGTGCATTGGAATACTCCCTAATTCCTCCCAAAACGAGCTCTCCGGAATCTACATTTAGTCGGCCTCTCATGCAGTCCCGAATGGAGTTGGGCTGCTCAAATATTTCCTTAAGCATGAAATGCTCATAGCCGCCTTTCTCAAGAGCTTCTAATTCCAAATCCAACGTTTCAATATAAGGTGATTGGGCTACATCCTCAAGATTCTTTATTTCATAATCCTTATCATTGATCACCAGAATCTCTTCATCCTTTAGGTAAATGACCTCATTCGTATATTCCACGATTGGTGTAGCATCTGACGCTAGGAAAAATTCATCCTTTCCTAATCCAAGAACGAGTGGGCTTCCTTTTCGTGCTGCTACCAACTTTCGGGGATCTTTGCTTGACATTAATACCACAGCATAAGCCCCGACGACTTTGGTTAGTGCAATTCTGAGCGCATCTTCCAGCGAATATTTGCCATCCTTTTGGATGTCCTCTATGAAAGTGACAAAAACTTCGGTATCCGTATCACTTTTGAACGTATATCCGCGATTAATAAGGTCCTGCTTCAGACTTCCATAATTCTCAATGATCCCATTGTGAATCATGACAAGCGAGCCATCAGCCGAAAGGTGTGGATGTGCATTGCTATCATTGGGTGGCCCGTGAGTAGCCCACCTGGTATGTCCGATACCTATTGTAGCATCGCTGGCATTTCCATTCACTAGATTCTCAAGGTTTTTAACCTTCCCCTCTTTTTTGTGAAGTTGGATCTTTCCATTGCCCATGAGGGCAATACCGGCACTATCATACCCCCTATATTCTAGTCTATGAAGGCCTTTTAAAATTATTGGGTAGGCTTCTTTTGAGCCAATGTATGCAACAATCCCACACATTATTCTTTCAGTTGTGCGTAGAAAATCTGGAGTTTAATTCCGTCCTTGCGGATAACTCCATTTCCTATTGAAAGTGGATTCCCACTAACCAATAAAAGATTTTGTACGTGATCTATTAACTGCTGAAGTTCGGGTCTGTCTTCAACCAAAATACCATCCACTTCGCTTCGTGCATTGTCATATACTAGTTGAGTGAATAGGGTTGGCGATCCTTCATAAATAAGAAGGGTGGTATCATATACATGTGTCGCGACAGAAGCTTGAGCTCCTGCATAGGCCCCATCATTCAACATCAATGTCCCAAATGGATTAGAGAGAATACCCGGCCAATTGACTTGAATTTCATCATCAACTTTGTTTGTGAAATAATACCTGGCAAAATCTACGTCAATCCCTGTAGTGGTGTTCTCCTCCAATTCAACAGACAAACGCGCCTCTTGAATAAATACGTTTTCAGCTGTATCAGATTTAGCAAATTCGAGAAACTCGGTAAGATCAATTTTTGGATGTATCCCTGCAAGTGGATTAAAGTAAACAAAGTCAAATGAAGGATCCAACTCCTTTCTGTCTTCGATAAGTTCAAAATCCGATCCTGCTCTGTCGCGATCAACATTAATGAAATTGTTTTCAATAATTGGGACATTATTTAACAAGGTAGCTAGTCGAAATGAAGCAATTAAAGTCGTATCTGAGCTTGTGTCCATCCCAGTCGTGTCAGTTACTATGCCTGTCATCTCCAACAACAGTTCACTAGTGTCACTAAGGAGGTCATATAAAAAAATGCCATTATCTAACGAGCCTTCAATTACAAACCCTAGAGGTCTGGCGGCCGATGAATTGTCAAATAAATTATCAAATAAACCAGACCCGTAAAAATCATCAAGTGGAATTTCAATTGGATAGAAAAGAGTATCATTTGAAAAATCCACTGTGGGCAAGTCTAAGCTAATATCTCCTTCTCCAACAAAATTTCCTTTTGAAATGGTTTTGTTTGATAAATACAAAACTCCACCAAAAATGGAATCCTGTAGTTCATACAGTTCCAGATGCTGAGAAGCCAATTCTTCGTCAGTGATAACCTCATTCGCATCCAAAATAAGACGTGACGAGCTATAATTAACTTGGTGCAGGACAACCGAATCGCTCAGCCAAATGCTATCTACGGGAAGATGTCCATTCCTAAATTTAAACTCTGCATAGCTACTGGTCGTCACCGACCCGCTCACATCATCGGTGTACTCGCCAACCAACAGATTGGTTTGCCCATCAGTTCTCAGGCTATCAAAATACACATTTGTAGCTGGGAGAGTGAATTCAACAAATTTTAACTCCGTTTGCTGAGAATCGGGTGGTAATTCAAGCCCAAAATTTTCTTCCTTACACCCTAACAATAAAACACCAGCTGCCAGCAGCCATCCAATCTTCTTCTTAACCAACAAGTTCATTGTACAAATTAAAGTATGAGTCTTCTAAATTTTCGTTTTTTTCTATTGTGTCGGTTTTCTTTTCACCAACTATATCGGCCATGAGTTTCTCAAAACTATCAGTTGATCTTTGATTGGCATAGATTATTGCATCAGAATACTGCGCACCAAGCTTGATGAACCCTTCATAATTGGCAGATTTCAATTCCTGAAGCATACTGTCATCAATATCTATCATTCGCACTTTTTCCATCAGATCATCTCCGAACTGATGTGTAAACTTGTTATCATAAATAGTAAATACCGTCTTGGACTCCTTGAATATTGGATCGTTTTTGTAAGTAGTCTTCACATAAAGAGGGATCATACTGGTCATCCAGTCATTGCAATGAATAATGTCTGGCGCCCATCCAAGTTTCTTTATGGTCTCTACAACGCCCTTGCAGAAAAATATTGCTCGTTCGTCATTGTCGGCAAAGAAGTTTTCTTCTTTGTCATGAAAAACCGACTTCCTATGAAAGTAATCTTCATTGTCTATAAAGTACACTTGAAGCTTAGCGTTTGGTATTGACGCCACCTTTATAATGAGCGGTTTTTCTTCATCACCAACAGAAATATTTATTCCTGACAATCGAACCACCTCATGCAGACGGTTTTTTCTTTCATTGATCAATCCAAATCGAGGAACGAGTATCCTGATCTCCATCCCTCGCTCCTGCATCGCCTGCGGCAATCGCCGTACGAACTCCGAAACTTCCGACGTATTTAGGAACGGATTGATCTCACTCGCCACGTATAGAATCTTGATATTCTCCATAAATTTAAGATTTGCTTATTGCTATTTGGAAAAGGAGTGCAAAAATACCATAATTTTGGTTTACCATCAACAATACCAATAAGATAGCCTGATTATTTATATGCAATTGTTCGACTCGATTGAAGAAATACGAGCCATTCTTGAGGGAAAAAAACAAGAAGGTTTATCCATCGGATTGGTGCCTACAATGGGCGCACTACATGAAGGTCATATGTCCTTAATCAAAAAAGCACAGACCTGCGATGTGGTGGTTGTTTCTATTTTCGTAAATGCACTTCAGTTTAATAATAAGAATGACCTGACTAATTATCCCAGGTCATTGGAAGATGATTTGCTTAAATTAAGAAATCAGTGTGATATCGTCTTTGCACCCAGTCACGAGGCGATTTACGGTTCATTGCCCATCACTCAGATTAATTTTGGAGGGATCGGAAACAAGCTAGAAGGTGAATTTAGGCCCGGTCATTTTGAAGGTGTCGGGTTAATTGTTGCGAAATTTTTCAATATAATCCAGCCAGATTATGCGTATTTCGGTCTCAAGGATCTGCAACAATTTTTGCTCATAAAACAACTGGTAACTGACCTGTCGTTTCCCATTCAAATTATTGGCTGTCAGACCATCCGGGAGGCTTCTGGATTGGCCATGTCTTCGAGGAATCAAAAACTGTCGGAAAGGGGACGTGAGATCGCTTCCAAAATATTTCTAGGGTTAAATACTGTTAAAAAACAGTTCGAACAGGGAGTTTCTTTGAAAGAATCCAAAAGGCAAGCGCTTCAATTCTATGCTGATGTAGATGGACTTGAGGTTGAATATTTGGACTATGTATCGGCTCAACTGGATATTCTGGATGAGTTCGATGATATAGGAGAAATCAATGTGTGTATCGCTGCATCCGTTGAGGGAATAAGACTCATCGATAATCTATATTTGCAGTCTCAAAACTGATCATTTCTCTGACAAGATTCATGTCAAAAGCTTTATCAACTGTTCTAAAAGTCCTTCTGAGTATTGGATTGGCAGCTGCCATTTTGTACTACGTATTCAGCAGGATCGACTTTGACGAATTCCTGAAAAAGGCAGAAGAGGTCAACTACTTCTGGGTGATATTGTCCATGATCATTGCGCTTTTCGGATACATGTTAAGAGCCTATCGATGGAAACTCCAATTGGCTCCCCTCGATTTCAAGCCCACCACCTATCGGATGTTTCTTGCGGTGATGTCCGGCTACCTGGCTAATCTGCTGCTCCCAAGATTGGGTGAAGTGACTCGGTGTGGCGTTTTGTTGAAAAGCGACAAAGTCCCTATCGCCACCAGCTTTGGGACAGTGATCACAGAAAGGATCGTGGATATGCTCATGCTTGGGCTGATCCTACTCTTTACCCTGGCCATTCAGTCCGAGCAATTGGCTCTTTTCTTTGATCAAACATTGGATACAAATGTCAATGGTTACCGAATTGCAGGTATTGGTGCAAGTGCTTTGGTAATCGGTGCTTGGGTGTTTTTCAAATACATCTATCCAAGTCAGACCAAATTGGGCGAATTCAGCAGAGGAGTTATCGAGGGACTGATCTCGTTGCGAAAAGTAGAGATGTCAAAATATATCATTTCCACTTTACTCATTTGGATAATTTATTTTTTCATGTCCTACATCGTAGTTTTTGCGCTTCCAGAAACAGCACATCTGAGTTGGGAAGTAGGGTTTTCTATTCTGGTGGCAGGCGTCATAGCTTTCGTGATTCCAGTACAATCGGGATTCGGCACCTTTCATGCGCTGGTGTCTACTATGCTGGTCTTATACAGCATTGATGAAACGACAGGTTTGTTTTTTGCCACGTTGCTTCACAGTTCCCAACTAATTGCAGTGATGATTTTTGGACTAGTCGCCGGGATTCTTTCCATATTTGTAAAAAAGAATGAAGACGCAGGATAAAATCAAAAATCGTGTAGAAGCGAAGGAGCTTGTATCCAAATGGAAAGATGCCGGAGATGAGGTGGTTTTCACCAATGGGTGTTTTGATATCCTACACCTCGGGCATGTCGACTATTTAGAAAAGGCTCGATCGCTTGGCAATAGACTGGTGCTTGCAGTGAATACCGATGCATCTGTTAAAAAACTAAAAGGAGAACATCGGCCAGTAAATAGTGAATATGCTCGTGCACGGATTCTGGCAGCTTTGAACTTTGTGGATTTGGTGATGCTATTCGGAGAAGACACCCCGCTGGAACTAATTGAGGAAATTTTGCCTGATATATTAGTAAAAGGAAAAGATTATGATGCGAGCAACATAGTGGGTGCAGATGTCGTAATCGAACATGGAGGAAAAGTCGAGACCATAACGTTGGTAGCTGGCTACTCCACTACTGGAATAATTGAAAAACTAAAAAATAAATAAATGGGAGTTTATATGATAATCGGAATTTTCATGGTCGCCAGTATGATCGTGGGTAATCGATTGAAAAAGAAAATGAAAAAATACTCGCAAGTCGGACTGGCCAATGGTTTGTCGGGTAGAGAAATTGCGGAGCTAATGCTCAAAGACAATGGTATTTATGATGTCTCCATATCCAGCGTACAAGGTCATCTGACGGATCATTATAATCCGTCGAATAAAACCGTCAACCTCAGTCCGGAAGTGTATAGCGGAAGGTCCGTCACCGCTGCGGCAGTGGCAGCCCACGAATGTGGTCACGCCGTGCAGCATGCCACAGCGTATAGCTTTTTGGAATTTCGCTCGGCTATGGTGCCCGTTCAAAATGTAAGTGCCAAGATCATGAACATCATGTTCATGCTGATGCTCGCCAGCATGTTCCTTGCGCAAGGTTTGTTGCCAATGGAAACAGCACTGTTGATTATTATAGCTGTTAATGGAGTATTCACCCTATTTGCGTTCGTCACTTTACCAGTGGAATACGATGCGAGTAATCGCGCGCTCGCTTGGATCAAAGATCGAAACATTGTGAATCCAGAAGAACATGCCATGGCCAAGGATGCCTTGAATGCCGCAGCGTCCACCTACCTGGTGGTAGCACTGAGTGCACTGGCCACACTACTTTACTATGTGATGATGTATTTGGGAATGAGTAGAGATTAAAGAAATTCAAAAATCGAACGAAAGGATTCAGAGCTATCTGGATCCTTTTTTTAGTTTTGCGGTCTAAACAACAACCCCGATGGATTTCAATTTCACAGAAGAACAACTTGCAGTCAAAGAAGCGGCCAGAGATTTTGCACAGAAAGAATTGCTGCCAGGCGTAATCGAGCGAGATAACGAGCAGCGTTTTCCGATGGAGCAGATCAAAATGATGGGTGAGCTAGGGTTCATGGGTATGATGATAGACCCGAAATACAAGGGTGGCGGCATGGACACAGTGTCGTATGTTTTGGCCATGGAAGAAATTTCTAAGATTGATGCTTCCGCTTCTGTTTGTATGTCTGTGAATAATTCATTGGTCAGCTGGGGGCTTGAGAAGCACGGAAGCGAAGATCAAAAACAGAAATTCCTCACCAAGCTAACTACAGCCGAACAGATTGGAGCATTTTGTCTCTCAGAACCAGAAGCAGGATCAGACGCCACCTCACAGCGGACGACCGCCGAAGACAAAGGCGATTATTATCTGTTGAACGGGACCAAAAACTGGATCACCAATGGAAATTCCGCCGGCATCTACATTGTGATTGCGCAGACCAATCCCGAAAAGAAACACAAGGGAATCAACGCCCTAATAGTGACAAGAGATATGGAAGGTTTTGTGGTTGGGAAAAAAGAAGACAAGCTGGGCATTCGTGGCTCGGACACACATTCGCTGATGTTTCAGGATGTGAAAGTGCCGAAAGAAAATAGAATCGGTGAGGATGGATTTGGTTTCTCCTTTGCTATGGCAACCTTGAATGGTGGCCGCATCGGCATAGCTTCTCAAGCACTTGGCATAGCGGCTGGCGCGTTGGAATTGTCCATTGCATACGCAAAAGAACGAAAAGCCTTTGGTGTTGAAATTGCCAAGCACCAGGCCATTCAATTCAAATTGGCAGACATGGCCACAAACATTGATGCGGCTCGGTTGCTAATCCTACAAGCAGCTCAACTCAAGGATCAAGGAAAAGATTTTTCGCAGGCCAGTGCCATGGCCAAGTTATTCGCTTCCGGAGTGGCGATGGATGCGACCATAGAAGCGGTTCAGATACATGGAGGATATGGCTATGTGAAAGAATTTCATGTGGAGCGCCTGATGCGAGATGCCAAAATCACGCAAATTTATGAAGGAACATCTGAGATTCAAAAAATCGTGATTTCACGCGGATTATTGAAATAGTAATAAATCGGATTTCTCCCGCATCCTCTTGGATTTTTAGAATTTCGTATTAGATTTATACAATTAAATCTTGACTACCAGCGAGATTACCTGCATAGACATTCAAAAAGTATAAATGGAAGACTATAATCAGATCATAGAATCTCTTTCAATCCGATACATCAAAGCTCAGAATATTAATATTCTGAAACCGATAACCATCGAAAATAATTATGAGGTAGAGAACACTTTACTGATCGTCAATCGTGGACAAGTGAAGTTTGGGAAACAAAAGGAAATCGCCGAGGTTGGCGATGTTTTGTTTGTGCCCGGCGGTAAGATGGTTTCGATGACTTACGGAAAGAGTGACCCTCAACTAATTAGTAAAGAAGACTTCCTTGGAAACAAGGAATCTTTTTTCGACCCACAAGCGTCTTTGGGAGAATCCAAAACACGCGATTCTTTCAGCTATGTTTCGTTTGAGGCAAAGGCCTTCGACTCGGTAAATTTCTTCGGTTCACTAGACATACCTGCCTTCAAGATCAGCAACCTGACTGAGTTGAAAGAGGCCATTGTTGATATCAATACGGAAAGCTCAAAACGATTACCGGGGAGAGATCGGATGGTTAAAATTCTCACCGAAAGGATGGTGGTAGAACTGATCAGACATATTTTAAAACAGGGGCTTTTTGTGGAGCAGTTGGCCACAAATAGTACCTACTTCCGTGATCCCAGACTCATTGATTTATTTGGTTTTATCAAAGAAAACCTCCAGAAAGATCTCTCCAACAAGGTGCTGGCCAATGTGGCCAATGTGTCGGAAGACTATGTTGGGCAGTATTTCAAAATGCTGACAGGCATCAATCCGCAGGATTATATAGAATATCAGCGAATGGAAATGGCCGTGAATCTTTTGCGTACATCCAAACGAAGCATTCGTGAGATCGGAAAAGACGTGGGATATAAAGACACAGCTTACTTCTGCCGAAGATTCAAGATGATGTTTGGGATTCCTGCCGGGAAAATGCGAAGGCGTGAATCACTAAGCGAGTAGATCCCATCAATCTTTCAATTGTTTCAAAATCCATTTCCCAAGTGAGGGAGCAAGATGCTCAATAGCCGAATCGGCAAAGGGGAGGTCTTTGGGCTTGCTCCTTCTTTTTTCATTGAGCTCTCTCGCCTTTTTTTCCTTTTTCTCATCAATCTCCTCTTGCGATGGTGAGGAGAACGCTCGATAAATCCCGTACCCGACTAAGACAACCAAACCTGTTCCCAAAGACCAACGAGCGATCCGCTTGGCTTTAGAACCATTCACATTGAGATCATCCAACAGCAGTTGTTCTTTCTGCTGGAGCTCGCTCTTTTTGTTTGTCCACGTTTTGGATCTACTCATCTTCTTCCATTTCATCCATTGCCTTCACGATGGTCGCCTCTATCCAGTTTTGGATTTTGCCCGTTCTGGCCAAAATAGAAATGAGAACAATTACCAACAAATACAAGCCTGCGACCGTCAGATAACCGAGAAAAAAACTGTCGAATAGTTGATTGAAATAGGCACTCAAGCCAAAACTGATGAAGAAGAGAAAAAACAGTCCAAGTATAACCAGAAACCCAACCACAAGCACGTGGCTCAGCAGTCGAGCTGAATGGCCGATGATCTCCAGCTTGATCTGCTCAGTTTTTATTTTAATATACTCGGTAATCCGATTGATGAGTGCTGTCAGCATGATGTAGTAGTTTCTAGCAATGTAAACAGGATTGAAAATTCAAAAAAACAAAAAACTTAAAACGTTTAAATTTCCAGCAACTAATTACGCAGCGACCTCTTTTTTCAACTCTCTTTCGGTTTCGCCTGTGATCGCTTCAGAGACATTTATAATGTGATCACCAAGCTTCTCACATAAGTGAAACAAGTCTCTGTACCAACCGTCACGTTTTGGCTCATACTTCTCCGTTTCCATATCTTTCATCTGTGCCTTTCGGAGTTGATTTCGGAGCTGATTAATTTCCTGCTCCTTCGCAATAGCTACCGACAGTTGAATATTTTCTGGATTTGCCTGAAGATTGCTCATCATGATATCAATGGCCTCATCAATGAGATCCATCATTTCGTTCAGATGCATCATCTGATTATCCTTGAATGTCATTTCACTCTTGATCATGCGATCCATGTCCTTGGACATTTGATAGAAAATGTCACCCACTCGTTCAAGATCATTTGATATACTGAGTAGCCCCGTGGTTTTTTTCGTTCCGTCCGCACTTAGTGTTCCCTTTGCCACCACACTCATCAAATAGTTGGTGAGTTCCTCCTCCATTCTATCCGTCATCTCCTCATAGCTTTTGATCTTGTCCAACATTTTTTTCTGACGTTTAGGAGAATCCGTAATCAGCAACTCACGAAACCTCCTGGACATTTTTTGGGTCATCTCCCCAAAGCGAACCGTCTCTTTTCTAGCTTCCTCTATAGAGAGTTCCGCCGTATTCATCATCCCCGTGCTTATGTATTCCAATTTGAATTCGTCCTCACCTGTGGACTTTATGAGTTTGGTCACGCTCCTCGCTATGAGATTGACAAAACCGACCATAAGCAATGTATTCACTATATTAAAAGTGGAATGAAAAAGCGATAGTCCGATGGGAATACTCGCCGAATCTAGAAATGGCGATGTTTGCCCGGTACTCTCCATGTACATGCCTATATAATTGAGGACGGGTGTAAGCAATACCACAATCCATGCTACGCCTACAAGATTGAAAATAAGGTGAGCCAGTGCGGCTCGTTTCGCATGCACATTGGCTATGAGCGCAGCTAGATTAGCGGTAATAGTGGTCCCCACATTTTCTCCAAGAACCATGGCTGCAGCCAATTCAAAAGGAATCCATCCATTGTGAGCCATCACCAAAGTCAAAGCCATGGCGGCACTAGACGATTGCACGATGACAGTTAGTAGCGTCCCAATACCCACGAATAGTATAACTGACCAAAATCCCATATCGGAATAGTCCGACACAAAGGCTAAGATCTCAGGGTTAGACTTAAGATCGGGCACAGCCCCTTTCAACAATCCCAGTCCCATAAATAATAACGCAAACCCAACCAGCACTTCTCCCCAGAATTTCATTTTCTCCTTATTGAAAAACATCATAGGAAATCCAATGGCAATAATCGGCAAGGCATACGTGGCAATGCTCACTTTGAAGCCTACATAGGCGATAAGCCAGGCAGTTATAGTCGTGCCAATGTTTGCTCCCATGATCACTCCAATAGACTGTACCAATGATAGAAGACCTGCATTCACAAAACTTACAACCAGCACGGTGGTTGCAGAGGAGGATTGAATCAAGCTAGTGATTGTGAAGCCCGTAAAAACTCCCTTGATTCGGTTTGAGGTCATCGAACTAAGGATCGTTCGCATTTTCGATCCCGCTACTTTTTGGATGCCTTCACTCATGACTTTCATACCGTAAATGAAAAAGCCAAGCGCACCAATAAGATTTAGTATTTCCAGAAATCCGTACTCCATTTGGGTTGGTGGTTAATTAGTCGGCGTAAATATATCTCATCAATGTTTCCTGTATGTTATGTTTTCGTGAATGTCCGCCATTCGCCAAAAATGAATCGCTCAATTTCGCTAACATTGCGTCTTTAAAAATCGCTCATTTATGAAGACGCTTCGAGCAACCCTGGCGCTTTTACTACTTGTTTCTTCTGGTTCTTTACTAGCACAAAACCTCACCAAAGACACATTTGGTAAAGGGCTGACCGTGCAAGCTGAAGACTCTTCCTTCCAGTTGAAATTTGGCTTCCGCTTTCAGACACTCTACATCGGAGAGAAAAATCTGGCAACAGATGCCTACATTGAAGAGATGTTGATTCGGAGATCTCGGTTAAAATTTGATGGGTATGCTTTTGACCCAGACATCATCTTCAAGGTAGAACTGGCCCTTTCTAATCGCGATCAAAAGAGTGGCTCTATTCCTGAGTCGGGAAATACGGCGAATATCATTCTGGATGCCGTAATGAAGTGGCGATTTGCCGATAATTGGTCTCTGTGGTTTGGTCAGACCAAGCTTCCGGGAAATAGAGAACGAGTGATTTCGTCTCAGAAACTCCAATTTGTAGACCGAAGCTTGGTCAACGGGAATTTTAATCTGGATCGAGGAAAGGGAATTCAATTGCACCATACGAGTGGGACAGGCTTTGTCTTCAAACAGGCACTAGCTTTGACCATGGGAGATGGCCGAAATATAATCACAGAGAATCCATTCAACGGGCGTGAAATCACGGGGCGTCTGGAGTTTCTACCTTTTGGTGAATTCACAGGAAAGGGTGATTATTTTGGTGCGGATCTCAAGCGTGAGCCTTCACCAAAATTATCCATTGGTGTGACGGCTGATTACAATTCCAATGCTGTACGAGCGAAAGGGAACCTGGGCGATTTTCTAACAGACACAAACGATGCGTACATCACCAATGATCTCAATACATACTTTGTGGATATGATGTTTAAGTACAATGGCTTCTCGGCTATGTCAGAATATGCCACCCGAAGTACCAGGAAAACGAACAATGGCTTTGCTACTGGAAATGGGCTTGTGATTCAAATGGGCTACCTACTCCCTTCCGATTGGGAATTTGCCGGACGGCTCACTGAGATCAATGGGAGTTCTGGCTCAACCATCAGCCATGTGACTGAATATACGCTTGGTATTTCTAGATATGTGGTGGGGCATCACCTGAAAGTCCAGAGTGATTTCAGTTATCAGAACATGCCTAATGCCGACAATGAATTGATTTTCAGATTCCAGACCGAGTTGGCTTTTTAATTGACCAATTCACTAATCGCCAGCCAGGCCATCAGCCCCATACCAGTTTTTAAAGCCTCTTCGTCGATGTTGAAGGTAGGTGTGTGCACGCCTGAGGTAATCCCCTTGGCTTCATTTCGAGTTCCTAGCCGATAGAAACAAGCATTTGTATGTTGCGAGTAAAAAGAAAAATCTTCTGCTGCCATCCAAAGATCTAGCTCTTCTACATTTTCTTCTCCCATGTAGGAAATAGCCGCCTGTCTGTTTCGCTCCGTGTATTCAGGATTGTTCTTGAGAAAAGGGTAACCGTCTACAATGGTAAATTCACAAGTCGCCCCCATGGACTCGGCGATACCTTCAGCCATTTTTTTCATCTTCGCTTTCGCTTCAGCTCTCCACTGTTCATCAAAGGTTCTGAATGTCCCATCTACCTTCACTTCATCAGGAATTACGTTCGTAGCACCATCAGCCTGCACCCGTCCAAAAGATAGCACGCTGGGAATTTTCGGACTTGCCGATCTACTCACAATCTGCTGCAAAGCGATGATAATGTGACAGGTAATTACCACTGGATCAATACCGGTTTCGGGCATGGCCCCATGGCCCCCTTTTCCTTTTACGGTGAAGTAAATTTCGTCTGCACTGGCCATGTATTTTCCGGAGCGGAAACCTACTTTTCCCACGTCTATCAGGGGCATTACATGCTGCCCGAGAATCGCAGCAGGCTTTGGCTTTTCGAGCACCCCCTCTTCAATCAACATGGAAGCACCGCCTGGTAGTTTTTCTTCGCCGGGCTGGAAGATGACTTTGATGGTGCCGTTCCAATGCTCTTTTAGTTCGTTGAGAATTCGTACGGCCCCCAGCAAAGAAGCGGTATGCACATCGTGACCACACGCGTGCATTACACCCTCATGTGTAGACTTGTAATTGACCGTATTTTGTTCTCGAATTGGCAGGGCATCTATGTCTGCCCGTAAGGCGATTGTTTTCCCCGAAGTACTCCCTTCAAGCGTAAATACAATGCCTGTGGTAGCTTTTCGCTCAAGGTTGGTAACACCCATTTCTCGAAGTTTTTCTCCTATGAAATCTGCCGTTTTAAATTCTTGAAATGAAAGCTCAGGGTTGGAATGGAGATGGTGCCTTATGGCCTGGATATCCTCGAAAAAGGATTCAGAAAGTGCCTTTATCTGATCGATCAATTTACCCGAATAATTCATGATCGAATGGTTCTATAAATTCGGTGAGATCAGTCATAGTTGATCTTAATCTTCTCAGGAATGAGCAATGCTTCAGGGAAATTTCTCCGTACCATTTCGTATGTTTCATATGCGATCACGCGATCGGTAAACTTTCCCGCCTTCACTCTAAAATCTGGTTGGAAATAGGTCATCTTGGCTTTTATTTCTGGGAATTTTACACGAAACCTGCCAAGAGTTTTGGTTGCTTCATCTCGACTCGAACCATTGTAAATCTGAATAGTAAACCCTTGTTCTGACCGGGGTGCGGCATTTCTCTTTGAAATCATATTGGAAATGCTATCCAACTCCATTTTGATATGACCGGTAGGAATGACAGTTGGCTCGATGCGCACTCCCGATGTATTGGTTGATTCTTCAAACTCAGGGCGCAGGACACTCAAGTCTTCACTATACGGAGTTTGCACCACCGCCTGAGTAGTTTGTGTAGTCTTGCATCCACATACCGAGAGTATTGAAAACAATATAATCAGTCTACTAGCACGCATTTATTGCTTTTCAAGTCGTTTTCTACAGTCTTGTATTTGACGTCATTTTTCAAGCTTCCATCCGCATATTGCACATTCACTCGCTGGTTTCTAGAGGCAATTTTCATTGACTTTGCCGGCAATGCTTTTTCTGCTGGAGGTCTGCTTCCAGTGGGCTGTGCGCCTCCCGAAAGTGCCGATCTGGATTCTTCTTTAGACTCTTTGTAATTTCTTGCCGACCGCTGTGTTCGTGCTTCTTTTACATCCTGTTCTTCCTGAACAGGAATCTCTGCCTTCATCAGAAACGACATGGTGTCGGCGTTTACTTTACCAATGAATGCTTTGAACATTTCAAAGCCTTCAAATTTGTAAACCAACAACGGATCCTTCTGCTCATAAGCCGCATTTCGAACCGATTGTCGAAGGTCGTCCATGTCGCGAAGATGTTCCTTCCACGCCTGGTCAATCATCGCCAAAGAAATGATCTTTTCCATTTCTTTGACAATTTCTTTCCCTTCGGTTTCAAGTGCTTTTTCTAAAGACACGCTTGCGCCAATCTGCTTTTGGCCATCAGTGAATGGAATACCTATCTTCTCCACAGTTGCTCCACGAGTCAGCTGAATACGTTTCAATACTGGAAGAATCGGCTCTACACTTCGCTGATTTTTTTGTTGATACGATTCCAATGCCTCCTTGTAAAGTTTTTCTGACAAAACAGGCGTGTCAATCTTTTCCAGGTCTTCGGCGGTGATCTGAAAATCAAATCCCAGTGTGCTGATTGCGTTGAGTTTTAGGCTGTCCAGATTGTTTTCGATTTTTGCATTTGCTGCAATATCATCGCACGTATCATAGAGCATATTTAGAATATCCAGCTCCAGTCTGTCTCCGTATAGCGCATTTCTCCTTCGCTTATAAATCACCTCACGCTGAGAGTTCATGATATTGTCATACTCCAGCAATTGCTTTCTAATGGCGAAATTATTTTCCTCCACTTTCTTTTGCGCACGCTCTATAGATTTAGTAATCATGGAGTGCTGAATCACTTCGCCTTCTTGTAGCCCCAAACGATCCATGATCTTCGCCACCTTCCCTGACATGAAAAGGCGCATCAAATTATCCTCCAACGACACATAAAACTGAGATGATCCAGGATCACCCTGACGTCCGGACCTGCCTCTTAGCTGTCGATCTACTCGCCGAGACTCATGCCGTTCTGTTCCTACAATTGCGAGTCCGCCAGCCGCCTTGGCTTCTGGCGTAAGTTTAATATCGGTCCCACGACCAGCCATGTTTGTGGCGATGGTCACCGTACCTGGCTTACCCGCTTCTGCTACCACATCCGCTTCCTTGGCATGCTGTTTTGCATTAAGTACCTGATGATTAATGTTTTTCATCTTGAGCATTCGGCTGATTAGCTCAGATATTTCCACAGTAGTGGTACCCACCAACACGGGCCTCCCGGCTTTTGTCAACTCGACAATCTCTTCTGTGACAGCATTGAATTTCTCCCGAATGGTTTTGTAGACCTTGTCGTTATCGTCCTTTCGATCAATAGGCCGGTTCGTCGGAATCACGATTACATCCAACTTGTAAATATCCCAAAACTCGCCCGCTTCCGTTTCTGCCGTTCCGGTCATCCCCGCGAGCTTGTGGTACATTCGGAAATAATTCTGCAAGGTCACTGTGGCATAGGTTTGTGTGGCGTCTTCTACCTTCACATTTTCCTTAGCCTCTATCGCCTGATGCAATCCATCGGAATAGCGTCGGCCTTCCATGATCCGGCCTGTCTGCTCATCCACAATTTTCACTTTGCTATCCATCACTACATATTCCGAATCCTTCTCATACATGCAGTAAGCTTTCAGCAGCTGATTCACCGAATGGATTCGTTGACCTTTCAAACTGTAGTCACGAATCACCTCATCTTTCTTCGCTAGCCTTTCGCTTTCCGAAAGCGCGGTATCTTTTTCAACGCCATCCAGTTCTACCGCAATGTCTGGAAGGATAAAGAAATTTGGATCTTCACCTGATCCCGTGATTAGGTCAATGCCTTTCTCTGTAAGGTCTATACTATTGAGCTTTTCATCAATGGTGAAGTACAAGGGCTCATCGGCCTCTGGCATCAACTTTTGATTGTCTTGTAGATAGATATTTTCTGTTTTTGACAAGGTCTGCTTGATGCCTGTCTCACTCATGTATTTGATGACAGGCTTGTGTTTGGGTAGACCTCTGAAGGCTCGGAATAAAGGAAGACCTCCGTCGGATTCCTTTCCGTCTTTGATTAACCGCTTTGCTTCGTTCAAAAAATCAGTGACCACTTTTCGCTGGGCTTCCACCAATTTTGCTATCCGAGGTTTGAGCTCATAGAATTCGTGTTCGTCCCCTCTTGGAATGGGGCCTGAAATTATCAAAGGTGTTCGCGCATCATCTACAAGAACCGAATCCACCTCATCGACCATGGCGTAATGGTGCTTTCGCTGAACCAACTCCTCAGGGCTTCTGGCCATATTATCACGTAGATAATCAAAGCCGAATTCGTTATTGGTACCGTAGATAATGTCACATTCATAAGCGTTTCTTCGCTCCTCCGAATTAGGTTCGTATCGATCGACGCAATCCACTCTCAGTCCATGAAACTGAAAAATAGGTGCATTCCATTCTGAATCTCGCTTAGCCAAGTAATCATTCACCGTGACAATATGAATGCCCCTGCCAGCCAGTGCGTTGAGATAAGCCGGGAGCGTAGCGACGAGCGTCTTGCCCTCGCCTGTTGCCATCTCGGCAATTTTACCCTGATGAAGTACCACGCCACCAATCAATTGCACATCGTAGTGGACCATGTTCCATTCCACCTCCACACCAGCTGCTAACCACTTGTTGTGCCAGGTGGCAGTATCTCCGTTCACTTCTACATTGGGCTTCTCAGCAGCCAATTGCTTGTCCAAGAGAGTGGCTTGTACGACTAATTTTTTATTTTCTGAAAAACGACGGGCGGTTTCTTTTACTACTGCAAACCCTTCCGGAAGAATGTCCAGAAGGACTTTTTCGAGCTCATCATCCCGATCTAATTCCAATTGATCAATTTGAGTGAAAATATCCTCCTTTTGATTTACGTCAAGTTCTGGCGCTTTGGCTTGTTCACTGAAATCAGCAATTTGCTCATCAATCGACTGGAGATGATCCGCTACCCTACCTTTGAGTTCTTCGGTCTTTCCTCTCAACTCATCATCGGAAAGATTCCTCAATTTATCAAATGCCGTATTAATTAGTCCTACATAGGGCTGTAGGAGTTTCACATCTTTGTCTGCTTTTGTACCAAAAACTTTTGCTACACTGCGTCCTATCTTATCGAGCATGCCTTATCTTGAATTAAGGTTCAAAGTTATATTAATTGCGAGATGGAAGCGGTTGAAAATCTAAATATCAACAGCCCCTTTGAAAACGAATTTCACTGGCCCTGTGAGCCAAATGCCCTCAAAACCTGCTTCGGTCTTTATGAATTCAACACGCAAATTTCCACCAGAAGTTTCAACAGATACTGGTGAGCGGTGACCCAATTCTGCAGCAACCAAAGCCACAGCAGTCACGCCTGTGCCACATGAAAGCGTCTCGTTTTCTACCCCTCGTTCGTACGTTCGTACGAGCACCCGGTCGTGCAAAAGCTGTGCAAAATTGACGTTTGTGCCATTTTGGCTGGAATAGCTTTTTGAGTATCTGATTTCTCGTCCCAATTTGATCACATCGACTGTATCAATATCCTCAACTATTGAGACATAATGAGGGGATCCTGTGTCGAGATAAAAGTCGTTTCCATTTTTTTCAACAGTTGACACATTATGCAAACTGATTCCAATAAGCCCATCAGACAACCGGGCTTGATGCACCCCGTCCGTGGTTTCAAAGCTTGCAATCTCCTTTACCATTCCGAGAGATCTTGCAAATTCAAACCCGCAACGAGAGCCGTTCCCACAAAGGCTTTCTGAACCATCAGGATTGAAAAAAACTACGCGATAATCCAAGCTGGGATGATCTTCAATTAGAATCAAACCGTCAGAGCCAATTCCAAAATTTCGATCACAAAGTTGCTGAATCAGATTGATTCCCTTTTGGAACTCACTCTTTCGGTTATCGATTAGGATGAAATCGTTCCCTGTGCCGTGGTATTTTGAAAAATGGATTTGCATTAAGCCATGTGATCATTAGTGGGGTGGGTGGAATTATGATTTATCAGAATAAATAAAGATATTGATGTATATATGTTCATTTATTGGATTGACCGATTACTTACTAAAAACCATCCTATCATGAAAATCTTATTTACCCTCCTTCTGAGTACAAATTTACTCTTTAGTACGCAATTGATTGCGCAGAAATCGCTGAGTCCATACATCAAGGTTGGTGCATCTAGCGGCAGTCTCGCAAAAACTGAAAAAGATGTAACCAACGCCTTAGAGGGACAGGGGTTTAAGGTACTTGGCTCATATCATCCTGAAAATAACTCGAACCTTTCGGTGATCGCTTTTACAAGAAAAGATCTACAGGATGCCGTAATCGGTGTAAAGGATCGAGGAGGGCTGGCGGGCATATTGAAAGTGGGATTAGTGAAGAAGGGCAACAGCATTACGATCTCTTACCTGAATCCAGAATACCTATTCAATGCGTACCTGCGAACCAAATATCAGTACTTCAAAACCAAATTGTCGAAAGTAACTGCTGATACCAAATCGGCCATGTCAGCTTTGGGGAGCGGATCTTCAGGGTTTGGAGGAAGTGAAGAAGCCGAGGGTCTGCAAAAATATCACTACATGATGATGATGCCCTACTTTGATGATCCAGTGGAGCTGAATGAATACTCTTCCTTTGAGGAAGGCCTGGGTGTGATTAGAAAAAATCTCACGGCCAAAAAGGGGAATACCGTGAAAGTGTTTGAATTGGTTTACAAAGACAAACAGGTAGCGGTCTTTGGCGTGGGACTGATGGATGAGCAAGAAGGCGAAGCAGAATTTTTGCCTATCATCGGTGAAGATCACATTGCCGCCATGCCATATGAAATTATCTTACAGGGCAAGGAAGTGACCATGCTTCATGGTAAATATCGTTTTGCTCTCCATTGGCCAGAACTCACGATGGGTACGTTTATGAAGATAAATAGTACGCCAGGAAATGTGGAGGACATGCTGGCTGCCATTTGCAAACCGTGATAGATTTGGTCAATAAAAAAGCCTCCCTGACGAGCTTGTCGGGGAGGCTTTTTGGGATTTTATAAGATCAAAGTTTCTCTTTGATTCTTGCAGATTTTCCTTTTCTGCCTCTGAGGTAATAGAGCTTTGCTCTTCTTACTTTTCCTTTTCTTACTACTTCGATCTTGTCAATGTTGGGTGTCAAGAATGGAAAAATTCTTTCTACTGCAATTCCATTAGACACTTTCCGTACGGTAAATGTTTCTCCGTTGGTTCCTGAATTTTTGATTTGCATCACTGCACCCTGAAACTGCTGGGTACGCTCTTTGCTGCCCTCCTTGATTTTGTAGTGTACGTTCACTGTATCACCAGGCACAAATTCGGGATGTTTTTCGCGAGTTCCTGTGTACCCCTCACGAACTATGTTCATTATATCTGCATTCATCTTCTGATACTCTTTATTGAGTGATTTTGAAAAAGGAGTGCAAATATAGATTATTTTTTCAGATTGATTACTGATTCGATTTGAGATTTATTGATTATTTCAGCGACTGGAGTTATTTCAAATAATTCCATTGTTGATCGCATACTGAACCAATTCCGGAGCGCTGTGGATGTCTAATTTTTTCAGAATGTTTTTCCGGTGAGTTTTTACCGTGTGTTCGGAAATAAACAGCAGATCGGCAATTTCAAGACTTGTCTTGCCTTCTGAGAGTGATCTGATCACTTCGATTTCACGTTCGCTTAGCTTGAATCCTTTAATAACCTCCTTTTCAGAATCAAATGACTGGATTTGATCATAATACGACCTTCCACTTTGTACGCGTAGAATGGCCGCCTCCAGTTCTTTGCCCGTATTGTTTTTGAGAAGACATCCGTCAATTCCAATCTTGACTATCTCTTCGACGAAAGATTTCTGCGCATACATGGTGAGAATAATAACCTTGACTCCTTGATAATCAGCCTTGATGTGTCTGGCACAGGTGATCCCATCCATGACAGGCATATTTATATCTAAAATCACAATGTCCACAGCCTCTTTTTTGAGGATGTCAAGCACCACTTGCCCGTTTTCTGCCTCGCCAACAATTAGAAAATCAGCGTTGGAACTCAGGATCAATCTGAGGCCATCCAAGACAATGGTATGGTCGTCAGCCAGTAGGATTTTGATGGAATTCATATGATTAGTAGTTATTCAAATATACTAATCTCACTAACAATTCATGTCGGTCTGGGCAAGTCGAGAATAAAAGTACTACCTCTTCTTGACGAGGATTCCATTTTGAGTTCTCCTCCCAGTTTATCCGTTCGGCGCTCAATATTACTCAAGCCCATACCTCTTTTGACTTCTGTCAAATTAAAGCCCTTTCCATTGTCGTGATAGATGATGCTCCACCCATTGTCAATTTGATTCAATTCCAGACGGATTTTTGAACAATTGGCATGTTTGAGCGTGTTGTTCACAAGTTCTTGAATGATCCGATATATCTGAAGTCCCAATTCGTTTGCGATATGGTTTTCTAAATGAACATCGAGTTCAATTTTAATTTTTTTGGACATTTCTACAGCCTCCATCAATTGTGAAATTGCAGCCTCTAGCCCAAAATGTTTGAGAAGGCCAGAATCCAGACTATGCGAAATTTTCCTCACTTCCTCATTGGCTGTCCGTGATACATTGCTGATTCTACTTGAAATGTTCTTGATGTCTTCAAGTTCAGTTTTTGTCTGTAGTGAATCTGAATACATATTCAAGGTGACCAATATGCTCCCCAAGTTGTCATGGAGCTCAGAGGCAATTCGCTTTCGTTCTTTGTCCTGCCCCTCCAAAAGCGCATAGGCTGTTTGTACTTCTTGTTGCTGGAGAAGGTCTTGAATTTTTTGATTTTCCAAATTTCTATTCAGCAGCTTTCGCTGATAAAGAAAGATGAAAAAAACAATTGCAAAGGCCATAAGAACCATCGCTGAAGTGCCGATGATCAAAATGGCCTGTTCATTTAATGCGTCCTGCTTGTCCATAATGCTACTCCAAATAGCAAATTCTTTGTGATGTTAAATAAATTATGAACGATCCATACGCCATTCATACTACTCACGATTCTAGTGTAAAGTAACTGTGTAAAGAGCGCACCAGAGTAATAAATAAAAATAGCTACGACTGCCCAAAATATTCCATTTTTCTCCAGAGCAGGAATGTCTTCAGATCGATACACATCAAAAAAATACCAAAATGCCATTACTATAAAGCATAGCCCCTGTACAACTTTGGCCTGCGCATTGAAGGTAAATATGGTTTCATTAAACGTACTATTTATTGTATAAAGGACTAGGAAGGAAATCCCAAGGACCATAATTAGTCTCTTGGATTTCGGCATAATCAAACAAAAAAACCAAAACGAAATTAACGCACTAAGAAACCCCCATAAATGTGAAGCCGGCATGTTGTTTTGATACGTCTTGGCAAGCCACTTCGCAAATTGATCAGAGAACAAGCTTACAACAAGCATCACCACAATTGGCCACATGTTTTTATCAAGCCTTTTCCTTGCTATCAAAATACCAGCTATGGCCAATGGTAGGACTGGTGAAAAGACAGAAATATTCGCTACGAATCCTTCAATATCTTCAACTTTCATGGGCATTCATGGGGACAGGGGGCGGAATCATCAAGAAGAGTTCCTAGGCCATCTCCTCCTTGCATTTCAAGAGCACCCGGGTTTCTCCGCTTACGTGGGTTTACTCGATATTCCTTTCCATTCACGCGAAGAGGAATTAGAACCGGATCCAATCTACTTCCAATAAATTCATAAGGCCTACCGTCTGAGCCTGTGAGCGTCACCGTGTCTTGCACTAAAGTAAGCTGCATGTTCAATCCTGCCATTTTCATCCCCGGCTTGGGTTGTCTTCCACCTTCATTATCCATTCGGGTAATGAGTGCTTGCAAGGAATCTTTTCCCACAAAAAAGGAATTTGGGATTAGCACCTTATCGGTTATCTGATTGGTCTTGATCCACTTATTAAAGGCTGAAACACGTGAGGTGAGTGTACTATCTTGTATGAAGCGACCATGCCCAGGGTTAAACCTTCCTGCTGGAGATGCCTTTTTTGCGGTTTTTTCAGCTTGTGTTTGTTGCTCCACAGCTACATCCTCAGTTAGCTCTATTTCATCGGGAGGCGTTTCTGCTGATGTGCTAAAAACAAAATAGCCAATTGCGAGTCCTATCGCAATTCCAATAAGCAGAGGGAGTAAAGTTTTCATAATCGTAGTTGGTTGGTTAGAAATTAAAAGTATCGAAAAATGTCGAGAACAAGTCAACGGCCTTTTTCAAAATATTTCAACAAATGTCGCTTGAAATAGCTTGAAACGAAATACCCCCTTTGGGGTATTCTTCCAGTAAGGAAGAGCAGAATACTAGTAGTAATCTACTCCAACAAATCTGGTCGCCTCTCTTCGGTTCGCTTCACGGCCTCTTCATGCCGCCCTTTTTCGATGTTAGCTTCATGACCCGAGAGCAAAATGTCTGGAACTTCCATGCCCTTGTGGTCAGCCGGACGGCTATATACCGGCGGGGCAAGTAGCCCATCTTGAAAAGAATCAGAAAGGGCAGGTGTTTCATCATTCAGCACACCCGGGATCTGACGAATCAATGCGTCAGCGAGCTCCATGGCCGCCAACTCTCCTCCGGATAACACATAAATCCAATACTAATTTTCTTTGTTATAAAGTGATCACGTGCCTGCTGATCTACCCCTTTGTAATGACCGCAAAGCAAAATCAGCTTTTTTGATAAAGAAGCCGCTAACATTGTTAATGATGGTGTCCTTCTTTCACTAGTAACCCTTTTGAGGCATAGCCCCAATCCGTATTCCCATCAAAGCTGTCGCTTTTATTGCTCACATGTCGATAATGATAAATCGATAATTCGTTCTCATTACGCCAAACAAGTGAGTGCATCTGTGTCTCGGTCCACACACCACCTGTATTCATCCAAATGAAGGTTAATTGTTCACCAATTCCCTTGCTCCAGGAAACATCTCTGCTGAGCACTTTCACACGGTCTCCCGCATCGTTCGTAGTTACGGAAAACACGATATTGTCTTCGATGTACAAAGTAAGCGAAAAGCTTTCACCATCATCTGCAGTTAGTCGTCCAGTCCAAATGCCGTCAAAATCACGGGATTGCGCCGACGCATTTATTATGCCCGCAAAGAATAGGCATGTGATAAGAATTAAGGTTGTTGAAATTTTCATTTGTCTAAAATTAAGGTTAGTAATAATTTGGTTTCTTTAAATCTACCCAAATATAGCAAAGAATGGAAATGCCTCCTTCCGGAACTATATTCAACACAAATGTGGTTGGAATATGTCTCCGAAAAAATACCCACCTAGGGGTATTTTTGATTTAGCGTAGGTGTATTTAAGATAAGCCTTGGCTCGGCTTCAAGTCAAAGGATACGCTGCGTGATAACATGGCATGAACTAATAGGCATAGAATAAGGGCTCAATCTAGCAAATCTGGTCGCCTCTCTTCGGTTCGCTTCACGGCCTCTTCATGCCGCCATTTTTCGATGTTAGCTTCATGACCCGAGAGCAAAATGTCTGGAACTTCCATGCCCTTGTGGTCAGCAGGACGGCTATATACTGGCGGGGCAAGTAGCCCATCTTGAAAAGAATCAGAAAGGGCAGATGTTTCATCATTCAGCACACCCGGGATCAGACGAATCAATGCGTCAGCGAGCACCATGGCCGCCAATTCTCCTCCGGATAACACATAATCTCCAATACTAATTTCCTTTGTTATAAAGTGATCACGTACCCGCTGATCTACCCCTTTGTAATGACCGCAAAGCAAGATCAGATTTTTTGATAGCGACAGGCCATTGGCCATGTTTTGATTAAGGGTTTCTCCGTCAGGAGTCAGAAAGATCACTTCGTCATACGATCTCTCCTCTTTCAATTTTGAGATACACGCATCAATTGGCTCGATGGTCAGCACCATACCCGCTCCACCGCCGTAGGGCGCATCGTCCACGTTTTTGTGTTTGTTGGTACTGTAGTCTCTCAGGTTGTGAATGTGGATTTCGACATGACCTTTGTTCACTGAGCGTTTCACGATGCTCTGGTTCATTGGCCCCTCAAAGAGATCAGGGAGGCAGGTGATGATGTCGATTCTCATGAATACGAAGTTATATCTAGTGTGGTGATTCCTAAATAAGTCAACTATTTTTAAGTTCTTTTTCCTTCATACTTCGCTGGAATTTTCTGCCGTAGCGATGCTATGCCCTCAAATTTCGTCTTGTCTGAAGAAAAAATAACAACAAAAATTTAGTCAACCTATTTACAAAACACCACACTAGCGTGAATGTTTTCCTCAGATTTCGCTGATATGCGCAGCAGGATTTAGGTCGGTAGAGGTTCAAGAATCAAGGTAAACCTCCAAATAACCGTCTGGTAAATAAATATGAATTTGCTTGGTGGCCTTGTCCACTTTGAGAACGAATTGATCTTGAAAGGGAATCAAGACTTCCTTCTCTTGATGTTCAAAAGCAAACATTGGGTTGGGGCCTTGATCATAAATTTCCGTTAGTACGCCCATTTCCGCTTTCTCATGGACAATCATGTAGCCAATTAGTTCATGAAAGTAGTAAGCGGATTTTCCCAGATCGGGGAGATGTGACAGTGGCAAATATATCTCTGAACCGACCAGCTCTTTTGCACTATTCTGATCGTCAATTTCATCAAACTTGATTCTAACCTTGTCTCCCTGAAGGCGAGTCGAGGAAATAAAAAAAGGAATCAGCTTTCCCGATTGTCGGACAAAAACTGATTCCAAATTAGTGTAATAGGATGGGTCGTCAACATCTAAATGGACGATCACCTCTCCTTTCAATCCATGTGTCTTGAGAATATCCCCTAGTTGATAACAATTATCAACATTCATGTTGAATTACTCTCCTTCTTTTTTCTCTGCCTCGGCAGGTGCTTCCTCCGCTGGAGTTCCCTCGGTAGCTTCAGCTTTCTCTTCCTCAGCAGGAGCTTCTTCTACTTTAGCTTCTTCTGCTTTCTCTTCAATTGGTGCTTCTTCCGCCTTGGCCTCTTCTACAGGTGTTTCAGTTTGTGCTTCCTCAGCTACTGCCACATCCTCTTCCAACGCCTCATCAGTATCAGCACCGGCATCAGCTACTTCTGCCACCAACGCTGCTTCTGCGTCTTCTTTCCTTTTCTTAAGTGCTTCAGCTCTCGCTTCTTTCACTTTAGTCTCAGCCTCTAGTGCCGATTTTCTCTTAGCATCCTTAGCTTTTGTCAAGCCTTCTACTTTGCCCTGAATCTTCGCTTCTTTCTCACTCAACCAAGTCTCGTATTTCTTGTCTGCTGCCTCCTGTGTGATCGCTCCCTTGTTTACACCTAGTTGTAGGTGTTTCTTGAGCATTACACCTCTATATGAAAGCATCGCCCGAACAGTATCGGTGGGTTGAGCACCTTTCATTACCCATTCAAAAGCCTTTTGATCGTTAATGTCTATTGTCGCTGGATCGGTATTGGGATTATAGATTCCGATCTTCTCAATTAAGCGTCCATCTCGGGGTGATCGTGCGTCAGCTACTACTACATCGTATCGGGCTAACTTCTTGCGGCCTCTTCGTGCCAATCTGATTTTTACTGCCATTGTGTTTTTGTTTATGGAACTCTGTCCATCAAAAGTTTTAAAAATTGGAGCGCAAAGATAGAATTATTTTGGAGAATAAAGCAACGTGATCTAGAAGATACTTTGAGGAAGTCTCCCACAGGTCGCTAACAAACCTTTCATCACCCGAAGTAACAAAGGTTACTAAGTCGTGAATTTACCAATTCTAGTTTTGCACTCATAAGTTTAAAACAGAAAAAAATGAAGAAAGACAAGTTCATGATCGCACTATTTGGTCTGCTTTTTAGCACCGTATTGCTTCATGCACAAAACACTACGCCCATCTCCAAGGAGGAAGTACTGGAGAGGTTTTCAACCAAAAATGTGGCGATAAAAATTTCTAAACAGCAGTACCTTCAGGCGAAGGCAGACTTTAGTCAAACCAATGCGGTGTACCTACCGAACGTTTCGGTTTCCTACACTGGTATTTCCACCAATAGTCCGCTAATAGCCTTTGGGACTAAGCTGAATCAACAAGTGGTAGCTCCAGCTGATTTCGACCCAAATCTCCTGAACAATCCAGATAGGATCACGGATTTTTCGACAAGGATCGCGTTTCAACAGCCTCTAGTAAATCTGGACGGATTCCAGCAGCGAAACGCAGCAAAGGCAAAAATGCAGGCAGTAGAGTTGCAAGGCACTCGCACAAAGGAGTATCTGTTTTTTGAAGTAGAGAAGGCCTATATGCAGCTACAGTTGGCCTATAAAACGGTGGAGGTTCTGGAGAAGGCGTTTGAGGCGTCTTCGGCTAATAAAACTTGGGCAGAGAATAGCCTGGCTCAGGGATATCTTCAAAAAGCGGATGTGTTGGCTGTTGAGGTTCGTGTTACCGAAGTTAAGAATCAACTACTATCCGCAAAAAGTACAGTAGAGAACACATCCAATTACTTGTCTTTTCTAATGAACGAGAATGACGCCTCCATTTTGTACCCGTCTGACACTTTAAGGGTGATTGAATTTGCTGAGACAACCACCCGTTCGGTTTCTGAAAACAGAGCAGACATCAAGGCGATGGGTTTAGCATCTGAAGCGAGAGAGGCCATGTACACGTCTGATCGAATGACCTTCATGCCACGCTTGAATGCATTTGGGAGTTATGAACTTCATGACAACCAAATTTTGCAAGGAGGCGGAGATGGATATTTGATAGGTGCCCAGTTGAGCTGGAGTTTGTTCGAAGGATCGAGACGATTTGGCAAGGTGCAAAAAAGCAAGGCCGAACTAAATAAGTCGAGGCTTCAATACGACCAATACATTTCCCAAAGTCAGCTGGAGCTGAATCAGGCTAACCGGATGTTTGCCGATGCGAAAAACAGCCTCGCCCTCAGCGAATTAGCATTGGAGCAATCTAAGGAATCACTAAAGATACGAACGAATCGATTCAAGCAAGGTCTTGAAAAAACTTCTGATTTATTGCTCGCTGAAACCCAGTACGCCCAAAAACAACTGAACTATTACTCAACGATTTTCCAACACAACTATGCCTTGGCATATGTTCAATTTCTAGCAAAAAATTAAGACCTAATACTAAGATAAAATGAAAACAAAATTTCAAAACATACTGTTGGTTCTCACAGTCCTTGCTTTGGCAAGTTGCTCAGGAGAGACTGAGAAAACAGTGATCGATAAGTCTCCAGCTATTTCTGTAAAAGTCGGGAATGTTAAGCGTGTGGTGAGTAGAAAAGAGATCTCGGCTAGTGGCAAAATTGGTGCTACCAAGAGTGCCAATCTGAGCACTCGAATGATGGGATTTGTCACTAATGTGGACGTGAATGTAGGTGAGGCTGTGAAGCAAGGACAAGTTCTGGTTTCTATAAACACGGCTGATTTGCAAGCCAAGCTAGCTCAGGTAAACGCCAAGATCACCCATGCAACTGCTGCATTTAAAAATGCCGAAAAAGATTACAACCGATTCAAAATTCTATTCGCTCAGGAGAGTGCTTCTCAAAAAGAAATGGACGATATGACGGCCAATTTCGAGATGACAAAAGCGGGTTTGGAAGCGGCCAATCAGATGAAGAATGAAGTGAATGCTCAATTTGCTTATGCCAATATACGAGCTCCGTTCAACGGGGTAATCACCAATAAATTTATCAAAGCTGGTGATATGGCAAATCCGGGGATGCCTTTAGTGGCGATTGAGGCAGGAAATTTTGAAGCTACAGCCATGGTGCCTGAGAGTGAAATTGCTCAAATCAAAACAGGTGCAATCGCACATGTGCTTGTGAAGTCGATTGATAAAAACCTATCGGGCATAGTGTCTGAGGTGAGTACGTCTGCCAAAAATACGGGTGGACAGTATTTGGTGAAAATTGCTTTGACGTCAGTGGACAAAGAAGTCCGATCGGGGATGTTTGCCACCGTCCATTTTTCTAATGAAGGAATGTCTGGGTCTGAATCCAGCGTGATGGTACCTACATCTGCGATAATAGGAAATGGCGGCCTTAAAGGAATCTATACGGTAAGTGAACAAAATACGGCACTATTGAGATGGTTGCGATTGGGCAAAACGTATGGCGACATGGTGGAGGTTTTATCAGGCCTGAATGATGGCGAGCGATACATTCTTTCAGCAGAAGGAAAGCTTTCTAATCGAGCGAAAATTTCTATCCAATAATTTCTAAGAACTAAGAAGATGAACGAAGGGATATCAGGTAAAATCGCCTATTTCTTTATCAACTCCAAGTTGACCATTTTACTTATGGTCGCATTGATGGTGATCGGTGTGTACAGTTCTTTTCTCATTCCAAGAGAGGAAGAACCGCAAATAAACGTACCCATGGCTGATGTCATGGTGGGCTATCCGGGCGCAAGCCCAAAGGAGGTGGAGAGTCGGGTGGTCAAGCCACTGGAAAAAATCATTTCAGATATAAAGGGTGTGGAGCATGTGCATGCGATGGCCATGAATGGCCGGGCTGTGATCATTGTGCAGTTCTATGTGGGAGAGGATATAGAGCGATCCTATGTGAAGCTTTATAATGAATTGATGAAGCATAGAAATATGTTTCCTCCCGGGGTTTTCGAGCCATTGGTAAAGACGCGTTCGATTGATGACGTGCCCATGCTGGGGATCACGCTTTGGAGCGAAACCTATGACGACTTTCAGCTGAAGCAAATTGCAGGAGAACTTAAGAATGAAGTAGAGAAAGTAAAAGACGTGTCCATCACCAAAAGAATTGGTGGTAGAGACCGGGTGCTTAGGGTAGTATTGGACAAGGGACGCATGTCCGAAAATGGGGTTGATGCTATCGGTATCATGCAAATGATCCAAGCCAATAATCAACAGTCTCAGTCCGGAGTTTTCGTCCAAAACGATACTGAATACTTGATAACAACCGGAAGCTTTTTGTCCAATGTGGAGGATGTAGAAAATCTTGTGATTGGCGTGAACCAAAATTTGCCGGTCTATTTGAAGCAAGTTGCACGCATCGAGGATGGCGCCTCTACTCCCAAGAGCTATGTGTCTTTTGGGTATGGCCAAGCGAATGGAATGTTTGAAAAATTTCGCTCGGAGTACCCGGCCGTAACCGTGTCTGTCTCCAAAGTGAAAGGAGCTGATGCGATGAAAATCGCTGAGAAAATCTTGGCACGAGTTGAGGCACTAAAAACCAATTTAATCCCTGATGATGTTCATGTGGAGATTACTCGAAATTATGGAGAAACAGCTTCGCATAAAGTAGGCGAATTACTCTTGCACCTTGGTGTCGCCATCTTGGCCGTTACCATTCTGGTGATGTTTGCTATGGGCTGGCGAGGAGCATTGGTCGTATTCTTTTCCGTACCATTGACATTTGCCCTGACACTTTTCAGCTACTACATGCTGGACTATACACTCAACCGGATCACCCTGTTTGCGCTGGTGTTCGTGGTGGGAATTGTGGTGGATGACAGTATCATCATTGCCGAGAATATGCACCGGCATTTCAAGATGAAGAGACTGCCATTTAAGCAGGCGGCAATTTTCGCCATCAATGAAGTTGGAAATCCTACGATTCTTGCCACTTTCACGGTGATAGCTGCAATTCTACCTATGGCCTTTGTGTCTGGTATGATGGGGCCGTATATGAGTCCAATGCCGATTGGCGCCTCAATAGCCATGCTGCTCTCTCTGTTTGTCGCCTTGACAGTAACTCCATACTTGGGATACTATTTATTGCAAGAAAAGGATCACGCATCGAAAAAAAAAGAGGAAGGGCTGGAGACGAATTGGATTTATAGATTCTATCAAAAATTTGAGCAGCCTCTGCTGGATAGTAGAGTGAAGCGCGGGGTATTTCTTGGTGTTACGATCGTTTTACTTTTGGGGTCTATGGCCATGTTTTTTACCAAATCTGTGGCTGTTAAAATGTTGCCATTTGATAATAAAAATGAATTTCAGGTGGTCGTTGATTTACCGGAAGGGGCAACCCTCGAACGGACGGCTATGGTAACAAAGGAAATAGCCGAGTATCTGGCGACCAGGCCCGAAGTGGTGGATTATCAGAACTATATAGGGACGTCTGCCCCAATCACTTTTAATGGGCTAGTGAGACATTATGACCTTAGAGGAGGTAGCAATATGGCCGATATTCAGGTGAACTTATTGCCCAAAGAAGAACGTGATTTACAAAGTCATGACATTGCCAAATCAGTTCGAGAAGGAATTCAAAAAATAGGAAAAAAATATGGCGCCAATGTGAAAGTCGTGGAAGTGCCACCGGGACCACCCGTGCTTTCAACTATAGTGGCCGAGATCTATGGGCCAGATTATGAGCAGCAAATTGCCGTGGCTCATCAGGTAAAAAAGATCCTGGAGAATACCGATGATATTGTAGATATCGACTGGATGGTAGAGGCCGATCAGGTTGAATATAAATTAGAAATTGACAAAGAAAAGGCCATGCTCAATGGAATCGCTCCGCAGCAAATTGTAGGTACGCTGACGACCATTTTGCGAGAGCATCCAATTTCAAATCTGTACGATGAAACCGCTAGCGAAAGTGTGGGGATTGTCCTTGCCTTGGATGATGCTCAAAAAAGTTCATTGCAGTATATTCAGAACATTAAGATCAAGTCAAGTCATGGAATGATGATTCCAATTAGCGATCTAATCGAAGTGAAAGAAGAGGTACTACAGAAAACGATCATTCGAAAGGATCAAAAACAAGTCGTCTATGTCAGCGCAGATATGGCAGGAGCATTGGAAAGCCCGGTTTATGCCATCCTCGGAATGGAGAAAAAGCTTCAACAGATTGACTTACCGGCTGGTTATAAAATCAACGAACTCTATATGGAGCAGCCAACAGATGAAAGTGATTTCACAGTAAAGTGGGATGGGGAGTGGCAGATCACTTTGGAGGTCTTCCGAGATTTAGGAGCAGCCTTTCTTGTAGTGATTGTCATCATCTATATGCTCATTGTGGGGTGGTTTCAGAATTTCAAAACACCCATTGTGATGATGTTGGCTATTCCGCTTTCATTGATTGGAATTGTTCTGGGCCATTGGGTACTTGGTGCTTTTTTCACTGCCACGTCATTCATTGGAATGATCGCACTGGCAGGAGTGATGGTAAGAAACTCGGTATTGATCATCGACTTTATTGAAATCCGACTGGGCGAGGGGATTCCCCTCATACAAGCAATCATAGATGCGGGAGCGGTTCGAACCACACCTATACTATTGACGACCGGTGCTGTTGTCATTGGTGCATCCATCATTTTGTTTGATCCGATATTCCAGGGGCTGGCGATCTCACTGGTTGCGGGAGCTATTGTTTCTACGGTCTTGACCTTGTTAGTGGTACCCTTGATTTATTATATGACAGAAAAAAGCAAGCACGAATAAGACGACCTGTTTTGAACATAAATTATTTGAAAATGAAATTATTAATAATCACATCTGTAAAGCAATTTAAAAAGGAAGTCAAGGATATCCTGAAAAAAGCTGACGTGAAAACCTACACGTATAAAGATGCCACAGGCTATCGTGATGCGAATCAATTCTCCATGCAGGACAACTGGTTTGCTCAAGACATGAATGAAGGAGCGTCTATTCTCTTTTATGCGATCGTCAAAAAAGAAAATGTGGATCTGGTCTTTGAGCTCGTGACGGCCTTTAATGAGGAACAAGAAACTTTATCGTCTATTCATGTGGCGGTGACCAATATTGAACGAACCATTTAAACTAAGAAGAATGAAGAACAGAATAATTCATGCCGTTGCTGGCATTTTTATACTCGCGAGCTTATTGCTTGCCGTATATGTAAATATCAATTGGCTGTGGTTTACAGCTTTTGTTGGAGCAAATCTCTTTCAATCAGCATTTACTAAGTGGTGCCTACTGGGCATCATACTAGGGAAACTTGGTGTTAAGGACTGAAAATTGAAATTGATTCATGTCTGTTTTGGCAGACATGAATCAATATTTAATTGTGAGGTTGATCACAAATTTAATTATTTCTTAGCTGCGCCCGAATCCGGACTGGGCTTATTTGGTCTTGGAGGTTGAGGCCTTTTCTTTTGACGGATTTGTTTGGCCTCTGCTTTTATATCCTCCGGACTCTTTCCTTTCAAATATTCAGGTAGTTCCATTCCTGCCATATCGAACATTTCTTGCAGTGGTGGAACAGATTTGTACAAGCCGGAAATGAAATTCGCAGTTGAGGTCTTGTCTCCTTCACCGTTTCCACTGTCCCAAACGGTCACCTTGTCAATCTTGATGTTTTTGATAGCTTCTGTCTGAAGCCTAACCAATTCATCCATTTTATCAGCAATGATCAAGAGTACTGCATCTCTGGAGTTATCTCCAGATGCACTCACAATTTGCTTGAATCCTTCAGCTCGCTTGGTCAGTACTTCAAAAATTCCCTTTGCCTCTGCCTCCTTCTTAAACAGAATCGCATCCGCTTCTCCTTTTGCAATTCGTCTAATATTTTCAGCTTGAGCTTCAGCATCAATTTCTACTTTTTCCTTATCTATCTGTGCCGGAACTACAATATCAGCCGTTTGGGCTGCTTTGTCTCTAGTCGCTCTCGCATTCTCTGCTATTTGTTCTGCAGCATAAGCCTCTTCAAGCGCTTTGGCAGATTGAACCTTCTCCGCAGCTGTTGCAATCTTCTGCGCTTCAGCTTCTTTTTCACGTCTCGTTGCATCCGAATTAGCAATGGTGATTTGAGCAGTATTCTCTCCTTCCACGGCCGAAGCATTTGCTGAAGCTACTTTCACTCTTTGATCTTGATGCGCATTGGCCTCACCAATGGAACCATCTCTATCTTTTTCGGCTACACTTTTACGCGCATCATTGATCGCTTTGGCGGCTGCCTCCTTACCCAATGCTTCAATATAACCTGACTCGTCCTTTATATCAGTTACGTTGACGTTAATAAGCTTCAGCCCAATTTTTTTCAACTCAGCTCCTACATTCGACGCGACATTGGCCAGGAACTTATCTCGGTTGCTATTAATTTCCTCAATATCCATGGTGGCCACTACCAAACGCAGCTGACCAAATATGATATCCTTTGCCAGATCGTGAATATTGGTCTGATCCAAGCCAAGAAGCCGCTCAGCCGCATTGGTCATCACACCCACTTCAGTGGAAATGCCCACTGTAAACCTTGATGGAACGTCCACTCGAATATTCTGCTTACTCAGCGCATTGGTCAGTCCAACTTCTATTGAAATGGGTGTAAGGTCAAGAAATGAATAATCTTGAATAATAGGCCAAATGAAAGCCGCACCCCCATGGATACACTTTGCAGATCGACCCAGATCGTCACTGCCTGTTCCTACTTTTCCATAGACGACCAGAATCCTGTCTGATGGACATCTTTTGTAACGTTTGAACAGTGCGGCAATTAGTATGAAAATAAATACAACTGCTCCTCCAATAATTATGGGAAAATAACTTGACATCTACTTTTTAGATTTGGTGATTATTAAAATGCTATCGTTTACTAAATCCGTAACCTCAATCACAGACCCTACGGAAAGGTCTTCTTCGTCATCAGTAATCGCATCCAACTCACGATACGCTCCTTGAACTTTTATCGAAATTTTGCCAATGTTGTTCCTGTTGGACTCTACTGGCAGGTACACTTCCCCAATGTTTCCAATCGCATTATCCAATGACATAGTTCCACTATCTGTGAGTTTGCTGATAGAATAGAAAATTGCTGCCATTACCACCATCATGCTCAGTCCAGCGATGATAGCGATGATAAGTGAGGTGCTATTAGCATATCCCGAATCCAGACAAGCAATTCCCGTCCACGAAAAGATCGTGAAAAATGCGACAAGATTCTTAAGCGTAAAAAATTGGAAACCAATCCCGTGATCCGAATCCATTTCAACATCTACCGAATCCATGTCGGAATCCATATCCGCTCCAATGAAGGTCATCACGGTTTGAATAAGGAAGATCAGACTAGCGGGTATCGCAATTCCCCAATAAATCTGTTCGATTAAGGGTTTGGCATCCCACCATGAAGAAAGGTCAAAAGACATACGGTTGCGTTTGAGTGCTTGAAATTAGTATAAAAAAATTACCCGCAAAGGTCTGTGTTCAAATTTAGTCAATCTAATCCTTCATAGGATTTCTCATCTACCTCAATGACCAGAATCACTACCTCATCTAACAGCCGTCATTCTTTTGATCAGTAACAAAAGTTACTTTCACCCGACAACATCGTCACCCGGCAACATCTCTAAACAGCCACAACATGAACTCTTCTAAAAAGCAAATACAACATATCTTAATGGCACTGGGATTATTTATCCTGTTCGCTGGATTTAGCATTCTCCAAGAGCCTTGGGTAGTACCTGGTAAGTATAAAAAGATGGAAAACACAGCCGTCTTTGATGGTGAGGGAAAAATGGTTGCTAAGCAACTGTACTCCAAACACTGCAAGTCCTGCCACGGCAAAACCGGATTGGGTGATGGCACCAAGGCCAAGGAGCTGGACACGCCGAGTGGTGATTTTTCTCTTCCCGAATTTCATGATCAGTCCGATGGAGCCTTGTATTACAAAACCACAATCGGCAGAGACGATATGCCTGCTTTTGACAAAAAAATCCCTAGTGATGAAGATCGCTGGTTATTGATTCACTACATGAGAACTTTTAAAAAATAATCAAACAAGTCAAAATTTAATAATTCGTTCAAAAACTAAAACACACAATGTCATGAAATCCAAAATTGTTAAATCCGTATTTGCAACAGCCTTTCTGGGTTTATTGTTGCTGTCAAATTGTACAAATGATGATGAGAAACCCCCGGTAATTGATCCGGGTACGAGCAGTTCAGAGCTTCTGGTTACTACTTTCAGTCAAGCGCCAACCATGGATGGCGAGATTGATGACATGTGGAACACCGCTCAGAAACTGGTAAGTTCATTGGCCGTTCCATCGAATCTTGGAGACCGAAAGACCTACTACAACGAAGATGGAATAGGCGAAGAAACACTTGACATATTTGAGGCCTATGAGGGAGAGTCCTCGGACTTTAGTATGAGGAGTGGTACTGTTGGTTCTGATATCTATTTCCTAATTGAATGGGACGATGCAGACGATAGCAAAGACCGCCAATCTTGGTTCTTTGATTCAGGGGACAAGCTTTGGAAACAAGAGCATAAGTATGCCAACAATGCCACAGACAAGTTCTATGAAGATAAGTTTGCTTTCTTGTTCCCTATTGGGGCAGTGGATGGCTTCAGTTCTTCTACTTGCTATGCCACGTGCCATACTGTATCAACCATCAATAATCCTAAAGACAAGCACACCCGGCACTATCTAAAGACCGCTGAACAGAAGATCGACATGTGGCACTGGAAGCGCGTCAGAGGCACGCACAATGATCGAGTGGATGATCAGCGAATTGTTTCAAAGGACGCCCCATGGACATCTTCAAGCAATGGTAGAGGTGGTGATCCTGGCGTGACAGGCGATGGAACACAATCCGGATATTCTGATAACAAGCAAACATTGAATAATGGTTCTGCCGATGTGAGCGTACCTAAATATGTCGTGCCAGGTGGAACAAATTACTTCTGGATTCCAGAAGCAGACTTAGGGACAACCGCCAAATTGGTAACAGCTGTTGACGCCAATGGTGTACTATCATATAGTGGAGGAACCATTGATCCTACAGGTGACACAGGATATGATCAAGGAACTGGTGCCAAAAGATTTCCAAGTATCCTAACCAGAGATTTTTTAGGGGCACGAGGTGACATTGAGGTCAAAGCCAAATACACAGGCTCTGGTTGGATTTGTGAGGTTAAGCGAAAGCTCAATACTGGCGATGCTGACGATGTGGTCTTTGCTCCAGGAGCCGATCTACCCTTTGGATTTGCTATATTCAACAATGCAGCCATTGCTCATGCGATCAAGCCTGGATTGACATTGAAATTTGAAGATTAATGTGACATGAATGTTGGCGGCTCACGATATGGTGAGCCGTCATTTTTTTGAAAAAAAAATACAATATAAGACCATCTGCATAAGACCATCTATTTGCAAAATTTTGCTCGAGACGTACAACTCATTTTTGATTCAACTTGTACCTCTTGTCATGGCGGGGAGTGTTTCGCCGAATCTGAGTTCCTCTGGTTCAGAGGCCAATGTCCAACATCATTTCGAGCGGCTTTCACAGGCAAACAATCCTCACCGATAGTACCACTAGTGCTTCTCATTGATAGGGGGCTCTTATCGTTCCGCTTACCAATGAAATAGCCTAATGAAAGCATAACGGGCAATCAATGCTAGTCCAGAAAAAAGGCCATTAGAAGAGTGATTCCATGACCGAAATCTCATCAAGACCTCCGATACCTGTTCAGGGAAAAGGTTGAAAAAAGCAAAATCAATTTTAAAACTGGAAAAAAGTACCCTAAACCATGATGAGAATCCTCATCAACGCCCACCAAATCTATTTCGAAATCCATGGCCAATACTGACAAAGGTCATCCCAGCTTGGATAAGAAAAACAAGACGAGCAGGAATAGACTTGTTCCCATAAACTCGTCCAATAAATGGTACTACGTGCTAACAAAGAAGAAAAATCAGACGTGCGGTTTAGTTAGAACGAATTGAAGTTAGAAAAACCATTACTGTCAATGGTGGGGGAACAAATTTAAATCGGCTCATCGTCTAAAATTCCTCACCTCTCTCGGTGACGAGAATCACTCACTACTCTGATGGCTATCAGCATTTTCCTTTGTAACCAAAGTTACTTTCACCCCATAATAATTAGGTAAGTATCTAAACAGCAACAACATGAACTCTTCTAAAAAGCAAATACAACATATCTTAATGGCACTGGGATTATTTATCCTGTTCGCTGGATTTAGCATTCTTCAAGAGCCTTGGGTAGTACCTGGTAAGTATAAAAAGATGGAAAACACAGCCGTCTTTGATGGTGAAGGAAAAATGGTTGCTAAGCAACTGTACTCCAAGCACTGCAAATCCTGCCACGGCAAAACCGGATTGGGTGATGGCACCAAGGCCAAGGAACTGGACACGCCGAGCGGTGATTTTTCTCTCCCAGAGTTTCATGCTCAGTCCGATGGGGCCTTGTATTACAAAACCACAATCGGCAGAGACGATATGCCTGCTTTTGACAAAAAAATCCCAAGTGATGAAGATCGTTGGCTATTGATTCACTACATGCGAACTTTTAAGAAATAGCAAACAATAATCAAACCTAAAGTAGCTAAAACAGCAACATCCAATGAAATCGAAGGTACTATATCGAAGGAGCACATTCCACATTCAGAGCAGCCTTTTGCTGGTCGCCATACTTCTGGCTGGATGTACGGTCAAGGCTGATTCAGATGATCAGGTGGCTAAAATCGGTCGATACTATTTCGAAATAATACAGGAAGTTCCTGATGAAACTACTAACCAGATTCAAGAGGCGATCACAGCTATTCTTCCAGGCAAGACCTACGCCATCACGAACGCTTCGGGATACGAATGGCCTTTTTTTCAAGAATACAAATTAACCGAAAATGTACTCAGAAGTGAGCTCATGCCACCACATACCAAAGCTCACAGGCTTTTAAAAATGGATGCAGGTGCGAGTTTCGAGGAAGAGGATGCTCGGCTCAACATCGTATTGAAACGAGAGAATGATGAATATAGCTTCGATATGATCATGTATAGATGGAGAGATCACAGGTGGGTACGAACCGTGAATACAGGAAATCACAAAGTAGCCAAGGAAGACTATACGTCTACTCAAGAATTAACAAGCATACTGTACAAAAAGATTGTAAGGTATTCTTTCAAGTGAAAACAAATAAATGACAAATAAATTAAACAATAGTATTATGAACAAGATCAAAAAAATGTTAACAATTTCCTTCGCAATCTTGCTAGGTTTCATACTGGTGAGATGTGGAGATGATGAACCTACTCTTCAGAGTTTTTATGATGTCTCGGGAGCAGTGACCTATCCTGATTTCTCAGGAACAATGCAAGATGCCGAAGGAGCTATAGTCTATCTGGTGAAAGATGCGACTGCCGCTTCTACAGCTTATGACCTAACCACCGTCGTGGATGGATCCGGTGATTTCCTCTTCGAAGGGCTCGAAGCAGGCGATTATTTTCTTTTCGTCAATTATAATACGGCTAATACAAACATTCCTGAAGCACGTATAAAAGGGATCAATTTTGATTCTGGAGCAGGCGTATTATTTACCGTCACTGATGAAGACGTAACCGAAAACGTTGCATTGGTTTCTGCCGGACAATCAACGGCCTTTGTGATAGACACCCGCGACGCTGGTGATTGGAAGATAGACCAATCTCACAGCAACATCGACTTTGATTTTCCTTACAAGGAAGAAAATGCCACCTATACAGGCCGATTTGATGATTTCGACATAGATGTCAATTTCGACCCGGCTAATCTGGCGGGTAGTTCCATAAGTGCCAGCATTGATTTATTGAGTGTGAATACCAGTAGCCCGGGTGGCAGGGATTCATTCTATGATGACGCGCTGACTGCATGGGACTATGGCTGCCTAGTGGGCACATTAGGTGTTGCTGTTCTTGAAAATCTACTTCCAGATGAAACTACACGCTATGCGACTTTCGATGCAACAGGATTTTCTGCGTACGGAGATGGTTATAAGGCCACAGGTGATTTTACCTTCAACGGTAATACCGAAACTGAAACCGTGTTTTTTAGACTGATCGAAGGGTTTGAAGGCCAAAGCAGACAAGGTGTTCTAACCAGATATTCAAGTTTAGAAGCTGTTGTTACTTTCAATCCATTGGCTGATTATGACATGGAGGACAGCAATGTGGGTGCCAATGACATAACAGTAAACATCTCCAATCAGGTGAATAAAGCCCTCGAGTAAGGTTCAGCTGTTAGATTATCATAGGAGGGGGATTCCCCTCCTTACTTTTCCTTTTAAACAAAGACGTCATGAAATTTTTTAGAAGCCTTCTGGTGCAAAGTGCGGTACTTATATGGATACTTCTCGCGGTGCAATGCACGTATTATGAGAATGACCCACCAGAGATATATAAACCCAGAGTACCCGTACAAACCGACAACCTTGAAGCTTCCTATGTTGGTGAATTTACCCCCAACTCGATAAATTCCCCCTACTGGTTAGCTGCGGATTATACAATCATCCCGATGACCAACATCACCACAGGGCAGGTCAGCAGTGAGACAGGATTGCTCAATGTAAACGGTACCTACAATGGTTTGAGCGACTTCAATGCCAACACTGAATTGGCCGTGGAGGTTAAAGCCGGCTATGACGATAACTTTCTGTACCTGCTAGCAAGCTGGCAGGATGACATATACGATCTCTCACAACGTAGCTGGTTATTCAACGGCCCCCTTGATCCACTGAAATCCGAAACGGCAGATGGATGGACGTCACAATGGAACGACGACAACATCATTTTTTCGTTTGATCGAGAAGATGGAACCGCCGATGTATGGAATTGGAGTCTGGCACTTTCTGAGCCATTGGGCTATGCCCTCGACATGATCGATGATGGCATTTCCACCAGCTATGACGCTGGGGAAAGGAGGTTCGTGAGGAACGTCAACGGAGTAGGAAACACGGCCGGACCAAAATATGAATGGAGTGGAGAACAGCAGGAATTGACCCGCGAAATAAGTGGCTTCACCCTTCTGGATCCTGGCTTCTACCTACTTAACAAAACTGAGTTTACAGGCAATGTAGTCAATGGTGCTGCCATGTACCAGGCAGAATGTGCCGAATGCCATGGCACAACTGGCGATGGTGATGGATATAGCTGGAGCACAGGATATGCCATGAATCTTCCAGGGTTTCTAAACAGATTTTCAAGAGAGGGACTGGCCTCCGCTATTCTTGGTTCTTCGCATGATGGGGCATCCCATTTTGAGAAATTAAACGCAGAAGAAAGAAATGATCTCATTGCGATGATCAGGGGCTTCTCAGGTGTGCCTGGGTACTATCTGGAGAATGCAGAGGGCACGGCCGATGTTCGGACCGAATCCAATGTGGCATTGGCCAAACTGAATACACGAAGGGACAACCCGGGAGGGTACAAAGTTCTCTTTATCAGAGAGTTGATCAATGGGAATGCGGATGACATTCAATTCGATAAGGTAGCTAATGCAGAAGTGAACTTTGATCTTTTGCTAACCAACAATGACAGCATTAACACTGTAGGTGCAAAAGGAGTAACATTAGTATTTAAATAAACCATTCAGGTCATGAAGAATTTTTCAAATTATATCGTAGGTCTTGTCATCATAAGCCTGGTTGCACTTATGCCCGGCTGTGTGTCGGATCAGATCTCGCCAGAGGAAATAATCGTTCCTGAAAACGTTAGTTTTTCAGGAGACATCATTCCTATATTCGACGCATCCTGCAATTTTCAGGGGTGTCACAGCACCAACGGCATACCCCCCGACCTCACACCAGAGGCGGCATGGGTCAATCTGGTTTATCTAAATTATGTGGATACCGTAACGACAGAAAATAGCATTCTTTGGAAAAAAATTGACACAGGTGGCAGTATGGAACCCTACGTCACAGATCAAGACAAAGCACTGATTCTAAGCTGGATAGAGCAAGACGCACCAGAAAATTGATTGAATAAATCCCAAACACGAAAATCTAATTATAAACAGATGAAAACTTTAAAAACCATTTTGATATGTAGTTGCTTTTTCCTCTCGGGAATCAGTCAATTGATTGCCCAAGAGGAAGACAGCACAGATAAGCAACCTGCTCGTGCACCGTTCGAAAGCTCCATGCTGATGGACAATCAGACCGTGATCGTACCTACGGCCAAGACTTTGCAAATGGATCTTGTACACCGTTTTGGAGTCATAGAAAATGGCCTTTCGGACTTCTATGGTCTGTATGCGCCAGGCGCCAATGTGAGACTCGGACTCAATTACACGGTAATCGAGGATTTGTCCATTGGTGTGGGTTATTCCAAATTGAACAAGTATGTCGATTTCAACCTGAAATATGCCATTCTTAAGCAAACGAAAGATTGGAGTATGCCTGTAAGTATGACCTACTATGGCAATGTAACCATCAATGGGAACGAACCCGAGAATTTTGAAGACCCACTTCACAGATTATCGTATTTCAGTCAGTTGATTTTTGCGACGCGGGTGGGGCCAAGACTATCCGTTCAGGTGACGCCCAGTTACTCCCATTTCAATGCCGTGGATTCGCTGATGAGCAATGACGTCTTTGGAGTAGGGATCAACGGTCGCTATAAATTTAGCCCGCAGATGTCTGCCATTTTTGACTACAATCAACAGTTAAACACTCACGACGGTGTTATTGATCTTCAACCCATCATAGCCTTTGGTTTTGAAGTGTCCACAAGCTCACATGCTTTTCAGGTTTTCGTCTCCACAGCGCAGGGCATACTACCCCAACAGAACATGGTCTATAATGAGAACAAATTTGATGCTTCGGGGTTGTTAATAGGATTTAATATCACTCGACTTTGGAATTTTTAACTTTCTGAATTATGGCTAATAAATCAAATCGTAGAGGATTTTTCTCCAAAGCTTTGAAATCGGTCTTGGCCGTAGGCATTGGGGCTTCTGGCTTAGAGGCCAATGCCCAGCCAGTGGGGAAAAAGGTCAAGCTTTTGACTTCCGATGGCAAATTGATCGAAATGGATCAAGAAATTCTAGATCAAAAAGCGATCAAACAAAAATCGACGAATCAGGATGTCCTGAACTGGTCGGATCAAACCAAAACTTAATTCATTTTCCTATGAAGACGAACACACGTAGAGATTTCATAAAAAAGGGTGCAGCGGCAGGGGTGATTTCTGCTGTCGGGGTGACGGCCTGGCTCAAGACTCAGGGAATAGAGGAGACTGGGGAGAAAGTTAAACTACTCACTCAGGACGGGCAGTTGGTGGAAGTTGATAAGGCTTTCATGAAACTTCATGCTCAAGTGGAGTCCGAAGGGCTGGCAATAAAACCCGCTGGAGGTCGTGAAGGCATTCCTGGGAAAAAATTTGTAATGGTTGTGGATCTGGGCAGATGCAAGAACGCCAGAAAATGTGTGACTGCCTGCCAAAAGATGCACTATTTGCCTGAGGACAATGAGTGGCTGAAAGTGAAGCTGATGAAGGACAATGAGATGTCCGCCCCCTACTGGTTTCCCAAGATGTGCTTCCATTGTGACAACCCTCCTTGCGTGAAAGTTTGTCCGGTTGACGCCACGTTCAAGCGATCAGATGGCCTGGTGTTGATTGACAATGAACAATGCATTGGTTGCAAATTTTGTATGGTTGCATGTCCCTATTCTACGCGCGTTTTCAATTGGGATGAACCCGAAATTCCTGAAGGACTGCCTCCAATTGAGCATAAGGAATATTCACCTGAGAGTAGTGTTCCAAGGCAGATTGGTACCGTCGAAAAATGTGATTTCTGTCCTGATATGGTTCGCAAGGGGATGTTGCCAGATTGTGTGACGGCTTGTCCAAACGGGGTTTTTTACTTTGGAGATGAGAATGAAGATGCCGTGACTAACGGTGACGAAACTGTTCGGCTCAGTGAGTTGCTCAGAGACAAAGCCGGCTATCGTTTTATGGAAGACTTAGGCACCAAACCGCGGGTCTATTATCTGCCTCCATCAGACAGAATGTTCCCTGTAGAAAGAGGATTTAAGAACCTGACTGAAGAGCAAAATGCTCGATTCAAGGATGTTGACCTTAACTAATGTCACTTATGAGCTTTAAAGAAATAACTCAACAAACACTCGCGGATTTCAAACCGCAATTGGAAAAATTCACAAAAAAAGACTGGCTCTGGACTTTGTCGCTGAGCGCGGTGATCCTTTGGGGTGCGTATGCCCTTTACCGGCAAATAACACAAGGTGAGATAGTAACAGGCATGAGAGACAATGTGGTTTGGGGCTTGTACATCGCAAATTTCATCTTTTTTATAGGTCTCAGTTATGCAGGGGCCATCATCTCGGCCATACTGCATTTGTTGAATGTCGATTGGGGCAAGCCCATCATTCGGATGGCCAAGCTCATGACTATCTTCACGGTGGTCATTGGACCAATTTTCATTTTGCTGTGTATGGGAAGGTTGGACAGGCTTCACCATTTGTTTCTCTACCTGCGATTACAATCACCTATATCCTGGGATGTGATAGCCATTGCCACGTTTTTTGTGGGCGCACTTCTTTATCTCTACGTATCCGTAGTTAGGGATTTTTCAATCCTTCGAACGTCCGATTTAAAAATGAGCAAGACCCGAAAAAAATTCTACAAATTCTTTTCACTGGGTTACAGAAATACACCTAAACAAAAGAAAAAATTAATGTTGTCACTGAAGATAATAGCGCTTATCATGATCCCAACGGTCGTTGTGGTTAGCTCGGTCTTGTCATGGATTTTCGGATTGACACTGAGGCCGGGCTGGCATTCCACCATTTTTGGCCCCTACTTTGTCTTGGCCTCTATTTATTCAGGTGTGGGTGTTTTGATTCTACTTATGTACTACTTCAGAAAGTACCAGCATTTAACCAAATACATCACCATTAAGCAGTTCAAGTACATGGGATATCTAATGGTGATTCTGGCCGCAACCTATGGCTATTTCACCTTTTCAGAATACTTCACCGATTGGTACTCTTCTGAAAAATGGAGCTCAGAATTGATCCACAAATTATTTAGCTGGGATGAATTTGGCGGTCTATTTCTCTTTGCTAATCTAGGCGGGATAGCCTTGCCGCTGATTGTCATGGCCATTCCAAAATGGAGAACCATCAATGCCATTACGATCGTTGCTGGCGTCATGGTGCTTGCGATGTGGGTGAAGAGGTATTTGATCGTGATTCCTACCTTGGAAACAACGCTGCTTCCTATGCAGGATACCCGAGTAGAATACACGAACTACTCAGCAACTTGGGTCGAGTGGGCGTTGACATTTGCCGGCATTGCCGCTTTCATTTTGATGTTCAGGCTTGCCTCCAAGGTTATGCCGATTTTACCCGTTTGGGCAAATTCAGAAATTATAGCGAAGGAAAATACTATTGACCCTAAATCATCAGCTCATGTTTAGTATCAAACAAAAAACCCCACGATTTGCCATTCTACTGATCAGCTTGCTGTACGTTATCCAAGTCGGTGCACAAATAGGAGTAGAAGCTGAATTGGCTTACAGCAAGCTGGCAGACAATACAGTTAGCATTACCGCCACGCTTGCGGACATGGAAGAATATGATCCGGTAATCGAAACGGAAATAGCGTTTTTTTCACGCTTGGGTACTGAGGAAAATTTTCTGGGCAATGCCACCACTGATGAAGAAGGAATGCTTGTTCTCGAAGGCGTTCCATTTTCCAAGTTGTTGCTTGACACTGCGCATAGGTTTTATATTTCTTACACAATACCAGACAGCACATCTTACCTCGCTGGTGGTGAGGTGCTGTCGTTTCAGGATGTGGGCATCAAGCTGACCTTTGAGGAAATCGACTCTGTCAAGCAGATCGTGGTGCAAATCTCGTCTTGGGATGAGGGTGGCGAAGACGTTTTCATTGAGGACTTAGATGCCTATCTTTTTGTACCGCGGCTTTTCAGTATGCTTCCCGTGGGGGAAATATACACAGAAGAGGAAGGAATAGGGATGACTCCCTTCCCAACGGATTTGCCAGGCGGAAAGCAAGGTGAAATAGTACTTTTTGTGCAAATTCAAGATAGTGATGAGTACGGCAATGTAGAGATCGCAAGCAAGAGCAATTGGGCCCTACCTAGCAACGGAGAGTCAGCAGACGTCCCTCGCACGTTGTGGAGTCCCCGCCCGCCCATGTGGATGGTGATCACGTTTGCCCTGCTTATGATTGGCGTCTGGTTTCATTACGGATGGATTGTCCTGAATATGTTCAGAATAAAAGCGGGTACTTCAGAAACCGACGAGATCAATTATGAATTGTAGAAGCTGAGGGCTCCATTTTAAATCTGTTTAGTAATCAGTCTTGATTCGCTTATCGATCGGAATTTGCAATTGATAACCAATGTTTTCGTCTAGCGAGTCGTCCAGTACATCCAGTCCATATTTTATTTTTTTGGGGTCGTCATAAACCATCGTTCCGAACATCCTATCCCAAAAAGAGAAGATATTGCCAAAATTAGAATCTGTCCAAGGGCGCTCAAAGTGATGGTGGAATTTGTGCATATTCGGAGTGATAAAGACGATGCTGAGCAGGCTATCTAACCAATCGGGAAACTGGATGTTGGCATGTGTGATATAGGTGAAAAAAATCGTACAAAATCTGTAAAACATATAGGACGCAATTGGAATTCCGAACAACACAATTGTAGCCAAGGAAAACATTTCCCGAACGAAATAGTCACCCGGATGATGTCTGGTGCCAGTGGTCGCATCTACGTGCGTGTCACTATGGTGGATCATGTGCAGCTTCCACATCCATTTCACTTTATGCAATAAGTAATGGGTGCCATACTGGGCAATTAAGTCGAGAGCAATTATTGCAATCAGAAGCTCTGCCCATATCGGAAGTTCGAACAAGTTCAGCAGACCTACAGAAGAAGATTCAATCCAATAGAATATACCCACCGCAGCTAAACCCACCAATACATTGATGGCTAAATCGGAAAGTAAAAAGACCGAGTTGACCGCCACATGTCGGATTTTTTTGTACCCATGAAAAACCAGAGGAATGGCTGCTTCCAGCATCCATGCGAAAAACAAACAAGAAAACATCCACCCGAGTTTGAAAAGTGGTGAGGCTTCAGCGATAACCTGAAGAAAATTTTCCATTTGAGGCAGTTCAGGACAATTTAAAAAGATTCAACTTATAGGGAGTGATACCTAAGAAAAATTCTCAAAACTTACAATTACCAGGCGTTCTTGGAAAAGGGATTACATCTCTGATATTTCCCATGCCTGTCACAAAAAGCATTAATCGCTCAAACCCCAGGCCGAATCCACTGTGAGGTCCGGTTCCAAACCTGCGCGTGTCCAGGTACCAGTCAAGCTCTTCGGTCGGGACATTCATTTCTGTCATCCGGGTGGTGAGTTTGTCCAGGCGTTCTTCACGCTGTGAGCCGCCGACGATTTCACCTATCCCAGGAAACAGCACATCCATGGCACCTACGGTTTTATCGTCATCGTTCTGTCGCATGTAGAATGCTTTGATGTCCCTGGGGTAATCAAATAAGATGACTGGTTTCTTGAAATGCTTCTCCACAAGATACCTTTCATGCTCAGATTGCAGATCAGCACCCCAGCTCTCAATGAGGTATTTGAATTTCTTTTTTTGATTCGGTTTCGATCGCTTCAATATCTCGATTGCATCTGTATAAGACAGTCTCTCAAAATCATTGTCAAGAATAAATTGCAGACGTTCAACGAGTCCAAGTTCAGCCCGTTCATTTTGCGGCTTCTGTTTGTCCTCGTCGGCTGCTCTTTCGTTTAGAAATTCCAGATCCTCCCCACAATGATCCAGTGCCCATTTTACCAAAAATTTGAGCATCTCCTCCGCCAAATCCATGCTATCGGCAAGATCATAAAAAGCCATCTCAGGTTCGATCATCCAGAATTCAGCCAGATGGCGTGTGGTATTCGAATTCTCCGCTCGGAAGGTAGGCCCGAACGTGTAAATTTCAGAAAGGGCGAGTGCTGCCAATTCGCCCTCCAATTGCCCCGAAACTGTGAGATTTGCTTCACGTTGAAAAAAATCTTCTTTGTAATCCACAGCTCCGTCCTCGGTTTTAGGGATTTCGCTCAAATCGAAATTGGTCACATGAAATGTCTCTCCAGCTCCCTCTGCATCAGATGCAGTGATGATTGGTGTATGCACATTCAGAAAACCTTTCTCATGAAAAAAAGAATGCACCGCAAAAATCATTTGATGCCTGATTCGAAATATCGCTCCGAAGGTATTGGTGCGCGGGCGTAGATGAGCAATTTCCCGAAGAAACTCCAGACTATGCCGCTTGGGCTGGAGCGGAAATTTCTCTGAGTCCGCAGTACCAAGAATTTCAATTTCCTCCGCCTGCAATTCTTTTGATTGACCTTGTCCCTGCGATTCCACTAGCTTACCCGTCACTGACAAACAAGCTCCTGTGGTAATTTTTTCCAATGTGTCCGCATTTATCACAGACGTATCTGCCACCACCTGGACATTTTGAATTGTAGAACCGTCATTCAACGCAATGAAAGCAACATTCTTACTCGCTCGCTTGGTACGAACCCAGCCTTTTAGCACCAGCGATTCCCCTACGGGAGTCGTATCCAATGCCACCTTAATTTTTGTTCTTTTTTTGTGACTCACAGCTTTGAAATTCTTTCTGAATTAGCCGCAAAAAAAGGGTAATTTCGGGTCTAAATCAAAGAATCATAATATTATCCTAATTTTGATCGGATCGTAAAAACGACATGCAAAAACTCTCTCTTTCTCAGTCACTACATCAGAAGCTTTCCCCCCAGCAGATTCAATTCATCAAACTACTGCAAGTTCCCACTGCAGAACTAGAAGGACGAGTGGAGGAAGAAATGGAAGTAAACCCGGCTCTGGAGGAAGGGAAGGAAGAAAAAAAAGAAGAGGAGGAATACGAAGAACGAGAAGATGCCAAGGAAGAGACCCTGGAAAATCTTGAAGAATATTATCAAGATGACTATGCCGGGTACAAAATGCAAGGCGACAAACGATCGCCTGACGAAGAGGACAAAGAACGGCCTATTGCGATGGGGAATACACTGCATGAGGCGCTGGTTTCTCAATTGGGATTTTTAAGATTGGATGAGCATCAGCACCAAGTGGGCTTGCAGCTTGTGGGCAGCATCGAATCGGATGGGTATATCCGGAGAAGTCTGTCCGCTATTGCGAATGATCTGGCGTTTTCTCAAAATATAGAAACCTCCGAGGAGGAACTTGAAAATATTCTTATCAAAATTCAAGATTTTGACCCGGCAGGAATAGCCGCTAGAAATCTTAAAGAATGCCTGCAACTTCAGATTGATCGAAAGGCACCCGAAGAATCTGTGCTGCTGGCGCGAAAAATAATTTCCACAGCGTTTGAAGAATTTTCTAAAAAACACTATGAGAAAATAATGAAACGAATCGGGGTGACCGACGAAGATTCATTTAAGGATGCCATACAGGTAATAACCAAGCTCAACCCAAAGCCAGGAGGGGCTGGAGAAGAACTGGTGAAAACGCAGTACATCATTCCTGATTTCTTTCTTAAAAATGACGATGGAGAATTTGAGCTTACCTTGAATGGGCGAAATGCGCCAGAGCTGAGAGTGAGCCACTCGTACTCAGAAATGTTTCGTGCCTATGATAAAAGTGACAAGAAGGATAAAAAACTGAAAGAAACTGTCACCTTTATCAAGCAAAAATTGGATTCGGCCAAGTGGTTTATCGAGGCAATCAAGCAGCGTCAAAACACACTCATGAAGACCATGCAGACAATTTTGGACTTCCAGAACGAGTATTTTCAAGAGGGTGATGAGAACAAGCTACGGCCGATGATTCTCAAGGACATTGCAGAGAAAATAGAGATGGATATCTCGACAGTCTCGCGGGTAGCAAACAGCAAATCCATTCAAACTGATTTCGGCACGTTCCCGCTCAAGTATTTCTTTTCTGAGGGTATTGCAACTGATTCTGGAGAGGATGTGAGCAGCAGAGAAGTGAAGAATAAATTGAAAGATGCTGTGGAAAATGAAGACAAGAACAAGCCGCTTTCTGACGATAAGCTTGAAAAAATATTACGAGCTATGGGCTACAACATTGCTCGCCGAACGGTGGCAAAATACCGGGAACAGTTGAATATTCCAGTCGCCCGATTACGAAAGCAGCTTTCGTGAAAATCTTTATGCAACTTATTTCGGGGATATTTCATCCCTTGCTGATGGCCACCTACATGAGCTTGCTTTTATATCTCTATGTTCCAGAGGCATTCAGTCCCTACCCAATTGAAATAGTTCCAAAATTGGTCATGTCCCTTTTTTTCCTGACTGCCCTATTCCCTTCGATCCTGGTGGTTTTACTCAAGAGTCTCACACCTTTCATCTCAGATTTGGAGCTTTCTAATCGAAAGGAGCGCCTCTTGCCCTTTATCATTCTTATTATTTTTTATGTGGGTGCTGGCAAATGGCTGGTTGTTGATCTTCAGCTTGGTGAGATCATCAGAGTATTGCTCTTCTCTGGGACGGGCATGATCGCGATCATGTTTTTGATCAATCTGAAGTTTAAAATCAGTATTCATTCAGCAGCCATCTGGGCAATTGCAGGAAATGTGCTTGGATTGGCTATGAAACTCTCACTTCCTGAGCTCAGGCCTTTGGTTTTACTGGCGGTACTTGCAGGTGGACTTATCGGTACATCCAGATTGTATCTCGGCTACCACCGACCCTCAGAGGTATGGGTTGGGTCAGTTGTTGGCTTCATCTACAGCTTTATCACCTGCTACATTCTTCTCTAGAATCCTGAGAAGTTAATTCCGATTGTTGTGATGGTCGGATTGAATGAGTCAACACTATTTTCAAGATCACCTGGAAGGTATATGTTTTGCTTTTTCCTAAATAGCTCCGTCATATAGGTTTTGTAGAAGAAGTTCACCCCTTCCCACCCGACACGAAATTGCAATCCCAAACGATAATCGTTTAGACCAAAATTGGCTCGGAGCTTTTGCGTTTGCTTTGCTCCAGACTCCTCATACTTGATACGCGTGTGTGCATTCAATTTAAGCCCGGGTATCACGCCCGCACTTACAAAAAAGCCTTCTCCTTCAACGGTTCCCTTGGGATGAAATCTCAGCTCCAAAGGCATATCCAAATACGTCACCAACAGTTTGTTTCTGAGTATTACCGCATTGAGCGTATCGATTACAATCACACCATCATCGTTTCGATTAAGGAAATAGTTCTTTTTGAAAGAAAACTTTTCAAATCCCAAGCCTGCGGCAGCATAGAAAGAGAATTTTTTACTTATCCTGAAACGCTTGTTGTAGTAAAGACCAAGTGATCTTGATGACCAATTTTTCAACGTATCGCTTTCTTGATCCCAAAAATTGAATCCGAGATCAAACATTATATCTCCCGGAAGATCGGGCTGACCAGTTAATTTTTCTTGGCTTGACGCAGAAAAGAGGGTGATTAAAAGCAAAAAAGAAACGCCGAATTTTGTCATCAGATAAATTTTGGTGGCAAATATAGAATTACCTCCCTGTAACGAAAATTTTTACTTGGTTTTATTACTTTTGCACTCCTTTTTTAACAGCTATTAACCGAATAGCGACAAGGACTCGTAGCACAACTGGATAATGCACCTGGTTACGGCCCAGGAGATTGGGGGTTCGAATCCCTCCGAGTTCACTAAATGCTCTCAGAATATTGGGGGCATTTTTTTATGCCTTTTGTCGGGATATTACTTTCATATCAGTCTGTACTTTCATTCGTTCAGTCCAATCTATACTCTCATTTACGGCAATATGGGTCTTTGCGGGATCGCATCCCCTGAGCCTACATGTACCACCAAGGCTCTGAATCCTCCATGGCCACTTTCCAACCGGCTTCTGCGGCAGGTCGTGCCACACCTGTGCCTCCAGTACCAGCTCCAATTACGATTAAATCATACTGATCCATTTTTTTCAATTAAAATTTATTCCTTTTTCTAATTTGGAAATCGCCCATTCTATATAGCCCTTGTTCACGTCCGGTGCTTTGGCTAATGCATCCTTCTCAAATTCGATGGCCTGATCATAATTCCCCATTGCTGAATGGATACGTGCCATGCCGTGAGGGGCTACCCATTCGTCCGGCCACTTGGTCATAAGCTTCTCGTAGATATCTTGTGCTGCCTTACGATCTCCCTTTTTCAACAACTGAGTGCCATATGAATAGTAATTCTTTGCAGTAGTGGATGGAAGAGCCAATGCTTGTGATTGAACAATCTGTGCTTCTTCTGTTTGCCCTTTTGCTACAAGCAACTGCGCTTTCACACCCAGGCTTCCAAAGCTCTCACCTCTGGCAATGGCCAGATCAATCCAAGTTAGCCCGTCATCCAAATTCAGGTTATTGTCGGCACAGTATTTGGCAGCTCGCTCATAATCTTTCCCCTTCAGACCTGTAGTATCGGTTAGATACTCTTCAAACCCTGTCATAACCATACCGTGGGTATCAAAAGCTACTTTGAAGGCAATTCGTTTTAGTTCCCAGTCCAATGACACTCGCCCCAATGTACCATCTACATTTTCAATTGAATATTTTAAACGAGGTGTGTGTTCGTTCTCAGTTGTCTCTGCTTCCACTCGAAGGACATCATCGGCTTCATCATACGAAAAGCTACCCCATGCATCGGTCTTTTTAGAAAAAATAACTGTGGCACCCCCAGCTTCATGAATAGCGATATGCAGTCCATAGCTTCCTGCCGGAATGGGGTTTCCCTCTACTTGCGCATCGTGCGAAAAGGCGATGGTCGTGTTCTCGTTTGCACCGGCTCTCCATGGAATCGGTTTACCCTCCGAAGAGGATGGTCGGGCGTTAAAATCATAGGGAACCAGAACCCCCCAAATTCGACTGGTACGATCTATCCCTTCCGGGGAAATAACACTTGGACGGGAATAGTTGATCTTGATGGTGGATAGACCAATCGTCTGCTCCAGACTAGCTGCCGGGCTTGGGAATCTTGGTAGAACTACTTTCTTTCGTTCAGAGTTTTTTCCCTGAACGTCAGTTGTATTGGCTTCATCAGAAACATCTTCTTGTGATTGATTGGTACAGGAATTAGCTGTCAAGAAAAGAACGACGAGCACTGGCCAATAAAGTTGTTTGATTTTCATTTTTACGGATTTAAGAATGGATAAATACATTGGAAATTACTTAATTTTTTGTTGAAATATTTTGATAAAAGCACGGTGTTATTTGTCTGATATTTTGGGGCTAAATTTCTTACTATAAACGACCGAAACAGCGTAGCTATTGGCCAGTTGCTGTTCGTTGTAATACTGATACACTGGTATGTCAGCCAGAACCGACACGCTCCAGGTTTGCGATCCATTGAAGTTTATCTGAGGAGAGAAAAAAACTTTCTGCGAACCGCTTATGGGTATTGTCTCTATCTGATAAGGAGGGTCTTGGCTCGGTCTTTCGTCCTTTGATCTGATCTCACTTCTTACCTGAAGTATCAAATCGAATCGCATTGACATACTAACTGAGGCATAAAATGAGGTAGCGTACAAATTTCCATATTTATATTGCTGCGGATTTGATTTCTTCAGCTCAATTCTATTGTAGATAAAAAACCGCAAATGGTTCTGCGGAAACTCCTTTGAAACATAAAATGTATGGATATAATCAACTGCACCTGAAGTAGGCTGGATGTCCAGTTCGGCAATTGCTGCATTAAACTTCTTTTTGTAAGAGCCCAAAGGAATTTTAAGTCCTAATCCGGAGGTAATTTCCCAATCGTTTCTTTTCAATAGATTTAGTTTCGGGGTGATGGAAAAATCAGCTAATCCATAACCTGTCTTGGTCTTTGGAATAATGCCTGCCACATATACCTGCCCTTTCGTGATAAAATATCCGGCTTCAAAATCAATGGTTATTTTTGGGCTTATTGCATGAGATAATAAAAGGCCGGAATAGTCAAACGAGCCACTCTTGACAAAATAAGGATCGAAAGGTTTTGATCCATCATAATACTTGCCAGAGGAACTGTATCTATAATACGCAATTACTTTCCAGGAACCTTCATTTAACGTTCCAAGATTGGAATTTCCCCCTACCGGATTACCCGGAGAACAACATTGGGCAAAACCGGAAATTGCCAATAGAGTAGCTATTAAAAGAATCAGCTCCTTCACTTAAAAATGACTTTATTGATTATCCTATTGTTTGGGTTGTTGGGGTTACCGTCCACCTGGGCCACAAGGATCAGCAGTCCCGATTGACTCGAGCGAAGATCAATCTCGTATTCATTAAACTTGAAATACCCTTCCTTGTTCAATCGACTTGCATAAATAGCTGTGCCCTTCGGATCAAATAATTGGATATCTACAAATTGAGCCTCCAGATTATTTTCCCAATTTATGGTGATATTCAGCTTATTTTCTGCGGTCGGGTTTGGCCCAAGCTGAAAGAAAGACTTGCCACGGCTTTTTTGTTCGAGCGCTAAAAATGAGGATATATTGGCCCAATTGGTGGTGTCGCCTTCGGACTTAATGACCCGTAAAATCCAATAGTACCAAACGTCCACTTGCAGGTTGTATTCCAGGGCTGTCGTATCTGACACTATTTTTTGCCTCGTATCCCCCGGGCATCCTGCAAAGCACAGCGGGTTATCACTCATCACATATTCATAGGCTATGGCATTCGGATAGGGAGCCCAGTGAATGGAAAAGGATTTATCAAGCGGCCCGGGAATGCCATCGCCCCCATTGGGTGGGGCAAGGGGTTCCTGGGAATGTGTGGGATCACAAAACCCCGTTAATAAAATGGTTGTTAAAAACAACTTGTTCATTGGTTGTCAATGGAGGATCAACAACATCCTGAGCGTCCGGAAAAGGAGATGAAATCATCCAACAAGAATACTTTGCCATTGGGGTTTCTCTTAAGCCATGTATTGGCATTCTCCTCACTGACAAAAAAATGAGTATGGTTACAAAAACTGTTTCTGATATCACAGCTATCGGCAGTATCCATGGACGAAATGTAAAGAGGGACCGGATCCGTCCACTCCAGATAATCTCCATTGACCGACAATTTTACCACCTCTCCACTGATAGGGTCGATGGACTGCACTTGAGCAGCAAAGTCCAGGTATCGGGGAAATATAAATGTGTCTGCCGCACACCAGGTATAGATCGTCTTACCATCAACCAACATTTTATGCCTGGTTTCGATAAGTGAAATCCCCAGAAATCCTACAACATGGTTTTGAATGTTCACTTCTCCATGTAGCTTTAGGATTTCCTCTGCTTCGGCAGCAGGCATTCCAAGCAGGTCCATAAACCGAGCAAAGGACATTGGCTCCCCTTTCAGCAAATGACGATACACGTCCTCGCTTTTTTCCAGGCCCATTTCTGTGAGCATTTCCTCCATATCCCTGATTTTACCACCAGAGATAAATTCCACTTCTTCATTTTTCATATCATATATTTTAATTGGACGTAATTTCATTGTTTAATACGCTAAATCTTGTACAAATAACCCGGTCACAAGTGCAATTTCCGTCTTCAAAAATGAAACCAACCTAACATGAAAAGAATCAGGAAATTGCACTGTTTTTTTTTAATTCAAGAGCTTTTTAAATAAGATAAAAGCCACTTGTTGTCCTCAGGTTTCAGCCAGTGATGTACCAAAAGACCCAGGATTACCCCATGAACAATATGGGCCACCAAGGTCAAAAGGAACAACTGGGGCCACATCCATCTGACACCAAACAGACCGACCATCGGCCCCATTGGGGGGCCAATCATCATAAAGAACTCCATGATCAACATCCAGACTATAGCCCATTTTACTGTTTTCTTGTATGAGATGTAGTTCCCAAAGATTAAAGTAAAGCATAGACCGAAATCAGCACCATTCATAAAATGAATGAACTGGCCAACCCAGTAATATTCATTGAAATTACTGCTACCTGTCACCATCTTTCCGAACATCTCTGGAGTATCTGCTGGTAACCAACTAACAATAACACCCATTTGTCGGATCCAATCCAGTCCAATAGTGGCTATTGCTCCAGCGGCCAAGCCAATGACAATCCTTCGGTATAAATCGGGATAGTTTTTTCTACTATGCAGAATAATCCAAAGAAGTAAAATCATTGCGGGGATATACAAATACAACATATATGGCCCGCCAAACTCATGAGCAACACGAATGATTTTTGGTCCTATGGCTTGCGCTTTGTAGTACTCTGAATATCCAAAAGAGAGCACTACTATGTGGATCGGTACAAACCCGCCTGCAAATAAGGCCAGCAGGGTGAGTGCCGATTTTTTCTTTAAAAGGAAATTCATAATTCAGAATTAGCTGGTAACCTCGGCTAGGATTTTAACCAGCAGCGCATCTAGTTCTTTTGAAATGGCTTCTTCTCCTTTATACTTATTGAGAATGACCGATGGTTTGAAATATCTTATCACCACCTTACCATCTGGCTTTTCCATCACGATCAATTTTAATGGGATCTGAATAGCAGCAGCGGCATTGGCCTCCATGACTCTTTTCATATATTTTGGATGGAAATAGAAAATCTGCTTCATTCCGTTCACTTGCTTCCCTGCCATTCTAAGCATTTTTTGAGCATCAATTTCGTTGATGACCATCAGGTTCTGTTCTTCAATCGCTCCTTTAAGTATGTCCACCGTTTCACTAAATGAATACTTGGACATTGCCATGGATGATCCATCTTTAGGCTGCATTTGTGCCAAGCTGGTTTGCGATACAACTAATGCCATTAGGGTAATGGCTGTCCTCAAGACTCTTGTTTTTGTGATTTTCATAATTGAAAATGGTTTATAGGTTTAATTTATTTAATACATTAATTATTTAATTATATAAGATATTTCTTAAATATAAAAGCCAAAAAAATATTACGCCTTTCTATTCCTTTTAAAAAATAAAAATAAAATCCATACTACCACAATTCCTCCGCAACAGATTACATGTAAAACTTCCATTTGTTTTTATTTAAAGCTGTTAAAATCGATTCTTGCGTCTTATACAACAATCTTTTTTGAACTTGCTTTCGATCTCAGATCAAAGTAGTTATAACCCACTGTTCCAATATCTTCGATCTTGGCGTTCCCCTCAATTCCCCTTTCCTGCCAATTCACCCTATCCGATTTTTCATATCGAGAAGAAAATTCTTGAGTAAAGAGTATATACTCACTTGACCTGAGATCGTTTTTCAATAATCTATGTGCAATAATCAAATCTCTTCCGTAGAGCTTGCAATAATTCTTTACCATCAAAGAGCCCAATTCACCAAAATGCAGAACAAACTTTAACCCCAAATTCTGCATCTTTTGACAGGATCCACATTTACACCCATCGTCCTTTAATTCAATAAGTTTTTCATGAAATCTATCAAACATTAATTCACACTGTTCAATGATTTCATCAAAAGTAGAATCGTCATTAAAGTTGTAAAACAAAATTGCATCTCCTTCGATTTCAGAAACAGTTAGACCTAATTTGTTGCTGTCAAGTATTGCCTCAAGAAGCGAGGCAATACTTACTTGGCTATGTTGCAGATCAGCATGACTAATGTAATTAGTGAATCCACTAATATCCGGAATCATAATCAATGCTGAACCAATACCGTAATTAGATTCTATACAATTCAAAGGTGTCAAAATTTATTTCGCTTTATCTGATTTCATTACTATCCAATAAATTAATCCCACAGTTAGTGAACAACATAGCAAATGGAAAATAATCACCCACAGAAATAGCATCCTACTCCATTAACTTGCGCAGCAACTCAACTCTGCCACGTCTTTGTTGAATGTGATGGCTGCCAATTTCACTCCTTCCGAAAGCGTCAGGTATGGATGAAACATATCCGCCAAGTCCTGAATGGTCATGCCCGCCTTTATCGCCAGACTAATTTGCATGGCCAACTCTCCGCCTTCAGGAGCAATGATCCGACCACCAATAAGTTTATCCGTTTCGCTATTTCTAATCAGCTTGATAAAGCCTCGTGTGTCCAAAGCGGCCTGAGCTCTTGGAATGTCGGTCAATGGCATCACACTCGTCTCGTACGGAATCCCTGCTGCTTCTGCTTCACTCTCATCCATGCCCGCTCCGGCAATCTGTGGGTCGGTAAATACCACCCAGGGTAGTCCGGTATAATCCACTTTGTCACCCGCACTTTTGAATGCGTTGTTCACTGCCACTTTACCTTCCTTGGCTGCCGTGTACACGAAAGCCGGGGTGTTAGTGCAATCCCCAGCGCCGAAGATGTGACTCACATTGGTCTCTTGCTGGTCATTCACCCGAATGTGTCCGCTTGTCTCGGTTTCAACACCTGCTTTCTCAAGATCCATGCTGAATGTATTGGGTTTCGTACCTGTGGCCACCACCACATGAGAAGCTTCAACCACACCTTCATTGGTATGTGCCAGCACTTTATCTCCTTCTTTGGTAAATTCTGAGATCGCTACATTCGTGCGAATATCTATTCCTTCACTTCGGAAATGATTGGTCAAGTCGTCAGTAATATCCTCGGCTTGTGTCCGAAGAATTCTTTCAGAGCGATGAAGAATCGTCACCTTAGTACCGAAACGATGGTACGCCTGGGCAATTTCAAGCGCAATGTATCCAGCCCCTAACACAATGAGATGCTCAGGTTGCTCTTCCATGTCAAACAGGCTTACATTGGTGAGATAATCCACTTCCTGTAGACCTTTAATATCAGGTACATTCGTTGTAGCTCCGGTAGCCAGCAAAAACTTCATGCCTTTGTACTGCTTACCATCCACTTCGATGGTGTGTGCATCGACAAACTTGGCCCAACCTTCTAGTATGGTGATGTTTTCCAATCCACCCACCACGTCCAAGTATTTTTTCTTTTGCAAAGCAGCCACCAATTCTTTTTTCTGCTGAATGGTCGCTTTGAAATCAAAAGTTGGGTTGGCGCCCGACACACCATTGAAAGGCGAATGTTGCGCTCGATGAATCTGCTCGGCAGCTCGTATCAAATGCTTGGAAGGTACACAACCGACATTTACACACGTACCGCCAATATCCAATCCGGCATTCACCATAAGCACGGTAAGTCCCAAATCATTGGCTGTAGTAGCTGCTGAAAAAGCCGCTGATCCACCACCAATAATGATAAGATCGTGTTGACTGGATCCGGTTGTACCATTGGTACCGTTCGTTCCCAAATCTTCTTTAACACGGAAATTCCCCTGATTGATGGTGTCAACGATTTTATCCCGGCTGATTCGATTGGGATCAAATGTGAAGGTGCCTTTGCCTTCTTCGTATTGTACCTGCTTTGAAAGTACGCCTTTCTCTTTTTCGAATCGTTTTTCGATGGTGGTGGCACAATGGTCACAGGTCATTCCTGTGATTTCGACCGTCATTTCCTCAGACGCAACAGGTGCCTTTTTGCTGATCAAATTTTTAAACATTAACTTATGATTTAGATTTCTCAGCCTTGAATCCGGCTTTTTCAATTACTGCAATAATGTCTACCACACTGGTCTTTTTCGCATCATATGTGATGGTAAAGGTGTCACCGGGATAAGCCACGTCATCCTCAATCACACCTTCAGCTTTGGCTAATGCCTTGTGAACTCCGCTACTGCAACCGGCACAGGTTAGGCCTGTTATTTTCAATACCACTTCTTTTTTTTCTATCTCCTGCTTTTGAGATTTAGAAGCCTCCTGTGCGTGTACCTGAACGGAAAACAATATTCCGATAAGGGCTAAAATGATAAAACTGAACTTTTTCATACTAGTTATAAGGTTGTATTTATTTACTTGATTCTTCAATTTTTTCCGTTTCCACAACAATGTAACCAGTCGCATTAATGGAAGCCGTCAACGAGTCGAGACTGAGCACCGAGGCGTCATACTCCACGGTTGCATCTCCGTCTTCATACGATGACTCCACCTTCACAATTCCTTGGTTTTCACTTACGGCGTGCTTGATATGCTCCGCACATCCCTGACAGGTCATGCCTTCAATATTGAAATGCACCTTCTGGATATTCGAGACTTCTGTGATTACTACAGTACTCTCATTTTCAGGATAGAAAATGTGTGCATAGCTTGGGAAGGATAACATCCCTGCCGCAAAAATTGTGATAATTCCCAGAAAGGTTTTCGTCTGCATAAACGGCTTCTTTCCTGGCTCTACTTCACACCCGCAATCATCGGCAGCTCCAATCTCCACCGCTTTCACTGGCTTCAACTTCTGATACCAGGCAAAGCCTAATACCAATACTGTGATTCCTATAAGGAAGGGACGAAACGGCTCCATCCACGAGAAAGTAGCTGCCGCTCCTGTAGAACCTGCTACCAACGCAAGTACTGGCGTAATGCAACAGAGTGATGCGCCTACAGCGGCCAAAACACCTGTGGCCACAACTCCTTTTGATTTTTTTGAATTTTCTGAATTTTCCATGATTTTAACTATTTACTATTTCTGTCCTTTGAATGTGTCCAAATAACGGTTCCAATATTTCCAGATTCTCATCAATCAACGAATAAAAAACGGTCTGCCCTATTTTCTTGTCTATGGTCAATCCACCGTCTTTCATCTTGCGTAGGTGTTGGGAAATGGCCGGTACGGTCATGCCCAGCACATCGCTGAGATCACATGGGCACATTTCACCTTCTACGTTAAGCAGATACATGATTTTCAATCGAACTTCATTTCCAGCTAGGTTGAGTATTTTCGATAATTTTGAAATGGATAGCTGAACCTTTACCAGCTCCTCTTTACACGCTGCTATTTGCTGCTGATCTGCGAAAACCCGAATACATGAATTGGTCTTTGTCATTACTTAGTTATTTAAGCGTTTACTTAAGAACGCAAGTAAATGAAATTTGTTTAATTATTTAAGAAGATTCTTAAATATTAGTAAGTCCAGTCATACAATAAAGTAGATAAATCATGCGTAAGACTATTCGTCCACCTGAGCATCGTTGGCCACAATTGGATCGTGGGCTTGCTTAATGCAGTTGCCCCTTTGCTGTGTCGGCATCAGCGTTAGTATTCAATCTTCAAGCACCCCAATCCTCTTTATCAATTTTAGCGAATCGGCCATGCCCATATCCCCACCATAAATTGGCTTCTCCCACTCACCATAGGTTGGGTTAGGGAAAACCACGAAATTATTGAGAAGGTCGTCTTTGTTTTCCATCACCACTCTAGTGCCCATGTCTTCTCCTCGTTTGCCGAAAATTTCAGAATAGTCTCTGAGATTGTCGCCTAGGTAAACGAGTACTTCTACCTGAGCTGAAACGACGCTTCGCCTTTCTGTTTTGTTACTTGTTACTGTTTTGAGCAACACATGGGTGGTATCCGCATTCGGGAAGTTGAGGTCTTTCAGGTTTTTCAAGGTAGCTTCCATTTCTACATCCTTTCTGTTGGAAATATAGAACACCTCCACGCCTCGCTCCATCGCATAGTTCACAAAATCCAGTGCGCCTGGCAAGGCTTTCGCTCGGGCATCATCTGACCATGGTTTCCATGCTTCTTGAGTAAAAGTCTTGTTCGCCTTTATCAATTGTACTGCATTGGGGCTATTGTCAAGTACTGTCTCGTCAATGTCCAACACTACACCAACCGGCATGTCAGTTTCAATTGTGTCCAGCTTGGCATCCAGTAGTATCCTCGCATATCGATACGACTGAAGATAGCTTGCTTTCATTTCGGCGGACTGCTGATACCAAAGCACGGCCAACACGTGCTGTTGAATGAGCTGCTGCTGCTCGTTCGGCTCAGCTGCGACATCTGCGTTCTGCTTACAACTGCTCACTAATAAAAGGAGCAGGATTGGAGATAATAGTCTCATCATGGCTACTTGGCTTTCTAAATCAGGTTCTTGGTAATGGATTTGCGTATCAATTCGGCTGTGTTTCTAGCCCCTACTTTTTTCATGATATTGGCTCGGTGGGCTTCCACGGTGCGTTCACTTATGAAGAGTATTTCGGCCACTTCATTGTTGGTTTTTCCATCTGCGATCAAAGCCAACACCTCACGCTCCCGTTTGGTTAAATTAATTTCATCAAGTTCTTTCTTTCGGGTCTTACGCTTCTTGTGTGTGTTCAGCGCCAGGTTGATCACCTCTTTACTAAAGTATTTGCCCCCTTCGTACACCTTGTCAATGGCCAACCGGATCTCATCCCCAATACTGTCTTTCACCACATAGCCCATGATATCCTGATTCATACACTCGAGCACGTATTCTTCGTCTTTGTGCATGCTTAGGATCACGATCTTAATATCCGAATGATTTTCCTTCAAATACTTAGAGGCTTCCAGTCCGGTCATTTCAGGAAGCGAAATGTCCATGATAATAATTTCAGGAATGTTTCCAGACTCAATAGACTCAATGGCAAGTCTGGGGCGATCGAATTCTCCGATGATGTCATAGTGCTCTTTAGGGAGCAAAGACTTTATCCCCCCTCGTATTAGCTCATGATCTTCAACTAGAAAGAGCTTAATCGCCATCTCATTCTTATTTACAGTGGTATTGTAATTAGTAGCATTGTGCCACTTTTCTGATTCGAATCTACGGTGAAATTTCCATTCAGACTATTTACACGGTACTCTATATTTTGCATCCCATGATGTGCTGTAGCCTGATCAATTGATTCTGGATTGAAACCTATGCCATCATCCTCAATGGTGAGCTGTATTTTGTTTTCCAAACCATACAGTTGAATTGTCGAATTCTTCGCTTGAGAGTGCTTGAGAATATTGCTAAGGGCTTCTTGGATAATTCTGAAAAGGTGTGTTTTTACTTTCAGATCCAGATCAGGCAAGTCGCTAGACGTAAATTCAAACTCAATGGTCGAATTTTCATCGAACTGCGTGACCAATTTTTCTACATTCTTCTCTAGTGAGAAATTATTGAGTCCACTTGGTTGCAGGTTTTCGGATACATTTCGCACCTCCTCCAGCGTCTGCTCCAGCAATTGATTGAGTTCCTCTTTGGCTTCCCCTTCTGCCACTCCTTTAGTCTTCAATTTTACCAAATTTATCAACTGCCCGATACCATCATGGATCTCCCGAGCCAATCGGTTTCTTTCATTTTCTTGCCCTTCGATAAGCGAAGTGATTCTTCGTTTATCAATTTCCAGCTCAAGCTCACGCGCCTTGATCCGATCAGTAATGTCCTTGAAGATGAACAGGGTAAATACAACCTCCCCTTTTCCGCTCACCGACTTCAAGATCACATCTCCTATAGGAATTTCTTTATTGGCAGTTTTGAAAACCAATTCCTTAGAAAAAAGCTCGTCTGGCTCCATGGATCGTAGCGTATCCAAATTGTAATTTTCATCTGTCGTTCTTGCGTGAATGATCAAAGATTCATTGGCCGGCATCCCCAAAAGGTCATTAAATTTTTTGTCAAGAAGGCTCTCCGTACTGGTGTTGACGTAAAAAATAGTGTCTTTCTGATCAAATAGGAAGAATGCCTGAGTGATGGAATTAATTGATGCTTGAAATAGATCGCGATTATTTTTTACCTCATTTTCTACTTTGGATTTATGAATTGCTACTTGAATATTTGAAAGCAACTCCACCTCATTGAATGGCTTGACAATGTAGCCATAAGGCTGGCTGTCTTTTACCTTATCAAGTGTGCCCACATCAGTAAGAGCAGTGAGGAAAATCACCGGTATGTCCAGTGTGTTTTTAATTTCAAGAGCAGCTTCTATACCATCGGACTTGGTTTCCATCATAATATCCATGAGGATCAAGTCAGGAAGGTGTTTGTTTGCTTCGTTCACGGCCTCCTCCCCAGTAAAGGCAGAAAATACTTCGTACCCAGATCCTTCCAACGTTTTGAAGATGTGCTGATTTACAATAATAGAATCCTCTGCGACAAGTATTTTTTTCATAGATTTTTGTGGTAGTAATTCAAATATAATCTAATTTATTGAGGAAAGTTCTTACATTTAAGTAAGCAAATCACTTATGCCAAAAAGGATTGTCATCTATTCCAGATACCCCCTTGTCAGGGACTGGTTGTCACACTTTTTAGAAGCCTTGGGTTGGGAGATATCCTTTGCTTCCGATAAAACCGGCAGAATAAAAGCCGATGTGGCACTGCTGGAAGTAAATGGAATAGAAGATGAGAAAATTTTGAATCAACTGACTATCCCTGTTGTGGTATTCAGCAGGCTTCCGGAGACCAAGTTGTTGGGTCTTCTATTTGATTTTGAGGTGAGTGGGGTTATTCGGTTTTCTAGTGATTTGGGGGCTGTGAAAGAAACCATGGAAGCGGCCGCAAAAGGTGAAGAGTATTTTGACGAGGTAATGATTTCGTATTTGCTATCGGATAAATTCAGGCAAATTCATAATCGGATTTCTTCCTTGTCAAAGCGAGAGCATGAAATTATTGCGGGCATCATGGCCGATCTTACCAATGATGAAATTGCTGACAAGTTTGATCTGAGTGTACGAACAGTAAATGCCCATAAGCGGAACATTCTACAGAAAATGCAAGAACGGAGCTTGGTCGGCGTGATCAAAACGATGCTTACCTACACGCTTCGCTATTTTTAGAATAGTACCTGCAGGCCATTGTCTGGATGACGCGCTAGTGTTCCTCCCAATTGAGTGACGAAGGTTTTGATCAAGGACATCCCCAAACTTGAAGATTTCATTTCAATAATGTTTTCTGGTAGTTCGGCACCCGAATTGGTGACCATCAGTACTTTGCCCGTTTCCACTACTTTGAACTGTACATTCACAGTTCCCTCTTCCATCTCTTTGAATCCATGCTTGAAAGCATTCGCAACCATTTCACTAACAATTAAGCCACAGAGCAATGCCTGATCCACATTCATGATGTATTCTTCTGCCTGCACATCCACGACAAAACTACCCGCATTACCTCCCATCAGCGAGTGCAAGCCACTCATCAAATGATTGAGATATTGTGAAACATCAATTTCCGAAACATTGTAAAATCTATACAACTGATCGTGCACCATGGCCATGGATTTGATACGTGTAGTGCAGTCATCAAATACGCTTTTCGAGTCTTGATCTGTCAATTCAAGTGATTTTAGAGACAGAATTGAGGAGATCATTTGCATGTTATTCTTCACTCGATGATGTACTTCTTTAATAAGAACGTCCTTTTCTACAAGCGAACTTTCGAGTTTGTGCAGTAATTCCTGATCCACGGTCACATCCATGGTCACACCCACCAATTTTAAAGGTCTGTTGTCTTCATTTTTAATCTGCCTGATTACGGTTCTTACATATTTTACTTGCTCATCAACGAGAACACGTCTGGTTTCATCGATTGTTTCTTCTCCCTGATCTAGTCGTTCATAGCTTCTTAAAACAATGTGTCGATCGTCTGGATGCGTGATCTCAAGTATATCTTTGCGAGTCGGCAATTCGCGCCCATAAAGCTTCAATACCTGAGCGTCGAATTGAAGCACCCCCGTTGCTAGATCATGTTCCCAAACACCAATTCCGGCTGATTTGGTAGCCAGAGACAGTCGCTCAGATAGTTTCTGGATTTCAATTTCGGACGTTTTGTTCTTTGTCACATCTTGAATCGTACCCAGCAACCTCACCACCTTGCCCTTTTCTTTGATTGCTTTACCTCTCCCTTCCAGCCAAATCAACCGATTGGTTTTTAATGTAATTGCTCTTCCGACATATTCGAAAGTGCCGCCATTCTCGAATAGGTCTTTAAAAATTCCATCCAAATAGTCTTTATCTTCTTCGGGTGTCATTTGCCGTAGGAGATCGAATGTTTTCAGGTGATCGTCACCAATTTCTAAAATAGAATCAAAGACCTCTGAAGAGGTGAATTCGCCAGATTGTACATCCAACTCATAATTGCCCAGTTTGGCAATGTGCTGCGCTTCTACGAGTTCATAACTACTTTTTCGGAGCTGTCTTTCGGCTCTCTTTAAAGGAGTAATGTCCGTGACTACTGCCAAGGATCGTGCATCCTTTGTTCCCCTTCCTTCTTCAATCGCCGAAAGCATGGTCTCTAAAACCTCCCCTGATTTGGTTATGAAATTGTAGCTCACATCGTAGATGGATCCTTTTTGGAAAAATACGGGCAGTACAATGTCGGCATCTTTTTGGGAATCGATTGTCAGAAATTCACGGAGATTCTTGCCGATAACTTCATGGCGCTGGTATCCCAGCTTTTCCAACCAGAAATCGCTGACGCTTAGAAGAACGCCATTTTTATCAATGGAATGCATCATGACAGGCGTCATATTGTAGATGTTTCTGTATTTGCTCAGCGATTCTTCCAGTGCTTGTTCTACACGCTTTCTTACGGTGATCTCCTGAAGGGTGATCACGAGACTTTCAAATTCGGGTTTGAGTTTTGAAACCCTTAAGGCAAACCACTTTTTCGATTTAGTGTCTAGCGCTAGCTCCATTTCCAGAAGCTCAGAGTTACCAACCAAAATATCAGAAAGCCCTGCCTCAATTCTAGGGCCAAACGCCATTTTGCCTATCATATTAAGGAAATTATTACCCTTCTTGGCTAAGGACAAACTAGCTGATTTTGCTGTCAGCCGATCCCAAATGAGATTGGTTTGTTTGATCGATCCGTCGGTCTTCATTACCATCAGAGCAATGGAGAGCGCATTGATTGTTTCATGTTGGAATTCCTCACTTACCCGTACTTTTTCCAAAGCCTCTTTTCTTCGGGTGATGTCTTCTATAATACCAACCAATCTGAGTTCATTGGTCACAGGATCCAAGTATGCTGACCCATTCAACCGAACCCAGATAGTTTTCTTTTTTTTGGTAATGTATTTAGCTTCCGTTTGGATGGTGGCAGTGTGATCGGTAAACAATCTCTGATATTGATCTTTGGCCAGTTCATAATAATCTGGATGAACCATATCCAATGCTGTGATCTTTGAGTCAGTGTCCTTTTTTGTAAGCCCAAGTATCCGTCGGAATTTCTTGTTGGTTGTAATGAGATGGCCATTCTCATCAGAAATGGCTACCCCATGGCCAGCCTCTTCAAAGATGCTCCTAAATCGTAGTTCGCTGGCTTGTATCTCACGAACGAATTTGCGCCGTTCCGTAATGTCTTCGATTATCCTGACCAGAACGGATTCTCCACTGGCATCCCTTTGGTATGTCGAAATATTTTCATGCGCCCAGAACGTATCCCCCATTTTTGTGATATATCTATTTTCACTTGTAATGGATCTTGTTTTTCCCTTTTGTAGTTTCTTAAAAAACCCATCAGGTGCCGACAGGTCTTCAGGATGTGTAATGCTCTGAATGCTTAATCTTCCTTCAGCCTCAATTTTAGTATACCCCAAGAGTAGAACGGCTTGCTGATTTAGTTCGATTATTAATCCTTCGGCATTGGTGATCACAATGGCATTCCCCGCATTGTCAAATAAACTCCTGAATTTTCTTTCATTGAATCTAATTGTCTCTGCGGCCAGCTTAGTTTCCGTGATGTCATCTGCCGTACCCACTATTCTCAATTCTCCACTTTCGGGATCTTTGAATTGCGAAAAATTCACTCTGAAATAGATGATCTTTTTTGATTTTGAGACATAGCGTTTCTCTACTTGGTAGGCGGCTATTTTACCCTCCATCATTTGAATCAACTGATCTTGTCCTATGGACACGTCTTCTGGATGTGTTAAGTCCAAAAAGCTCTTCTTCGCGACAAGTTCGTCCAAAGAATATTCGATAAGCTCAAGGAATCGCCTATTTGCTTCTAGAAATATGCCCTTATCATCTGTGATTCCGATCCCATGTCCCGAATCATTAAATAGGATTCTGAACCGTTGCTCATTCAATTTGATTTCGTCAAAAGCATTTTTGGACTCGGTGATATCTTCAATATAACCTTCCACAAACTGCAAGTCGCCAGACTCAGTGTTGATTCCTGCACCAGTATCTTTGACCCATATCCACTTTCCGGATTTATTTTGAATCCGGTATTCGAGAGCGAAGCTCTCCTCACGCTCAATTGCGCTGGTCTGCTTTTCTCTATTGAAATCCAAATCATCAGGGTGGATAATAGAAGCAATGCTCACTTTACCAGACAAAAAGTCCTTCTTTGAATAGCCGGTTACTCGTTTGACCTCATCATTGACATAAAGAATCTCTCGCAAATCACTCTGATTGGACATGTAAATGAGACCCGGGAGATTGTCAGCCAGCCCTTTGAACTTTGCTTCACTTTCTTTCAATCTCTTCTCAGCATTTACTTTCTCTGTGACATCTTCGTTGAAAAATATCACATTGTCTAAATCACCGTTTGCGTCAAGCAGTGAGAAATACCGAGTACTTAAATGGCGAGGATTTTTGGGCGCTGGGCTTGGCACAAACCCTGATATGGTAAACCCCCCTCGACCTCCATCAAATGCTCCATATATTAATTTTCCAGATTCTGATTTTCTGATGTTGGCGTCTTTGTACAAATTATACCAACCAATTCCTTTCCCCTTTTTCAGTCCCCACAATTTTTCTCTTTGCTTGTTTGAAATAACCAGCGTTCCGTCTCTATCAAAAATTTCGATAGAAAATGGGGCCTCATCTATTAGTTTCCTAAATCGAGTTTCACTCTCAATCAATTTGTCTTCCGCTATTTTCTGATCATGAATTAGGTGAATAGTGTTCTGAATGTGCTTCAGATTCTTGGCATCATCATAAACTGGAGTAGTCGTACTCTCATGCCAAGTGTATTCTCCATTCTTGTGTCGAATTCGATGGGTTATTTTCGAAGTATCACCTGCCTGGACGCATTTTTCTGCGAGTTCCAATTGAGGCAAATCTTCTTCATGGAAAAATTTATTTGGAGGACATCCAACAATTTCGTCGGGGGTATAGCCAATGATTTCAAATACATTCGGAGAAACATATTCGTAAATGTTTTTCAGATTAATTAATGTAATGATATCTCCGGTATTTTCTGCAATTAGTCGATAGCGCTCTTCGCTCAATTTAAGCTTTTTCTGCGCTTCTACCTCTTCTGTCAATTCTACGAAATTGGCAATAGCCCCGACTTGCTTGCCATCACTCATGAGCGGGGCACTATTCACCGAAAACCATTTGAGATGGCCGTTGATCATAAGTCCATGAATAAATACCCTCACCACCGCCCCGGTAGCTAATGTCCTTGAAAATGGCATATCCTCGGGTTTAATGAAATTCCCATCCTGCCCTATCTGTTCTATGTCTTCACTTATGTGATGCCGGCCAATCATGTCACTATCTTCCAAATAATCTATTGCAGCATCATTGGCAAATGTGATTATCCCCTTCATATTTATCTTAGCGACACCTACTATCATAGATTGCAGGATATCATCAAACTGCTTGGATTGCTCTTGAAACTCATTTTGAATATTCACCTCTGCGGTTATATCCTGAATGGTACCGATTACTTTTCCTTTTTCAATTGGTGAGGGCATGCAGATGGATCGTACCACAATTTCCTTCCCCTTGAAAGATCTCTGCCGATGGACCGATTCGGCTGGTTTCTTTGAGGCGAGTCCTTTCCTTATTTGGTTTGCTGCTTTATCTCTGTCATCGGGATGCACATATTCTCTCAACCAATCCCCGAAGCTTGGTGCAGCAACATTATCTGGCATCTCCGCTATTTCACGAATGGCCGTTGACCAGTACGTACCGTTCTCTTCTGTCCAATGCCAAAATCCAATTTTCGCCTGAGTTTGTATGGTCTTCAGCTCTATTCCCTGCTGCCCCAAATGTGAAATGTCATGGCATACCCCAAACAGGGCAAGTGCTTCTTTCCCGTCTCGGATCACTTCCCCTTTAACTTCTACCCATTTGAAATTCTCATGAGCCGTTTGGATTCGATTTGTGAATTGGAAGGTCGTTTGGTCAGTCAATAGAATCTGATCCATTGTTTGGATTAGGTTCTCCTCATCTTTTGGTCGCAGCTTCTCACGGTAGTCTGAGAGCATGTTCCCGTCGCGTACACCCTGTTCAAATAGCCCAAAGGTGCCTTTTGACCACCTCATTTCATCGTTTATCAAATCCCACAACCAAAAATTCATCTCACTATTTTTCAAATGAGTGTTAAAATCCTTGGTAGAGGAAATAAAACCATTGGTGTTTTTGGATGCCATTCTAAAGTCAATTTCCGGATGGGGGGCTTAAATTAAGCCATTCTGAAATACTACGAATGATTTCGCCGAAAATCACATATTGATCGGTACTCATTTTACCTATACCAATTTCTGAGGAATCTACAATCGAATCAGATTTTAATCGGTGGTTTCTTTGTGTCGCAATTCACTAGTAAGGAAATATAAAGCACCCGCATCATGGAAAATCATACAATGACTATCGAGCCTACCCGAATCACTCCTTACGTTCAGCTCAATGCCAAAGATGGAATTTTGGAATTTAAGGGCAGATCTTCTCCAAGTGCATCGCTTGAATTTTATTATCCAATCCTCTCTAGTATAGACAAGGCCTTCGTGAACGGTACCTCCTCGCTTACTGCCAATTTTGCTTTTGAATATTTCAATACAAGCTCTTCCAAATGTCTTTTTGATATTCTGAAAAGATTGGCGCAATTCAAAAATCAGGGAATGGGTGTACAGGTAAACTGGTATTACGAAGAATATGATGATGATATGAAAGAAACTGGTGAGGATTATGAAGATGTCCTTGGATTAGCTTTCAACTATATCTCAGTAGAAGAATTTTAAGATCATAACGTCCAAGTCAAACAAAGTGTGATTAGAGAAAAGGGTACTTGCATTGCAAGTGCTCTTTTTTGTTTTAACGCTGGTGTACCTCTGGGTTTGCGATTCTGTATCTAGATGGCATCCGCCTATCAAGGCTTGGGGTCATCTCGAGCAGCGATCAATTCACAAATAATTTTGACACAATTCACTTTCGAGCAAACAATATATATTGCACAATCAATCTGAAATTCAAACAATGAAGAAGCTTCCTATCCATATCAAAATTATTCTCGGTCTTGTGCTGGGTGTACTTTACGCATTCGCCTCTAGTGCCATGGGATGGAACAAGATCACCATTGATTGGATTGACCCATTCGGCACCATCTTCATTCGCTTGCTGAAATTTATAGCTGTACCCTTGGTCATGTTCTCCATTATAAGTGGAATTTCGGGTCTCAGTGATGTGAGTCGTTTGGGAAAAATGGGATTGAAGACACTGGGTCTCTACATGCTAACTACTGTAATAGCGGTAGGCTTTGGGTTGTTACTCGTAAATACCATCAAGCCTGGCAAAATGATTGATGACAATCAGCGTGTGAAAAACCGAATTTCCTATGAAATGTGGGCCAATGAGAACGGTATTGAAAAAAAAGATGGCATCAGCTTTCTGACAGATCCCAAGTATGAGGATATTGCCCGCGAGGTGGCCAATGATTCTACGGGTGCAATGTCCAATGAGAAGGTAGAAGGCCATATCTCTAATGCTCAAAATGCAAAAAACGCAAGTCCGCTACAGTTTATTGTGGACATGGTACCTGAAAATATCATCCTGTCGATTTCCAATAACCGTCTCATGCTTCAAGTGATTTTCTTTGCCATTTTCTTTGGGGTTACCATAGCCATGGTGCCAAAAGAGAAATCCAAACCAGTAGTAGATTTCATTAATAGTATCAATGAGATTTTTCTGAGAATGGTGGAGATGGTGATGAAAGCAGCTCCCTATTTTGTGTTTGCTTTATTAGCCGGAGTGATCGCCAAAATGGCGGATACACCGGCAGAAGTTTTGGAAATTTTCAAAGGACTCGCTTCCTACACGCTGACGTTGCTGGCAGGCTTACTTTTCTTGATTCTTGTTTTTTATCCTTTGATTGCCATCACATTCGTCAAGGGACTCACCTACAAACAATTCCTACGGAATATTAGTCCAGCGCAGTTTCTTGCTTTTTCGACAAGCTCCAGCGCAGCTACGCTACCCGTCACCATGGAATGTGTGGAAGACAACATGGGCGTATCAAAAAATGTTGCCTCGTTCGTATTGCCAATTGGAGCCACAGTAAACATGGACGGTACCAGCATGCTACAAGGAGTGGCGGTCGTTTTCATGGCTCAATTGCACATGATCGACCTCACAATGACCCAGCAATTAATTATCGTTTTCACCGCTACCCTCGCATCCATTGGAGCTGCGGCTGTTCCGAGTGCCGGTTTGATTATGATGATTATTGTGCTTCAATCTGTCGGATTAAACCCCGCCTGGATTGCTATCATTTTCCCTGTGGATAGAATTCTCGATATGTTCAGAACTGTAGTGAACGTAACTGGAGATGCGACCGTATCCACTTTGGTAGCCAAATCAGAAGGCGAGTTGGACATGGACATTGCAGTCAAAGGCTTAGACTAACGCTCGTTAGTCTGAATTCTTTATCTTTGGAAACTTGTACGAGTTACCATCGAGTTAGAGAATTAAGACATGGCAGATATCGAAGCGTTAGAGAAACATTTCAACGAAAAAATTGAGCAAGACATCCGCATTGAACCGAAAGACTGGATGCCGGAGGCCTATCGAAAAACCCTCATCCGACAGATGTCCCAACATGCCCATTCAGAAATTGTGGGGATGTTACCCGAAGCAAATTGGCTAACACGCGCACCTTCTCTTCGAAGGAAAGTAGCCGCGCTTGCCAAAGTTCAGGACGAAGCTGGTCACGGCCTGTATTTGTATAGCTCTACAGAAACGTTGGGCATTGATAGAGCTGAGCTCGTCGATCAATTACATACAGGAAAAGCAAAGTATTCAAGCATTTTCAACTACCCGGCAATCAGTTGGTCAGACATGGGAGCCATTGGGTGGTTGGTGGATGGAGCAGCTATCATGAATCAAGTGGCTCTTTGTCGAACGTCATTTGGCCCATATGCCCGGGCGATGGTTAGAATCTGCAAGGAGGAAAGTTTCCACCAGCGACAAGGTTATGAAATTCTTCTTACACTCATGGCCGGGTCAGAGGAGCAAAAGAAAATGGCGCAAGATTCCATAAATAGATTTTGGTGGCCTGCACTGATGATGTTTGGCCCGAGTGATGGAGATTCTCCAAATACGGCTCAATCCATGAAGTGGAGAATCAAACGGTTTACCAATGATGAGCTACGACAGAAATTTATTGATGCCACCGTGCCCCAAGCTGAATTGCTAGGGCTGAAGGTTCCAGATCCAGATTTAAAGTGGAATGAAGAACTAGGACACTATGACTTTGGTGAAATTGATTGGGAGGAGTTCTTTCAAGTAGTGAAAGGAAATGGCCCATGCAATAAACAGCGTTTGGACGCTCGAAGAAAAGCGTGGGATGATGGAAAATGGGTAAGAGAGGCTGCTACAGCACACGCAGAGAAGAAGTCTAAGCAGCAAGCTGCGTGATTTAGTAAATAGTTGATTGGTTAACTAGTGCAGAGCTCCCACTAATTAACTAGTCAACCAATTAACCAGTTAAATAAACAAAGATGAAAAATTGGCCACTTTGGGAAGTATTTATCAGAAGCAAAGCAGGACTAAACCACAAACATGTGGGTAGCCTACATGCTACTGATGAGGACATGGCAATACAGAATGCACGCGATGTATACACGCGCAGAAATGAAGGCGTGAGTATTTGGGTAGTAAAAGCCGAACACATCACCGCTTCTGATCCGGATGATTCCGATCCTTTGTTCGAACCCGCAAATGACAAGGTGTATCGACACCCGACCTTTTATGAGTTGCCTGACGCAGTAAAACACATGTAGGTTAGTGAATTGGTTAAATAGTTGATTAGTTAAATAGTGAGAAGTGGGACATAATTTGACAGATTTAGAGGTTTGGAAAAAAAGTAGGGTTTTTCGAAATGAAATTTCTGACTTGGTCAAAATACTTCCGAAGCAAGAGAAATTTCGCCTTGTTGATCAAATGATTCGTGCTTCTCGTTCCATTACCGCTAACATAGCGGAAGGTCATGGTCGATTTCATTTTCAAGAAAATATTCAATATTGTCGACAAGCACGTGGCAGCTTAATTGAAATGCTAGACCATTTGACTGTAGCCCTTGACGAACGATTTATTGATCAAGCAACTTTCGATGAATTTGAAAATAAATACGAACAACTCATAAAAATGCTAAACGGGTATATTGCCTATTTGAAGAAACGAAAATCAGATGACTAATTCACCAATTAACTATTCAACTATTCAACTATTCAACTACACCCTACAACAAGCAGACACCTGTCTTATCCTGGGTCAACGATTAGCTGAATGGTGTGGCCATGGCCCCATTCTAGAACAAGACATAGCGATGACGAATATCTCTTTGGACTTGATAGGGCAGGCCCGAATGCTGTATCAGTATGCTGCAGAGATTGAAGGCGAAGGCAAATCTGAAGATGACATAGCCTACCTGCGCCACGAAGCTGAATATAGAAATGCACTCCTCGTAGAGCAGCCAAACGGCGACTTTGGACAGACTATTTTGCGGCAGTTTTTGTTTGATAGCTACAACTGCTACTTCTACGAAGCATTGATGAACAGCTCAGACGAACGCCTTGCGGCAATTGCTGCCAAGGCGCATAAAGAAACACTGTACCACCTCAAATGGAGTGGCGATTGGATGATCAGATTGGGTGATGGAACAGAGGAAAGTCATGAGCGAATGGAAAATGCTCTCTCTGAACTTTGGTCGTATTCAGGAGAGCTGACAATTCCTGTTGAAGCGGAATTAACAGCTCAGAAAGAAGGCTATGGTGTGGATATGGAAGCTATCAAAATCAAGCGCAACCAAAAGATTAAGGTAATTTTTGAAGAAGCAACCTTAGCAATTCCTGAATCAGACTTTAGCCACTTAGGTGGAAAGGACGGAAAACATACCGAGCAACTCGGTTACATCTTGGCCGACTTACAGTTTATGCAAAGAGCGTATCCTGGAAATGAGTGGTGAGTTTAGTGACTAGTTAACTGGTTAATTAGTGAAATGTAAATATGAAAACTTCATCTGATAACGCCAATTCATACACCAAATCAATTATATGCCAAATTCTAGAATCCGTCACTGATCCGGAAATCCCTGTCATCTCCCTGACAGACCTAGGAATTGTCCGAGATGTGAAAATTGAAGGCGATCAAGTAGAAGTCATCATCACTCCAACCTACACGGGATGCCCGGCCATGTTGGAAATGGAAAAGGATATTTACAATGCGCTGAAAAAAGCTGGAATCGAAAAGATAAAAGTAACCACCGTCCTTTCCCCTGCGTGGACAACTGTTTGGATGTCAGAAGAAGGCAAACGAAAACTAGAAGAATACGGGATTGCACCCCCAAACCCTTCCAATCCAGAAGACATTGCTTGCCCCCAGTGCAAATCAAAAAACACGACCCTCATGAGCCAATTTGGTTCTACACCCTGCAAAGCATTGTACAAATGTGAGGATTGTCTAGAGCCTTTTGATTATTTCAAGTGCCACTAGATTTATCATTAGTTGACTAGTTAATTGGTTAAATAGTGGGATTGCTTTCGGCAGATCAATACTTTTGCTTTTGCAGCATACTGAACTAAGATGAGAATATAAATTTCATTCTAATCCACTAGTTAACTATTCAACTGATTAACCAATCACCAATGCCAATACAACAAACCCAAAAAGACCACCTCACGATCATCCACCTCAACCGGCCAGAGGTGTACAACAGCTTCACTCGTGAGATGTCCCTCGCATTGATAGATGCACTAGAGAAATTGGGTAATGACTCCTCCGTTCGAGCCATTATGCTCACAGGAAGTGGCAAGGCATTCTGTGCTGGGCAGGATTTGCAGGAAGCCACAGAAGACAATGGCATCACGGTAGAGAGAGCAGTGGAGGAACACTACAATCCAATTGTAAAAGGAATTAGAAAATGCCCCAAGCCAATAATTGCAGCTGTGAATGGGGTGGCCGCAGGAGCCGGAGCGAATATCGCCTTAGCGTGTGACGTCTGTGTTGCAACTGAGTCAGCCTCTTTTATCCAAGCCTTTTCCAAGATTGGCTTGGTGCCGGATAGTGGCGGGACTTTTACTTTGCCTCGCTTGATTGGTTTTGGAAAGGCCTCTGCTTTGATGATGCTTGGTGATAAAGTATCTGCAACAGATGCCGAAAAAATGGGGATGATTTACGAGGTGTATTCGGATGACGAATTTGCTGAAAAGTCAGAAGCACTGGCAATGAAATTGGCCAACATGCCGACCAAAGGATTGGCCTTCACTAAAGAATTACTGAATCGGTCATTTACTAATTCGCTGGACGAACAATTGGAGCAGGAGAAATTATGGCAAGCCAAAGCAGCTGCCACCAAGGATTCAGCGGAAGGAATCAATGCATTTCTTGAAAAACGTCGGCCTAACTTCACTGGAGAATGAGCAAACTTGGAGTCATAGGAGCGGGAACCATGGGCACAGGCATTGCGCAGGTAGCCGCAACTGCCGGCTGGGAAGTGGTGGTTGCTGATACGAATGAGGGGATTCTTGAAAAATCATCCGCTAGCCTAGTGAAGGTGATGAACCGATTGGCGGAGAAAGGGAAATATGCTCAAGAAGAAGCCGATAAAATTTTAGGGCGGATCAACTTTACAGATGATCAACAATATTTCGAGAACAGCGATTTGGTGATTGAGGCAATTGTCGAAAATCTGGAGATCAAGAAAACGGTATTCGCTGCTGTAGAAAAAATCGTGAGAGAAGACACCCTCATTGCTTCGAACACCTCCTCACTTTCGTTGGCATCAATAGGTGCTTCGTTAGAAAATCCTTCTCGATTTGTTGGCATTCATTTTTTCAACCCTGCACCCCTGATGCCTTTGGTGGAAATCATACCAGCTGTGCAGACGAGTGAAGAAACGACAAACCAAGCCAAGGATTGGGTAGATAGTTGGAAGAAATTGACCGTGCTTGCTAAAGACACACCAGGTTTTATTGTGAACCGAGTTGCTCGTCCATTTTACGGAGAGTCGCTGAGAATTTACGAAGAGGGCATTGCGGAATTCGCCACCATCGATTGGGCAATGAAAGAACTAGGTGGATTCAGAATGGGGCCATTCGAATTGATGGATTTCATAGGGAATGACATTAACTATACGGTGACCGAAACGGTATTCCAATCGTTTTTCTATGACCCAAGATATCGCCCCGCCTTTACGCAAAAGCGAATGTCAGAAGCTGGCTACCTAGGCCGAAAATCAGGAAAGGGCTATTATGATTATGCCGAAGGAGCAGTAAAGCCCGAACCTGTAAAAGACAAGGAGGTCGGACAACAGATTTTGGATCGCGTATTGGCCCTGCTAATCAATGAAGCAGCAGATGCATTGTTCTTTAAGATTGCCAGCCGTGAGGACATTGATTTGGCCATGACTAAGGGCGTGAACTATCCTAAAGGATTGCTCAAGTGGGCAGATGAAATAGGGTTAGATTGGTGCGTGGAGCGGCTGGATAAATTGTACCATGAGTATCACGAAGATCGGTATCGGTGCAGCCCGTTGTTGAGGAGAATGTTGGAGAAAAATCAAAAATTTTTTGGCTGACCAAGGTGACTAGTTTATTCGTGAGCTAGTGGTTTTTTAAACGACCTCATTTGGGCTTGACAACTGTTCAACCAATAAAATCGAAAAACGAGAATGTTCGATACAAAAGAAATTCACTCGTTAACCAATTCACCATTTCACTAGTCAACCAAACATGAGCAGAGCAAAAGAAATAGTATCCAAAATGATGGCCAACGACCAGTTCAGTCAGTGGCTCGGGATCGAAGTGCTTGAGGTAAGAGACGGATTTGCGAAAATTAAAATGACCATAAGAGCCGAAATGATAAACGGACATGGCGTGGCACATGGAGGCATCTCCTTCTCGTTGGCCGATAGTGCATTTGCCTTCGCCTCGAACTCCCATGGGCAAAAGGCGGTTTCCATCGAAACGTCCATCAATCACATCAAACCAATTTTTGATGGCGATGAACTGGTGGCTGTCGCCAGAAAAGAAAGTACATCGAAAAGTCTAGGTCAATACCTTGTGCGAGTGGCTAGAGGAGATGAATTGGTTGGGCTTTTTAAAGGGGTGGTTTTTAGAAAGGAAGAAGAATGGGTCGTTTAGTGATTGGTGAATTAGTTGAATGGGCAATTAGTGCAAAGTGAACCCTTTTAGTATTCGATATCATGTATTTCAATTCCCCAACTATTGGCGACTGCCAATGAAGTTCTTTGGAATCGGTAGAAGTTATCGAATGATAATACTTTATGGAATTCTGATTTTTCTATCATGGGGTTTGAATTATTATTTTTTGTTGGCGGCCCTGATGCCGTTTGTCCACCTAGGATTGTATCTTCTACTTGAAGATTTGGGATGGAGAAAGGGTCAAATTTTTTCAAACGGAAAATCTGTAATTGTAAAAGGATAGGCTCAGTTGCTAATTCCCAAGAGCCAGCTAATTCGCATTAAAACGGACTCAAACGACTTTTTTGGTTGGTACAGCTATGGGATTATTGAAGTAACTACTAAGAAATATGATTTAAAAATCAAATGTGCCGAAAAGGATATGGATAAGATGCTAAGGAACATAAAAAAATTATTTGAGGATTGAATTTAGGGTATTCCACTAATTCACCATTCAACTGGTTAACTAATCTACAAATTTGTCCCGCCAACTAATTAACCAAATTACTATTTTTGTCACCCAACATTACCCCATGGAAAAAATACTCATCATAGGTGCGTGCGGACAGCTTGGCACGGAGCTTACTGTCGCCCTAAGAAATAGATTCGGTATAGATCAAGTGATAGCCTCTGACCTTCAGGAAGGTGCCGGCGATGTGATGAATGGGCCTTTCGAAATCCTGAATATCATGGATGATCAAGCCTATCAGAACCTTCTGAAAAAACATCAAATCACGCAAGTCTACCATCTTGCGGCTATTCTTTCCGCCAAAGGAGAGAACGATCCGCTCTTTGCCTGGCAACTAAATATGGAGAGCTTGCTTCGTGTGCTTGAATCAGGAAAGGGGCAGGTCAAGAAAATTTACTGGCCTAGTTCCATTGCTGTTTTTGGACCAGATACTCCGTCCAATCTCACGCCCCAAACAACCATCATGAATCCGACCACAGTCTACGGAATCAGCAAGCTGGCTGGCGAAAGATGGTGTGAATATTATCACCAAAAATACGGTGTGGATGTGCGAAGTGTCCGCTACCCCGGACTCATTGGGTACAAATCCAAACCAGGCGGAGGCACCACCGATTATGCCGTTGATATTTTCTGGAAAGCTGTAGAAGGCACGGATTTCGAATGTTTCTTAAAGGCAAATATGATGCTCCCAATGATGTACATGGAAGATGCCGTGCGAGGCACTATTGAGCTCATGGAAGCAGATTCCAATGACATACTGGTGAGGTCAAGCTACAATATGGCAGGCGTTAGTTTCACACCAGATGATGTTTATAAATCAATACTCGGACATTATCCTGATTTCCAAATCAACTATGCGCCAGACTTCCGTCAGGATATTGCCAAAAGCTGGCCAAGGAGTATGGATGATGGGCGCGCCAGAACGGACTGGGGATGGCATCCGGAATTTGACTTGGAGAAATTGACAGAGACAATGATTGCCGGGCTGAAACGTACGGCTCGTTGAGATAAGTGGCTTTAGGTTTTTTGGTTTGTGTAAATTAGAAATCGCGGGGGGAGTTTGGGGTAGGATTTACGTTATGTTCGTTCCAAACGAACGAATAGGAAGGTGTAGCTACAAGCTACGCCTAGGGTGGTTGAAGGGCTGAAGAGTACGGCTAGTTGAGATCGGCGGATTAAGATTTTTAGTTTGTACAAGTTAGAAATCGTCGGGAGTTTGGGCTGATATTGGAGTTATGTTCGTTACAAACGAAGGAATAGGAAGGTGTAGCTACAAGCTACGCCTAGGGTGGGTGTATTTTTGTCGGCAGTGTAGCGGATTTTCTTAACGCCATTTTCATGAGGCCGATCCATACCACTAATGTGCACGGGTTTTTAGTACAATTGCCATTTTTGTGTGTACCTAAAATCAGCAATACGCTAAAAATCTACTCTTGGTAATATGGAGTTATAGATTTCGCCTTGGTTTTAGTTTCTCAGCAGACCCTATTTAGAAGGCGGTTTTTATAGGCTAATTTTTAAGTCAACCATGCCCGCTACTCCACACTCACCATCAAATTGGGGGCAAATCCAATGGCCCCAGCTGGAGAAATGGAGAATTCTGGCTGCATTGAAGTTTTATGAGCCGGTGAGTGGGTTGATCCAGCGGAGGTTGGGGTGAGATATTACTTCAATTCTTGCTGAACTCTTCTGATGGCTTCTTGCAAGCCAACAACAAAAACATCTCGCTCCAGTTGATAGGATTCACTAGCTGGAACAATAAACAATTTCATTTTTGGTACTAGTTCCTCAATGGATAGTCGGAAACCTCGACTCGGTTTTGGTGATAATGTATTTTTTATCTCGATAGCACAAAGGACAGTCTGCCCCTTCATTAAAATCAAATCAATCTCATTTCCATGTTGGGTTCTGTAATACATCGCCTCTATGGATTTGGGCAAACTGGAAATCACCTGTTCAATGACATATCCTTCCCATGATTCCCCAATTTTTGGATGGAATTCTAATTCATTCATGCTCGAAATACCAGCAAGTGCATGAAAAATACCCACATCTCTGATATACACTTTTGGTGCTTTAATCAATCGTTTTTTTGTGTTGTGGTAGTAGGGAGGCAATATCCGAATTATAAAAGCCTCGGATAGGAAATCAATATAATTCTTGATGGATTTTGCACTCAAGCCCAGCGATCGTGATAGTTGATCAATATTTAGTAACTGCCCATGCAGATGTGATAGCATCCTCATCAAACGATAAATGTTGGTTGCACTTGTATTCAATCCCAAAGCAGGTAATTCGCGTTCGGTATATGATTGAATATAATTTTCCAACCATTCGAATGCCATGGCATCTGTACTACTCAGGTAACAATCCGGATATCCCCCTCTTAGACGATGAGTGATACTTTCGTTAATTTCAGTAAATAAGAAGGGGGTCAATTCGTGATAACTTATTCTTCCGGCCAGTGACTCATTGGAGTGTCGTAACAATTTAGGAGAGGATGAACCCAAAATGATAAATCGTGAGGGCACCTTGTGCCCATCTATCGAAGACCTGAGAGGAGGAAAGAGTTCAGGAACTAATTGAATTTCATCAATAATAAGGCAATCGTTTAGGTGATTTGAAAAGAATAGTTCAGGATCCGAAAGTGCGTTGCGGTCTCTTCGGGATTCCATATCCAGATAAATGGTAGGTCTCAATAGGCCATTTGCGAAACTTTTCACTAAAGTAGTCTTACCACATTGCCTTGGCCCCAATATGCCAACAGCTGGAAAACTATTGAGCGAGCGACGTATATCGGACTCTTTTATGCGAGTAATCATACGGTAAAATTAATCATTTAATCGAGTATATCCGTATTTATAATCCTTATTTACTCGATACAATGCAGCCTAATTTTTTTAGAAAGTTTTATGAGCCGGTGAGTGGGTTGATTCAGCGGAGGTTGGGGTAAAATTTACGGTTCTACCACGAATTTAATGGGTAGTTGGAATTATGGATTTGGTGTAGTGCGAAACGGCGGGTGGGTTGTCCCTGCCTACCGGCAAGGCAGGCACGAAAGTGTGGGACATTTGGGGCAAGAGTG
>Ga0316209_1000180_pt1 | contig 131195 bp, 105 predicted proteins | sample 6monopyrite_MG_FD_204945 | JGI IMG/M metagenome (GOLD analysis project Ga0316209, IMG submission 204945) | Microbial mat bacterial communities from mineral coupon in-situ incubated in ocean water Damariscotta River, Maine, United States -... | ecosystem: Environmental > Aquatic > Marine >... | reverse complement strand
AGCCAACAAAATCAAAGTCGTGCCGCTGGAAAACATGGCAACCCGCTATGCCCAAGGATCGCTTGATCCACAAATTAAATAAAGCATCGCTCGATCCACAAATTAAATAACCACCCACGCTTTAAATATACAGGTGATCATTATGACAGCAGAACTTAAAATTGCTCCCAGTATTTTATCCGCTGATTTTTCAAAACTAGGCGATGAAGTTAAAGCCATTGATGTTGCCGGTTGTGATTACATTCATATTGATGTGATGGATGGTCATTTTGTACCTAACCTGACTTTTGGACCGCCGGTGATTAAATGCATTCGCCCGCATACTAAAAAATTATTTGATGTGCATTTGATGATTGATCCTGCTCAATCGTCATTGGATCAATACGCCAATGCTGGGGCTGATATTATCACTGTTCATGCCGAAGCAGACAAACATCTGGACAGATCGTTACAAGCCATTCGCGGTTTGGGTAAAAAAGCCGGGGTGTCATTAAATCCATCAACACCGGAAAGCGTTATCCAGTATGTTTTAGAGCGGGTTGATTTGATTTTGGTGATGTCGGTCAATCCGGGGTTTGGCGGGCAAAGTTTTATACCGTCCCAGCTTGAAAAAATTCGTAATATCAAAAAAATGATCGCTGATCGGCCCATCGAAATCGAAGTTGATGGCGGCGTTAATAAAGACACCATCAAGCAAGTCGTTGATGCCGGGGCTGATGTTGTCGTCGCTGGATCGGCTGTATTTAACGGCGGCGATTATAAATCCGCCATTGAACTGTTACGCAAAACGGCGTCTTGATTGTTATTAATGATTAGGTTTTGTCGTCAGGTGATCGCCGCGATTTGATCATCCGTCAAGTTGCCGGGAACAATAGTCACGGGCACACGTAGTTTTCCGGTCATTTTCTCGACCAAGTAACTGACAAGTGGACCGGGACCGTCGGTTCCTGATGCAGCCCCTAATACCAATAACGAAATGTGTTCGTCTTCGTCGAGTAAATTCACCACTTCTTCGTCAACGCTACCTTCACGGATATAACAAACAGGCATGTGCCCTGTGCGTTTTTGAACCAACGCTGAGACGACTTGTAATAATTCTTCGGCTTCTTCGCGGGCTTCCATGCGCATACGGTCACCGATGGCCATCCAATGTTGGAATTCCGCAGGCTGCATGACGTACAGCAATGCTACACGTCCATTGGTATTATCTGCACGGTAACAGGCGAATTTAAGCGCATGGCCCATTTCGGCACTGGAATCGACGACACATAAAAATGTACGGTGATGAGCATCGTCTACTGTGCGTTGATCCGGCCCTTTGCCTTTGGCGGAAGTCTCAACTGAATTTGTGTTTTTGTCCGACATAATAACTGCGCCTCAAGATTTGCGGAAAGCTGTATTCGCTAACCATCCTGCCAGACCCGCAATAAGAATTGCAAGTATGCCGTAAATTAATGAATTTTTTTGTGCAAAATCATAGACTTGGGATTCAAGGCCGAATTTACGCACAGACAGCAATGACGTTTTTTGGGCGATAAGTTCGCCTTTTCTAACTAAATAGACATCAACACCGAACTCGCCAACACTGACATTTGCCGGAAATTTAATTTTGGTCCGGAATAAACGGTTGCCTAAAAATGTTAGGTCTTCTGGGTCCCATGTATAGAGACCTTGTTGGACTTTGTTTCGGATCAATGCAAGCCTAAAAGCGTCAGGATTTTTGACTTTTTGACTATCTTTTCGCGGTTCGATAAGGATGTTTTCCAAACCGATTTGATGAATTGAGGCGACGCCCGGCGGCATAAATGCATCCAATGGACGGTTTGATGCCATGGCATAAAATGATGGGACCTGATCCATAATGACTTGGTCGCTATTGACCCAAACGCCCATGACACGTTTTTTGCGGCGAACAACTTCGTCGTTAAGCGGCCCGCGAATGACCACGACAATGTCGCCTTTATCCGGGGCTACCCCAAAAAACAAAACATCAGTGCCATTAAAATCAGCAGTAATTTTAACAATGTCATGGTCAAGGTTAACGGTTAACTCTTCGGCACCTAGTGACGATCCACTTATCAAAAAAGTTAAAGCAAAAATATAAAAATGAGGAATTGGGAAAAATTTCATTGTCTGTTCGCTATATCAATGCGTTGGCGCACCACCAAGGAAATATAAATCCCCCGGCGTGGCAATAAGGTCATAAGCAATTTTTGAACAAACGGCGAGCACGATGACAGCCAGCAAAACACGCAATTGTTCACCGCGAAGTTTGGTGCCTAAACGCGCGCCAACTTGCGCACCTAAAACGCCGCCAACCATCAACAGCATAGCCAACACCACATCAACGGTTTGATTGTTAACGGCTTGTAAAACAGTAACGTTGGCCGTGACGAAAATAATTTGAAAAAGCGATGTTCCGACAACAACAGCCGTTGGCATGCCGAGTAAATAAATCATCGCTGGTACCATCACAAAACCGCCACCAACACCCATGATAGCGGCTAATAATCCAACAATAAAACCGACGAGTAAAGGCAACAATGCGCTGATATATAGTCGAGATTTGCGGAACCGCATTTTAAAGGGCAGTCCATGCATCCAGTTATGTTGGTGCGCTTTTGTAGCAACTTTACGCCGCACATTTAAAATCGCGCGAACGCTTTCAATGAACATTAGCGACCCAATGACGGACAAGAAAATCACATAGGACAGTTTAATGACCAGATCAATTTGCCCAAGGCTGCGTAGAAAGGTAAATAACCAGACTCCAAAAGTCGATCCGACAACACCACCAATAAGCAAGACAATGCCCATTTTTATATCGACGTTGCCGCGTCGCCAATGGGCGAGCACACCGGAAATGGATGAAGCAACAATTTGATTGGCTTCGGTGGCCACAGCAACAGCGGGGGGGATGCCGCTAAAAATCAACAACGGTGTCATTAAAAAACCACCGCCGACACCAAACAGACCCGATAAAATGCCTACGCCACCACCCATTCCAAGAATCAAAAAAATGTTCACGGACACTTCAGCGATGGGCAGGTAAATCTGCACGTTTTTGTTTGCCTTGTTTGTTTGCCGTCTTAGCTATTGAAACGGAATAATGCGATGTGATCATTAGAATTTCTATAATACTAACCTATTGATAGCAGGGACGTATTTTGATTGCAAATACCAAACGGTATTTTCATATATAAATTTTCTTAAATGTAATGATTGGTGTTAACGATTATGAAATTTCAGTATGTTTATATCGATAAAAAATTTATAAACGAATATGAATAGTTTTCTGATATTGGGGGGCAACTTTGTGGAAGTACTTGATGCAACGGGGCTGAAATGCCCATTACCTGTTTTAAAAGCTAAAAAAGTTATGAAGAGTTTACCTGCGGGAGAGACCTTGAATGTTCTATCGACGGATAGCGGTGCTCCTGCAGATTTTGCGGCATTTTGTGAAATGACCGGGTATCAACTGATTGAAAGCTCTGAAACAGATGGCGTGTATAGTTTTGTTTTGGCGCATGGGTGAATGAACAAAACAAAACCTGACCCGTTCGACCAATTGTTGATGGCGTCTCCGGCGTCTTTTCCGGTGCTGAGAAAATGGGTTTTCCGGACAGTGATCACTCTTGTTGTGTTTATTGTAATGGCTGGATTGCTGCCTAGGATATTGCCGTTAAGTCTATCCGCATATGTAATAGAACAAGGGCTTGGATATATGACGGATAAAACGGTCACCGTCGAAGGCAACGCTGAATTTACATTACTGCCGACAATATTTGTTTCGGCCTCCAGCATAAAATTTTCCAATGTTAATGCTGATGCTGATAATAACACGGACGGGCTTACTGACATAGAGGCAATGGACTTAGAAATCGCATCGATTCCATTGCTTTCGGGCGAACTAGAAATTATTCAACTGAAACTTGATCAACCGCGGTACCGGTATGTGTCCAACGTCCTTACAACAACTAAAATAAACAACGTTGCCTCCAAAGGAAAAGTAAAAAGAACACAGAATTGGGGCTGGTGGCGGAAATTTTCACTGGGGTCGGTTGGCATTAAAAGCGGCAATATTGAATACAAGGGTGGGACCGATAATAAAGGGCTTCAAGTCGCTGAAATTAATTTATCTAACAATCAATTTGGCATTAACCAAAAACAAACAGAAATCAAAGGGCAAGCCGTGATTAGCGGTCATCCTGTTGAAATTACAATTAATGTTGAAAAAGTTATTGGTGCAGGAGCAGGCGCCGGGGTTCCATTTGTGGTTGATGTGAAAAATAATGATGTTGATATGAATATCAATGGAATGTTTTCTTTGCGCCAAAATTTAAATGGAGAAGGTAGCGTTTCAATTCAATCTAAAAATATCAAATCTGTGGCAAAAATATTGTCAGCTGACGTGTTAAATTATTTTTCAGGCGCGCTTTCTTTCCAATTCGGTTACACATTTAACGATGAACGATTTTTGATGGACGATATATCCGTCGCGACCGGATCCATGAAAATTTCAGGCGACATTGATGTATCAAAAACAAGTAACCGTGTCGTTGGTAAATTTAAAGCGGAAAATTTGAACGTTGCATTTGATGACGGGGCTTCCAACAAGTCCGGTATGTACATGAGTTTTTTAAAATTCTCGAAGCAAATTGTGAAAACGTGGGGTGATGGTTCTGATGTCTCACTATATTGGACCGGGTTGGCTATTGCTGATTTAAAACTGGGAAGCGGCAGTTTAAAGCTTTCCCGTACAGAAAAACCAACACGATTGATATTTGATGTAAAAAATTTAAAAACATATTCAGGAATTACAACGGCACAGCTAAGTTATGGCACGGGCGAGGCTATGTACGCATTGAATGGGAAAATTTCAATACAACGCTTTAATACCGGTGCATTGATCAGAGACTATCTCGGAAGCACGGTTTTTAATGGCCAAGCAAATTTGTCTTTAACATTGCTAAGCGTCGGAGCGTCGCCTGAACAGTTGCTGTCATCATTAACTGGTACAGGGTCATTTAATGTGACGGACGGGCGCGTCAATGATGGAACCATCGCTGAGTATTTATTGGTAAAACCATTAACCAATGAACGAGGAGCCTCAGAACTTATTTTTTCACAATTTTTAGGCAATATATCTATTTCCCAAGGCGTTGTCCGCAGTCAGGATTTGTTGTTAAAAGCACCGTCGTTAAGTTTAATCGGAGAAGGTGAAATGGATTTAACCAACCAACAAATCGATATTAGTTTACAATCGTTGATCCCGGCACCTGGGACCAAACTTAGGACAGTTAAACCGTTTCGCATCGGCGGCACGTTGTCCGCCCCATCATTTCAGGAACAGTAAATTACGAATAGAATAGGATATTCAATTCATTCTGATGTCGTTTTCAGAAACTCTGCCAGCAATGTAAATTCTTTGGCGCGGGTGGAATTATGTCGCCATACAAGCCCTATTTGTCTGGACACACGGTGTTTAAGTGGCCGTGTGATCACTTCGGTACCATTTAAAATCCCTGATTTTATGGCCATTTCTGGTAACAATGTAATGCCTAAATCATTGTCGACCATTTGTAATAATGTGGTTAAACTTGTGGCTTTGAAGCGTTCTTTGGCGTCGTTTTTAACATCGAATTGACAGACACTTAGAGCGTGGTCTCGTAAACAATGGCCTTCTTCTAATAACAATAAATTTTGTTTAACCAAGCTTTCATTATCAATAATTTTGTTTTTTAATATTTGGTGACCAGATGGTGCTGCAACAAAAAAATCATCGTTAAAAATGGTCAATGAGGATAATCCCGGTATGCGGTATGGTAGGGCGATCAAAGCCACATCTAGTTCACCATTTTTTAGTTTTAATATGAGGTCTGCTGATTTTTCTTCGCGAAGATAAAGCTTAAGCTCTGGAAATTCGGATTTCAGTTTTGGCATGATGTGGGGTAATAAATAGGGGCCGACCGTTGGGATAACACCAACGCGTAAAATGCCGGATAATGGTTTTCCCATCGACGCGGCTAAATCGACAATATCTTCTACGTCCCGCAGAATAAAGTTTGCCCGATCGACAATTTCCAACCCTAATTGGGTTAAACGAACACTGCGTTTTGTACGTTCGATTAATATGGTTTGTAAAATATTTTCCAACTCTTTGATGCTGGCGCTTAATGTCGATTGGGTGACAAAACAGGCATCTGCTGCACGGCCAAAATGGTTGGTTTTAGCAACAGCTGTTAAGTGACGTAATTGTTTGAGTGTGGGCAGGGTTTTCATTTAAATGATCCACTGAAATAATAATTAATCGTTATTTTCAATTATTGTAAATACTATTTATAATTTTATAAATATAAAAAGCGCTGCTATAATGATTTCATTGATTAATTCAACAAACAAAGGAAATATCATGGGAAATGTAATGAATATTGGTATTAAAGAGGCTGACCGTAAAAAAATTGCAGACGGATTGGCTCATTTGTTGGCTGACACCTATACTTTGTATTTGAAAACACATAATTATCATTGGAATGTAACAGGTCCGATGTTCAATAGTTTGCATTTAATGTTCGAAGCCCAATATACTGAATTAGCTACGGCTGTGGATGAAATTGCTGAACGTATTCGTGCTCTGGGTTTTCCGGCACCGGGTAGTTATCATCAATTCTCTGAGTTATCATCAATTAGCGAAGAACAAGGTGCGCCGAAGGCTATGGAAATGATCGCGCAATTAGCAGTTGATCAGGAAGCAATCGTAAGAACGGCTAGGTCAATTTTCCCCGTTGTAGAAGCGGCAACAGATGAGCCTACCGCTGATTTGTTAACCGGGCGTATGCAAATACACGAAAAAACGGCTTGGATGTTAAGAAGTATGTTAGAATAAAAAAGCACGTTAATTACTTTACTTTGCTGGCGTGGCTGTTATGGCCGCTGATGATGGCTGCTAAAGTTAACTAAACTAAATCTTGAATGAATGATGTCTGAGACGTCACATATTTTTAAATAATTTGTCACACATTGCCTTCTGCTGTTGTCTAATCTTATATCAACAGATTATGGAGATAGTACACAGTGACGGAAAAATTAAACAACTCAGTCGTTAATGAAGCTAAAAACGGCGGTTCAAAAGCGCTCGAAAAATTGATTAACCATATTCAAGACAGTGTGCACCGTTTGTCAATCCGAATGGTGCTTGACCCTAATCAAGCTATGGATGCCACACAAGAAATACTGATTCTTGTGATTACAAAACTATCGACATTTGAATTTAAAAGCTCTTTTGAAACGTGGGTTTATCGCGTCGCTGTAAATTATCTTTTAACGGCACGTAAAGCCGCATCAAAACATGCAGGATTAACATTTGATGTCTTTGCTTTGGATCTGGAAAATGGGTTAATTGATGATAATATAGTTTCAGCAGAAGACCATCTATTGCTTAATGAGTTACGTATAACATGCACGATGGCAATGCTGCTTTGTTTAGATAAACATCACAGGATGGCCTATATTTTAGGTGAAATACTTGAATTTGATCAGGCCGAAGCCATCGAGGTTTTGGATATCAGCAAAAATAGTTACCGCAAACGCTTATCCCGCGCCCGTAAAGAGGTTATCGCGTTTACTTCAAAATCATGCGGTTTAGCATCGAAAAATGCACAGTGTCGTTGTTCAAAGCGGCTTCCTCAGGCGCTGAATTTGGGGCGAATCCCAACGCAACCAAATCTCCTGTTCAATGATGCGCCGACATATAAACAAATTCGCAATGAAGCTCTAAGAACCGAAGCCGCACTTGTTGCAAGTAAATTACAGCGTGCCACTGGTGCCTTGCGATCACCACGGGATATGGCTGAAATCGTTATGCATATTTTAGAGCCACCTCGCTAATAATTATTTGACCCCTTCAACAACTCAGGAAGAAATAATGGAACGTAAATTTGTATGGTTCATGGCTCTTGCCTTGAGCTTATCCATCACCACAACACGTTTGTCCGCAGGAGAGATTACAATGACGCATAAAATCCAAGAACAACACGATGTATTTAATGTCGTTAAAACAATGACCGAAGCTTTTGAAAACAAAGATATAGATGCGATCATGGGAACTTATGAAAAAAAACCGTTGGTCGTATTTGAGCCGGAAAAGCCAATAACAGATCGAAATGAATTGATTGAAATGTTTAAAAGCGCATCGTCAATCAACCCAAAATTCGATTACTCCGGCCATGAAGTTTTTGTAAACGGTGACATCGCAGTACACATTGCGCCTTGGGCAATGAAAGCAACGTTACCTGATGGTAATCCGGTTAAACAAACAGGTTTATCTGTAGCCGTTCTTAGAAAACAGCCAGATGGAAAATGGTTAATGGTTATTGATAATCCCCATGCGCAATTGTTAATGTCGGCACAAATCTAATCAAAAATATTTTATCGTTATCGAAGGGATAAAAATAGTATCAGTAAAGTCTTCAAGCCAGTATGTTCGGATTGTAGTTTTCTGCCAGTTTGAAGCTTTGTTGATAAATTTTTGTGTTATTAATACCTACTTCACTCTTGGTACATTAATATAAGCTTCTGTCAGAGTTTTTACGGAGGCAATATGATCAAGAAGAACACTAGCCACAGGATTAAAACCCGTTATGTTGCGTTCTTTATTCTGCTGATGGTTCAGGGAATGAATGTTGCCTATGGGCAAATATCATCGCCGGGGACTGGAAATGGGACTCCTGTTCAAGAAAAAAAATCATTAAAAGCCCAAGCCTATACCCATCCAACGCGTAATTTTTCACTGGTTTTTCCGCCCGGCGCTAATATTGAAATTCAAAAAAAAGGTGATCTGCTAACTTACCGTTCGCGCAAAGGTTATTTGGTCAAAGTGCAAACCGGTAACAGCAATTTCGATGTGCCGCTAACGGCAATGTCATCCCGGTTAGAAGGATTGTATCTGGGGAAAGGCAAACCATGGCAAACGCGCGGTAAAGATATTAAATTGACGGTGGCCGGATTGGCAGCCCATAAAGTTATTTACGAAGGTGCCAATACCCGTTCGTCGATTATATTTATTCGTGGTCAAAAAACAGATTTTGTATTTATGTTTTTTGCCCCGCGTGACCGATACGAAGATTTAAAACCTGGGTTCGAGTGGATTATAGGTAATTTTCAACCGGATTCTGGTGAGCGTGCTGTGCCTGAAATAGCAAAAAAATCAACAATGCTAGCGGAAAAATCTAAAAAGAACGGATCCATAAAACCATTAAAATTCATTTCATTTCAGGATGGCAAACTTGGCTTTGGTATGGATTATCTCAATGACTGGGTGGTTACAAAAACCAATGCCATGGCCATTTTTAGCGGCAAGCCGGGGATGCCAGAATATGCCGTTTTGGTTGGTGTGCAAAATCTTCAACTAACTGAGGCAATAGACGCCCCAAAAACAGCGCTAAAGACTATAAAAATTGATTTGGCTCGGCAAACGTCAGGATTAACGATTTTCAAAGAGGGGAAAATTAAAACATCTGAAAGCCCTGATGGACTTATCGGGCAAAGTTTTATCGCCAAATACCGCTATCAAAACCAAGGTTTTAAAAAATGGGTTGTTGCTGTAGCAAGAAAGAAGAGCAATATTGTGCATGTTTGGTCTTATACAGCGCCTGCACTTGAATTTGATCAGTTTCAGGGTGTCGCTCAACAAATGCTGAAAAGTTGGCGGTTGCTAGGTGTGCGTTGAGCAGTATGTTTTTAAATTTAAAACCTCAAATTATGTGCTGGCTGACTAAATTCGGTTTTTTTCTATCTCTGTTTTTTGTTTTGAATACTCAAACCGTACATGCAACATCGAATATAAAATCAGAAACAGATCTACTCCTCGCTTTTTTTGATAAAATTGTTTTTGGCCGGGAATTTGATACAGGTATAAAAAATGCGCGAATAAACAAATGGGTTCAGCCTTTGCGTGTTGTTATGCGTTCATTTGACGAAACCATCATTACGCAAAAAAGCGGTAATGAAATTCGTAAATTACATCAAAAACCGATACCTCAGAAGTATAGCCGTTTGGTGAAAAAACATATCGCTCAATTGACAAAACAAACGGGGCTTCGCTTTGAAGACGCCAAATTGCTAAATAAACCGGCGAATATTGTCATAAACTTTGTCCCAGAGTTACAGTTGGCTAATTCAAATTTAGCCAATGTTAATAAACGTTTGTTATCAAAACTAGCCGGTCAGGGCGGTTGTTACTTTCTAAGTTTCACCGGCGGTAATGATGGTCAAATCGTGAAAGCTATTATCGTCGTTAATCTTGATCGGCTGATCGCTAAAACCGATCATTGTTTGTTAGAAGAGTTAACGCAATCGATGGGGTTGCCGAATGATATCGATGCGCCGTGGCCATCTATTTTTAACAATACCGGGCGTTTGAACACATTGTCACGTCAGGACAGAATTTTTATTCGTACCCTATATGACCCACGTTTAACCAAAGGCATGGGACGCAAACAAGCTTTGCCCATCGCTCGGAAAATTATTTCAGAACAGCTTGTTGGTGCCGATTGATAACGGATTCTTAAGCTTATTTCTATAATCCTATAGAGGGCAAATCTGCGCTGTAGATTGAGCTTAGGTTACTGATGCGTTTAATGGCGCATTTCGGGATCAATAGTTGGAATAAAATCAAACATGTTCGGACGCAGGGAAAAACAAAATAACGCTGGGGATCTAGGCTCTATAGCCTATATGCCCGGCAGCATTTTTGACCTGATCATTGCGTCAATTTTTATCAACCTGCTGGCCTTGGCGATGCCGTTAACATTGTTACAGGTCTATGACAGAATTATCCCAAACTCTGCGGATGGCACGTTAATTTTACTTATTGTTGGTGTTGCCAGTGCTTTGGTCATGGAAGCTTTATTGCGTTTGGGACGTTCCTATGTCAGCGGTTGGATGGGCGCCCGATTTGATCATTTGGCCGGATGCAGTGCCATTGAAAAATTATTAGGTGTGTCGATCGTCGATTTCGAAAAAATCGGCAGCGGTATGCATTTGGAACGCGTTAATGCTTTGGGCCCATTAAAAGAATTCTATGCAGGCCAAGCGATCTTGGTGCTTTGTGATATGCCGTTTGCCATTCTGTATTTGGGGGCACTCGCTTACCTTGCCGGTATTTTGGTTTTCGTGCCTATTGTTTTAATGATCGCATTCGTTATTTCTGCATTATATCTCGGCACTAAACTTAAAAAATCATTAGAAGACAGAATGAATGCTGATGACCGCCGATATAGTTTTATTATTGAGGTGTTAGGTGGTGTGCACACGGTCAAAGGCTTAGCTATGGAAGAATTGATGGTCCGCCGCTATGAACGATTACAAGAAACCTGTGCCGATGCTGAATATCATGTGGCTTTGCACGGTGCATCGGCGGTTAGTGTCGGTGCTTTATTTTCGCAATTTGTGTTGTTTTCTGTCGTCGGTTTTGGTTCAGTTTTGGTTATTGATGGAACACTGACTATTGGTGGTTTGGCGGCTTGCACAATGTTGGCTGGACGTTCAATGGGGCCAATGCAAAAAGGTGTTGGGATTTGGACACGGTTCCAAAGCATTCAACTCGCCCGTGAACGTTTGCAAAAATTATTTTCAATGGAAATTGAGAACCCGCCCGGTTTGCCTGATATGCCTGAAATTCAAGGCGGTATTGAATTACAGGATCTGTCATTCAGTTTTGGAGTCAACAAAGATGGTGAAGAACTAGAGCCATTATTTGAAAACGTTAATATCCATGTGTCACCCGGTGAAACCGTTGGTATATCCGGCGGCAATGCATCCGGTAAAACATCTTTGTTGTATTTGATGATGGGCGTTTTTCCGCCAACGAACGGAACGGCTAGTATAGATGGTCTTAATTTGCGCGACTATGATGCTTCATCGATCCGTTCCCAAGTCAGCTATTTACCACAAGAAGGCGTTTTGTTTAATGGTACAATATTGGAAAATGTCACCATGTTCCGCGAAGATAAAGTCCAAGAAGCCTATGATATGTCTAAGCTTTTGGGGCTTGATACGGTGGTTTCGCACATGCCACAGGGTTATGAAACAATGGTTGGTGACGGTGCGGGTGATAAGCTGCCGCGCGGTATTAAACAACGTATCGCCATCGCTCGCGCATTAGTTGATAAACCACGCGTGTTGTTATTTGATGAAGCCAATACATCAATGGATGGCCCGGGTGATGCTATGTTACGGAACTTGTTGGAGCGGTTAAAAGGTCGGGTCACTTTAATATTGGTCACACCGCGTCCGTCGATGTTGAATTTAGCTGATCGCATTTATGATATTAAAGATAGAAATTTAATTGAACGTGATGCGCCTGAGCAATTGATACCGTCGACTGAGAATAATAATCCCATGGTGGAAACATCATGAATTTTGCCTTAAAAAAAATAGAAGCCGTTGATACATCGCCATTGGATGCACCTGGAAAACCCATAACCGGTTCTTTGGTTGCGTCTAAAAAAACGGCAACTAACAACACGGCTGAAAGCAAAAAGATACCCTCGCCACAGGATGCACCACTAGTAAAAACCAACCAAAGTGACAAAGTATCAAGCGACAAAAAAGATAAAAAATATGGGGCAGAGAAAGAAAAACGTGTACCACCTCGTATGCGCCGTCAACAACAAGCTGAAGCAGAAAAAAAAGCTGTTGAAAAAAACTCCGCTGCCCGAACTAATGCTCCGCAATCTTCCATTAAACCAGAAGCGGCACCCGTACCCGCAATCGTACAACAACAATCGAAGTCAAATGGGCCATTCACTGGACCTGAATTAGCCGGTGATGCCCCAATTCTCGATAAATCATCCAGTAAAGTACGTGGGTATAGTGCTAAATCCTCTGAACTTATAGAAAACGGGGCTTTGGCCTCACTTAAAGTTCAAACAGATTTATCATCATGCATGATGTGTTTGTTAGAAAAAATGCATTGGCGCGGACAGGCACGACACATTGCCGAAGCTTTGCCGCATTTTGTCGATGAAATGGACATTACATCACTGCGTAATGTGATGGCGACACTGCATTTCGAAAGTCGTCCTGTTGAATTGTTTATGGCCGAAATTGATCCCCGGTTAATGCCATGTCTGTTTGTTCCCGAAGACCGTGATGCTGTCGTTTTGTTGGGTTTGGACAATAATGGAATAAAACTGTTCGATGGTGGGTCGGGCCAGGAAATTGTTTTTGATCCTAAAAAAATCAAAGGAACTGCCTATTTCTTTAACGCCATCGATATTGATGAAATCCTGCCGTCGCGCCACAAAACCGGTTGGTTCAGGGCTGTGTTGGAACGTTTCCGTAGCCTGTTTTACCAAACGCTGGGTATTACATTTGTGCTTAACATGTTGGCTTTGGCGACTCCTTTGTTTGTTCGTGCTGTTTATGACAAGGTTATCGCCACCGGTTCTTTGCCTACGCTGGCTTATTTTGCCATTGGAGTAGGTATTGCCATTCTGTGTGACTTGGTTTTACGCACGATTAGAACACGGATTTTAGCTTTCATAGGCGCGCGCCTTGATAACATCGTCGGCCTAGCCATCTTTCATAAAATTTTATTTCTGCCACCGCTTTATACGGAACGAGCGACCATCGGTGCGCAAGTGGCACGCATTAAAGATTTTGAAACCATCCGCGATTTTTTTACAGGCCCTTTGGCGTTAGTGTTGTTTGAACTCCCTTTTGTCGTGATTTTCATTATTACCATTGCCTATATGGGTGGCCCGGTGGCATTTGTACCCATCATCATGATGGCATTGTATGGTATTTTGGCGTTGATTTTCACGCCGTTAATTAGGAGTTCCGTTGGTAAAACGGCAAAATCGGCTGCAGCCAAACAAGAATTGGTGATTGAAGTTCTAGGCGGGATGCGGGCTGTTAAATATTCCGGGGCTGAAAGTACGTGGTTGGACCGGTATCGTAAATTATCGGCAAAATCTTCATTAAACGGGTTTTACACATCACAATATTCATCCGTTGTGCAAACATTGTCCCAGGTCTTAATGGTCACGGCTGGCGTTGGTACTATTGTTTTTGGAGTGTTCCGGATTTTAAATGGCGATATGTCCATTGGTGGATTGGTGGCATCGATGATGTTGGTGTGGCGGGTATTGGGGCCATTGCAAACAGCGTTTATTTCTATGACACGGATCACACAAGTGCGCTCATCAATAACTCAAATTGATAATTTGATGAAATTAAAAGGCGAGCGTGAACAGTTTACACAAGTCCATCCGTTACAAAAAATGGATGGATATGTGAGCTTTGTAAGGGTATCCATTCGTTATAGCCCCGAAGCCGACCCTGCACTGGTTGGTGTTAGTTTTGAAGCGGAACCGGGCGAGGTAATTTGCATAGTCGGCGGTAATGGGTCCGGCAAATCGTCTGTATTGAAATTATTAGCCGGTATGTATCAACCGCAAGCAGGGTCTATCCGCATTGATAATATGGACATCAGACAGATGGATATGATCGAATTGCGCCATGCCGTGGCATATGTGCCGCAATCAATACAGTTTTTTTATGGTACAATTGCCCAAAATTTAAGACTGGGTGTGCCAACAGCAAGTGATGCTGAGATGCGCTGGGCTTGTGATAAAGCAGGGGTCCTTGAAGATATTGAAAACCTTCAACAGGGGTCTGGAAAATGGCAACGCAGCGGTTTTGATGTGCGAATTGGCGATAGTGGCGCAGGTCAAATGACCACCAGCGTTTTACAGCGCCTGAATTTAGCCCGTGGTTATTTAAAACGTGCACCGATTATGTTGTTTGATGAGCCGGGTAATGGTTTGGATTTTGAAAGCGATCAAAAATTTATGGCTGAAATCGATGCTATGCGTGGGGACACAACCATTTTGATCGTCACTCACAGACCGAGCCATTTAAAATTGGCCGATAAAATTGTTTGGCTGGAATATGGCAATGTGCGGGCTGCGGGACCAGCCGAAGAAGTGCTGCCACAAATGCCTAAAGACTTTATTTAATCACATAATGGTAATGAAAAAGAGAACGCCATGACCGATGAAAGCCAAAACCAAAACCAAGATGTCGCCGAACCTGTAAAGTTCAAACGTGGCGGTCGACAGTCACGGTTTTTAGCGCAATCTGTAATTTTAGAAGAAACCGGCAGTTCGGCATTGATCCGAATAGCCATGCTTAGTATTGCCACTGTGATTGCCGCATTTGTGGGATGGGCGGCCATTACGAATGTTGATGAAGTGGCGGCAACGTCGGGTGAAATTGTACCCACAGGTCAAATTTTATCGATCCAACATTTAGAAGGCGGAATTATCGCGGCTATTAATATCCAAGAAGGTGAAATAGTAGAAAAAGGTCAAGTGTTGATCAAACTTGATGAAGCCGGGGCGGCAACAGAGTTACGCCAAACGCGGGCGAGAAAAGTGGGACTTGATTTGCAAGCCGAACGACTGCGTGCTGTGGGAACGGGCCGTGAGCCTGATTTTACTTTTGCCAGTAAACAGTATTTTGATTTAATTCAGGATCAGATCATTATTTATGAAAGCCAAATGGCTTCACGCGAAGACAAACGCAATGTGTTTTTAACCCAGCTCGATGCCAAACAAGCGGAGCTCAGTGTATTTAAAGATCAGATCGTTACATTATCTAGAAACATCGACCTATTATTAGAAGAGTTTTTGTTACGTGAAGAGTTATACAAAAAAGGATTGGCGACTAAGATAACCTACCTAGATATTAAACGCCAGCTTAATCAGGCCCGTGGTGATTTATCAAATATAATTGGAGACCGGGAACGTGTAACCGAAGAATTACAAGAAGTTGAAGATAAGTTGTTGCAATTGGGTAGTGACGATAAAGAGCAGGCTTTGACAGAAATGGGTGTCATTACCAATGAACTCGCCCAAGTTAATGAAAGCATGAGCCGATTATTGGACCGGGTACGGCGGCTGCAAATAACATCGCCCGTGCGTGGTATTGTCAAAGGTTTGGTATTTAATACGGTCGGCGGGGTGGCGCCTCCGGGAGCGGTGATCATGGAAATTGTGCCGCTTGATAAAGAACTGATTGTTGAAACACGGATTAATACCCGTGACGTCGGATTTGTTGCGGTTGGACAACCGGTCACGGTTAAAGTCACGACCTATGATTATGCCCGCTTTGGCGGTATCGAAGGGCAATTAAAAGACATATCTGCTTCAACATTTTTAGACGAAAATGGCGCACCCTATTATAAAGGCGTGGTTTCATTGGACCGCAGTTATGTGGGGTTTGATCCTGAACGAAATCGGGTGTTGCCGGGCATGACCGTACAAGCAGATATTAAAACTGGCAAGAAAACATTGCTGGCCTATTTGATGAAACCCGTTGTTAGTTCAGTCAGCACGTCGTTTAGGGAACGCTGATTTTACTTTTTATAAGTTCCTTTAAAATAGGAATCGTGGAATTGCCGTACGGCTTGATCCGTATCACTAGACTTTATTAATTCGTTGGCGAGTTCTGTGATTAAATATGACTTATCTTTTTCAATTGAAACGATTACCTTAATAGTCGTGTTGCGAGAAGCTTTTGTAACACCCTGTTTTTCACCCGTTAAATATGGCACGTAATCCATATCGGTTTTTAATATGTGGTCTGATAACCATTTTGTTAAAAACGTAGATAGTTGATTTAAATTAATACTTTCGGGATCATTTTTGAAATCATTGACGATTTCGTGTAACTGATTACGTAATGTGTCATGCGTGCGTCGGTGTGCGATAATATCTGGATAGCCAAATTGTTCCAAAAAACGTTCTTCCCGTGTAAAATGACTATTTACATAGGTCAATAAGGCCTCAAGTAACGAGGATATTTCACGGTACATTGTTGGGTTTTCAGTTGTCGTTTCGTCTATCAAATTATTAATAATGCTGAATAGCATTTTATGGTCTTCATCAATTACACGTATTCCCGTTCGGTAAGCTTCTTCCCAGATCATTTTCCCCATTTATTCACATCCTGTTTTATTTGCTGTCTAACATTATAGATGGGATGGTTTAGAAAAAAATGATCGAAATCAAATGCTATCATTTTTTTTAAACTAACTTTTCTTACTTAATGATTTTTTATGTGTATTGAGTAATTCTTTTAAGATGTTTTCGATATGAAGAACATCTTTTGTTTGTGGGCTGTCTGTTTCATCAATATCTGGGTTTTCAGCTTCCCAATCTGCAACAAAACCTTCGATATCTTTGGTTTCTTTGCCGGTTTTTTTTAATGCATCCAGCCGTACGGCATCTAAAATTTGTTCATCACTTAGGCGGTGAATAGTAACAACAAATTCATCGCCGGGCGGCGATTTCGCTGCAATAGCCATGGCTTCATCACGGTTGTTGGCTTGGATTTCTGTAGTCAAAGAACGTGTGCTGTTTTCTTGGTCTTGATAAATGTAATGGGCCGTCCAAAATTTTGTTTCCATGAAGTGACTTTCCTGATCTTGCAGAAACCTGTTGACGGGATTACTTTATCATAACAAATCAAGACATGCATTCGTCTATGTTTGAATTCGGGTTTTAAACCTGACCACTCCATTTATTTAGAATTGAATTATATTTATGACCACTGATATTGATGAATCCGAAACCATTAAACGCATGAGTTTTGGTCAACGCACAAGAGCGTATTTTTTTGCAGGTGTTCTGGTCACCGCACCGATATTTATAACAGTCTATTTATCATGGTTATTTATTGGTTTTGTTGATAGTAAAGTGACACCGCTAATTCCACTTAAATACAACCCGGAAACCTATTTGCCGTTCGGTGTTCCGGGGTTAGGACTTGTCGTTATTACACTATTTTTGATCGTTATTGGTGCATTAACGGCTGGTTTCGTCGGAAAAATATGGTCGCGTTTTACCGAAGGTATTTTGGCCCGAATGCCGGTTGTACGTACCATTCATGGATCGGTTAAACAAATTTTGGAAACGGTATTAGCACAAAAATCAAATGCTTTTCGCGAAGCCGTTTTGGTGGAATATCCAAGGCGCGGAATATGGGCTATTGCATTTATTACAGGGCGTACATTAGGCGAAGTGCAAAATATCACCGAAGAAGAATGTACCAACATATTTTTACCAACAACACCGAATCCGACATCGGGATTTTTATTATTTGTACCTGTGACCGATTTAATTCCATTATCTATGACGGTTGAGGAAGCCATTAAAATGGTTATTTCAGGCGGCATTGTCACGCCAGCGGACCGTCGCCCAAAAAATGTCAAAAAAATTCCGCTGACGTCAGCAAAAGTTTACGAAGACATGGATTTATTACGTGAAAAAGCCAATATACCCATTTTGGTGCCAAAAGGCAGCCGGCCGGGTGAACAATTCGACACAACCAAAGACAAAGATAAAGATAAAAATTAGCCAGAGCGTAAATTACGGATGGCATTGTCGCATTCGAATAAATACAACAGCGTTCGGGCGGCCATGGCGCGTGTGGAATTTAAATCGGGATCTATGGATAATAATTTTTCCGCATCCCGCCTGGCAACGGCTAATAAATCAGCATGTTGGTTTAAATCAGCCAATTTGAATTCCGGTAGCCCGCTTTGCCGAGTGCCCAATAATTCTCCGGCACCGCGTAATTTTAAATCTTTTTCAGCAATAATAAATCCGTCTTCGGTTTCCCGTAATGTTTTCAGCCGTTCCCGGCCTGTCGCACTGGTTTGTGGGCCATAGAGCAATAAACAGCTTGATGGTTTATCGCCGCGTCCTATGCGGCCACGCAATTGATGGAGCTGCGCTAATCCAAAACGTTCGGCATGTTCGATAATCATAATGCTGGCTTCGGGGACATCGACACCGACCTCGATGACGGATGTGGCGATTAGTATATCTAAACCACCATTGATGAATTGATGCATGACGGTATCTTTATCTGCTGCTTTCATGCGTCCGTGAACCAAACCAACACGGTCCCCGTAATAGGATTTTAAAATTAAATAGCGGTCTTCGGCCGCAGCTATATCCAATTTATCGGATTGTTCAACCAAAGGGCATACCCAATACACACGTTCGCCTTTTTGAATGGCGCGTTTTAGCCCCATTGCGATTTCTTGTGCCCGATTGGTTGGGAATATGCGGGTATCAACAGGCAACCGTCCGGCTGGTTTTTCAAGTAAGCGGGAGACATCCATATCCCCATATGATGTTAACATTAATGTTCTGGGAATAGGGGTCGCGGTCAACACTAATACGTCAACAGCGCGACCTTTACCGGTTAAGGTTAAACGTTGATGGACACCAAATCTGTGTTGCTCATCAATCACAGCCAAGCCTAGTTTTTGAAATTCCACATCATCTTGGAATAAAGCATGGGTACCGATGATAAAATCAGCCTTGCCGGATTTGATGAGTTCGAGTTTTTCTTGTCTTTTTTTGCCCTTATCCCGACCTGTTAACAAAACAATCGATATTCTTGCTTGTTCAGCTAATGGCTGGATTGTCGTTAAATGTTGATGGGCTAATATTTCCGTCGGCACCATCAAGGCGGCCTGGAACCCGGCATCAACGGCACCCGCCATGGCTTGTATAGCGACCAAGGTTTTGCCGCTTCCAACATCGCCTTGTAATAACCTTAGCATCCGGTCTGTGGATGCCATATCTGTTTTAATTTCATTATATGCAGTTATTTGTGATTGTGTGGGGGTGTATTTGAATGCCTTTAAAATTTTAGCCTCTGACTGCCCATTGCCTACAATCATTTGCCCTTTGAGTTTGCGTTGCTGACGCCGGACCAACGCCAATGCCAATTGATTAGCGAACAATTCATCATAGGCCAAGCGTTGCCGGACCGGAGTTAATGGATCCAGATCATCAATTGTTCGCGGGGAATGGGCGGTTAACATTGCTGTTTTCCACTGTGGCCACTGATGCTGTTTGATCAATCCGGGATCTAACCATTCCGGCAAATCAGGAAGCAATGTTAATGCCTGAGTGATGGCTTTTTGCATTTGTTTAACACCAACACCGGCAGTTAACGGATAAACGGCTTCAAAACTTGGGATGCTATCCGATTGATCGGGGGTAACCATATAATCCGGATGGGTCATTTGTAATTCCCCATCATAGGTTTCTATTTTGCCGCTGATTAAACGGGTTTCACCGACGGGTAGTTTTTTTAATAAATAATCAGCATGAGCGCGGAAAAATATTAATGTTAGGGAACCGCTATCGTCTCGGCATTGGATGCGGTATGGAACGCGTTTGTTGGGGGGGGTGAAATGTTTAACGATGTCGACGGTCACGGTGGCTATTTGATTGGGAGTTGCATTTTTTAACAATGGCCGATGACTGCGGTCAATGATACTAACCGGCAAATGACGCGTTAAATCGGAAACATGCGGACCCGTCAGCTTTTCTAAATTTTGCTCCATTTTAGGTCCCACACCGGACAGGGATGTTAAACTGGCAAACAACGGGAATAAAACTTCGGGACGCATAAGATAATCCGTTTAAAAATTTATTATCGTAATTTAATGTCGTGATCGGGCTGACAATACTGATGACAAGGTTTATAGGGTTAATACCTACCATTCAAAGGCAAAAATTCATATGACAGATTTACAAAAACAAGTTGCGGATTTTGGTCCAAGACGCAAAAAACTATATTTCCAGATGCACCATTGTGGCATTCGTGAAAATGATTTGATTTTAGGTGGTTTTGCGGAAAAACGTTTGGCTGGGTTGGATGAAGATCAGTTAGGCATGCTGGAAAAACTTCTTGAGGAAAATGACCATGACATTTATTTGTGGCTAAACGCTGCAAGACCCGCACCTGATCATGTGAAAACACAAGTTTTCCAAGCTCTTATCGAATTCAAGGACAGCCTTACATGAACCTATCTATTGACGTTAACTCCCTGATAACAGGTGAGTTGGCGACTTTTTCCGGAGTAACCCAAGGATATGATGCCTATATAACATCACAATTGGCAACCCATGAACGGCCATTGTTATTCATCGCTCGGGATGACGTCGCGATGGAACATTTCCGTTCCAGTTTAGCGTTTTTTGCCCCTGATTGTGACTGTTTGGTTTTTCCAGCTTGGGATTGTTTACCATACGACCGGGTATCACCAAAACCTGAACTCGTAAGCCAACGCATTGCTGTATTATCCAAACTGAGTGCGCGTGTTGATACATCCGTTCCTTTGGTTGTGATCACAACGGTAGCGGCGGTTTTGCAGCGTGTTCCCGCCAAATCTATATTTGAGAAAGCCGTATTTAATTTAACTAAAAATAAAAGCTACGATTTATCTAATTTAACATCGTTTATGTTAAGTAATGGCTACCATGTGCAAGACACAGTCATGGAACCGGGCGAATATTCTGTCCGAGGCGGTATAGTTGATATTTTCCCAGCGGCTTCATTGTGCCCGTATCGTTTAGATTTTTTTGGCGATGAACTTGAAAAAATTCGCGCATTTGATGCTGCCAGTCAGTTAACAATCAAAGATATTCCCGACACTGAAACGTTATTGCTGCGTCCGGTGAGTGAAGTTTTACTTGATGATGAAACCATTGCCCGGTTCAGATCGAACTATCGGGTGTTGTTTCAGTCTTCAGGCGATGATGATGCATTATTTCAAGCCATCAGTGCCGGACAGCGACATATTGGCATGGAACATTGGCTGCCGTTGTTTCACGAGTATATGGAAACGTTGTTTGATTATTTGCCCGATGCCACGATTTTGCTGGATCAACAAACGGATTTAGCCATCACCGCGCGGCTTGAATTAATTGATGAATATTATACCGCGCGTCATGACATGATCGCTCATCAAAAAACCACTAAACAAGCCGCTCATTATGGCGGGCAACCGTACCGGCCGGTACCAATAGAGGCCATGTTTTTATCGATAAAAGACTGGCAACATCAATTGACGAGCCGCGCTGTGGGGTGTTTCCAGCCATTTAAACAAGACGATCAGCCATCTGTTTCAGGCCAGGTTATTCATTTAGATGTCCGTGCAGGTCGAGAATTTTCCGATATTCGTGTGCACCCGGATATCAATGTCTTTGATGCATTGGGTGGCCATATCCAAAATCTGCAAAAAACCGGCATAAAAGTCATTATTAGTGCGTTCAGCGAAGGATCATGTGATCGACTATCGGCAATGCTGGGAGAACATGGTTTAAAAAATATTTTAGTGGCAGACAATTTTGACGATGTGCGGAGTTTGGATAAAAACATCACGGCCATTGGTGTGACCATGATGGAACGCGGATTTGAAACCGCAGACTTAGCCGTGATCACCGAACAAGATATTCTAGGTGAGAAATTAATTCGGTCAGCCCGGAAAAAAATCAAAGCCGAAAATTTTATTGCTGAAGCATCATCCTTAAGCCAAGGCGATTTAATCGTGCATTTGGAACACGGTATTGCACGGTTTGATGGCTTGGAACAAATCACCGTCACCGGTGCGCCGCATGACTGTTTGCGTTTGATATATGCAGGCGACGACAAATTATTTTTGCCTGTCGAAAATATCGACATGATTTCGCGCTTTGGCTCAGAACTAGCTAGCGCAAATTTGGACCGATTAGGGGGGGTGTCGTGGCAAGCTCGTAAAGCCGGGCTGAAAAACAGAATTCGGGAAATGGCGGCTGAACTCATAAAAATAGCAGCTGCCCGTGAATTGAAAAAAACTGAGAAAATATTCTTACCCAGCGGATTGTATGATGAATTTTCCAGCCGCTTTCAGTTTGTTGAAACCGATGACCAAGACCGTGCTATCAAAGACACTTTGGATGATTTGTCCGGTGGCCGTCCTGTGGATCGGTTAATTTGCGGTGATGTCGGGTTCGGTAAAACCGAAGTCGCATTAAGGGCGGCCTTTGTCGCTGCCATGTCCGGTAAACAAGTCGCTATTGTGACGCCGACCACATTGTTGTGTCGCCAGCATTATTTGAATTTTTTGCAACGGTTTAAAGGGTTCCCTGTAAAAATTGCTCAATTGTCGCGACTTGTCTCGGCCAAAGATGCGGCCCAAACTAAACAGGACATGATCAATTCTAAAGTCGATATTGTCATAGGAACCCATGCATTGCTGTCCAAAGATATAGGTTTTTCGGATTTAGGGCTGTTGATTATCGACGAAGAACAACACTTTGGCGTGGCCCACAAAGAACGCCTGAAAAACATGAAATCCGATATTCATGTAATAACTTTAACAGCAACACCGATCCCTAGAACTTTACAACTTGCTATGAGTGGCGTTCGTGAAATGAGTTTAATCGCAACCCCGCCTGTGGACCGATTAGCCGTGCGTACGTTTATAATGCCCTATGATGCGGTGATCATACGCGAAGCCATTTTACGTGAACGTTTTCGCGGCGGGCAAATTTTTTATGTCTGTCCTAGGCTTGCTGATTTAGGACCATTAGAAGAACGCCTGCGTGAACTCGTGCCCGAAGCTAAGCTTGGTGTCGCTCATGGCCGTATGTCACCGGCCGCGTTAGAACAAGCGATTACCGATTTTTACGATGCCAAGTTTGATATTTTACTATCAACCAACATTGTTGAATCGGGCCTTGATATGCCATCGGTCAACACGATCATTGTTCACAGGGCAGATATGTTTGGCTTGTCACAACTTTATCAATTACGTGGTCGGGTCGGCAGATCGAAAGTCCGGGCTTATGCTTATTTAACATTCCCCGAAGGCCGTTCGGTTACCAAAAATGCGATGAAACGCCTAGAAGTGATGCAAACGTTGGATACGTTAGGGGCTGGGTTCACGCTGGCAAGTCATGATTTGGATATTCGCGGTGCGGGAAATTTACTAGGCCAAGAACAATCCGGTCACATTCGTGAAGTTGGTATTGAGCTTTATCAGCAAATGTTAGAAGAAGCCGTTGCTGAAGCCCGAGGTGATGAACAAAATCTGGGAGCCACTGAATGGAGCCCGCAGATAAGCCTAGGCATGGCTGTGATGATCCCCGAACACTATGTGGCGGATTTAAGCGTTCGTATGGGGCTTTATCGGCGTATCGTTGATTTGCAAGGCGATATGCAGATCGAAGGTTTCAAAGCTGAAATGATTGACCGTTTTGGGCCTTTACCTGCGGAAATGGATAATTTGATTAAAACCGTTGAATTAAAACAATTATGTCGAACGGCGGGTATTTCAAAAATCGATAGCGGGCCCAAAGGCGCGGTTGTGGCGTTTCATAATGATGCATTTTCCAACCCCGCCGGGTTGGTTGGGTTTATCCAGCAAAATTCCGGGACTGCAAAATTACGCCCCGATCATCGGTTGGTATTTATGCGTACATGGGACAGTGCAGAAGAAAGACTAGCCGGTGTGCGTTTTTTGACTATTCAGCTTGTCAAAATCGCACTGGAAGGGCAAAGTTAGGTATAATATAAAGCTATATCAGCGGAGTAGGGACATGAAAAACCTGTTTTTTACAGCCTTGATGGGTGCTTTTTTCTGGGTTGATTGGGCTAATGCTGAACCCTTGCCCGCGCCGGATATTCAATGGAAAAGTATTGAATTGGATGCAGAACGGCCTGTGAGGGCTTTGTCCAAGTCCTATAAAGGCCCGATTATTGACACCCATGTTCATTTTTTAAAAGGCTTGGATAATGGCGGCGTGCCCGATGTTTTGAAAAAAATTAATATTGCCAAGATCAATCGTGTATTGGTTTTACCCACACCTAACGAAGGTATTAATCGTTATAAACAAGCCAATGCATCGGAACGCAGGCGATTTGTCGAATTAGGCGGGGAAAAAGCAGGACGATTATGCGGTAGTACTGAACTGACAACGTGGATGGATGATGCAAACCGTGACGGTTATTCTGAAACCGATTGGCAGGAACGCTTAAGTCGGCTTAAAGATGATCTTGAACAAGGTCACTGTTTGGGAATTGGCGAAATAGGGCCTTATCATTTTGCTAAAAAACCGGGCATGGCTGAAATCGAGTTTCCATTTAATTTCAAACCGATGATGGATGTTGTTGCGTTGGCCGCACAAAAACAGGTGCCGTTGGATGTTCATGCTGAACCGATGACCGTGGCAGGAAAATCTTATGAACGACAAATTTTTTCAGGGCTTGCCCTATGGTTTGCAAAACATCCAGATTTAAAACTGATTTTATCCCATTCTGCGATGACCAATAGCGCTAATTTACGGGCGTTATTAAAACGATACCGCGGATTGATGGTGAATTTCAAAATTGTCAAAATTGGTGGAAATTTGTTATGGGATCAGCTTCAGCCGATCACTAATCTGGATTTGGCATTGTTCGAAGATTGGGCGTTGTTAATGGAAGATTTTCCTGATCGTTTCATGGTCGGTACCGACAGTCGCTTTGGAAGCAAACAATACCAAGGCAAACGCTACCGTCGAAGCATTAAAAAAATTCGTCAAATTTTAGGATCAATTAACAAAAAAGCTGCGAAACAAATTGCTTATCAAAATGCCGAACGTGTATTTAGCTATTAATGTAGGTGTGTTTTGTCTGCTTTAATGACCATCGGGTCACCTACCGTCAAATCGAGTTTCCAATCCGCATTGTTCGTTGTTTCAATTAATAAATGGCATAAGGCATGTAACAGCTTGTGGTTCAAATCAAAGCTAATGGTTTCACCATTTTTGGTCTTCAGGCTTAACGCGGTAATTTCTTTTGATGCGGGTGTTAATGTGCCACCTGTCACTAATAGCGGCCCTGTATTTGATGTTCTATCCACATTATTTTCAGCGTGATTGCGACTAAAATCAGTATCATCAACGGCTTCTTGGTGAGACATGGCAACAACAGCATCTTTGATTTTAGGTGTTAAATCAGAATTGATGCTGTCGTCGTTGCTAACAATCGTTAACAGCGCTTGCCATAAAACATGAATAAATCGTCTGGTTAACCATAATCGAAACTCAGTCTGGTCGGATGTAGAAATACGCAACATAATCCGGTCTTCTTCAACTGAATAGCTCGCGGTAATTTGGTTTAATGCTGATTTCACCATTATAATTAAATCGAATTCATCATGTGGATGGGGTGGTTGTTTCCATGGCGGCATCGATAATTCTGTTGATGACTTCGGGTTCTTGCGCGCCTGAAATAATCATGCGTTCGTCAAAAACGTATGCGGGCACGCCTTCGACCCCCATTCTATGGGCGTTTGAATTTTCTTCAAATACCCATTTTATGTCTTCATCACTATTCAGATACGTAGAAAACTCTGCACGATCAAGACCAATAGTTTCAATGCATTCAAGCAGTAAATCGTGATCACTGATGTCTTGGCCTTTAATAAAAAAAAGTTGAAACAACTCGTCCACGGCTTGCTCGTCTTTTTCAAACCGGGCTGCATACTTGATTAAACGATGTGAATTGGTTGAATTTGGTGTGCGTTTGATCTTATCAAATTGGAATACAATGTCATCTTTTAGGCCGGCATCGTGGATCGCGTCATAAACACGTTTTCCGCGGTTTCCAGCACCAAATTTTGTGTTGATATAATCTTGGCGGTCCATGCCGACTGCGGGCATATCTGGATTTAATAAAAACGGATGCCAACGTTTTTTAAAAGTTAATTCAGAACGGTTGGCAAGGGCTTTATCCAGCCGTTGTTTGCCGATTAGACACCATGGGCAAATGGTATCGATAATGACATCGATGGTAATGACTGGGGTTTGTGTTGATTTTGAAACATTGGTCGTTAGCGGTTGCGACATGAACCCATTCCTTGTTTTTCAATGTATTGCTGATGATCGTCCTCGGCTTGGTAATAATCACCGGCTTTGGAGATTTCTGTAACAATAGTTTTTCGCCAATTTTTTTGTGCCTCATTCAGTTTTTCTTCGGCAAGATTGTGCTGGTTTGTTGATGTGTAAAATACAGCCGATCTATATTGTGATCCCACATCGGGGCCTTGTCGATTGAGGGTTGTTGGATCGTGACAGGCCCAGAAAACTTCGAGTAAATGATCATAACCGATGACGGTTGGGTCAAACGTGACCATAACGGCTTCGGCATGGCCTGTTTTACCAGTGCATACTTGTTGGTATGTGGGGTTATCATTTTTACCACCCATATAACCAACAGAAGTATCTTGAACACCTTGTAGTTTACGGAATGTAGCTTCGACACCCCAAAAGCAGCCTGCGGCAAAATATGCGTTTTCCATTATTTTGGTGACCTGTAAAAAAATGAATGAATAGGAGTTTTTTAAAGTTTATGTTCTATATATAATAAAATCGACACTGATGACCACGGGCTTATTCTTTCCTCGCGAAAGTTTGATTGAACACATGATAATCAAAGGATTTTGAAAATGACAGATGATTTGGCACGACAACAACGATTTTTGCTTGAAGTTGAACAGGGCATCCGTCTTGCTAACCGTGAAGTTTTGCATAATAAAATTCCGCCGATCAATTCGGAATCTGTTTTGTCTTTTGCCGTTGCTGTTGCAAAAGTGCGTGCAGAATACCTGGAATTCGCCTTTGCTTTCACAGAAAAACAAAAAGCGGAGCCAATTACTGAAACCGAAATCAATGAGTTGCAAAAATACCGTAAAACCTATGAAGAAGCCCGTGCCGCGTTTGATGCATTGAAACATGCCATCGAAGTCGGCTATATCGATCTGGCATAAGTATAAAAGAGATACAAAACAGTGATGGATCGACTTAATCGATACGTATTTAGCCAGTTATTCATTGGCATGGTGTTGGTGGCGACAGGATTAACGTCTGTTGTCTGGCTATCACAATCTTTACGTTACGTTGAAATGATTGTTAACCGGGGTTTGTCGGCAGGCATGTTCGTTTATTTGACATTACTTTTGTTGCCAAATTTTTTAGCCATCATTTTACCCATTGCTGTCTTTTCTGTTGTTGTTTTTGTCTACAATAAATTAATTGCTGACCGGGAATTGGTGGTCATGCGCGCTGCTGGATTGAGCCAGATGTCGTTGGCTAAACCAGCTATTTTGTTATCCATGGCGGCGGTTGTGTTTGGTTATGCGTTGAATTTGTATTTAATGCCCGAATCATATCGTTTGTTCCGCGAGCTGCAATGGGAAATCCGTTATAATTATTCGCAAATTTTATTAAAAGAAGGCGAATTTACGAACGTTTCAACAGGCATTACCGTGTATGTCCGTGAACGATCAAAGGACGGCCAATTGTTAGGTATTCTGGTCCACGATGAACGTAACCCAGAAAAACCGGTGACATTGATGGCTGAAAAAGGTGCCATGATCCGTGTTGAAAACGGTGCACGTGTATTGATGAACAACGGTAATCGACAAATGACTGAAAATGGTGGACGTAATTTTACCATTTTGTATTTTGACCGTTATGTGTTTGATATTAATTCATCATCCGAAGCGGCCCCGGTCCGTAACCGAGGTCCGCGCGAACGCTTGTTCACTGAATTGATCAATATTGATCAAGACAAAAAGGTGCAACCCAATGACCGTGGTAAATTCATTGTGGAAGCCCATAAACGATTAATATCGCCGTTTTTTATTCTGGGTTATTCATTGATAGGCTTAGCGTGTTTGTTGACGGGGTCGTTTTCAAGGAAATCTCAAGTCAGCCGTATCACAACTGCCGTAGTGATTATGGTTTTGCTGCAACTTGAAACGTTGGGGTTAGAAAATCTGGTGGCAAAAAGTCTCAACTTTATTCCATTGTTGTATGTTAATGGTATTTTTCCCATCATTCTGGCAACGGTCTATTTAATCAAAAATCCATCTCGTTTGTGGACAGTCTCTGGCGAAAACGATCAATTGAAACCAGCGTAAACTGAAAATTGACCGTGTCCTTATCAACGGTTTTCTATGATGCCGATGTATCGAAATCATGGTGGTTGTTTTTTTTATGATCAATGTGATTAAAAGCTTGCTTATGGCTTAAAAATGCCCATTTTATGGCCTTGATTGATGAGAACTATGTCATTGATCAACATTGCGGAGGGATGGCAGAGCGGTTGAATGCACTGGTCTTGAAAACCAGCAAGGGTGCAAGCCCTTCCGGGGTTCGAATCCCCGTCCCTCCGCCATTACAAAACCCCGCCATCGGCGGGGTTTTGTAATGGTTGGACGGGATTGGATCAGATTTGAACCCCCGTTCGCGAGGAAGCATCGCTTCCGACGACGCCCTTGGGCGGTCCTGAACACCGTGAAGGATGGAAAATATCTTGAAAAGGTAATTTCCACAATCATCCGTCCCTCCGCCATTACAAAACCCCGCCATCGGCGGGGTTTTGTAATGGTTGGACGGGATTGGATCAGATTTGAACCCCCTTTCGCGAGGAAGCATCGCTTCCGACGACGCCCTTGGGCGGTCCTGAACACCGTGAAGGATGGAAAATATCTTGAAAAGGTAATTTCCACAATCATCTGTCCCTCCGCCATTACCAAGCCCCGTTTTTTAGATTTGTCCAACACACTGCCCAAATAGATACAGGTGGAATAGAATACTCTTTGTCCGGACGGTTGCCTATAAAGATCATTTCAAAACAAATGAATTAAATAAAAAAGTTAGCTGGAATATCATCTTCACAACAATGTGTGTTTAATTTGTAAGACGTTAAATTTAAAGACACTTCCGTGTTGGCTGGTTTGATTATGTTTCGAGAAACAGTGGATTGCCAAAAGGCACTATTTAGTCATCGTCATCCAAAGGAGGAGCTATCGAAGAGGCTTTTAGAGTGCAGTTACGAAGCGCTTTTCAACATTGAGAATTAGAATGCGCTTGCTAAATGGCTAAATATTCATGGCGTAGGTCTTTGTTATCCAGCACTTCTTGGGCGGTTCCTTCGAATGCCACTTGCCCCATATCTAAAATAACGGCGCGGTCGGCTAAATGCAAAGCGGCGACAGCGTTTTGTTCGACGATGATCGTGGTAATGCCTAGCCCTTTAATCTCTTCTAAAATGCGTTCAATTTCTTGAACAATGACAGGTGCTAAACCTTCATAGGGTTCATCCAACAATAATAATTTAATGTCACGTGCCAAAATTCTAGCAACGGCTAACATTTGTTGTTCTCCACCAGATAATGTCACGCCTTCTTGATTGCGGCGTTCGGCTAGCCTTGGAAAATGTTCGTAAAGGCGTTCAATAGACCATCCGCGGGGTTCGGAAATTTGCGCCAGTTCAATATTTTCTTGTACTGTGAGCCCTGCAATAATACGCCGGTCTTCGGGCACCAGTCCAACACCACATTGCGCGGCTTGAAAAGATTTCATTTCGTGTAATGGTTTATGGTCAAGCCAGATTTCGCCTTGTTGAAGAATAGGATCATCAGTACGGGCAATGCTTCGCAAAAGTGATGTTTTTCCGGCCCCGTTACGACCGAGTAAAGCCAGAATTTCACCTTCATGAACGTTTAAATCAACGCCTTGTACGATATAGCTTTCACCATAGTAGGCATGTAAATTCCAGCACGAAAAAAATGCAGGCGCCGATCCTGTTGCCGGGTTTACGGGAACGCCCGGTGCGGTTGATTGTTGTTGATTATCCGCACTCATATTTCGGCTCCTCCGAGGTAGGCTTCTTGAACCAATGGATTGCCTTTAATTTTTTCGGGGACATCTTCGGCGATAACGGTTCCTTGAGCCATGACAGAAATCCGGTTGGCGAGGGAAAAAACAACATGCATGTCATGTTCAATAATGATTTTTGTAATGCGGCGCTCACCAATACGTTTCAATAATTCGATGGTATTATTTGTATCAGCACGAGACATGCCTGCGGTCGGTTCATCCAGTAATAATAATTTGGGATCTTGAACCAAACACATTGCCAATTCTAAACGGCGTTTATCTCCACGGGAAAGTGTGCCGGCGATGATGTCGCGTTTGTCTTGTAATTCAACATCTTCTAATAATTGTTCGGCCTGATCACTGATTTGTTTTTGATCACGGACTCGGGACCAAGCATTAATTTTAAAAGCTCCATCCCGTTTTGCAAAAGCCGGGATCATAACATTTTCGACAATGCTTAAATCAGAAAAAATTTCTGGCGTTTGAAAGACCCGGGCGACACCTGCTTGGTTGATTTCATGCGGTTTTAAGCCCAGTAAAGATTTGTCTTGAAAAGTTACTGTACCCGCATCGGGCAGTAACCGACCAACTACGCAATTTAATAATGTTGATTTGCCCGCACCATTGGGCCCGATAATGGCATGAACGTGGCCTTCTTGTATATCAAGATTGACGTTATCCAATGCTTTTAGGCCACCAAATCGTTTGCCAACATTCTGAATTTTTAGAAGTCCCATATTATTCTCCTTGGCGCATCGGTGACGGACCCGGGCCATTCGTCATGGTTTTGTTTTTGCCACGTATGACTTTCCACAAAAGTTGCCCCCCTTGGACCAGTCCACCAGGCAAGAAAATGATAACGATCATAAATAACAAGCCTTGGGTTAGCAGCCAGCCTTCGCCAACAAAATGGCTAAACACCCAAACCGTGCCTTCTTGTAAAAATTCTGGCATGAATGAAAATATATCGGTGAGGATTTTATCATTAAATGCCGAGAAAATATTTTCTGCATATTTAATTATGCTGGCGCCTAATACCGGGCCGATTAATGTGCCTGTGCCACCTAAGATCGTCATTAATACAATTTCACCTGACGCCGTCCATTGCATGCGCTCGGCACCAGCCAATGGATCCGTTACGGCCATTAATACTCCGGCCATGCCAGCATACATGCCAGAAATAACAAATGCGGCAAGTGTGTAGGGGCGGGTGTTTAAGCCGGTATAGCTCATTCTATTCTGGTTGGATTTAACAGCTTTTAACATCATGCCAAATGGTGACCTGAATATTTTAAGCGATATATAGAAGCCAAAGATTAAAATGACGGCAGTAAAATAAAATCCAGAATAGCCACTCATTTTCAAACCGAATAACGTCGTTGACGGCAAACCTTCTGTAACAGGTATGCTCATCAAACCGTCTAAAATTCGAGGGTCTTTACTTGATAACTGTAATCCTGTTTCGCCGTTGGTGATTGGCGTTAGCACAGAATAAGCCAATTTGTAAGACATTTCGGCAAAAGCTAAAGTCAGGATCGAAAAATAAATGCCCGATCGTCTTAAGGCTAAATATCCGATGACCAGCGCAAAAATGCCCGATAAAGCCACGCCAAAAATTATAGCAGGGATAACGTTCATAGTGAGTAATTTAAAAGCCCAAACAGCGCTGTATGACCCGACACCTAAAAAAGCAGCATGGCCAAAAGACAAATACCCGGTCATGCCATACAGTATATTGAAACCGATAGCAAATAGCCCAAAAATGGCAAATTTTTGCATTAAATCAGGATAACCGGCACCTAACGGGGTTAACCAAATAGGCATTGTTAAAACGATCACACTGAATATAATTAATAACATTTTATCGCTGTGTTTTGTGTATATTTGGCTCATTGATTAATCCTCCATCACACCTTTGCGGCCCATCAAACCGCGGGGACGAACCAATAAAATAACGACGGCAACCAAATAGATGATAATTTGATCGATACCGGGGATAATTGCTTTGACTTCATTCATCGATGAAAATGATTGTAAAATACCAAGCAGGAACCCGGCTAAAACGGCACCTTCTAATGATCCCATACCACCGACCACAACGACGACAAAGGATAATACTAAAAAGCTCATGCCCATATTATAATCAGGAGGCAAGATCGGCGTGTACATGACGCCAGCTAGTCCTGCAACAACGGTAGCCAAGCCAAAAACAATGGTGAAACGACGACCAATATCGATGCCTAATAAACCCACCGTTTCGCGGTCTTGCATTCCGGCACGAACGACCATTCCAAATGTTGTGTATTTCAAAAACGCAAACACGCCACCGATAATAATAGCGGAAAATGCAAAATAAACCAGCCGCCACCATGGATAAACAACGGAATCACCAAGTCCAAATAACAATCCAATATTGGCGCTGCCAGAAACGATTTCAGGGGCTGATATAGGAATAGGGTTGGCTCCAAAATTAGCTTTGACGATTTCTTCGGCGACGATGGCAAAACCAAATGTCACCAGAATTTGATCAGCGTGGGCACGTTTGTAAAAATGCCGGATTAAACCACGTTCCAGAACCACACCAAGCAATAACATAACTGGAATTGAGATGATTATCGAAATCGGTACCGAATAATCAATGATCGCGGTGCCGGTTTCACCAAACCAAACTTCAAGATAGGGAACTTCTTTATAGGCTTCAAAAAATGTAATGCTGGTATCGCGAATTTTCATGGAATAACTGAGTAATTTATTAATCGTAACCGTGCAAAAAGCACCGAACATGAACAAGGCACCGTGGGCGAAATTGACCACGCCAAGGGTGCCAAAAATCAAGGTCAAGCCAAGGGCGATGAGTGCGTAGGCACCGCCTTTATCCAGACCGTTTAAAATTTGCAGCGTTAAGGCGTCCATGGAAAATCCTGTGAAGTTTAATAAAATTCAAAATGGATAATAAATATACTAAAAAAGAAATAGATAATTAACTTAGAGCACCGGCCAGCCCTAAAGCCAGCCGATGTTCTTTGTCGTTAATATTGGAATTAGACTTTGTATGGGCCTAATTCACCACCAAAGATTTTGGCGTCATATTCCACTTGCGAACGTGGAACGACTTGTTCAATTTTCAACAAGTCAAACTGTGATGATGGGTTTTCGTTACCACGCACAACCAACACATCTTTAAAGCACTGATGATCTTCTGCGCGGTATTCAGTTGCACCATTACCCATGCCGTCAAATTTAAAGCCTTCAAGCGCTTTAATGACTTCTGGTGGATAGAATGTTCCTGAGCGTTGGCATGCATCGGCATAAAGCAACGTTTGCACATAACATGTGTGTGCAGCCATTGATGGGGGGTTGCCATATTCAGCGCCAAAAGATTTAACGAACGCTTGGCTTCCGGCATCGGTCATTGCCCAGTTCCAGTTTGTGGAACCAAGAATGCCTTTGATGTTGTCGCCTGCACCTTGGGCCATCAAACGAGAGAATAAGGGCACAACGATTTCAAAGTTTTTACCGTTGACCTGTTTGTCACGAAGTCCGAACTGAACGGCTTGTGTCAATGAGTTAATCATGTCTTTGCCATAGTGGTTCAAGATCAAAACATCGGCACCAGAATTAAGAATTGGCGTGATATATTGAGAGAAATCACCCGCACCTACAGGCGTTTTAACGGTCGCTGTCGTTTCCCAACCCATCGCTTCGGTGGTGTCTTTCATGGATTCTTCTTGTGTCCAACCCCATGTGTAATCCGCCGTCAAATGATAAGCTTTACGTTCTGTGCCAAATTCTTTTTTAAGTACAGGACCTAATGCGCGACCTGACATATAAGCGTTAAAGAAATGACGGAAACCATAACGGCGTTTATCTTTGCCCGTCGTGTCGTTTGAATGGGTTAGGCCAGCCATGAAAATAACACCGGCTTCTTGCATCATTGATTGTACGGCAATGGCCACACCGGATGAAGATCCACCGGATACCATTAGCACTTTGTCTTTTTCAATCATGCGTTTGGCCGATGCCCGTGCTGCATCAGATTTAGTTTGTGTGTCGCCTGTGACAAATTCAACTTTCTTGCCCAATACACCGTTGCCTTTTAACGATAACGGTTTCATGGTGTTGATCATGCCGCCGTCACCTTCGCCATTTAAATGCTTAACAGCAAGTTTGTAGGCACGAAGCTCGTCGGCGCCTTCGTCGGCATAAGCACCGGTTTGTGGTACGTTAAATCCAAAAGTAATGGATTTTGAACTCCCGGGGTTATTTACAAATTCTTGACCAAAAGCGTTGCGGGTAAAGAAAGTCGGAGCAGCCAGTCCGGCACCGACTGCTGTAGCGCCAATTAGAAATTTACGTCGATCGAATTTTGTAAAATCTGACATAAGATAATTACCTCCTGTTTTATGTTTTCCCGCTACAATCACTAAGGCAGCATCGCCAAGCCATATTTGCGGACTTTTATTAAAACGTGAACTCTTGAACACGTATAAAAATGATTCTTAAAAGAAAAAATTTAAAACCGATCAATCCCAAAATTGCTATATGAAGATAAGGAAGATGAAATATGACCAAGGTATTTATTCGATAAGAACAGGGTATTATCATCTATGTTGAGTAAAAAAGTCAATAAGCCATTGACAAACATCAATATTTTTGTAAATTAATGTTGTTGTGCGACTGCGTAATAGTAAATTATTTACACTGCTTTGCGGTATGTCTTTGATAAAAAAGGTAATATTTATGCCAAATACTTTGATTGGAATGCGCATACGTGAGCGTCGTAAGTCATTAAAAATTAGACAAGTTGATTTGGCTAAACGTTTGAATATATCTCCATCCTATTTAAACTTAATTGAAAACAATAAACGTGGCATTGCTGGAAAGTTATTAAATTCTGTCGCCTCTGAATTAAACATACCATTAAAACAGTTGGATGGTTCCAGCGATCGGCATTTGCTTAACGAACTGATCGAAATTACGGCGGACACAACTGTACAATCACTTAAATTAACAGCGAAACATGCCGCCCAATTGATGGGCCGTGACCCTGGATGGGCACGGGCAATGGTGACTATTTACCGATCATTACAGGATAAAAATACGGCAGTCATGGCATTGTCAGATCGGTTGAATCATGATCCTTTTCTAGGCGATGCGGTGCATAAAATGTTGAGTAATATCGCAGCCCTTCGTTCAACGTCGGATATTTTGTCCAGTGTTGATGTAATTGATGACGACCAACGTCAAAGGTTCCATGATATTTTGTCCAAAGAAAGTGGATTGTTATCCGAAGTCGCTGAGGCATTAGCCGCATTTTTTGATAAATCTCATACCGAAAACCAAACTGTTGGCCCGATCGAAGAAGTCGACCATTTTTTACGTGAACATAACAATTACTTTGGCCGCATTGAGCACATTTCAGAAAAATATTTATTATCCAATGGTGTCCAAGGAATGATATCTGATGATCAATTGTTGACTCAACTGGATACGCTATCGATGGGTGACTTAGGACATGTATTGAGCGTTGATGATTTGCCGGAAAGCAGACGTTTCAAGATGGCCAAAAAAATTATGAGTGTTATTTGCATCGATGAAATCGAAACGCTTATAAATAATTATAACGCAACCATCAGCGAAACGGCGAACCATCGCTTGCGATCGGTGTTGTCATCTTATGCCGCATCCGTTTTGTTGATGCCCTATGACAGGTTTTTATCTGATGCAGTTCAATTAAAATATGATATTGAACGTCTGCAACGACGCTACAGGACAAGTTTTGAACAAACATGTCATCGATTATCGACATTAAAAAAAAGCGGAAACGAAGGCATTCCATTCGCCTTTGTTCGTGCCGGGCCCGCTGGACATATCACAAAACGCTACGCATTGCCGAGATTGTCTTTTCCTAGTTACGGGGCGGCATGCCCATTATGGATTTTATATCGCGCTTTTTTAAGGCCCGAACGCTTAACCCGGCAAATAGTAGAATTTCCAAACGGTGATCAGTTTCTATTTATTGCTAAAGCATCGCCCAAAGGACTAGCCGGATTTGATCAACCCAAAAACTATATGTCGGTAATGTTAGCTTGTGATATCAACCATAGTGATAAAACCGTATATTCAAATAGTATCGATTTAACCCATGGCATACAAGCTGAAGCCGTTGGGTCTAATTGCCGCGTGTGCACCAGAAACGATTGTTTGCATAGGGCGGGGGACCCTGTATTGGGAGCTTGAAACGAAGGTATTTTTAAAAAATCAATCGTTTTCCACGATTATTTTACTTGAACAATCAAGCTGAGCTGGATTTAATAAATTTCATAAAAAACAAACGCCATCTAAAAAATCTATAAATAGGAAAAATTGGCGTATAATAAAATTAGCATACAATATTGATGGGCTTGGGATAGGGGGTCGCAATTGAGCAAAAGCGTTCTGATTGCAGAAGACGAACAAAGCATTATCGAAGCGCTGTCGTTTATTTTAAGACGTGAAAATTTTGATGTTTTTGTCGAAATGGAAGGCACAGCTGCGTTTCGACGCATTGTTCAAGATAAACCCGATGTGGTTATTTTAGATATCATGTTGCCGGGATTGAACGGTATAGAAATTCTTAAACAAATTCGAGCTCATGTGGTTTTCAAAACATTGCCGGTGATTATGTTAACGGCCCGCGGGCAAGCCCAAGACCGTCAATTAGCCTTGGATATAGGGGCGAATTTATTTATCACCAAACCTTTTGACAACCAAAATGTCGTTGATGCCGTGCATCAATTGTCGGCACGATGAAATCGCCAACGGATAATTACGGTGATCGTCTCAGGCGGCGAAAATGGCAAGAATCAGCATTAATCGTCCCCATATTGGGCATTTTTTTATTATTGCCACCATTCATCAGTGTTTTTTCAATTAATATGTCGGTTTTTGGCATCCCGTTGATTGTTTTATATATTTTTACTGTTTGGATCGCTCTCATATTGGTAACCCGGTTTTTGGCGCAAAAACTGATGCGTGATTATGAAACGGATCATTCGAAAAAAACAAATGAAACCGGTTCTGATACAACCATAAATGGTTCTTGATGCCATGCTAACGACAAATGTGCTCATTGTTGCTGGACTGTTATATGCGGGATTTTTATTTTGGGTGGCTTATGCCGTTGATCGACGGGCGAAAAAAGGGGGCACTCGTTGGTTGGGCTCGCCGGTTATTTATACACTTTCATTGTCGGTCTATTGCACGTCATGGACTTTTTATGGTGCCGTGGGTTCAGCCGCGCGTAATGGTTTGGAATTTGTCACCATTTATTTAGGACCAACTATCGTTTTTATTGGTTGGTGGTGGCTGTTACGTAAACTGATCCGTATTGGACGTGTTCATCATATTACATCAATTGCCGATTTAATATCATCTCGTTTTGGTAAAAGCCCAGGATTAGCCGTCATCGTTACTGTGTTAGCGGTTGTTGGTACAACGCCCTATATAGCGCTGCAATTAAAAGCATTAACCACAAGTTTTCAAGTGATTGGCGCGGCGAATGGTGGCGGTGCGCCAAGTAGCGAAGCGGGTTATGTTCTGGCTTTTTGGATCGCTGCTGGGTTGGCAGCGTTCACAATATTATTTGGCACCCGCAGCATTGATGCCAATGAACGACATCACGGCGTCGTCGCGGCCATCGCAGTTGAATCGCTGGTTAAATTAATTGCTTTGATCGCTGTAGGTTTGTTTGTGGTTTTCAGTATTGGTGGGGGCCCAGCGGAGTTATTTAAAAACGCACCCCCTGATATGTTGCAATCGGAAAACATTTTCAGCATGCGCTGGGTGGCGTTAACGTTTTTATCGGCGACGGCAATTATTTGTTTGCCGCGGCAATTTCAAGTGTGTGTGGTGGAAAATGTCAATGAACGTCATCTGGCAACGGCTTCGTGGTTATTTCCGTTGTATTTGATGTTGATTAGTTTGTTTGTATTGCCGATCGCTGTTGTTGGCTTATCAACCCTGCCTGTTGGGTCAAACCCGGATATGTTCGTTTTGACGCTACCGATGTCGGCCAATCAGGATGCGTTGACGCTATTAACTATTTTAGGTGGGTTTTCCTCGGCCACTTCGATGGTGATTATTGCCTGTATCGCGCTTTCGACAATGGTTTCAAATCATATTGTATTACCTGTTTTTTTAAAATTTACCGCATCCCAACAACATACCAGTGGTGAATTAAAAGAACTCTTATTAAACAGTCGGCGTATCAGTATTTTATTTATTTTGTTCTTGGGTTATTTGTACTTTCGTCTCAGCGACACATCAAATGCGTTGGCGTCTATCGGTTTAATTGCTTTTGCAGGGGTGGCGCAATTGTTGCCAAGTATATTGGGTGGCATTTTTTGGCGTACCGCTACTCGAAAAGGCGCCATGTCAGGATTGCTCGCCGGTTTTTTTGTATGGGCCTATACATTATATTTACCCAGTTTCGAAGGTGGGTTTTTAATATCGGCTGATATGATTGAAAATGGCCCATGGGGATTATCTGTCTTACGCCCGGCATCGTTGTTTGGCTTGACTAATATGGATCCATTAATTCACGCTTTATTTTGGAGCATGACCGCAAATGTTTTGTTGTTTGTCGGTGTATCCTTGGCAACGGAACCGGGGCCTATGGAACGATTGCAAGGAACGCTGTTTGTCGATGTTTTCCGAACATCGTCAATTGATCAACATAGGTTTGTTCATCGGTCTGCAACGTCCGAAGATTTATTCATATTGGCGCAAAGTATTTTAGGCGCTGATCGGGCAGGGCAATTGTTTAATGAAATAGCCGCCAATCAAGGTCAAAAATCAGGATTACCTGCGGCGACTGATGCGTTTATCGCAAGGTTGGAACGTGAACTCGCAGGTTCCGTCGGTGCGGCGTCCGCCCACGCTATGGTGTCACAAATTGCCAGCGGTGAAACCATCAGTCTTGGTGAATTAATGAAAATTGCTGATGAAACGGCTCAAATTTTGGAATATAGCAACCAAGCAGAACAAAAATCAATTCAGCTAGAAATGACGGCAAGCCAATTGCGTGATGCCAATATTAGGTTGAAAGAGCTCGATGCACAAAAAGACGATTTTTTAAATCAGGTTAGTCATGAATTACGCACCCCGATGACGGCTATACGTTCATTTTCTGATATCATGATGAACGATCCTCATTTGTCAAAAAAACAAACGGACCGTTTTCATAAAATTATTAATAAAGAAAGTTTGCGTTTAACACGCTTGCTCGATGAAATTCTCGATTTGAATTTTTTGGAAAAAGGAAAAATTGAATGGCAACTGTCCCGTATGGATGTTGAAACAATCCTTGACCACGCCATTGAAACGCAAATTGTGCTGGCTGATAAAGCCAACATGAAAATAATCCGAGGCGATAAAACAGAACAAACTTTTGTTAATATTGATGCAGACAGATTGTCGCAGGTCTTCATTAATTTGTTATCAAACGCTATTAAATACCGTACGGATAAAAACCCATGGGTACGCATTTCATCAATGATCGAAAACGGACGCCTTCATGTCTTGTTCGAAGACAATGGCCCCGGTGTTACCGAGCAAGACAAGGACAGAATTTTTGCGAAATTCACGCGTGGTATTCATCAAACAGATTATACCGGAGCGGGATTGGGATTGCCCATTAGCCGCCAAATTATGCGCAATTTGGGTGGTGAGGTTGAACTTGTAAATAATAATTTGAAACCCGGCGCAATTTTCCGCGTTTCCTTGCGGATAACTCCTTAATACTATGTGTTGGTTGATGTTGTCTCAATAGCACGGGTGTTTATTTAAAGTTATATTCTAATGTTGAAATATTTTGAAATATTTTGACGCTTGATATTAAAATAAAATTGCTTAACTATATGTATAATCTTATAATTAAATTCTATTCACCATATAATATAAAACATGACTATTTATAAAATAAAATTGGTGCGAAGTTAAAAAAATATTTTTACAAGTAATTAAGGGAATTTCTTATGGCGGATATGAGCTTGAATCTCACGGGTGTTGAACGAAAATTCGAAGATCACGAAATTATCGTTTCCAAAACAGATTTAAAGGGACATTTAACTTATGTGAACGATGTCTTTCTGCGTATGGCATCCTATTCTGAAAGTGATTGTGTGGGGCAGCCCCATAATATGATTCGCAATCCGGAAATGCCACGATGTATTTTCAAATTGTTATGGGACACCATCGGATCGGGCTCTGAACTTTTTGCTTATGTGGTTAACCGTGCAAAAAATGGTGATCATTATTGGGTGTTGGCCCACGTTACACCGTCATTTGACGCAAATGGTCAGTGTGTTGGATATCATTCAAACCGCCGAGTACCCAAACCGGGAGTGATCGATAATACGGTGATCCCGCTTTATAAAAATTTATTGGCCGAAGAAATGCGCCACTCTAACGGTAAAGAAGGTATGGCGGCATCTTATAAAACTTTATCGAACTTATTGGCAGAACGAAAAATGGAAGCCAATGAATTCGCGCTAAGTTTATAGATCATGACTGAATTTTAAGTAAAACGTAGGCTAAGCTGACTTATTACAGGAAGGACAAAGATCATGGCAGGAATATTTGGAGCAGCCAAAGGCGGGAGCGCCCGTGTCAAAGATGCGGTACGCGTATGCAACGCCATTGCAGCGGGTGATTTTGAAGAACGCATTTTAGATTTAGATGGTGCAGGGGATATGGCGGAATTGTTTAATTCTATTAACCGTATGATCGATGTATCGGACGCCTATATTCGCGAATCGTCGGCGGCCATGGATTATGTGGCCAATAAAAAATACTACCGTCATATTTTACCGGGCGGTATGGCCGGAAGTTATGCCAATGGTGCAAAGTTAATCAATACGTCTATTGACCAAATATCGAATGTGCACGATAAATCAGTCGATTTGGCAAGCACGGTGAACAAATTGGTGTCTTATTCAACGGAACGTGTTGATGAAATTTCAACGGCCGCCCGTGAAGTGGTTGGAAAAACAGATACAGCTTCCAGCAAATCATTCGAAGTATCTATGGCTGCTAAGCGTTCCCTCGATAATATTTCTGCCGTGTCGGCGGCGACTGAGGAATTATCCGCCACCAGCAGCGAAATTGCCCGGCAAATGTCCGTTTCCGCGGAATCTGTAACTCAAGTGATGGAACAAACGGCTGTTGCCAGTGAACGCATTGAAAGTTTGTCGAACGCCGCTGAACAAATTAATTCGGTTGTAGAAATGATTACAGGCATTGCCAGTCAAACCAATTTGTTAGCATTAAATGCGACGATTGAAGCCGCCCGTGCTGGCGAAGCCGGCAAAGGCTTTGCCGTTGTTGCGTCCGAAGTCAAAAATTTGGCTGGTCAAACAGCAAATGCGACGGAAAGTATCATTCAACAAGTGTCAGGTATTCAAGCTTCGACTAAAGAAGCCGTGATAGCTATCCAAGGTATTCATAAACTCAGTACTGAACTTAATGAAATTAGCGGATCAATCGCCGCCGCCGTCGAAGAACAAAACGCGGCGCAATCTGAAATCGCCAGTCAAACTAAAATGTTATCTGATGATGGTAGTCTGGTCGTAACCAACGTGGTTGAAGTTGTACAAGCATCGGCTAATTCTTATTCTTCTTCCATTCAAGTTATTTGGTCTGCCGAAGATTTAGAAGAGCCCGTGAAAAGTCTAAGCGACAATATGTCTGAATTTATGAAAATGATCGAATAATAAAACAATGTATGGGCAATAGGTTTATGGATAGCGAATAGGAGCATTCAATGGAATACAGCAATCACCAATCAGGTGACAACGTTGAAATTAAATTAACAGGTCGGTTAACATTTGATGATCAACGTACGTTTCGGGAAATTTTAAAAGTATTGGGTGATGCGGCGTGTCATCGTTGGGTTATTGATTTAACGGCGTTGGAATTCATCGATTCTGCCGGGCTTGGGCTTTTGCTCCGAATACGTAATGCCGGGGAAACCAGCAATGCAAATACAGCATTACGGGTTTCTGCTGATGGTCAAGTTCGGGATATGATGGATATTGCATGTTTTGATCAAATGTTTCCCTACACAAATTAAATCAACTATACGATAGCCATTGAATTCTTTATTATTCTGGAATATTGGAATGTGGGGGAGGTGAATTTTGGCTAGAATTTTAATTGCCGAAGATGAAGAACAAATTAGATCATTAATTGCCGAAGAATTAGCAGATAATGGTCATGAAATATGTGAAGCCAGTGATGGAAAATCTGGTTTAAACCTTGCCCGGAGTTTTTCCCCAGATTTGATTGTCTCTGATGTAATGATGCCCGGCGTTGGTGGTTTTGATTTCTACAAATTATTACGCGCTGAAAACAGTCAATTACAATCCGTTCCCGTTATTTTCCTGACAGCCCTTGCCGATAAAAATGATTTGTTGGACGGCAAACTATTGGGTGTTGATGATTACCTGACAAAACCCATTGATTTTAATTTGTTGAATGCCACCGTTAATGCGCGCCTAAATTCTGTTGATCGTCGCCTGTCCTATATTACCGATAAATTGCGTAAATTTTATGATCAATTTAATGATCAGTTGATTTCCAAAGACAACCCCAGATACCAATCAATCGATCAGTTTCTTGAAAATTATTTAACCCAGATTGAACAGGTTACAAATGTTATTCCGGTACGTGATAATTTACAGTCGACTAAGTATGTGTTCAAAACACCAGAAGATGTGAAAAAAATCGCCGGCGGATTATCCAGTTTATGCGATGACCCAGAAACAACCGCATTGGGTTTGGTTGAATTGATGATGAATGCGGTTGAACATGGAAACTTAGCCATTGGGTATGACGTAAAAACAAAATTTTTACGATCTTATAATTATCAAAATGAAATCAATAGACGTTTACAATTACCAGAAAATATAGACAAGCAGGCAACAATTGAATTTGAGCGTCTTAAAACTGGAGCCATAAAATTTTGTATTTGTGATCAGGGACAAGGTTTTGATTGGCACGAATTTGTAGATTTTTCCCCTGACCGTCTAACTGACATGCATGGTCGTGGAATTGCCATGGCGGGGGCCGTTTCTTTTTCAACACTTAGTTATTCCGGTTCTGGAAATATTGTTAATGTAACCATTGAATAACTTATTTACTATTCAGGTAACTGGCGTTTTAACCATATACACGTTAAACTGTCCGGCAGCAGAGTAAAAGTTGTTTTAAAAATTTTCAAAATAATAAATAATGGATCATCAGTTTTCCCCCTTCGGCTTTTTAGACCATTATTTTTTCTTTCTTGGCTATGCTATGCATATGTTCAACATGCTCAGGCGACCAAATCAATGAAACGCTGTAAACAAATATCATTGAACCGATAGGAAAAATCTCGACACGGTGTTCGTATCGTGCGTTTTTCATTGCACTAATGGCAATTCGACATCAGAGCTGAGTTTGTTTTATATAACCCGGAAGAAATAAATATGTGTGGCGGTGAATATGCCGCTGCGTATGTTCGTGTCGTTGTTTGTAAATCAATTAGCAAATATATCATGGTCGTACATTACCCTGCAGGAAGGGCTGAATGAATGTCATTGTTTAAAAGTGACAGATAAGCGCTTGGTTTTTTTTGTCGGAATGTGAATGTTACTTATGACGCTCTGTAACCTGCATTTATTCATTGATGCGACCACGCCATGACCTGAAAAAATTAACAGAAAAGCCTAAAATTATTGTCATCATTGTTAACTGGTTGTTGTGTGAATTTTTTTATTTTTAAGGCTTTACGCAAAGTAGTTTAAAAATATAATTAAAATTTTGGTATCTTTAACTATGGGAACGAAATCGGGGTTGGTAGATGTGTGTCCGCTTTTTCAATATGGACTGTATTATTTCTAATCGCTACCTTCCCTTCGGCGATTAATTTGATGGCCGCTGGGTAAATAATGTGTTCTTGGGCCAATACACGTGCCGCCAACGATGATGCTGTATCTTTAAATGCTACAGGAACAACGGATTGAGCAATGATCGGCCCGTTATCCATTTCGGACCGAACATAGTGAACGCTGCATCCGGAAAACCTTACCCCAGATGCAATAACGTTTTCATGCACGTTTAAGCCTTTGAATGCAGGCAGTAATGAAGGGTGTATATTAATCAGTCGGTTATGCCAATGTTCAACAAATTGCGTTGATAACAAACGCATAAAACCTGCCAAGCATATCAAATCTGTTTTTTTGTCTTCAGCGGCTTGGGTAATGGCTTGATCAAAAGATAGTCTGTCCGGATAGTCTTTATGTTGAATAGTCACACAGGGAATTCCCGCTTTTTTTGCGTGTTCAAGCCCCGGCGCATCCGCAATATTTGAAATCACCAATGCAATTGTTGCCGGGAAATCGGGATTGGAAGTCGCATCGATTAATGATTTTAGATTACTGCCGCGCCCGGAAATGAGAACCGTGAGTTTTAATTTTCCAGCTGTCATGACCATCTTGCCTGAAAATCGTTAATTTTTACAATTGGTTGGTCGGGTCTATGTTCAATAACTTCACCCAAAGAATAAACGGCTTCATCATAGTCTTTAAGTATATTAATGATTTTTTGTTCATCTGCCCTATCTACAATTAAAATCATGCCAATGCCGCAATTAAACGTTAGCGCCATATCATCACGGGCGATGTTTCCTGTTTTGGCTAGCCAAGTGAATACAGGTAATATGGGCCAGTTTCTGCTGTCTAATTGAACGGATAGTCCATCGGGTAAAATGCGCGGAATATTTTCAGTTAATCCGCCGCCCGTTATATGGGCCAAGCCATGAACAGAACCACTTTCAAGGGCTGCCAAACACGATTTTACATAAATTCGAGTGGGTTCTAATAAAGCCATACCCAATGATTTTTTATCATTAAATGGTGCCGGATCATGATATGACAATCCCGATTTTTCGACGACCTTACGCACTAATGAAAACCCGTTTGAATGAACTCCGCTCGATGCCAGACCGATAATTTTATCACCAACTTTGACTGCTGATCCTTGAATGATATTTTCACGTTCTGCAGCGCCTACACAAAATCCAGCTAGATCATAATCGCCAGGACTATACAAACCGGGCATTTCAGCCGTTTCCCCGCCAATAAGTGCGCAATTTGCCATTTCACATCCTTTGGCAATGCCGCTGATGACATCACGGGCTTGTTTGTTATCGAGTTTAGATGTAGCAAAATAATCCAGAAAAAATAAAGGGGCTGCCCCTTGCACAATTAAATCATTGACGCACATGGCCACCAAATCAATGCCCACATCCAAATGATGATCTGTTTCATTGGCAACAATCAACTTGGTGCCGACACCGTCCGTGCCAGCCACCAAAACAGGGTCTTTATATCCAGCGGCTTTTAAATCAAATAATGCACCAAAACCGCCAAGTCCGGACATAACACCTGACCTGACTGTTGATTTTGCCAATGGTTTGATGGCTTCGACCAAAGCGTTACCGGCTTCGATGTCAACGCCAGATTGTTTGTAGCTAAGACCATTTTCAATGGTTTTTTTAGATTGAGGCGTGTTAGGGTCCATTTTGATTTGTTCCGTTAGGTATTTAATTTTTCTTTTATGATTTCATATAACGATGACGATTGCAGGTTACGTTATTTTACCTATTATCTTATATGCATAAAACAGTTTTCGAAGGTTTTTATAATGACAGGGAAAATAGACCATAGCCAAGGCATTGCAAGCGGGCGTATCAGAAATATTTTTAGACACGCTGCCTTAATATCCAGTCACAGATGTGTTTGGGTGTTATCGTTCGCTTTTATAGTTATGTTTTCGGCAACGCCAGCGGTTGCCCAATTAGATGATGTTTATACTGTCAAAGGTGTAAAAGTTGATATTACCGAAAAAACCGCGGCTAAAGCCCGCATTAAAGCGTTGGATTTAGGGGCTAAGGTCGCATTTCGTCGTTTGCTTGAAATGTTATTGTTATCAACTGAGTATGAAAAAATTCCTTTCCCGGATAATCAGGATATTGATACATATATTCAGGATTTTTCAGTGGATTCCGAAAAAACATCAAATGTTCGGTATTTGGCAACATTAACCTACCGTTTTAAAAAGCAACGTGTGCGGCAATTATTAGGCGATTATGGTTTAGCATTTGCCGAAACTAAATCCAAACCGGCTTTGATAGTGGCCGTTTACCAATCAGCGGGTGCATTATTATTATGGGATGATCCAAATCCGTGGCGTGATGTATGGTTATCCAGAACAATCCGTCAATCATTGCTACCGTTAAAATTCCCCCGTGGGGATTTAGCCGATGTTGCAGCTCTTGGCGTGGAACAGGCAATTGATGGTGATCGGCAACGTTTATCCGCTATTGCCACAAAATATAGGGCAGGGGACAGTATTGTCGTTTTTGCCCAAGATGTGATTGACTCAAAAACGGGTAGATCTGGTTTGAATGTCTATGTAAACCGGTTTGGACCAACGGTTAATAACGACACAGTGTTGCTCAATTTTGTACAGAAACCGGACGAAACGTTTCCATTATTAATGTCCCGTTCTGTTGAACGTGTTGTTAACGTGATCGAAGACCAGTGGAAACAAAATAATCTTTTAGAATTCAATCAATCTGAAATTTTGCCGATTGTCATTCCCATCACAAGTTTGCAAAACTGGACGACTATTCTACAAAAACTAACTAACGTGGCCGTTATCCGGCGTACAGAATTGGTTTTGATGTCCAAAGAAGAAGTGCGTGTAAATATTCATTATAATGGCAATCCACGAAAACTTGCGCTTGCGATCAGCCAAGGGGATTTGCAATTATCAAACGAAGACGGTGAATGGGTGTTGTTTACCAATGAATAAATATCAACGAAAAAAAACTCATATATGGTCACTAGTGCTTGTTAAAATACAAAGGTTTAAAGCGTTTTGAATATTCCAAACCTCATTTCTCTAAGCCGATTATTTGCAGTGCCGATTGTCGTTTGGTTCATTATATCTGATTTAATGTTATTGGCTTTTTGGCTTTGTCTGGTAGCAGCTTTAAGTGACGCTGTTGATGGGATTATTGCAAAAAAATTTAATGCTGAAACAGAATTAGGTGCATATTTAGATCCGATCGCGGATAAAGCCTTGTTGGTGGGTGTATATGTTTCGTTAGGATATGGTGGTTATTTACCCAGTTGGTTGGTGATTTTAGTTGTGTTCCGCGATCTTGTTATTATGGGGGGGGCTGTGATTTACCAAACCATCACCATGTCATTAAAAATGGAACCTTTAATGATCAGCAAAGTCAATACGGCGGCACAATTGTTGCTCGGTGTGGCGGTTATTGGGTTTCAGGGATACAATGTTAATTTAGACAGTTATGTCGTTTTTGCCAGTTATGTGGTGGCATTAACAACCATTGCATCAGGCACGACCTACGTCCTTGAATGGATGGGGCGGGTATCGAAGCGGGTCAACGATGAACAGGATGAACTTTAATTGGAAGCGCCCATGAACGGAATGCGCCAAATTTGGTTCTGGTTGGCAGGAGCCGTCGTTTTTATTTTTTTGCTTAATCAATTAAGCGAAATACTGATGCCTTTTGTAGCTGGCATGGCTGTAGCCTATTTTTTGGATCCGTTGGCTGACCGATTGGAAACATGGAAACTGTCCCGTGGTGCATCAACGGCCATTATTTTGTTGTCATTTTTTGCCATTTTTAGCCTTGCTGTCATGTTGTTGGCACCTGTTGTTGAAACGCAAATCATTGGATTTGTTAAAATTTTACCAACTTTATTGGACCGTTTTTGGGTTTTTGCCGATCCTTATGTGGTGCAATTAAAAACCGTCTTGCCGGATGATATCATCCAACAAGCTGGACAATCAGCGGGTGGGATTACTGAACGTTCAGCAAAAATTTTTGCAAATGTTTTATCCAAACTCTGGAGCGGCAGTCTCGAAATTTTTAATCTATTTTCTCTACTTATTATTACTCCGGTTGTGGCGTTTTATCTGTTGCGTGACTGGGATTTAATCATCACAACCCTTGATGAATGGTTGCCACGCAAATCGGCGGGCGTTATTCGCCAACAATTTTTAGCCATCGACCGTATTCTCGCAGGCTTTGTTCGTGGCCAGGCCTTGGTTTGTCTGAGTTTGTCTACTTGGTATGGTGTATTGTTAAGCGTGGTTGGCTTACCATCGGGATTGATTGTTGGATTAGCCACCGGGCTAATATCGTTTGTTCCTTATGTTGGTGCAGCGATTGGTTTATTTGTGGGAACATTAATCGCTGTGTTTTACTTCCAAGACGCGACGTCAGTGATGTTCGTTGTTGCCATATTTGTTTCCGGTCAAACTATGGAAAGCTATTTTCTGACACCAAAATTGGTAGGTGACCGTGTTGGATTGCATCCTTTATGGATTATTTTTGCTCTTATGGCGGGGGCGACATTGTTTGGGTTTACTGGCGTTTTACTGGCCCTTCCGGTGGCCGCTGTCATCGGTGTCTTGACCCGGTTCATGATCACACGCTATTTAAACAGCCGTTATTATTCAGGCTAAAAACCAAAGGATCTCATTACTAATGCAAGCTAAGACACAATTAACATTAGAGTTTGAACACCGGGCAGCATTAGGTTACGAAGATTTTTTAGTCACTGATGCGAACAATAAGGCTGTATATTGTTTAGATACGTGGCAGCAATGGCCGGGCGGGATGTTATTAATCATCGGACCACTTGGATGCGGGAAATCACATTTATCGGCTGTATTTAGCCAAGCCACCGGCGCTAAACTTATTTCTGATCAAGAATTAGATGATAGCAAAGGTATTGATTGTGCGTCTGATTTTTCAGTTTTTGAAAATTGCGACCAAGGGTTAACGGTCAACCGCGAAGAAGCATTGTTGCATTTATTCAACAGCGTTAAAGAACAAAACAGTCGGTTGTTATTAACTGCTAAAACTCCACCATCGCGGTGGAATATTGAATTAAAAGATTTATCATCGCGCATGAATACGGTGACGCAAATTGTGATCAAAGAACCAGATGATGCATTAATGACAGCGTTATTGGTTAAATTATTTGCAGATCGGCAGTTAAAAATCGATGCACCGATTATAAATTATATTATCAAACGCATTGAACGATCGTTTGATGCCGCGCGCACTTTGGTCGAATATATTGATTTAAAAGCCATGCAATCACACCGTTCCTTGAGCGTGCAATTTGTTGGGAAAATGATGCGAGAATTACATTCATCACAATCGGAGGACGATCATGGATTTGGGATTAACGGGTAAAAAAGCCATTGTATGTGCGGCGAGCAAAGGTTTAGGAAAAGCCTGTGCAACATCTTTGGCACGCGAAGGCGTTGATTTGGTGATCTGTGCACGAACGCCGGGACCCTTAAACGAAACTGCCGAACAGATTATCAAAAACTATGGCGTTGATGTTCAAACTGTTGCTTGCGATATTACGACCGCCGAAGGCCAAGCAATGGTATTAAAAGCCTGTCCAGCCCCCGGTATTTTGGTTAATAACGCAGGAGGTCCCCCGCCCGGCGATTTTCGTGATTGGGACCGGGATGATTGGATTAAAGCCATTGACGCCAATATGTTAACGGCCATATTTTTGATCAAAGCGACGATTGATGGTATGATCGACAGGCGTTTTGGGCGTATTGTAAATATCACGTCAAGCGCGGTTAAAGCGCCGATCGATATTTTGGGCTTATCGAACGGTGCTCGGTCGGGATTAACGGGGTTTGTTGCCGGATTGTCCAGAAAATCAGTGCGTCATAATGTGACCATCAATTCGATTTTGCCGGGACCATTTGATACGGATCGTTTGCAAAGTAATTTAAAAGTCGTGGCTGACCTTAATGGCCGTGATGTTAAAGATGTCGCTCAAGAACGTGCATTAAATAATCCGGCCGGCCGGTTTGGCGACCCACATGAGTTTGGTGAATTATGTGCTTATGTTTGCTCTAAACAGGCCGGCTATATCACCGGGCAAAACTTGTTAATTGATGGCGGCGGTTATCCAGGTACTTTTTAAGTATAATTTATTACAGGATTAAAATTTGTGCGTTCTTTTCCATCCATGACCGGGGTTGGCTTGGCTGTTCCTGAAATATCAGTTACTTCTAAAAACCGGTTTATTAACCGGGAACTGTCTTGGTTATCGTTTAATGAAAGGGTGTTAGAGCAAGCATTTAATGAAACCCATCCCTTATTAGAACGGTTGCGTTTTTTATCTATTTCAGCAACCAATTTAGATGAATTTTACATGGTTCGTGTCGCCGGGTTATCGGGGCAGGTTGCCGCCGGCGTCACCACACCGAGCCAAGATGGACTATCCCCACAACATCAATTGAACGCCATCCATGCCCAAGTATGGACGATCACGAACCGGCAAATTGAATGCTGGCGCATTATAAAAAGTGAACTGAACAACCAAGGCATGCGCATACTTAATGCTAAAGATATTAAAGGCGAAGACGCAAGCTGGTTAGAACGGCATTTTTTGGATCATATTTTCCCTGTTTTAACACCTTTGGCTATTGATCCTGCCCATCCGTTTCCTTTTATACCGAACCGAGGGTTTGCACTGGTTTTATTGTTAAGACGTGGCAAAACAAAAGAATTATTGCGGGTATTATTACCGGTACCTGGTCAATTAAAACGGTTTGTCCGCTTGCCCGGTGATTTAGTCCGCTACATAGCGTTAGAAGACGTCATTATTTTGCATTTGTCGCGTTTGTTTCCGGGCGCACTCGTCATGGAAACAGGGTGTTGTCGGGTATTGCGTGACAGCGAAGTTGAAATTGACGAAGAAGCCGAAGATTTGGTGCGTACATTTGAAACCGCATTAAAACGCCGCCGTCGGGGATCGGTTATCCGTTTGACCCACAGCGCTGACATGAACGGTGATTTGAAAAATTTAATTGCCAGTGAAATGAAAGTCAAACCCGAAGGCTGTGTTGCCGTTGATGGTTTATTAGGCTTGGCCGATACGTTGCAGTTAATAGACAATCAAGATGTTTCATTATTGTTTGAGCCATTTATAGGCCGCTATCCGAACCGTATTCGCGATGTCGGTGGGGATTTATTTGCCGCCATTGATGACAAAGATATTTTGCTCCATCACCCCTATGATACGTTTGATGTGGTCGCACAATTTATTCACCAAGCTGCCCATGACCCGGACGTTGTTGCCATCAAACAAACGTTATACCGGACCAGTAACAATTCTCCTATTGTGCAATCGTTAATCGAAGCCGCCGAAAGTGGCAAGTCGGTGACGGCCATGGTTGAATTAAAAGCTCGGTTTGACGAAGAGGCCAATATCCGTTGGGCGCGGGATTTGGAACGCGCCGGTGCCCAAGTTGTTTACGGGTTTATGGATAAAAAAACCCATGCCAAAGTCCATATGGTCGTTCGCCGCAGTGGGGATCAATTAAAAACCTATGTGCATTTTGGTAGCGGAAACTATCATCCGGATACGGCAAAAGTGTATACGGATTTATCTCTGTTTACCTGTGATCCCGGTCTATGCCGAGACGCATCATTGTTATTTAATTTTATGACCGGTTACGCCACACCCGAAGCTATGCAGCAATTAGTATTTGCCCCGCATACATTGCGTGACACGTTGTTAAAACTGATCAATGTTGAAATTGATAATGCCAAGGCCAAACGACCATCGAGCATCTGGGCGAAATTAAATTCTTTGGTGGATGGTGAAATTATTGATGCCCTTTATCAAGCATCGGCCGCGGGTGTTGAGATTAATCTGGTCGTTCGGGGTATTTGTTGCCTGCGACCAGGGGTGCCCCATTTATCAGAAAATATCCGTGTGAAAAGTATCGTCGGGCGGTTTTTGGAACATGGCCGAATTTATTGTTTTGCAAACGGACATGATATGCCATCCGGAGATAATAAAGTTTATATTGCATCGGCGGATTGGATGCCTCGGAATCTTGATCGTCGCATTGAAACCATGGTCCCTATGCTCTCTAAAAAAACCAAAGAAAAAGTGCTGAAAGACATTATGGTTAGTAATTTAAAAGATACCGTACAAAGTTGGTTGTTATCAGCGGATGGTCGTTACAACAGGGTACAAAATAGTGAATCGGATGACGTTTTTGATGCACAAAAATCTTTTATTGATGATGCTTTTATTTCAGGGCCAAAATGATTTAGAAGTAAAAGTGGTAGCGTGCATTTTCTATTAAGGTCAGTTTAGTCATGTGGGACGAAAGTCACGAACTAAATATCCCCGAAGCCGGTGAAGAAGGCCGAGTTGGTGTCATTGATATGGGTTCTAACACCCTGCGGCTGGTGGTTTATGATACACCCACACGTTTGCCGGTTCCCATCTATAATGAAAAAGCAGAATGTGCGTTGGGTAAAGGGTTGGCTGAAACCGGCTTGTTAAATCCGGATGGCATAATCAAAGCACGTATCGCGATGGCGCGTTTTATCCATTTGATCCGTGCTATGGGCGTTGATCAATTGGATATTGTGGCCACTGCTGCCGTTAGAACGGCCGAAAACGGCCCCGCCTTTGCTGCAGAAATCGAGCGGCTTATCGGCCATCCCATTAAAATAGTAACAGCCGCCGAAGAAGCCAAATTAGCGGCCATTGGTTTAATGTTAGGGACACCAAAAGCTCAAGGTTTATTAGCTGATCTTGGCGGCGGTAGTGTCGATATTATTGAAATTGATAATGGGCAATTTGGCCGTACGGCAAGTTTGCCATTAGGTCATATCAGGCTTCCAGAAAGTGCTGGGTTTGATTTCGGAAAAGCGCAAGATATAGTTGCCGCAGAATGCCCACGTCATTCGTGGATTAAAACCACATCTGGGCGAAATTTATATTTAATCGGCGGTACGTTTCGTGCGCTGGCACGCACATTGTTTCAGTTAACGGGGTACCCGTTGCATGTTGTTGATGGTTATGCACTGGATCGGGCGGATGCAAAACGGTTGATGCAACTGATTGTCAGCGACCATAGTGTTCAACTGTTAAATGTCGATGGTGTTCGAAAAAATCGCGCTAAAACAATACCTTATGGCGCAATAGTTTTGTTGGGATTGATTGAAACAATGGCCCCAGAAAAAATTATTTTTTCAGGCTACAGCATGCGAGAAGGGCAGTTGATTGGCTTGCTTTCGGAAAACACCCGAACCCAAGATCCGCTCTTGTCAGGAGCTGCGGGATTGGCGGACCGGACAGGGCGGTTTTCCATTCGCGGCGAAGAAATTTATCAGTGGATGGAAGCGTTATTCCCAGCTGTGCGTGATAAACACAGCCGTTTGCGTATGGCATCAGCCATGGTCAGTGACCTAGGCTGGAGTGAACATCCAGATTATCGTGCTGAACATGCATTTCTTCGTGTGCTTAGGCTGCCCTTTGCCGGATTAACCCATTCTGAACGGGTATTTTTGGGCTTGGTCATTTTTATTCGCTATAATGGTGACCCGGACCATGAATTAGTCGCGCCGGTGCGTACATTGTTATCTGATGATGACTTAATCCGTGCGGATATTATTGGTCGGGCGTTGCGATTAGCCCACACAATTTCCGGATCAGCCCCCGGATTATTAGGCGGTACCCGGCTTGAATGTGATGAAACTCATGTGCGTTTACGTGTTTTACCATCGGATATTTTGGATCGCGGTTTTTATTTGAGCGAAGCGGTAGAGCGCCGGTTGCGGGGCTTGGCTAAATCCATGCATCGGAAAGCGGAAATTGTTTAGGCGATTTCTGTTTGGTTGTTAACCAGTAAAATTTTACGTCCTTTGACAATTAATGCTAATTCACCAGAACACAGTTTAAGCGCGTCTTCGCCAAACAAATCGCGCCTCCAACCAGACAAGCATCGCACGTCGGCTTTTTCACCAAACGCTGCGATTAACTCCATATCGGCGGCGGACGCCAACAATTTTCCAGCAACGTTTTGTTCTTCTGTTTTTAATTTTAACAATACCTTTAATAAATCGCTGACCGGGCCGATACCGCGGGGCAGGTCGGGTTTAACAACCGGTTGCGGGCACTCTTTATCAGGTAGATTAATCCCCGTTTGAATAGATTTTAATATTTGCTGTCCGTACTTGCCATCAGCGGTTTTAGTGCTAAGTCCGCGGGTTTTTCCCAGTTCACGCACAGTGTTCGGTTTTTGATGGGCGATATCGACCAAGGCATCATCGCGTATGATGCGGTTTCGCGGCACATCGCGGCGTTCGGCCTCATTTTCCCGCCACGCAGCGAGCTCTTTAAGGACGGCTAAAAACCGTGGCGTCACAGATCTGGCTTTAATGCGTCTGAAAGCACTATCCGGGTTTGAACGATAAGTGTCTGGGGACATAAGTATGGCCATTTCTTCGTTGATCCAGACTTCACGGTTGTTTTGTTTTAATTTGTCAGCGAGTTGAACGTAGGCATCACGTAAATGCGTGACGTCGGAAATAGCGTAATCTATTTGTTTTTTACTTAATGGGCGTAACGACCAGTCGGAAAACCTAGACCCTTTATCAATATGGGTGTTACAGAGTTTAGCAACCAATTGCTGATAGCCAATGCTGTCGCCAAACCCGCATACCATGGCCGCGATTTGTGTATCAAATAACGGATTAGGTAAGCGTCCTGACAGGGTGTGAAAAATTTCTAAATCCTGCCTTGCAGCGTGAAACACTTTGACGATATTAGTGTCGTCAAAAAGTTCATAGATGGGGTTTAAATCAATGCCCGGAGCCAACGCGTCAATGGCCAAGGCTTCGTCAGGGCCGGCGATTTGTATTAAGCACAAAATCGGCCGATAGGTGTTTTCACGCATGAATTCAGTATCAACGGTGATGAATTCGGCGGATTTCAAACGATTGCAAAATTCAGCTAACTCGTTTGAAGTGGTAATCAGGTTTTTATCAGTCATGGATTGTGTATATCGGCAATGATAGGTGAAGGCTATACACTTTAATTATCTTTTAGGTGATAAAGCGTTTAGATTTTTGATTTCTTATGTTTAATAAGTCGATATGAGAAAAGCGGGAAATGCACAGCCACCAGTCCACAGCGTTCCGATTGCCGGTGGATACTGATGGTGTTTTCATCGATGTGGCCAAGCGTGCCTGTGGCAACGTGTGCTTCAGGGCTTTCACTGTACAGGCTAACCGGGTCACCGGTGTTTAGTCCTAATTTTTTCAAACTCATTAAATCGGATTTTGTTTTAATAGGGGAGGCCTTTCTGGCTACATCCAACGCAGACAGGCTTTGCATATCTGTGTATTCACCATGACCAATTTTTTGAATACGGTTTTCCCAGTCAACAATTTTTGGAAACTCATTTAAATAAGTTTCAGCATCGGATAGCCGTCCACGTAAAAACCAAACAGGATAATAACATAAATCATCCATTAATCCAGGATATGCACCGTTTAAATATGGATTTCCATAGGTAAGTTGGTTTTCAACCCAATGTAACTGTGATGCTAACTGCATACGGTTATGGGTCAAATCTCGGATCAAATCGTGAATGGTGGTGGTGTTACCAAAATACAGCGGAATGCGGTCATTGGCAAAATCATCGGGCAAATCCAGCCCGGCGTCCCCTAAAACCACAGCGATTGATGATTTAAACAAAATGCTGTCGCTCCATCGTCCCATGCCCCAAACGAGCCCTTTATAAGCGTCGCCAATAAATCTCGCGGTTGGATAAAGTTGATCAATAGCCCTGATTATACACGGGCTGTCACAATACATATCAGCACCGATTTGCATAACTGGCGTCAACCGATAACCGCCGGTTAATTCCACAAGGTTCGGTTTGGGCGGCAACCTAGGAATATTAACACTTCGCCATTCGAGATTTTTAATACCCAAAACGACACGCACTTTTTCAGCCACGGGTGATTGAGGATAATGGTGCAGGATGATGTCACTTTTAAGCGAATTTTTATGTGTAATGTTCATATTGGTATAGGACCGCTTTCAGCAAACAGAAGTTAATGGCTTAAGTTATGGACTTTGCACCTTGACAAGCCTTGGGAACCATGGCTTTTGACGCGTTGAATTCTTGATGCGTGTTAAGCAAAGGATAGCTTATAAGCGAACACGTTTTAACATTTATTTTTGATGGTCTGAAAGTTTTTATTATGCATCCATATCGTACTCATACTTGCGGAGATATCCGTATAGAAAATGCCGGTGAAACGGTAAAATTATCGGGCTGGGTACACCGTAAAAGGGACCATGGTAATTTACTGTTTATTGATTTACGTGATCATTATGGATTAACCCAGTGTGTTATTGATGTTTCAAGCCCGTTATTCAAAACCGTCGAAAGCGCGCGTCCAGAAAGTGTGATTACCGTCACTGGCTTGGTTGTTAAACGTTCTGATGAAACCATTAATCCGAATTTACCAAGTGGTGAAGTCGAAGTTTCCATCCTAGAAGTGATTGTCGAAAACGCCGCTGAAATTTTACCCATGCAAGTGGCAGGCGAGGCCGATGTGGGCGAAGACATCCGTTTGCGATATCGTTTTCTCGATCTGCGTCGGGAAAAAATTCATAGCAATATAATGTTGCGTTCACAAGTTATTTCGTCGATCCGTCGTCGGATGACTGACCAAGGCTTCATGGAAATCCAAACACCGATTTTAACAGCTTCATCACCCGAAGGGGCACGGGATTATTTAGTCCCAAGCCGTCATCATCCGGGTCAATTTTATGCGTTGCCGCAAGCCCCGCAACAATTCAAACAATTGTTGATGGTTTCTGGTTTTGATAAGTATTTCCAAATTGCCCCCTGTTTCCGTGACGAAGATGCACGTGCTGACCGTTCGCCGGGTGAATTTTATCAGCTTGATCTGGAAATGGCATACGTCACCCAAGAAGACGTGTTCGAAGCCTTGGAGCCGGTTTTAGGCGGTGTGTTTGAAGAATTTAGCGATGGTCGAGCTGTCACAAAAGGTGCCTTCCCCCGCATAGCCTATGCGGAAAGCATGTTGAAGTACGGATCCGACAAACCGGATTTACGGAATCCATTGATTATAACGGATGTGACAGAAGCCTACCGTGATGGTGGTTTTGGCTTGTTTGCCAGCAACGTTAAAAAAGGAGCAGTTGTGCGGGCTATTCCAGCACCCGGTGCCGCATCGAAACCAAGAAGCTTTTTTGATAAATTAAATGATTGGGCGCGAGCCGAAGGTGCCGGCGGGCTTGGCTATATCATCTTTGGCGAAGATGGCCCCCGTGGCCCCATTGCCAAAAATTTAGAATCCGAGCGTATTCAGGAAATTCTCGGTACAACAGATGCTAAACCCGGTGATGCGGTGTTTTTTGTTTGTGGTAAACAAAAAGATGCTGAAAAATTTGCAGGCGTTGCCCGTGACCGTATTTGCGATGAATTAGAATTGCGTGAACAAGGATGTTTTAAATTCTGTTGGATCGTTGACTATCCTATGTTTGAACTCAATGACGACAGCGGCGAACTTGAGTTCAGTCATAACCCGTTTTCCATGCCACAAGGTGGGTTGGAAGCGCTTAATGATAAAGATCCTTTGGATATTTTAGCCTATCAATATGATATTGTGTGTAATGGTGTTGAATTGTCATCGGGTGCCATCCGGAATCACCGGCCCGATATTATGATTAAAGCCTTTTCCCTTGCTGGATATGACGAAACCGTCGTCGAAGAAGAATTTGGCGGCATGTTACGGGCCTTTAAATTTGGTGCCCCGCCTCATGGTGGATCGGCTCCGGGCATTGATCGTATGGTTATGTTGTTGGCGGACGAGCCTAATATCCGTGAAGTTATTGCATTCCCAATGAACCAAAAAGCCGAAGATTTATTAATGGGGGCGCCCTGTGTGGTTGACACCAAACATTTACGAGAACTGCATTTGAAGTTAAACTTGCCACGGGAAGTTAAAAAAACCGATGATCCAGAAACTAAATCGGTCGAAAATTAATAAAATTTAACCTCAATGACTGTTCGTGATTTTTGCATCACGGTGTTTTAAATTTTTTTTTTGTTGCAGATCAAGGCAATAACAGGTCATACTGAATTTATAAGAACTCTTTGTCAGGATTGTATTCTTCATTAAACTCTATTTTCCTCTGACATTAATAAGGTTCAAATTCTCGTTTGGAGAATAAAACTAAATATGCGTAAAACCTTTGCTTCATCGGCTTTTGTCCTGTTTCTAAGCGGTTGTGCTTTGCCTGTGCCATTGCAAATTGCTTCATGGGCATTGGATGGCTTATCTGTCTTGGCCACGCAAAAATCCGTGGCCGATCATGCGATATCTTTGGTCGCAGAAAAAGATTGCGCGATTTGGCGTGGATTTACCGAAGGCGAAGTATGCCGCGATATCGATGACAATACGACTACAGCTATTGCCGATGCCAGCGAAACCAATAAACCCAACGATATTTCTATAGAAGCCATTGCGTTCAATGAATTTCAATACTCAGACGCAGCAGGTATTGATGAGTTGCCCGGCTTTGATACAGCAAGTGGGGCGGCATTAACCGTCGAAGACTTGGAAATCGCATCGCTTCCCGCTCAAGAAACAGCAACAGGTAATGGTGGTGCTTTTGCAGCCATACAACAAGGCCCACAAAATGTGATCCCTATTCGAACACAGTTAAATCCTTTTGATGTTGCTATTATAATTGATGCAGATATAGATGCCAGCGAAACTGTTGGTTATAACGCACCCATAATAGTTCCCGAACAACGCATTCAAAAAATTGCCGCCATTCAAGTTGTGGCGCAACAGAATTCCGATATTTTGGTACCAAATAACGGTATTTATTATGTAATTGGCAGTTTCCGTAGTTTGGATAACGCGGTACGTATGCAAGGGAGCTACGCAAACCTTCGCCCCAAAGTTTTAACGGCAAAAGCACCATCCAATGTAGTCTACCGTGTTGTTGTCGGCCCAACAAACAAACAGACAATGAAAGAACTCCACAATACGATTTATAAATCTGGCATCGCCGATACGTGGGCAATCCGTGTTTCGTCCGATGATTGGCAACTGGCTGGGATTAATAACAATGGCCGACCTGAACTTGCCAGCATTGCTGATTAATCCTAATTTTATGCTACACACTATTCAAATCGATCTCATCATAGTATCTGAATATATTTTCCTCTAATGTATTTTAGGTTGAGCCGTGTTTTATCTATAATTTGCGATGTTAGTAATGAACGACACACCATCAGGTTATCTTTTAGATGAAGATATTGATCGAAGCACAGTTCCTGCATTAAAAGTTATTCGAAATGTTTCGGCAGCTGAAGTATTTGCCGGCGGTGTCGCAGATATGGACTTTAAAGCGCCTCCAACAGTGTTGAAGGCACTGCAAAATCGTCTCGATCATGGTGTTTTTGGATATGAAAAAATCTCAACAGGATTAATACCTGCATTACAAAACTGGTTGTCTGTCCGCCATAATTGGCGCGTAGAATATGATCATATTGTGCGTTCGCCAAATGTGCTGAATTCACTAGCTATGGCCGCATCACTCTTCACAAAACCCGGTGATGGAATTATTTTACAGCCGCCTGTATTTATGGATTTTTTCGACATTCTGCATGAAAACAACCGCCAATTAATTAACAATCCTTTGATTATAGATAATGGCCAATACCAAATGGATTTTGTCGATCTTGAAGAAAAAGCATCGATGCCAAATACCAAGATGATTTATTTATGTAATCCCCATAACCCCGTTGGTCGTGTTTGGACCGAAGCAGAATTACGGACATTAGGGGATATTTGCATACGTCATCATGTTATGATCGTAGCCGATGAACTCCATGGTGATATAGTTTATTCAAAAAATTACTATACACCGTTCGCGTCATTAGGAATTGATTATGCAAAGAACAGTTTAACATGCATATCACCCGCAAAAACTTTTAATATTGCGGCGTGTTGTTCGTCATTTACAATTATCCCAAACGAAGGCTTCCGAAAAATATTTGCCGCAGAAAATAGTCGATTAACTGTGAATAAAAACAATGCATTTGCAAATGTTGCTATGGAAGCAGCCTACAAAGGCGGCGGTCCTTGGTTAGACGAAGTCATTTTATATTTACACAAGAATGTGGATATTGTTCGCGAATATTTATTGAAAATACCCGGTGTTGAATTGATTGAACCCGAGGGAACTTTTTTGTTGTGGTTAGATTTTCGTAGTTTTAATTTGAAGGCTAATGAATTGGACACTTTTCTTAAAAGTAATGCGAAATGGTTTGTCGTTCGGGGGATTTCATTTGGCGATGAAGGATCGGGGTTTGCCCGTGTGAATATTGCTTGTACCCATGCTAAAATGATATCAGCTATGGAACGCCTTACGTTAGCCATTAGCGAAAAATACTGATGGTATTGGTATAAGTTAATCAACAATCATTTTCGGGTTTTAAGTATTTCATGATCGTTGTTACGGGCATAGCGTCTTTGCTATATGTAAAAGTGCCTAATTTTTTAACTTCTTCGGCAGCCCGTAAAAATCCGCCTAAAGCCGCACGAGCAAATGACCCGCCGACACTTATTCTTTTAACGCCTACTTCTTGTAACTCAGCCACTGAATAGGTGGGCCCGCTTAAACCCATCACAACATTCACAGGTTTTGTTGTGGCGTCACAGACATTTTTTATAGCATTTAAATCAGGTAAGCCGGGCGCGTACAAAACATCGGCACCGGCTTTTTCAAAAGCCAGCAAACGGTTAATGGTGTCGTCTAAATCAAGTCGGCCATGTAAATAATTTTCGGCACGGGCCGTTAATAAAAATGGTTTTTCACGTGCTGCTTCACATGATGCAATTATCCGTTCAACGGCATGATTAAAGTCATATATTGGCTTGTTTTTATCACCACTTGCGTCTTCGATGGAGCCACCAACCAAACCAATTTTATGGGATTGGACAATGGTTTCAGCGCAATAGTCAGGCAATGCCCCAAAACCATTTTCAAGATCTGCAGATACCGGCAAATCCGTTGCATCTACAATTTCTTTTGCATTGTTTAATATGTCCGCTCGCGATATGTCGGCAGAACTATCCGCTTTGGCTTTTGAAAATGCATAACCAGCACTTGTCGTAGCCAATGCCTGATAACCTAACGCTTTTAAAATGCATGCAGAACCGGCATCCCAAGGGTTGGGAATAACAAATGTTCGATTGTGCAATTGTTTGAAGATTTCGAATTTTTTAAGTGTAACATTGGACATTAAATCACCACCCATCAGAAATAATTCAATATAAGTGTTTCATAAATCACAATTTTAATGCTGTCGCAATCAAGTCGTGATGTCTGTTGGTTGATCAATGCGTCTTAGTAAAGCGAGTATACGTATGGACCGATCAATTATTTCCCGGTTTTCTGGTGAATGCCGTAGATCAAAACGTAATCTTTCCGTCCATCCTTTTATATAGTCTTTGCCTTTATCCGGTTCTGCGTTATTTCCGGTTAAGGCGCCAATGGTTTTATTATAATCAGGATGTAATTCTGCTTGGAAAGCCAATTCAGAGTAATCATCAAATGACAGTACACCGGTTGCATACAAATCAAGGCTTAATTCGCCCATTTGTCGGGGGGATAGTGCACGAATATCAATAGATTGTGTTATTTTTCCTAGCACTGAGTCTGGGTCAATACTTGTGTTTTGACCAGATTTAACCGCTGGTAAATTTTGTATTTTATTATTTAAAGAAATCCCTGTAGTTGTGTTTGCCCTAACACTTATCGGGATTTGTTTCTGTGGCGCAAGCGGAGATACGCGCATAAAATTTTCTTTCAGATAAGTAATTATTAACAAAATATTAATTGAAAAAGGCGGTTTTAGGCACTTAATACGCAGTTATGAATATTGTTAATAATTTAGCAATATTTGTGCCAAAACTTTTATTGTTATTTTTTATAGGCTTAGCACCAACAGCTAGGCAATTATTGCCTGGTTTGAGTATTTTTCAGTATCGTGACGGTAAAAATTAACCATTGTTTTCGTCGTTAAAATCAATTGTTTGAATATGTAAAATCAAGTTATAGTATTTACTGCATAGGTAATTTTTGAAATCCGTTATATTTTAGAATGATTGAATAATTAAAGATGAGAATAAAAGCTCAAAAGCTAAAACAGCGGCATCTATTTTTTGCATTGTATTTTTTAACATCAGTATTTGTTGTTGATTTAAATTCAGTTATAGCCAGCCCCGCCTCTGTTGATTTTCTCGCCAGTTCTCAGGTGCCCGTAGTTCAAGATGATCAAAACCTTGCAAATGAAATTGTATCGTACCGCGCTATTTACCGGATGAAACTCAGTAAAGGCGTGGAACAATCAGATCTTGTTACAGCTAATGGTGTGATGTCATATTCGTTTCAAGATCAATGTGATGGTTGGTCTTCTGAAACATCGGTTTTATTAAATCTTGGATATCAAGATGGTCGATCGACATTGATGAATTGGACTTATGCCGACTGGGAAACCAAAAATGGCCTTAAGTATCATTTTAAAGGTGTTCAAAAACAAGACGATAAAATCGTTGAAGTCATAGACGGTCTTGTTAAACGGTCCTCTATAAATAAATCGACATTCGTTCAATTTAATAACGCTAAAGACCAAACCGTGCTGCTGCCGGCTGGAACTTTATTTCCAACACGATTTATCTTGGATGTATTTGCAGCCTCTAGAAAAGGTGAGAACGTTTATAGTAATGTTGTATTTGACGGTGCAGGGCTGCAAAACCCTTATGAGGTGAACGCATTTTTTGTACCCACAAAATTTCTATCAAAACGACCAAAATTATCAAATACAGTAACACCTGTAGAATTAACCAAAGTTAAGTATCCCGTACAGCTCGCCTATTTCCCAAAAAACAGTTTTTCAGCTTTACCTGAATATGAATTGACGATTGATTTTCAAAGTAACGGTATCGCTCGTTATATGCGCCAAGATTTTGGTGATTTTGCATTGGATTTAACGCCTGATCAGGTTGAGCTTCTTTCCTCAACTGATTGCTAAATTATTTATTTTTTAGTTTAATCGTTGCTCCACAACCATGCCGCACCGCGCACACCGCTTGAAGCTCCGTGTTGGTTCTTCACTCGTTTGGTTTTGACCTTATCTGAAAACACCCAATCCCCCCACTGTTCTGGAACTTTGGAATAAAGCTCATCTATCTTGGATAGTCCGCCACCCAAAACAATTATGTCCGCATCGAAGATGTGGATGATAGAACTTATCGCTTTTGCAAACCTTGAATAATAGCGTTGCATCGTGGCGATGGCTTAAATATTTTTTTGCCTCGCTTCGTCAATAATATCTATGGCTGGCATTTATTTATGGGTCATTAAATGATGGTCGGATTAATGTTGGCGTTTGACAATTGACACAATTCATGGACGACTGAAACAATCCCATGAATGATATTTTACATGAATGATACTTTGAAAAGTGTCTGCTTGTGTGGGGATGTTAATTCGATGCACCGTTTGCCCGGTGCTAACCAATAAAATGCCATCTGTTTTAGTGCCACCAAGATCAATACCGATTCGCAATTTTTTTCATATCCGTCGTTTTTGTCAGAGCTACTTGTAACTTTTTACGATACTATTCGTTTTAATGGTTATTGAAAACGCATCATAATAGCCGTTTGATCGTGTGTTGACTGTTTTTTATGGCAAGCCGTTTTAAAAACCATTTTGTTCTGCTCGTGAGTGTAGTAAAATATAACAAACAAATTGTAATGTTTAATTTTTTGATAAAACATCAATTTTATAATAATAAAAATATTTCTAAAAATAACAGGACCGTTTTGTGTTAAACGTCAAAAAATCTATACCCGCTATCGAAACTTATCCGGTTTTTGAAGGTTTTGTTTGCGTGAAATTCTCTTTGCCAGCAATTGCTAAATTGTTGGCCGTTGATCAAAGCGATGTGCTGCTGTTCCGTCAGGGCGTAAAAACGCTCTGTGATGTGGATTTAGTTTTTCTAACACTTGTGCTCGCGCACCGTATTGATGAGATTAAAAATGCATATCAAAACGATTTAAATACGTCTGAAATTATGAATTCGGATATGCACATACAAATCGAAGAAGCTCTAATCCATTTAGAAATTCAAGAATCGATTAATAATAATTTCCCGGCAACAGTTATACGCGAAGGTGTTCAAAACTTTCGTAAATGGTGGTTAATAGAAAAGGTGCCAAAAAACAAAACCTGAAGCACCTTTCAATGTAAACATGTCATATAACATTTTATTTTAACATTTTATTTTACGGATTAATTAAGGAATTTAACGATGATGAACCCGCTCGGTATTAGCCAAGAAGGACTGAAAGCGGCGATTGAAATCAAAAAAAATTATAAAGACAAGCAGCCTTTGGTTGTTCCCGGAGAAAACACGCGTATTCTTGTTCCTGAAAATCTCATGAACCATAATATTAACTTATTAGGATTTGAAGACCCATTGCCTTTAGCAATGATGGCAACGCGTGATCCTGAACCGCCAATGGCTTTGGCGGCAGCGGCTAGGATGTGCCCATTAGGTGGCCGAACAAAATTAATCAGCAGCGTTATTCAGTTGGTCGGGGAAACGTCAAAACACGAACTCGTGCGGGAATGTTTGTCTTTTGTGAATGATCAATCTTTTGACCCGTCGACTATTGCCGAAGTACGACGTCATGCCAATACGTATATTTTAAAAACGCGCCAACAATACACCGTTGCTTTGCGCGAAAACCTGCAATCTTTGTTGGATGGGTCCGTCGCGCCACGCGTTTTTGTTAAAGAATTTTTCGAACTCACCGAAACCGGAAATTTACGTCATGATATCCGTAAAAAATTGATGCTCAGTCTGTTGTTATCAACCACAGTCCGGCCGAGCGTTAAATTCATGATGCTTGAAAATTTTGAACGCTTACCTAAACCCGTAAGAATGTTGATCATTTCAGCAGTCCTTAAAGCCCCGCCAACGCGCCATACCGAAATTATCAAAGAAGAACTTAAATATATCGTCACGCAAAACCATTTAAAACACAGCCATTAATCAGGTTGTAAAAAAATGTCTGATTATAAAGCGCATTATGTTTTAGGTAACCAACCGGAACCTGGGAATTTTATAGAAGTTCGACCTGGTATTTATTGGCTGCGTATGCCGCTACCATTCAAATTGGATCATATCAATTTATGGGTATTAGATGATGGTGATACCTGGATGGTTATTGATACCGGATTTTTAACTGACGATACCAAACAGTATTGGTTAGACGTTTTCAAAAAATTACCGGGCGATAAAAATGTTGGACGTTTGATTGTCACACATTTTCATCCCGATCATATTGGTTTGGCCGGATGGTTTCAGGAACAATTCGGGACTGAACTATGGATGAGTCACGGCGAATGGACGATGGGGCGCATGTTATCACTTGATACGCCTGAAAATTTATCAAATGCGTTCTATGAATTTTATAAACATGCCGGTTTTGACGATGATCAACTGAATTTAAGCAAACAACGCCAAGGCCGTTATGGACAGGTAATTTCACCTATTCCAGCTGTTTTTAATCGTTTGCTCGCAGGCGACACGATGACTATTGGCACGAGGCAATGGAAATTAATTTTAGGCACGGGCCATTCGCCTGAACATATTTGTTTGTATTCAATGGATGATAAAATTTTAATTTCCGGTGATCAAGTGCTGCCGCGTATCAGCCCGAATGTCAGCGTCTGGCCACAAGAACCATTGGGCGATCCATTAAAACTATTTATCAACAGTTTGAAAACTTATTTTGAATTGGCGTCGGATACTTTGGTTTTACCCAGTCACGATTGGCCGTTTGATAATATGCATGAACGGTTAAACGATTTAATAGATCATCACCAAGACCGATTAGATGAAACATTAAATGCATTATCTGATGATAAAACCGCTATCCAAGTGATGAACGTATTGTTCACCCGCAAACTTGATGATCATCAATTGTTTTTTGCCGTTGGCGAAACCATTGCCCATTTACACAGGCTAGAACAGTTAGGGAAAATTGGCCGAACCGTTAGAGATGAAGTCACGTATTTTAACCGTTTGTAATGCGTTCCACATCATAACCGGCATTGTTCCACGATTTCAGGCCGCCTTTTAAATGCTGAATACCGGTGAAATTGGCATCCATTAATATTTGTAAAGCCAAAGCCGATCTTTCCCCATAAGAACAATACAAAACCAACGTTTTTTGGCTTTCATTAACCATTGTTCTCAATAATCCGCCGGGTTGAATAAAGTCGTTTAAATCAGCGTAAGGCGCATGTAAAGAATTGGGGATTATACCGTTTTTTTCACGTTCACTTTGTTCTCGCAAATCAACAAACAAAACGTCACCGTTATCGGCAAGTTTACGGGCTTTTTTGACAGATAGTGTGCGTGTGATTAAATCCGGTTCCTCACTTGAAAAACCGATGCTTTGATTAGCGGGAACAGCTTCGTCCATGAGTTTTGGATTGGGTAAGTTTAAATTATTCATGATATCCGCGTATTCTTCAGCGTTAGAAACCTGTAGCCTTGGGTTGAATTTTTTTTCTTCGCCAATGGTCGACCGGGTTTCACCTTTGTAATCATGGCCGGGATAAACTGTTATATCGTCATCCAAAGTTAATATTTTACCAAATAATGAATGATAGGCGTCTACAGGATTACCATTTTGAAAATCGGTTCGGCCTGTGCCACGGATTAAGAGTGTGTCGCCTGTAAAAATTCGGTCATTGTTAAAAAAACAATAACTATCATCAGTGTGGCCGGGTGTGTAGATAACTTCCAATGAGATGTTTTCGATTTTAATTTGATCACCGTCTTCGACCCGGATAGATACAACATCAGCGGATGTTTTATCCCCCATCACAGTGATGCAGCGGGTTAAATCGCGCAATTGTCCAAGCCCTGTAACGTGATCAGCATGACAATGTGTATCAACGGCTTTGACAAGTTTTAAATCCAGTTCATGAAGCCGCTTTATATAAAAATCCACATGCTCAATAACAGGGTCGATGAGTAATGCTTCGCCACCGTTGCGGCTACCTAATAAATAGGTGTATGTCGATGACGTTTTATCAAAAAATTGGCGAAAAATCATGGTGTGAAACTACTTTCTACATCATTCAGCAATTTGTTTTTCAGGGGTTAATTTGGTTTTGTTTTCAAGCACGCCAGCGACCAACGTTAATAACGGTGGTAAAATTGCGAGCGTTAAAATGGCGGATAAAGCCAGCCCACCCAATACAACAGAGCCAAGGCCACGATAAAGTTCAGAGCCTGCACCCGGAAAAAGCACCAACGGCATCATACCAAAAACACTGGTTAATGTGGACATGAAAATGGGACGAATGCGATTGCTGGTGGCTTCCATCACTGCATCGGCCACGGCCATTTTATCAGTACGGATATGGTAAAGCGTTTGATGGGCTAATAAAATGGCGTTGTTAACAACAATTCCGATTAATATCACAAATCCTAATACGGTCAACATATCCAACGGCTGGTAGGTATAGAATTTATTAACAGCGGCCAGTCCTAAAACGCCACCCGCCGTCGCTAACGGCACCGATAACATGATGAGAAGGGGATAAATAAAACTTTCGAACAACACCGCCATGACTAAATATACAATAACAATGGCAATGATTAAATTGACGACCATGGCATCCCAAGTTTGTGTCAATTTGTCGGCCGTTCCTGATAAAGATAAGAGCACACCGGGCGGCAATCCAGATTTTTGCAAAGGCTCAATAACGCCGGATTTTAATTTATCCAGAGCTACTTCCATGGGCATGCGATCAGGGGGGGTGATTTGCAATGTGACAGTTCTTATGCGCTCTAAATGACGAATTTGAACAGGTCCGGTGGTAATTTCAAAGTCCGCTAATGAATTGGCCGGTAAAATAGTGCCGGACGATGCCACGACAGGTAAATTTTCGATGCCTTGGGTTTCCGTTAATTTGTTGTAACGGCCTTTTAACATCAAATCCATGCGGTTGTTATTAACTGTGATTTCAGCTATTCGGATGCCGTCGTTATAGGTGTCAATAGTTTCGCCTAATTCACGGGCGCTAATGCCATTGTCGGCTAATCGTACGCGGTCTGGGATAACCCTGACTTCGGGGGATCCGAGCTCTAATCCCGGTTTTGGGCGCATTTGTGTGCCTTGGCTGCGGGGTAAAGCTTTAAACGTCATTCCTGCGGCTTTTCTGGCCGTTTCTAGGATGGTTTCCAAATTGCCACCGCTGATGTCGAGATCAATTGACCGGTTGCCGCCAATACCGCGACCAAATAACGATCGTTTGCCAATAAACCCGAAAGTTCCCGGTTCATTAAAAGCGGCTTTTTTTAGAACAGGGATTAATTCACCGACACGGGGCGGGGTTTCGGCTGATGCACCGACAAAGGTACGGTTTCTGGATGCGACAAAGAAAAACCGCTCGATTTTGGCCGGATCATCAGGACTTGAAACCGGATCAGACGGTTTGACCAATAACGGTGTTACGGCTTTTTCAAAGTCTTTGGCAATGTCCGTGGTGGTTTCAAGGTTGTAACCGGGAGGGGGGACAATTACGCCGAAAATTAAATTTCTGTTGCCATCGGGTAGATATTCAAGTTTGGGTAAAAAAGACCATGTAACAGCCACCCCTAATCCACAAATAAATGTGACCGTCGATATGGCTAAAAAATTACTTTGCGTAACTTTTTTAGTAAACATCAAAACGCCACGCACAAACATATGGGCCAAAGGATCAATTATTGGGATTTTAATTTGTGGGCTGGTAATGCTGGAAGAGCCCAACATATTTTTGGATAGGGCCGGAATAACGGTGGCTGCCACCAATAACGATAAAATAACAGACACAGACAAGGCGACGGCAATGTCGCGGAATAATTGCCCGACTTCTAAATCCATAACTAAAATTGGAATAAACACCATCACTGTGGTCAATGCTGAAACAAAAACTGCGGCCCAAACTTGTGATGTGCCTTTATAAGCGGCTTCGCTTCTTGATAAACCTTGTTGCCTTAATCGATAGATGTTTTCGATCACAACAATCGCCGCATCGACAACCATACCGACGGCAAAAGCAATCCCCGCCAACGATATAACGTTTAAGGACCGGCCAAGGGCCGACATTGCGACAAAGGCACCAACCACGGACACCGGAATAGCTATAGAAACAATTAATGTGGCACTTAACGAACGTAGAAATAACAACAACATCAAAGCGGCTAAGGCACCGCCGACAAAAATATTCTGTTTGACCAATCCAATGGCACTGTTGATGTAAACTGTTTCATCATAAACTTGACGCAAACGAATTTTTTGCCGCGGTAATACGTTTGTGTTTAAATCACTAATGGCCGTTTTAAGACCTTTCATGACTTTAATAACGTTGGCCCCATTTTCACGAACAACACTAACAGCCAAAGCCGGTTGACCGTTAAATCGAATTCGGGCCACAGGGTCTTTGGTACTGAAACGAACTTCGGCAATATCATTGACCGTAACGCGGGCTAATCGGCCACTGGTGGTATCAAGATTTGATCTTAAAACAATTTTACGTAAATCATCTAGTTTAGTAAAATCACCTTCGGTGCGAACCACATAACGGCGTTTTCCTTCGTTAACTTCACCTGCTGACATGGATGCATTAGCGGCCCTTAGGGTGCGTAAAACATTGCTCACCGTTAACCCATAACGGGCCATTTGCTCTGGATTAACGATGACCTCCATTTGTTTTGCCGTGCCGCCATGAATATCAACGCGCGATACACCCGGTACACGTTCAAGCCTGTCTTGAACCGTGTTCTCCATAAAATCACCGTATTCATGAACAGGTTTTGAATTACCTTTGTCGCGTAACATGACTATCCATGCTATAGGATTATCTTCACTACCAGACGTGCGGATTGTTGGTTCATTGGCTTCATCCGGATAACCATTAACCCGGTCTAGCCGGTTGGCAACCAACAACAAGGCTTTGTCCATGTTAGTGCCGATCTGAAATTCCAATGTAATACGGGCGCGGGAATCTTGTGATTGGCTGGTGATCGTATCCAGCCCTTCTAAGCCTTTTAATTCATCTTCTTGTCGATTGGTAATCTCGCGTTCTATTTCGGCTGGTGCTGCACCAAACCAAGTTGTTTGGATATTGATGATCGGTTTGCGTACATCCGGGGTTAATTGAATAGGAATAGTGAAAAACGCAACAATCCCAAACATCACGATCATCAACACAACGGCAATGACGGCGATAGGGCGTTCTATGGCTAAACGGATTAAATTCATATTATGCTACTCAAATTAACGAAAAAAAATTATTCTGCGGGTGGTGTGGTGTAGCCGATTTTAACACCCGGGCGGATGCGTTCATTGCCGCGTACAATAGCTAAATCACCAGGTTTTAAACCACCAAGGACAATAAAACGTTTGCCAATGGATTGTCCTAACTGGACTTCTTTTGATACAGCCTGATCACCAATGGCAATATAAATGATGTTTTTCCCTTTGGATTTAATCAATGCGTCTTTGTGGACACTTAAAACAATTTGTTGTTCATCCGCAGGTATATTCAGCGTAATACTTTGGTTTGCTGCAAAAGTTAAATCTGTATTTTTTTGATCAAATTTAAACCGTGTTGCCCGGGTTCTGGTTTGTGGGTTTTCATCAGGGATTACAGCGCGCACATAGGTCATTAATTTTGTCCCATCATTTAATTGTGCTGGAATTTTGACGTCGGGTTTTAATCCTTTAATTCGAATAGACGGTATATCCGCTTCTATTTCCAGCGTGGTATCATCGATTAACGTGGCAAGGGGATCGCCGATTTTAACATAAGCTCCTACTTCACTATGTTTTCGTATTAAAACACCGGCGTAAGGCGCTATAATGTCAGTGTTTTTTAGATCATATCGTGCAAGGTTAAAATTGGCATTGGCACTATCAACTTCGCTTTCAGCTTCTTTTTGTTCACTTTCTGCACGCACGATTTCTTGAATTTTGTCTTCTAACCTTGCTTGGGAAAATGCAGGTGAATTTTTTAATGAACGTAACCGCTTGAGTTCTTGATTGAGCAATTTAACGCTGGCAATTTTTGTCATCACACGGGCTTTAAAACGTTGAATATTCGCCCGCTCTAATGCTAACCGTGATTTAAAACGGCTTTTTACTAATGTGGCTATGATGTCGCCTTTTTTAACACGTGATCCAATGTCAACGTCAAATGATTGAATGGCACCGCTGACTTCGGACGCAACAACGCCGCTTAACCTTGGCACAAACCGACCGATAACCGGGACAGTTTGTTTTAAAGGCTGGTTTTGTACAGCATCGACTTTGACCGTCATTATTATTTCAGGCGTTTTAGCTTTTTCTTGAGCAAAAGGTGAGTTTGCTAACCAAAAAACCATAGCCACGAAAGTGAAAACGCTTATTGTTTTTTTTCGACAAAAAACAATAAAAGATAAGGCTGATTTATTTGAAATTTTCATAAATTGATTATTCTCTAGAAAATATGTTTAAATAATGGCAAGTGACAACTTATTTTATCATAAATAATTAACAAGTTTTGTATCATGCAAATATGTCGTATTGACCATTTAATCAAGGTGTTTCAACTCATTGTGATCGGTATAGCTGTTTGATTTAACAGAACTGGAAATCAAAATGACAACATTTGTTTATAGTCATTCTATTTTTGCCGACCATGATACAGGTATAGGGCACCCTGAATGCCAAGACCGGGCTGTGATTGCCGCAAAAGCTGTTGACGGATTAACCAATACCCAAATACTCAAAGGCGAAGCCGTGAATAATGAAGCGCTTATTCGGGTTCACAATGAAAAATATCTATCATGGTTAAAAAGCATCGCACCCGTGACGGGTTATGTTCACGTTGATGCTGATAGCATTATGTCCCCGCATTCCTATGATGCCATGATGATTGCAGCCGGCGCTGGTATTATGGCCGTTGACGCGGTAATGAAAGGCGTTGCTAAAAATGCTTTTATTGGGGCGCGTCCACCCGGTCATCATGCAAATAGTACCCATGCCATGGGTTTTTGTTTTATAAATAATGTCGCTGTAGCGGCTGAATATGCGCGATATAAATATGGCCTAAAACGTGTTGCTGTTTTGGATTTTGATGTTCATCACGGTAATGGAACAGAAGACATTTTCAGATCGTTAAAAGGATTGTTTTACGGATCAAGCCATCAACACCCGGCATTCCCGGGAACAGGACTGAATTCATATATTGATGAAAACGTTAGTATTATCAATGTGCCCATGGCCCCAGGGAGTGGGACTTTGGCCTTTCGCCAAGCATGGGATAAAACCATATTTCCGGAATTGAACATCTATCAACCTGATCTCATTCTTGTTTCTGCAGGCTTTGATGCCCACATTGACGATCCATTGGCACAAATTAATTTAAAAACGGATGATTACATTTGGATTACTGAGCGTATTATGGACCGAGCTCATATACATTGTCAGGGGCGCATCATATCATTATTAGAAGGCGGCTATAATTTACCAGCACTTCACGCTTCGATCCGGGCCCATGTGCAAACGCTCGCGACTTATCAAGCATAGTTCTAAAACCTTGCTTGTTGTTACCTTTAATGAGGATTAAAAAATCTTTAACCGCGCGTTAAAAATGAAAGAAACGTCATGAATGAAACTGAAAATAACGACCAAAATATTGCCATTCAAGACCTTAGTTTTGAAGATGCACTTGAACAATTGGAAAACATTGTACGTGCACTTGAAAGTGGGCGCGGTGCGTTGGAGCAATCCATTGATCAGTATGCTCGTGGTGCTGAATTAAAAAAACATTGCGAGGAAAAATTAAACAATGCAAGGGCGCGCATTGAAAAAATTGTAATGGATGAACATGGGGCTGTTGCTAGTAAAGACATGAGCGCTGACGGATGAGCGCTTTTAAAGTTCAACTTGAACATAATGCTAATTTAGTAAGCGGTGCCATGGCTGAGTTTCTTCAAAGTGGTGCCGCGCCGGAACATCGTTTGATTGATGCTATGCGCTATTCAGCATTGAATGGTGGTAAACGCATTCGTCCTTTTTTGGTTCTTGAATGTGCATCTTTATTCAGCGTTGATGAAAAATCATCCATTCGCGTCGCCGCCGCCATTGAAATGATCCATTGTTATTCACTTATTCATGATGATTTGCCGGCCATGGATGATGATGATCTGCGTCGGGGAAAAGCCACGTGTCATATTGCTTTTGACGAAGCAACGGCAATTTTAGCTGGGGATGCATTATTAACAAAATCTTTTGAAGTGGTGGCTGACGCCAATACCCACGGCGACCCGGCTGTGCGTGCTGATTTGGTATTGGCTTTTGCCAAAGCTGCTGGTGCCAGCGGCATGGTCGGCGGTCAAATGCTTGATTTAGTGGCGGCAGACCATGCCTTGGACATGCCTGAAATCACCCGGTTGCAGCGCATGAAAACGGGTGAATTAATTGCCGTTTCCTGTATGTCGGGTGGGATACTTGGCAAAGCGTCGAAATCAGCCCGCCTCGCATTACAGGCATACGCACATGATATTGGTTTGGCGTTTCAAATTGCTGATGATTTACTGGACGTCGAAGGCAGCGCTGAACTCGTTGGTAAAGCCGTTGGCAAAGATGAAGCCGCAGGAAAAGCCACATTTGTATCTTTATTAGGTGTCGAACACGCGCGTTCACAAGCGCGTTTATTGGTTGATCAAGCCATAGAACATCTTGTGATTTTTGAAAAAAAGGCAGACAATCTAAGAAGTTTAGCACGATTTATTATTGAACGAGATACATAATCAATCGTGATAGATGATTTTAATTATTTGCAGTAGTATGATTTAAAAAATTTAGGATAACCAACGTGACGAATATAAGCGCGACGCCTCTTTTGGATTTGGTTAAAACACCCGCCGACATCCGCGCACTTTCAATGGATGAATTGAAACAATTAGCCGATGAATTGCGCCAAGATACCGTCCGCTCCGTTTCGATTACCGGTGGGCATTTAGGTGCCAGTTTGGGCGTCATTGAATTAACGGTTGCTATTCATCATGTTTTTGACACGCCCAACGATCGTTTGATCTGGGATGTGGGACATCAATGCTATCCCCATAAAATTTTAACCGGTCGTCGTGATCAAATGCATACCCTTCGCCAAGCTAATGGTTTGTCCGGGTTCACCAACCGCCGTGAAAGTTCCTATGATCCATTTGGGGCAGGGCATTCATCAACATCAATTTCAGCTGGTCTTGGCATGGCCGTGGCTTCAGATTTAAATGGTGATAACCGCAATGTCATCGCGGTTATCGGTGATGGCGCCATGACGGGCGGTATGGCATACGAAGCCATGAATAATGCCGGGTCCATGGATGCTCGGCTGATTGTTATTTTAAATGATAATGATATGTCCATTGCGCCACCTGTTGGTGCGTTAAATAATTATTTATCACGCTTGATTTCATCACGGCCTTTTCGGTCCATGCGGCATTTCGCTCGTGATGTGATGAAAAAATTCCCAGATCAAATTGAACAAGCCGCCGCCAAAGTCGATGAATATGCGCGCGGCATGGTCACCGGTGGCACTTTATTCGAAGAATTAGGGTTTTATTACGTAGGCCCCGTTGATGGTCATAATTTGGACTATTTAGTGGCTATTTTTAAAAATTTGCGAGATGATGTGGAACCGGGACCAGTATTAATCCACGCCATTACCGAAAAAGGTCATGGTTACGCGCCTGCAGAAAAATCACCTGATAAATACCATGGTGTTTCAACATTTGATGTGGTTACCGGAAAACAACATAAAACTAAATCCAATGCGCCGTCCTATACCGATGTTTTTGCAAAAGCGTTAATTGCCGAGGCCGAACATGATGAAAAAATTGTTGCCATAACTGCGGCGATGCCAGGCGGTACGGGTGTTGATAAATTTTCAGAAAAATTTCCAACCCGAAGCTTTGACGTGGGCATTGCTGAACAACACGCGGTGACTTTTTGTGCGGGGATGGCAACCGAAGGCTTTAAACCTTTTGCCGCTATCTATTCGACATTTTTACAACGGGCTTATGACCAAATTATCCATGATGTGGCGATACAGAAATTACCGGTGCGGTTTGCTATTGACCGCGCTGGTTATGTAGGGGCCGATGGCGCCACCCATTGCGGGGCATTTGATTTAGCCTATTTATGTACGGTACCAAATTTAGTGGTGATGGCCCCAAGTGACGAAGCAGAATTGATGCATATGACTGCAACGGCTACTAAAATCGATGACGGCCCTTCTGTTATTCGTTATCCCCGCGGCGAAGGCGTCGGTGTTGAATTACCCGACCGTGGTACTGTTATGCCTATTGGTAAAGGCAGGATAATCAAACAAGGCGATAAAATTGCTATTTTAAGCATCGGCAGCATGTTAGGGCAAAGTTTGAAAGCGGGCGAAGAATTATCAGCTATGGGATTATCAACAACCATCGCTGATGCACGTTTTGCCAAACCCTTAGACGAACAATTAATCAAAAATTTAGCCCAAAATCATCAAGTTCTAATCATGATCGAAGAAGGAGCCGCGGGCGGGTTTTCTTCTCATGTGATGCACTATCTTGGTAATTCAGGATTACTCGATGGGGGTATAAAAGTCCGATCAATGACGATGCCTGATTTTTTCATTGAACATGATAGCCCTAAAATCCAGTTGGAAATAGCTGGATTAACGGCTGAACATATTGTTGAGCATGTATTGTCGGCACTTGGCCGGGGTGATGAAGCCAAAACGTTCATGGCGCAGAAGCGAGCTTAGACCATCCAAAAAATTCGCCTTGATCAATTGTTGGTTGACTGTGGCCTTGCAGACAATAAAAGCAAGGCTCAAGCCTTGGTTATGGCCGGTCTGGTTTATAGTGACACCAAACGTTTGGATAAGCCGGGGCAACAGGTAAAGCCAAATTTACCCGTTAATATCAAAGGCAAAGATCACCCGTGGGTGTCCCGTGGCGGGGTGAAACTTGATCATGCTTTGAAATATATGGAGTTGTCATTAAATGGTTTGATTGCTGCTGATATTGGCGCGTCCACCGGTGGCTTTACGGATGTGATGCTAACACATGGTGCGGCCCACGTTTATGCCGTCGACGTTGGGCATGGTCAATTTGCGTGGAAATTACGCGAAGACCGCCGTGTGACGGTATTGGAAAAAACCAATGCCCGGTTTTTAACATCAGAAATCATCCCGCATGCTGTGGATTTTATTGGCTGTGATGCCAGTTTTATTAGTCTGAAAACGGTTTTGCCAGCGGTGATGAAGCTGGCAAAATCCGGATGTGTATTGGTGGCTCTGATCAAACCCCAGTTTGAAGTGGGGCGCGGTAAGGTCGGTAAAGGCGGCGTCGTCCGAGACCCACAATTACACGATCAAGTGTGTGATGACATGGAACAATGGATCATGGCGATGAAAGGTTGGTCTTTCAAAGGTATTATCCAAAGTCCTATACAAGGGCCAAAAGGAAATATTGAATTTTTACTGATGGCCCACAAAAATTAAAAGCTCATCCCACGAACGATAAAACAATTATTCCTGAATTGCATATCCAGCATCATCCCAGGCAATTAATCCGCCTTGCATGGAATAAGCAACCGTGTGCCCGGATTTGATTAATCGTTCACCGGCATCGATTGAACGTTTTCCAACAGCACAAAAAATAATGAGTTTTTTATCCGTAGGTTGCTGGATTTTGTCTGCATCAAACTGTGACAACGGGAAAAAATCCGCCCCTTCAATTTTTTCAACAGCGTATTCATGAACTTCACGCACATCCAACATGTCCGCCATTCCCGATTGCATCCATTGAAATGCTGTGTGGACATCGATTTCAATGACTTTTGTCGTTGGTGTGTTTTCAACGTGTTGATTATTTTCAACGGTAACCGGGCTAATAATGTTCATGATAATTCCTGAATGAATGTTTATTGCGTACAATATATATATTAACATTTTTGTTTGTCAATATATATATTGTACCTTTTTTTAGTGTTATATAATCGATTAAGTATTAAAACAAAGAAGATTAAATTCATTATTTTAAATGTATGGTTGAATAATAAAAAAATAAATGTAGTATCTTTGATATATTTACAATTCAAGGGGGGGGGAGTTATGGATTTAGTTATTCAAGCTGTTACAAAAAACTATTTTAATTTTTCAGGCCGGGCACAACGCAAAGAATTTTGGCTGTTTATGTTCGTTTACACTGTTGCAATAATACTGTCAGTGGTAATTGATAATTTGTTTTTTAAGAGTGATATTGAAACTTCAAATTTACCATTAACAATTATTTTTAGTTTGGTTACTTTTATCCCCTATTTTTCAGTAACGGTTCGACGTTTGCACGATATTGGAAAATCGGGTTGGTTCTTACTACTGGGAATAATTCCACTTATTGGCCCGCTGATATTGCTGTATTTTTATATCAAAGACAGTCAGCGTGGAGAGAATAAATTTGGACCATCGCCTAAATATACAGAAGATACACCAGCCGTTTTTGCCTGAAGTTATTGAAATAACATTATCAACATTGTTTTCTGGGTTGGGTATCATGTCCAACCTAGATACTAATCAGTATGGTTTAATTAATGGGAAGGCTTAAATATGAATATTAAAAGTTTATTCAAAAATTATTTATCTTTTCCGGGGCGTGCAACACGCACTGAGTTTTGGTTATTAACTCTTATTTACGGTATTTCAGCCACGGCTGTTGTAAATATGAATATATCAGTGGCATTAATAGGCGGAAACATCCTTATTTTATTTTTATCCGTTATATTCTTTATATTGATACTATACCTGTTCATCGATGTAATGATCCGAAGGTTTCACGATCTAGGTAAAGAAGGGAAGGGGCTCTTTATTGGTTTATTTCCAACAATAGGTCCATTATTTCTTTTGTATTTTTTCTGCAAAGATAGTCAGCGTGAAGAAAATATACACGGTTTATCGCCAAAATACGCCAAACAATCGTGATTTAAACTAATAGCAGATGGGGATGTAATGAGTTTTGTTGTTCGAGCTGTAACACAAAATTATTATTTTCAAAGTGTTACAAAGGATTTTTATAATTTTTCAGGTCGCACGAGCCGGAAAGAATATGGGCAGTACTGTCTTTTTTACTTGATTGGGTTGTTATCAATGGTTGCAATGGACCGGTACTTACCGATTGGAAGTCCACAACAATTTGGCTTCATTACTTTTATGTATTTAATGTTGTTGTTTATTCCATCTTTCAATATCACCGTACGCCGCTTGAATGATTATTATGAAAATGTTGGTGGCAATTTATCCACATGGGATTTTGTTATTTTGGCTATAACAAAAAAATATTCAAACTTTACAGGCCGCGCACAACGTAAAGAATTTTGGATGTTTAATCTCTTTTACTTTCTTGCAAGCATGCTGATGATGGCAATAGATATTTTGGTATTTAATAGTGAACTAGAAATTGTAAGCACACCATTATCAATTACTTTTAGCTTGGTTATGCTAATTCCCTATTTCTCCGTAACTGTAAGGCGGCTGCATGATATTGGTAAATCTGGTTTGTTCTTAATTCTGGGTTTAATTCCGTTAATTGGTGTTGGTGTTTTGCTCTATTTCTTTTGCAAAGATAGTGTGCACACAGACAATAAATTTGGATCATCACCAAAATACGCAACGGATACGCCTACTGTTTTTGCTTAGAATTAAAGAATTAAAAAATCAGCGCGACATGGCGTGGTATTCTGGGTTAGGCATCATGTCCAACCCGTGGGCCATACGGTTGGTGTAATTAAAAAACGCCACGACATCGGAAATATCAAAAATATCGCCGTCATTAAATCCTGCATCGCGTAATAAAGTGCGGTCCGCATCACCAATATCGTGCGGGGTTTTGGTTAATTTCCAAGCATAATCCAACATTACGCGTTGTCGTTTTGAAAGTTCGGCCACCCGGTAGTTGGTGACCATCATTTCACCCAATTGCGGATCACCTGATAATTGACGAACGGCTTGCCCGTGGGCGATCAAGCAATAATAACAACGATTTGCTGACGATACGACAACCGCGATCATTTCGCGTTCAAGCTTGCTTAGATTACAATTTTCATCGACGAGCATAACCTCGTTATATAATTGCGTGAAAGCTCTAAATTTTTCTGGTTTAGCCGTGTATGCTTTTAATACATTCGGCACCATGCCTAATTTTTCCTTACAAATGGAAAAATATTTGGCGATATCTGTGTCTAATTGATTGTCATCGGGCAGGGCGATTTTGACAATATGATCTGGTTGGGGCATAAAATATCCTTATAATCGAAGAACGGATTGTTATCCGTTTTGTGCGCGGTGGCGTAACACGTGGTCGGCTAAAACACACGCCATCATCGCCTCGCCCACAGGCACCGCACGAATGCCTACGCAAGGGTCGTGGCGACCTTTGGTAATAATTGTGGTCCCAAAGCCATGTTTATCAATTGTTTTTCGAGGCGTTAAAATTGAACTGGTGGGTTTGACGGCAAACCGAACAATGACCGTGTCGCCATTAGAAATGCCGCCTAAAATACCACCCGCATGATTTGATGTAAATTCAACCTGATCGTTGTTAACGACCATTTCATCGGCGTTTTGTTCACCAGTATAGCTTGCTGATTTAAACCCTGCACCGATTTCAACGCCTTTAACGGCATTTATACTCATCATGGCGGATGCTAAATCTTGATCAAGTTTCCCATAAACCGGCGCGCCTAATCCAACCGGAACACCAAAAGCTTGTAGTTCGATCACGGCACCTATGGATGATCCGTTTTTACGAATTTCATTCAAACGTTTCTCGAACGCCGGAACAGCGGCCGCGTCCGGTAAAAATAAAGGGTTTTTATAGACTTGGTCCCAATCACGAATATTTTCATCGACAACCATGTCGCCCATTTCTACCATGGCACCATGGATAGCTATGCCGTTGCCCAGTATTTTTTTGGCTATGGCACCGGCTGCGACCCGCATGGCTGTTTCACGGGCTGATGACCGCCCGCCACCACGATGATCGCGAATGCCATATTTTTTAGTGTAGGTATAATCTGCATGGCCGGGGCGAAACTTTTCTGCGATATCGCCATAATCTTTTGACCGCTGGTCTTGGTTTTCGATCAACAGACCTATTGGGGTGCCCGTGGTTTTGCCTTCGAATACACCCGATAAGATTTTGACGGTATCGGGTTCTTGGCGTTGGGTTGTGAATTTGCTGGTACCGGGACGGCGTTTGTCCAAGTCTTGTTGAATATCGGCTTCGCATAATTCAATACCCGGTGGTGTGCCATCAACGATACAGCCAATGGCCGGTCCGTGACTTTCGCCAAAACTGGTAAATCGAAAGAGGTGCCCAAAACTATTATGTGACATGAATGCGTTCCACTTTACACCACAGAAATATCAGGGGCATCCACGGCTTTCATGCCAACAATATTATATCCACAATCCACATGATGAGTTTCTCCGGTCACACCGCTGGATAAATCGGATAACAGATAAACACCGGCACCACCGACATCGTCCATATTAACGTTTCGGCGAAGCGGAGAATTGTATTCGTTCCATTTAAGAATATAACGGAAATCACCAATCCCCGATGCGGCCAATGTTTTCATGGGGCCAGCGGATAATGTGTTTACGCGAATATTATCTTTACCCAAATCCTCGGCTAGGTAGCGCACACTTGTTTCAAGGGCGGCTTTGGCAACACCCATGACATTGTAATGAGGCATCACACGTTCCGCTCCAAAATAGCTAAGGGTGATCAGACTGCCGCCATCGGTCATTAATTTCCGGGCACGTTGGCAAACGGCGGTAAACGAATAACATGAAATGTTCATGGTCGCTGTGAAATTTTTAAGACTGGTATCGACATATTGGCCTTTTAATTCATTTTTGTCGGAAAACGCGATGGCGTGAACGACAAAATCAATCTTGCCCCATGTTTTTTTAATTTCTACAAATACAGCGTCCATGCTGTCACTGTCGGTGACATCACATGGTAATACCATTTCTGATCCAACGCTGGCGGCTAGTGGTTCAACACGTTTTTTTAATGCGTCACCTTGATAAGTGAAAGCAAGTTCGGCACCTTGGGCATGCAGTTTAGAGGCAATGCCCCACGCAATGGAACGTTCATTAGCAACGCCCATAATCAAACCTTTTTTTCCAGACATCAGGGAAGCTGTAGAATTCATGGTTATTTCTTTCGGTAATATTTACAGAACAAATATTGTTTGGGCTTGATTTAAGATATGATCACAATGCAGGGTTGATAAAACTGAACACGAGAACAATAATAATTTAAGTTCAAGATCGTACACTTTCCAACGGGGAACGCAAAAGACCTTTAATCACATTGTGTTGCCATTTATTACACTTTGACGACGAATAATGATAAATGCCTTATTAATAAGGGTGACGGCTGTTATCAATTTCAGCTATTCATGACGATCATCTAACGTAGGAATCGATGCAGGAAGATAAAAATGCCATTAAATAACCATAAACAGGGCGAATCCAATATAGATAACAATGACAAAAGAACTGAAAAGTTACTGCTGATGGCGTGGTTGTTTGTAGGATATGTCATGCAGCGGTTTTTTGTGGATCGCTGTTTACGGATGGCAGCGGGCCTAAGTTACACGTCTTTATTGGCTGTTGTTCCGCTGAGTGCAATAGCTTTTTCCATGCTTGCCGCATTCCCTGTATTTGAAGGTATGCGCGAACAATTTCAAAAAGCCGTTTTTGCAAATTTATTACCGCAATCAGCCGAAGCCATGCAAAGCTATTTGGATCAGTTTGTGCAAAATACGACCAGTTTGTCGGCCGTTGGTATTATTGCTTTGGCAGCCACGGCAATTTTGTTATTAGGCGCCATAGAAGCCGATATGAATGCGATTTTTAAAGTCCGCCGACCAAGACGTCTCGTCCCTAGATTGTTGGTATTTTGGTCGATGATCACACTTGGGCCGCTATTGTTGGGTGCGAGTTTTTCGCTGTCCACTTATTTTTTTGCAGCCACCGAATGGATGGGGGTTGATTTGTTTTCAGGTCCCCTTGGTTATTTAAGCAAAGCCTTACCTACTTTGATTTTTATTGTTTTAATGTCGCTTTTTTATGTCGCTGTTCCCAATAGGCCTGTGTCGATAAAATCTGCTGTAATTGGTGGGGTCGCTGCTGGTTTATTGTTTACGGTATTACGGCAAATTTTCGGCTGGTATGTAGCGACATTTCCAACTTATCAAAATATTTATGGTGCATTATCTGTCGTGCCGATTTTTTTGGTATGGATGTATTTATCATGGGCTGTTGTGTTGTTGGGTGCTGTTGCCACATCAGCAATGGATGAATGGAAAATCGCCAAAGGTCGACCTGTGCTCATTAACAATCAATCCGTGCCATCATTAAAAAACGCGATTACCCTGCTGGCCATTTTTTATAATGTGGCAGCAAACAAAGGCGAAATTTCCAATAATCAATTACTAAAGCTTTCAGGTCTTGATGAAATGACAAATAATCGAATTTTGGAAAAATTAATATCCGGAAAATTGGTTGCAGTAACGGTTGATGAAAATCTGGTTTTATGCCGTGATTTATCGACCGTGACATTTTACGATTTTTATAAATTATTCAGATTGGTACCTGTGACAAAAGATGAACAAAAATTCAGTTCAGATAAGATGAACAAGGTGTGTTTGCAAATTCAAAATGCAGGAATAGATGCTGGATCGATAACGATGGCAGAATTATTAAAGTCCTAAAATTGTTATTTTCCTTAGTTGCGACCCGGGATTTTATAAGGCTTTTCATCAAACCAAGTTTTAATGAAATTTTTGAATTTTTGATCAGGTTTTGTCGGTAAAACAACTCGTAACGTCACGTATTGGTCGCCAATAATGGTTTCATTATCGCCATTCACAGACTTGTTGGTTTTAATCCCTTTGCCTTTAAGCCGTAAAATGCTACCGGTATTTGATCCTTCGGGGACCGTCAACGTAACAGGTCCATTCATTGTCGGTACGTCAATTTTTGTCCCTAATACGGCTTCTGGCAAGGTCACGGGAAAATTGATATGTACATCATTGCCGTCTAATTGGAATGTTGGGTCGGCTTGAACATGGATATCGATCAGTGCGTCACCTGATGTGCCGCCACCTAAACCGGCCATACCTTGACCTTTTAAACGTAGTGTTTGTTGATCGCGAGTGCCTGAGGGGACATTGATTTTTAATCGTTTGCCATTGGTCATGCTGATGTGTTTATTCACACCTTTACAAGAGTCTGCAAAACTGATGGTTAAACTGTATTCAACATTGGCACCGTTGATTTTGACCCGGTTTTTAACCATGCCTTCGCTGCGTTTTTTGTCTTTATAAAAACGATCAAAGGGAGATTTGCGTTTATTAGAGTTCGATGATTTTTTCCGGTTGCCATGCATATCAATATCACCGCGATCAAATTTAGACCGTAGCGTTACATCGGATAACAACTGATAAGCTTCTGCAATATCTTTAAATTCTTCTTCGGCATGGGGGTTGCCCGGAAATAAATCGGGATGGCGCAACCGAGCCATGCGCCGGTATGTCTGTTTGATTTCATCGCTGCTGGCACTTTTATTTGTGCCTAAAATTTTATAGGGGTCTTTCATGTAACGATGATCCGTAAATACTGTTTTTCAACACCGCACTATGGCATGATCAACCGTGCTTGGTCTATGTAAACATCTATAAAAATTTAAACGTTGTGAACAATCATCGATGAGTTTATGCAGTCTGTCAAAACCCTGAAATCTATTTTTTACTGGGTAATTTTCCAGGTTCCATCGGTTTGTCGGCACGCTTTCCCGAGGGCGTTTTCTTGTTTGCCGTCGACATTGATCGTGCTTTCAAATTCACGGCAAGCTTGTCCTGTACTGGCAACGTATGTTTTTGTCGGCGTTACTGTACCGGAATGACCACTGTCGGGGTTGGTCCATGAGCTTGGCTGTCCGTTTTGGCTGTATTCGAGTGATTTTTGCGTGGTGTCTTGAGCCGCATCTCGGTCGGCCGCATCTAACGATTTGCCAAAACTGTTGCCTAAGTACCCGCCTGCCAATGCGCCAATTGTGGCCGCAGCGATTTGTCCATTGCCGCCACCAAATTGCGCGCCGACCAGTACGCCAACGCCCGCACCCAGCAATGTGCCAATGGTTTCTTTTTCCCGGCCTTGATAAGACGCGCATCCTGATAATGTCAGCAGCACCAAAACGAATGCCATTGCTTTTTTATTTATAAAAAGAGTTTGCATGATTTGCATCCTTTGTTCTGTTATAAAACAGTGATGAGAAAATTAATTTATACGCTATTATAACATCAAAGTTTAAGTTTTTGTTGATAATAAAAGCGCTGTTTTAATCAAAACACAGTGATTATAATCATCCATTCAGATTACTTTAAATAGATAGAATTAAGATCACTATAATTTATATAAGCGAGTTTGAATGTGAGCACCGTCACAAAAAACAATAATCCTATTGAGCTATTCAATGACTGGATGGAAGATGCGAAAAATTCAGAACCCAGTGATGCCAATGCGATGGCGTTGGCAACATCAACACCAGCCGGTTATCCATCCGTACGTATGGTGCTGTTAAAAGACGTTAGCGACAAAGGCTTTGTTTTTTATACCAATCTAACCAGCAGAAAAGGTAAAGAACTCCATGACAATCCTAATGTAGCGCTTTGTTTTCATTGGAAATCATTGTCTAGACAAGTGCGTATAGAAGGGTTGGCAAGTCTCGTCGATAATTCAGAGGCCGATGAGTATTTTCAATCCCGCGCACGGCTTAGCCAAATTGGGGCTTGGGCATCCAAACAGTCACAGGTGTTAAAAGGACGCTTTGAATTTGAACAGCGCATCGCTAAATATACAGCTAAATTTAATGTGGGAACCGTGCCAAGGCCCGATTTTTGGACCGGGTTTCGTGTCAAACCTAAACGCATAGAGTTTTGGAAAGACGAACAATTTAGATTACATGATCGATTTGTTTGTACCGTTAATGATAACTCATGGGAATGGGAAAACTTGTATCCTTGATTTTTTTATATTTGAAGCGATTAATTGATAATGAATGAAACTTCACAAGAACCCATAGCCGTAGATAATAGCCGCCAAAACGCTGATAGGTTAATGCGCTTGGCGACTTATGCCTCTGTGACGGTAGCTGTGGTTTTGATTGCATCAAAATTTGTAGCTTGGTTATACACGGATTCTGTCAGCTTGTTATCAACGCTAATCGATTCAATTTTGGACGCAGCGGCATCCATCATTAATTTAATTGCTGTTCATCACGCATTGCAACCGGCTGATCATGAGCACAGGTTTGGTCATGGCAAAGCCGAAGCTTTATCCGGATTGGCGCAATCTGCATTTATCGCAGGCTCGGCCGTATTTTTGCTGGTTGAGGCCGGGCAACGTATTTTTGACCCACGGCCTATCAATAACACTGAAATTGGCTATGGGGTAATGGTGTTTTCAATCGTATTGACTGTTATGTTGGTTATTTTTCAGCGTTATGTGGTGAAAAAATCTGGTTCTGTCGCCATTAGCGCGGACAGTTTGCACTATCAAACCGATGTATTAATCAATTTATCAGTGATCGCGTCGCTTGCCATCGTTAGCCAGTTTGATCTGCCGCTGGTTGATCCACTGATCGCATTGGCCATTGTTTTTTATATCGTCAGAGGTGCCATGCAAATTGGGTTAAGTTCATTGGATATTTTGATGGATAAAGAATTATCCGATGATGACCGGCAAAAAATCATAGCGTTGGTTTTATCCGTTGAAGGTGTTTGTGGGTTACATGATTTGCGCACACGTACATCAGGCAACCAGGTTTTTATTCAGATGCATGTTGAAATGGACGGTCGTATTCCATTATCAAAAGCCCATGAAATTGCCGATCAAGTGGAATTAGCAGTGAATATTGCCTATCCGCGTGCCGAAGTCATTGTTCATGAAGACCCCGAAGGCATCATCGAACACCGTGCAAATTTTTGATGGTTTGTTCAATGCATCAAGATACTGTCATTGAATTTCTCAAAAACCCACGAAATTATGATCAAGATGTTATTGATGTTGATGTCATAGAAACGCATATATCGTATGTTTTTATCACCAATAACCGAGTTTATAAATTAAAACGTGCTGTACATTATCCATATCTCGATTTTTCTTCTTTAGATAAACGCAAATATTATTGCGATGCTGAGATATCTATTAATAGGCGTACAGCACCTGATCTTTATATTGGGGTTGCCGCCGTCATGTGTGATGACGCCGGTAAATTACACATCACCCATGACTTGAATTATGCAAATATAAGTCAGGGCAAACAAAATCAAATTGTAGAATATCTTGTGGTAATGAAGCGTTTTGATGAAGCGACTTTATTCCATAACTTAGCCCAATCGGGACAATTAAACAGGGAACTCATTGAACAGTTATCCATTACAATTGTTGAATTTCATAGATCTGCCAAAAGTATTAATTGTAACGGATCGATGATCATCAAAGATATTATTGATAATAACGCCATCAGTTTCAAAAAATTTGTTGAAGATGAAAAAATCGAAAAAAAAGTTTCTTTGTTGCAAAAATTAACCCTCAGCCGTTATCAACAAATGCATAAGTATTTAAATAATCGTAGCCAAAATGGTCGTATCCGACTATGCCATGGCGATTTGCATTTGCGTAACATTTGTATGTTTGGTGGGAAACCAACTTTATTTGATGCCATTGAATTTAATGAAGACTTTTCAAAAATTGATATTTTTTACGATCTTGCATTTTTAATCATGGATTTAGGTATACATAACCATCAAAGATTAGCAAATTTTTGCATGAATACTTATATTGATCGATCCGGGGACGTGGACGGATTATCTGTGTTACCCTTATTTTTATCACTTCGTGCGGCAATTCGCGCCCATGTCGGATTTGCAGCTTTGAAAAATCAAATTAAATCATCTGTAAAGTCTATCCAACAACAAAAAAATGACATTACGCAATATCTGGATCACGGTATTGAATATTTAAAACCGAGTGCCCCTGTTTTGGTCGCGGTCGGTGGATTATCTGGAAGCGGCAAATCAAGGTTAGCCCGTGAAATTGCCCCAAATATTGGTTTATCCCCGGGTGCGCGTGTCATCAGGACCGATGTCATGCGTAAACAATTAATGAAAGTTGATTTGTTGCAAAAATTAGACACGTCTGGGTACACATCGGAAATGACGCTGAAAACCTACAGCGCGTGTTATCAACAAACTATTTTTTCTTTGAAAATGGGATATTCTGTTGTTTTTGATGCCGTTTTTGCTAAACCAGAAGAACGTTTGTTCATCCAACAACTTGCACGTAATTTAAATATTCCCTTCATCGGTCTGTGGCTGGATGCGCCTTTGGAAATCCGAAAACAACGGGTAACCCAGCGAATTAACAACGTTTCTGACGCTGGTATAGATGTGCTGAACAAACAAATGGATATCAATGTTGGCGATATTAATTGGTCATTACTTGATAGCTCTGGATCACGTCAAAAAACATTATCAAAAGGGCAAGAAATAATTAGATCATCGTTCACTCAGAATTCTATGTAAAATGTATCATTATGAAAAATATTGTTTTATAATATATCTGCAATAACTTTCTCTGCTAAAAGTTTTTTCATTCTATTTCTCATGTATAGGGAGACAATAAAATGGCTTTCCGAAAAATCCTTATTCCACTCAATGGCAGAACCGATATGAGCCTTGCTTGTGATAAAGCCTTTGAAATTGCGGCCGAATTTTCATCCTATATTGATGCCTTGTTTATCCGTCCCGATCCACGTGATGCAATCCCGTTGTTGGGAGAAGGCATGTCGGTGACAATGATCGAAGATATGATTTCTGTTTCAGAACAAGAAGCCGATAAATGTGCAATGATTTCCCGTGGCACATTTAATAGTTGTGTTGATCGAGCGGGGGTGCCCTCTACATCAGCATCATGGATCGAAGCCAAAGGTTCCGAAGACGTGACCGTTGCTGACTTTGGTAAATTAGCTGATTTGATTGTTGTTTCAAGACCTATGGAAAATGAAGAAATTTCTTCATCAAGCATGGTCAATGCAGTGCTTTTTGAAACCGGACGACCTGTCTATGTGGTGCCTCCTGCATCTGCAGCATCAAATGGAATGACTAGACCTAAACATGTTGCTATTTTTTGGAATGCCAGTTCTCAATCTGCTCGTGCTGTTGGTGCAGCTATGCCTTTTCTAGAAAAATCAAAACATGTAACGGTTTTTACGGCCAAAAATGACACGTCTTTATCACCTGCTCATGACATAGAATCCTATTTAAAATGTCATGGCATCCAATCGGACACTCAATCTCTTGCCGAAGGCATTTTAACGGATGCTGAAACCATGTTGACTAAAGCCATGGAATGCGGTGCTGATTTGTTAGTGATGGGGGCTTTTACCCATAGCCGAATGCGGCGGTTTATTTTGGGTGGTATGACTAAGTATGTGTTGGAAAATGCAAAAATCCCATTGTTTATGGTTCATTAGTTTCATTCATAGCATAAATTATGATCAAAAAAATACCGTTACTTTTGGGACTTTTTTTATTCACGTCAACGATGATGACAGGCGCCGTAATCGCCGATGATTTAAAAGTCTTAAAAGTTGCTGAAAATATTTATGCAATGATTGGAGAAACTACACAGCGATCATCGGAAAATTTAGGCAATAATGCGAATTTTGGTGCGATCATCACAAATGCAGGTGTTGTATTGGTTGATCCGGGCGGAAGTTTGAATGGAGCGAAACACATCGAAAAAACGGTTCGTCAATTTTCTGATAAACCGATTATCAAAGTTATCAATACCGGCGGACAAGACCATCGTTGGATTGGTAATGATTATTTCAAACAACAAGGTGCAGAAATCATCGCCTCGACCACTGCCGTCGAAGACCAACAAGAACGGTCGAACCTTCAGTTTGAAATTATGACAAACCTTATCGGTGCTGATTTATTTGAAGGAACCAAGGCTGTATTCGCAGACAAAACTTTTGATGAAACATTGATTTTAAACATCGACGGTACGCGGATTGAACTTTATGCAACAGCTGGATCACATACCCAAGGCGATGTCTATGTTTGGTTGCCGGATACAAAGACAATGTTTACCAGTGATTTGGTTTACACCAACCGAATACTGGGAATTGCTGAATATAGCACATTTTCTAATTGGATACCGGCCTTTGAAAAAATGGCCACTTTTAATCCCGTTGTCGCCGTTCCGGGACATGGAATGCCCGGGCCTTTGTCGCTTATGAAATCAGATACTTATGATTATTTGGTCAATTTACGTGATAAAGTCACCGCCGTGATAGAATCCGGTGGCGAAATCGCCGATGCAACTGTGGTCGATCAACAAAAGTTTAAATACCTAGAAAATTTTGATCAATTATCTAGGCGCAACGCCCAACAGGTGTTTATTCAGCTTGAATTTGAATTGTAAATCGTTGTGACTGAACTAATTTCACCTTTACTTACGATCAAGGCTTTAAACTGGATTGTGATTGCCCTAAATTAGTCATTATGGATAGAGGACGCAAAACAGTTATTGTCACCGGAGCAAGTCGCGGTATAGGTCATGCAACGGCTCGGTTGTTTCTAAGCCGAGGTTGGCGTATTATCACCTGTTCCCGTGATGATATTCCGGATGCATGCGAACGTGATCCCAATTGGACCTGTCATATTCCAACAGATCTTGGTGATGCGATAAGCTTAGACGCATTTATTGAAAAAGCTAATCAGGTTTTAGGCGACGAGCCATTGCATGGGTTGATTAATAATGCCGGGATGTCACCAAAAACCACATATAAAGAACGATTAGGGTGTTTGAATGGAGATTTAGATGCTTGGCGTGATGTGTTTGAACTTAATTTCTTTGCGCCTTTAAAATTAGCCCGTGGGTTTGCCGCTGCATTGCACAAAGGTAAAGGTAGTATTGTTAATATCACATCAATCGCCGGGCACCGTGTGCACCCGTTTGCAGGATCAGCCTATTCCACTTCAAAATCGGCTTTATCGGGGTTAACACGTGAATTAGCTCATGAATTTGCGGCTTTGGATGTCCGTGTTAACGCCATTGCCCCCGGTGAAATTGAAACAGGTATGGTACAGCCCGAATACGAAATGTTAATACCGCGTATTCCTATGAACCGTATGGGCACAGCTGATGACGTTGCAGGAACGGCATTTTATTTATGTTCTGATGACAGCGCTTATGTCACCGGAAGCGAATTGTGGGTCACCGGCGGACAACATATTTTCTGATGTTGCTGATGGCCATTAAATTATGAGCAAAAAAAAACCAACCCGTGAAAACGCCGTTTTATTTCATCACCCGGACGGTGTTGAAACCAGACGGCCACAATTGATGGGCCGTCATGCAGCAGGTGAAGGTTTTTTACAAGGCTATGTGCGCCATTCCGGGGCAAAACAATTTTTTTGCCAAGCCATGGAACAAACTCATTTTGATGATTTCAAAAACCGGGTATCAAATTTAGACGATGATGAGCGAGCCTGTCAATTTGTGCCATTGGATACAATGGCCGGGGTGAGTGGGGTTTCTACTTTACATTTGCCGGGCCCGGGACTAGCCCCGTTTGCTTGGCGTAGGCGGGCTGTTGGTGGTCACAGTTACAGCATTACCGGGCTTAACCATACAATTTCATCAAATGCGGTGATGGATGGCTTGGGACAGTTGTTAACGGCCCCTGTACAATCGTGGGACGCGTTAATTTGCACATCCAGCGTTGTTAAATCGACGATCAATCATGTGCTGGATAATTGGAGCGATTATTTGGCCTTGCGTTTTTCCATCGATGCAGCCAAAAAACCTAAACCAATTATACAAATGCCGGTCATTCCATTAGGTGTTGATTGCAGGGCCTATAATGTTGGCAAAGATCACGACCGGTACCGAATGAATATCCGCCATGGTTTAGGAATTCAAGACGATGATGTGGCGGTGCTTTATTTCGGACGATTAAGTTTCCATGCTAAAGCCCACCCCTTGGCCATGTTACTGGGATTAGAAAAAGCCGCCACCGATACGGGGCGCAAAGTACATCTAATTCAAGCTGGCTGGTTTGCTAACGAAGCCATTGAAAAAGAATTTCGCGAAGCCATGCGCAACGTAGCCCCTTCTGTTAATGGTATATTCCTTGATGCCAGAGAAGAAGACGTACGCTTTAATGTTTGGTTCGCGGCCGATATTTTCACATCTTTATCGGACAATGTTCAAGAAAGCTTTGGACTTACCCCCATCGAAGCCATGGCTGCGGGCCTGCCTGTGGTGGTCAGCGACTGGAACGGATACCGCGATACAGTACGCCATGGTTTGGACGGTTTTGCCGTGCCGACATGGTTGCCCTTAGCCGACAGTGGGGGCGATTTGGCAATGGCACCAGAGTTGGATTTTTGCCCTGATGGCATGGATAAAGCTTACAATCATTATTGTGGTCACATAAGCCAGTGCACGGCTATCGATGTCGAAGCCACGGCGACAGCATTTCGCGAACTTATCCATAGCCGTGAATTACGATTAAAAATGGGTGCATCAGGTAAAAAACATGCCCAACAGCATTTCGACTGGTCTGTTGTTGTCCGGTCGTATCAAGACCTGTGGCGTGAACTCGCCCATATCCGGAATCGCGAAGACGAAACCGCAGCCATGTCCGGCGGCGGCATAATACATCCATTAAAAGATGACCCGTTTTCAGTGTTCAAAGCTTATCCAACGGGGATTATCGAAGGTGAAACGCGGGTTTATTTAGCGACAAAAATTTCTGCTGGCGGGGAAGGGCGATTGGGTGAAAGGCTCGATAGATTATCGCAATCAAGGATGAATAATTTTGCCCTTCGTTTCATGCTTGATCAAAAAGAAATGCTGTTCATCCTCAGCGTTATAGATGAAAAAGGCAGTGCGAGTGTTTTTGAATTGGCTGAATTGGTTGATGAAGACAAACGCTACCGGTTACCGCGAAGTTTGGCATGGCTAGGCAAAGTTGGCTTGTTGAATTTTACCGCGGCCCGAAGCGGTGAAAACACCGCCGACAACATTGGTTTAGCTCCTGAAAAATCAGAAGTTCAACGGTTATTGGATTTAGGGACTGCTGCTCGGCTGCGGGGTGTAACAAAGTCTGCAAAATCATACTTCCAACGGGCCGTTGATGTTGAGCCCGATCATGCTATAGCCAACACGCAATTGGGTGAATTATTAGCCGAACAAAAACGTTACGCTGAAGCCATAAGACGGTTCCGTAAAGCAGTGATGCGCCAACCAGACTATTTACATGCGCACCGAAATTTAGGCAAAGCTTTAACATTATCCGGTGATTTGAAATCGGGCATTGCCGCATTGCAAAAAGCTATTCGTATTGGCGCAGATGACAGCGAAAGTCATTATTTATTAGGGGCTGCGTACCGCCGTGCGGCTAACCCTAATAAAGCCGTCCCTATTTTAGAAAAATGCTTAAAACTAGGCGGTCCCAGCGTTGAAACTAAATGTCACTTGGGATTGGCTAAAAAGTCGTTGGGTAAATCGGAACAAGCCTTAAAAATTTTCAACGATGCTTTAAAAGAACAATCTACAAATATCTATGTTTTATCGGCCATTGCCAGTATGGAAATTGAGCAAACGGGTATTAAAAATACAAATCAGCACATAAAGACAAGGACACAAAAAAAACCAGCCAAAAAAATAGGATTGCATATTTTAAATGCAGAACATTATAAAAACCTTCGACCCTTATTTGACGTTTTAAGTGAAAATCATTGGCCGTTAATCAGCGGTGACGCAAGGGAGTTGGTTGAATTTGATCCAGACGTTGTGATTGTTGCCGGTTCCCAATCTGATACATTGCGTGGAATGATGAAAAGGACGCGTTTTGTCCATATTGGCGACACTGTGGTTGGTAAAAATGACGCACATATGCGTGAAAAAATGGGTTCTGCTGATTATTGTTGTGTATCTGGTAAACCTTCCTTTGAAGCACTCGCCGACACAGGGATTTTAACCGAAGACAGTATTTGGATGACGGGTTTTTTATCAATGGACCCACTGTTCAGGCAAGATCAAACAAAATCCCCATTTAAAAGCTCCCCAGCTTTAAAAACAGTTTTGTTTTGCCCAAGCCTGGCAACAATAGAAACCACACCATCATTTATGGGAGAGCTGGTGTTTGATGTTTTAATACCTGCAGGACAAAATGTGCGTTTGGTTGTTATGCCGCATGCAGCGGTTTTTGATAGTCGCCCTGATTGGATCAATCGCTGGGAACAAGTCGAACAAAGTGATGAAAAATTTCAAATAATCAATGATCCATTGATGACCATTGAGCATTGTATGTTACATAGCGATGTTTTGGTTACCGATCAAATTGATTTAGCGTGCCGTTTTTTACCTTTGGATAAGCCCATCATTTTATATACACCTACCATAAGTGATTTAAAAAAACAGGGCCTATCAACTGATGTAACGTTGGATTATTTACGCGACTTTGCGGATACTGTTGATGATATCGAAGATTTAAGCAGCGTTATTTTGAAATGCTTGCGACACCCTGATCGACGTACAGATATTCGCGCTCGGTACCGTGATTTGTTATTTTCAAGTTTTGATGATGGTCAAAGCATCAACAGGATCGTTGATAAAATCACGGATATCAACCTGACACAATAAAATCATTTTAGTTTTATCCACAGTTTTTAATAGATGTAGCCGTTATGTGTGATTTACTTACTATATATAGTAGTCTATGGTTTGGATAGCTAATGATAGACCACACTAAACACGTGGGTGATTTTCTCAATCACTCCGGTTCAGGATATGAATGATGACAGACCAGAATTTAAATACACCCGGTCGCCAACAATCGGCAGATAAATCAAAACAAAACAAAGCCGTCGCTGATCAATTAGGTGCTGTTGTGCCAGGGACGGCTTATCAACCTGAAACTGTCGTGACCGATACGCAACATGATGCTATTTTAAGAAAAAAACCGTTCTATTTGCGCTACCATTTATTGGCGTTTTTTGGGATCACCTTAACCGCTGCTTGGTTGACCGCTTCATACAAAATTATTGAACTTCAATTGGGCTGGAATAATATACTTGAATTGTTGCCCCATGAACTTGGTGGTTTGGCAGCCGGCGTCTTAACACCTGTCGCTTTGCTATGGATGGTCATCGCATTTTATGAACGTGGGCGTATGATGCGTCTAGAAACCGAAGAATTACGCTGGCACATGCGGCGTTTAATCTTCCCCGGTGATAGCAGTAAATCTCGGATGCTGGAAATCACTGAAATTATGCGGGATCAAGCGCGCACGTTAGGCCGCGCATCCGAAGAAGCTGCCATGCGTGGTGAAAAAGTTAGCGATCAAATTCGTAAACGTTCATTGGAATTGTCTCAAGTGTCAGAAGACGCCGATTTGCGCGCGCATGCCATTTCCGAAGCCTTGCGCCGACAAACCGATGATTTATCCCATGTCACGTCCCAAGCCGCTGAACGTTCCCGCCATGTGGGTGAAACGTTGGAACGTAATGCCAAAGATTTAGTTAATGCATCTGACCGGGCATCAGGACGTGCCGAAGAAATAACTGAAACTTTACGTAGACGCGCCGAAGAATTATCCGAAGCCTCTGATTATGCCAGTTCACAAACACGTAAATCTTCAGATTTATTTCACGAACGCACGGAACAATTAGAACAGGTTGTTGAACAGGCCAGCATTATAAGCAAACAATCCACGGATACACTGCAAGACCGAGTGGATACCCTGAACGAAGCCTCCAAAGACGCTAGTAATTTGATCAAAGACAGAGCCGATACTTTACAAATTCATACACAAGACATGGAATTAAAAACCGAACGTGCGTCACTTCAGGTTGACGCCATGCGCGACACGTTGCGACGTCAGGTCCAAGAATTAGAACATGTGTCTTCACAAGTTGACCATCATACCACTGACATTGCCGGAAATTTAAAGGATCAATCTGAAACCGTTGTAGAAACAACTGATTATGTAACGCGGCGGGTACGTGAAATGGGTCAAGCTTTGCAACAACAAAGCAACCAATTGTCAATATCTTCGGAACAAGTTCGATTAGACGTTAAAAATACCGGCGAGGCCATGCACAAACAAGCTCAGGAACTTTTGGGACTTTCCGATCAAGCCGATTCAAAAACCGGTATAGTCAGTGAAAAAATTGACCGCGTATCGCAGGGTTTGCAGACCCTATCAAATAAAGTACTGGTCGATGTAGAAAATGTGGGTGAACAAATTAAACAACGCACCGATGATGTTGAAGCGGCATCTGAACGTGCATCCCGTTCGATTGGTGAAACCGGTATTCGGTTGGCTGCTCAAGCTGATGCTGTGACCCAAGCGTCCAATCAAAGTATTTTAAAAGTATCTTCCACAGCCGACGTTTTGCGTCAACGCGGAGAAGAATTGAACGCTATTGCTGAACGCGGCACTCAGAAAATCGGCGGTGCTTTGGATGCGTTGATCAAAGGGTCAGAATATGTTACTAGGGTTTCGGAAAAAAGTGTGGTTGATGTTCATAACGTTATTGATGGTTTAAACAAATCAACAGAAACGATTTCCCAATCAACGGAGAAAAGCCAGCAATTAGCAAATGTTTTCAATCGGCATTTGGAAAAAATCACAGAAACCTCTGAAACGGCAACTCGTCGACTTAGCGATCTGGGTGATGAAATCACGCACAAAACACGTGATCTGGATATGAATACTCTAAAAACTATGTCCGAAGTTGAAAAAGTTGCTAAATTATTAGAAGGCCAATCCAATCAACTATCCAGCGTCGCATCGCGGGCGGCTACCATGATGGTCAATACCGGTGAATTGTTTGAACACCGTGCAACAGAACTTGAAACAGCAACGGCGGGCACCGAAGCCAGATTAGGGGTCGTTAGTGATGAAATGCACCGTACTTTGGCGTCAGTTATGTCTGCATCGGATAGCGCATCGCAAAAAATCCGGGGTATGGTTGAAACACTGCGCGATAGTGCAGAACGTGTAAAACATGTGGGTTCCGAAGTTCAGGCTGATATCGACCAAGTGGGCGGCGTTTTTGACAATCGCTCTGAAACATTAGCCGTTGCATCGGACAGGTCTTCGCAATTGTTGACATTGGTCACCGAAGTGATGATGCGTCAATCCCAGGAATTACAATCCGTATCAGAAATGACAGCCCAACAAATGGATGATTTGGGTGTTAAATTTGAACAACGGTCCAATGATTTAGATGTGTTGTCCATTAAAACTAGCCAACACTTGCTGGTCGCGGACAAAACATTGCGTTCATCGGCCCAAGGGTTAGAAGAAGTAACCTTAAAAAGCGCGATGCATATGCAAAATATCAATAATAGTTTGTCGGCTACGACCAAGTCATTGGAAGACAAATCATTAAGCGCTATTTCGCAGATTACATCCGTATCATCATCAATGCATGACAATGTCGAATACGCGACTTCAGCTTCGAGTAGGGCTGCGACAAATTTACAAGGTATTGCCGATAATTTGAAACAGCATATCAATGAATTGGATAGTTCATTGGATTTAGCCCGTGACCGCTTTGATGATGTGGGAAATGTTTTGCACCGTAGTTCACAAGATTTAACAACGGCCTATAATTCAGCATCAACACATGTTCAATCGTTTGCCGATACATTGCATCAACAATCCACCGGATTAAGCAAATCATCAACCGAAGCCGCATTGCAATTAAGCCGTGTTGGCGATCATTTAATGGAGCGTTCCCATGAATTAGGGCGTAGTACTGAAAAAGCCGTGCAATTGATGGGCTTGGTTACCGATGCCTTAAACCGTCATACCGACGGGGTATCCGCATCATCGGAACGGGCATCACAACAAATGACAATGTTAGGTCGGACCATGACCGGCCATGTCGAAGACATGGAAATATCGTCTGAACGCGCTATTACCGGCCTGCGTTCTGTTGGACATGAATTTAATAAACAGCACCTTGAATTAAATTCATTGGCGCAAAAATCGGTTGCTGATATTGGCGATGCAACAAATACATTCCAAAACAAAACAGAATTGTTGAACTCTGTATCTGATGATGCCATATCGAAACTGTCACGGGTTGCGGAAACGTTATCTCAACGATCTTCTGAAGCTACTATCGCAACCGATTTGAACGTTGATAAACTTGGCAAAATAACGGAGCAGTTCAGTAATCAGTTCAAACAAGCAGGTAGCCAGTCTGATAGTGTTATGGGACGCATGGAAAATGCGACCGAAGGTTTGCGTCGCCAACTTTATAATATGACCGCAACGTATCAGCAAACTGAACGTGGGGTTAATTCTTTAAGCGATCAAATCAACCGCCGTTCCGGGGAATTGACGGCGGCCGCTGATGCGGCATTAACCAAAGTGTCAACATGGGATGAACACGTTAAATCTCAAACCGAAGCTTTTGGTGTGGCAACTGAACAAGCCGTTGAAAACGTCGCCAAAGTCGCTGATGTGTTGGAAACAAGAACGACTGATTTGCGTCAAGTCACCGTTGATGCGGATAGTTTATTGGAAACGTTGAAAGGTCGTGTTAATGAAGTTGGTATTGATGATTTCTTGCATCAAGCGACTTATATATCCGAACGTTTGCAATCATTAGCCGTAGATATGAACCGGGTTTTGGAAACCACTATTAGTGAAGAAGATTGGCGCCGCTTTAACAAAGGTGAACGCAGCGTCTTTGTGCGGAAAATGTTGGGTTTCCGGGAAAAATCTAAATTGCAGCAAATTCGCGATAAATTTCAACAAGACACAGAATTCCGCGATTATGTCAGCCGCTATGTGGATGAATTTAAAGGCTTAATGAAAGAAGCGTCAAAACGTGATCAGAACAGCCTGTTGAATACAACGTTTTTGTCATCTGACATCGGTAAAGTTTATATGATTTTAACCCGTGCCATTGGACAAGAATAATAAATTAATAAAAACATTGATGAACAGGACCGCTTTCGATATTGGGTAGATCGACTTGGAACAAGGACCGATCATTATGAACCCCGATCAATCACAAATCATAGATAAACCTTATAATGCCATCATCGTTTGGTTATTTGTTATCGCATTTATGGTTTTTGTGATGATTGTATTGGGTGGCGTGACAAGGCTGACGCAATCGGGACTATCCATGGTCGAATGGAAACCCATAAGCGGATGGCTGCCGCCGATGAACTCGGGCGATTGGCAACTCTTGTTTGATAAATATCGGCAATTCCCGGAATTCGCACAAAATAATCCTGACATGACGGTTTTCGATTTTGAAAATATTTTCTGGTTGGAATACATTCACCGTGTTTGGGGACGTTTGATTGGTATCGTGTTTTTATTGCCGATGATGTTTTTTCTATTGTCTAAACAATTATCCGGAAAAGTCGCCATTCATGCTTTGGTCATCTTTTTATTAGGTGGGCTTCAGGGTGGTTTGGGCTGGTTTATGGTCAAAAGCGGCTTGATTGATGAACCCGACGTCAGTCAATACAGATTGACAGCACACCTAGGGTTGGCCGTTATTATTCTTGCGTATAGTTTAACATTGGCATTTGATTTAATAAAAAAACAAAGGCCTACTGTTTTGCTTGGCGACACATCATCTACAACAATTATAAGGTTTTCAGATGTTATTTTAGGGATGATCTTTATCACTTTGTTATCAGGCGGCTTTGTCGCCGGATTAGATGCCGGATTGGTTTATAATACTTTCCCGTTGATGGATGGTCAGCTGATACCAGACGAAGCTTTTGATTTAACACCTTTATATTTAAATGCATTTGAAAATGTTGCGCTCGTACAATTCGACCACCGCATACTTGCTATAACGACAACTGTATTCGTTATCATTTTTCAAATAAAATCAATTGGGTTAAATTTACCAGGTCGTTCCATGCTTATCAGTAAATTATTAGTGTTAATGGTGTTTATCCAAGCAGGGTTGGGCATTTCTACAGTGTTGCTGGCAGCACCTGTTGCCCTTGCCGCAACCCATCAAGCCGGTGCAATTATTCTTTTTGGTTTGGCTTTGTGGATGAACAGAGAAATAAAAACCTCGAATATTACCAGTTCTTAAAAAAAATCTAACATTTGGCTATTTAGCCTGTTAAGCCTGCATTAAATGTAGCAAAATGGGTTCAATTGTTAAAAAATGGGGTAAGAATATGTCAGAAAAAAAATATCGATTAGTCACGAGAAGCGATTTTGACGGCTTGGTTTGCGCAATTCTGTTAAAATATCTGGGTGTCGTTGATGGTATTAAATTCGTTCATCCCAAAGACATGCAAGACGGCACGATTTTAATTACAGATAATGACATTACAACTAATCTTCCATACGTCGAAGGTGTGCATTTGGCATTTGATCACCATGACAGCGAAATTACGCGTGTTGGTCGTCTGATGGAAAATTACATCATTGATACCAATGCACCCAGTGCGGCACGCGTGGTTTTTGATCATTACGGTGGAAAATCGGTTTTTTCAAATATTTCAGATGACATGATGTCGGCCGTTGATAAAAGTGACGCAGCGATGTTTTCCAGACAAGAAATTCTCCAACCCGAAGGCTGGGTGTTAATGAATTTTTTAATGGATTCACGTACCGGCCTTGGCCGGTTTAGAGATTTTAGAGTTTCTAACTATCAACTGATGATGGACTTGATTGAATTTTGTCATGACCATGATATTGATGATGTTTTAGGCTTGCCCGATGTTCAAGAACGCACAAAGCTATATTTTGAACATGAAGAAAAATTTATTGAACAAATTAAAAGCTCAACCACAGTACACAAAAATTTAGCCGTATTGGATTTAAAAAAAGTCGATACAATATTTGCTGGCAATCGTTTTATGATTTACGCGCTTTATCCAGATACCAATATATCGATCCATGTTATGTGGGGATTGAATGAACTGAATACAGTTTTTGCTACGGGTAAATCCATTATCAACAGAACATCCAAAACCAATATCGGTGAACTCATGCTGTCCTATGGTGGAGGAGGGCACCTGAATGCTGGAACCTGTCAAGTTGAAAATGAGTATGCGGATCAAGTGCTTGCTGAATTAATTGCCCGTATTAATCAAGACGGATAATATTGTTTATAACTCATATAACCCCCGATTTTTAATTTAAAGACTGTGAAAACAAAATGAGATTTAATTTCAGGCCACCTCCTTTGTTAACAGCCATCTTGGTTGGGTTTGTATTGTTTTCATCCGTCAGCGCTTGTACCCGAGATCAATCGCCAATTACCCGTGTTCTCAACGCGCTTTATAATAAAGACACACAGTTACCGGAATCCACTCAGCAAGAACTGAAAGCTTTTGTTGACGTGTATAACCGTTACGCCAAAAACCCCGAAGATTTAGATAAATTAAACTATTTTAAATATGCTTTTTCCCGCGTCCGGCGGTCTTATGTGCGGCCTATTAATGACCGAGATTTAGTTGGAAACGCCATCAAAGGCATTGAGAAAACAAAACCTGTGGTAGGTAGCGTTGAAAATGCTGTCCTTATTGAAAATGCATTGTCAACAATGGTTGCGTCATTGGACCCACATTCATCGTTCATGAACGCACGTGCTTTTCAGGAAAGTTTTGTGCAAACCCGTGGCGAATTTGGCGGCTTGGGCATCGAAGTCACTATGGAAGACGGCTTTGTCAAAGTTGTTTCCCCAATTGAAGACACCCCAGCGTCTCGTGCTGACCTTAAATCCGGTGATTTGATTACCCATGTAGACGGAGATGCTGTCTTGGGGAAAACGTTATCCGAAGCCGTGCGCACCATGCGAGGCCGTCCTGGGGAAGGTATTAAACTTCGCATTCGTCGGAAAGGTGTTGAAGATTTTGATGTGGAATTAATCCGTGCAATTATTACAGTACGCGCTGTTAAATGGCGAAAAATTGATGATATTGGTTATATTCGTGTTTCGCGTTTTAACGAACAAATGGAAGACGGTATTGTCCGTGCGTTTCGTGAATTGCGCCAACAACCGGGTAAAAAAGTACGGGGTTTTGTTCTTGATTTGCGCAATAACCCGGGCGGATTACTAACCCAGTCTTTAAAATTATCTGACGCTTTTCTTAATAATGGCGAAATTGTTTCTGTCCGTGGTCGTGATGCGGCTGATAACAGGTCTTTTTTAGCAGTAAATGGGGACTTAGCTTTGGGCTTGCCCGTTGTGGTTTTGGTTAATGCAGGGTCGGCTTCGGCATCTGAAATTGTTGCTAGTGCATTGCAACAAAATAACCGTGCTATTGTTATGGGGGCCAGAACTTTTGGTAAGGGGTCTGTGCAAACAATAACGCCGCTTCCTGTCGAAGGCGGATTGCGTTTAACAACCGCATTATATTACGCCCCATCGGGGCAAACCATCCAAGCCCGTGGTGTCGTTCCTGATATTATTGTAGCACCCGTTGAAAATGTAAAAGCACGCCATGAGTCTGATTTGCCGGGAGCTATTCCTGCCAAAGATACAAACTTGGAAAAAAAATCGCCAAAAGTTGTTGAAACCAAGTGCCCCTTAATTGAAGACAAAAAAGATTATGTTTTAGGCTGCGCAATTGCTTATTTTGATGCCGGGACAACGGCTAAATTCTTGGCGTCTTATGCACAAAATAATCAAAATATGTAATTTTTAAAAATACATATTCTCGTTTTGTATATTATGGCTTATAGTGCCATTAATCTGTAAGCAAAAACCTTTTAAAAAATAAATCTTCCGGGGATAGCATTCAGTGACTTCACAGCAAAAAATTGATACCTCACCCAGCATTGGCGATGAGGTTAAAACCACGACGTGTTATATGTGTGCATGTCGTTGCGGCATTAAAGTTCATTTGCAGAACGGCAAAATTCGTTACATCGAAGGCAATAAAGACCACCCGGTTAACAAAGGTGTGCTGTGTGCTAAAGGATCTGCTGGAATAATGAATTTTTATTCACCAGCTAGGTTAACAAAACCTTTGAAACGTGTCGGCCCTCGCGGTAGCGGTGAATTTAAAGAAATCGATTGGGATGAGGCTTTGGATATCGCTACGGGATGGCTTGCCAGAACGCGGGCGACGAGCCCCAGAAGCTTGGCTTTTTTTACCGGCCGTGACCAAAGCCAGTCGTTAACAAGTTTTTGGGCGCAACAATTTGGCACCCCTAATTACGCGGCTCATGGTGGTTTTTGTTCGGTTAATATGGCGGCGGCCGGACTTTATTCTATTGGCAGCGCGTTTTGGGAATTTGGTGAACCAGATTGGACGAATACAAAATATTTCCTGATGTTTGGTGTCGCCGAAGACCACGATTCTAATCCGATTAAAGCCGGTCTTGGTAAACTTAAAACAAAAGGCGCAAAATTTGTATCGGTTAATCCGATCCGCACGGGGTATTCCGCTATTGCTGACGAATGGCTAGGCATTAAACCGGGTACGGACGGTTTATTTGTGATGTCGCTTATTCACCAACTGTTGCACGCCGGAGCCATCGACGAAGACTATCTAATTCGTTATACAAACTTGACCTATTTGGTGATTGAAAATTCCGGTGGTGCTAACAACGGATTATTTGCCAAAGATAAAGAGGGTAAACCACTGTGTTGGGATGGCGATAAAAACCAAGCCGTCGATGCATCGAAAACCGGTATTAAGCCGGCACTTGTTGGTGATTTTACGCTTAAGGACGGTACCAAAGTTGTGCCTGCTTTTCAAAAAATGGCAGAACGTTATCTGGATGATCAATACGCGCCTGAAAATGTCGCCGACACAACGGGCATCGATGCCGATGTTATTCGCCGGATTGCTTCTGAAATTGCCGATGTCGCTTTTAATCAATCCATTGAATTGGATATCGAATGGACCGATTGGGCCGGGCGTAAACATGACAAAGTCATCGGCCGCCCCGTTAGCATGCATGCCATGCGCGGTATATCGGCCCATAGTAATGGTTTCCATACTTGCCGGGCTATTCATTTATTGCAATTATTGTTGGGGTCAATCGATGTGCCGGGCGGTATGCTTTATAAGCCTCCCTATCCTAAAGCTTTTAATTCATTGCCAAAACCGACAGGGCGCGATCACCATGTCAATCCCAATACGCCGCTTGCTGGCCCGCATTTAGGTTTCCCGCAATCGCCCGATGATTTGTTGGTCAATGATGACGGAGATCCTGAACGTATCGATAAAGCCTTTTCGTGGGAAGCACCATTAGGCATCCATGGTCTGATGCATATGGTCATTTCCAATGCATGGAAAGGCGACCCATATCCGGTGGATACATTGTTTATGTACATGGCGAATATGGCGTGGAATTCATCCATGAATACATCGCGTGTGATGGAAATGTTAACGGACAAAGACGAAGAAACGGGAGACTATAAAATCCCGCGGATCATCTATTCTGATGCTTATTATTCAGAAATGGTAGCCTATGCGGATTTGATTTTACCGGATACCACCTATCTTGAACGATGGGATTGTATATCATTGTTGGACCGACCTATATCGTCGGCCCATGCCGTCGCTGATGCCATCCGCCACCCTGTTGTGGCACCCGACCGGGATGTCCGCCCATTTCAGGATGTATTGTTTGATCTGGGGGCTCGGCTTGGATTAAAAGGGTTTATGAATGACGATGGCACACCGACCTACCCGGATGGCTATGCCGATTATTTAACGAACCACCAACGACGCCCCGGCATTGGGCCGCTTGCCGGTTGGCGCGGTGAACATGGTGAAAAGTCGGGTGTTGGTGAGGTTAACCCAGACCAATTGGACCGCTATATTGAAAACGGGGCTTTTTGGAAACAAGACATTGCCCCCTCCCATCAATATTACCGGATGGCTAATAAAGGTTACCTGGAGTGGGCCAAAGAAATGGGCTTTGTCATGTCAACGGATCAAATTATCCACCGTATCTATTCCGAAGATTTGCAAACATTTAGACTGGCGGCAGAAGGTTTTGGTGATAAACAACCACCCGAACATTTGAAAAAGCGGGTCCATGATTATTTTGATCCATTACCGTTTTGGTATACGCCCATCGAACAAACGGTAGTTGATAGCAAAGAATTCCCGTTTTTTGCCTTAACCCAACGGCCCATGCAAATGTACCATTCATGGGGCGGGCAAAATGCTTGGCTTCGACAAATTACTGGAACCAACAAGCTCTATATGGCCCGCAGCAAAGCTGAACAAATGGACATTGATAACGATGACTGGGTGTGGGTTAGCAGTCGCACGGGTCGCATTCGTGTTCAAGTCGGGGTGATGGATGGTGTTCAAAAAGACACCGTTTGGACGTGGAACGCTATTGGTAAACGCAAAGGCGCTTGGAATTTAGATAACGATGTGGATGAAACAGAAACTGGGTTTTTGTTAAACCACTTAATATCTGAAGATTTACCCAAAGACGGCATCACTTTGACCAATTCGGACCCGGTAACAGGGCAGGCCGCTTGGTTTGATTTGCGCGTGAAAATCGAAAAAGCTGGACCGGACGAGCCGGGGCAATCTTCGCCACGGTTTGAGCCGTTACAACGCCCACCGGGGATGCAATCGCCTCCATCGATTTTACGGTACGGTAAAAATTTCCGCAGTCAACGTAAAGCGGGAGATAACTCATGACTTCCCTGCCAGAACCGAGCCCGCGTCAACTGGGGCTCGTCATTGATTTAGACATATGTGTGGGCTGTCATGCCTGTGCCGTCAATTGCAAAGAATGGAACACAGGCGGTCATATGGCACCGCTAACCGATGTTAATCCATACGGTAAAGACGTTGTTGGCGTTTGGTTTAATCGTGTTCATACTTTTGAAGCAATTTCAGAAAGCAATCCTTCACAAAACACGACGTTTCATTTCCCACGTTCTTGTTTGCATTGTGTCGATGCGGCGTGTGTTACCGTTTGTCCAACGGGGGCATCGTACAAACGTATTGAAGACGGCATTGTGTTAATCGATGATAGTAAATGTATCGGTTGCAAATTGTGTTCATGGGCCTGTCCCTACGGCGCGCGTGAATATGATGCCGACGAAGGTGTGATGAAAAAATGCACCCTTTGCATTGACCGCATATACAATGAAAATCTAGAAGAAATTGACCGGGTCCCGGCATGTGTTTCTACGTGCCCTGCAAGTGCCCGGCATTATGGTGATTTTGCTGACCCTCATTCTAATGTTTCTCTGTTAACGAAACAACGTGGTGGCGTGGAATTAATGCCGGAACTTGGTTATAAACCAACGAACAGGTATTTACCGCCAAGACCGAGGGTCAATACGCTCAACAAAGACATCACACCCATTCAAACAGTAAAAATTGAAAATCCGCTGTTGCGCTGGGTCGATCAAGTTTTATCCAGATAATCGGATTTTAAAGTTCAAAGGTATTTATTATGCAACCAGCATTTTCTGTTATTTTTTTTACCGTTTTTTCTGGCGCGGGCTATGGTTTGATCGTGATATTAGGCGTAGCCCAAATGTTAAACCTTGTTAAATTAGATTTTGGTTTTGGCGTAGCCGCTTTTTTATTGGCTTTAGGCGGAATAACTGTGGGCTTGTTAAGTTCCACATTCCATTTAGGCCGACCTGAACGCGCATGGCGTGCCGTTAGCCAATGGCGTTCGTCTTGGTTAGCGCGTGAAGGTGTCGTCGCTATTTTGGCTTATGGCCCGATTTGCGTATTTGCTTTAATTTGGTTGTTTGCCCCGGAAAGTTACGGGTCAATGATGCTGGTTGTAGCCGCCTTAAGCGTATTGTTTGCCATTATTACCGTTTATTGTACGGCACAAATTTATGCTTCATTAAAAACCATACGGCAATGGCATAATTCTTGGACAACCGCTTTGTATCTGGGGCTAGGGTTAAGCACCGGTGGTTTGTGGTTTGTTATGTTATCGAGCGTTTTCGTTGGTTTTGATATCGTTTTTGTGCAAATGGCATCTGGGTTATTAATCGTGTCGATGTTTATCAAATCGCGTTATTGGAACGCCATTGATAACGATGTATCGCCGACCACTTCGGCAACGGCGACCGGATTATCCGATGAATTTATCGTACGCCAAATTGAAAGCCCGCATAGCCAAGACAATTATTTGCTCAAAGAAATGGGCTACGTTGTTGCCCGTAAACATGCGATGAAATTACGTAAAATCTCGGTCTTTTTAGCATTTATCGTACCCGTTCTTTTGCTTTTAACCTCGCCATTTTTTTCAGTGATCATTGCTAAGTCATTGATTGTTTTAGCGGCTTTGATCGGCACATTTGGTGTCTTGCTCGAACGCTGGTTATTTTTTGCTGAAGCCCGTCATACGGTGATGCAATATTATAATAATCAAAGTTAAATTAGTTGATATGATCACGAACCTGATCTTATTTAACCAAGTTGTCATCATCTATTTGACAGTCTTTAAACAAAGCTTGTATATTAAGTTTGTCTGAAAAGAAAAATTATAATGGACGTACTTCATAGAGTTGACCGGTTATTCGGCACTCAATGAGGATTATATTATGGCCGATACAGTGAATTCAGCTGTCGCCTCCGAAACTGTTAATCTTACCGCTACTGGTGAAGATAGTCTTTCTATGCCCGAAGGATTTGATCTTGCTGCGGCCAATTTTGAAGCCGTTGGCAGCGATCTGGTTTTGACCTCAGCCGACGGATCGACCGTCGTTATCGAAAATTATTATGATCAAGCCCCTCAACCGCAACTAACGAGTTCTTCTGGTGCCAAAGTGCCAGGGGATATGGTTGTGCAGTTGGCACCACAAGGCGGTACAGAAGTCAGTGCGGGCACCGATAGTGATAGCCCATCATTAATCGTTGATAGTGATAACGTTTTATCCGGCACTGACGGCGATCCTATTGGTAATGTTGAAAATATCACGGGTGCTGTTGTCGCCATTCGTCCCGATGGCACACGCATTGAATTACAAATAGGCGATCCCGTATACCAAGGCGATATTTTAGAATCCGGACCAGATGGCGCTATCGGTGTTCTATTAGCCGATGAAACAACATTTTCCATGGCCGAAGACGGACGCATGGTGCTGGATGAAATGATTTACGATCCGGGCACCCAAGAAGGCTCGGTATCTTTATCTGTTCTACAAGGCGTATTTACATTTGTTTCCGGCCAAGTGGCTAAAACCGATCCTGACGCTATGACTTTGGATACGCCTGTTGCGACCATTGGTATTCGTGGAACGCAAGTTGGTATTGAAATACTGCCTGATGGCACTGTCGATGTGGTGTTAATGGAAGAATCAGACGGTTTTGTTGGTGAAGTTGTGATCAGCAATGATGGCGGTACTCGGGTTATGAACGGCGCCAATGATTTCACAAACATTCGCAGTTACGATTTGCAACCTGCCGAAGTCACAACCACAAATGATAATAGTGTCGTCAATCAATATGGTAACGCTCTTAAATACTTGCCTACCCAAGACAGCACGGGCGATAGCACCAGCGGCAATACCTTTGGCTTACAAGAAGACACGCTTGACGAAGCAGCCATTGACGATTTAGCGAATTTTGAAACGGCCGCCGGTGACGAAGAAGCACCTGCTGAATTCATTGATGTAACGGTCAATGAAAACGTTGACGTATTGGTTGACCGGGCTGAAACTACTGTTAGTGATCAAGGTGCGACAACTCAAGAAACACAAGAAACCACAACGACCGAAGAAAACGAAGTCGTCACAGTTCAAGAACAAGGACCGCCTGCGGCTGAACCCGGTCAACAAGTCATCGTCGGCCCGCCGGGTACCGGTTTTGTTCAAGTCCCTATAGAAATTGAAGAAGCCCGATTTGTTGGACCTGTCCTGACGGGTACCGTTACAGGTGACATTGATTTATCCGATTTTCAATACCCAGTTGATTTAACCGGTAGCGAGGGTGCTGATAATATTACCACCACAGAACAAAATGATATTGTTCGTGGCGGTGCCGATGATGATGTGCTGGTTGGTGGTGGCGGTGATGATGTCATATCCGGCGGCGAAGGTAATGATGTGTTGCAAGGTGGCGCGGGAGCTGACGTCTTGGATGGCGGCGCTGGTGATGATCAACTCGAAGGTGGAACCGGCGACGATACCTTGAGCGGCGGTGCAGGTGATGATGTTCTTGTTGGCGGTGATATTGCTGATGGTTCCACGGTGGCTGTTAGTAACACAGGAGATGTTACATTAACCGCGAATGGTCAATCCACCGTTGTTACTGATGATACTGACATCGGTGCCGGGGATGATTTTCTAACGGGTGGTGATGGCCAGGATATTTTAATCGGCGGCGCTGGTGCGGATGTATTAGACGGCGGTGCAGGGAATGATATTCTGATCGGTGGAACCGGCAATGATGTTCTTGATGGTGGCGCAGGCGATGATATTTTGTTGGGTGGTGCCGGTGACGATTTGTTGATGGGCAGTGATGGCCAGGATAGTTTTGACGGCGGCGCTGGCATTAGTGATACCATTTCATTTGCCGAAGACACATTGGGTGTAACGGTTGATTTAGCCCAAGGTTTTGCAGAACATATTGAAACCCTTGCATTAGGAGATCAAGTCACCGTACGTGGATCAGTTTTAAATGTAGAAAACATCATTGGCGGCAGCGGCGACGATGTTTTAATCGGTAACGAAGCCGATAACGTTATCACAGGTGGTGCAGGGGATGATGTTATTGTCGGCGGTGGTGGTACCGATACTTTTATTATGGAAGGTACATTTGACGGCACAACCATTTCATTTGATCCCGTCAGTGGTGTCACGACATTAACCGGGCCTAATGGCGATACGGATACCCTATCAGGTGTTGAAACCGTGCGTTTTGATGGTGCCGATGTATCGCAATTCGTTAATATTCTGGGTGCCGTGGTTGCCGAAGATAACCCGTTAACATTGGATATTGCGAGCGTACTTGGCAGTGCAATTACAACGGCTGACAGCATAGTTGTATCGGGGGTGCCTGACGGTGCAAGCCTTGATATGGCCAGCGAAATTGACGTCCCCGTCTTGGATGCAAATGGCGCCCCTGTGCTTGATGTCGATGGCATTCCTGTAACCGAAACTATTACCGGGCAAATTTCCCAAAATGCCAATGGTGATTATGTTTTAACGGCTGCAACACCTGAATTATTACAGCAAATGGTCGAAACCATGACGGTGACGCCGCCCCTAAACAGCAACGAAAACTTTACAGTGATTGTTAATGCCGCTGATATCAATGGTATCAGCACAGGCGATATCGCCATGGTCAACGTCGATGTCACAGGCGTCGCTGACGTGGCAACTGTTTTGCCAAACCAATCTGTTGGTGCCGAAGATACGGCTATTCCCCTTGATCTTGGTGTGGCTTTAAATGATACAGACGGATCAGAATCCCTATCGATTACCATCACCGATATTCCGGTTGGTGCAACGTTGACAACGCTTGATGAAAACGGTGCTGAAATTGATTTAGCCGTTGAATACGAAGCCGTACTGAATACCGATGGCACACCGGCCTTGAATGCTGATGGTAGCCCGCAACAAATAGGGTCTGTAACTATCCCAGGTGTTCAACAGGCTGGTTTGACGGTCACCCCACCTTTTAATTCCAGCGATGATTTCACATTAAGCGTGATTGCAACAACAACAGAAAATGACGGCAATTCGATTGCGTCTGATGCTGTTGATTTGCCTGTTGAGGTCCAAGCCGTTGCCAATGCACCAACTTTAGTCGTGGACGGTACAGAAACTGGATCAGAAGATACAGCTATTCCTTTAGAAATCACCACAGCTTTAACTGATCTTGATGGTTCCGAAAGTTTATCCATTAACATCACAGGTGTACCCGAAGGCGGCGTTTTATCTGTGGGTTCTTTGAATGCAGACGGCAGTTGGACGATTGATGGATCAGATCTTACTAATTTATCAAACTTGACTGTAACGCCTCCGGCTAATAGCAACGAAGACATGAGCTTGACCGTGACTTCCACTGCTACCGAAGCAGAAAACGGCACAACATCAAGTGTTTCAGCTAATATCAATATTGATGTGATTGGTGTTGCCGATGTTGCCTTTTTAGAAACAGGCGATGTAGTTGGCTCCGAAGACAGCCCAATCGCATTGGATATTTCCGCGTCATTAGCGGACACGGATGGATCAGAATCATTATCCATTACGATATCTGGTGTGCCCACACCCCAAGAAGCCTTTTACCAGGGAAATGAACAGTTTTATGCTGATAATGGATTGGATTTACCCTATCTGGATGCGCAAGTCACAGCGACTTTGGCAGACGGAAGCTCGGTTGCATTTTTCCGTGATGAAACCACAGGTGATTTTCTAATTTCGGCCACGACGCCAGAAGACATGGCCGCCATTACCGATAGTTTAATGTTGCAACCGCCTTATAATCATGATGAAGATTTTAATATCGAAGTTGGCGTCACAGCGACAGAAAATGATGGTGACAGTGTGACTACGTTTGATACCATCGCCGTCACTGTTGACCCGGTTGCCGATCAACCATTAATGAGCCTTGAAAATCAGGTCATTGAAACCGATGGTCAAGTTGTTGCCATGGGCGAATTTAACGAAGATAACGCCATTCCATTGGATATTTCATCTATTTCTCCTGATCCATCAGAAACCGTATCAATCACGTTATCCGGTATCCCCGAAGGTTCCATCGTTATGGGCGGGCCGACGGCTGATGGCATCATGGTTCAGTTGCCGGTCAATTATGATTTTGACGGCGATGGAACGCTCGATACAAATGCGGCTGGCGAAGTTGTCGGCACTATTGAGTTCCCTCAAGGTTTTGTTGATGAAAACGGGCAAATCCCACAGCTTCAAATTACACCACCCGAAAATTCAAATAATGATTTTGAATTAACGGTAACGGCGGAAAGTTTTGAGCCACAAAATGGTGATACTGCAACAATTACAGGCGTTTTAGGCATCGCTGTCAAAGGTGTCGCCGATGTCGTGACATTAGATTTGGCCGATGCGGGTGGCGACGAAGATACAGCGATTGCTCTTGATATATCCGCGGCCCTTACCGATACGGATGGCTCTGAAACTTTATCGATCAGTTTAGACGGTATTCCGGATGGTGCGGTTTTAACATCAGATGGTACGCCGATTACAGTAACCAATGGCCAAGCCACATTAACCCCCGATCAATTGGCCAATTTAACTATTACGCCGCCTGAAAACTCTGATCAGGATTTCACTTTACAAGTCACCACCACATCGTCTGAAAATGACGGTGATACATTAACGTCTGATCCTGTTGATTTAAATGTTACCGTCAATGCGGTTGCCGATTCGCCGACCCTTGGCACGGCTACAGCCGCAGGATTAGAAGACACCGCCATTCAACTCACCATTGATCCGGCAGTTTTGACCGATACAGATGGATCAGAAAGTCTATCAATTTCCATAGCCGATATCCCCGAAGGTTCTGTTTTAACAACGGCCGGTGTCGAAATAACCATTACGGATGGTGTCGCACGTTTAACGCCTGATCAATTAACAGATTTACAAATCACACCGCCTGTCGATAGTAACGAAGATTTTACATTACAAGTCAGCGCCATATCAACCGAAACCGCCAATGGTGACCAAGCAATAACAACGCTGCCATTGGATGTATCGGTCACCGGTGTAGCAGATACACCGGTTGGTTCTGTCACGTTGGGTGACCCTGTATTAAACGATGATGGCACGGTGGTCGCCGAAAATGGTGATGTGACTTATGATCTGGCTGTAAATGTCGCTGATACCGATCTGGATACCGAAGCAGGCAGGGTGGAATCGGAATCATTGTCGATCACCATCAGTGATGTACCAAGCGATGTAACGTTTTCTGCGGGTACTCTGAACCAAGACGGCACGTGGACAATAACCGCCACAGAATTCCAGGATTTAACGATGACAGTCGGCGGGGCGGTTGATGATGATTTTTCATTAACTGTGACCACGACATCGACGGAAAATGATGGTGATACGTCATCAATAAGCTCTGTTATCGACGTTCCTGTTGCCGATGATCCGACCGTCAATGTGCATAATGCGGCGGGCTTCGAAGATAATCCGATTTTGTTGGATATTGATGCGGCTTTGAATGATACGGATGGATCAGAAACATTATCAATTACTCTGGACGGTATTCCTGATGGCGCTATTTTATCATCTGGCGGCGTCGCTATTGATGTCAGCAATGGTTCCGTCACATTAACACCTGATCTTATTGCTGATTTGCAAATTTTGCCACCCCCCGATAGCAACGAAGATTTCACATTGACGGTGACGTCCACCGCGACAACAGCATTAGGTGATATTGCCGAAGTAACGGCTGAATTACCTGTTGATGTTACTGGTGTTGCCGATGATCCAACTTTGAATACAGGAGATATTACCGGTGTTGAAGGCACAGCAATTGCTTTAGCCATTGATGTATCATTAACCGATACCGATGGTTCAGAAACCCTTAGCTTAACCATTTCAAATGTTCCTGATGGAGCGATTTTAAATAATGGTACCTTGAATGCAGACGGTAGTTATACGTTGACTGCGGCTGATCTGGTTGATTTGACCATTACCCCGCCTGTGGGTTCAAGCGCACCAATGACGTTGTTGGTGGCGGCAACGTCATTGGAAAATGATGGCGATACGGCAACTGTTGCCGGGGTCATTAATATAGCCATAGATGAAGGTGCCGATACACCGACATTGATTTTGGGTGAAGCCCAAGGTTTCGAAGATACAGCTATCCCATTGAATATAGATGCTAAATTAACGGACTTAGCTGAAACATTAACGGTCACGGTTGCTGATATTCCACCGGGTGCCATATTGATGGTCGCGGGTGTGGCGGTCGCTGTTACGGACGGTGTTGCCACTTTAACTCCTGATCAATTGGCCGATTTAACCATTACTCCTCCGGCTGATAGCAACGTTGATTTTGATTTGTCGATTACAGCAATATCACAAGACGGATCGGACACAGCCTCGACCACCGATACATTGACCGTCGATGTGGTTGGTGTCGCGGATGTTGCGACTTTAGCTACGACAGATGTTGGTGGCGGCAGCGGTACAGAAATCGATGGCGGCACGACAGTGCCATTGGTTATTGATACATCCCTCAACGATGTTGATGGATCGGAAACATTATCCATTAATATTTCTAATGTTCCAACGGATGCGGTGCTTGCTGTAAACGGACAAGCCATAACAGCCAATACCGACGGAAGTTATGATTTAACACCAGATCAGTTATCAACGCTTGAAATTACACCTTCTACAAACCAAACCGACGATTTCACATTGTTGGTGCAAGCTGTGACAACAGAAAATGACGGTGATACATCCACCGTTGCCGACGTGATTAACGTTGATATGGTTAACCTTGATCCGGCTGATCCACCAACATTGACTTTGGGCGGCGCCACAGGCTTTGAGGACACAGCCATTCCATTGAATATATCTACAGAAGCCGTTGATGGCGATGCAGTTTTATCGATTACTATCGATGGTGTGCCCGAAGGTGCCGCATTGTCAGCAGGTACCGATAATGGCAACGGCCAATGGATTGTGGCACCGGAAGATTTAGCAAATTTGACGATAACACCACCGGATGACAGTAACGTCAATTTTGATTTAACCGTGACCGCAACGTCAACAAACGGTGCGGGCGATTTGGCTGAAACCGTTGATAGTTTTACCGTTGATGTGGCGGGCGTTGCCGATACACCGACCATTACGACAGCAGACGCTGTGGGTGTCGAAGATACAGCCGTTGCATTGGATATCACGGCTGCATTAAACGATACAGACGGATCAGAAAGCCTGACTATTCAAATCGCCGGAGTCCCCGAAGGCGCAATTTTATCAGCCGGGACTTTGCTTGATAACGGTAACTGGTCACTTGATCCGTCTGAACTTGAGGGATTAAGTTTAACCCCACCTGAAAATATGAGCGGAGACTTTACACTTAGCGTTTTAGCCACGTCAACCGATGTCGAGCCAACGGGCGAAGAACCTGGAATGGATACGGCGACAACCCTTGGCACGATGAACGTGTCCTTGGAAGCTGATGCCGATGTGCCTGTACTTGAGGTAACAAGTGCCCAAGGATTAGAAGACACAGCTATTGCTCTTGATATCGTTTCCAACTTAACCGATACCGATGGATCAGAAATATTATCCATATCGATTGCTGATATTCCGGACGGTGCGGTACTCACATCTGGTGGTGTGGATATTACGGTTGTTGATGGGGTTGCTCAACTAACCCCAGATCAACTGGGTGATTTATCGATTACTCCTCCGGATGACAGTAATGTTGATTTTGATTTAACTGTCACGGCCACTTCAACCGAAACATCATCGGGTGATATATCAACCGCGACGTCAACTTTGGCTGTTGATGTGGTCGGTGTTGCAGATACACCTGAACTGACCGTTTCTTTGGGTGAAGGAACGCACACCGGTGGCGGAGAAGGCGGAGAAGGCGGAGAAGGCGGAGAAGGCGGAGAAGGCGGAGAAGGCGGAGAAGGCGGAGAAGGCGGAGAAGGCGGAGAAGGTGGAAGTACAGAAGGCACCGAATTCCCCCTTAATATCGCGTCTAACTTATCCGACACGGATGGCTCTGAAAGTTTATCCATAACTATTGCAGCATTGCCGGCGGGTGTTTTGTTATCGGCGGGTGTCATGAATGAGGACGGATCATGGACGCTTGATCCTGCAACCGATCTGGATGTGTTGACAATGTTTGTGCCCGACGGTGTGGACAGTGATTTCGCTATTGGCGTCACATCGACGGCGACGGAAAACGATGGCGATACATCAAGTGTTACAGTATCAACGAATGTTGATTTGGACACGTCTTCTGATGGTTTGGATTTAACAGCTGGGGACGTTACAGGTTTTGAGGACACATCCATTGCACTAAATATTGATGCCGCATTAAATGACACAGACGGCTCTGAAAGCTTATCGATTACCATTGATGGACTCGATGGGGCAACGTTATCTGCAGGTGTCGTTAATCAAGACGGCAGTGTTACGTTAACGGCGGATGAATTAACCGGTTTAACCATGACGCCAGCTGAAAATTCCAATGATGATTTATCATTAACAGTAACGGCTGTATCCACAGAATCCCAGGGTGGCGATACAGCGACCATATCAACTACGTTGAATGTTAATGTGGCGGGCGTTGCCGATACACCGCAAGTGACTGTTCAAGACGAACAAGGTAACGAAGACACTTGGATACAATTAAACTTGGTGGCAAATCCATCTGTTGATGTGGATGGATCGGAAAGTGTGTCATTAACCATCACCAATGTGCCCGAAGGGTCCCGTTTGAACCCAGGTGAAGACTTAGGCGATGGCGTCTGGACCGTATCGGCTGAAGATTTACCCTTAGTGTGTATTTTGCCACCCAAAGATTTTTCCGGCGATTTGGATATGACATTGAATGTCACCACGACGGAAAATGACGGTGACACCAACACCGTATCCGAAGACTTCACCGTTGATGTGGTAGCCGTAGCCGATGGTCCGCGTGTTGCCGCCGAAGACGGAACAGGAACGGTTGGGCAATCTATTCCATTGGATGTAACTGCGGCCCTTGGTGATGTAGATGGATCGGAAAGTTTGTCCATTACCATTGCCGATATCCCAGATGGGGCGTCATTATCCGCTGGTACCCAACAAGCTGACGGATCATGGATATTAACACCGGATGAACTTGATAATCTGAATATCAATTTACCAGAATCGGATGGCGATGATTTCAATCTAAGCGTCACCGCAACGTCTACAGAAGCCAGCAATCAAGATCAGGCGACCACCACAACAACGGCATCCATCAATGTCGACCCGAAAGCGGCCGACGATGTCAATCAACTTGATCAGGGTACTGTGGCAACCGGTAACGTCATTACGGGCGAAGGTGATGACAATGATCAAGGTAGCGATGCGGGCGCTGAAAATGTTACCGAAGTCAGTTATGGTGACACGACAAAAAGCTTCAGCAATGCGGCTGATGTTCAATCCGATGTCGATGGAAATTATATCGAAATCCAAAGTGAACACGGTTCGTTAAAAATGTACGAAGATGGTGATTATTCTTTTGAAGCAGACCGTGGTGGAAGCGGTGAAACAGTGATGGCGGGTATAACGGGAACAGGTTCGTCCGCTGCTGTCGAAAACGCATGGGGTTCCGTTGAAACGTTCGCTTTTGATTTTGGTACATCCATTGTTGACGCGAATGGACAACTCGATCCAAGTTTGGCTGATGACACGGTTAGTTTCTCATCGCGTGGTATTGGTGTTGATGGTACACAAAACGGTATGCCGGCGCCGTCCCAGATCAATCATGATGAAGCCACAGGACAATCCGAAGCGCTGGGGCTTAATCTAGGAACCCTTGCAGAATCCGCATCCATTCAAGTTTCAAATATGTACAAATCTGAGGACGGCGGCGAAGAAGGCCGCTGGCAAGCTTTTGATGGGGATGGGAACTTGGTTGGTGAAGGTTTGCTGAACGCAACGACCGTTGATTACAGCGGATCATCGAATGTGGGAACAGCTGAAATTGCATTGCCGGATGGCGTTCCATTCCAATACTTGGTATTCACGGCAACGGATACGGCATCCGATAGTAATTCTAGTGACAGCAGTGATTTCTATATTCGTTCAGTCGAATTTGAAACGGTTGGCGAAAACACCGGAAGCGACGAATTCAGCTACACAGTCGCTGATGGCGACGGTGATACAGCGTCTGCTACATTAACATTGAATGTTGAACAAGGCGATGTTACAGCATCAGATCCAACTCTTGAAACAGTGGATGCCGCGGGACTTGAAGACACAGCAATTTCATTGAATATTGATGCCGCATTAAATGACACAGACGGTTCTGAAAGTCTGTCGATTACTATTGATGGACTCGACGGGGCAACGTTATCTGCTGGCACGGTCAATCCAGACGGTAGCGTCACGTTAACGGCGGTTGAACTGACTGGCCTTACTGTTACACCTGCTGAAAACTCTAACGACGATTTATCGTTAACGGTGACGGCTGTGTCTACGGAAATCCAAGGCGGAGCCACAGCTTTAAGTACAACAACATTAAATGTTGCTGTTACGGGCGTTGCTGATCAGCCGCAAATCACGGTTCAAGATGAACAAGGTAACGAAGACACTTGGATGCAGCTTAATTTAGCCGCAGGTTCATCCGAAGACACCGATGGTTCAGAAAGTGTGTCATTAACCATCACCAATGTGCCCGAAGGATCACGTTTAAGCCCCGGCACGGATTTGGGTGATGGAGTGTGGACGGTATCGGCTGAACAATTGCCAACAGTATGCATTTTGCCACCCAAAGATTTTTCCGGTGAAATGAATTTAACATTGAATGTGACAACGACAGAAAATGACGGTGATACCAGTACCGTTTCCGAAGAATTCACGTTGGATATCAGCGGTGTAACTGACGGTGCAGACGTATCAACTGAACGTTCCAGTGGTTTAGAAGACACGGCGATTGCGCTCAATATTGATGCCGCATTAAATGACACAGACGGTTCTGAAAGCCTGTCGATTATCATCACCGGGTTAAATGGCGCCACATTATCTGCTGGCACGGCCAATCCAGACGGCAGTGTAACGTTAAATACTTCTGATCTTGATGGATTAACCGTAACGCCATCAGCGGATTCTAATGATGATTTATCATTAACGGTAACGACTATATCAACAGAAACAGACAGTGGTGATCAAGCCAGTGTTGTTTCCACATTAAATGTGGATGTTGTTGGTGTTGCCGATGAACCGACTGTAACAGTCAGCGTTGGTGATGCAACTGTTGTTGCTTCTGAAGGTGGTGAAGGTGGTGAAGGTGGAAGTTCGAGTGCAACAGAATATGAACTGGATATCAGTGGTGTGTTAAGCGACACAGATGGTTCAGAAAGTCTTAGTTTTCGCATAGCCGGTTTACCGCAAGGGGCGTCGTTATCGGTCGGAACATTGGTGGCGGCAGGTACTTATGTACTGACAACGCAAGAAGTTGAAGGACTGGTTTTAACATTACCAAACGATGTTAATGATACATTTGATTTGTCGGTAACGGCCATAGCAACCGAAGACGACGGTGATGTCGCTGAAACGAACATTATCGTCGAAGTTGACCCGGTTGCCGCACCAGAACCAGTCGAAGACCAACATCTGCATGGCACACGCGGCGATGATCAGATCAGCGGTGGTGCCGGGGATGATGATATAAGCGGTGGCCACGGGGATGATGTGCTTACCGGTAGCGGCGGTGACGATACGCTTTATGGCGGCGGCGGAAATGATGAACTTTTGGGCGGTGTTGGTGCTGATAAACTGTACGGCAGCAGTGGCGACGATGTGCTGGATGGTGGCGCGGGTGATGATAAGCTTTATGCTGGCAGCGGTGATGATACATTAACGGGTGGCGAAGGCGACGATTACATGAAAGGCGGTCGTGATGACGACGCCCTGTTTGGTGGTGCCGGCGTTGATGTTCTGAAAGGCGAAAGTGGCAATGATCGTCTTGACGGCGGTGCAGGCGATGATTCATTATTCGGCGGCTCTGGCGAAGATACATTCGTATTCGATAGCGAAGCCGGAAACGACATCATCAAAGACATCATGGAACAAGACACATTGGTCTTCGAAGGCGAAGAATTTAATATGGAAGATCTGATATTAACTGAAAACGATGAAGGTGATGTGGTTGTCTCGTTCTCTGGCGTACAGGGAACGTCCGTTACGCTCGACGGTGTGACAATGGATGATCTGAATACGGGTGATCAAAGCAGCGGCTATTCCGTCAGCGAAGATGATGGAGCTGTGACGGTGATTATCGATAACATTAGCTAAACGTTTGGACTGTTAGGAATCAGGTGTTGCACGGAAATAGGACCAACGGCGCATGCCGCCCCGGTTTTCCAAGAAATTTATCAGTGCCGTTACCGGTTTGCGGTCAAGCCGGGTATCGGTTTGACCCATTAGAATATCAGCAGCTTTCCTGAATTCCATGGCGCCGCGGTAGGCCCGTGGGCTGACCATGCCAACCATGGTATTAGCGACCGACAATATCCTTGCCGTCATTAAAATTTCTTCTTCTTTTAGCCCTAGCGGACCTTGACCATCCCATGTTTCACCGAGTTGACGAATGGTGTCAACAACGGGGCCATCGAATTCGACGCCATCGATCAAATCTACGGTGGTCATATATGCATTGGCGACCATGGCGCGCTCTTCGGGTGTTAAATCGTCGGTTTTTGTTAAAACTTCGGGTGGAATGAAAATTTTGCCTAAATTCATCAGATTGCCGGCGATATCGACGGTACGAATTTCAACATCATCCAGATGCATTTCACGGGCGATACAGCGTGCGACTTCGGCAACGCGGGATGAATGGTTTGCTGAAAACGGATCGCGTCTGTCAACAACACTAACCAGCGTATCAATAAGCTGGCGCATCATTTTTTCGCCTTTGCGTTTTTCCGTCGTTAATTCTGTTAAATCACTTAATACCATTAACACACCGGGCGGGAAATCACGGTCACCCTGAAGCGGTATATGATCGGATTTAATGACTTGAAACGCATTGTCTTGGTTAGGGTCCAGGATATCTTCGTCACCAAAAAAATGGGTATGTGAGGACTTTTCAAACGTGTGTAAAACCTGTTTGTTGGCTTCGGCATAAGCTTGAGCTTTAACTGGTCCCAAAACCGATGCCATGGTTTTACCGAGCATATCATCGACTTCAATGCCGGCATGATCGGCTGCGGGTTGGTTGGCAAAGGTGTATTGTGTATCGCCATCAACAGCGATGATTTGATTAGGTTGGGAATTGGTAACAACACGCATGAACTTGCTCATATTTTCAAACCGTTCAAGGTTCAATTGCGCATCATGCAAAGCCTCGGTAGCCCGGGCCGAAGCGCCGCGTTTCCAAACAAACAAAATCGTTAATGTGATAATCACGATAAAGGCGATAAACACACCAAAAATCGTATTCAGGCGCGTTTCTGTAGTGGCGAGTGCTTCATCACGCGATACTTTACGCACCAATATCCATGGCACTGAACTGATAGCGCGGGATACAGCCAAAGATTTCCGCCCTTTATAATCAATTTTATCGCTAAAACCGCCGGGACGTTTGATCATATAAGCATCCAGCAAATCTGGTGAATCACTCGAAAGAGAACGTTTCAAAGGTGCGCTTCCATCGGCCAAGGGTGACACATAATTAATTTTTGCACCATTGGCCCTGATCAAATAGGTCTCAGTCGATTTTAACAATTCGCCCGGTTGTTTGAGCCGATCAAATAAATCGCGTTCAACAACACGAATTCCAACAATAGCGCCAATGCCTTTGGATCCACCGCTATCATCTTGAATAGCAAAAACAGGCAACACAAATCCCATTGTCGGTTGCCCGCCCGCACTAATAAACATATCAATAACCGCAGGCTCACCGTCCAAAGCTTTGGCGACAGCGGCACGGATTTTTCCGGTTAAGGGTGGCATATCCGGTGTTGATACTATGGCTTTACCATCGATATCGACCAATCCCAAACCGGCTATTCCCAGACGTTCTACGTTGGCGGCTACTTCACCAACAGGGGGCGGACCTTTAAAACCGGTACGCTCTGCAGTCGCAATCATTAAATTTCGTAGATAAATGCCTGAACTTTCCCGGTCATCTGCATCATTTTCAAGTGTCAATGAGGTATCTTGTTCAGGGCTTTCATTTATGTCGGCTGTAACACCATCAATTGTTCCGCCTAAATCGGTCGCCAAATCAGACGTTTCTTGGTCACCTACCGTTGTTAAATCTGATAAGTAGAGTTGCAAGGATGCGTTTTCAGTGAGTTCGCGCAATTTGGAGAAATTTTCATCGACCCAGTCGTCAACGGCAACGGCCCGGCTGTCGGCGACAATGCCAAGCCGGACTTGCCAGCTTTGGGTTTCGCGTACCAATTCATCGGCAACATAAGCACGGGCCATAAAAATAGCACCAATAATAGCCAACACCAATCCAGCAGCACCGCCGACAACAATTGGATTATAGCGTCTTGCTGGGGTATCAGGATTTGCGTCAGATACCATTTTATCCGTTTCTGCAACCGTGCTGTTGGTTTTTTGTTTTTTGCTGGATTTCTTCCAACCCATAAGGGCCATGTGATGTTCTCCGTAAAACAGTCGGGAATTTATTTTGCTGAAAGCATCCTAAAACAGTATAAGTACATGACAAAGAACATTTCGACATATTCGCTTATTAATAACGTGACAACCATCACAGCGTCTATCCTCAATCGGGTGTTATTGTATGATATAGTATTAATAAATCAGAGAGTCTGTTTCGGTAAGCTAATGAAATTATACATTTTAAAATTAGTTGTTGTGCTTTTTGCAGGATTTTTGCTCATGGGGCCAACAGTTTCTTATGCAGAAACTAAATTACATCCCAGTTATTTTGGTACTAATGAAATCCGGTCATCTAACCTCAAAGCTTTTAAAAAATGGCGAACCGCATTGAAACGATTCGTCAAAGAACGCAAAACAGGCAAAAAATATTCCTGTCAGGATAAAAAATTTGATTTATGTGATTACCAAGGTTGGATGAAATTTCTTAAGTCTATAAAAAATAAAAACAAACTCGCCCAAGTGAAGGCCGTCAACAGCTACATGAATAAAGCCAAATATATTACAGATAAAAGCAATTGGGGACAAAATGACTATTGGGCATCCCCGCAACAGTTTTTATCCCGTGCCGGAGATTGCGAAGATTTTGCTATCATCAAGTATTTATCTTTACGCATGCTTGGTTTCAAAGACAAAGAATTGCGTGTTGTCGCGGTTAAAGATTTGAACCTTAAAATCGGTCATGCGGTACTTATGATCATTACAAAAAACAAAAAAACCGGAAAGCCACGGTATTTAATGCTCGACAACCAGATCAAAAAAGTCGTTGATCCTAAACGCATCAAGCATTATCAGCCGGTTTTTTCTATTAATCAAAACTTTTGGTGGAGACATAAACCCGCCTGATATCACCGGGGGTTAATCGCGGCGATCTTTATCAGTTCGACGGCCACCTTCGCGGCGGATGTTACTATCCTGACGACGATCATCCCCACGACGATCACTGTCAATGCGCTGATCAGTTCCGGAAATTTCCGAATTGTCTTTCCTGCGAGCAGCATCACGGCGGCGGGATAAACGGCGTTCTTCATCACGTCGGTCATTGTCCCGGCGGTCTGATGATTTGCGTTCTTTTTTTTGTCCTGCATCTGTATTTTGTGGTGACATGGATTGTATCCTTTGAATTAATCACACTATTATTACATAATTTAACGTATTGATAATGATTAATTACAGGTACGACAACAGTGATTATCATTTAAACTAAAATATAAGTTTTTCTTTCAAGGCCATACTGATTTATACCTGCTTATTATCCTATTTGTTTTTGTCAGGAATATAAGTGAACCAACAAGCCCATATTAATCGCAGACGAACATTTGCCATCATTTCCCATCCCGATGCCGGCAAAACAACACTCACCGAAAAACTATTGCTTTTTGGTGGTGCAATTCAAATGGCAGGGGCCGTTAAAGCCAAAGGCGAAAGCCGGCGGGCGCGGTCTGATTGGATGAAAGTTGAACGCGAACGCGGCATTTCAGTCGCCTCGTCGGTCATGACATTTGAATATGATGATAAAACGTTTAATTTATTAGATACCCCCGGCCACGAAGATTTTAGCGAAGACACATACCGCACATTAACGGCCGTCGATTCGTCTGTGATGGTTATTGATGGCGCCAAAGGCATTGAGCTTCAAACACGGAAATTATTTGAAGTTTGCCGCCTGCGTGATATGCCGATCATTACATTTATTAATAAATTTGACCGTGAATGTCGTGATCCTTTTGATTTACTCGATGAAATTGAGCAGTCATTGGCGTTAGATGTGGCCCCGGTTAGCTGGCCCATCGGCATGGGGCGTAATTTTTTAGGCTGTTATGATCTATTAAATGATCGGTTGCTGTTGCTGGAACGCTCAAACGGTGAAAAACCGGATGAAGGCGAACGATTTCAAGGGCTTGATGATCCAGAACTCGATAAAAAATTACCAGCTAATGCACTTTTGAAATTACGAGAAGAGGTTGAAATGGTGCGAGGGCTTTGCCCGGAATTCAACCATCAAGCTTATTTAGACGGCACGTTAACACCGGTGTTTTTTGGCAGTGCAATCCGCAATTTTGGTGTGCAAGAACTTTTAGGGGGTGTTGCTGAATATGCGCCACCGCCACAACATCAACCAACCAAAGACCGCACTATTGATCCTATGGAAAATAAAGTCAGCGGTTTTGTTTTTAAAATTCAAGCTAATATGGACCCAAAACACAGAGACAGGATTGCTTTTTTACGGCTGTGTTCAGGGCGTTTTAAACGTGGTATGAAATTACGCCATGTGCGATCAGAAAAAACACTTAATTTACATAATCCGGTTTTGTTTTTGGCCCGTGACCGGGAATTAGCCGAAGAAGCATGGGCCGGGGATATTATTGGAATACCCAATCATGGTAATTTGCGTATCGGTGATGCGTTAACAGAAGGCGAGGCTCTTAAATTTACAGGGATCCCAAACTTTGCACCGGAATTATTACAAAAAGTCAGAACAGATGACCCACTACGTGCCAAACATTTAGGCAAAGCTTTGCAACAATTGGCAGAAGAGGGTGCTGCAAACGTTTTCAAACCAAACATTGGTGCTGATTGGATCGTTGGGGTTATTGGCGCATTGCAATTCGAAGTCATGGCCGACCGTGTACGTTCAGAATACAACGTCCCCATTCATTTCGAACCGACAGAGCTATATACCGCACGCTGGGTCGAAGCCTCCGATAATGCAGATGCAGCCGAGTTTAAACGTTTTGTTGATGCCAATGCGATGAGCATGGCCAAAGACCACGATCAGGGTGATGTGTTTATGGCTCGTAATGCTTGGCATTTAAATAAAGCCATCGAAGATTGGCCGAACATACGCTTTATGAAAACCCGAGAAAATTTAAATTAACGGAAACAGCGCCCCATGTCAGATGTTTTGTTGAATCAATATGGTGTTGATTATCATGTGCTTGATGATCAAGATCGTCGTGAAAACCTAGAATATCATTTCAACATCGCCATGCAACAGGACGAGGTCTGGGTTTTTGCCTTTGGCTCATTAATGTGGAACCCGGGGTTTGATTTCCATACGCGCACACAGGCTGTTCTCGATAATTATGCCCGACAGTTCACTATTTGGACTATGATCGCCCGTGGCACACCAGAAAACCCAGGCCTTGGTTTATGTCTGGAAGCAGATACAGGCAAAGCATGTAAAGGCTATGCGTATCAATTAAAACATCAATCATTACGTTCTGATTTTGACGTTCTGTGGGAGCGTGAAATGACCAGTGGTGTTTACCAACCCGTTTGGCTGAAGTTGCAACTGCTCAATATTTCTACTGGTCAGGCTACAAAACATGTTAAAGCGCTCACATTTGTTGTTAATCAAAACCATCCCCATTATGCAGGGGCCATGGCCGTGGATAAAATGGCCATAATCATGGCAAAAGCCAAAGGTAAGTATGGTTTAAATGTTGATTATCTTTCACATATGATACAAGAAATGTCATCAATCGGCGATGTTAACGATGCTTTCAATAATTTGTTGAGTAAAATACATCGTATAACTGATAAATGTTAATCCCACTGTCTAACATTGTTCACAATCGTAATTTTGTTGATCCAACAAGGTACACGATAAATCTCATTGTCAGCAAAAGATAAAAATGACGGATTATTTCGTTAAATTGTTGATAATGCTATTCAATGCAGCCTTATCCACCAATTTTCAATCCATTGCTTGTTAATGCAGAATGCGCGAAATCCATTGTTTTTCAAAAAGAATTGCATAAATTGCCGTGACCAATTGAATCCATCTCTATTAATTATCGAGGAATTACCGGACCTTGATACTATTTATTTCGCATGTTTTCACGGTGGAAAATATACATACCGCTGATGCTTATAATTAATGCACCGATAACCGTCCACTGATCCGGAGTGTCATTAAAAATAATATAGCCAAATAGTGTCGCCCAAATCATATTGCTGTACGTAAATGGTGCAACTGTTGAGGCGGGCGATAACGTTAATGATTTAATTAACGTAAAATGACCAAGACCTCCTAAAATACCTAAGCCCAACATACCAACCCATTGCTGCCAATTGGGTGTTTGCCAATAAAACGGGGCGACCATTGTCATAACGACAGTCCCCAGCAAAGAACTGTATAACAATGTCGTTAAAATATTATCAGATTTGTTCAATAGCCGGGTGCTGATTTGATAAAAAGAATAGGTTACAGCAGCACCCAATGGGAATAATGATGCTGGTTGAAACAACCCTGTTCCGGGCCTGAGTATGATAATGGCACCGATTAAACCAACAGCAATACTTGCCCAGCGACGCGGACCGATGATTTCTTTTAATATGGGAACCGATAAAGCGGTGACGATAATAGGAGACGCCAACATCGTGGCGCTGGCATCGGCCATGGAAATGTATTTAAGTCCGGTAAAAAACAATCCGGTCGTGATTAACAATAAAAAAGAACGCCCCAATTGCAATGGGAGTTGGCTGGTTTTTAATAACGGTTTTAGCCGTGGTAACAGTATAATAGTCAGGATAAATACATGAAAAAAATAACGTGCCCAAATAACCTGTGTGACATCAAGTGATTGGTTTAGATATTTAGCCGTGGCATCCATGCTGACAAAGAAGAACATCGTCAACAGCATCCATGGGATCCCCTGAATACTCGTATTTTGAACGCGTGTATTTTCAACGCTGGCTTTATTGTTGTGTTCAGAAGTCACAAAATAATCCTGATAAAATTAATGTGTTGGCTCGTTATTTTTTTAACCGTACATACTATGACTATTAAGATGATTTTGCGCTAAGTAAACTGGAATATTACAACTTTGTATTAAAAACTTCTCAAGCGAGTAATAAATCCCGTGACGGCTTAAAACTTACTATCACGGGATAGGTTTTGTCGTCAGCTTATTAATCCAAACTTTGTACAAAGCGATCAACTTCACTCCGTAGTTTTTCAGCTTGTTCAGATAACTCACCTGACGCTTGAAGAACTTCATTTGCCGATTGCCCGGTTTCACCAGCGGCTTCTGTAACCAAGTTGATATTACTTGTTACCTCTTGGGTTCCATTTGATGCTTCTTCAGTATTGCGGGCAATTTCTTGGGTCGCTATTCCTTGTTCTTCGACGGAGGCATTAATGGTTATGGCTATTTCGTTCAAGTTATTAACAATTTTACCAATGCTTTCGATCGAATTAACGGACTCATTCGTCGCATTTTGAATGCCTGAAATTTATCCGCCAATCTCATCAGTGGCTTTAGACGTTTGATTGGCTAAGTTTTTAACTTCTGATGCAACAACAGCAAAACCTTTGCCAACATCCCCTGCACGGGTGGCTTCAATCGTTGCATTTAATGCTAATAAATTTGTTTGCTCGGCAATATCAGTGATTAATTCAACAACTTGACCTATTTTTTCAACGGCTTCAGCCAAACCTTTAACTTTTTCATTTGTTAATTCAACAGCTTCAACAGCTTGTTTTGACATGCCCGTTGATTGATTAACCTGATTTTTAATTTCATTGATAGATGCCGATAATTCTTCGGCGGCAGAAGATACTGTTTGTACATTAACGGATGCGCGTTCAGCCGCGGATGATACAATTGACGACTGTTTTGAAGTATGTTTTGCCGTTGTTGACATGCTTTCAGCAGATGATTGCAATTCGGTTGATGCCGAAGATACGGCATTTACAACACTACCGACAGTAGATAGAAAATCTTTGGCCATTTTTTTTAACAAGGCACTTTTTTCTTCTTCGGCTTTAGCGGTAACTACGGTTTGCCCGGCTTCTAATTTATTTTTTTCAATAATGTTTTGCCTGAAAATTTCGACGGCATTGCCAATAGCTCCAACTTCATCTTTGCGGTTTCGGCCGGGGACATCAATATTTGTGTGACCATCTGCTAAATCACTAACAGCACCCGCCATTCGCCTAATGGGTAATGCAATCGCACGTACTGATAAATATGTAATAACCGTTATCGCTATTCCAATTAAAATGACGATGGATTCAATTGGTCGATGCAACATAGTTTGTGGGGTTGTGGCATTAACTCCGCAACGTAGGAATAACGGTGTTCGTAAAATTATTGATCCGCAACCAACGTTTCGCACCTTCTTGATAACCAAATACCAATATATTTGCTACTAACTCCAACATATCGGAATTCGATACATTTTTTGATTTATTACTTTTAATAATACCCAAAGCCAGATTGATAACACTTTCGGGAACATCTTCTTTTTTTACATACAACTTGTTTCCATCAAGTAATTTTTTATTCACTGCCCCAGCTGGAAAAACTCGTACGAATAAAAAATTTTCAACATAAACAGGTATCAATAACTTTTGGATAATCAATTTGTTTTGATTGTCGGAAATCAGATTCCCATTGTTTTGTTGTTGTAATGAGTGTTGGGCAGCATCCATTCGCAATTGGAGCAGCGCTGCCATAGAAAACTCTATTGGTAATCTTTCACCACGTTTATTTATGCCAAAAACGGCCATTTTTAATCTTATCTCTTCCTCTCTTTGAAGAGAATTACTACTTATTAAACCTTCAGATATAATATTACGTATAACGGTTACGGCAGTTTTAAAATTCTTATAATTTTCTTCTAGTAAATTTTGTCTGTAATTATCCAAATTAATATCTGCTAAGTTTTCAAGTGTTGTTTGCATTAGATAAAAATACCAATCGCCTTTCCGACCACTATCACCATCTATTGCTCGCCATTCATTATCATCAAAGTCATTTATAGAAAAAAACTTATTCCAAACATCGCTTCCATATAAATCGATAAACTCCTTACGTTGTTTTTTATCTTTTATCAATTTTCCTTGTTTAATTATATCTATGAAATTTTTTCCACGAGCATAGCCCTCATAGGTTCGTATATAAAAAAATGAATGCTTAACGACCTGCTCAGTTGATAAATTAAACAATTTTAAATACCCTTTGTATGGCAATATTGTTGCACCAAGTAATAAAATGCTAATTATAACCAATACTGATATTTTAAATTTCATTGACCAATCAATATATTGTTCAGGATTCAATCCACGACTATAGCCTGTATTATACATGTTGAAAACAGTCAATCAAATAAAATATATTGCACACACATTTTATGCTTTAATTACCTTGAACGCCTTCTTCTTTCTATCATCCTTTCCTGTCCATCCCTGTCAAAGGAATTCATCATTTGGTTAATACCATCAATTCCACCATATGCATTTCCAGCAGCTATCATCATTATTTCTTCATTCGTTCCTCGAAAGCCATTACGTTTTAAAAATTGTGAATATAGCAGTTTCTCGTCAGCTTTTAAGTCAGAAATTTTCATGCGAATAAACTCGCCTTTATGATCTTTAATTTTAAATTCAGCGGCGGAAATTTTTGTCCCAATAAAACCAACAGAAACTGGTTTTGACTTTAACTCAATAAGCTCTTTGATTTCAGTATCAGTAAGATATCTTCCTAGTTCTTCTTCCATTCCACGTATAATATTCATAACATTTTTGGCCCCTTGTGCAGTAGATTGAACTTTATCTGCTAAACTACCGGTTACAAGGTTCCCAGAAATAATGACCCCAATTTTTGCAGCATTTGCTGCAGCGCCTGCAACAGGTATTGCAGAAATCACATCAAGAGCGGAAACTCCTGATTTCACATCTACCATTCCATTTTTTTTCTTCTCATTATAGTATCCCGTTATTATTTCCGCATCAGAAGTTCTTGAGACAGCACTTGGTCCTTTTTTAAATAACTGAGAATCATTTTTTGATAATGTTTTTAGTAAATAATTCGGGGATTTTGGTACATCGAAAAATTCAATTCCAATATTGTTCCCTTCAGAATCAGTTGCAATTCTTTTTTCTTTTCTTTCTTTTGCCCCTTGTACGACTTTAAATTCATTTGGATCTTGTTCTTGAAATTTTACAGAACCATCTGGCTGAATAGAATTTTTAAATTCCGGATTTTCTTCTATACGTTGATTGTCAGCACCAATACCTACATCTGGAAAAGATTGATCTTCTACATCCACGCCAACTGTATCAACATCCGAACGAACTGTGGAGTTTGAAATGCCGTCGTCTTTATTAAATTGATTATCCTCATTAACTCCCAAAACACGAAGAAATTCCTCTTCAGGAACTCCCGCAACTGTTTTTTGATTCTCCTCTAAAGTATCATTCCCGCCACCCGGCAAGCTGGTGCCTTCAAATTCTGAAGCTGTGGGATCAGAAATAATCCCTTGTCCGCGTTTGCCGTCTTTAATATCTTGGCGGACTTGTTCCCGTGCTGCGGCTAACTCTGCTGTTGTATCTGGGACAATCGTCAAGGGCGTTTTGGCTGCATTCAGTTTTGAAACAATGCCATCATGTTGACTAATGCCACCGTTCGTTGTGGCCTGTGTCGCAAGTTCCACCTGTTTTAGGATGCGGTCGATTTCTGGAGTTGTTAACGGTTGATCCGGGTTTTGTTGTTGCTGGCGTTGTAATTGTTTGTTGGAATTGATGATGAATTCTGATTTATGCATGCGGCCTAAGTCAATGGTTTCGCCGTCATCATTTTTAAACCCAAGCCCGGCCACGTTGCGGTCAACAAAGGGATAATTTTCAAGTTGATAATCCCACGAATTTTTGACCGCACCCGGCGTGCTGTCATTTTGATCATACAATAATGTCAGGTTAATAAATTCATCTTCTGACAAATCGTTTCGGTAAATGTTGATATCCATTTTTTTAGATTGATCCGGTGTTTTTGCGAGCAACGTTGCATACAGTTTTGCATTGCTTGTTAACTTTTTCCCAGAAAGTTTATCCACCGTATACCGCAGCATGGCGTCTCGACTTTGTTTGGTTTTGCCAAGTTCAATCAGTTTAAACAAATCGTCAGGATTTCCACCATATGATAAATCAATGGCGCGCCAAACTTGGGCGTCAGCGCGTTTATCAGCGCTTCGTTTTTCATCAAATTTGCGGGTGATGATGGCATTCACTATTGGGGCCTGTTTCGTATCAAAGTTTGTATTGATGTAATTTTTGGCCGTCGTTTCATCGTCAA
>Ga0316209_1000179_pt1 | contig 131202 bp, 161 predicted proteins | sample 6monopyrite_MG_FD_204945 | JGI IMG/M metagenome (GOLD analysis project Ga0316209, IMG submission 204945) | Microbial mat bacterial communities from mineral coupon in-situ incubated in ocean water Damariscotta River, Maine, United States -... | ecosystem: Environmental > Aquatic > Marine >... | reverse complement strand
CCAATGAAAAGTAAAACCGCTTTCATCCGCCCAACGTGACAGCTCAGTCGTCAGTATGTGTTGTATAAAGGACGTATGTTGTCGACTGAGCTGTCACGTTGGGCGGATGAAAGCGGTTTTACTTTTCATTGGGGGCTGGATAATGACTATGTTATTTATGCTGATGCCTTTTTTAACGGCACCGTCGAAAAAGTTGTGCGCGAAGTATTAGCCACCTACCAAGAACAAAATGGTTTGCTCGATGCTGAAATTGCATCATCGGGTAAAAATGATGTTATTGCTTTTGTAAAGAAAAAATAAGAGGTTACTTATGAAAACTCTATCCCTTTTATTTGTTTCGTTGTTTTTTATTGTTTCGTGCAGCAGTGTGCCGAGCTATAAAGAGAACAACAAACAAATCGATGATAATGAAAAGAAAGTTGAAGGCTTAATTAAAAAGCTTCAAGCTTTAACTAAACCGCCAGCTAAGAAAAAACAACTTACTGATAATTGGGTAAATACAAAATCAATACCTTATAAAAAGCCATTACCCCCCCTTTTTTCTGAAGACTTTACTATGGTGGTAAACGAAGAAGAGCCTGTCACTTCAGTGCTTGCGCGCGCGAGTAAAAATATCGCTCTTTCTGTTGATGTCGAGCAAGATATTTTTACTACAGCAAGGCCAGGTTCTAATCTTGGTTTGCCGTTGCCATCTGAAACGGCGGCGACTGTGCCAGAAAGCATACGAAACATTCCTAAAATTTTAGTTTCATATTCTGGGGATGTTCGTGGTTTTTTTGATTATATTGCCGGCTGGATAGGTGCGAAGTGGCGCTATGATAGTAAGGCTAATCGTGTTACTTATTATCGTTATGTCAGCGAATCGTTTATCGTGAGTGCACAACCAGGTAAAACGAGCACTTCTGCGACGGTTAGCACGCAAAACAACGCGGATTCAAATGCAGGTACAAAATCCGAAAATACCAAATCGGGTGATTACTCTATTTGGAGTAATCTTGAAGGTACAATTAAAAGTATGATTTCTGAAGAGGGTGCGTTTTCCGTTGGTGAAGCGAGCGGCACGGTTTTCGTCCGCGATTTGCCGCATATCGTTGAAAATGTAGGGCTCTATATTAAAAGCCTGAATGCTAATCTTGAGATTGGTATTATTATGGATGTTAAAGTTTATAGTGTCTCTACTGAAAACTCTCAAAGCTCTAATATTAATTGGAATGCATTATTTAACAACGGCGAGTTAAGTACTCCGCCAACCTCTTTGGCGAACCCTTCCTTCTTGTTATTGAAAGATGATAATAACGGTAACGTTGTTATTAATAATTTAGAGTCGGTCGGTAAAGTCTCTTTAGTGACTCAGGGCGCATTGGTTTCTGTTAATCATAAACCAACCCCTATTTCCGTTGGTGAAACTATTCATTACTTCCCTCAAGTGTCGTTGACGCAGTCTACCACGATAGGGGCAACGACTTCGGTGGAGTCCGAATCACTTGATGTCGGTTTTTCGGCAAACTTCCTGCCGCGCGTATTATCGAATGGTCTTGATATGAGTTTGCAGATTTCGATGATTATTTCCCGTTTACGATCATTAGAAACTATTTCCGTTGGTACGATCACAGTTGAGCGTCCTCGCGTTGAAAGTCGTCAGCTCGCACCGGAGGTGTTAATTCGCTCGGGACAAACTTTGGTTATAGCAGGGCTGTCGTTTATGACAAACGAAGCAAGTAAATCTGGAATTTTAGGCTCGGATGCATGGTTTTTGGGTGGCAGTAAAGACACTTCGGTGCTGAATAATCAGCTTGTTGTGGTGATGACGCCGCGCATTTATCGCCCAGGTGAGCTTCCGGGCACAGGCTCATAATTCAATATTAAGGGTTAAGCATGGCACATGAAGTCAATATCAACGGCGTAAAATTTTACACGGAGTTACGCTGGCGTGTATTAACGGCGCTGGGAGCCGAACGTAAAAATCAGATCAAAGCATTGGTTGAAGAAATTCAACCAGAAGGTGTGGAGTATCAATATGGCGTGATACTTGATGATGCCGGTAAAGATACCTCGGGCGCGATAGGTGTTCTTGACTTAGAGAAAAATAAATTCAAGAAAGGGCTTAGTCTTGCAGCAACACTTGCACAGCGTAGCGTGTCGGGCTTGTATCTCTATGAATTAGAGGAGCCTGGTCAGTTCTGGTATACGTATATCGACAACGGAAGCGTGATGCCGGGCAGTGATGTCTGGATTAATGAAGAGGCGTTGGGAGCTAAGTTATCTGAGTTAGCGGACTTGCGTGATGATTTACAGGTTTACACTGACGTCGATTTTGAAGAGTTGCCGGGAATCGTTAAAGAGGATATTCATTTTACGTCAATTCATACTATTTTATCTGATTTAAAGCCTACCCCAATAAAGAGTATAGGTGGGGGGACGGCGAATTTTAAAAAAGCATTTGTTTTTACCACTTTTTTATTGGCTGCAGCATTTGCCCTTTATCAGGTTGCACCTAAACCAAAGCCGGCGCCTCCTAAATTTAATCAAGTCGCCAAACAGCCCGTTGTTAAAAAGGTAGGAGCTACTGAGATAGTCCAGCAGATTAACCAACAGTTAAATATTAATGGATTATTTACGTTTAGTAATTGGCATGTTGAAGCGGTTAAGTTGATGCGCAAAACCAGCTTTCTCTCTACTGGTTGGGTGTATGAAAAATCTGTATGTAGCGCTACAAAAGGTTGTGTTTTTACCTGGGTCGCGACGGAAGAAAGTAGTTCTAAGTATATTCGTCATATCCTTAAGGGGTTGCGGGGGCAGCTTATCACCAACCCTTCGTCCAATGTTCTTGAGTTTCATGTGCTTGGTCGTGATTTGTGGCTTAATGAAATACGCGAAACGGCTTTTACTGTTGAAAAATATAATAAAATCCCTGAGGCTGGGACAGCACAGGCCGCCTTAGCTGATTTTTGCCAAACGCTGAGTGCGTCAAATGAGGTTTCTAGGTGCGCGTTTAAAGTGCCTAAAGACATTCAAAAAACCGGCGTCAAACCACTTACATTTTGGGAGCTCGTTGTAAATTCCGCTGATATAGATGGTATTAATGTTCTTCTCAATCTTATTAAAAAAAATCAATTGTATGTTAACGAAATTACTTATATGCCTGAAAATGGTAAAAGGCAAGTTATGTGGAAAGTGGAGATCAATTATGTTGCGAAATAAATTATTTATACTTGTTATTTGTTTGTCGGTAACAGGTGTCGTCAATAGCGCCGAGAGCGCAAACATTGGTAGTGGGGAGCACCACAAACGCACTGATAAAATTACACGCGAAATATCTTACAACAAAAAAATTAAAGAAAATTTGACGTTAAAAAAAGAAATAAAAAAATTAAAAGAGGATATAGAAGGGAGGACGCCTTTCCCTGTAGCGCAAGCAAAATCTACTAACGCGCAACAAAGTGTTATCAAAGATATGTCGGTCTACGCAATCTCTCGCTCTAATAATAAAGATATTGCAGAGATTCGCTCTGGCGCCAGCGTAATCCCCGTCGAAATTGATTCAATATTGCCAGGCGGTTGGAAAGTAACGGGAATCAGTAATGGTGTCGTTCACGTTTCAAGAGGTGCGCGTGCTGCAGTAATTGGCCCTCCAGAGAAAGAGGATGATGCGCTTATTGATCCAACAACAATATTGCCACCGATAATACCTTAATTTTTGATAGCAGAGATTATTATGTCAGCCACTATAAAAGAACGCGCAACCATAAGCGCCGTAATTAGCTCTTCTGAAGATTTGCCTTCTTTTCAGATAGTATTAACGCGCCCTGGTACGTTAGAAATTCCCGAAGCACACTGGGGAAATGTGGTGCTTTGTGGTTCATCAATTGATGGTGATCTGTCTGCGGTGGAGTTGGAAGAGCTGAAGGAGGGAGTGCATAAAATTAATGGGTTTTGGTTGGTTAATCCGACGTTCAAAAAAGATCCTGAATTTATGAATTATATGCAGCGTGCAGAAGTGGTCTTTAAAAATATGACCTATTCAACGCCAAAGTTTTTATTTGCCACTCAGGATATTATCCATTCGATCAATAATAAGGTTGTATTAAATCAGCCAGATCAGGATGAAGAAGATAAGCATGCGCATCTATCTGAAACGGGTACCTCAACGCTTTTTGACACAATCGTAAAACAATCATATGAGCTAAACGCATCTGATATTCACTTTCATATTAAACGTGATAAAGCATGGGTTGATATTCGCGTTCATGGTGTGATGCGTAAATTGCGCGACTTACGTTCAAGTGAGTACGCGATAGAATTTGTTCGTACAATGTATAACTCATTATCTGAAAGTTCGTCTCGCTCTATTCCTAATTTCATCTCAGATGTTTTTGCGGAGGCGTCGATTCGCCGGAGTTATGGTGATATCGATTTATCCTTTCGTTATCAGCAAGCCCCTATTTCGCCTGACGGACTAGATGTTGTATTAAGGATTATTGTTGAGCGTAATCATAGTGAAAAAATGCGGTTGGTTTCGCGCGAGGAGGCGGGGTACAGTAAAACACACGACCGTGAAATCTCACGTATGTGTTCTCGTTCAACAGGTATAGTCATTGTTTGTGGCATTGTTAACTCCGGGAAATCAACAACACTCGGCAATGAGGTGCGTCGAATAATTGCTGAGCGCCCCGGCAATGTGACGCGAACGATAGAGGATCCGGTTGAGAATATTATTCCAGGCGCTTCACAGATCCCTGTAAAACGTATTGGGAAAGATTCTAATGAAGATCCATTTAATAGCGCGCTTGCTGCTTGTATGCGAATGGATAATAACACTATTATGATTGGTGAAATTCGTAACGCGGAGACAGCAAGAATTTCGAAACGTGCCGTGCTTACAGGGCATCAAATTTTAACCACGCTGCATGCCGCAAGCGCAAATGAAGCGATTACTCGTTTACAAGATTTAGGCATAGATACACAGTCTCTTGGCTCCAAGTCCTTTATATCTGGTATTGTATATCAAAAACTTATGCCGGTATTATGTCCAAACTGTAAAGTTTCTCTTTCAAAAGCAATAAAGTTAAATCCAAAAAAATACACTGGCGCACTTGTTAGACGAATCCATCATGCTGTCGGAAAAGAGGCTTTTAAAACCGGTCGGTTTTATATAACGGGTGATGGTTGTAATGATTGTGCTGGAACAGGCATTATTGGTCGTACGCTTTGCGCGGAAACCATTACACCTTCCGTTAAAATTAGAAGTGCCTGGGGTCATGCTGAGTTTTCTGTTGCTGAGCAAATTTGGCGAAGCCAGTGGAAGCCGGACTGGAATAATTTTGCTGGCAAAACCGCCTTTGAGCATGCGATCTCTAAAATGTTAAAGGGTGATATTTCACCCATTGAAATTGAACTTAACTTTCATCGTTTTGATGCAGAAGTTGGGTTTGATGTACTTAAAAGCCGCCTGAAAAAAGTAAGTGGTTGATATGAGCAATCTTTTAACAAAAATAAAAACCATTATTGATTTTATTAAAATCAAAACGGTGTTTGGTATGTCGGCACGGTTAGATTTGTATGAAAAATTACAATCTGCCGCAGAAGACGGTATTTCTGTGCTTGATCGTATTCGTCAAATTCATACTCGTTTATCTGCAGCAAAAGATTTGCAAGCGCCTATACTTAGAAAAATTATTATAAATATGGATAGCGGGGCGACTTTTTCCGAAGCATTACAATCTTACGCCCCTCTTCAAGAGCGCCTATTAATTACTTCTGGTGAAGAGCGTAATAATATTAGTGAGTCTCTTAAGCATCTTGTCGAAATGATGAGAGCGACAAACGCGATATTTGATAAAATCCTATTAACTTTCCTTAATATCATGTTGCGATTGGGGATTATAATCATTGCTATCTATGTTATTACCTCCGTTTTAGGTCCGCAAATAGAGGCGTCCCTTAACAAAGATAGCTGGCCCGTGATAACTGAGTTCTTTTTTGTTGTAAGTGGCTTTTTAAACAGCTGGGGGCTGTTTGTTCTTATTTTGCTGATGGTGTTTTTTGTTCTTATCTGGAAGAAAACCCCGTTATTTTACCTATACCGTTTATCGCAATCTGCCTATCTTCTAGTTTCATTAAGCGCATTAACCAGCGCGGGAGTCCCTTTTAATGATGCGTTAATTAAGGTTAGGCGAGGGGCTAATGCATACGTAAAGAAGCACATTATAGAGATGTTATACATGCTTAAAAATGGTGTTCCTGAGGGTGTCTCAATGAACACAGGTATGTTACCGAAAAAGATATGTGATGACTTGTCTGACTACTCTGAGCTGCAGGGGTTCTCTTCTGCATTAGGAAGAATTGGTAAAGAGGCGCACCAAACGCTTAACCGCTGGCTGCTTATCGCCTCAAATACCGTAGACTGGAGTAGCCGTATTATTATATTCGGCTATTTGCTTTGGTTTTTTGGTGCGGTTGCAGCCGCTGCTATGAGTAGTTTTACAACAATAAAATTTTAGCTAAACAAAGGTAGGAAATATGAATATTAAATTAGGTACACATCAAAAAGGGCTTGCTGTACTCGATATATTAACAGCGCTAGGCATTATTATTGTTTTAGTTAGTGTTATCTTCGCAATTGGTGGTTTTGCCTCAAGTCAAACTAATCTTGTTAAGGTTAGCATATGGCATGCGCAGTTGATCGAAAGCATTCAAAATGCATATAAGCCACAAAATAATTGCGCGGGTATTAGCGCAACACGTGTTGCACAGCTTAATGCGGCTCCCTCTGATATGATTCAGGGAACAGATGTTGTTGATGGTTGGGGTAGTTCGATGACCATTGCAGCTGCGACGACGACTGTGACGAATGATACTTTTGTTGCTACCTATCCGAAAGTTGCTGCCGAAGATTGTTCTGTTTTTGCGACAAGCATTCAAGAAAAACATTTCAAGATTAGTGTTGCAGGTAATGTCGTTAAAGATTTAAGTGCTGGCACAACCTTTAATGTAGGTACACTTGCTCAAGCTTGTGCGGGTAGTGCTACAAAAGCTATCGCTGCCTCGACTCGCTGCCGATAAGTTATAACTTGCTACCCGTTAAGTTGGTATAGTATGAATAATCCATATAGGCAAAAAGGTTTTGCGAGTGTACTTGGTGTATTGATTGCAATTGGCTTGATGACGAGTATTTTGTTTGGCGTTGTTATCCCTCTTAAGCAGCAGTGGGATAAAGAAAATTCTGCTCGTATTGCAGGTAATTATATTGCTCAATTTAATACGGCGGTTCGTCATTTTTATGCTTTTTATGGCACCGCTTCAGTCCCAACAGGAAATCGAACGGGTGTAGACTGGCTTAAAAATAACACAACATGTTTTGGGGGGGCTTATTCTGGCGGATATAGCGCCCCAGAAACGGGTAATCCTACGCAGGGTTTTTTGCCTTGTGCGTTCCCTAACTTACTGCCTTATAATGTATTACCTTCTACAACGTTAACTGTTAACGCGAACAATTTTACTGCAACCACCACTTTTGGTCCCTTCAAAGAAACAGGTAATCCGAATATAGAGCTTGGAATTGCGGGGTTGGTTTTTCGTGCTGCAGAAGCACAAACGTGGGATGAAGGGACGCGCGCATCAGGTATATTTTTTAGTTATTCTGTTGATAGCGATCCAACATCAGGAACCTTTGGTGTGCTTACCGCAACAGCTACCAGCCAGTTTGCGGCTGCAGAAGTTTATTTGCCGCGAAATGGTTCTCTTGCGATGCAAGGTAATCTTGATATGGGTAATAACAATATTATTAATGTTAAGGATATATATTTAAAAGGTAAAGAAAAATGGGCGTCATCTGGTGTACATGATGTTGGTGTTTATGCTTCTAGCGATATCGTCACGAAACCAACTTGCCCTAATGGCTCGCCGCAAATTTTTGCGACTTCAGGGTATTTTAGTCAAAACTCATCAGGTAATGCGTTAGGCGCCGTTCAAACTTATGCGACAAGTATTAACTCGACACAGTGGCGCGTGTATCTGCGTGTACTGACATCATCTGGGTGGACATATCCAACTTCTACCTACGGCAAAATTATCGCTCTCACAAAATGCACTTAAGTATAAAATTAATCGTAGTCGGGTTCTTTTTTTTATTTAGCGCGCATGCAAATAGTGCAGATGTTGTTGACCTTATTTTAAAGAAAGATAGTCGATTAAACGATCTCACAAAATATAAACACTGCATCAAAAAAGCAATTCGCACATACAGGCTCAAGCCGCTTGCTTACTTATCAATTCTTGCTCAAGAAAACGGGAAAGTTGGCCAGCAAGTAAAAAACAAAAACAATACGCATGATTATGGTCCAGCACAAATTAATAGTAGCTGGGTAAAGCGGTTTAAAAAATTTAATATTAATATAAATGATGAGCTTTTACGTAACCATACCTGCTTTAATCTTTTTGTTTCAGGCTGGATTCAGCGGTACGAACTTGATAATGCACCTGATTACTGGACGGGCATCGGTCGTTACCACTCACGAACTCCACATCTCCAGAGATCATATATTCGTAAAATCTACAATATCTGGCGCGGGATGCTTAAAAAAATACAGCGTTAACATATTTACCTGTTAACAGATTCTTTTTGGGCACTTAATATAGTTTATATTGATAATAAATTAGATTAGGTGTTCATTATGAAGTCCAATACAGTTTTAGCTATAGAGCCCGAAAACCCAAAAGAAAAAACTATTTTTATCGGTCAGGATGATGGTTTTTATAATAATAAGGTTGCAGGCCCTAACGGTTTTTTAATGTGCGAACCAAGCCGGTCTCGACACGGGAAGGCTAACGTTACATCGCTTGATAGTGGTCTAAAACCTGATATTGCTGAATTTAAAGTAGATAATACCTTTTACTCTGCTGGTGAAATAGATAGCGAATCAACGATGTTTGATGACTATCCAATCTCGACGTTAAATCGTATCAACGTCCATCATGCGCTTTATAAAGCAGGTCTTGCTGGAAAAAACATTCATCTTGCTACTGGTTTGCCGCTAAGCCTTTTTTACAAGGGTAAGACAGGTGATAAAAATGTTGATTTTGTTTCAAAAAAAGAAAAAAACCTGCTTGCTGATGTTGAGTTAGTCGCAGCAAGTCCAAAATACGGTGACGCAGTTAAGCCTTTTAAGATTGTCGAGCACGTTGTTACTGTGGAAAACCATGTCGCCTGGTTCCATCTTATGATTAAAGAAGGTGCTGACGGTAAACACGCTTTTGACATGAAACGTAAATCGTTACCTTTTGGATTTATTGATATGGGTGGGCGTACGACAGACTTGCTTGTGGTTGAAAATGGTAATGTCGACAGGGCGCGCTCATCATCCATTAACTGCGGTATGCTCGATGTGAGAAAAAGTATTAAAGACAGCATTATGTCTACATACGGTATTAACCACGTTTCAGACACGATGTTAGACTCTGCAATTAAACGCGGTAAGATAACGCTCTTTAATGAAGACCGTCGTGTAGCTGATATTGTTCGAAGCGCAAAAGAACAGGTAATAAGCCGTCTTCGCAATGAAGCTAATTTAATTTTCGGCCAGGGCGCAGATTTACACAGTGTCCATATGTTTGGTGGATCTTATTTGGACTATAAAAGTTATATTGAAACAGATCCATGGTTTAAGCATCAAGAAGCCGATGCAAATCCGTTGTATGTTAATGCGTTAGGGATGTATAAATATATTCGTTACATTAAATCAGCTTAATATTGAAAAAATAAAAGGCGAGTATTACCAACATGTCAGAGGATAACTATTACCGTAAACGAATTAATATTCCGGTTACTTATCGTAATGCTGAATTAATTAGCTATTTAAAGAATATATCAAATAAAGAGTCATCTATTTTTTTTGCAGATGCGGTAGAGTGGTATCACAGTCAGTTTGTGCTAAAGAATACGGCATTAACGACGCCTCCTTTATTGCCGAATATAAATGCTCAGACCACAACTACCGTTGAGTCACAAGCAGTTACAGAAGTTGGTGTTAATAATAAAAGCGATTCTAATCGTGAGATACCCGCCTTATCGGTAGTACCTCAAACCCAAAAGGAAGATGTTACTCATAACGCTGAATCTAAACCGGAAAAGGCCGCAGCTGAAAGTGAATTTGTAGAAATATCCAGCGATTTAAAATCTCAGCTTAATGTTTTTTAATTAGATTGTTTTTTATCTTTTTCTGGAGCCCATGTACCAGTTGACCAGATATTTTTCACGCCTCGGCTTTCTGCTTCTACTTCAACAAGTTTTTCCCACTCTTTAAAATTTTTATCACCCGCTATTATTTCGTTGCGCAAATGTTTTGCAAGGCGGCTTGCGTAATTGTTAAATCCACAAGATTCAGATATGTAGCGGTGTGCTGCTGCAGACTGTCGTCCCATCATAATACTGATTTTTCTCGGGGTAACCTTTGTTTTTATATTTTCTGTTGCTGCCAATAAATCAAAGATAGTAATTTCTTCGTGCGGTACTTTGTCAGGGTTCTTAGAGTAATAACGTAGTAACATACATAAAGCTTGATCTTTTATTTCTTTATTGACATTCTTTCGTTTTGTCATTTTGTACCACGTACCATATTGAATACCGAGTATAAGGCAGGCATCGAATACCGTTAGATCAAACTCTTCCAGGAACAAGAGTAAATCTGTCGCAAGTACACGACGATCATCAGGGATAAAGAACGCACTTGTTTTTTGATTAGGCAGTTTTTTTGCTTTCATGCTTTCTCCTTAAGCAATATGTTATGTTAACATATTTGCAATATCTCTCCATTTTGTAAGTTAAGGTCAATTAGATGAAAAGAACTTTAACAGGCATCATACCTATTCCGTTTGGAGAGGAGCCTGTATCGAATAAACACTATACATTAAGCGACATTCCGTTTCTAGCGTTCTCTGACGCCGGAGGTGGCAATATGTTACAGTACCCCCGAACCGGGCTAACGCTGATCCATGGTTACCGTACAGGCATAAAAGACCTACATTTATCGAGGTTATACTATCAAAAGAATGGGTATGACATCATTCCTGTCACTCTTGAGATTAAAAAAATTACATTCTCTACGAACCGCTATACGTTGAATGATCTGCCAAATTACAAAATCTTACATCTTGATATGGCGATGGGTGATTTAAGGAAATACATTCTTTCCTTGTTATATGATTTTGCAAAAGAAGAGGGAACTCCTTTTGAGACGTCAAGTAAAGTAAAAAAAAGCAATTCTGATATGTCAATTATTATGACGCGCCCGCACCTGCTGGACAGGCTACACGCGCATGAGGACTTCAAGCATATCAAGTTGATGTATTACCCTGTTCGAACTGATCGGCGTATCACAAGCTTTGCTACGCTGTTTGAAAGCGACCTGGTTGAAGGGGTGTACAGTTTGTATTATCCGGAGCTGAAAATACGCCTACCCGACTGGCTACCTTGATCGTTTTTATGACGGGTCATCCATCATGTCGATTACATCTTCGAGTATTTGAGTAAAACCTTCAGCATCTGCAGAAGGTGTGGGTGTTTTAGGATATTCAAAGGACGTTTTAATTTTTTCGATGCTCTCTTTCGCGTTTTGATTTGCTTGGCTTGAGTTAACACCTTGTTGTGTCTCAATACCTTGTAGAGCTTGTATTAGGCTTTCTTCTGATTGCCCAATATAGTCGAACATTGTTTCGAATAATGGTTTGTATGTTTTTTTGTGTTCATCAATCGGTTTTTCTTCTAATGGCTTAGCGACGCGGCCACCACCATCGCTGTCACCTGATTGGTCTTCATCATCTGTATCTTGTTCCAAATATTCTGGTGGAAGGATATCTTCAGAGCCGAGCGCGATTGGCTCATCGAAACCATTAAACGTCCTCTCAATATTATCTATGTCTTGTATTTCTCTTTGTTTTCGTTCTTCAGCTTTGCGCTGCGCCTCACCTTTTACGATGTTATTGATGCTTGACCATTTACCGTCTTTTGTGCCCGCACATATTCTTCTGATCTCTTCGGATAATGTAAGGCTAGGCATTATGGCTTGCGGATCGGCTAGCACAGAAAATGCCTCCTCGATACCGTCATCGATTTGTAGTCGAACTTTAATAGATTCTATTGAGGGGAGAGGAATAAATTCAGCAAGACGATTTACTTTCACGCTTGGGACTTGAGCATAAAATAAATTCGCTTTTATGATGTTGCTTTTCCAAATAATGTAAGCTTGCCCGGCTCTTAACTCTGAAAGTTTTTTAATGTTTAATCGATCTCTTCTTGTGTAGGAGACGCTTTTGCTTGTGTAGCCGCCCATTACACCTTCATTTTTGTCTGCGTTACTTTTTTCAGCGTAGGTGCCTTCTGCAGCACGTTTTTTAACGATCTCTAAGGTTTCGTTTGCGTCGACAGTTTTACCTATAAGCCAGGTGTTTGTGTTCGCTAAAACCGCCTCTGTCGCTTTAGCAACTTTCTCACCTTCTTTTTTCATCGCAGCAACATCTTGAGCCCCATATAAAAGAGAGAAGTTAAGCGAGCGAGCTTGAGCTGCGACAACAGATTGCATTTCAGAGAAATAGTAACCAATCTCATCCCATTTGACTGGAAACGCAACATCGGTGTTTGTTGGCAGTCGTGAGAGTTTTTCTTCTATTTTACCGTCTAGCGTGGTGAACATTGCCCCAGCCATCATTGATTTAACAGCAGAGACAAGTATGCGTCCTAATGATAAAACGGACTCAGAGGACTTCTCAAGTGCGGGTAACAAGTTAACAAGTATTCGGTTGTGTACAACCACATCAAATAAATCTATTTCTGGTGTTGCTGGGCTCATAATGTCTTCGTATTCATATTGCATGGTGCCAAGCAGTGGAACAAGCTGCATACTTATATAGCCGTGCTGTTCCGCAACTTTGGCATTTATTTGCCCGGTCGCGATTGCTGTTTGTTTGTCTTGTTCATTAAGCTGTGGAAGGTTGTCAATATATGCGTTTAGCAGCCCTTTCGCTGTTTCCGGGATGCGTTTATCACTTGCCCACTTCATCGCATATTGCAAGTCCATAAAATCCAGCAGCACTTTGAATGTCGGGTTTATTTGACCTATATCCCTTAAATAGACAACCATAAATCCAACTGCACGTAAAAACATACGTGCACGCTGCCCCCACATATCATCATCAACCTTTAATAAACCCATTAACGTTTCAGAAACCATGCTTGCTGAGCCTGAATACAAAAATGAAAATGAGTGGCTGTTTTTTATTTTATTTTTTTCCCAGGGGGACTCATCACCAGTAAGAAAATTTGTGATTAGGCAGTCATGTCCGCGACCGACACGGTGTGCTAGTGCGATAATTCTCATCGGAACATCTAATTGCGCTTTACCATCAGTATATAATGCGCCGCTACCTTCGATGAAAGAGCTTAATAGTTGCGATGTTTGTGATACAGTTTTACCCCCGCCGGTTGTTGCTAAATGGGCAGCATGTTCTGTTTGCGAGGTTTTATTCTGCCATATCTCTTGATTGCCTTTTTCAGTATTACCAAGAAAAAGCGCTCCCGCAGGCTTGTTGGGCTTACCTGTTTCAGCATCGATGTCGTGACTATCTCGCTTTAATTTACTATAAAATGGGATATGCATTGGTAGGGTGAATGTTCTTGATATAAAAACAAGAAAACTAAAAAGTGACAACACTAAAAAAAGCAAACCCAGCCCAGGGAGTATTAGTGCGCAGAAAGAAAAAACAAAAAAGAGCACGTATGACTGAGGCCCCTGAAGAAACCGTGCCATCTTTAACGAAAATGGCGTTGTATCTTTTAGGTATTCGTTTTCTTTTAGTTCGACGGGGTTTCGCATATTCTTGTTAGTCGTTCCGGAAAGGGTACCAACCATAATCAGATGAGTCGCTTCGAGTTATAGTAGATGTTCTGGCGTTTAGAGGGCGACCTGAACCCACTTTTTTTGGTTTTTGTGGACCAATTTTAATATCAACAGGAATGGGGATACTGTTTATCCCGGTTAACGGCCTGTTGCATACCGATAAATCGGCGTTCTTCATTACAACAGAAAGAATTCCTCCCAGACCAAAATTTAACAATCCGCCAATACCGCAATCAGAAAGAAGGGTGTTTATTTCTTTTATTGTATATTTTTCAGATGTTTTTGCTTGTTGTTGAACGCTACTTGTTTTGCAACTATCTGCTGCAAAGGCGGTTATTGGTACGATTAACAGCATGCAAGTCGCAGCTAATATTTTATTAACTTTATTCATTATCAGCCCCCATTTGCTGTTGTATTTGATGATAATGCACCGGCAAGCTTTTCTAAACGATCTTTATCAAAGAGTCGTTTTAATACTTCGTATCGCGCCATTATGACTAAGCGATTAACCAGTGTAAAACGATCAACCTTGGTCTCTTGGTTTGATGAGTCAAATAATTTAGCAATACTCTCATCGTCGCAATGTAGTTGGGCTTGCAGCCATAAAAGAGCTCTACCAAAGCTCATTTGGCTCCCCATTTTTAACTTTAGGTTGGCTGGTATTTCACATAAGTTACCCATATCTGGATAATGGGCATTGAGCTTGTTATCAAGCTTGGCAATCGACACAGCTACTTCTGGTAAATTATCCGTAGTCCAATTTTCTTGATTGGCTAGCTCAGACATGATTTTGATTTGTTTTTCGGGTATTTTTGCCCAAAAATCACTTATATCATCATCATTTATCATTGTTAATAGCCTTTTTGTCTTTACAATGTCGCGTATTGTCTACAAAATACATTATATATTTATTACTCATACGTCAAGTATCTGGACATTTTATGACCATTATCAGGCCATTACTTTTTGTTTTTTTTGCGGTGTTTTTATCAGCATCTGCGTTTGCGGAGAGCGATGAAAAAACGCTGCCTGGCCAAGGGATTCTTGATAAGCTTCGAAACGAAAAAGTCGATCCTCGTATGGCCGAATCGGTCATCCCCAAATTCATGGATGGCCCAACCAAGGATGATATTGTTTATCGTATGCTTAAACGTGGGTTAGGTGATCCAGCCATACACGCGCTAAGTTATTTTTCTCCAAAAGAAAAAGACGCAGGTTTTGGTGGGGTTACTGCCGTTACTTATGTGCTCTCATTTTTCCCTTATATTGCCTTGGTCGTATCTTCTATTTTTACAGCTTACATGTTTTTTGCGGGGATGTTCTCAACTGCTACAACGGGAGAATTACTAGGTAAAAAGTGGGATACATGGACTATGCCGGTGCGTACCTCTACAGCGTATATTTTTTTGTTGCCCGTGCCGCCCTTTTCACCTTTTTCTGGCATTCAAGTAATTGTTTTGGTTTTGTCTCTCCTTGGAATAGGGATGGCTTCCGCCACATTTACGGCGGTGGTAAAACATGTTGTTGGTTCGCCTACCATTACGATAATGCCGGCTGACGCACATCAATTTGTCTACGATATAGCGAAAGCTAATCTTTGCATGGATTTAGGTCGTAAACATGGCGTGCTAGATCCAGCAAAAAAAGAAAACGAGGTTAAAGAGCTAAAATACACCATTGGTAGTGCGTTTATACCGGTAGGTAGGGAAGACAATCAAAATGAGATAATGCATACCTCTATTAAGCATCGTTTTGAGTTTGGTAAAAACGGTGTGTGTGGCCATACAACAATTGAGGTTCCAGTCAAGCTTAACCCTAATAATATCTTTAGAGACAATCTTTTATCTGATCAACTTAAATACACAATAGATCTGCAGGTTAAAACCGAGATACCTAAAATTATAAGTGCTGTTTCCCGACGAATGCATAATAAAATTGCTTACCAAATGCTTAATAATGAGGAGATTGTATACGATGATGTCTGGCGTTTAGAGGTTGCTAAGTTAATTGATACTGAAACAAAATACGTTGAAGGGCGACTCAATAAAGCGGCAACACTAAAGGGTAAACAAGACGACCTTGTCGATAGTTTTACTGAAGAATTAACGCGTTATGGTTTTGCAACAGCCGGGATGGTCTATTGGTCACTGGAACGCCGGCAAGATGCGTTCATTAATGCGGTTCAAGACGCATTACCAAAATTTAATTCTTACAGTGAAACCGCGTATTCGTTTAATCGTTTTGCTTATGAAAGCACGTACGGACAACAATTAAGAAAAGAAGCTGCAGCTCTAAAGGGTGCTTTAGATGTGTATATAAGACGCTTTCATCCCAACAAAGGCTTACAGCAAATCTATGAGAAAACTACGGACGACTCTAATTTAAGTCAGGCGATGTCTGATTTATCGACCTATATTGGTGGCTTATTTTTATCAATGCCACGTAAATTTGCTGGTGGTGATGAAAATAACCCTTCCCCACTTTTAGAGGTGAAACTGTTAGGGCAGGCAATGCAGGCGAGTGTTTTGTCTGTTATCGCTGTACAGTATTTTAAAGATAAGCTCGGTTTTTTTGGGAAATGGATTCCTTCTATTGGTGATGATGGAGACGAAAAACAAAGTGCAGTCGGTGGTATTGTAAGCAGCCTGGTTTCTACATTACTGAAAATAATGTTGTTACTTGGCTTTATCTACGCCAACATTTTGCCTTCGATGCCTTATTTGATGTGGACAATAGCTGTAGTGGGTTATGTAATTTATGTGTTTGAATCATTAATCGCGTGTAATTTTTGGATAGCAATGAAAGCGCATCCTGATGGGGAAGGCTTTATTGGTAAGTCTGGCGCAGGTTACCCGATTATTATGACCTTGATTCTTTATCCTATCTTAATGATTGCAGGACTGTTGATTGGGATGGCGATACTGCGCTTAGGGGGTTGGTTAATAAACTTAACCTTAGAGCCGTTCTGGCAAGATATGTCGACAGATGGCGTTAACCTTGCCTCATTTATTGGTATGTTAGTGGTGAACGCTATTATGTATTTGTTATTAATTTATAAGTCGCTTTCATTAACGTACGAAACGCCCACAGGTATATTAAGATGGATGGGGATAGGTTCGCATTTTACTGATATGGGTGAGAAACAAGCGCAACAGCAAGCGCTAACGACGGGTGGGACATCCTCACAAATGATTTCTGAAACATTTAGCCATGCAGCCAGTAGATAGTAGTTAGTAGATAATCAGAGCGATTAAAGTGATATTGTTATTGTTGTTGCCGGGGGATGTTTAACCTCTTTTTTTTTGTTTTCTATTTCGCCCCCAGCATCCCTTAACATGCCATCAACTATGTTTTTCTCCTGGCGCGTTAAAGGTTTTCCAGATAAAACCTTGCGAATTAACCCTCCTTCTATACTTGTGGGTATAAGGTTCTCATTCGCTTTGTTTGAGTTGGTGCGCGCTTGAATTAATAGAGACTGCATCTCCGGCGCCCAGCTCAGAGGGTGCGGCACACGGCCTTTGTTGCTTTTGTTGCCTTTTGATTGTGCTAAAGCAGTCCAGTCCAACCTCCTTAAATGCTCGCCGATAACGAACTTATACATGGATTCCGGTAACCGTGTATACCATCTGGCTGCCAGCCGCCTGAATCGATCGCGGGCGCCCGCTAATTCAGTTACGACACCATCAAGACTGCGGCTTACTAAAAACTCTTCAACAGGCATAAGATTTTCTGCTTTAATAGCATCACCCGGATTCCCGGCACCCATTTGAACTCGATGACGCGCTTCCATTTCAGGTAGAACGAAATCGATTAACGGATGATCGAACAAGTAATGGGTATCGTGCGTAACCAGTATATTAATGTTATCCCACTGCTGCAGAATTTCTTTTACTTTGTATTGGGCGCTGTATCTTATTGCGGGCCACGGAATGACAGCAACATACTGAACCTGTTTTGATAGCTTTAAAAAGCTTTCAAGATTATCGGTCACCCAAATTTCGGCGCTCTGCCTTGTTTTGTAGTCCGCATCTTTTGCGGGACCAGAATACAACCAGGGAGCCGTTGCGTGCTGACCATACCAGTTCACGTATTTTCGTTTGTCTAAGCTATAAAAGCCGAGAACCTCCTTTTTATTGGATACCGGGATAATTAAAGCATCCATTGGCATACGGTCACCGAGCAATCGTGAGCGCTTTAGCCGGTCTTGATCGGATTTCTGCGGCAATACGGTTTCCCAATAGGCTTTTGAGTTATCCATTTTGGGCGACCATCCGACGTTATATTCGGTTGTCGTTTTTTTGTCGAGTAAGGTGCTGAATTTTTTTTTGTCTTCGTCGGTAAAATGGTTTGTGTAACAAAAATCAAAAGCGCCTAGTACCCGTTTCCAGAGATAAGGCCAACGCGTATCTTTTTCTTTTATTTTTTTATTTTGTTGGTACTTAGTGGGTATCGGAATATTGAATTGTGTGCTCAATTCTTCACGAGCAGGCATAAATTCCATACCCAGGTATTCCATCACGAACTGCGTTTCATTTCCGTGAGCGCCACAGCCAAAACAGTGATAGAAGCCTTTTTGATCGTTTACGGAAAAAGAAGGGGTGGCCTCAGAATGAAAGGGGCAGGGTGCGCGAAATTCCCGTCCGAATTTCTCAAGACGAATATAGTGTCCGATAATTTCTGATAATGGTTTTTGTTCTGTGCTCATGCTTATAGGGTAAGGTATGAGCGCATTTCTGTTAAGTCTATTTTTTGCTGTGTTTTTCGATGTGTTCGAGTAACTTAAGGACACCTTTTTCACCGGTATGAATACCGTCGAAACTCTTCAGATTGTTAATAAACTCTTGTAAATTATCTTTTGATGGTGCTTCAGTAGGTGCGCAAGCAAGGTGTTTTTCAAGTTCAGCAATATTGGCGCTTAAACCTAAACACTCTAGTTCTTGCTCCCATCTTTCAACATTAACTTTCATATATCTAAATACCCCATAATTTCAACAAAAGGAACGATTGCATACTCAGCCACAATCAAGGCATTGCTTTTTGCAACACTTGATCGGTTATATCTTTAATATCTATATCGTCCAATTCTTCGTTAGGATTAATAATATCGGCTAACTTTGGCAATTTCCCTTTCTGATATTGCTCTGAAAACAGCCGAACAGGACTTCTTTCATTTTGCGTTGAGTAAATGTCTCTACAGTAATCAAGCGTATAGCGTAACGCTTCAACACCATCCTTTAGAGAAAATGTAATTTTATCTCTAATTTTAGTGTCGCTTTCAATTTGCGCTGAATATCTCTGTATAAATGCTGATATAGTTGAATTCTTTGTCTCGATAACTTTTTTAGGGAACTGCATTATTACTTTATTATTTTTTGCACTGATAGCGATGGTTTTTTGTGGGTCATACCCTTTAGTGGTTTTTAATGGGATCTGCGTTTGAATCATATATGCAGCCGCTTCTTCAAAATTGGATAACGGAAGGTTAACTTTAAGCATGTCAGTCCACTTAGCGGATGCAGGTAACATAATTGCGCGGTGGCGAGCCCCTTTGGCATCACTGTAAATTACCGCCCGCCCCATACCTTCTTCGACAGCTAAACGCGTTGCTTCGAACATGTTACCGCGTAAAATAACTCGGCTCGTTTGCTGTTTAGATTTACCAAGTACTAACAGTTTATTTGCTGTTTCTGATTTTGCTGTGTAAGTATTTGGTAGTATTTTTTCTTTATCGAGCCTTATGTTTATAAGGTAATCTTCACGGACTTCGCCACTAAAAGTATCGTAGTATTTTAATTTGAAGTTAAGTGGATCAAAATTATTGTCAATCTCGTTGGGTAAGGTAAACCCTAATACCACTTTAGGAAAATAAGTATTAATAATTGTGCCTGCTTTTATATTTTGTACTGAAAAAAGCACTTTTTCATAGTCTTCAAGTGTCATACGATAAAAGCTGTAGTTGCCATCCATTAAATCTGGGTTGTCCGTGTCCACATTGTAACGCTTGGCTATTTTGTTGATATAATTAGCGTGATTATTTTCCAGTTTCGTAATGTAATCACCGTACGGCACGCCGTTGTTATCGATATACATCTGTTCAAAACTAACGGCATTTTTAACAGCATTTTCAAGTTCTTTTGGTGTCATCTGTGTAGCTTGGTTCTCTTGATATGAAATTTCCGCAAGCTCTACTGGCTTATCAAATTCACTTTCATAATGTGAACGGCTATCACCTTTATAGATTATGCGTCTGTTATCTCGGGCTTTAATGTTTAACTCGCCAACCGAAACATCTGCACCAAGATTGCCATAGGTTTCTTCCATGATTGCGTTATATTCCGCATCGGCTTGCTTTAGAAATTTACGCTGTTCATTAACGTTTAACAAAATCATTAAGCCAGTAACGCGGCGTGCCAACTCCCCGGCTTTTCGTTCTTTTAGTTCCATCATCAAACCTGGAGTCACATCCATGATATTCATCCAGTCAGGGTTACGCGCAATTACACGTATGATGGATTCATCACCTTCCTTGTTAAATAAGTCAAACGTCTTGATTGCTTGTGCGGATTGTCGATTCGACGTGACGCTTGCGGACATTTGACGTAAGTTCTCATTTGAAACTGCCGCGATACGTTCCTCAATAGGTAGGCCGGTAGAAATTGTTTTAACTTCTGGTTTAACCACCTGGTCGCGTCGATTTACTCGGCCTAGAAGTTGAATTCGATCGTAAACAATAGGGAAGAGCTGGCCTTCAATTAAAACACGTTGGCGGGTATCGTTATAACGACTTGAGGCATGCATGCTGTTGCCGGTAGTAATCGAGGACGTCCCCAGAACCGCGTCAATCTCACCATTATTAAATCCGTAACGAGTTGTAAATGCATCTTTGTCCATTCTGGGAGATAAAACAGGGCCTTTAGGTGTTTGTGTGACCTGATGGCTGCGCCCAGATATTTCGCCGATGCGGTAGCCCGCATGTTCAACTCGATCGCGAATATAATCAAGAGGAGCAAAAGGGAGATCAGGAAACTTCTCAACGATTTTTTGTAAGCGCATTTCTGCTTGTTTAATAACGTGTACATCCGGGTGATCGTTGAAATCGTTTAATAAATCAAAAAAATGTTTAGTTGTTCGATTATATTTTCCTGTTCCTATTCCGTTTTTATTTTTTTCATTTAACTCAAGCAGTTTAATGGTAAATAAGCGGTTAGTTGATCGACGTAATACATCTTTTACATCTGGATATTGGTAAATAACGCCTTCTTCTCCAAAGAGATTTTCCTTGTTGTAGCCTTTTTTTACTTTTTTAAGCACCTCTTCATGAAGTGTTCCGCCTGTGTGATTAATTGCAATCAGTGGCTTCTTGCCATCTTTTAAAGCTTGTATTGCGGTATCGGCTATTTCGTCTTGTTTGAGTGCCACAACCAGCTGGTCTGCAATCTGGTGAGCGACATTGGTAAACCCAAAGGTCTCCGTTTCAAATTTGGTACCTGTGCTGTTAATTCGATATAGTTTTTTGTATAAATCTGGATTTGAATTCTTAATATAATCTTCGATCCGTTCTCTAAACACATTAATGCTTTTGCGCGTGTTATGTACTTCTTTAATATATTCTGCAATTAAATTAGCGTAGTGCTCATTACGTGTTGTTCTGCGTGTATCAACTTGATAGTCAACAGTTAAGCCAGTAAGGTTATGTTCGCGGCGAAGCATTCTTCCATCACTCACTAACATCTGAGAAAGCACTTCTTGTAACGGAGCGCCACCTTTACGCGCGATACGAATTAGTTCATCTGAGGATACTCCTTTAGGGAATACGCTAGCATATAAGCGTAACGCTTTTGGATCACGCATCGATGTTGCTGATGAAAAATACTGGTTCTTTGCGTTATTTAATAAATACATGGCCGTTGCGTTATAAGCGCCTTCCCCGGTTGCCAGGTGTGACTCATCTAAAATAACAGGCTGCCCACTAGCGGCTTGTAATACACTAAAAGCCTTTTCTTGCGCAGGAGTTGGATCGATTTGTGATCGATGACCCCGGCGATTTGTCTTTATAAGTTTGTGCGCATACGCTAGTTGTTTGTAGGTGGTAAAAATTGCGTTATATTCATCGGGAACTTCATGCGTATTTTTTAAATACTCTACCGCGTTTTCATTATGCTCGATTATTGTCCGTCCCTGTTGATCGCGTATATTGCTTATATTTATGACCAGGGGGCGCACTTTATCGGCTACACCAATATCTTCTAAATCGCGCCATAAATCAGAAAATAAGTCGGTTGATTTCGTTACGAATATTGGTGTATACCCTTGTTTTATATTGTCATAAAGGTTCACACCAATTGAGCGACCTTTACCAGTACCTGTTTGATCGCCAAGCAAAAAACCAAACCCTTCTTTGTGAGATGCTTTTGCCAATGCCGCTGCATCAATTTGCTCTGAAGATAAACGCGAGACCAATTCTTGATCATCTACATCCAGAATATTCATTATTTCTTTTTCAGGAGTGCCATGTTTACGAATATGCCGATTGAATGCTGTACGTGTTGCTACAACCAAGTTTTTCGGTAGCGCAAGCGAGGCTTCACCTATACCTGATGCTGGAATATATGGTCGTTGAAATTCATTTAATGTGATTTGATCTGCTTTATCAAATTCATTATTAAGCGCTGATAACATGGATGAAATAGTATTCGCGTGCGCTTTGGCTTGCTCGTTAAAAGCAGGGGTTTTCGTTGCATATTCAACCAAATTATCATGGCTACTAATATGTATAATATCAGGTGTTAACATATCACTTGATGGCGCCCAACGACGATTACCTACATGGATAATATAGGCTGGTCTCCATTCGCCCTGACGGTTAAACAACACCGGATCGATTTCTAAGATGCTTTGCATATGATAATACTTGCTTGCCCACTCAATAAACTCGTTGATTGATTTGTTGTTGTTCGGCTCACTCAGGTCATCTTTAGTACCTGTTAGCATCACAACGGAAGTTCCTTGCATGGTGGCACCGGACATCATTTTTGCTGTTTCATAAAAATCAGAACGACTAAACTCTACATCATCAAAGCTATATGTTTCGTTATTACCTTTATCAAGGGGAGCGGCCAGTACAACAATATCTGTTGATTCGGGGGCGATTTGTACGTCGGATAACGTTTCATTTTGAATCTTAATCCCATGAATATCTTTGTTGATGCTTTGTATGCCTTGTTGGTTTTCATCTGTAAGAATTGTAACTTGTTCGGCTTTATCAAAGAATGAAGAAGCCATACCGTTTGCTGCAAATGGCATAAGAACCGATTTGTTATCATGCTTAGTTAAGGTAGATACGTATGCGGCTAATAAAGGAGTAAATCCTCGCTCTAGCTTTTCCGGGCTGCCAAAATAAGAAACGGGTAAACGTGGAATGCGTGAATCCACTTGTTGTACTTCTTTAAGCCAGTTGCTTAAATCTTCGGTGGTGTATGAGATATCTTTGAGCTCAATAGAAATAGCTACATCGATGGCGTCTTCAATTAAATAAAGGTTTTGATAATCGCTGGGTGTAAGCAGTGCGTCTTTATCGGTGTCAGTTAATACACGATATTTGTTAATAATGTCATTTTCACCCGCTTGATAACCTTTAATTATTTCTCTAGCAAAACCACGTAAACATGCAACCACATCCTCAAAATCAAGATAGTTGCGTGTGCCTGCTCGTAAGAAGCGGGGATTAACGCCCTCCGGATTTTGTTCGCGCTCTATTCGATCTCCTTCCTTTATTAATCGCCCGATAGCATCTTTGTATACAGTTAAGTTGTCCGGGTTCAACCCTAAATTTTGATAATCGCGCTGCAGTTTATGCGCATCATTTTCTTTTTCGGCGTTTTTAACGGGATTTGTCCCGTTCATAACTTCCTGTACTGTCATATCGCGTCGTTCCGCTAAAGGAAAGACAGTTTTAAATTCGTTTACGTTAAAACCCTTTAAACCGCCATTTTGAAGCGAGTATCTTGTAGAGAACCAAACATTATTATTGTTAGCTTGAAAGCCTAATTCAGTCACATTGAAATTTGAGACATCACCTTCAAATACTAATACCGTTAAACCCGAAGGTAACTTTTGTGGTCTTATGTGAACGTTATGTGCTGATAAGTCAATCCAATACATTGTTTTACTCCAGTTTAATATTTAGATATTTAATTTTATTTATTGGTGTGTTCAATATCGTTTTTGGTATGAATCGAATTTAAAAGCTACAAAGTGTTTTTAAAATTTTTATTTTATGCTTCACTGTTTTCTTCCTGTTTGGTTACCTTATGTACTAAGGTAAGCCCTCTATGAGATTCTGTTAATAGCTTTTTTTAAAAAAAACCGCGCATTATATGCGCGGCGAAAGACAGTCAAATTGACTGTAGGTATGGATTTTTACAAATAAAATCTTATTATATGACGTTCATTAATGTATTCATGTCCTCGTCGGTTATTTGAATGCTTTCATCAGCCCCGTTTAACGAGGGAACATCGTCTTGCACAGGTTGTTGCTGTTGCACAGGTTGTTGCTCTTGCGCGGGTTGTTGCTGTTGCGCGGGAGTATCTACCCCCATGGCTTGTTCAGCTTTTACACCGTCAACCACGTTTTCTTCACTTGGTGTATAAAATTGAGTGGGGATGTGCGCCATTTCATATCGTGGTGAGCGTGAAGATGTGCGCTCAATAGAGGTGATGTAGGGCGTTCCTTCTGGATGGGCTCGTGCAGCGATATAGCTTTCTGTGAAAACTACTTTGTTATCATGCCGGTATGTTTTCATGATCCCTTCGCGGCGCGCTTGCTTGTTTAATATTTCTCTAGTGCTTGATTTGCCCATATAGATCATGGCGCCCGGTATCACTTCGCACTGCATATCCATACCGCTATTAAAGACGTTGGCGATATCGTTCCAGCTTACTTTATTTGTGTCGTTTTGGGCTTTAAAGGCGTCCAGTGACGTTTTACCATCTGCCGCATGTGACCATTGGGAATTGTCGTTTTTTTCCCACGTAGAATTAACGTTGACGCATACTGCAGAACCTGAAACAGGATCGGTGAGACGTACTGCACCGAGCATGTGCATATCAGGTACCTTTGGGTTGAGTGTTTGCGTTAACGTTGATTCCAGCTCAGCGAGGCTGTTTACTTTAACCGCCTCTTCTGGCTTTAAGTAAAAAACTTTAAATGATTGCTTTTCGTTGTTTATTGCTGTTGACGCCATCACTTTGCGAACCGTGGATTCTCCAGGGTAATGTGATACCGCATTGACCCAGCCTGCCGTATAAGTATTTGGCTGATTACCATCCCATACCTGGTTGAATATTAAAATACCGCCCGGTTGAGTGTGTACTTTTTCATTTGGGTTGTTTAATGTCTCAATTTCAGGTCGCACATATTTCCGTGTTGCCGCCTTATCATCGGGACGCATACTGACCCGTACTTCGTGAGAGGTATCGGGTTTACCGTTTGCTTCTAGTTCGTACCCCACTACAGAAGGTGGGTTAGTGTTCGTTTCGTAACGTGTAACCGAGATGGCTAGTGAACGAGCGCCTTTATTATTAGAGCTCGAGCGTGTTGCTTGCTTGTCTAATATCGTTTGGAACGGATTTGCTGTTTGCATGATTTTCTCCTGTCTTCGCCATTTCTAAATTGTTAGACGTTTCAATAGTGTTATTGTTTACCGGATTTGATAGATCTGTTAAGCCCTTTTTTGCCTCTGATTCGATTTTTTTTGAAATATTTTTAACGACATTGGTTGCGTTTTCTCTCATCCGAAATTTAATTTCAGCGTTAACCCCTTTCTTCTTCAATGTTACCCCTAGCGAGGCCTTTCGTTTTTCTTCAAAAAGCAGCTGGTGTTCTTCTTTGGGTAAATTTAAGTCGTCTAAGGCTTTTAAAAGTGTTTTATCATCGTACTTGTCTATACCGGTTTTAATGCAAGCATCTAAATTAGAGCCGTATGCGTGTAATGTATCGATAACCGATTTCTTCTTCATTACACTTTTAGTGCCAAGTTTTAACTCTAAACCACCATATTCAAGTTTGGCTTCTGCCGCGTTTATGCCTTCATTAAATAATGACTCAAGCTCTTCTTTTTTTTCTTTGAGCTCTGCTTCTAGCGCATCTTTTAATGCCCGCAACCTGGCGTATCCATTTAACTCAACTGCAACAGGTTGGGTAACTTGGCTGCTTGGGATGACAATTGCGTCCGGTGTTGCTATTTTTTTTGGTAGCGGGTGTGCATTAATCACATGGTTGTCCCAATAGTGATCGCCGACGTGTTTTAGTTCTTTGATGAAGTCTTCATTAATAGCGATTTCTTGGCCAAACACCTCCCATTCGTTTGTACACATAGGAGCAAGGATTAACCCATCTATTTGGATATTGAGTTGTCGACAAACAGCAGTGTAATGATGTAGTTGAGAATAATAGTCTAACTTCACCCCTTTTTTTAATAGCTCGTCAAGATTGTGTGAGCGAGGGACTTTGTAATCTGTTATGTATCGTTTGCCGTCCATTATTACGATGTCGTCGGGGTTACCAACCAGCCAAGGATGTTCTTCGCTGGGCGTTGCTTGTAAGACTTTATCAATTGATTCCTGGTCGCGAGTAGCGTTGTACTTATCTAAAAAAAGCCGGCCTGCCTCATCTTCCAAAAAAGTACCGCGCTGTGTATCACCGCTGCCACCGTCAGGTGATGCTGTAAGCAGTTTTCCACCGATTATAAGAAAAGGGTTGCCTTGTGCGGGATTTCCCGCGTTGTAATCACCACGAAAATACTCAATCAAGCAGCCCATCTCAGAACCACCAATTCCGCGTGCACGTAACGCATGCCATACCAGACGTTCTGGTTCAATGGATATGACATTATTGATCCATTGATCGATAGTCTCATCACTAATGTGTTGTCGCTGAGGTAGTGCATCGATAATTTTTCTTGCATCAGTAATTTGTTTTTGTATATCCATTATCGTTTCCTTTTTGTCGTCATACCCCTATACTCAATGAATTCACAACATCTGTTAACAGGTAATTTTGTTAACATTTTAGTAAAATAGCTATTAACAGATCCCTTATCATCGATTACTTTATTCACATGGAGAAAAAAATGAATGTAGATGCCTCCGCATACGCACGTAGCGCACTCATGGTTGATATGGTTCAACAAGGTTATATTGAGTTTAAAGTTGACGAAGCTGCAGGTGGCCAGTTTATTCTTTCAGAGGATGTGGCAAAGTCACTTATTCTTGATCATGATAATACTGCTATACGTTTAAATTTTCCTGAAGAGTTAAGTGCACTTGCAAAAGCTAAATATTTATATTGGTTTATGAAAGGTAAGCATTTTGTTTTATCTGGGATTGTCGATGATATGCCTTATGGTTTTGAATTTATGATTCCTCTTCCAAGCTCTCTTGCTGAAAATCTTTTGAAGGTTAAAGGCGATATTTATTTAGGTGTTCTTAGTTTTTTTGACGACGACGCCTATGATGTTGAAATAAAAAACCAGGTTAAACATAAAGAGGGAAATTATGAATAAAAAACCAGAAGGCTATTTGACTTTAGCTGAGCGCGGTGTAAATTTATCATCAGATCCGGTTATTAATGAGAAAAAGATAGCACAGCGCCCTGTTTCAGATGCAGGTTTTCATAAAACAGCAAAAGTTATTGCTGCGTTAAATGGATATAAGGTCTACCCCACCCAAAAAATGCTATTAGATATAGAAAAGATGAATGTCGCGGAAGAGCAAATTGGTGAAATTCAATACACTGGGCCGCGTACTGCGTCCGGCGCTATCGATCTCGGTGCGCTTACATCACATTTATCATTAGTAGATAAAGAACCTGAAGGAAAAGTGACGTTTGATATTGGTCGTGACCGAGTGATTTCAAATCATTCGTCGCTGAACCCAAAATTCAAATAAGCTATACGTTCTGATGACGACACAACGAGAACGTTTTTATATTAATAAGCTTTTTCACTCGAAACGTCGCATATTATCAAAGGATGATATATGTAAACTGTTTGGGATAGCTCCTCCCTCTTTTATTTCTCATTATAATTACCTGGAGCGGCTGAATGCATTGATTTCATTGGGTGATGGCACGAATTTTTATATCAATAATATGCTTAAAAGTACCAACACGCCTGACTGGAAAAAGGCGCTTTATAAAATTAACCCAAATGCGGTCGTCATTGGTGATGCTGCTTTATACGAGGCGGGCTGGCTTGAGGTTGCGCCGCAGTCAATTGAAGTAGCTTTACCTTGCGGAGTTAACAATTCATTCCCGGAGGTTTTAGGGTTAAAAAAAGTAACGCGCCCACGTAAATGGTTTGAACAATCGATTATAAACTTACAAGATAGATTACGTGTGCTGTCGCCTGAAAATACGTTAATTGATATGATGTTAATGGATAAAAATATCGATAAAAGAAAAGATATTGTTTTGCCTGGCGATGTTTTTATGGACGAGATCCGTCAAATGCTGCCTCACTTTCGCGCCTCTCGTTTTTATTTTAATAAAGATAAAAAAGAGAATGAGCGTATTCATAATGACAATAGCTCAAATATTTACGATATAATCAGTCGGCCAATGCGATAAAACGAGCAGTTTAGTTTTTTAGGTAGGCAAGAATTTCAAGCACATTATTATTGTAAATCAGATCTATTAGGTCATCGGTTGACTGTGTTCTTTCTTGTTTGTTTTTGTCACAATCTATAGCGTGATTGTTGACGGTTGCCATCGATTGCATGTTGCTGCATGTTTTGCTCATTGCGTTAATCTCATGCTTTTAGGTAGTTCTGGAAAATTTTCTTCTATTGATAGATCCCAAAACCAAAATGGCTCTTCATTTTCTTCATGTTTTTCAATTTGCTCACGGATAACGGCGTCACGCTTGCTTGAGCCTGGTAGCCCGAGCACGTAAAGTGGTAATTGATCATGTCCTGCGTCGAGTAATAAATAATTAGGGTAGGGATGAGAGCTGGAAGCGTCATAAGCTAGTTGTTTTTGATACATTCTTGTTTTTAGATATCCGGCAATTTCATTTTCTGCTGGATCATGAAAGGGGATGAAGTTTGTAGTGACGTGCTGGCTCGCCATTTGCTTAACAGTTAAATAACCTTTTTCTGAACGCTGTACCGCGAGCGCAACCGCTTCATTCATAGTTGGGTCTTCAAGCCAGTCGTGAATGTCTTGTTCAGCCCCTGTCTTCTTAAAATATTTTTCTATTGTTTCAAAATCGACATAAAAGACAATATTTTGTGGTGTGTGTTTAAGCCGTATAGCATATCCATAATCAGTTTGTTTGATGCTTTTTAAGATCCCGATTGTTAGCATTCGTTTTGCTCGGCCTCGATTATCTTTTAATAGCTGATTAAGTTTTCTTTTTGTGCGCGTAATAATTTCCTCTGCGTTATCGACGCGAAAAGGTTCTGGGATGTAAAGGTAGTTTGATAAAGGACTCTTTTTTACTTCGATATGCTGCGCCGCTTCAAGGGCATGTTTATGCCATGTGAAATAATTACGCCGACCACTCATGTTGGGATGCCATCGATGGTACTCCATTTTCTCCCAAAGAAGGTGTATTAAGGCGATAAGTGAAACGCGTCCTTTTTTAACTTTAATCTTATCATCGGGCCCTGGTTCTGAGCTGGCTGCAGCATCGATGGCGGGTGTGATCACGCCGAGTCCGCATGACATCTTAATCGCGGTTTGATCTTCGTCTGTCACTTGTATGGCAGATTTTCTATACACCTGTCGGCCTGATGTGCTTACTTCTGATTCATAAAATGGACAGTAAGAAGCATGAAGATGCCCGGTGTTCGGCATTTTAGCCAGGTAAAAAAAGTTTTTCTGAGCAACATATAATTCAAGTTTTCGATCGTTGCGACAACCACATAGTGGGCGTTTCTCTTTATAAATCTTTAATAGTCGCTGGAAGGCTTCTGGTTTGTTTTCAAGCCATTTACGCGGATAGACGTGACTTTGATCGAACGCTATTTTAATGTTGCCAGTCTCTATCACGGTTTATACCTGCTTGGCTGGTTATACGCGCTTGTTCTTGCGTTTTCAAAAGCTTCGCAGAGTTTTGCCGCTTTGTTGCGCAAGTCGTCTAAGTCGATTGTTTCTGGATAGGTTAACGCTAACGTGTTTATTTTTTGTGGTTCAGTGGCCAGCAACTCTATCATTGCAGACTCCGCAGTTAAATAGGTTAAACCATCTTCTTCTTTTTCTGCGCTTAAAATTTTCATCGTTACTTTTGGTCGAATATGGCTTTCAATGTTCGGTAAGTCTGCAGGAATTAGTCGCCCAACATGTATGATGTCAATTTGTTTTGGTTCTTCTTTTAGCCAGCCGTGTTTGTGTAGAGCAGCTTCCCGAGAGATTATCGCCTCTGGATAATGGCGTGTAATAATTAAGTTGTACAGAGGTTTGTCTGCTTTAACACTATGGTTAATATATAATCCAGTGCGACTTCCAATCGGTGTTATCTTCTCGTCTTTTGCCCATCGGTTCACGCGTACGCGCGCGCCCCCTATTGAAAAATCCCCGGTGTTTACTAGATCTCGCCAGTGAAAGACATGCTCGAACTCAGTGAGTTTATTTTTTTTTCTCATATTATAACCTTAAGAACATTTGATTTGTTAATGGTTCTGGTGTTTGTTGTTCCAAAGAGGGCGTTATCGCCTTATTATCTGCTTCTGATTTTTTTTCATCTGCAGAGTTTTCTTGGTGCTGCGCTGCATGCAGGTATTTCGAAGTGGGGCAAGTGATGTTTATCCAGCGTTCTAATTTGTCTGGTTCGGTTAATGCGTTGCCGTTATATGTGACCAGGCGACCAACAGGCATTTGATTGATAGTCCAATTATAAATAAATTGTAAACTTGTCATGCCGGTACATATTGGATCTAGGTCGTTGGCGTGTATATCAAGTTTTAACAGTGCTTCTTTACCACCTAGCTTATAAGCGGTTTTTGCAGAAGCCATCAATAACGCACCACTGCCTGAGCAGGGTTCGCTTAATGAGATCGCTTTATCTTTCTTGAGCGCTTCTTCTGAGATGGTCATTTGTGCCATCAAGTCGCACACCGATTGCGGTGTAAAAAATTGACCAAGGGCTGATCCTTTTGATTTGCTACGAAGCGCCATATAAATGGGCCCCATCACATCGGTAAACGGAAGCTCAGCCTTAAACATTTCTTCAACTTTTTCGCTGATTTGTTCGTAATAATCATCATCTCCTTGCGCCTCTTCATACCATCTTTTGAAACGTGGTGCGTGATCATGAAAATGTTTCATTTCATAGCCCATATACGAAGTTAGTTGACGACCTGGATCTTCAATATGGTTATGTCGCCACATAAAGTCGGTAAGTTTTTCGGCTTTTTGTATTAGGTTTTTCATAATGTTTTTATTATTAAGGGTGTTTGTTTTTTTGATAATAGGTTTTTTTTTGTTTCTTGCAGTTTTAACGCTTAACGAAATTTTTATCTTGTGGTATGAGAACGGCGGTATTTATATTTGAATGTTATTTAGCGCTTAACGAATTTTTTATTTGCCTTAATAATGTTGTTTAAATCACATCAACAGATATAAAGAGGTCAATATGTCAGCATCACTATTTTCTGAATTTCAGTATTTCATTAAGAAGATTAATCTTGCGCGAGCAGGTAAGTCGCCGGGGAAAAACGAAACCCTTGAAGATTTAGAGCAGCGTTTTCAGAAGCAAGTAGAAAGAGGGTTGGTGATTATTGAACCGGATGAACAAGAATTAGTCATGGAAGTTTTACTTGCTCATATTCCTGAGGAACGTAAGTTAAAATTTATTCGTGATGTAAAGAAGACAGGCTCGTGTGACTTTGAAATAAAGAAACAATCACAAATTAAAGTTTCCGCGAAGTCGCCCAATCTATCTGAGGACAGAGATCGCGCATTAGATTTAATTATTAAAGCGCTGAAGCAAGCCGGTATTAAAGTGCAACGTCAACCATTAGGTATTAAAATGATGTATGCAGCACATGAGCTTGGTAAATTTGATTATCATGATGCCAATGATTTAAAACTGTTGTTTGTTAAAACAATTAAGTTTTCTGGCCACGTAAAAAAAGCTGATCCACAAGAGTTGGCGACTATTTTTAGTAAGTTGGTGACACAAACAAGCCTAAACGCGCACTGGCAAATGCAATAATTGCATAAATATGGCTCAATACATAAGAAGCACACCTCCTATATATCTTTATGGTTGAAGTCACGGTTGAGAGCGATCGGTAAATCATCAAAGCCGGAGGGTTCCGGGGGTAAAAATTAATGTGGTGAGGTAAAGAGGTCGTTATAGCTCTTTACCTCACCTTGTGAGTTTGATTTATTTTAAAATTTACGTCTCTCACACCCATCTTTAAATGCTTACGTTAAAACTTAGCGCACCATTAATGATTAACGGCATACAGATGAATAGCGGGGGCGATAGCGTTTTCCTGTTGCTGGCAATCCGATCGTGTTTCGCGTTCCCGTTTCACCTCCTCACCCAAATTGGTTAACGGTAAGTGCTCGTCGGGTTTCCGTACCACAAAGATGGGGGTGTGTGCTTTTATTTGATAGGGGCCCGATAAACTTTTAATGTTCGCCCGCCAATGTGGGGTACCGGGTTTGTGGGTAACAAGGTGATCGCTATCGGCGAACTGTGCAAGCCTGGCGAGCTGTTCCCGGATCCCGGCATCATCGCCGAGCGCCATTAATTGGCCACGGGCATCCGCAACCTTTATTCGGGTCCTTTTTGAGTTCTTTTTTACGAATGTGAAATTGATTTCCGTGGTGTCCTCAGGCACCCACAATAATTTTCGGTAAGCCTGTTTTAAACATAGGCGTGCGAGCGACTGTTTATTTAAGGTTGCTTCATACGCTTGACAGCGTTTGGTGCAATCGGCAATCAAATCTTTGTAGATAGGTGTCCGTTCAAACTTCGGGCGCCCCCATGCTTTTCGCAATCCGATCATGCTGGTTTCGAACCGGTGTTTAGCGGCATTCAGATTTTCGAGTGCGGGTACCGTATTGACTGAGATAGCTACGATGCCTTTCCCTTTAATGGTGGCAGATGGATCTTGGCCATCCTCATAAAAAAATTGGGTCACCAGCTCGAGTGCCCGTTGTCGCCAGGTGGCCGGGTTCGGTGAGGTTGGGGTATCAAGTAATACCGGCATACCGACGTCGGCAGTCAGTGCTCGCATAAACTTATAGCGGGCATCATTGAGTAGGCTGAACGCCTCAAAGACTTCGAGGCGTAAGGCGGTGAGGCTGTCGTCTGTGGTCATTTTCATATCTCGTATTGTATATATAATATATGTTATTTTTATACCATCCCCCCATCTTTGTAAACCCAGAACGCCTTCTTTTTTGCCAAATTAAATAAAACCTTACTGACCTCGATAATATAGAAGCCCGTTATTTTCCCTGTTTCCCGTTATTTACAACAGTTTCCCGCATAAAATCTCGTTTTCTGCATCCTTATTCGGATTTCTATTGATTCGGTGTGACGCTTTCTCAGGCGCTCTCGCGCCGTATTTATTATGAAGCAATAAGGGAATGTGGTTGGTTAGAATGGGGGGATGGTATAAGGAAGTATTGACAATATAATAAATAATATATATTTTACGAGACATACCGCATGGTATTGAATGTAATGCAGTGTAGTTTCCCCTTCGGGTCCTCCTCAGTAGCCGAAGGGGTTTTTTATCATTGGAATTGTAAGTTAATAGATATTTTTGCTGCCAATAGCCCTGTAATTACTGTTTCGTTTAAATAAAACGCTATTTTATAGTTAGAATTAAAAAGGAAATTAGCTTATGGCGCGCTTTATCCGCTCGTTAACAATTTTATTTGTTTTTGGTTTTCTTGTTTCTTGTAAAGATTCAAATAATGACCCTGTTCTAAGCATTGAAAGTTTTACTTCTTCATCTGCATCTATTGATTATGGAACAGATATTTCCTTAACTGCTGTTTTTTCTAATGGAACAGGCAGTATTGATAATGACGTTGGAAGCGTTACTTCTGGTACTGCAATAACTGTTTCCCCTTCCTCAACAACAACTTACACATTTACCGCAACTGGTACGAATGGAGAGACTAAAACATCAACGGTAACTGTAACCGTTGCCGTTACATCACCAACCGTAAGCGTAAGTACGACTACGGTAAAAACGGTTAAATTTAGTTGGGACGCGATCCCTAACGCAACGCTTTATAAGCTGTATGTTAATCCCGATAATGCAAGCGGCTTTACCTTAGAAACCGATAATATTACTGGAACATCAACCGAGTTAACCTTGCCAGTGCATTTAACCGATTGGGTAAATGCAACTTATAAAATTGAGGCTTATAAATCTTCTCTTTTATTATCTAGCTCTAATGCAACAAGTATCACCAATGAAATGCTTAACGCCATTGGTTATTTTAAAGCAAGCAATCCAGATCCCGCTAATAACTTTGGCTATCATCTGTCGCTATCATCCGATGGCAAAACTTTAGCAGTTGGATCGCGGCAAGAAGACGGAAGTAGCGCAGGAATTAACGGCACTCAAAATACTGATTTAGCGGATTCTGGATCGGTATATATATTTTCTTTAAGCGGCACTACTTGGACGCAACAAGCTTATATTAAAGCCGATAATCCAACCGCTACAGATTATTTTGGTGAAGCGGTTGCTCTTTCATCTGACGGTAATACGCTCGCTGTTGGGGCGCACAAAGAAGATGGTAGTACAGCGGGAATCAACGGCGCTCAAAATAATGGTTTAACTGATTCCGGCGCAACCTACGTTTTCACTCGCAGCGGTTCGACCTGGACTCAACAAGCTTATATTAAAGCAAGCAACGTAACCGCTAGTGATAATTTTGGTATTACTGTTAGCCTTTCCTCTGATGGGTCTACTTTAGCGGTTGGCTCTATTGGTGAAGATGGTAGTACGGCGGGAATCAACGGGGCTCAAAATGATGGTTTAACTGATTCCGGCGCAACCTACGTTTTCACTCGCAGCGGTTCGACCTGGACTCAACAAGCTTATATTAAAGCCGATAACCCAACATCGGGCGATAAGTTTGGTGATTCTGTTGCGCTTTCGGGAGACAGTAATACGCTTGCTATTGGTAGTCGCTTTGAAGATGGTAGCTCGGCGGGAATTAATGGCGCTCGAAATGATGGTTTAACTGATTCCGGTGCAACCTACGTTTTCACTCGCAGCGGTTCGACGTGGACTCAACAAGCTTATATTAAAGCCGACTCTCCAAATACATCAGATAGCTACGGTTTTAAGGTTAGTCTTTCTTCTGACGGGTCTACTTTAGCAGTAAGTTCGCACGACGAAGACGGAAGTAGCGCGGGAATTAATGGCGCTCGAAACAATGATTTATCTAATTCGGGCGCTATATATGTTTTTACTCGTAGCGGTTCGACGTGGACACAACAAGCTTATATTAAAGCAAGCAATCCGACTATTAGTGATAGGTTCGGTTATTCTGTCGCGCTTTCATCAGACGGTAATACGCTCGCTGTTGGGGCAACTTTTGAAGACGGTAGTGCTACAGGAATTAACGGCACTCAAAATGATAGCTTAGATGGAACTGGTGCGGCTTATGTTTTCACTCGCAGCGGCACTATCTGGACACAAAAAGCTTATGTTAAATCTAAAAGCCTCTCAACGGGCGATAATTATGGACATGCTGTTAGCCTTTCCTCTGACGGGTCTACTTTAGCGGTTGGAGCTAATGGTGAAGATGGTAGTAACAGCGGGATAAACAGTGAACACAACGAATTATCTAGTTATAGCGGGGCTGTTTATCTTATGTGATTGTGTGGCGGTACCTACTACTATATACCGCTATTTTTCGGCAAAGAAACTTAATGGATATGAATACATTAACAATTTTACAAAATACAAAAACAAATAATTGGAAAAGCATGAATCACAATCGAACAGGTTGCCTTAACCTTGGTCCGCTTACCAATTTACCGCCGCCCGATATTATTGAGCTTTTCATTAAACACTCTGCATCCGTCATGCATTGGGATCTTAATCTTAATCCGTTGTATCAGTGTGACCAGGCAAAAGAGATTTTCAGCCGGGCAGGCTGCAGCTGTCTTCAACATACTGTGTTCGACGCCATTGATGCAAAAGTTCGCAACCAAGTTGTCTCCGCAAATAAGCGGTTCACCAACAGCCATAATGACTTTTTACATATCGATTTTTTTGAAACTAAAAATCACAATTCCTTTCAGATCGTTAAGCAATTCTCACAGAGGTTGTGTGATGCGAGCGGAAAAAAATATATTCGTACGTACTTCCTTGATATGTCCTCAGAGAATCGATTCTTTACAAAAAAACAAACTTACACGTTTCCCCGAGTCGCTTTCGGACTGCTTCCTCCGGCTGAGTCAACTTTACTGGATATCGATAAGGTTTTTTCTGAAATGCGTTTTAAGGGTACCGGTATTAATCAATATACGCAGAACGCCTGGCCATTATTAAAAAATTTATTTCATCGCGTCATACGTCTGTCTGAACACGATAAATATCCTTACGTCCTTCATTTTGAAACAGTAAATTTGCAGCATTTTTTTAGAGCCGCTATTTCCTTTGTTGCTCGCGCTGCAGATAAAAATGGTGTTCACTTGCTTAATGATACTGTTTTGTATTTTATTGAGGAAGAAATCAAAACCGACGTTAACTGCTTAAAACAAATTGTTACAGGTATGCTTTTAATGGCCATCTATAACAATGTGGTAATCGGGCAGGTTAATTTAAAGGCTGCATTGCTCTCTCAACAGCTTGAGGTTGAGGTGCTGAACCAGGGGGACGCGTTAAAGCATCGGTTCCTGCAGGAGTGTCTCGAGTCAAAAACGCTGCCTGCTTTAAACAACGAAACACTTACCCCTCAAATAATGGCGCTTTTAATTTGTAAATATAACGCAACCTTACTCGGCGGTGAGTTGACGCATAAAAAAACAAGGGAAGGGAGCGTGCTTTGCGTGACTATCCCTATCTAACATAGCTTTATACTCTTTCTAGGTTGTTTACCGGTTTATATTGAATGTTTGCTGTAATGCTGTAGCAACATGCTGTCGTGCTCTCTCTATTTCTTTGGGGGCTACTGTAATCCCTTTAAGGCTTGAATAAGGCCTGTGAAAAGCCAATAGTTTTTCCTCTGCAATATTCTCAACATTTATTGAGTCACTTAGCATACTAAAAAGTAACTTAAGTCTCTCAAACTCAGGCTCATCAACAACGATACCTTTTTCATCAATATTCATTCCTAGCATCCCTAGTATTTCATGCGGTTTGATGTTCATTTAACGCTCCTATTATTTGTTTTTACGGCATTTGTGTATCTATCTACCTGAAGCTTTTAGCTGTTCGAGTGCGTTGAAGTATTGCCTGTCAATATTTGGGCAATTTTCAATATACTCTTTTAGGGTCGGGCTATCTTTGCTTACTCCCTGGTTTATGAATTTTTCTATAATCTCCGCTTCAGCGGTATTGGGGGATGTTGACTGAATAGTTTTAATCATTATAAGGCCGTCACAAAAACCAGCGGACCAGGCTAACCCCATAACATCCGATATTTTTGGTGTTTCTGCAGCAGCTATATTTGTCACCATTAACAACGTAAATACATATAATATTTTTGTTTTCATATTGCGCCTGTTATTTTTAAGTTAAAATTGCTCATAAATAGCTCATTAAGTTGTTCTTATCTTTTATTTTTAACTGAATATACATCGCCCCAGACATCAATAACAGGCTGTATTTTTTCTTTATCAACAAATGAATAAAGCTGCTCATTTGTTTTATGAAGATAATCCATAATCATTAAAAATTGGTGGTGAATCTCAGAATCAATATACAGTAAATCTTGTAAATCGCATTTAAAATAATCCCCGTTCCACAGTGAAAGAATATATTGCGCACATCGCTTACTACCACCTGTGTCACCTTTTGCGCATTGTAAAACATTATTTATTGCATCTTTAAAAGCATCAGTGTTTTGTAGAGCAAGCTCTCTGTCGGCTTCTATTAGAGAAAGCCTATTCTGCATTTCTTCTTTTTGATCCATTACTTTTTTTGCTCCTGTGTTTTCGGGCACCTAAGTTTTTCAATAACTCTTTTATAATATTAGCAACAAACACAAATAAAAGTATCGAAAGGTAACTCAGTAATGCGCAAATAATAGCGATAACAAGAATATAAAAAGGTGTTATCTTGTTAACATCTGTTATTAAAAGACCGTAAAATATAAATAAAAATGTTGCCCACTCTTTCATGATTTTGCTCCGTTTGATTGTTGTAATAAGCCGCACAGCAATCTACTGAGACCGGGTAAGCTTTTTTGGGTGGATTTAGGTTATTTGTGATAAACCTCTCACAAATAATGAGTTTTTTCTGTTTTTGTTATGTACGACCCTCGCTGCTGGCGCTCAGCGCATTTCGTCTCACGTTATCAGCTCTATCTTCATAGAGTGCCAGAACGCTTGGAGTATTCGTTTATTTAATCGTTTTCCTTAGTTTTTAATGGTTTCCATGCAACAGGCAAAACAGAGGGTTCCCCATTCTCATTTGATGCCCAACACACCCCGTCAGTCCAACAAAGAGGAGGTTCCTGGTCTTCGACGAAAGCCCAGCCACAGCAACTTTGTTCCTCGTCATCGTGAAAACCGTCCATCCAAGCAATAATATTGTCACTTCCGTAACCAGGTATCTCTGCCCGTATAGCCGTCCCATCATAGGGCGCAGTATCCATTGTTTGCCGCATTATCTTATCCCAATAATTGTTTAATCTTCTATAGTAAGCCCAATATCCTTCATTATTTTTAAAGCTCGAGGAGTATTTATACTAATAAGCGCTTTTTTGCTACATGCCTGGCAAACAGGTTCAGCACCTAATTCACCTGACATTAGATCAAATAAAACATTATGCAACCATGGTAAAAAGCCGTCTAATCCACGATGCTTGTGTAGTAAAGCGGGGGTATGGCAAGACTTACATACATGACTATATCTTCTTACATCACTCATTAATTTATTCCTATTAGCTGTTTGCTTTTAAGTGATTACCCAAAGAGTCAACAAGCCCTCTAGCCATCTTTTGATCTAAAGCGTTACCTAAAAAAGCTCCTGACTGCTCCATACAATGCAAAGAATATTGAGTCTTTATAATTTCATTTTCAGCCAACTCTAATTGCTGGCTCAAGTACATAATTCTATCGCGCCCAGCCATACAAACCACTTCGTGATCTATGTCGTTACGCATAAGCATACGAACCTTGCTCGCAACCTCAATATCACTTGAGTTACCCATAACCATTGTTTCTTTTTTAACTTCGTCACCTGTCATGGCTTTATTCCTGTTAAATGATAGAACCTTAATCCCAGTAATATTTAAAGTTCAAAGGCTTCTTGTAAAGACCACCCTTTTTTTAGCCTATAATTTACAGTGCAACGATTAATGCCGTGAGCTTTTGCAGCAGCAGAAAGTGAAGGATATTTTTTTCCTTTGATTGTTATTTCTTTCCTCTTTAACGTCTTAACCTTTCTGCATTTAAGCTCTAACGCTTCTTCTATTGACCACCCAAACGAAATTCTCTGCATAGCAATTTTTGGCGAAATATTGTGATACCTAGCGGCTTCACTTAAAGAACTATGTTTTCTTCCTTTTATTACCAAATGTTCTTTACGAGATTTTAAACCAAACACTTCCTCGGTTGTCCAACCGGCTCGAATACGTGCTATGACACGGCCATAGCTTAACTGATAAAAATTAGCCGCGTCCTTTATTGAGTTATATCTCTCACCTGCAACTTTTATTTTTATATGACTCTTTTTATTTATTACTATTGGAGTATAAATGGTGGTTAACGCATCAACAGGGGAATAACCTCTTTTGATCCGTCTATATACTACTTCCGAAGGAACCCCAAAATCATCTGCGGCGGCATGTAAAGAGGGATAAATAACTCCTTTTATAGATACCGTTTTTTTTCTTTTATCGATATTTAAAGCTTGTCGTAATGTCCAACCGCACTTAGTAACTCTACTTCGAACAGTATCTTGATCACAACCGTATGCTTCAGCCGCTAAACGCAAATTACCATATTTTACCCCCTCCACAGTAACCGACTTTCCTGCGACTAATATTTTTTGTTTAACACCGAAAGCCTGATTAATTGTCCAGCCACGACGTAAACGACTTTTTACTGTCCCGGCTTTTATCCCGTGGGCTTTTGCTGCATCTTCGATACATGAATATTTAACGTTCTCAACGCTGATTGGGATTTTTTTCTTTAATGCACAATACTTGTGTTTTTTTATGCCAAAAACTTCTTCAATACACCAGTTATGTTCAAGCCTATATAAAACTGTTGAATATGAAATATTATATTTTTCTGCGGCTTCCGCAATGCTTGAGTAAGTTACGTTTTCTACCGTTATTGATCTTTTCATAAAATCTAATCCTAAAAGTTTAAATCATCTGATATCAAGTTCACCTGAAATAAATTTAGTGCAGTTTTTAATATCAGCCTCCCATTGAGAATGATTTACAGACATTCCAACCCCTATTCCAATATTAATTATTTCGTTCAGTTGCGTTTATAAAATCAATCATTTTGTCGGTTTCAACGTAAAAACCTTTACCCTGGTGTTCGATTAAACCTTGCTCGCTAAGAGCTCTTAGCTTTTCTCTTGGTATGTCATAGGAACCATCATCATGAATAGTTTCATGAAAACGTAATGCTGCATTTACTTCTTCAGGCGTTAGGCTAATGTTTCTCATATTTATTCCTGCTACGAATTACAGTTGAAATATATTGGGGCATAATCTCGAAAATCATTTTCGGGTATACCTGATGCAGCAGACGCAACCATAATAAAAATATCGTTTTCTAAATATTCATCTAATTCAGCCTTGTTCATATTTTCCATGCTTTCTTCAATACCAAGGTACGAATCAAAAAAAGCACTTATAGATTCTTTATTCTTCATCACTTATTTCCTCTCTTTGTAAGTATAGACGCGCTTAATTTAAAACATTATTTCTGCTGTAAACACAAGTGTTATCATAATCACTAATGCAATCCGTCCGGCTCTAGCGCTAACCAACTTTTGTAATGTGGCTGGAAGCGAATAGATAATCAACGTATTTGCAAAGATATAAGCAAATACCTGGTTAAACGTGCCATTCTTTATTGTCATAAGAGTCATAAATACAGCAACAAGAAACGATATCAGCATTATGCGAAGGTAGGGGGTGTCGATTTTTTTAAATGCATCACTTATCATCGTTAGCCTCTAAATATTTGTTTGCTATTTTTTCAATCAGCTCATTAATTGGATGTTTATCAGGGTTATCTTCTGGTCGGTCGTATATGTCAAGCGTTCTGCTATTTGTATGGTGCGTTTGCTGCATAATTTTAGCATCACTCATATCCAGCATACGTCCCACAGTGACAAATGTTGCCCTTAAACTGTGAAATGATATTTTGTCTGCATAGGAAATTTTAGCCTTTTTTGCGTACTTGATAATTATGTCGTTTACTGCGCGCGATGACAGCGCTTTTCCATCCTTATAAAATTTTCCTGTTTTTGAGATGCGCTGAAACAAGTAATCCGTATCCTTAAAGTTATTAGTTTCAACCCAATTCATTATTGACGAATAAGGCTCTATACCTATTTCTTTATTTAACCTTGGGATAACTTTTGGTTTTTTAATAGTGTTTTCCTGATCGGCTTTAGTTTGCCCCATCGGTATAATAATGTAGTCCGGCTGAATGATTAACCGTCCTTTTTGTAATGTGGCAATCTCCCTGTCCCGAAAACTCCCCCACATTCCCATCTCAATCAGCGCGCAATCACGAGCGCCCGCCTTTGTATCTTTTTCGATAACGCTTAAAAGTTTTAAATAATCTTCGAAGCTCAACGCTGACGCTCTTTTGGGACTCCATGGCAACACACCTTTCTCAGCATCACCTTTAATTTTCTTTCGGCGAATACCTGATATCGTCATTTTTACTAACTTATCAACAGACGGATCTTCGTAACCCAGTAAAGCGGAAAAGGTGCTGATAGCAGATAGCCGGTTGCTTAACGTGGATGGCGCACTCGTCTTACTTCTATCTTTTAAATACGAAATGACTTGAACAGGGGTGATAGGGAAGGGCTGTTCCTTGTCGGACCATCGCATGTAATCTAGAATACCATTTTTGTACGTGCGCCAGGTGTTTTCTGTTTTTGAATCATTGATGATTTCCATCGCAATATCGCTGCCCAGTTTATCAACAACCTCACTCAACGTATCATGCTGCGTGCTTTTGATGCGATCTTCAATATTGTTAATAGCAATAATATATTTGTCTTCTTTCTTCACGGGCTTATACGCTATATCTATTTTATTTTTGAACCGCAATTTGAGCAGCTGTATCTGTCTGTAATCATTTCAATCTTTTCATTAACAAACACAGCGTAGATATCGGTTTTGTAGTGTCTATCAACATAATGACCAAGGCTAAATATATTTTGTGTCTCACCTGGTTCGTATTGCGCTACACGAATAAAGTCACACCTCACCGAATTTGGTCTATTTAAGTCTGAGCAACAATTTTTGCAATTATGTGCCTCATTACTTTTAATTTCGTGGTTATTTTCATGTGCTCTAATCACCATTTTTTCTACTTTTTCTTGATCGCTTTTGAGCTTTTCGTACATTATATCAAACTTACCCCCGATCGTGGCTTGCCACAAACATAAATATTTCTCTCGAAGTTCACTTAGTGCTTCTTGTGTGTTTACACCTGTTGACTGAGCGGTTAATGCGCTCAACCCTCTGCTTTTTGTATTATTCATATTATTTCTCTACTTTGCTTAATGCTGCCATTATCATGTTCAAATTAATGTTTTCAGTGTTATATGTGTCTCCAGCGTAGGACAAAGACCAAGATATATAACCTCCCTTTATTTTTAAGACGCTGTTTTTAATATTGTGTACCTGGCTGTGTTCGCTTTGACTGTCTAGTGGCGTAACAAACCACTTAATATCATTATCAACTTTTTGATGTTCTTCAAAATCATACTCTGATAACCTATTTACGATTTGTAGAAGCCCTTTAATTTTTGAAGCCTTAAAAAATACGCTTGCAGAACGTATCTTTAGACTTTTACCCGTTGAGTTGTGAACCCCAAAAAGTGCAGTCACATAATCATCGTTTTTGTTTAAAATTATATGTGGCATATTCTTGTACTCTTAAATTTTAACTTTGTTCTCATTTTCCGTTAATAGCCTTTATGCGGCTCTTTGTAGCTCGCGTAGTATGTCCGTGGCCGCCTGCGGGGGCACTGCGTTCCCCAATAAATGGATAATCGTTCTTTTATCGCTAGCTGCAAACTTGTAGTTATCCCGAAACCCCATTGCAACCTGATATTCTTTTGCGCTTAACATACGCATTCGATCACCATCAACAACCGCCCACCGATCTACCGTAGTTACGGTACCTAACGGCCTGGCTAAGTCTCGACCAGTTAAACCGGAACCCGAAGAGTAATAGGGCATCACAAATCGCTCTCCGAACTCTCGGCGTCCGTTTTTTACTCTGGCTAACGTGGCTTTACTGCGGCCTTTTTTCACAACGGGTGACCAGCGAGGATGCTGCCAGTCGATAAATTGCCCGATCCCTTTGTGTTCTCGTTTTGGCAGATTTAAGGTAAGCGGAGCCTTACTGCGGGAGCCGACAATAAAAACTCGCTTCCTGTTTTGCGGGACACCGTGATCGGCAACATCAACAAAATGCGGAGATAAGGTATACCCTAATATCTTTAACGCTTGCTCCCACGCAGGATATAGCTGCCAGTTGATAAACTCTTGGACATTTTCGATAACAAAGACTTCTTGGCGATGGTATTCTGCGCAATCAACCACAGCCCATGCGGTTGAACGAGAAGAATCATGGTGCTTTTGTTCTTTACCTCTTGCTGGCGTATGGCCTTTACACTCAGGGGAAGCCAGCATCACATCATGCTTTGGCACTTGCGACCAATCCGCCTGTTTTAGGTCTTGGCAAGCATGTAATGTAGCGGGGTGATTCAGTAGGTGCGTCTCCACCGCTGTTGGCCAGTGATTAGCTGCCCATACAACATTTACATCTGCGTCTACCGCACCTTCAGTAAAACCGCCTGCACCCGCGAATAAATCAATGCCCTTAATCATAATCAAAGTATCCCTGTGTTGGGTAATCAGCTGATTCAGGTAAGGCCTCGTAGACTGCCTCTTTATCAAATGAAAACTTTAAGGGGAATGTAAGCGGCTTTTGATATTTAACCCACTGTTCTGCTTCGATTAATTCATTTGCAGTTAGGTTATATCCGCTAACAACCTCATCAAATGATCCGTGCCTTATCGCGCCCGGATATCCACGAAAGGAATATAATTGTTTCGTGTGTACATCTTGATAACAACCGAATTGCAAATTCAGCCCTAATGATGTGATTTCTTTCTCATTAAGATCTTTGTAAAATAAAGAGGCATTTTGCTTTGCTAACCATGCGTAAGCATGAATTCCACCGAATACACCGTATCCTTCATAAGCGCCTTCAAATATAGGAGGTAGCCCGCCTGGTTGTAAAAGGTACACGGGGCGACATTTGTCCGTGGCCATGTTGTAAATTGTTTCTTTTGTATCTGCGGTTTTCCAGCTATAACAGCCCATTTTCTTCTCCTTTTATTTTTCTTTTACCTAAATATCTTCAATTGCTCGCCATCTTGATAAGCAGGGTGCTGGTTTGTGTTTTGCGCGATATGTTCTTTTAATGATTTAATGAGTTGTTCGTGCATAGGGTACTCAATGCTTTGCCCGATTATTTCTGAAGCAATCGTTGTGCTTACCCGGCTAAAATCCATGCTTTCTGGAATACCGTTTAATCGTTTTAAAAGTGCTTCGCTTGGCAAGAAATATTCGCCTTTATATTTGTTATAGATAGAATCTTTGGTTTGGCGATTTTGGCTTTTTGTCACAGTAGGCGCACTTGTTGACTCTGGCGTAATTAAACGTATGCGACCGGTTGACACCCCTTTTTTAATGGAGTTTGTGTGCGAGACATTGCGACAACCTTTTAAATAGGGTTGGACAATTGGCCAAATGGATTGAGAGCGCACCGGCTTTGGCGTAGGCGGAATAAAGTTAGGATACACGCTAGCAACTAAGTAATATCGCTTGCGAGATGTCAGGCCATCATGCTCTCGGGCATCGAGCACCATCTCATTAACGTAGTATCCCCATCGCCGTAACTTAATTGCCAGCAACTGTCCTTCGCCTGACTTCTGAAAACCAATGACATTTTCAACGAGGACGGTTGCTGGTTTCGCCACTTCAATTAAACGTAACCCTTCATAAACATAATCGCGCGATGTATCGAGCGAAAGTGTTGATGCCTCTTTGAGTGAGTCCGCTTTTAAATTGGTAAAATCATCACACTGTAAGCTTAAGTGCAGATTTGAAACAAACGGGACATTTTTTAATAGTTTTTCAAGCCGCTTAAAATCAATCTTAGTGATGTCTTCATTAACAACTATCTTTGGTTTCGCGTTTGCCATCGCATTAACAAGACCTGTTTCAGTTAAATTTGTCTTGTCGCGCTTTTCTTGTGGTCGATATTCAATAATCGTATCCACGTTAAAACCATTTTTTACCATGCAATGCACATCAACACCGCCGGTCATCGCTACAACAGAACTGTATTTTTCTCTTGATTCTTTGTGTGACTTTCGAATCATAAACGTCCGGTTCAATAGCGGAGTAATTAATATTTCATTTTTTTTAATTTCAAAATGTAGTCGTTCGGTATAAGAAGGGATCGCTATATCAATGAGCTTTTGGCTCTGTATGTCGATATGTGTTTCAAACGGGTTATTTTTACGCTTAGAATAGGTGCGCTCATGCACTTTGAAGTTGCCAGAAACTTCTTTCTTTAATCGTAAACCATTTAAACCGGGCTCAGGGTAAGCCTCAAGCCTCGTCTCTTTTGCGTACCCCATAATTCCAAGCAGGTTGCTAGACAATCTTATTTTGCGTTTGTCATTTAAGTTATAAACCGCCAACTCTTTAGTGGCGATTTTCGGTGAGTGTATTTTTTTGTTTATTGTTGTATCCACTAACATTTAAGTCTCCTTTTCGCGGATTAATGCAAGAAGGGATAATTCCTTCTTGCTTAATATTTAATCCAGCTTAACTAATAAGCAGCTTGCGACATTTATTACTCTGTAAGCTCAGATGCGAACTCATAAGTTTTGTATTTAAGTTGAGCTATAACGCATTCATATGGCATAACGTCAGTACGCTTCCCAAGGTAGGTCGGTTGGTAAAGTGCGTGCGTTTTAGGCATTGCGTAGAGATAGCGAACCTCAATTACGTCACCGAGCTGAGGTACTTTGTGATTAGGTGGGATAGTGACGCTTCCAACAGAGTTGTGTGCATCAATATCTGCATAACCGTATTGAACGCTTCGCTTATCATTAATTTCTGTCACAATAACCGAGCACGTTTCATAGAACTTATGCTTTAACTGTGATCCGCCAGAAGTAGGGCGGCCAGCAGAATAGGGCGCATCTAAACGTTTAAATACAACGCCTTCACGACATTCGGTTTTGTATTTTTTATACATGGCAAGCTTATTTTTGGTTGAAAATGCGGTGGGAACGGTTCTTAAAGTGTTTGTGGTTTCGCTTGAGAGTAAATCAGTTAATATTTCATATCTTTCTTTATACGATTTATCTTTTAAATCTTCACCGTCACACTCAAGTAAATCAAAAACATGGTTGTAATCACCCATGCCTTCACAATCTATTAAAAAGCTTTCCTTGCCGTATTCATCATCAAGCGTATTAAAGCCATTTAGTTTTATTATTGCGTCAACAATTGATTGGGCAAGCCCAACATATAAGCCTCGACGGTTAATACCCAAAACATTCTGGTTTACATCTATTTGTACTAATTGGCGAACACCATCTTTTTTCTCTTGTAGGCAATAGGCGTCGTTTTGACATAACGATAAGGCTTCGGCTTCAGTGATGGGGTTGAGTAATTGGCAGGTAACGCCAGAATGCGCAGCTTCATGTTTTGTGCCTACATATGGTGTACCAGATTCGTCGGAAGTGTAGCCTTTGGCCATCTTGTCTTTAATGAGTTTGTTGTAAATCGTTTCTGCTTTTTCTAATGAAACGGGTTTTTGGGTTTTTGTTCCAGTGCGCAATGTTGCGCCACGACGACCGTAAGCAAAAGTCACCAAGTAACCGTTTCCGTCCGCATTAATAGCGGCCTGGTAAATTTTGTCGCTTTTCGCGTCGCTGTAATGTAAGTGAATTGACTGCATATCTAACTCCTAGTTTTTTTATGGTTATAAGAGATAGACGGGGTCGGGATTGAGTCCTCGTTTAACCCAATATCACAGCTCTTTTTATGCGTTTTTGCCTCAGTGTTTTTAAACGCTGTTTTTGCTGTGGTGTCTGCCCTTCTATAAATTATTTATTTATTCTGATAATGCTAATTATCTGAAGTAATAATATACTAGAAATTCCACCCTGTAAAGGTATAATATATATATTCGTATATTGTATATTTTATTGGAGTTTCTAATGGAGAACGCAAGCAACCATAAAAGTAAAGTCACCCGCCAGCATGTCGAAGCAGCTTTACAAGAGTTTGAGTCCAAAGGAATTAGCAACCCCGGTGCGCAACGATTGCGGGAGAAAATCGGTTTTGGAAATGTCGCGCGTATCCAGCGTTTAAAAGATGAAATAAAGGCAGAGCAAGCAGCAGAGCGTCGCGGATTAGAGAAATATCCTTTGCCAGAAGATATCACGAAAGAAACGCACAAGCTGTATGTGCAATTAATGGAAGCTGTTGAGGCTGCTCAAATTGAAAAAGAAAAGGAAGCCATTAAAGAAACCGGGGAACTAAGACAAAAGATCGAGGTAATGAAAGATGCCGAAGCTGTCCTCGTGGGTACTATTTCTAAGCTTGAAAACGAGCGGGATTCGCTTACTAATGATTTATCGGATGCCCAAGAAGAAGCGGGCTCCCTCAATAAGCAGTTAAAACGAGCCCATGATCAGATTGCCGCTTTAACCGGCTCCCTGAAACAGCTCGACAAACAAACAGGTGATACGATTGCCGATCTCCGTACACGGGTCACCGAGCTAAACCAGATCCGTAACAAAAATGACGAAGCCCGTGAACGTGAGGTTGCCGGATTAAATAGCCAGCTATCATCTCTGGAAACCCGCTTTGAGAAAGAAAACGGTGCGTTACGTACGGAAAACGATAAACTCACAGGCGCCCTGGATAAAGAAAAAACCACTCGCGGTGAGCTGGAAAGCTCATTGAAAACTGCTCTCGCCCACGAAAAAGAATTGGAAAGCCAGGTTAAGAGACTCGAGAAAACGGTCACCGAAAATGAGGGTGAGATTAAAGCGGTAAATGACAGTAATGCCAGTATTACCAATGAATTAACCCGTCTAAAAGGGGATCTCAAGGCCGAAATTGAAAAAGGGAAGGTTCAAGCCTCACATATTGATACGCTAAATGGTGTGATTGCGAATACTAATAAGCACGTGGAAGAACTTACAGATAAGATTAATAAAGAAGACTGAGCCACTAAGGGTACAAAGAAGAAGGTCAAACTCTGGCCGCACCCAGATCTTCGAGTAGTGACTCGAAAATTCTATTTTTAAAGGTGCTTTGCGTATTAATCTTGGCTGATATTAACCTCGTATGATGCCTTTACGCATCATTAAAAAATCAAATTATAGGTTGGTTCTTGCGCTATTAGGGTGACGGTGATGCTGATGTGCTTATATCAACTTTAGTATTTTCATTTTGCACTGCTTCGTTGTATCGCATTATACCTTCTTTCGTCCACGCTACCTGGGTGTAACTGAGTTGTATAGCATACCCTAGGCTGTGTGCTCTCCCAACAATTTGGCGCTCTTCATGATTTGGTAACCTGTTAAACTCGCTAAAACTGTCTAAAGCATTTTTTAGTGCGACAAACTCAGCTTTATCGAAATCAGGATAATTAAACATCATTGTGAATTTACCTGGCCACTCTTTATATTCTGATACAAATTCTGCCTGTTCGCTAGTTATCGATATGCATTTATATTTTACAATGCCGCCTGCCCCGCTGGGATAATAAACCTCTACCCCCTGGACAATGTCTTCAACCCGTACCGATTTACCGTCTAAACCCTTTATTAAAGCTAAGTTTGTAACCGCCATTTCTTTATCCCTCCAATATTTTCTCAATTTGTGTTGCATTTACATCATTATTACTTGCATCTGGAATTCTGTTAACAGTAATTAGCTGTTAACAAATTCGTGAGTATGTCTGAATATATTAAAAAATGAACAATAAGGATAAAAATAATGAGACATGAAAAAATAATCGAGCGCGAAAATGGCGCAGTAATTCGACTTGTTGTAATTAGCATGCAAAATGTGTTTGGTCCGGACTTTCGGGATATTTTTGCATTGGTGAAATATAAAGATCCAGATACCTGGGAATTATTCACGCCACGCAACACATTTGACAAAAATCTTGGTGGGTTATCTGTTGATGAATACATGAAACGCGGTCGTAAAGGTCTTTTATCTGTAGTGAGGCCTCACGAGATTCTAAAAGCCGGCATGGAGCTAGATGAGAAGTTACGAAAAATTAAAAATGACGCTTGTCTACTCTATTGTGAATCACCCGGCGGGAACGATATTAATTTTTCACCATAAACTAGTGTCATATGACTATAATGAATAAACAAGGAATGTTTTGCGATGCTTATCCCTTACCGTTGAGAAAATTATAGTTCCGTGTTCGGAGCTTATCAAATATATTCCAATTATTTGAAGCTAAATTTGTAGTTAAACACGCGCTCAGGCGGTCGATTTTACAATTTCTACCGCACGAAAACTCTTTCCGAAAGGCCTTCATATAATAGTGAGATCGCGTTTACCGTTCTGCCAGGCTGCTTACGGAGCAAACGCTTAAGCTCCTTTAGTGTAAATACAGTAGCTGTCTCTGCCTTAGGCTCTTCGAGTATTTCAGAACGTTTTACGCGCATATGAAAAATTGTTTCTTCTTCCGAGTAAAAGGCTATTAACAGAATATTTTATGTCTCCCATAATATCTGTACACACACTAATCCGGAGTTAAAACAATGTCTAACCGTTTAAAAATATTTTTTTGCGACTTTTACTTTTATGCTGTATTTCTTTCGGTTTTCTTTTTGACTGAAATTAGAAATACGTTCAGCCTTAGTGACGGCGTAATGAGTATGTTCCCTTTCGCCGTAATCTCGAGTCTGATTGCTGTAACCTTGCTGAGGAATATGCTCTCAAAGAATGAAAACAAGAAAGATAAAACGATTGTGGTGGTGTGCCATGTTGAATCGCGCAAACCATATCGATTTCTTTCTTTTAATGTTGGGGTTAGTTTAATATCGTTGCTGGTAATATCATCACTTTTTTATAGTGGGTTTAATGATTTATCCCTCTTGTTTTTTTTATTAAAATCTATCTTGCTCTATTTAATTGTGTCGCCGCATATTAATTTTGCAATTAAGCGGACTGTTACGCGTAGTTCTTGCTGATTCATATGAATGAGCTTATCTTGAATACAAAGCGCCGAATCCACCGCGCCTTAATGTTTAAGCGCCCGTTGTTTGTGTCATTTAGTAGCGGAAAGGACAGCAGTTGCGTTCTGGCGCTAACCTTAATGTGTGCTCGAGAAATCAAAGAACGGATGCCCGATTTTAAGCTGGCCCCTATTTTTGTGATCACATCAAATACAATGATAGAGAACCCTGAAATCTTTAACGGGCTGATTAACGATATAAACGATATTCAATCTTATGCGGACAAACATAATATTCATGTTGAGTCCCACTTAACTCAGCCACTGCTTAACGATACGTTTTCGGTCAGCATTATCGGGGGACGGAAACTGCCTCGCTTCCCTGGTGACAGCCAAGATTGCACGGATGCCTGGAAAATAAAACCGTTGGCCAAATTACGAAACAGGCTCACAAAAGCATATGCGGACATCGGCGAGCCAATTACCTTAGTTGGTACAAGGTTTAGCGAGAGCCGTGAAAGGAATGACAAAATGACTTTAAGGCAAGAAAATGCCGAAGAGCCTTGGTTAAATAAAGATAAAAAATGGTACCAGTCTCCGATAGCAGATTGGAGTGAAGACAATGTTTGGTCTTTCTTGGGGGATTGCAGGTCAGGGAAAATCGAGGCTTATTCAAACTTTAATAACACTTTCCGTCTTTATGCTGATGCTTCCGGGACTTCTTGCGCAGTAGTCGCCGATATGATGTTTGGTCAGCGCACGAATAATGGCGGTTGTGGTAACCGATTTGGGTGTGCCATATGTACCGTGAATACGTTAGATAAATCGTTAACTCAGATGATTAAAACCGATCCGAGGTACCATTATATGCAAGGCCTTAATAACTTGCATACCTTCTTGATGAACTCACGTTTTGATATGGATAGGCGCAGTTGGGTTGGACGAACAATCGATGATGACGGTTATATCGCGATAGGACCCGATCGATATAATCCAAAAATGCTCGATGAGTTACTTTGCTACAGTATGACGCTGGATGCTAATGAGCTCGAGGAAAGTATGGCCCTTGGTCTTGAGTCACCGCGCTTCCAGCTTGTTAACTTAGAGCAGCTTATTGCCATTGATGCAATTTGGAGTCGTGACGGTCTTCATAAGCCTTTTCATGCATTAAAACGATTCGATGAAATATATAACAAAGGCAAACGCTACTCTATACCTAACATCACTCCTTTTCAGCGTGTAACTATTCCAGCCGCAAGACGACTATATGTTGGTGAAAATTTCGATCAAGGGGTTAACTTTGAAGATAGTGGATTCAACCTGCCTCTTTTGGATGTATTCGCTAGCGATGGGTGTATGCAGCACACCACATCAAAAAAAGGAAACACTGTTATAGATTATGAGTCTGAGGGGAGTTTAACGGTAGATATAGAGGGTGCAAGCTTAGTGCTTGAATTAGAGTTGGATAAACTGCTTGAGAAGCACAATGACGCGTCCGCATCAGTAACTGATGGTTATATGTACTACATCACAATGGGGGTGTTGCAGCTTAAAAACGGAATGCATGATATCGTGGATATGCAGTTACGCCGAACTCATTTTCTGCAAAGAAATAATTTATTAGGTAATGTAAATGTTGATGAGCTTCTTAAGCGGTCTGAGCCAGGAGTTGAGCAAGACGGGCAAATTCAGCTCACACTTTAATACAAAAGCCTCTTTCCTTTGATTAGTTTATTCTAATAATCCCGTTTCCTGGTTGAGACTTAAAGTAGATAAATATTTTCTCCATTTGTATACAAATGCGACATAAGAGGTAAAACCTATAGAAACAAGAGATATGTAAATCAATGGATTTACATTTTGACAAACTAACTCTAATGCTGCCGTAGGAACAACAACTAAAATAGACATAAAAAAGTGATCTAGCCAATATTTATTTTTTGTTTTATTAGAAACCTGTTTAATTTTGCGCCCTACAATCAAAACAAACAGCCAAAAAACTTTCTCCGTTGTTTCTAATGCTGGTTCTGATAGATATCTCATATTAATATTCTTTGCTATTCTTTATTATTAACCAAGGATTTATCTTTCTTTCTTGTCCCGGTAGCTTCTTACTTAAACCGCTTTCAATATAGCTAACTAGCTACAATGTATAACCAGAACTTCTTTTTGTTATTTTTTAAAATAAGTTTCGATATTAAATAGCTGAATATTTGGTTTATTTAATATGCAGGGCATGATATTTTTTTTGCTTTGAGCTAATAATATGCAAGGTATATTCTGCTTTTTTATTAAATCGATATACTCACATAAGCTATTATCTTTAATGTTCGTAATATCAATATACACTCCATCTTTGTGGTCTAATCCTTCTACATTGTTAGTCTTATCTATATATTTATATTCCGCGTTATTACCTATAGCCTTTTGAGCCAAAGACGTAATACCGCTTCCCAGCCTCCCTATCAGTACCACGGTATTTTTATTAAGGGATGATTTAATAGAATCGATTAAAACTGAATGTATAGCGTTATATTTATCTCTCACTCTTATACTCCTTGCAGTTATTCTGGTAGTTTTTACATCTGTTAGCCACACCCCTGAACTTTTACTGCATATTTCAATATCTCAGGACTCTCTTGCTCTTAGTGGTTCATTTTCTGGCTGTAACCAATCCGGCGGAACAATTACAGCTTCTGCGACACCGCTAAATTTAACAAGAAATGTATCCTTATCTATAACTTTACCAGTTTGGCCGTTATGTATTTTTTCTTTTTCTATGAGGATGTGTCCAGAAGGACAATTCAGCCTAACTCGCTCGGACGATATTAATCTACGAATAGCGGTCTTATGTTTGGCGAATTTCAAATATAACAATACACTAAAGAGAACAAATAATAATCCACCGCTCATGATTAATGTGTTTTCGCTATAAATTGATCCAATAATTAGCCAAATAGCCCTGTAAGTGCAATTATTAATTCAGACATCTGTGACAGCCTCCTTTTTTGTTACACGAATAAAGTTAGTGATAATTGGTTAGAAATTTATAAAATTTCTCTACATGTGCCTGTTAATTTTTTATGTGGTAAAACATCGTTTTCTTTAAGTGATACGCTTTCATATATAAATTCTCCGGTATTTCTATTGATTACGGCAACATATTTATTGCTGCTTTTAGTGTTTAACATGGCGAGATGGTAGTGCGAGTTTTCCGTTTGAATCCACAATTTCTGAATTATGAATACCTGATCTAAAATCCCAAAGCCAACTAACAACTAATAAAGATAGATAATTTCTTCTTGGTTTTGACTCAAACTGTAAAACACTATCCTTAATAAATAGTATTTTCTTAGGTTTAAATAAAAGCCAATTAAGCATCTTCCTCTCCCCGTTATCTTTTTAGATCTCTGTAGAAGTTTTCATGCGTACCTAATGCCAGCAACGTTAAAATAAGTTCATCGTCGTTATATTTATAAGCCAGCAAATATTGAACATTGTTCGATTTATACTTATGCACATAAACACCCGCTAAATCACCAATCTTAAGAGAACCAATTTCTGGGTTGGCCGTAATCTTTCTAATAGCACGATCTAATGCGCTTTTTTCTTGCTTATGTAGCTTTTTAACTGTTCGAGAAAAAATACCACTTTGTACGACTTTCATCCGAATGCGTACTCACTCACGTCACCGGCCTTTTCTTCTTCTAAAGCAATAAGCGTATCTTTGACAAAGCCTAATGGTAAGTCAGGGTTTTCGTCAGCTAGCTTTCCGATACGTGCCCAGTATTCGATTTGTTTTGGGGTGCTTCTGTGGTGCGCTCTTGAATGCGTTTCAGCATCATTAACAAGCTCATCAGATAATTTCACAGGTTTAGACATAGCTAGAATTACTCAATAATTTACAATGTAATGAATATAGCACAAAGGTTACCTTTTGCAACCTACAGATCCAAATTAATACCAGTTAAATTTAACCCTGTTTACCGATTAACTCAGAGTCAGACAATTTAGCAAATGCTCTAAGCTCATTCTTGATACCTTTATTAAATGAGGGGTCGATTTGAGCAAATATTTCAAACTCCCTTTTTTTATCCATTAACCCTCGAATCACTAAGTTAGTTACTCTTAACTTAAATTCATTATATTCTTCGTCGTTAGAAATCATTATTACCTTCCATTAACAGACTTAATACGAATTAAATATTTCATGTCTTGAAACGCTTTCGAACTATTCTTTTCCTTTAAATATTACCGCTTATCACTAGAAGGCAAAAATAATCCAATCGCCATAACCGCACCTGAGATCACGCATACTATCTGCGTGATGATCAAACCACGTCCAATCATTGTTGCATCAGAAATAAAAGTAGGTAAGGCGGGATTTGCATCAAGGTTTGCAAAGTAAAACGCTCCTATCAGCGACCCTACAAGGAGCACTAAACCTGAAAACATTATTTTTATATTCATCTTTTCTTATCCTACGTTTAAAAAAGCTGGGTTAAAAAAAGTGTCATCGCCAAATCTAACGAATGATTGTCTAATATATTCCCATATTTTTTCAGTGCAAACCCATCTACGATCATTATGCTCAGCTGCTTCTGCTGTAGTTAGAGTTCCTGCAAAAGGATCGACTACAAGATCATTCGGCCGAGAAAGATACTGAATAAGAAAACTTGCAAGTGGAACAGGCATTTTTGCTGAATGAGGAGCAATACCTAAACTTTTGGCGTAACGACCAACCTTACGTCCACTATGACAGTAGTTGCTAAAATTAAGCACGTTACGAGGTATCTTTCCATCTGTTCTATTGCTGAATGAACCAGCTTTTTTACGGTAATTACCATCAGCATTAACTGTTGCAGTTTTAAGTCCACCTGATTCAATGAATTTCTTGTGTTTATCTTCGTGAGGCATAAGAACACGTCGGTTATCAGCAAAACACAAGTGAGGATTATTGCAAAACCAAAGAATAGGTTCGTATCCTACATTTAATTGATATCTTTTCTTTGAAGCCCACGCGATTGGGCCAGGCGCTTTGTTACTAACCCACTGCAAGGTATCCATTTTTGATAAGCCTAACTCATCTTCTATAGCAATTATTAAGCGCTCTAAATATGTAGATCTTGCTGGAGATTTATCTTCAAATATATCGTTACTAACATTAAGTGCGAGGGACGCGCCTTGAGCCATTTTTTTTACAATAGGTTCTAATGCTTCACAAACAAATTCTACATAGGCTCTAACATCTACGTTACCGTATGCACGAGGTGTTTTTAATGGGTATGGCGGAGAAGTAAGAATAAGATGAATTGGCTCATCAATGACATCTTTAAAGACGTCATCAGATGACGACCAAAGACATACACCATGTTTTGTGCTTAATGCAATAATTCGGTTGCCTTCTTTAATTGCACGTAATTTGATTTTTGCCTGTGCTGTCATTTCCCAGTGACTTTGCTTTACTCTTTGTATAATGCCTTGCTGCTTTAATGATTGCTGAATCCAGCGAATTTTACGATGATATAGATTATGTTTCGTTTTACTTTCGCCAACTTCTTGGATATCTGTTACTTCGTGCTTAGATATTGGGGTGTCGGCAGCCACACAAGCGTACAAATCCTGATTTGAGACAGGCTCATCGGATGATAAATAGGCTTCTGACACAGATGAAAGTAAATTTATTTGTTTCATGATTTATACAGGTCTTTTTCCATTATCTATTTACTATCTAAACCCAGCTTAGTTCGACAAAATTCATCTGCATCCTTGTGAGACTCAAATAACAGCTCTTTCCACTCCGACTCTGGGATACCTGAAAGACTGACTACACGAGACACGTTATCAGCTGTTGCAATATCGTAAGTAACACTACCAATATCTACTTTAATCTCGGTCATTTCTTTTCCTCGGTAATATTATTCTTGAGTTAAAAAGCTCTTTCCTTTACCTGAGCTACCAACAACCAAACGTGCAACGCCGTTTTCTGAATTCTTTATGTGCGTTATTGCGCCATTTTCGGCTATTTCTTTAACACACATACTTACTCCATTTCTTCTGCCTTGATTCATTAGAGTCGAAATAGATTCATTAAAATTAGGAAAACTATTCAAATATTCTAGTTCTTCAGGTGAAGCATCTATTTTATTTATCTCAATCGTTATCATTTATCTTTTCCTACCTAGGTAATCCCGTGTTCTTTCATCACATATTTCAAAGCTGCACTGTCGAATTCTTCTCCAAAATCAACGCTAATTTTACCTTCAGACTCAAGAGTGCGGCCTAACTTAGATAGTTGTTCCATCATTGGTAACAACTTATACAAGCTGCTCATATAAGTGATAGATTCGTTAATATCTTTAGCAAACTGATCGGGGGTTTTAGTTTTATCGACTACTCCAGGTTCTGGACGATTAACGCCGTCTTTATCTGTCTGTAGTTGGCTACATAGTTTAAGCAACTCTATACCTTTTTCTACAGCTACTTTTGATTTATTATCCATTCTAATCTTTTCCTCTCTAAGGCATCGGCTCTACGACAACACTCCAGTCTATAGAAATAGCATCTTCGTCTTTTGTAGAATCTTCCACTTTTAAGACTCGGTATACGACCTTATACATCTTTCCAAAATTATTAAATAAATCACCTGAATTTGGTAATGTGTTAAGACCTATAATTGTGTTTATAACATCTCCACTTTCAGATAAAAACTGCACATTCAACCTATTCATTCGCATTCCCCCTTTTCCTTTATTTTGATTAACTCACCTGAATAGATATTTTACTATTCGCTCGCCGTATAATTTCATCTGCCTGCTCTTCACTTTTGGCTCGTTTTAATTCTTCTGGATTTGCTTCGCTTAGGATGGTCACTACAACGCCAAACTTACGGCCTCTAGTTCTAAAATAGTTTAATACATCTAACTCTTCATCGGAAAGTATGGCGAATATCTTGCCATCTAATAATTTTACTTGTTCTATAGTTGGTTCCATATTCACATTATCTTTTTCCGCTTTGCCCTTATTAATATTTATGGACTCATACCATGAGTATTATTATTGGTTATTTTATTTATTGATGCCAGAACCAAAGAATATGTTGCGTCATTAATTTCAGTATTTTGAAGCCTTTTAATCAAAATGGCTTTGTCAAGCATTCCATGCTCCACTAAAACCGAACAAACGTTAATGTCCTTTTCTCTCCCAGCAATTAATTTTGCTATTGCCATATCATGAGGATCTAAACAAAGTCCTTTAACCCCATTAGTATTTGGATTATCGATTGCTATTAATCTATCTTTCCACCCGTTTGGCAATATAGATGTAGTTTCATCGCAGCCATCACCATAGTATCCAAACGTATCATGAAATGATGATAGCTCTCCAAGTGTTCCGTCAATCAAATCAGCTCTTTCTGGGTGGCCAGCAGGTATTAAATCAGCTTCCATAGAAAGCAATGCTTCTTGTGGTGCATTTGGGTATTTGCCTAAAATTGACTGACTGCCAATAACAATAATTTCTTTACATTCAGCTACCGCACCAGCAGAGCGTATCAAATGCTCTAAATTAGCTCTTTGCATTTTTTAAAATCTCCATCCGTTCTTTTTGTGAGATTATCCCCGTAAATGGGCTTGACGATCTAAGTAGAACAGATCTTTCATCAACCCCATCAAGAATCGGTAGTATTGAATTAATTCCTTCAGACAAAATATCTTCCCACTCTCTCATCCATACAGTCTTTGCTTCATTGCTTTTATTCCATTTTTTTAGATTGTTTTTAGCTGTTAAAATAACTTCATTAGGTGATGACAAAGCTCTCTCCTTTACGAGAAGATGCAAAGCTAAAGATATTTTTTCATGTTTAGATAGATGCATAATTAACACTTATTATTTACAGCTCTTTTCCCATTATTTACTTTCGTGATTCACAACAAGATATTCAACCCCTAATTCAGATTTAGCGAGACGCTCATCGTAATAAGGTATATTTACCTCCGAATCCCTTATACAGCTATGAGTACCATTGGCGAGCCTTACGTCACGTATTGGCTTATAAAACAATGCTTTGTCACGCCATTCTGAGGTATAGCATCTTGCGTACAGAATATTACCTGTACCAGAAGTACAGCTTTTCATTGATTCTCTTTTATATATTAGCGAAGCTGACTCACCTTTATTTGCATAGTCAGCTCCATTTGGATAGCAGGCTTGGTTCACTATATGATTAAGTAACGGATTAACACTATTCTCCATGCCTTTTGTATGACGTTTCTTCGCATTATTTTTTACTGAATGGTTAGCGTTTACATTAGAATCAATTTCGCCGGTCATCGCGGTGCCTGAAAGTATCGGCACAGTAAACTCATTATTACTCTGATCTGCATTAAAATAGTGCAGCGACACAAATGATGTTGAGGCCACAATTAGTATAAATACCACATTTCCAAATAATTTTCTCATTTCAGCTCCTTATTATTTAGCTCACACTCATCCACATGAACTTCATATGCTTCCACATTTGTTGATACAACATTCTTTCCTGTGTGCGGCACAAAAACCCAAATAGCAGCAATAAAGATAATGCAGGCTAATGTGATATACCAGAGAATGCTTTTAGTGTTTTTTTATATTTTATTCCTGTTAGTTATTTCGGCCATGTTCTTGTAGAAACGAAACACCCAGCGCGGTCAACTTCTTATCCTCGTCCGTTTTTGCGTCAAACAAAAAACCAGCATTAACGACAATGTGATACGCGGTGTGTCCAGACCAATAACCATTAATTTGATCGTTTAATGTTTTAGCTATCTGCTCACGTTTTGCTTTAACCGAGTTATTAATCTTTTCGCCAAAATTCGTACCCGCAAAAATATCATTTATAAAACTATCAGTTACAACGCTTGTATTTTCCATGTTCTTTTATTCCTATGACTTCTTAGTTATATTGTAGCACGCTTTTAATGTGCTGCAAGTGTTTTTTTATCCATTCTTTTTTAATCGCGCCCCAGCTGGTTATTTTATATTTACCTGACTTGGTTGCCCCAACAAATTCACACTTAATCTCTATTTCGGCTAATGCTGATATGGTGTCTTGGGCAGTCCGCCGAGGCATTCCTGTTGCCTCGACAATAGCAGGAACAGTGTTAGCCTTTCCATCAATCAGGTAGGCCACATACAGGCGACGATAGAAACTGGTTTTTGTTTTACTATATTTCATTTATTTTTTAATTTATTCCATAAATTATTACTAATAATGATGCGTGATTAACTGCTTCAGTCGATCTTTGCAACACCTTCAAGAGTTTCTACAAGTCTTTTTGTTCTATCAAATAATTCATCGTATGTGATTATTTCAACATCCGATAATTGCCGCCTAAATAATTCAAATGATTTCAATTTATCATTATCTTTTAGCTCGCGCTTAGCATGACCAATTATAATTACGCACTTAGGATCAAATGAATCCGCATCCATAGAATCTCCGCTCAATAAAGTTTTTCTTTCTTTTGATAGTGAGTCTCTATAATTTAATACTTGCATTACTGCCCCGCTTAACTCTGGCGATATATTGTAAATTCCATTGCGGTACTCAGCACCCAGTAATTTTGTTATTGGCGTTTTAATTTCAACCAACCCTACTGATTTAGTAATATTGTTTTTTATAAGAAAATCAACAATTCCCCCGCCTTGATTAAGTGCGTTTTTACCACCCATATATGCTTTACTTTTAATTACAAATATTGGCACATGAAAAATTTGCTCAAGAACAAATTCTTGCTTGACAAGTAATTCTTGCCAGAATTCTTCATCGCTGTTATTCCTATTATCTGACCATTTTTTTAAAGCCTGCTTGAGAGTAGATATCCCAATTGCTGAATTTAGGTTAACAAGGCTTTCGGGTTTTAATGATTCAAGTCTTTCAAACAATAACGTAAAGTTTTGAGCGTCGCTGGCCCACTTAATTAATCTCGCAACCGCTTGTGCTCCTAGATATTGCTGTCCTTTAACTACAGCAGTTATTTCATCATCTGTTAATTCTGCTACTGCCTCAACTGCTTTATTTGCCTTTACGAACTGTGTTTGTCCTTTAGGTATACCACCAATTTTATACACATCATAAAGGCTTTGTATTTCGGCAAATAATTTAAGGAGTTCGGTAGATTTTAATTCTAATTTTACACCCTCACCTTTTTTTAACTTTGATAATGGAATTGAGTCAGAATCTTCCCATTTATCAGCTTTCCCCTTTCTTTGAAATATAAATGTACCTTTAACAGAAGCTTCTTTTTCTTTTGGATTTTCTACAAGAATTGGTCTGAATATTAGACGTGTAGTTTCAGTCTCTCGAAGAACAAGATCATCTGTTGTTGCAGAATGCCTTGATGTTGATTTTACAGTCCTTGTTTCCATTGTTACCCTCTATTAAAGTCCAATGTTTTACTATAAGTCATAACTATTGAAATAAGGGTTTCATTGTTTCGAACTTAAGATAAAGCTATTAATTCTTCTTTTAAAGGAAACCTTAGTTGCTCAAGGTCGCTCACGTTTAGTTGAGTTGTCCCTGATACAGCCCTCATCATATATTCAACAGGGTCACTACTTAAAAACCGAACCAATCCAGATGCTAATTCAGGATTAATTCCTTTACCATTTGAATGAAAATATTGAACATGATTTTCAATTGCAACACCTTCCGACTTAATTACTTCTGGAGGTAACAAAGCTGCGTGTACACGCCCTCCATCATCATCGTTCGCTGAAATACGTTTTAAAACTACGTATGCGCCTTTTGGTAATATTTTTTTTATCGTTTTATCATTAATTTTTAAATAGGGATTTTTTTTACCTATTTTATTGCCTAGCGATTGTATTTTTGTATTTCCTCTTTCCCAGTGTCCTGAATACAAAAGAGGGACATGATCAGAATGTTTTGTATTACTCAGCCATTCTCGGTATCGGAACTCCTCAATCTTGCCAGTTGATACAGCTAACCCAAGATCCGACAGTTTGCATGGATTATTTGCAATTACTTCCATAGCCAACAATTCTTTTTCATTAGCAGGAACAAATAACATGGCACCTTCATTTTCTTGCATCATTGTCGAAGATGAGATCAAATGATCCATAGTTGGATCGCTTTCGGCATCTGGACAAATAGTAACTCGCACTTGTTCAGACTGAGGAACTTCTTTTTGAAGTCGTATTATTACATTCTCTTGAAGTACATTATCACGCTTAAATAGATTGCTTCTTCCCTTGTAGCGTACAACCCAATCTAGTGATGTATGCTTACGTAACCAATATCGAAATTCCTTGAAATATCTCCCGTTTGTAAATGAACGAGGGACAATAGCCACCATATAACCACCAGGCTTTAACCATGTCATTGATATCATAATAAATAAAGCGTAAATATTAGGTACGTTTATTCCTGCAGCAGTAAGTTTTTTACCAACCTCTGTTTGCTTCCCTAGCTTTTTATAAGGTGGATTTAAAATGATCGTGTCAACCAGAGATGATGGTTTAATAGTTGAACTTTCAAGTAATCGACCTACACCTTCTAAGAAATCTCCGTTTAGCTCAAGAGAAGGTGCTTTGTGTTTGTTATCGCCATAATAGTCAGCAACTTTGCTTATGGTTTTTTCGATAAACACATGAAGATCTTTGTCTATCTCAAATGCATGTACTTTTGAATACGGGGTATTATGTAGCGCAGCTTGAAGGATGGCAGCTGTACCACTCAAGATGCCAGCACCGGCACCGTAATCACCTATGACCGCATTCTCACATGGAGGAATCATTCTTGCTATTTGATTAGCAATGGCCGCAGGTGTGAAGTACTGAGAATACTTAACCTGATTAAGAGCATTAAGATTAGAGCTGGCAGAATCACTGATATTAGAAATATCACTTAGCTGTTTAATTGCTTCGTTATATGTAGATGACATATTTAGCATGATATTATAATTAAATTAATCTTTTCCTATCGAATAAATACGCTGTTAAAAGCGACAGAAGCCGCTCTTTGATTAAGCCTATTCTGACTTACACATAAATGAATTGACTCAGAAAATTCTGCATGAAATATATTCCTATTTTCAGCAGTCATATTTTGGGGCTTTCCTGTAATCAAAACATTTTTAACAAGCTTTCCTAGCTCACTCATATCTTTTGCCATGTAATTTTATTTGATTTTTGAATGAACTTGCCATTCATTTCCTGAACGTTGTTTATTTAAACTGTGGTTTCCAGTGCCATGATCAGGGCAAGCAACTTCTCCATTTCTTTTTAATTTCCAACCACGTTCTCTGACAACTTTGTTAGCACCTGTTGCGGTGTTTTCACTTGTGACAGATGTAGATGCATTGCAAAAATCACAATAATAATCTGCGTTGTAACCACCTATCATACCCATTTATTTATACCGCCTCTGTTCCTCTGCCCATATTCACAATGAGTATTTTTTAAAAAACAGGCTTAAACGTGGAAAGCACCGTGATAAAATACCGGCTATGTAATTTACATACTTATTTGTTTGGGCAGTCATAAAATATAAAGGCGCCTTAATGATACCTAGAATTAACCCGCCAACCACAATTCCAATAGCAATATTAATAATCAAACCCAAATCTATTAACATTAAATATTGTTCCATTATTTATATACCTCTTTCCCTATATAACTTATTTCTATTAATTCGTAGCGGCTCAATTCGCATCAGAATAAGCGAAAGGAAACATGATACTCGCTCCCTACCATCAAATGTATGCGCAGGATCGCCACAATGCACGCAAACACCTATTACTTTATGAACGATTTCTTTAGAATTTTCATCTAAAGTAAATAGGGAATCTTCACTATCTATCAAACTTTCCTTGCTAAGTAGCTTTGAGTTATCAGCATTATTCAATTTATCTTTTCCTATAATTGATCGCAACTTCTTCTGCTTCCATTAAATGATATTTCACTAATATTATACTGGGCTGACAAAGATCGAAGTTCATGTAAATCATCAGAGGTGAGATCCGAATAATCCTTACCAATTTCTGGCGTGTACTCTTTCCCTGGATGTGCCTTATCTAACATTTTAAAAAGTTCACTATATGTCATAGATTTATTCATTTACTGTTTCGTGCCTGGCAAAAATAATTATTCATATTATTTTCCTCTAACATTTTTCATTATCAGCAGTAGTTACAACAGCCTGTAGCGCCTCAAGATAAAAGTCCGGTCTACCATAAAACAAATGATGTAGCCCCTTGGCGAAAGCGACAATCTGATCATGGGTTTTAAATATTTTCTTAGGTAGGTGATAGGTGACTTCTTGTTCGTAGTTGAAGTTTATTTTCACATCATCAATATAATATCTGATCAAAGAACTGACTATAGTTCTGGATTTATCTGAACAGCAAGGTGACCCTTCAAATTTTTCAATCAGCCTATTGAAGTGACTCTCAGCAAAATCACTATGCTTGATTAGAAATTGAGCTTCGGAGCTATCCGTGATGCTCGCTAATAGACCGTCAACAACAGAATCGAATGGATGAAGTAATTCTAAAGAAAATTCTTCGTAGAGCCCTTCTCGGGCATATTCAACAGCACTCTTCACCGTGTTATTAGAGGCTAAGGCAGTATAAGCGTCAACATTGTCCTGAGCTGCCGTATCTAATATGCCGCCTATTACAGTACTAATACTTTCTTTTGTTACGCTCATATCTTTTCCCATTTAATGTTTTGTAGCGAACCCTACAAAGTTATTATCAATTAAAACATCAAAACCAAGGAATCCAGGCTTATCAACAAATTCTAGTGTGCAAGATTTACCAATATAATCTTCAGACTTATGAAACTTAAAATTCATATGATGAAAATCAATAGTTCCGTCATCTTGAACTGTTCTGTTATATGTCGCCATTATCTTTTTCTGTCTGTTTTAAATGCTCAAATTTCATACGAAAGGGTTAAGTGGCTTCACATCTGGAAACACTGCATCCATGATTATTTTTAACTTAGCACTTTCGGCCTTCATATCCATTGCTTCATATGCGCCAATTATTCTGTTTATAGATGCTAGGTTTTTTAGTTCCATTAAAGCCTTAGATAGATAGTCAAAATTTGATTCGTATATAGACGAAGCCACTTCAACGTACATGTTTTTATATGACTTCGGCTGCAGTCTAGCTACGGCTTCCTCTAACGTAATAATGTTAATGCCATGATGTTTAGATATATTTTGGTGCATCGTTCCGCTGGATGTTATCGTTAATTTATCGTCATGAGGTAAATTAACAATATCTTCAGAGCCTGTATCAACATAAACAACTAAACTAACTGGAGATGTTAAGTGTTTTCTTAATAGTCTTACAGATGACTCTGGATTAAAGTGATAACGATCACCAAATCGAGAAAATAAGTATTGCGACAAGAAACTCAGTCTTGAAGCATCCCACTGCTCTAATGTGATGTCTTTGTTTAAATTATTCATCATCTTTGCCTAATCTATTCTGTTAATGACTGAACAACTTTATCAGCCCCGATTAATGGAATAACCCTGAGTAACACTTCTTCAAAAACCCCGTTTTCAGCAGCTGTAATTTTCTTTGCTTTTCGTTGTCGCCAATCTAATGTGGTGACTAAGTTTGAAGCAACAACGCTCGGGCTCTCCAGATTGTTTACAGGCACCTCAGTCGGTGCATTCCGTATGCTTGTGCTAATCGGACAACAAATTAGCAGCCCTGTTGCTTTATTGTATTCTTTGCTCGACAGCACTAAAGCAGGTCTATATTTACCAATTTCTTTGCCTTTGGTTGGTTCAAAGTCAAACCAGGCAATGTCATTTCGGTCAGGAATATACCTCGGCATACTATTCGCCAACCTCGCTTGATAACATTGAAGGAAGTTCGTCAGCGTGTGCTTTTTTTGATGTTAAGCCTTTTATTAGCTCTGCTTCGGTATAGGGTAATTCGAGCTTCTTGCCGGTGGTGCTTTTGGGTTTCACTGTCAATCCTTGTTCTGTGATTTCGATATCCACCTTTGAGCCCTTAGAGAGATGAGCCAGATCACCCATTGGGCGAGTGATTCTCAGGCCGAGACTATTGCCCCATGGCTGTATAGTGCCTTCGAATTTAGCGTTTTTTGCAGATACCATGTGAACCTCGATGTAGTAACGGTGTAGTTACGTATAAGTATATACATTGTAGTTACACTGTCAACCAAAAGACGCCGCTTTTAAGCGACTGTTTTACTATGTTTCATATTTTTCACAATAATTACGTATCAGTTAAATTTAACCCAGGTGACAGCCCCTTTAGGGTGCTGATAAGGTATTGGTTTATCGTATTTAATAACATCATCAAATACCCATGCATGATTCCATTTCTGCACTAAAGCAAAATCAGTTACTTTATGCTTATCGACATTTTCTTTTAATTCTTTTTCCGCCAAAGGGCCAATGCTGTCTGTAATATTTGCAATCCCTTTGACCTCTCCAGATCCCGCTTCAATTAAACCGATGCAGCCGCGAATATTTGTATGACGACTTCGTAATTCCCATAGCTTGTCTTCTACAAATACTTTATCAAGCCATTCCTTACGGATAATCAGTGCTCTGCTAAAAGGAGAATTTTGAGTTAACATTCTAATACCCTCTTCTTGGTGTTTTTACACACATATCACCAGAGCCACGTATAGCAAGAACAGGCAAAACAAAATCTCTCTTTTTAATTTTAATTAATAATTCTTCTCCGCATTTATCGGAGCATGCATGAGGCACATCATTGGGACAAAAATCATGATGATTCATTGAGCTGTATGCACTCCACCCTTCTTGCCAAAAATTGATTGTTCCACAAATATCACATTTGTATTTTGCTCTTGTTAATCCATGCTCGCCAAGTCTATGTGTAATCGTCATAATCATTTATTCCAATGTTTCATGTGACGCTTTATATTTAGTGACGGCTGCACTCGTTTTAGCTCTCGCTTTTGCCTCACTACAATCTGCAGCATTTTTACAGCCGTTCATACACTCTCCATTGTGAGGTTCCTTGTCTATCCATAGCGTATAAACCGGATACCAGCACACTTTACAATAGCCGGAATATGGGCCGTGATCATGTGCCGATCTAATGTCAGGTAGTTCGCGCATAAGTTTCATGTTTTACTTTCAAATCGACACATTTATTATTTCTAACGTGATTATCCAAAATTAATTTAAACCGCTTTATCTCACCATGATTATGATCAAGGAAGCATTTAACGTCCTCAATAACTCGCTTACTTAAGCGAGCATTATCTTCGCTTATGTTTTCAGATGCTTCGATTATTAATTTATGTGCAGTGATTGAATCTTTAAATGATTGCACTGAGTCCCGAATAAAATCAAAAAGTGGCTCTCTATTTAAAGCTAAACCTACGAGGGTATAAGTTTCATTCGAATTACTATCTACATACAACCTCAGCCAGTAATAATATAGGTCGTGGTCATCGATGCATGTTAATTCAGGATATATCCTTCGTAGCTGCTTTGTTTCTTCAATCTGCTTTTCTTTGATTTCTTCACTAAACAATATATTTTCCTTGCTTGTAGTTAGCCTTCTTTTTAAGTTTTACTATGTTTCATATTAATTAACTTAGATGATCTATTCCTATCTTTGTATTTGATTTTCAATTATAGATACAAATATTTTTGTACTCTTAAAGTCAATACCGTACTTGCCAAGATGCCATGCTAATTTCATCCTGTCATAGTCGTTAGTAGGTATTAAGTGTGTTGCTGCCGCTTTTTCGTTATTAATGAACCATTCTATTATATGAGCAGCGTTAACAAGTAGGCCGCCATTCTGACTGTGTATTTGTCTTGTTATAAATTCTTCTGCTTCGTCACCAAAAATAGATATTCCACTTTTCTTTAATTCTGAAAATAAAATCATCGCATCTCTCGCTTTATTCTAATGTGTTATGTCATGCTTTATATTTAATTATAGCTGCGATAGTTTTAGCCCTTCCTTTTGCCTCACTACAATCGGCGGCATTCTCACAGTCGTTCATGCATTATCCCAACTATATTCAGCCCCGCAGTCCTCGCAAACACACGTGTCTCTACTTTTCATGTTTGTGGCTCCGTTAATTCCAAAGAGACCAAATCATTCAAGTTTGTAATAACCTCTCTAAATGATAATACGATCTGGTATCTCCGTTCTGAATTACTGTAGCCAACAAATTCATATCCTAGTGGCTTTATATGCCCCCAGATTCCAGTTCCAACTTCAAAAGTTTCACCAATCATTATTTTCTTTGGTAAAGCTTCTTTAATCCATGAAACTACCTGAGTTTTACCCCAACCAACAGGCATGTCATTAGTTACTGTTTGCGGTAATTGTTTGTAATGTAATAATGCTGCTTCAACATCAGAACTACTTACCACAATTTCTTGCTTGGGTTTATTAAAAAATTTCATCTTATCTATTAAAACTCACCATAAACATTTTTTAAAATTTTGCGTGTTCTTTGTTTGTTTGCATCAATATATTCCATTGTTTGATCATCTGTTTTATGTCCAAGAAAATATCTGATGTATTCTATTGCTATGCCGCGATCTGCTAATCGAGTGCCGAATGTTCTTCTTCCAGAATGTGAGCTCGCTCCTTTAACACCTACTCGTTTAATCATGTCGCTTATTAATTGCTGCAAGCTGCTACACACTTTGTATTCGACTACCGTACCGTCAGTCTTTGTGTATTCTTTGCTTAAAAAAGTAAAACCAGCCACCCCCCTAGCTAAGAACAAAGGTGAATCCGGTTGATGGCCACCATACTCTTCTGAATTAGTGGTACGCCTTTTTTTCTCTTTACGCCAATCTAAGTAATTTCTAATCGCTTGTTGATGTTCTGGCTCAAGCATGTATGCCATTCTTGATTCACCGTTCTTGGTATAGGCTGCAGGCAAACGGTATTCTTCTTTGAGTGACCCATCTTTTTTAACCAGATCTTTAACCTTCAAATTTGCAATTTCGGTTACGCGTAATGCGCTACCGAATGACATCCATATAATCGCGAGATTGCGTTTACCGTTCCGGCCCCAGGATGCTTCACGAAGTAGACGCTTGAATTCCTTTGGTAATAATACGGCTGCTTTGTCAGTCTCAGAATCCATGAGCATTTCGAAGCGTTTTATGTACATATGGGAAAACTCTTTTATATCACTATTTTCCCATAAAATAGCAATTTACAGCCCTTAAGTCAAAATATCCCTTATTTATGCCACTTATGGGAAAATTTAATGCGTCTCCAGAGGATTTCATCCCTCATATATAGTCTTTGTAGAAGTTCGACGGTCTAAACGGTGTGCTCTGCGCAAAGCATCATTTTGATGCTATACTTACATCATATAGATGCATGCAGGAGGCGCTATGGTCGCTACCACACAATTTAATCTGCTTGATTCATTAGGCATACCCGAAGAGATCCTGACCAATAAGGCAAAATTTATTGGATCAGTGCGTAAAGGCATTTCGGGTAACATCGTAAGGCAGACTATTAAAATACTCGATAACCGTGATGTCATGATCCGTATACTCGGTACCACCTCGGGGAATTTGTCACGGACAGTCAGACGTAAACAAATGAGCCCTGAAATATCCGAAGAAGTGCTTGATACGATCCGTTTATATGCCCAAGCAATGAATGCGTTTGATGGTGATATCGATCAAGTCAAAGAATGGATGAGAACACCGGTCACCGCATTAGCCGGAGAAAAACCGCATGATCTCTTTGATACCTTTGAAGGCCGTGAATGGATAGCCAGTGTATTACGTAAAATTGAGTACGGTGAATTTGTGTAATGAAGCTGTACCGGATCACACCCGAAGCTTATATCGAAAATTATAGTGGCTTAGGTGCAAGCTACCAAGATGGCGCGAGATGGAATCGTCCTGGTCAACCGGTTCTCTATTTTGCGCTCGATGCCGCGACCGCTCTCCTTGAATTAGGCCAATACTTACCTTCGCCCCAATTAATGCCCAAGCATTATAGGTTTGCAGAATATGACATACCCGATGACACCCCCTTGCAGATCGTATCGATGGATGACTTACCCTATGATTGGGCGGCCTTCCCCTACCCTAGATCAACACAACAAATGGGGGGTGACTGGATAGAGAGTGGCCACGAACTGGGTTTAGTGGTGCCAAGTTGTGCTGTGCCGCAGGGAAAAGGCAAAAGCCTGGTGGTGAATGCGCGACATCGAGATTGCAATAACATCCAGTTACTTTCATCAACCTCTGATATCTATAATCCCCGTCTTTTCTCTAGCGTGTAGACTGTTAGGTGAATGAAGTTATAAAAGGACAGATCAGATCATATGGCAAATTTTCAGCAAGACCATTTCGATGAATTATTGGTTTCAACCAAATCATCTATCCATAAGAGTCGCGAACTCAACCGTGATGCACGATTAGAATATTTGCGCGTAATCCAATCGTTATTAAATAGTGAAATGGCCGATCTTGCAGAGAAGCACGGCTTTTCAGATGACGAGTTTTAATTAATCATATTGAGCACAAAACTTAAAAGTGTTGTGTTTGATCTGTGTGTTTTAAACTGATTTATACTTTGTTCTTTTCTCTGATTACAAGCACGGGCTGAATATTAAAAAAAGCCACGTCATCATGCAACAGAGATCAAAGTCTCGCCAGTGATTTACTATCGGCGCTATTACGCTTTGTATTTTAAGTGAGTTTGTTTTAGTCTAGGGCATGGAATAACGGTTTCATGCCACCCACTTTCGGCAAAATCTTTTCAAGATCCGTTACAACTAATTTAAGTGTTTCAGATACCGCAGCGAATTTACGCCACGCGGGTCAGTGGGTAACTTGCGTGATGGAGAACAAGCTGATGCGTATCCACTATCATTCAATGCAACACCCAAAAGCCGCCGCTAAACGATTTAAAGCGGAGTTTATGTCTTGGCCCCTCATGAGATGCCAAGACATAACGGCTTTGTTACTCGGGTATCATGACTGGCACGATCTTTCCACCGAAACAAAACACAAGCACGCCTCCCCCTCGTTGCTGGATGAAAAAATATCAACCAGTGATCAGCAAAAACGCGTTGCTTACCAGGTGCAACAGTTACAAAAAGTTTCCCCTTTGGTCCCCGCTTGCATCGAAGATGTTGTGTTACGTGTTCGCCCTTCCGCTGGAAACATAAAGCACTCTGCTCTTTACGCAAACCCGTATCACCACCATCGCATTGCGAAAGATGAAAATAACTGGCGGATCTTTTTCTCGAAAAAAACACTAGAATCAAGAGAGGAAATAGATGCGCTTTTAGAAGGTTATCCTAATGCGCGCTATCAAACAGGCTTAAAGAAAATCTTACAAAACGATCCCACGAATTTGTGTGCGGGACAGTGGTTAATAGAAGATTATCTTGACGCTGAGAATTTCAAACAAGCGATAGCGGTGGGACAACCGATCATTGCTGCTCTTGAAGCCGCCCTCCCTGCTGAAACCAAAACATTAAAACGTATGCCGTTAAACTGGTTTACCCATGACAACCGGCCTTTGTATCGCTGTTATTTGTTTATGGCGAGAGCCTATCACGGGGACAAACAATTCACCGCGGCCATCCCTCTCTTTCGTCAGTTACAACGTTTTGATCCGGCGAGCTATGACGACACCCAAGCTGAGATTGAGGCGTGTCTAAACCAGGCACCCCTTCAAAGGTGAAATTTCCAATGAACACGCATAAAGAAACGATTTTTGTAGACAGTCTTAGATAATTCTGTAATATTGGAATTCGGCACTTAAAAGGTTGGAATATGGCACGTACTACACGCCCAGTAAAACGCTTACTCAACGCCTATGAAGCTGGTAATGGGAAAGCAGAGGTTATTGAAAAGCCTAGCGTATTGAGCCATGTTCTCTTTGTGGCTTCAAATGGAAAGCTTGGCCGTAGAAACGTGGCTATTATGCTTATGCTTTTTGCAAGCGGGATGCGAATAAATGAAGTTGCTCAACTCAAAATATCGGACGTGTTTTTTTCCGATGGTTCTTTAAAAAGAAACTTCGTTATTCCCGCAAGCTATACAAAAACGAACAAGACAAGACCCATTTATATTATTGCTCGGATACAAAGAGCCGCTTTATTAGGCTGGCAACAGCAACGACTTAATGAAAAGGCCATGCTATCAAGTGACGGATCATACGGCGGCTTACGCGGTGATAGTCCTTTATTTTTAAGTAAAAAAGGTGCATGGCGTAAGTTTGCTTTTAGTCCTAAAAAATATAAAACAAAATCGGGCATTAAAACAACGATGGTTTGCGCTTCACTTGAAAACACAGTTAGAGGGTTGATTAAAAGTGCTGGTGTTCAAGGTGGCTCGTCACATAGCGGTAGGCGTTCGTTAGCTACTTTAATGGACAGAAAGGATTTTGATTTAGAATTAATACAAAGAATACTCGGCCATGAAGACCCAGATATGACGCTTGTATATATAGATCCGTGGCTAAAAAGGATTGAATATGCATATAAGAATTTATGGAAAACCGTAAAACTTCCAGATTTTAACGACGATATTATTTTAGAGAATATTTAAGTGGCAGCTAAAAAGAAAAAAATACGTACATCGGCGCAAAAGAAAGCCGATAAAAACTATGAAGCTAAACGATCAAGCAGAACACAGTTAAGCGGTTATCTTGACGAATCTGAATCAAAGTTACTCGACCAAGCAGCTAAAGAATTTGGCAGCAAAAAAGCTGGTGTTGTTGGTGCTTTGACGTTCTGGAAAAAACACAAAAATAAAGTTTAGATAATACTTGCAATATCGTGTACACGATATATACTAGACGTTAATTATTTAAGTTTAAACAGAGAAAAGATATGAATTTTAGAGCTATATTTTCAATTAAAAACAAAGAGGCTGAACGTTGCGTTTATCTCTCTGCTGAGCACAAAGACGCTGTTATACAGCGCATTGAAAGCGAGATACCTAAATTATACTCATGCAATAAAGAAGACTTAGAATATTATAATATTGTCTCTGAGTTTGAAGAACCAAGCGCAATTAATGAATTTGCAGTTGGTTGGTGTAATGGAAAAGTTATTGCCGTTGAAGAAAACCCGCTGATATTAAATTAATAGGAATAAATATGGAAGATGAAAATTTATCATATACCGCTCACTCTCTTATGGGTAGGGGTGGATCGAAAGGCGCGACTTCAAAAATGCAAATAGTACATGCTGTGCAGCCTCTTCCTCCCCGAACAGGCGGTGATAATTTTAATACCTCGTTGTGCGGAAAGAAGCCAAAAGGACGGTCTTTAGGCTGGCATGAAATGAATGGCAATATAAATTGCCAGGATTGTTTAGATAAACTTTAATATTGGAATAAACTGTATTGGTTTTTAGAAATTATTTAAGGAGTAAAGTATTATGCAGCTTGATAGAAATATAAATAAAACTGGAAAAGGAAAATATGCATTAATTAAATTACGTGAGATTCCTGGTGATCCGCGTACACCAGAAGAACTAGCGCAAGCAATTATTGATAATCCGCAATGTGTGGATTTTGGTGCTAAAGGTTCTGATAGTGAATTTTTTGTAACCAAGCTTAAAGATAAATATGCTGCCCCATCTCTTCATGCGTATGCTGAAGCTGCTGCGAATGATGATATCGAATGGTCTAATGAAGTTTCCGATATGGCTATACGAGCAGAAAACCATCCTTCTCAAAATAAACCAAATTAATTCATTGGAATATAAGGGATAAAGGGATAAAGGTAAAAAATAATGATAACTCTTAAGCCGCATGAAATATTACAAAAACTTGGTTTTAATATTGATGAAAGCGGCATTAAAATTAATGAGAACGATTCATATTTGTACGATTCTACACTTGGAGTTCTTGGAGCTACGATTGACGTAGATAGAATTAGTGATACAGCACTAAAAACGCAACAAAAAGCCTGTTCATTTTTAGCAGGGGTCGATCCTGTTAAGGTCGGGCATGAATTTAATGATGCTCGTTATTTTCTTAAAGGAATTTTAAAAAATAATCTGAAATACGAACCTAGAAACTAATTGGAATAAATTAACAGGTAATACTATGGCAAGATCATCAGACATAATTGCATTAGCAAAAGCAGGATTATCAAATAATCGTGAACATTTAATTAATGTTTGCAGGTGTATTATTGCCAATGAAAAAAGAAGTTCCTCATTAAAAGAAAGTCTGGATGCTATTGTAAGGAAATATAATAAAACACCTCTTGATAGTAATGTTGTCCCGAGTAGCCTTGAAAAATTAATATTACAACAGGCTCCTTCTTTATCATTAGATGAAATTATTCTTCCTGAAGACGTTAAATTGTCATTAGCTCAATTTTTTAAGGAGCACGAGAATAATGCGTTGCTTGGAGATTTAGAGTTAGATTTACCGCATAAGCTTCTATTATCAGGCCCACCAGGTAACGGTAAAACAGTCTTGGCGGCAGGTATAGCTCAGTCCTTGGATTTGCCTTTTTTGGTGCTCGACTACAGCAGTGTCATTTCCAGTTATCTTGGTAATACTGGTGGTAATATTGCAAATATATTTAGAACAATATCAAATATTCCATGTGTTCTTTTTATAGATGAAATGGACACGGTTTTAAGCGAGCGATCAGGAGCAACTGGGCGAACTGATGTTGCAGAAACCTCTCGCATAGTCACCACGTTACTCTTAGAAATAGACAAGCTTCCTAGTAACGTCATTCTGATAGGAGCTACAAATCATACAGAAATGCTTGATAGAGCCGTTGTTAGGCGTTTCGAGCATCACTGGGTATTACCTCTTCCAGAAGATGATGTTGCCCATCAATGGATAAAAACCTTTTCAACTAGATATCCAATGATCCCGATATTAGAACATAAAGAAGAAATATTAAAAGAAGTAGATAAGTGGTGCATCTCTGATATTGAGCGTCATACGTTGGCTTGGTGTAGGCAATGGGTGGTTGACAATAAAGATGATATCATTAAATCAAAACCCGAACTGGTTGTTGCATAGTTAAAAAATAACATAGGAATTAATGTTTAAACGAATATATTATAGGCTATTGCGCGACTACACTGCCAGTAAAGTATTGGCAGCTCTTATCGCTTCGCCTGAGAGATATAAATACATTTCGGATAAAGTATCTTCTGGTGAGCTAAGTAACAACGCTGCGACTGTAAAGAACGTGACAAAAGCTATTTTGATGGCTGATCAATTAGTCACCGGCTTACAGGAAAGAAATTCAATCGAGGAATAAAAGCGTGAGTAAAATTGATAATTTTGAGCGAGCATTTAGAGTTCCCGTTTCTTCATGTAGAGGTGAATGTCACTGTGGAAAAGTATTTTATACTTCCTGCGGTGGTTGGGACTTTGAAGAAGGTGAAATAGAAAGATTGGAAGAGATAGGCGCAACAGATGTTGAATATGCTATTGGTTATGTGCGGCTCGAAGGAAAAGAGTACGTCGATTCTTGTGATTGCCGAAACGAAAGAGTTGACACTATATTAAATTTTATCGATTCACACGCATACCAGATAGCAGACTACCTAAACATAACAAGCAGGCAGCTTTCTGATAAAGCCAAATCTATCTCTGTAACAGAAAAAATGATCGAGGAATAAATAAATATAAATGAACGATTTGCCGGACAACTGGTTTTATGAGAGGTGGATGATACCATTAATTATTTCATATATTGGGTTTTGTGTTTTCTCAATATTTTTGCTTGCCAAGCATCATGTCGACATTGATAAATCGACTTCATCAGATTAAACCAGCGCCTGATACAGGCGTATACATCAGACGAAAAATGGCGTACGTTATTAACGTATGCCATTTGTAGTATGCTTCTGTGTTTTAATGTCCTTTCTTATTAGTTGACTGCCTTTAACACCCTATTTTCATTCTGTTAAGCCTTTTTTTCTCATATTTGGTCTTTTTAGCTGTTAACAGATCTACGTAAACCTATCATTATAAATCCATCAGCTTCGTTAATTTACGAACAGGAGATAGGTATGAACTATATAATTTTTTGCGACAACGCCAAACGCACTCTAAGTAAAAAGCAACTCACAAATATTCAGGTGGGGAATATTGTAACTGCAGATACTGAAGACGGCTGTATGTCTTTTTTTGCAATGTCTTCTCTTTTAGTTACATATGAGAAGACTTACGTGGTTGGAAGCGTTATAAATAAAAACGACAAAACCAAAATTGGTAAGTTAGTTTTTATCCCTGCTTCATGTATACGTTCTATTAACAATCGTTTTTCTCTTTACCCTCGCAATGCGGTATATAGTCAGGCTGTCTACAACATTGATGATGTTAAAATTGATGTTTATCGCTCACCACATGATAGCTGCTGTAGCGTTATTGGTGAGTCGCCACAGGTTCATGCGGATGTTAAAAAAGACGCGGCTGCTGCAATCTTTCGTTATTATAAAACGATTGAGCACAACGTAGGTCGCCCATCAGTTCGGGAATTGAATGCCTGGATACGAATTCGTAGAAATCTGCTACTTAAATCTGATACCAAGCAGCATAACTCAACGTCTAGCAAAGTTATATACGTTGGCGATTATCGGCTTGCAAAAGCGGTCTGAGGTGCATTATGTCTAGTAGCCTACATATAACTCATATTGTCTCTCGAGCCGCAAGAGAAATCTTTTGGCCGTACGTTCGTCACGCCGGTTTACGCCAGCAAAAACTATTAACTACAATTGGCCGGAGAAAGCAGTCTTTTTATGAATCACAAAAGGGAGACTGCACTCACCACAGGATTACTTTTAGTGCTGTTGAGGTAGATGCTTTGCGTCGCCAGCATAACTTGCTGAATAATGATATATCAAAAGAGCTTCTTGATCGCGAGCTTACTAATGGTGCTGTCAATGTGCCTCGCCTATTATCCCATCTAATTGCCCACCAAATGACACATTGCTTACAAACGGTACGCGGGGCAAATGAGCGTGCTCGTCATGGTGAGAACTTTTATCAGTTTATGGATGAAATTTATTCTCAGGGTCTTCCCGCAAAAGCAAAAGAATTTATTATTAATGAATGCAACAAAAAAAACATCTCTCTTTCTTTTGTTGATACAGAAAAAGTAAATTTATACTTATCCGATATTAACTACAGCCCTGCTGCTCAGCCTATTATTAGCGCTCACCCTCTTCAGGCTGAAATTGTTGGGTTAAATTATAACGCCGCAGATAATAGTGGTGGTGATAAACATAACCTGGCTCCCTCTTATTTTGGAAAGTAACCCCAACAGGTGTTAATTATGAATACACTAAGAAAAAACAGAAGAAAATTCAAAACGGTAAACCCATCTAAACACTCAAACAATAAGTTGCCAGCCACTAAAGGTAACGAATATGTTTACGATGTTACCGAAGAAATGAAACGTCCAGAAACCTTGCTTGGGTCAACATATAAAATCACCAACCCAATGTACGATCATGCAATGTATATCACGATTAATGATGTCACTCTAAACAAAGGGACTAGTAAAGAAATCCAGCGCCCGTATGAACTCCTTATTAACTCTAAGAATATGGATCACTTTCAATGGACTATCGCGCTTACTCGTATCATTTCAGCTATATTCAGAAAAGGCGGTGATAATTATTTTTTAAAAGATGAACTAAATAACGTCTTTGACCCAAAAGGCGGGTACTTTAAAAAAGGCCGTTACATTAATTCAATTGTTTCTGAGATAGGTGATATTATTGGCGAACATCTTGTGAAAATTGGAGCCGCTGACAGCCCACAGCTCGATGAACATCAGCAGGCTTTTCTTGAAAAGAAAAAAGAGGAGCTGTCGTCAGTTTCACTATGTAGTGTTTAAATCATTTTTTATGGTTCTTTAATGCCTGTGAAACTTCGATTATTCGTTCTATCGCACTCTCACTAACCCCGTATGCAAACGCCAGCTCTATTGTTAGGGCTGCCCATGCTGCAACATCATCACCGGGAAATAAATCTAACACCTGTTGTGTTTTAGCTTTGTACTGCTCGAGATACTCACTGTTTAACGAAACATTCTCTGGGTCGTTTCTTTTTGGCTTATTTTCAGAGATGTATAAGTCTTTGATAAGCATTGGGCCGTGCCCTGTCAGCAGCCAGTGTCCATTTATCCCTGCCTTTGCTGTAGACTGAATAACCTCAGCACTTGGCGAGCTATCACCGCTTTCATATTTCTCTAAGGCGTTTACAGGGATATCAATAACAGCACTGAAAATATCTATGTTAACTCCGATAGCTTTTCTGACAACGCCTAACCTGGAGCCTATTGTATCTTGGTAGAGCTTTTCCTTATTTTTATTGCCTTTATTCATAGCCATTACCTTTCTTGCACGATGCCGGCTATTTTTATGTATTTTCTCAAGGTGCCGCGATTTAACCCTGTAATTGTTGCGGCCTGCGTATTATTGTTGCGCGTAAAATTTAAGACTGCCCGAAGCAAACCTCTCTTAAATTCACGATCGAACACAAGATAAAGGTCTTTTGTTGTTCTTACATCGCTCATACTTAAGTATTCATTTACTTTTTTTTCAACAATCTCGTAAAAATATTCATCACTGCTTTTTTCGCACTCTATCGGAACGTGGGTTGATATTATCTTTTTAACGGTCTCTGAAGCTTGAAAATCTGTTGTTTCGCTCATTTTAGATGCCTTTTTTCTTTAAATTTCAGTAAAAATCAATCATTTTTCCTAATTGTCGTATTTCAGTAACTTATTCAAGCCTTAGGCTGCCTGAGAGCCGTTTTAAAGCGTTTTTGTCTGTGGGTACATTATGGCGTTTATTTTCCGTTTTGCTGCTTAATTCTTAGCCATATGTTGCTTATTGTGTATATTTTACAATATACTTTATCGCATGAGAATAAACGACCCCTTGATTCACACATTAATGGAAGTCACCGACAACCCGTTAGGTTTTTTTCTTTCTTACCCATTTGTTTTTTTAGCTATCAACCGAAGCCAACCAGGCACCCCGATCGCACTCACAGCATTACCGTCTTTGGATTCTGTCAGTAAAAATGCGGCAATGATGGTTTGTAAGTTACGAATGGAGCGGATATCTGCAGATAGTTACGCGGTTGCTGAATTTGCGCCCGACACCAGTGGTGATGCTCGTTTATTTGTGTATACCAATTATTGTGATGACGATAACCAGCTTGATCAACAAACCCACATCTTTCGTTTTACAAAAGAAGATAACCCTGACTCTTGTGCGCTCGCACTGCTTGATAAGGATGACTGGCTATTAAGCGACCCAAGGTTACTGGATCCTGATCCAGTTTACCTGCAGCTGTTTAACGATCTGACTGCTGAACAGCGTCAACTGGCGACAACCATACAAAATCACAGCTATTTCTCTCATGTTCCCACTCACCCTGCTAAATACGCAGACTTATCGATTATAAGTTAATTTTTATAATGCTAAAGTAGCAGCAGGCTGCGTCTTTCCAGTTTCTGTTTTCACTTCATTAGGCACTGTTTTTTTTTGCGACAGGTACCACTCATTAAGTCGCGATGCATCAATAGAAAGATATCGGCTTACCGCTTCAATCAACCGGTGTCTTTCCTTATCAGTTTTTGCGTTGTCAACCCACTTCATAAACCGTTCGGCTACTTGTATCTTTTGCTGAAGCGCGACTTGTTTTATTGGAAACTGTTGAATTAACCAGCTAATCGAATCCGGGGCCCGCATAATTGCAGCGTTAGCACTTTCAGTTATCTGATTGACACACCAGCTATCTGGATCCTCACCCGCCGGTAACGCAAAAACATGGATGGCGTCATACCTCATGCCGGCCTCCAGTAATAACTGAAGGCTTCGGTAGCTTGCCTTGCGCCCAGCCGGATCCCCGTCATACATTAATGTGACCCGCTTTGCTTTGCTGGCGATCTGTTTCGCCTGGTTATCGGTTAATGCGGTTCCCATGGGGGCGCGGACACCGGAAACACCTGTCTGCGTTAATGAAACGACATCCATGTACCCTTCAACGAGAACAGTATGATCACCGATAGGCTCACCGGGTACCGAAAATAAAATCTGACTCTTATCAAAATATTCGGATTCTGGTGAGTTCAGGTATTTCGGAATATCTTTGTTCTCGCTTAAACGTCGGCCACCGAAACCACACACCCGGTCTTCGTTATCATAGATGGGGAAAACCAACCTGTCTTGAAAGGTTGCTCGATATTGTTTTATACCGTTATCGTTTTTTCGTGACAGTCCATAATTAAATAGTTCGGGCGGAGGGGTTGATGTAGCTTTAGTAAGTAACGACAGTCCTTTAGGTGCGTACCCAATCTTAAAGAGATTAAGCATATCACCACTGATGTTTCTAGACTTTATATACTCTGTTACCGTTTTATCCGAAGAGAGCTGCTGTACAAAAAAACCTTCTGCATCGCGGAGCGCTTTATACCCTTTGTTTTTGGTTGTCATAGCGGGCACGGACCATCATTTTTTAAACTTAAACTGGGTGAGTATTGATGGCAAGCCGCAAAAGCGTAACTCAGGCTTGCATTTACTTCATCAAGTAAAATGGGGTCCCGCGAGATTACATTCGGCATAGTGTGTTTTAATTTTTTTATGGTTCCTATGATATTACTTGCCATTAGATCGATGCTGTTTTCCGCTTCATGACGGTACATTTCACAATATGCCATCCCGTACTGGATTAAACTTTCTCGGGTCTGTTTATTTTCACGGTTAATACTTAATGCTTGTACGTTGTTCCCGTCAGTGAGCACCCCAGCCGCTGTAATATCATACGCGGGACTTAAGCGAACACTATCAAAGCCCATTAAATCATATTTAGCAATGCGCAAAATGGAGTAATTTTTTAAGTGTGCATCATTATTTAAAACGAGATTGTGTATCACTGTTTGTTTAAATAGCTCATGGCGATCTTCATTCCAGTCTGATGACTCCTCTTTTAAAGTTTTTGCAACTTCTTCCATGGTGCCCGCATATTTTACTTTTGCATCATCTGCGATGCGGTGTGTTAACGAACAAAAATCTTCTGCTAGACGCCATCTTGGATCTTGAGGGGTGGGGATATCGAATCTTTCTACCAATAATGCCGGAGGCGCAGGCTTTTTTGGGTCTAAGGCGCTATCAAATATTCCACCTCCATCGCCAACGATATGAAACACATCAGACCAGAACCCTTTATCTGCGATTAACCCGTCTGTGTTTTCGTTCATTGCCTGGCTTAAATGTTTAATTTTACTTTCGTCGTCAAGCGTATTTTCTTTTGCTGTGCTCGCCGCCAATTGAGGTAGAACCTGATTTATTGCGTGCCTGTCTTTTTGGTAGCGACCTTCGTCAAAACTGTCTTTTTCAATTGCAGTTAAATCTACCATTCTAAAATCTGGTACTTTTAAGCCCGCATCACGCGCCATCGTCATTCCTACCCACTCCAGCGCACCTAAACTTTGGTATTGTACGCCCATCGGAATTTTTAAGATGTGCGTAAACGAACTGTTATCTGCAGGCCGGATGTATTCTTTGCCCAGGTGTGTCGGGATTTTTATTTGTGCGCCAGAAATTTGCGTTAACGTGCTGTCCCACATAATTTGTCGTGTCTTTCGGTCGAAGGTCTCGTCATACACAGGAACACCTGTGATTTTCCCTGTGTACACATCTTTGTTCTCTGGATTTACTTCTGTTAGGGTATAGCGCATTCTGTCATCTGGTAACCGCCGTCCAAAATCGTTGACATCGACAATCGTAAGATTGGACATTAACCGATTGTGCTCTTTTAAAAATGCAACACGCTCGCTGGGTGTGATTTTTCTTGATTCAGGAAAAAGGTTGCTTAAGAATACGGGGAATTTCTTGTTGGTGTCTTCTTTCCAGATAGGTAGTGCCCACCCCTGTTCATAGTGGAATACCCAGTTATCATCTTTGCGCTGAATAATGCGCGCAAGGGGTGAGCCGAACCAGCGCAATGAAAACTCATTTATCGCCTGCTTTTTATTTTCATTAATTTGCGGGGTGAGATCTCCTTCTTTTGCTAGCCGTTGTAACCGGTGTTCTAAATAATGGTACGTTTTTTTCGGGTAGCCTGGAAAACGTTGTTTTACCTCCTCTATGGCCAAAGGAATTCTTTTTAACGCGTTTTCTTGATGGTGTGGGAGGCCAGCTATTTGAAGCAGACCTTGAAACTCTGATTCTTTTAACGCGACATGCGGCTCCTCTTCGCATCGAGCTAAATCTAGTAGTGTCTTCTCCGGTGAAGTCAGGCGCATCACATCTGCTTTAAGCTCTCTTTCACCTTTCTGTTTTAATGATTCTGAGTGCCAAATTGCAGGGTTATCGAGTAAGCCGTCATCAATATAAACTTCTGTATAATCGATGCCTCGCCGTTCTGGTATAGGGCGCTTCATTCGCGACATTTCAATCGTGATGGGTTTTATCTTTTGCCATACTTCTGGCGCCAGAGTGTCTTCCAGTGGTGCGCCGATAGTGGCTGCGCCGTTTTTGCTGCCTGTAAGAAAGATGTGACGATCGTTGTCCATACCGTGTAAAAAAGCGCTGCGATAAATCATGATGGCGGTAGGAAATATCCGTGCAGTAATACGGTTTGCGTATTTCGTTAATGTGTCATTAATAATAGCCGCTTGTTTTTCGGCATTAAGCGCTTTCGAGGGCAAGCCGATGTACACACCGCGCGCAATCGGGGCGACGTCTCCGTTCCGTGTGGCCGCAATAATGTTGCCACGCGAAATATTAGTGTCTCTGAAATAGATAGGTAATAACATTATGTTAGATTAACGGTATAAAGTGTTTTTGTTAACACCTATTTACGGGCAAAAGGTGTCTGTTGTTGTGGGCTCTGGTGCCGGCTCGAATGTATAACTGAATTCTTTTATTTTTTTAAGCGTGCTTAGTACCTTTTTTTTATTTTCGCTATCACAAACCAATCCTGCATACTCTATCAGCATGGACTTGAAGGCCTTTATGGGCACATTATGCGTTTTTGCATATTTTAATGCTTCGTCTAAATAAATATTAGATATCTCTTTATCCAGCCATCGTTCAATAACTGGCTCGCTTTGTGTGGGGTTGTAAGCGTACGCCATATAGCTTTTAATTATTTCAATCTCTTTATTATTTGTATTCATTTTCTTATACCTAACGACCAAGCTCAATGGTGTTATCTTCATGTAGCGCACCTTTTATTGCGTATAGATCGGCAAAGGGTGCGATTTCATTTTTAAAACTTTCCACGTGCGCGTTAGTCTCATCAGCGATAAAAACAAGAGGGGGCAGTTGTTCAGGTAATCGATTTCGTTTGGGGGGTGCGGCATAAGTGTCTGTGAAATACACCATTCCAGCCATGGGTTTCCCGGTGCTGGCGACATCATCAAAAACAGCGTTCATAGGCTCTTCAAACGTTGTGCCGCCTCGCCCATACGCTTTTAGTTCTTCGAGCTTTTCTTCCCAGTTGTCTGGTGTGACATCGAGCGGTTTTCCTCGTAACGCCGTGTCTGCAGAGTAAATTCGAATATGGGGTGAGTTGAGTGGATCTTCTTTTACCATGCCGAATGCTTCAGAGAAAAAAGCTTTTAGCATGTCATCATCTACGGAGCCTGATGTATCAATTACTATAGCAACAACAGCTTGATTTTCGCTGGGTAATACCATGCCTTCATATAACGCATCTGGCACACCCAAGGCATCTGGATCTAAGTAATAAACAGGATCGGGAATTGCTTCGTTATAAGATAAATGCTGTCCATCTCCCATAATGATCTGACGTAAGGCGATCGACCAATTTAGTTTAGGTTCGTATAACGATTTAATTTCTGTTTCCATGGCATCTTCAATATGTGCGCCCGCCATGTTTCCGCCTTTTTGCCGGATCGCTTTGGCTTGCGCCATATCTTCTTGCACACGCTGACGTTCTGATTTGTGTTTTTCGTCTTGTGCTTTTTGGTCGCCCGGCTGAGGTAACTTTAATTTATCAGCAACGTCTTTAAGTCCGTTTTTCTCCAGTTCTTTTCGAAGCTCCCCCGGTGTTAATGTGTGCTTCTCGCCTTTCGGCGCATCCATTTTATTTGGTTTGCCATTTTTACCATCTTTATACCCTTCTTTTTTCGCTTCATTCGGGTCAATTTTTGGATGATGGCTATCATCTTGTTCTGCTTTTGAAATCGGTTTACCTTCTTTGCCAGCTTCATACCCTTCATTGTATTTTTGTTCTGCTTTCTTCGCGTCACGCATAATCGCCGCAAAAATTTGTTCTTCGGTTAACGTGAAATACAGCTCTTTTTCTCGCTCCGTCACCCCCCACACCTGCTGCCAAAACGGACCTAATGTGTATTGTTCTTTAAACCCCTCTTTTAACCGCATGTTAATGAAAATATCTTGCGCAATATTCATTATTTGAGTTTTCTCTTGCGAATTTAATTTTCCCATCCGATAAACATGCATCATCAGTTTATGTTTTAGTTCATGAAGTAGCACGGGGACAATTGAGGCGGTTTTTGTGTCGTTGGTTTTTTCTTCATCGAGCAAAGCTGAAAAAAGCGGGGTGGACATAAAGACAGAGCTGCCTTCAGTGAACGCCGTATTAGCTACATTTAATATAGCAGGGTGATCATAAAGAAAAAATGGGGTGCGCCTGGCGGTGATTGTCAACAAACCATACCGGGGCAACCCTTGGCGATCGTTACCGCGAACGTGAGCTACGTAATTTGTGAATATCGATTGAAAACGGAGATCAGAAAGTAACTTTCCGTTTGTAAATTGATGAATCTCTGTAATGTGCTCACTCATGTTCTGCCTCTCATGTTTTTTATTATTTTACTGGCAGTTTGGTGATTTCGTTAAGCGCTTTTTATCCGGTCGCTGTTTTTTTTATTTGTTTTAGTTTTGTCGAGTTACTGCTTTTAATATCTGAGCGCGATATCGCCTCTTTAAATATGGGTGCTATTCGCAATAGATAATGATGGTACGCATTTTTATCGTTAGACCGTTGTTCGCGCTGCCTTTTATCGTACGCGTTTAACCTGGCCGCGCTATAGTCGCTGATGTGTCCCTTGATCAACATAAGATAGCCTGCAATCAGCTCTGGTGACGGGGCGATAATGTGATTACACATCAAAGGGATGGGGGATGTATTCTTATTCCAGTCATACAGGATGTTATCATATGCGTGCTCGATAAAAGCTCCAAGTTGGATAACAACGTCGATTCCGCTTTGCAATCTACTCTCATAGCAATTAATCTTTTTATTTTTAAGTTTTAGCGAATAGTTGTACGAAAAAATAAACTCCGCCATCTGATACAAAGGCAAAATCATCTTTTTTTTGTTGTGCTCTGATATTTTTTTGTATGGCTCCTTTGTAGAAAAATAGCTTGCAAGATACCCGTAGTCTTCTTTTTTAAAAAAACGCTTTTCTTTTGCGAACCCTCTCTCACAAAGATTGTTCAAGCTTAAATGTATTGTGTTCGTTAATACAATGTGCCCGGCGCCTTTATAATATTTATCATTAAATATGTTGGCTGCAACCGATTCTACCGTTTTTGCAGTTGCGGTAGAACATCCGCCTTTTTTTATAGCAGGTAATACTTTTGCAATTAATTCTTCACGTTCTTTAATGTTAAACTCAGTATTCATCACGTTATAACGTTGGCATTTGTGTTATTTTTTTATCAACCTGCTTATTGGATGGGTTAAGGTTGGCTTTCAATAACAAATTTATCCATATCCCGACAACCTTATTCTCTTCGTTGAGCTTTCTAATTTTTAACTCTTCTTCCACCGTCCTTGTTTTCCCCTGACTATATTCAAAAGTTGTCTCCATATTTACGCCGCTAGCGATAATGTGTCGCATTGCTTGAACCGATGGCGTTGCACCAGCGTCACCTTGATTTAACGTACTCTTAAAAAGTTGAATTGCGTGCTTTTCATGCACTTTTGGCACACCTTTGAGCTCTAAATCTAATTCCTTTACTTTTACGTCATAGGTGTAGCTGTATGAATTACCAATCAACATAGGTTCATACTTAGGGTTATCCCATAATGGGTTGGAATGTATGCGCCAATTGGGGCAGCTTTTTTCTATTGCATCCAGCAGGTGTGTTTGCTTATTAATGATCGATGCTCCCCTTAATACTTGTGGCACCGTAAAAACGAACTCCGTCAAAAGGTACTCTTCGTCGACGACTCTATCGAACTGAAATCGAAACGCTTGCTCATCGATGCCTTCAGCTTGTGGTAACCAGGTATTAATTAAGTACTTATTAATTCTTTCATCATACATAAAAGAAGGGCTAGACAGGCAAGCAGCAACTAGATTGATATGCGTATTCCATTTTTCATGTAATCCTTCATGCTCTGCTACGCGTTTTGCGATTGACTCAAAAACACGAGGCTTTTCTTCATCAGTAATGCCGTTATGACCTGATAACAAGTTAAACAGCTTCTCCGCAAGAAGGGTTCCGTTACTAATCGGTGGTAGTTTCAATATATTATTCATTATAATACCTTGGTTATATTTTTTGCTTCTTGCTGTTTTTACTTGCCTATCGGTATGGCGTTTTGTTGTTTGTTGTCTGCAAGATAATTAATCATATTGCCTTTATTTCTATCGTAAATAATTGATGGTTTATCGACGTCATCAAAATACTCAACAAACAACTCTGACAGGCGTTTGCGTTGACTTTCATGCACATCTTCGATGTTATTTAATATGTGTCCAGTCACTTTTTTTATGTTTCTATGAATATGTTTTTCTAGCCGCCGCATTATTTCGTGATACTCAAGAGGGATCACATCATCTTGTTTCCATATCCATTTTGATTGCGCTAACCAGTTTGAATGATTTTTATTTAGATAAGAAATTATCGAGTTAACGTGTTCTCCGTTATTATCCGCTCTTGCTGCCAACATTAATGCTGTTGTTGCGCGACCAAATAAGATCTTTTTCGCACCATTATGCAAGCTCATCTCGACTATATTGAACGGTGCTGCGTTGTCAGGCAGTACTTCTTCTTTGATAAACCTGTCAATCCATTCTTTATTACCTTCATATTCAGCTGGCCTGCGTCCGCTCAGCACTCTTAGCTCACCCGCTAGGCGCCCTAAAAAGATATCGTTTTCTTGTTTTATAGGTTCCGGAAGATTGTCTTTGTTAACATATTTACCGAAGTGCTTCCATGTAGGCGTTAGCACGCCTTCGTGATCGTGATAATACTTAATAAATGCATCAGCCAGTACACCCATGGTGTTATACGTTAATTTTAATCGGTTAATCATTATGCTCTCCATTAGCCTGTCTTCTTATTGTTATTGCAAACATCAAATCTGTTAAGCGCATTTTGTTGTTAACAGATCTCTTTTTTCACTGTATAAATATTTTATAAATACTATTTTTGATGGAGAACATAATGGAAGAACATAAAAATCTTGCTTTCCCTTTATTAAGTACAAACGTAGCAAGAGATAAACTTGTTAGGGATTTATTGCAAAAAGCGCACACGGGTGGAATTGATCTATCTCGCGACAAACAAGTGGAAAAGGCTTATGAATTAAAATTTGGCTTCCCTTTCTTTAAATATGCACCGACTTCGACAAACCTTCGTGGTTTTCCGGGCCAAGGTAAAACGACAGCTTATAAAGCCGCAGCAAAAGAAGTGGCTGAGATGTTATCAATGAACTTGATTGTTCAGCCTGAGCGCCCTATCCCTATATCAAAAAACGATATCGTATTAACCATCGTCAATCTTTCGGGTGAAGTCTCTAACATGGCGGTGTCTGGTGTACCTAAGGTTATTGATGAAAAAGATGTTCAGGGTAATATTACTTACAGCTACACCCAAAGAATGCCACCTTTTGGTTTGGCCGCCTCTGCTTCTGCAGGCCTTGCGATTATTGTTATGGATGATATGCCGAACGCCTCACCCAACATTCAAAATATTGCTAATGATTTGCTCGACCAAGGTAAAGCGCAAGGTTTGGATTTAGGGCAGCATGCGCTCGTTGGAGCAACCGGCAATCTGGGTGCTATCGATGGTACGCATGTATCAGCAACATCAAGCGCAACCGCAACTCGTGCCAATAATTATATGGTAGAAGATAATGTCAGTGATTGGTGCGAACGCACCATTAATCTGTATAGCGATGCGGTCTCTGATGCAGGCGTGACAACGTTCTTAAAACGCCATCCTGATTACTTTCATAAACCAACTAAAAATAAAAAAGGCGAGCCTTATCCAACCGCCCGCTCCTGGTCACGCGCAGTCGAAGAACACTTTCGTCCTATGATGGCGGCTATTCATCATTTACCACCCGGAACCGATCCAAACATCATCTCTCTACCAGCTATTGAAATGGCGTCCGGCTTAATTGGAACGGAAACAGCAGAAAAGCTTGGCGGCTTTTATGCGAGCTACATCAACGACAGCTTACCTTTAGCAGAAGAAATTATGAAAACGGGTGCGTTAAGCGACACATCAAAAGACGTATTAGCGCAACGTTACTCAGATGGTGTCTCAGATGATCAAGAAACTTTTTTAATGCAATTTTATTCTGCATTATGCGATAAGGCCTCTCAGATGATGGTCGAGCAACATGTTACTAATCCGAATAAAGCCGCCTTTTCACAAACAGTGAATAATTTAATGACCGGTTTTTACGGTTTAGATCTAAACACGAGCCATCTTGGCTATGCTGCAGATTACTTATCAAACCGCCTCATAAGTTTAGCAAAAAATGATGAAATTGGTGTTGTGCATCCGACCTCCCAAATGCGCATCTTAAATCCAAAATTTCTTGATGCTTTTACAAAGGTCGCTGGCAAACATCGAGATGCTATGGCAAAAGTCAATGATGACAAAACCGTTTTTGAAGACACTGTACTCGATCAATTAATGGGTAACGACGTTAGTTTTGATGAAGTCAAAGAAAAGCTGAACAACCAGCATACTGCTAAGCAATCTGCTGCAGTCGAACCGACGAAGCCGAAACCAACCGTTTCTTCCTCTGCAGCACCACAAAACACACCTTCACCGGCTCCCGTTAATAAACGCCCGTCCAGTGAAGGATTACAACTTTAAATGAAGAATTGTTAATGATGAATAAACAAATTGAATCAATTTATGGTCCACCATGGGATTTTGTCCAGGCTTTATCAAAGCATATAAAAAGACCGGTAAGTATCTTTGATTTAGAAACCAGCACTTGTTATGGGAATTTGCAATGCGGAATCACGGACTTTGCGATTATCTCCATTTATCCCGATGGAGCGTTCGATTACACGCATGCTCACGTGAATCCTGAGTTCCCTTTAGATCCTGAACATGAGCCTAACTACTTACTTAACAAAACGGATTTTAAAAACGCTAGCAGTTGGCCTACGTACGTCTCTTTCTTTGATGCTATTAAAGACCATTTGCTCTGTGGTTTTGGTATTAACCGGTACGACTTACCTGTCTTACGCCAGCAAGCAAAACGTTACGGATTAAATCCGCCTTCGTTCGGCCTCGTGGTCGATCTAATGTATGTTGCGAATTATTACATGAAACGCAAAACATCTTTGGTGCATGCCGCCAATTATTATAAAGTTCCTGTTAGAGAGCGTCACCTGGCCAGCCTCGATACCCAGCTCACCACCGCATTACTCGAGACTATGTTATCAAGCCATGGGAACAGCCAGCTAATTCATTTCATTAAAGAACAAAAAAAACAGCTCGCTTATTTTGATCATTTAACTTACCTTATTAATGATTTGGAAATTATTGACGTTAACAATATTAGTGAATTCCTTGGTGTTCCTGTAAACCAAATCAATCACGACATTGTGGACCTTTTGGAGTTAGCCTACATTGATCCCAATGATACAGGTATCCCTGTTGTTCAGTCGTGGATAGATAAAAACCTCACTCGCACTCTTGATACGCAATGGATTAACTCAGCTCGGGAAGTTGAGCCTCTATATGATAAGTTGTTGCGAGATGATAATTGCCCGGACAATTTGGATTTTGTACAGATAAAAACCGCTCTTATGCGACACGGCTTATAATTATGGGTTTTTGAATGAGGATGAATAAATGAGCCAAAAATTTCTAATCGATTACATGGTTGATGAGCCAACCACGTGAGCGGTAGTGAATTCGGCTAAGTGATTTGTTAGTTTTTTTGAGGGTATAATGAAAAATAGAAATTTAGATCACAGCGATAATTGGGAAACGCCTAAATATTTTTATAAGGAGCTGAACGATGAGTTTAGTTTTGACTTCGACCCTTGCCCATTAAATGAAGGCGTTATAACTCCGAATCAAGATGGACTGCTAATTGACTGGGGTGAGGTTAATTTTATTAACCCACCCTACAGCCAGAAATTAAAAGAGGGTTTTGTTAAGAGAGCTATAAATGATTTTAGCGACAGACTTAATGTGTTTTTGATACCGGTTTCAACTAGCACTATTCTTTTTCATAAGTGGGTCTTACCGAACAAAAAAGAGATTAGATTTATTAAAAAGAGAATACCTTTTGTCGGTATTAACAAGAAAGATGAATATGTTAATTGGCATTTAACTGATCGAGTTGCCCCGCAAGGTGTTGTGCACGTCAAAAGCTCTGGGATGCACGATAGCATGGTAGTGGTGTTTGAAAGTTAACTACATAATATGGTTCTTCTTAAGTGAATATATTGAATTTACCTGACTACAACATCTGATTATTAAACTAACTTAAAGCAATCTCACCTACAGAGGCTATTATTTTTTTTCTAAGGTCTGAGTTTTGCGTTATCGAAGTTAGAAGGCCCATCTTTGCCCATACAGGTACCCAGTATTGAATGTCGACATCCAACTCCCCGGCCTCCATTTTCTTTAATACGACTTCCTTTATATCTAACTCGGCAGCCAATTCGGTAACCGACATTTTTATGACCGCTTCCCGCCAGTGCGACAACAGCATCCCGAGTTCTTGCGTTGAACGTTTAATTAATTGGATATCCATAAAGCCAGTCTGACAACTGGGCGCTTTTTTGTCAATTCGCTATTAACGGATCCCGGATTCGAGTTTAAGCTTTCAATATGACAGCGCAATTCTCAACAATTAAGGTCTCCGTCCAAAACAACAGCATCCCGAAGCGGGATTACTGGACTGCCGGTGCCCTGGTGTTTAATCCGCGCGCGAACATGATCGGATTTACTTACGACCCCGAATACTGCGGGCCCCCTATCGATCCGGTTAACATGAATTACAAACAAACCGGCATTCGTACCTTTTTGTTCTCTGCAGATAAGCCGTTACCGAAAATCATTCGTCGCTTTCTTCCTACGGATACCCAACGTAAAGCATTAAAACAAGACATGAGCTATCTCGACATCAATGATGATTACAAGATGCTGCAATACCTGGGTCACAATGAACGCAACGGGTTTCTTTTGTCGGCCAACCAGCTGGTTTTTACTGACGGAAAGCATGAATGTTACGCTCTCGATAATGTTGACCTGACTTCAAAGCTCGGACGCGACTTACGACTTTTTGCTGATAGCTTAGATCGCACTCGGATGCCGGATGAGAACGAAATCTACAAAGTTCGTCCAACATACGGAGATAAACGCATTAATATTGCACTTCTTAGTGGTGAAGGTGATGAATGGCTGGCAAAAATACCCAGTGCCGATGCCGGGTATAACTCAGCGCGTATCGAGCACTTAACGTTGTCAGTACTAAATAAAGCCGGGTTTGATGTACCCCGCTCCCGTCTCCATGAAGACAAGGAGGGTAATCTCCTTTTATTGGTAGAACGCTTCGATGTTAAAAACAAAGTGCGCCAGCACACCATTACGCTTGACGATCTCTTCGAGGTCGGTGCGTCTTCGTCATACAACCATTTTTCCCGTGTTTTGCGTTTGTCTTCAAGCAACTTTAATCAAGACAAAGATAGACTTGCGCAATCCATTGTTATTGATAGCATCTTTAATGTCACAGATAACCACGGAGCAAACTTTTCTTTAATTAGCAATAAAGAGGGGTATTTGTTGAGCCCTCTCTACGACAAAATACCTAACCCAGCAAAAGATATTTTTTCAACTCGACTAGGTACATCACGTCTTAATTTTATGGATACACAAGCTATCAATCAGCTCCATACAGCAACCGGGGTACCCGTCTCTCTCTTGTCGCATTATGCGCAATCTTTATACCGCGCTATTCAACGTTATTTGCCACAATTGGCATTAGAGCAACATATCCCTGAAAATGAATGGTCTGCAATAACGTCAGCAATCGAAGTCAACCAACCACAGCTGGCTAAAAAATTACCCAAAAAATTAACACAAGTTACTTTCGATAATACCTGCCCCTCTCTTTCTGACGTCCCATCTCCTTAACATAATTGCACTCACCATTAATATTAATGCGGTTTTTCTTGCATTATTATAAATATATTGCTTATTATATAGACATTACGCGATATCCATTAAGTAAGAAGGTCTTATGAGTAACCCAAGTATTCGATTAGTCGACTTAGATGATGACAAAGTTTCACGCAAGCCTTTAAGTATTCAAGGCTTGTCCCCTGTAATGCATAAAATTATTGAATTGCGCTCCAACCGCGCTCAATCATTTACAAATGAAATTCTTGGTGAGATGCAGTCAGCAGCCTTAGCGGCAGCAAATAAAGTGGCTGATAAGCACGGTTTTTCGGTGGACTCAGTTGCTATGGAATTTAGCGATGAGGTTGCCTCGCTTAAAATTGACCTCTCTATTCTTGATGCATTAGGTTTCGATCGTTATATGCGCTGCCTCTTAGAAAAAGGTGCGAGCGTTGGTTTAGAGCCCGCTTCGCTGGGTGCAAATTTTAAAATTCCTAGGAACCGAAATAACCCTGACGAGGGGGATCACGATATTATAGTGACCGGTCTAATACCGTTAAATGAAGACAAGAAGCTATATAAAGTACGCCTGTATGACCTTTCAGAGGGTGTTCATATGCATGCCTCACCGCATGTCGTTCAGCTTTTTTATAAACGATTTTGCTTAAAAAGCGAAAGCCAAACTTCCGTTAAGCTTGGTTCATCTGAATAATTTTTAAAGGAGGCTGTAATGAAGTATGTGTTTTCTTTTTTGGTTGCGCTTAGCGTAAGTTCTACTTATGCTGCTGATTCAACGTCACACGGGGCTGTTGGTGTCTCTGTTGGGTCTTCTTTAGCGGCGCCCGCTACACAAACAGGATTAAAGGGCGTTTTAGAGCCTTTGGCAGGAAAATCAATTGTTTGTAAAAGTACATATAGTCCATACTTTAGAGCACAAGTTTCAAGTGGCACTCTTTACGTTAGTATTGATGGCTATCTAGGTTGGACTTCTGTTCTTTCAACAACGGTTGATTCTGGAAATCTAAGGATGAAAATCACCGCCAGTGCGGCTGGTCTTCAAGGCGGTTATACTGATCAATCCAACTCTAGTTATAATGGTAGCTGTTCGGCGCTATGGCCAGCAACTTAAACTTAACCTCTTAGACTCAGCTAGTGATTTCATCGCGCTACAGTAATAATCTGTTTTCGTATTATTTGTTATATTAACTGATAACCAAACTATAACCTTCGGTCGCGCTGTGACGAAGCGCTAGATTTATTCCGTCGCCGTCACTTATAACAAACATCCAGCCATCTTAATACGTTGCAGCCAAGTTTATCGCGGCATCAACGTTCAATAAACCATATCCGTATATGATATCCACACCAGCATCACCAATGTCTGTTGCTGATTTTAATAATATCTCAACAACTTGTGGTGCGGTTAATGCGGGGTAAGCTTCTCTTATGATTGCCGCTGCTGCAGCAACTTGCGGTGCCGCAAAGCTAGTGCCTCTAACAGTTTTATAGTCGGTATCGTTTGCGTGGCTGGCTGAGTTCACGTTAACGCCTGGCGCGACAATATATTTGTTCTTGGCGGAACCAGCTTTGTTTGATCTGCTATCCAAACCTATTACGCTGCCTGTGTATGCATCAACATTAACGTTACCTACCGCAATTAAGTTTCCTTTGTATTGCGCTTCGTCCACATTCGCTGCGGGCTGAACCGGGCTTGAACCACCGTTGTTGCCTGCAGCAAATACCACGACAATATCATTGGTGTTTGTTTTTATAATTGCGTCATATAACGGATCGTTTGTTGCTGGAGACTGATCGAGAGAAGCAAACGGAGTGTAGTTCGAATAGTTAATCACTTTAGCGCCTTGGGTGTTCGCCCAATCCATTGCGTCCGCATAATGTTTGTTCGTTGGTGTTACAGGGCAGTCTTTTAGGCATATTTTTAACGGGATGACTTCTGCTTTTGGTGCGACGCCCACTTTTGAGACTGTTGAGCCTATAGCGATACTGGCTACGCTCGTGCCGTGTCCATCACCTGAAGCTGGATCGGTTGACTCATTGGTTCCTTCGTTAAAGTTGTATCCCAAATCTGTTCTAACACGTCCTGATTTAAAAGCATCGTGCGTTGAGCGCACACCAGTATCAATGACACCGATTAATATATTTTCACCGTAATAGTTTTTGTCCCATGCTTTATCTGCTTTAATTTTTTGTGCTGTCGTTAACGCTGTGGTGGTACCACCGTCTTCTGCGGGTGTTACAGGTGTTGAGCCTCCTCCATCGCGACAGCCAATCATAAGCAAAAATAACATACTTAATAATAGTTGTTTTTTCATTTCTCTTTCTACCTTCAATCAGGGTTGTTTTAACTTATTTATTTTTAATGCTTGATATTAATAACGGCATCCTTTAAGGTAAATATATTATTTACCCCTTGTTACGTCAAGACCGTTTTAGATAAAAAGGTGATATATATCGCGTTTCGCGCATTTATGTTACACAAAGCTACTTCTGGATGGTGAGTGTGAAGCGTAAATATAATTTGTCGTTGTGTTGCACTTATTTCATACAGATGCATCATCATTATTAACTATAACTTATGTATGGTTAAGCTATGTCTATAAAGTATAAAAAACAGATTAAATATTTTTTCTTTTTTGGTTTTGTGTTTTTATTTTTTTTAGTGGAAACATTTCCGGTGAGTGTCGCTATCTCAAGACTGCCTATACCTAAACATATTGAAGTAATAGGCATATCAGGAACAATCTGGTCAGGAAATATTAAGCAGGTGCGAATATCGGGGGTTTCTGTTGGTTCTCTTCGGTGGTCAATATTGCTGTCTCGTTTATTCTTTGGTGAGCTAGCTATAGATGCATCAATTGAAAAGAAAGAGGGAAACATAAAAAGCATCGTACGTATTTTTCCCTCAGGGAAAGTAGAGTTGAACGATACAAGCTTCAATATTGATCTTTCGTCTGTAGAACCATCAATGTATGGATTTCCTGTTGAGTACAAAGGTGTTGTTAGCGGTGTTTTTCCTAAAAGCACATTTATTAAAAATACATTTTTGGGTTTAAATGGAAAAGTATCTGTAGATTCTCTTACGTTAACATATCCGCAATATCAAAAGTTTGGCGACTTTCATATTAATTTTCAAGAGAATAAAAATGGTTCTACCTTTATTAAAACCAAAAGCCTTAACGCTTCTTTAAAGTTTGATGCGAAAGGGCTGATTACCAAGTTGGGCGAAGTTAACGTAAAGGCTAATATTAATGCGAGTGATGATATCACTCTAAACAATGTTGTTGCTTTGTTGGGTGAACAAAAGGCTTCGGGTGATGTTGTTATGGAGTACCGTGCTGCGCTTTGGTAACTAAAGCAGAGATATTGTCAGGTTGATTCTAAATAGATTTCAGTGATCTTTCCTTAGGTTCCTTTTGAAGTGTTCGTGCGTTCTTGTTTTGTTTTAACAGATCACTCTATTCTTGCACCAGAATTTTTCATATCTAATTATTGTTCCTGCCTTTAGCTTGGCGTTAAACCACCTAAAGCAGGTTCATACTCATCGAGTACTTTTTGAAAGTCAAGATTATTTTCATGACAATAAAATTTAAGCGCTTCAAAGTAGCTGGTTCTATCCGGGTATTCATAGGTGCCGTTTGTATGTTTGTCTGATATTTTTGGGGCGTCAGGATATCTACTTTTAAAATTACTGTTTATCACGATTAACCTCTTTTCGCTTTGTCTTTTTTTTATGGGTGGGGATATATACAACGGCGATCCCCTGCGCTATCGCCTGACATTAATTGCTAATACTAGCTTTCGCTGTCGGCTTATTCTTTTTATTATTACTATTAAGTTGATTGGAGTGTAGCACGCTAAATTTACATCCCTTATGTATCAAATTTTCCTTATTTCTATGGTGTTGGGGCGTTATTTTCGTGTGTTTTTTTAAGCCACTCTTTATATCCTGCATATAAATTTTTAACGGTAGTATCATCACAATTGTGAACAGCCCAATTCCGAGTGTCGTTATAATCATTAAACCAGTCGAAACATTTTAAAACTGCAGAAGGATCTTCTTTTATATTTCTGACGATCATATATTTTCCTAATTTATTTTCGTTCTAATATTAGCGGTGCATACAGCTTCTTTTTGGTCTTGACGTAAATAACAAGCTAGAAAAACAACATAACAAACCCGCTTTCTGCGGGCCTGCATGTTTTTGGGTTGTTACGCGCCTGGGGAAGGTGTTTTTGTTTTACCAGGAGATAACTCAGGACTTGGTTCTGCATCTTTCGATAAGTCGTCCGATACATTAGAAAGTTTTTTGGTTAGCTCGTCTGCGTTTTTTAAGTTGTGCTTGTTAAGCATTCCTTTGATTTGCTCTGCAGAGAAATTACGCATGTTCCGCAATGACTCCTGTAAGCCTGTATTTTTTCGCATCTCGATAAAAGCTTGCGCTTCATTGAAGTGAGGCGCAAACCCTGTCATGTTTTCATTATTTTTCATCATGTTCATTATTTTTTCCCCGTTTTGGGTGATTTCTTCTATAAAGTTAGAATCGTTGCTAAACAATCCTTCCGGCCCCATACCTACCGCGCTAATTTTCCCATCTTTTGATTTCAACATTTTTTACCTCCTTCGTGCCGAAAAGGTAATTCGCGCGTTCTTATGCGCACGATATCGCCTTCGTTGTCTATTGCTATTTCGCTCAGCTCAATACTTGTTACATTTGCTGGCAAACTGTTAAACATTGTCGGTCGACAAGGTATGACTAAGTCAAAATTATCGTTGCCGATATCACATTCTAAGCGCAAAGAAAGGGATCTGCTAAGAGCTTTTTTCCACTTTATGTCAAAAAACCATGATCCAACATTATTTCCGTGCCCTAAAAACAATTTTTTACCGTCTGAATCGGCTGCCGCACCTAAAACGAAGCTCACCGCCCCTTCTTCTTCGAGCACAAATGCTTTTCTGTTATCTAGCACCCCCCAGGAGCCCAGTTTTTTGTCTAACATAAACCCGATCCATAAACCGAATAGCATTTCTGCCATCGGGATATCTTCGAGCTGTGAGTCTACGTATTCTGTCTTTGCGGCTGTAATCATTATTCTTCTCCTGTTCCGTCAGTAAATTTAGCATATTTACTAAAAAGACTCTTCTCAAATTTCAATTTATCGCTTAATGTGTACTCTATACGCGACATTAATAAGGTGAAAACGCATTATGACCAACGAGAGTACCAAATTATGGAGTGATTTATTTCTCCCGACAGTACGAGCCGCTTACCCTGATGCTGTGCAATTTCAAGCTATGCCTGGCGACCCAGCTACCCCTGTTTCAGAAGCTGGTGAAGATATGCGAGCTTTTCTCTATTTTGTCGCTAATTCGGTCGCTTTGTTAAGTGTTGATTCTCTTTTGGTGCCTGGTCGGTTTGTTTCTGAGCGTGGTGTTATTCGGTATTACTACACACCTTCTCAATCCAGTATCCCTGAGAATCAGTTGGCTTTAAGGCAGCTTATCGCTCTGGACGCTTGGTGCGGACTGGAATTAAAGAACGAAAAAACGCTTCATCTTTCTGAGGTTATGACACCGTGGGTGAGTTTGGCTAGCCAGGTACCAGACGGCACGCCGATCCACCCCCGGCAGGTGCTGCCTTTTTTGGCAACACAAGAACTTTCTTCTACGTTGCCTCATGTGTTTGGCGAAAAAAGCAAAAGCTTTTCTCTTGCAGATGCCTGGAAGCACAGTACTCCCTCATCTTCGATTAATATACGAGAGAGGTAACTATGAGCATGGATTTAAAAAACCCCTTTATTAAAACGACGCCCCTAACTCCTGCGTCCTCGAAAGCGGATAAGTCTGCAGATTCTGATGCTAACCCGCTTACTTCTCTCGCACAAAAAAACGATCGAGAACGAGCTGTTTCATTGGACGTCAAAACACCTTCTATGGAAAATCCAGCGCAATCAAATGCTGAGCAATCAGCTCGCCTCTGGATGACCGCTTTGAAGTTGTTCACCCCGATTGTTGATGCGGTGATTTCACAGCCGGTTTCAGAATATGAAGCTGAAAAAATCACGGTCAGCATGTTCCAGCTTTTAAAATCAACAAACAACATAACAGCTCAAATCGCACACTATATTGAAAACGAAGGTGAGTACGACTTACAAAAAAAAGAGCATCGCTGGGTATTACGACAAATTATTCCTTTTGTTGCTCAGTCCGTGGCAGAGCAGTGGAAAAATCATGGGGTGGTAAATGAAGGCGATATTAACCGCCTTTTCGAAATGACGCTTTCATCAATAAAGAAAGGCGAGTTAAGTTTAAATGCCAACACCTTAAAGTTAGATGAACACTTTATTGAAGCTTGTATGATTGACGATCGCTTTATACGGGTCCCTGCTGCAGAAGCGATTACTGTCGCTCAAATGAATGCATTATCTAATATCGTTTCCGAGGTCTCTCAGTTTTCTTGTTGGCAACCTTCCGATCAAATAATGAGTGGTCTTACACAAATCGTTTCTGAAAACGCAGAATTCCTTTATTTTCAGCAGTCAGAACATTTGATGTCCGAACGCGGTCGTTTGGTATTGCTGCAGGCCTCGTTACACCACTCGGGTAACCAGGTGTTGGGAAGTTTTCGAAGTCACGCGAAAGCCTTGCTTGATACTATTGATAGTTTACCAGCAGAACACCGCAGCGCATTTATTGAGCAACGTAAGGCGCCAGAAGCATTGTCGGCTTTACTTAAAGCAATAGCGGATGATACTAAACAACGGACAAGCTTACTTCATAATGCGGCAGATGCTGGTAAAAAAGCGCTGGACGTACTGTTAAAACGTACGGCCTCTTCCCTTTCTCCACAACAAACTACCACGGAGGATTTTTTGTAATGCGTTTTTTAAAATTTTTTGGTGTTGGTGCGTTATTGTCCTTTTTTTCGGGTAAGGCGAATGCCTGGTCACCGTGGCCAACGACGGAAGAAGTCACTTTCTATATGAATAAAATATGGCGCAAAAACTACCAGGAGTTTTCAAGAGGATTTACTGATCTCGTGCCTAAGCTCGAAAAAAGAAAATCAGAAACCGTTATTTCGGCAACAGGGGTTGCTGGAGACGGCATCAATAAAAACAAACAAGATCTCCATAACGAAAATATCCGACGCGCCACTATCCCGCCCCCAAAGATGTGTAGCGATAAGGGGTTCGCAAAAGCTTTTTCATTTTCTCAAAACGAACAACGCTTAAAGCAGCGAATTAAACAAACGCAGATTGATAAAGAGGCAGCGTCAGTCAAGCCTGAAGATACTGTTGCCCGACAAACCTTTCGGGCCAAGAAAAAAAACACATCTAAAGTCTCGCATGCATTAACTCAACCATACGGTAACCCTTATACCGACGAAGAGTTAACCGACTTTATTATGCAGACGCTCGGACAAGCTGATGATATGGCCTTTGAACTCAGGGATAATGAAGTAACCAAAGTAAGCTCACAACCTTATGAAACTGCGCGTAACGCCCATCTTTCTCGTTTGTCGGTTGTACGGCAAACATTAAATAAAGCGTTGCACCGTCGAGAACGCCGCCGAGATTTGTTTTTACCTGTGTGGGAGTCAGCCGCTCAAGACGATCTACCTTTATTAGAAAACCTGGCTAAAGATGAGGCTATCTCCACATGGGATTTGTATCAATACGAAGTACAACGATTAAATACACCGGGTTTTAAGGCGGCAATGGATACGTACGCTCACCCAGCCCCTGTACTTAAAGTGCTTACTCATCAGATGGTGACAAATACGACTTTTAAAAAGTTACAAGCGGAACTAGAGGAACAGCATTCTGTTTTACTTTCCATTTATGCATTGCTGCTGCAAGAAGGCAACAGCAGTAATGTTACTAACGCCTATGCGGCACAATAAATAAAGCGGTGGCTTAACTATGAATTTTAAAACCTTTTTCTATACCGTTATCACTCTTGGTGCTTATTTAATTTTTAAGCGGAGAAAAAAACGTGACCTGCCAGACGCAAAATCAAAATCTACCACAAAAGTAAATGCGGTCCCTCCTCACCCTGATGTCAGCAAAGAAATCCCTGCAGATACGTCAAAGCGCTTTATATTAAGTAGAGCAACTAAGGCGTTTACAGCCGTGTTTGTCGGTGGTGCGGCAATAACTTACTCACCGCGTTCTGAAGCAATTTCCGCTTATGCGATTGCTCAAGCAACATCTCAAAAGATGTCTTCCATGATGTCCGGGGTTTTTAATAACTTTTTAGGCGGTATGATAAATATGACCGCCGATCAGGGCGACAAACAAACAGCTGCGTTAGGAAAAACAGGGGATTCCATTAATGAAACCGCGACGCGAATCCATAATCAAAATGTTTTAAGAGCATCTGAGCCTCCACCTAACGCCTGTGATTCTGCGTTGCTTGGCCAGCAAGAAAAGGAGGCTTCTGAAGAGGCGATTATTAAAAGTGCTGAAGATAATGCCCGGCTTGCGGATTACACGTCAAAACTCTCCCCTGCACGAACATCGCGGTCTCGCATTAGACGACAAAGAAAGCGCGCTAAGATTTATGGAAAAGGGGCGCCTCGTGAAGGTTACGATCTCACCCCTTCTCACCTGTCGATGACAGAGGTTGATGAAGAAGGCAAAAAAGACGCGTACTCGTTTGCAAATAATGTCATGGGGGAAACGCAATATACTGCGGTCGCTCTGGAACGCGTTGATACAGATAACCTTTCGCCCTCTGATGCTTCTTATTTAGACGCACATGCCACCTATACAGCGCGACGCTCGATTGCGATGAATACGCAAATCAAATCCATTAATCGTCGCGTTAAACATACGAGCGAGCAATCAGAAGCCGACCTCGAATATCAAGAAGTGATGCGACGTTCTGGCTCTCAAGAATGGCGAGATAAAATCAGTGGAGAATATGCTGATCCTACACCTCTCACCAAAGAGTTAGTGCATATCATGGCAACCAATAACCGCTTCACGCTTAAGCAAATAGGGTTATTAGAAGAAAGTAACGTGCTGCTTTCTACTATCTTGCTCGAGATGCTCGATTCACCAGCAAGAAAGTCAGACATTCAAAATAAATACCAGTCATCCAGTACTATCGCAGGCAACAGCGATATTCATAATGCTAATGAAGAAGATATAGCTTAATAAATATAGGTACCTGATTATGAGCGAAGAAAACGATAATACTAAAGAAGCGAACGAAAATATTACCTACATTAAGAACCTACAGAATAAAGAGAGCTCTATGTCTCATACAGCTTTAGAACAGGGTCCCGATGAGGCTATCGGTAACCGTCATTTTGTTCCGTTGGTTGGTGATACCCAGGTGCTCGATCAAGATCGTTACTACCGTATAACCAACAACTTACATTTATCGGATGCCCGACAACAAATGTCGGTTTTCGAAAATACGATGCACGACTACATGGAGAGTCTGGCGCGTGGTGAGCGCCCTGAAGGTCTGGAGGACGCAGTATTAACTGAGTACACCGGTGCCAGCCTGTCCCCTGCCGTTGCCCTCGTTGCCGCTAATTCGGATATCGAATTAAAGTTTAACGGTCGTGGTACTTTTGTTGTTCCTCAGGGTACCGTTTTTGCCGAAATCACTCTCAATGATGGCTCTTCGTCCATCCGTACTATGTCGACTGAGGATTGGGCCACCTTTGTTTCGGGTAACGACCTTAATGAGGTCCCCGTTTCACGCGGGTTCCGGTTTACCCAGGAAGAAGCCTTATCTATCGGGGAGACAACCCCTTCGGCCAGCGAGGCTGTGGATTTTGAGGCTATTAAAGATCAGCTGAATAAAGGCAGCGCAAAAGCTATCTCGGCAGCCTTTATTGACCACCCGGGTACCGAATTTTATTCAAACAAAAACGGTAACGAGTTAATCCTCCGGAATACCCAACCTATGGAAATACAAGAAAAAGACGGAGGGCTGATAACGCTGCCGGTGGGGACAGCTTTTGCTATAACAGAAAAAGGGGTAAGTATCCTGTCACCAGAAGAAAGCGTCGTCCGCATCAAGCTTTCTGTTCAGCTTGATAAAGCGCGTTATAAAGCCTCTTTAAACAAGTTTGCTTCCGCTGCAGGCAAGCAACTCGAAACAAGCTCCTCTGCTCTCACAGAAGATGCCGCGAGCCAAAAAAATGCAGTTAACTCCGCAGGGAAAGAGGTACAGCCATCGGATAACGGTCAAGCCATTGAGCAAGACGCCGCTGCCTTAAAAGAGCAACAAGACAAACAAAACCAGGCAAAAAATCAACCCCAACAAACATCTAACCATTACAGCCTTTTTGGGGGAATGGGAGGTCTCTTCTCACGCATGGCTGATAAAGCGAAAAATGATACGGATAACTTTAAGGAGCAAGCCTTCGATTATGATGCGCCTTACGACCCTCGCTCAGCAAATATTTCTGCTGCTAATGCGATTACGCATAACGGAAAAAACTTTATTGAAGCAATGGATAATTATCGTAATGCATTAACAAAACACGGCATTCCAAATGTGCCTGTTAATGAGTTAAATGACAGACAAAAATATGCAATTAACTCAACAGCGACAATTAAGGCGGCCAAACTCCAAACGGAGTCAACAGGCAGAGCTTACGTGGCCAGTTTAGAGCCCGCGTTACTCAGCGGTGGTGAGTCATTAAATAATGATACAGAGCTTAAGAGAGCCCTTCAAAAGGCTGCGAAAACAAGCCAAGCCGTCAATCAACGCACTAATGGTACGCATGCAAACTTGCCTTTAGATGATCCAGATAATGAAGGCGCACTTAAAGCCTTGAGTGAACAATTCAAAGAGTTGAGTGAAAAACTCAAAGTTTTGATTGATAAAATTATGACATTGTTTAAAGGTAAAGGAGCAGCCAGCGCACCGGCTCCCTCTTAACAAGTTTTTATGGCGACGGAGATAAAACGTTATATTCGTAAAAGTAACCGTAATCAGTGGCTCTTTACATGGTTTCTATAATTAATATTTCAAGTTTCCTTGCTTTTTGGTATTTCTTCTAACATGCCAACTCCAAAAAATATAACAACGTAAACCCAGCCGGACTTGTCTCTCTGTTGATTTGCGGCGATGTTACGCCTCAGAAATACGAGTCCAAATCTGCGCAAGAGCCGGGGTTCCCTCTCCGCCGCAAGCATCGCAAAGCGGCACTTCGGGGCCTTGGCCAAATCCGTCCCGGTGAATGCTGTAGTTCCCTTCGGCAGACTTTCCACAATAAGAGCAAAAGCAATTCAAAAGCTTCTCCATATCCAAGCGCTCAGGTATAACAATGTGTTCGTCCGGATTATTCATTCATCGTTCTTCCTCATTCACAACCACACAACTTAATCATTATGCTTAGGTCAACATGTGTGATGTGATGAAACCAAAGTTCTCGTCCAAGCACTTATATACGTTTCGCTTAAATTCATACTCTTTTTTTGCGAAAGAAACGCTAACTATTTTCGCGGTGTCACCCTCATGCGCTAACAGGTTTTCATTAAACATCTCTTTGATATCACGCTCCCCGGAAACCAATACTTCCTTCATATCGCGGAAACGACCTTGGCCACTGTAGTAGGTGCCCGGCCAAGTATGAGTCTTTAATGCATTTCCTTTTTCAATTAATTCCATAGCTTCTTTTACTATTTTTACTGGGTCAGGTGCGCCACTAGAAGCTATTTCTAATTTGTCATATGCAAAATCATAGTAGTCCTGGCTGCGGGCTAAATTCTCATACCATGCCGTTGCGTAAGTCAGCATTTTAATGTTGATGTTTTTTTTGATGTCGACGGGGATATCGACGGTATTCTTATCCAGAAAGTCAGGGGCTAACTTGCTGATTAATACACGGGCAATATTCATCACTTGTAACTCAGCAAAACGCGTTAGACCTTCAACCGGATCGGTTACGCTTTTAACGTGGTTCTGAAATTTGTTCGACAAGAACTGCGCATTCGATAATTGCACGCTCACGGCCTGCATATCATTATGAAGGGCAATCTTCGCGTCAATTTTGTTGTTGTACTTATTCACTAGCTCATTGTATTGTGCGCGCAACTCTTCATAGTCATGAGTTAATTGTGACATGTCGTTTTTCAGGCTCTGAACATCCTCGTTACGGTGAACGCGCTCTAGCCAACGTGTGGTTGTGTTTGGTGTAAATAAATTCATTGTTATTTGCCTGTTATATAAATCAATCGATGCTTTTTACTTGCGTGCCGCGCTAATGCATATCGACTATATTTTTTTCTCCTCTTATAGTTAAGTGTAGTGACCTACTCTCGGGTTTACAACACAAATGTATCTTTTATTATATACTTAAAGATACATTTTGCGGTTTTTTGTGCAATTTTGTTAACTTTTGCTCTCTGACTTCGTCAATCGTAGCTCTAAGTGTTGCGTATAATATATATTATTAGTTATACTTTTTTTCGTTTTCAACAATACATGCAAAAATGAGTGACGAACAGCCAAAACCAAAAAAATCGAACGGTGCAGTAAAATCCGCCTTTAAGTGGATTATCTCCCCTGGGTTCGGTCGCCCCACATCCCCTAACCCGTTTAAATTCCAAGGATTAGCTGGAAGAGGGTTGGTGCTTAACCCGCTTTCACAAATATCAAAAGAAAAAAAACGTAAAAAAGAAATTGACGAAGTAATTAATGGGGTTGATTCCGATCCTTTGGTTCGTGACCGTTATGTCTTTGAAGCTTACAAATACCTCAACAGTCAAACTGAGCTTTCTTTATTGGCTATGCATCGGGTGCTTGCGGTAAGCGCCATCAGAACCTTTGTATTGACTCTTTTTTGTGGGGCGGGAATTATTTGGTTATATATGCATTTGCTTGGTAGTAACACATTAACATCAAAAATTTTTAATGTGCTTCCCATTTTTTTTATTGTCTCAATTCTAATTCCTGTCACCATTTTGTTTTTAACCGGTGCGCGACTAATGTTTAATGCATGGTGTATCCGTCAACAGCGACACGGCTCTTTTGATGCGTTGCTGTTATATGTTTCTAGTCCTGGACAGTGGTTTCCTCCACTTCGTTTATTAAAGCTGCCTAAAGTATCTCGGCTTCCTAAAAATCTACGTGATTTTAGTTATCTGGATCAATTTAAGGCTGACGCTCCTAAACCAGAAGATGGTGCATTGTGAGGGGGCAAAACCAATCTGGAGTTGATAACGATATCGCAATGGCCGTTTTGTCGATCATTCTTTTATTGTTAATTATTTTTGCAGCTTACATGTTTCCAGAACCTTTTTCGTGGGTGTGGCATTGGACGACTTTCTTAGAGATAAAAATTCTGGGGGTGCTTTCTTTTGCGTTGCCACAACACGTTGTTGAGACGTTGGGGGTGCTGGAGGTAGCATTAAATCGCTATACTGCTGGTTCGCTCGGCTGGGAACAAATTTTTTTAGCTGAAAAAGCTTTATTTCCTTATAACGGCGCCATATATTTCTTTATTATTTTTCTGATGGCGCTCTACATTAAATACTGGGCAGCTCCACATCATCAGCGCCATACAACTGAAACGCTCATCGCTCATTTGACGCAGTACTACCGTTATTCGCGTATGTTCGTTAAATATAACCCATTAAAAGACTCTAAAGGTGATATAACAAAGGGACCTTTTCGTTTATCTGATTCCATTGAAGGCTTCTCTCGTAAAAACCAATTGCTCACCATTGTTGTTGGCGAAGAAAACCGTTACGGCTTTGAAAAAGCCAAGTCAGTTTTTAGGAAACAATTAGGTTTGCCTTTTACTGGTATCGGCGCGCTCAAGCAGCGTGAAAAGCGACTTGTCGCAGCGATGCTGTTGCGCGCAGATAAAAAGAAAGCTGCTTCAGATGAGCTGCTGGGTGACATTAGTTACTTCTATAATGATGAGATCGACGAAGATTACATTGATGATGAAACGAAAAAAATATTAGCCTCGTATCAAGACCACGAGATAGTTAAAGACCTTACCCGAAACCATGCTTATGTTTATACCTTTATTTTGGGTTTGTTTCAGCGTGCCAACGCCTGTGGTAAATTTACGTCAGGTTATTTTCCATGGGTTATTCTCGAAGATAGAACGCTTTACTTTGCGCTTAATGATTTAGGGCGGCCAGGTGGCTCAACGGAGGGGTTTGCCCCTTCTGTGCACTATCTTGCTGAGCAAGCACTAGGGCATGCTAAAGTCGAACCGACCGACGAGTTGAGCGCTACCTCCTTTAAGCAAAAATTAATCGATATGGGTCTTATTCCCGAGGAAAACGATTCTTTTTATCTTGATAGTGCGTCGTTGTAGTTCTCTGTGTGATTAAGGGTTGGCTCCACATCAGTTAAATATCTTGCCAGGCGGGAGGCTTTCAATGGACGAGAATGAAGAAGCTGAGTCCCTTTTACTACTAACTCCACCTCAACATCACCTGTATTAATATTAATGTCTTTAATAACACCTGAGCTGTAGTGTATATCCGGATCTGTTAACGTAATCCCTTTTACTTTATTTCCTATGTGGAATCGTTTGTCGTTTTGTATTACGTTAATTGATTTTTCTTTTTGTTGTTGTTCTTTTAGTTGGTTCTTTAGTTGTTTATTTAGCAGGTAAAGCTCCATGCTTAGTAAATTATTTAAAATTTGTATGGTTGTTGGTTTATTATCGAATCGTTGGTTAGCGCCAACCACGCTGCCTTCTCCATCAGTAATAATTCCAACCCATCCGCCGTTATTTAATGGAAAAGCAGCCGCACACCCGCGTTTATAACTTTTATATTCTTCTTTTATTGCGTTGTGTTCTTTAATTGACTTAGAGGATTGTGTTGATTTATAAATAATCTTTGAGCTGTCAAATAAGTATCGGTTCTTTTTTATAAATTTTTTTGTTAGCTGTAGATTACTCATATTCTCCCGAGCTGGTTCTTTTTTTAAAAAATCCAAAACTGCTTTTCTTTCCCATATTTTAATCATTACAAGAGTTACCTTCTGTTATTTTTTATTATATTAAGAGGGAATAAATAATCTGTTAATAGCTTTTTTATTGTATTTTTCGATAGTTTTCTATTTTTCCTTCAAGTGCATCTGGTAATAAAGGAAAGAAATCAATATTCGTTATTGCTTCTAACTCATTAATACTTATCTTGTATTTATCTATGTTACGGGCGCTAACTTTTTTGTTAGGCAATAAATACGCTACCCCTTTTTTTTGTTTTGGAGAATAAATGGCGTAATAAAAGCTGTCGGGGATAGCAATCTTATTGTTTATTCTTTGCGCTATTTCTGGCGCATCAAAAACAGTGCCTACAACAGAAAATATCACTCCATATTGATAAACCCACTTTCTAACTTTTTTCTCTATTGCAAGCCAACCTTTTCGATTTAGTCCGGGCTTTTGAGGCGCAACATTGGAGTAATAAAATGACTCTTTTATTGCTTTAGCCGAAAAATCCATCGCTGCAGCAGGAGCCAGGTGTCCACGATCATAACCACTTCGATAGTAGTCCCGCCCGCTGGCTTGTCGTTGTTCTGCGATATTTGGATCTTTTTTGAAGGAAAAGCCTTCTCTGTCTATATAGGGTCGAATGGTTGCCGGTGTAGACCGATAGGCAACCCACCTTGGGACTTTTAAGTCTGAATCAAAACCTACGCTGTATCCGCTATAGCAAAGCTTCGTTAAGTTATTATTCTCGAGCAATACAGGTGCCCCTAGACTTAAGTGCGGCTCACAGTCGGCGTATGCTGTCGCTACCAACAAGGTATGAGATAAAACCAATATTACAGCTATTTTTTTCATTTCGCGTTACCTTTTCTGTGGGTATAAGCGACTTATTTTGCCGCTACAAGGCTGGATAGCCCTTAAAGCTTGTTATATGCATTGCGCTTCTTGATTACCGGCCAATAAGTCTATAATATATTGACTTACCATAAAGTCAATATATTATTTACCTATAATGAAGAAAATTTATTCTAATGATGAAATTGTTGATGAGTTGCTGATGCTGCTTGATCACCCTACAAAAGCTTCTCTCTGGCAAGAGCTTGATGTAAGTAAGCAGTCGTTGAATCAATACGCGAAACAAAAGGGTGTCGACATCAACAATAAAATTATCAGTATGCTGATTGAAAAATGTAAGTAAGCTACATCGTTAATAGTATTGAGTTGCTTTACCTTGAGCCTTTCAGGTTTTGATATTGTGGGGGTTCGCTTGAGAGGAGTTGTTTTTTTATTAGCCTGGCTCTTACCGCTGAGGGATCCCAATCAAGCTCTATTGCATGGGAATCAAATACATCGCGATCATAAAAATAACACTGCGCATCCCATCTCTGTTTTTTATCTGGTGATTCTAAATCCATATAAGCTTGCCAGATAATGCTGGCTAAAAGTAACTGCGCAGCACGTTGTGCGCTATGTTTATCGTCGCCAGAATAATCATCTTCTAAGTATGGGTTGAGATCTCCCAAAATATCGTCTGACATAAAGCACCTGTTTTCTCTTGAATGTGTATCGTAGAGTATATACTTTATGACATTTTAAAGCTCAATTCTACTCACTAAAGCTTCTATTTCTTCATTTTTTTTCTTTTGCTCTACATTTAAGACTGGTTTTCCCATAACTGCGCGTAGTTTCTGCCATAAACGAGTGTATCTTACTTGTGCTTTAGAGTTATTTAGGCAGATTGATACAGCCTGAGGATGTAGCATATCAATTACTATTTTTTTTGCCCTGGTTATAGCGGTCATATACAGCTCTCGCGAGAGAATTTGTGTCCCCGTTGATCCCCCAATAAAAACCACAGCCTCGCTCTCTGAACCTTGTGTTTTGTGCGTGACTAAAGCGTAAGCTAACGAAAGATCTTTTAAGTCATCTCCTTTGTAGTAGTATTCTTTATTATTGATTTTCACTTTAATAGATTCGCGCTGATAATCAATATGTGTAACCGTACCTATATCTCCGTTGTAGACTTTTTTTCGGTCGTTATTTACCAACTGAATTACGCGGTCCCCCCTGCAAAATATTGTACGCCCATACTCTATGCCTTCATGAGGATCAAAATCAGGATTCATGATACGTTGAAGTACCCGGTTTAAGTTATTCACGCCTAGCACCCCATCATAAATAGGGGAAATTACTTGTATCTGATCAAGTGAAGATGTTGTTTTTATTAATTCTGGTAATTCAACATTTACAAGGCGATCTAAAATCACCTCATCTTTTTGATGTAGTTGTACTAGCTTGTAGCCTTCCCCTTCTTTTGGGGGCTCTCCTCTTAATATGCGATAAGCATTTTTGTAAATTCCAGAATCTTCGGCAAAGCGATGAACTTTTAATAATGTAGCAACTGGCGCGAGATTGCTTTGCATTAAATCACTAAAGATTTGCCCATGATCAACAGACGGTAATTGATTGACATCACCAACAAATAAAACACGTATTCCGTTTGGGAGCATTTTTAATAATCGCTCAGTCAGAGGGATACCTAAAAAAGAGGCTTCATCAATCACTAATACGTCCAGTTCCACCGTTTTTTTTATACCGCCTGCTATTAACCTGTGAATGGTTGTTGCGCTCTCTCCTGTTACCTCTGCCATTCGCTGTGATGCCTTACCTGTTGGTGCACAGCATTGTATTTTTAATCCTGGGTTTTGATAACGTAGTACTTTTAACACCATTTTTAAAACGGTTGTCTTGCCAGTGCCAGGTCCACCTTGAAGTAAAGCGACCGCTTCCCCTGTGAGTTTAGTTGCTGCGTCTATTTGGCTTTGGTTATAAGTAATAGACTTATCCTCTGACTCAAGGTTAATTATTTTTATAATTTCTTTTGCGCCTATAATCGGTGGCGGCCCCTCTTTCTTTATTCTGGCAACCTGATTGGCAATGTTTTTTTCTTGTTCATTTGAGCTGGTAAGCGTTATTAGATTGTCCGTTCGAATAAAAATTTCTGATGCGTTATTGATCATTTCAATAGCGAGCAATGGTGTTATGCGGTTTTCTTGAACCATCGGTGAAACTAAGTTTGAAATTGGAACGTGTGTATCTCCGTTGTTTTGATTTTGTCGTACATGATAAATTAAACATCCCTCAAACCACTCTTCGCGGCTAATGGTATTTATACCAATTTTTTTTAATTTTTCAAACCACGTTTTTGGATGTTGCTCTATTGCCGCCATTGCGCGTAATGGATGCTTTTCTAAAATACCCCCCGCAGACTCACCAAACATATCAATAACTGCAATTTTTTCAGCTTTTGTTAATGGCCATCGGGCGATTGATTCTTCGTTGTTTTCATAAGCTGTAATTTCAGTTTTGTTAACCCTGCTTTTTATTATTTTGTAGCTAGATATTTTAAATTGATCACCAAAAACAGGGTGTTCATTCCATTTCCCAGTTAATGTAAAGCAAGTGTCTTTAGGTGGAACAATAGGGGTTGGCAGGAAAATTGTGTGACGAGCAGGATTTGTTAACCCTTGCACATAACAGCGGGCATAGGGTGTTCCCTCGTTTCTCGGATACGATTTTAGAATTTTAACCTGTATTTGTTCTTCAATATTTTTGTTCATCGTTTTATCATGTGGTTTTCTATCATTATTTTAATTTCATTTTATGGATCCGTTAACAGGTAAAATTACATTTAAAGACCCCGCTCTTGTGCTCTCTCCTTCGGTTATCACACACTTAACACAGGGGCATGGTCCAGCTTGTCGTTTTTTTCGTCATATTCAAATTGATGTCTATTCACTATCTTTAATTGGAGAACCTAAATCTCCTGGTCATCTGCAATCGAACTATGAGCTCCGTTTGTTTGAGCGCATCAATGACAAGCTTTTTCCTATTGGTTGCCCGGTACCTGCTTTAACCAAAAATCGTGCATTAGAATTATTTTCTTTAGCTGAAAAGAAAATTCAATACACATTGCACTGTGCTGCAAAGGCGTCTGCTACTCACATTGATGTTTGATTTTACTTAACACCATAAACAAATCATTTAATTAACAAGTTAACAGTATTGTTATTTATAAATATTGTTTTTATTTGTTTGTTGTTATGTAGATCCATTTGGATAGATGCAACTGGATCGATCTGCTTCGATCGTCATAAGCAGACATACCCTTTAGGCGTTCTCCATTTATTTTCTCGTATGAGTTTTAACGCTATATTCATAGCATATAGTGGTGCATGCGCAGAAAACACTCCAAATGTTGCCGAAAAAACCACCTCTTCTAAAAGCTCTCTTTTATCTTGAGTGGTAGCAATATGTTGCAATTTGGAATCGAAATAATTAATAACTTTTTCAGGCAGCTCACGCTTTTTAGTAAACAAGCTCTTGCTTAATTTACTTCTCGATTGTTCTACTTTCTCATACATCAGCTCATTTTCACGCCTGACAGCTTCATCTATAAGACTTCGCACGGAAACTTGGTGATGATCAGATGTTGGCTTTTTAACTTTAGACATCTCCTCTAAAGCTGTTAGCTGTTTTGTCGTGTCATCATGATTTGTGTTTGATTGTTGTTGCCTTTCTTTTTTTAAAGCTGATTTAAGTGCTTTTATAGGGGATATTTCTTTTTCAACAACCTCTTCTTTTTCTTTGTTTACCTGGCTAGCGGATTTAACCACTTTAATAGTTGTTGTAATGTTTTCTGCATTACAGATATCTTCAAAACATAAAAGTATTGTGACTGCAGTATTTTCTTTAATCTTAACGCCATCAAACTGCTTTCTTCTTTTTCGAGCAATCAACCTTTTTGTTTTCAGGATATTTAGTGCTTTTTGGATTGCAGCAGGCTTGACGTTTACAAGGCTTGCCATCTGCTCTACTGTTAACATAATTACTTCTGACTGATTTCCGATCGCGTGAAAGGCTAAACGTCGTAATAGTTTCTCTGCAGTGTGATTTAATTGGTGACTTTCGATAAAGTCACAAAACGACTCTATTTCCTTATAAATAATAGGTGTATTAATTTGAGATGCAAGTGTACTGTTCGATGAGTGCATAAGCATAATCGACTCCTTTTTTTAGGCAAAAAGTATCCATTAGCTTGACCCGCTCTTTTTAAAGCAATAAACTATAAACCGTTACGTTATATAGTTATAAAAATGCTTGGTTTAAAAGCGCGGTTCAAACCGGTTTTTAATTTAAAAAGGTCAGTTTTCTGGCCTTTTTTTTATGTATGCTATTTTTTTATTTTTTACATATCTACCTCCGTACCTTTTAAATTAGTTTCCCGCAGGAAACTAATCACTCTGCCCCAGAATGAAAAAAGGAGCTATTAAGCTCCTTTTGTTTTTTGTTTTTTATCGCTATTTGGGGGGCCAAATAGCTTTTCTATCTGCCTTGTAAATTCACCCCGTTTTTCCTCTTCAACCGAAGAAGGTAACGTAAGTATTATTTTTCCATCTTTATGTTTTACTGTGTGAACAGCAGAAGCGCCCTCTCCATAACTTAACTTTATCGGTTCGGGTGCCGGCTTTCTGCCGCTTTTGTTTGATGGTGTTTCAATTAATGCTTCTATTTGCTCCGGCTTGGTTATCTTACCGGTAAGTATGTCAGGCACAATTTCGGCCGCCTTCTCTTCGTTAGTTTTTGCTAAGCGCGCTAACGGATACCCTATCCGTAAAGAAACCTTACGGATGTTGCCGCCAAGCTTATCGGTCACGCTTATCGGCAAGCTTGAAAATGCTTCCATCTTACTTAACGCTGTTTTCTTAATGTTAAACATATCCATGATAGTTTCCCGCGTGAAACTCGCTTTTAGCAATTTTCTAATTTGTAGCGCTTCAGAATATATGGAAGGATTTTTACGGCGTTTATTTTCATCAATAATAATTTTTACCGCGGTTTCATCATCAACATCAACAATAAATACTCGCAGCAGTGCGTCCTGCCCTTCTTTCTCTTTTGTTCTGAATCGCATAATTCCCGCGATAATCTCAATGTACTCTTCCCCACTTTCAGGATCCTTTTTAACCAATCCGATTGAGGGTTGCATCTGGCCGGTCGCCTTGAAGCTTTCAGCCATTTCAGAAGTATAATCTTGCTCGCCTTCCCATCTGTCTGCCCACTGACTAACGCGAATGTATTTAACTGGAACAGCAAGGTATTCGCTTTTAATGGCGTAGCGTGAAGTTAGAGTGTTTGCTTGATTCGCCTCTTGACTACTGATTGATGTAATAGGTGAAAGGATCGCCTCACCAATGCTTCGTTTCTTTGAAGGTTTTTTACTTTCGTGTCCTGGGTGCGGTTTTTGACCGAGCGCAGTTAAATCAGCGACGGTTTTTGAGAGCCGATTTGCCGCCGGAACTTGTTTTCTTTTTGAATTTTTTTCTGTGCCCATATGAAACCTTCTTTTTGTTTAGCCAAAACTAACATATTTCCTATAAAGATGTAAACTTCTAACTTTTTCTGTTATGTTATAACTTACAGCAAACATCATGCATTTATGTTAACAAAAAAAACAGGAAGGGCAATATGTCAATTTCAGGACAAGATTTTCTCAATATGTATGATCTGGGTGAGCGAATTCAGGAACAGCTTATTATTGATTCCACTGATCCATATGAGTCTAAGCAGCCTCGTTACTATTCAGTGAATGAAGCAGCTAAACTAATTGGCATTTCTCACACATACGCAAGAAAACAACTTAATTTAGACGAAGACCCCATTCCTTCTCACAAGATAGATGGTCAAATATTCTTAACTTTAGAGCAAGTTAATAAGATGCGTTCCCGTGTCAATATAAATGCTGGAAGGTTAGAGCACCCCGGCAGTGATTGCCAAGTGTTAATTGTAGGTAACCAAAAAGGTGGTAGCGCAAAATCAACAACAACGCTGCATCTTGGCCAAGGCCTGGTACAAAAAGGGCTTTCTGTCTTAATTGTTGATGCTGACATGCAGGCGACACTGACGGAGTCGCACGCAATAAAAGCAGACCAGGAGATTGATGATAGCTCAACATTGATCGGTGCGTTTTATGAGCCAGACAATGATGTTTTTTATGATGACGGCGGATTTGAGAGCTGGGACATCAGAAAAACGATTAAAACCACAAGCTGGGATAAGCTTCACTTGTTACCAGCAAATCAATTTCTGTACGAGGTAGATAACGCGATTGCGTTAAATATTCGTAATTATGGCTTGCGTGGCGAGGTCTACCCATACTTTAAACGTGTTCGCGATGAGCTTGATAAGCTTCGACCTTTTTATGATGTTATTTTAATTGATTCGCCACCCAATCTTGGTTTGTTTGCCACTACACTACTATATTCAGCTGACTCCATGATTAATACGTTTCAGCCGACTATAAACGACATGCTTAGTACTTTTCGCTACTGGCATTTGGTTGGCTCAATTCTTGAAACAACCAAAAAAGAATATGGTTTTTTACGTTTGTTATTTACGCTCGATGAAACTGACCGTGTTTTGCCTACAGCACAGAAAGACGAGAATAACCCGCTAAAAGGAAAGCAATCGATTGAAATTTTACGCTCAATCGTTCGAGCGAACTTCCCGGATAAGTGCATGCAAAGCACATTTAAGCGTTCAGCTGCAATTGGGAAAACAGGCGCGCTACTTAATACCGTGTATGAAGTCCATCCCTCACATTACCAGGGCTCTCGAGCAACCTTGAAGAAGGCGATTGAAATGTCAAATGAAGTAGTAAACGAGGTCTTTGTGCTGTTAAATGAAGTTTGGGCTGAACAATCAGCTGAATCTGGTAGCGTGAGAGCAGGGTAAGTTTCCCGCGGGAAACTTACCAATCTTCCTCTAGTTCTTTTAGCCCTAGTCTAATGAGTATGTTGTCCAATTCGTCCAGATTATGATACTGAAAGGTAATTTTACCTTTGTTATGCTTGTAATCTATTTCGCAAGGTAGCCCAATTTTTTCGCTTATGCTGACTTCAAGTTGAAGCGTATTACTGTCTTTTTCTGCTTGTGTAGTTTCTGGAGCTGTTGTTGGTTCTGTTTTATTGCACAACTGTTTTTTTAGCTGGCTAATACTGTATTTTTCTTCATTTATAATGTTAAGCCAGTGTAATTGCTTCGTTTTTGGAAGGCGGGCTATCTCTCGAGCGGCAGAAATAGTGATGGATTTTTCCTGTAGCATTTCCCAGCCAACATCAATAAGTTTTTCCAATTTTTTCCAGTGCCAGACAAGCGTGCGGTCAATCTTATATTTTATTGCTATTTCTGCAGGCTTTAATCCGTAATCAAGATCTTTTAACACGAGTTTCACGCGGGAAACTTCCTCAGGTTCAGTTTCTGTGAATTCGTTGTGGGCGGAGAGACTTTCTTTCGGGACTAAAAGAGCGGGAATTTCTTTTAGTTGGTATTCGCATGCTGCCTTCCATGTGTCGATACCTTGATAAATGGTGTGGCAGCCATCTTTGTTTTTTTCTTTAGATGCGATAACCACGGGTAAAGCATCAACGCCGAACGCCTCAATTGTTTTACGCAGCATCGGTGAAAGAGGGCTTAAAGCGCCTCCCTTTTTTTTAGGTGGTGTTAAATGCTCAATTGATATTTGTTTTTTGTTTGGTTTCATCTTATGAGAATAGCATTTTCAGTGAAACGTTTCACGCTATTACGTTGTTTTTATGTTTAACCCTTATTTTCAGTATGTCGCGTTAATTATATATTTTTTTCTTGCAAGACGGTTGATTTATAGCCATTATTACGCCATCGACATATATTTGAGTGTGAGCATGCTTGAGAAAGAAAAAAAGAATGGTTTGTTTGTAAAGCGAAAGGCTGGCAATCAGCCTCAGCAAAAAGCTAAATCCACTGACAGCAAAAAAGCAAAAGATGCTGCGCCACAGGGCAAAGGTATCGATGGGCTGGCTATTATAGTCTATAACCGCTTGGTTGATTATTTAGCGCGAAGTGGGCTGCGTTATTCTGTTGGTTTGAATTTTATATTGGGTATCGCTGTAATTGTGTGTCTTTTTATTATCGCTTCGCTATCCAATCAAGAGCCACCTGAGCCAAAATACTTTGCGACAAACCCTGATGGAACAATTTATGAGCTGGTTGCGTTAAATAAACCACTTACGATTCGTGCAAACGTCCTTAATTGGGCGGGTAAGACGGCCACTAAATGTTACTCGTTTAGTTTTACAAGCGTCGAGCGTATTACTAGAGAGTGCGAGGTTGATGAGTTTACAAAAGAGGGAGGCAAAGAGTATTTGAATTCGCTTGGTGTCGCAGGTATTTTTGCTGACGTAAAAGAGAATGAACTGACTTACGAAACCTCGATGCGAAGTGCGCCAATTATTGTGGATGAAGGCGTTATCTCAGGTAGGGCAGCTTACAATATTAAGATACCCGTCTTTGTTCGGGTAACGGGGCCAAAGACACGCCCAAATTCACAAAACCGCACCATTTCGATTATCGCCCTACGTGTACCCACGCTTGAAAACCCTGCGGGATTACAAGTACATCAGTTTGTGGTGGAGTAACGAATTTATGACTTTTAAGTATTCGTTATTTATTTTTTCTTTTTTATCTTTGTTAGTGGCGCCGGCATTTGCAGTAGAGGGTGATAAAAAAGAAGTGAAACCTGTTGTAATCGAGTTACCTCGAGATGTGTACGAAAAAGCAGTTCGCCAAACCATTCCTATGTCTCCCAAGCAGTTAAAAAATCAGCGTCAACAAAAAGAAGCTCTGGATAGAGCTCAGACGGAAGAGATTAAGCCTGTTATTCCTGTTATTAGTTCGACCACCATTCCTGCTGCAGGCCTCAAAAAACCGATCGTATTGCGGTTGCGTGTGGGCTACCAAACTACGCTTGTTTTCCAAGACGCTATCGGTCAACCGTTTAAAGTGAAGCCGTCAAATTTTGGTGATCAAAATGCTTACACGAAAGAACAGAAAAAAGATCACGTTATCACTTTGTTTGCGACAGAAAAATACCGGGCGACAAACTTTTCGGTTTACTTGGATGGTGAAAAGGTTCCTTTAGTCTTTCACCTGGTTAACGGGGGAGTAAAGGTTGACTATATTCGTACGATCGTTGTGCCTAAAGTTAGTCCCAACAGCCGTAAACAGCTTGCGGTACCTATTTCGGATCGCGACGTTGTCCCGGTCGTCAATGATGAAAATCTGACAACATTTTTAGATAACCTACCTCCATCGGATGCCCAAGTTATTCCAAGTATGGATCAAAGAGTTCAGTCCTGGTGGTACAAGTCGAAAATGATAATCCGAACCCGGTTAACGTTGGTGTCACCTGATGGGGTGCCTCTACACGGAAATAACGGGTGGCGTGTTTATGAAGTTAGTACTCCGTTATCAACACTGGTCTTTATTGATAACGGGCAACAATATTTGGTGCACGTCTCATTAGATCAAGTTAACAATAAGCCAGGAGCAAAATAATGGGGATGATAAAATCTTTTAAACGTCTCCCTAAACGTAATCGCCGTATTTTTATGGTTATGGGTACCTTGCCGATAATCGCTGTTGCGTCGGTAGTCTATTTAGTTTCACCTGACCCCCCTAAAAAAGGGGTGCCTCAAAACTTAACGGATGCCAAGGCGCGCACCCTTGCCGCGAATGCCGCTCGGACAGCTGATGGTGAATACAATATTAGTAAAGATTATCTAAAAGATAAAAAAATCAAAGAAGATAAATTAAAGCAAGAGGCAAAAGATAGGGGCGGGTCTTATATGGCCCCAATCCGTCATCAACTGCAATCTAAATATGATAAAGATGGTAATGTTGTTCGTTACGATAAAGAGGGTAATGTTATTTCTCTAGACAACACATCTTCTTCTCCCTCTCCCGAGCTTGTTTTAAAGACAGACGAATGTGTTACAGATGAAGGTATCGGTATTAAGCTTGATGATGGGAGCTGCATAATGCCGAACGGTAATGTTTACAATAAAAAAGGGTATCGTGTTACCGAGCGCTTTAATGGTAGTGGTAAGTCAAGTTATTCTGGTTCAAAAGAAGAAAACGAGGGGATATATAACTCGGCGTTAGCTCTTTTTAAAGAAACAGAAGCAAAAGAAGCTAAACGTTTAAATGTTACTGTTTCATCTGCCGCTGAGCAGAATAACGGGGGCGGTGAGCGTTTTATCCAGAAGGGCGCAGACAAACCGAGTGATCCGTTGTTAGCTGATGCTGCTTTGTATTCTGGTGTAGCGCGAGGTTTTAAACCTGGCGACGCCATATCGGGCGTTAATCGAAACGAGCTTTCATCTGACGCTCCAAATATTGTGCGTATTGACATCCCTAGCGGCCCTCTGAAAGGTGGGTACTTTACCGGAACCGTTACTCCTGTGGGCGATTACTTAGATATAACTATCACATACCTAAGTTACAAATCACACTTCGCTAAAGTGTCTGGCAAGGTTATTGATGCCAGAACAAATCTTGCGGCATTACAGAGCGAGGTCGATCGCCATATCTTTTCTCGGATTATGGCTTCCATTGGTTATGGTTTTGCTAAAAGTGGTAAAGAGCTCGTTGTGCGTCAAGGCTCTACAACAACTAATGCTACATCGACAGTTACTTCTCGTCCCGCGCCAACCGCTAATGATATGGCTCTGGCGGGGTTAGGGTATTCCGTTGAGCTTGCACAAGACCCCATAAAAAAATATATCTCCCGACCTAATACGATTAAGTATTACGCGGGTGAAGTTGTGGCTGTTTATTTTACTAAACCTCAAAAAGTTGCATGGTTGACTGATGAGATGATGGCGTATTTAGAAAAAGGAGGCCTGTATGGCGAGTGATGATGTATCAAATAATGAGCGTAGCCAGGGCGAACCTGTTTCGGTTGATGATAGCTTGGTTTCTCTGATGGAGCATTTGGGCGACGACATCCCTGAAGAAAATATTTTAGCAGAGGATCAACTTATATCTGATGAGGGTAGTAACAGCGAAAGCGACAGTGCTATTCCGTCTTTAAATGACATTGATTCAATACTGCCTGAGTTTGATGCAACTAATGAAGCTTCTCCTGGCACCGAGCCAGAGAGTTTTGCTCCGTCAGAAGAAATTAACGAGCCCAGCACTGATGAGGAGCTGATTATTCCTGATCCTGAAAGCCTTCAGAGTGAAGATGATCTTCAAGAAGAAGCCAGTCAAGACGATGAGGGTTATCAAGGTACTCCTGTATTAAATGATGCTGTGATTAACGATGCTGAACCATCTCAATTTCAGGATTATGATGATGAGAGTATCTCACCACCGGCAGAATCCGTATCAGTCTCTTTAAGTCGTGATGACAACCAAGAAGAAGAGAACCTTGAGTACGAAGAGGTTAGCCAAGATGATGTGATGGACAATGTAAAAAATAAATCACAAATGAATTGGGGTTTGCTTGTTGGGTTATTAGGCGGTTTTGTTTTATTAATAGCGGGAGGGGGTTATTTTATTTTCTCGACATCCGGTGAATTAACATCAACAGAATCTTTTGTTGCTAAAAAAACAACCCCGGTTCCTCTTCCTGTCTCCACGGAGAAAAATGTTGTTTTATCTTCAGAAGTTAAAGCGCCAAGCGTAAAGAAACCAGCTATTACAGAGGTATTAACTCCCGCAAGCCAGGCTGATCAACTGTCAACCTTTAGTGAGCAAATTGCCAGATCTGTTCAAAAAACCCAACAACCTAAAACCAAAGCTTCTGCCGAAATAGTCTCAAGTAAAGCGACTGATTCAGAAAAAGAAGGGGGCTCTACCCTTAGCTCTAATAAAATCCTGCTCGATAAAATCGCGCTTCTTACTAAGCAGGTTGAAAGGCTAAAAGTAGATCAAAAAAATATAAAGCAAAGTGCTCATGCTGCTTTGGGTGAGTCAAAAGCAATTAAACGTCAACTCAAAGTAAGGCGTGATTCCACTACAGTGAAACCTCAGCCTGTTATGCGTGAGCAACCCACTTATTCAGTTATTGGTGCGTCAGACGGGTTTGCTGTTTTAACTCGAACAACAAGTGAGAGCAGTCGTTCAATCACTTTAACAACCGGTGAGTTAGTGGTTGGATATGGCAAAATAACGAAAATAACGAGAAATGGTTGTGTCTACAGTCAAAAAGGGTTGTTCGCAAAAACAAAATCAGCAACCTGTCCACAATAAGGGGGCGCTCATATGGGTACAAATATCACAAAAAATCTACTTCAAGTCATTCATGGTTTTGGTGAAATCATGTCATTGGTGGCTTTTTTGACAGGGATACTTTTCAGTTTGTGGGCTTTATTTACCCTGGCATCGTATGCAACAAATAGAGGTATGACGCAAACAAACATTCAGATGCTGCCTTTTATTATTTTGGCGGCGGCGATGTGTTTGAATTTTGGTAAAACGGTTGCTGATGCAAAGGCGACGTTGTTTGTTAGTGATGGTTCTTATTCCAGCGCGAACATGCCATCAAATTGGAAGAGTACTGACCGGTTTAGCTCTGATAACCAGGTGGCACTGCAGGCGCGCCTTATGTTGGACTTAATGGCGCTAATTGGGTATATCGCTATTTATCGAGCGACCTTAATTTTGGTTGCTTTATCCCGACCGTCGGGCGGAGGGGGGGCGACATTCGGTAAGTTTTTTGCGTTTTTTGTCGGTGGAGCTGCATTACAGGCGCCGGGCACTCTTGCTGGTGCAGTAGGGGCTGTTTTGCCTTTTTTTAAAAACTTCGCTGTTTTTTTTGGTAAGGCAATTTAAGAGGCGGCTATAAGAATAATTACCGCTAAAGTGTTTTTGTTGTTGGTTGATGTATTGTAATTATATTTTGCAATAACGTCTTTGTTTATTATTTCGCTACGTTTAAAACAAGGCGATATAACTATTATATGTAACTTAAGGAGTTTTTTATGAAAGTAACTAAATGTCATTACGCAGCACGCGTAGCCGCTGCGTTTTCACTTCTCGCAATACTTCCTATGACGGCGCACGCCGCAGGGTTCACCGACTGGATTAGCGGGCTAAAGGAGTTTGCTCAAGGTCTCGGCGGCCTGTTTGTTGTGGTGGCCTTTTTAGTCGGTATTATTGGTGCGTTCTTCGTTATTATGAATATAATTAAAATCGCAAAAGGTGATCGCGATGAAGGCGTGGTTAAAGCAATTATTTCATGGCTAATTGTTGCCGCCTTAGGTCTTGGTTTTGGTGGGTATATGACGGCCACACAGGAGACGGTTACAGGCTCTTCAGGTGGTCAGCCGTCAAGCATTGATAAATCTCAATTTGGTCTGTAACACTAATGGCAACAGCCTGGCAATGGGGGTGTTTGTCACCCTCTCCTATAAGTAAAGAAGCGCAATTGGTGTTTTTGGCAGAAGAAAAAACGCAGCGCCCTAAGTTGATTAAAAAACAACAGGGGTGCTGTAGTGCGTGTAATTTTCCTGCTAAAAATGCTTTGCGTGGCCACTATCAAAACGAGGAGTGGGTTGGTGTGTGTCCAGTTTGTTTTTATGCACTTGACTGGACGCGCGCACCTTCACCTTCTTACGTGCTTTACTTTCCAGAGTTAGAAAATATTCGCTTTAATCGATTACTTCACGTTTTATATCTTTGGATGGATTCAGAAAATGAGGGTATGGCAGAAACGGCCGACACTATTTTCGACCACCTTAATACTCGTCTAACAACCTCAGAAAAAATTTTAAATACGCACCAGGCTATGCCGAAACAAATTATTGATGCGTATTGGCGATTACCAAAAGAAAAGCAACCGCTTGTTAGTGAGCGGCTAAAGCATTTTCGATTGATTCCCTTCCCGGTAGCAATGGAACCGGTGACAAAATACTGGGAGCAAGCCGTTTACCCGAGCTTGCGTAAAGACTTGTCTTCTTAAGCGTCAATATAATGAATTACGGTATTTTATATTTTCTTCAAGATTCTGAGCATTATGCATGGATAAAACATCCTGCTTATGAAGGATCGTTTATTTCCTCTTTTGACGAAATAACTGACGATGTTATATGGGTGAGCAATAAAGCTATGCCGCAAACAAAAAAAATAAACATTGTCAGCGACACTCATTTTTTTGGTATGTCGTACGATAGTGTTTTAAATATTTGTGCTTTACCTGCTGATTCTCTTTCCTCTAAAAAAACCAGAACTATTTTGTCTGAGGTTTTTGAGCGTATTGTAGCCTTGTTTAATTTACATTATTTCAACCGGTCGCCGTATGAGGTGATTTCACTAGACGAAATAAAGAGCGACGTTAAGGACAGAGTGTTACAACTTGCGTTAAATGAAATACAGCAACAATACTGGATTCCTTTGTACGACAACAATCTTGACCACACGCCTCACCAATACGAGTTCGCTCCAGTGTCGTATATAGACACTTTGTTATCATTCCCTTTACCAAAAGGAGTATGGCGAAAAATTAAAAGCACTTTCCCACGCAAGTACAGCGAAGTAGGTTCTACTGAAAACGAAACAAATCGCTATTTATTAGATATTGCAAGTAAAGTTCCCTTTATCGCTAAAATAAGTTTTCGTAAGCCGACAAACAGCTCTTATGCTAACGCGTTAAACCCTCTGAGCTTATATCAGTCTCGCGAATGGTTTACCGCGCAAGAAGTTTTACTTTATCTTAATCTGGGTGAGTTATGCCTAAAAGAAATTTGGGTGGCTGACGAATATTTTTATTTATCTGAGCACAGCCACTGGCGAACCGCGCAACTAAAAACCGTCTCGGTAGCTTCTGCCTCTTATCGGGTTATGTTAAGCGCTCACCTAAACGCAATGCAAAAACAAGTTGTTATTGATGAAGATAGTTTGATGCGAAGTACACCCGTTGGGGCATGGTTGTCGAGCTGGGACAGGGTGCTTTGTCTTCGAGCGGCTCTTTCGCTTATTGATGCTGGGTGCACCATTACGCGGTTTGGTAGTGGCAGTGTTGATGTTCTATTACCGGATTCAGGTGTGTCAGGTTTAACAGGTACATTGAATAAATATAGCTTATATCGAGCAAACAATGGATAGAAAATTACTCGATATTATATCTGATATTCTTGGTGCTGACGTTTACACCTCTAAATATGCGTCACTTGAATTACGTTTACACCACCAAGTACTAAACAGCCAGTTTGTTTTACTGCTTGATAGGGTGGTAGACGTTAAAGATGTATCTGAGCAAAAACAATATCTCACCAACGTCTACAGAGTAATTACAAGTGAAAATCACAAGTAAGGAGTTTAACTATGATTAAACAAGCGGCTCGTTTGTTTTCTGGGCTTTCAGCCAACATGATGAAATTTAATGTGTATTCTCATATCTTATTGGAAGACGATATTGATGAATATACGTTTGTTTGTAAAGACCAATCATTAGTTACACTGCTTCGCATTGATGGTGTTATGTCGATACCAGGTCGAGCCGAAGTTGAAAAAGCTGAAAGCGCACTGCATAACTTGCTTAAAGCAAACTTAAATGAAAAAAAAGAGCATTCGGTTAGCATTTGTTTCGCTAATGACCCAACAGGCACTGAGCGCGTGGTTCGTAATTCCATGCAGCCGGCCTTTAGCGCAGCAAAAGCTATCAATCTTGATTTTGATGATATTATTGAAGAGAACATTCACACCGCGATTTCAGAGAACAACTGTGTTTACGAAGAAAACTACATTGTGCTTTGGTCTCACCCTGCAATCATTCCTAAAGACGAGCTTAAAGAGGTTCGCACAAAAATTGGCAAATTCAGAAACCAAACTAAAGTTGCTTTTTCAGATACACGTAACCCATTTTTATTAATTGATGGGTTAACTCACCGCCACAACGCTTTTATTGAGCAGACGGTAGCGGACTTAAAGCGTGCTCTGCTTGTCGTTGAAAAAGTTGAACGCCACGAATTCGTGAATATTACGCGACGTTGGATTGATACTAAAGCTCCTCTGGACTGGACGCCGTCATTGCATGGTGATCCAATGTACGAGTATGAAAAGCACGAAAGCATGCCTAGTCACGACCATTCCAATCTACTGTGGCCACGCATTGACTCGCAGATAGGAAAATCTCCTATTGAAGCAACTGAAAAATCTTACATTGTTTCGGTTAATTCAACCTATTACGGTCACGCGACAATGCAGTTATACCCGCATGAAATTAAACGTTTTAACGTCCTCTTTAATCGCATTCCTCGCGACATTCCTTGGCGTATGACAAGTCATTTAACAGGCGCACCGGGGTTTTCTTTAATATTTCAAAATCTTATTCGATATCTCACCAGTAAGTTAAATCCTGAAAATAAAGCGATTGTGAATGATTTAGAGAAAATCGCTGAGGATGAGACAGGGGCGGGGGACAAAAGAAAGCACCGCACCCGCCTGCAAGTGCATTTTACAACTTGGGGTGACACGATACCGGAAGTAGAGCGAAGTCTCTCAATGATGGTACAGGCAATAGAAGGGTGGGGAAGTGCTTCTGTACAAATGGATTCTCTGGCACCCGATGAAACACTGATAGCCGGCGCACCCGGTGCGGGTTACCATTCTTTAAGTGCTGCTCCCTATGCGCGCACCGAAGAGCTGGTTCGAATGATGCCTTTGTCTCGACCGGCTTCCCCATGGAAAGAAGGGTCCTTATTATTTACGACAACCGACAGAAAGCTTTACCCGTTTATGCCGGGCTCCTCATTACAGGATAACCATATCTTTTTGATGTTTGCTAAGCCTGGTCAAGGTAAATCGGTGTTGGCGAACGCTATAAAAACGGCGCTCATATTAAAAGGCGGAATCAGTACGTTACCGGATATCAGTACCATCGATATCGGAAAGTCGGCTGCCGGACAGGTGAAGATGATTAAAGACCGGTTGCCGGAATCCCGTAAATACGAGGCCATTTATCACCGTTTACGGATGATTGATGAGGACGCCATTAATGTGATGGACTTGGAGCTCGGGATGCGTGAGCCACTGGGTCCCCATGTCGACACGATTAAAGAAATCTTAAGTATGCTGCTCACCTCGTCGCCTAACGAAGAGCTGAACCCCGAGTTAGCGCGTATGTTTTCACTCGTTATTGAAAAAACGTACCGCTTTTATTCGGATAAGCATGAAGGCGGGGAACCGAAACGTTATAGGGTCGGAATATATAAAGATGTCGATGAACAGCTCGGGAAGCTGGTTAAAAATGAGCGGATTACCATAGAGTCTGGGACAACGTGGTATGAGGTGGTGGATTACCTGTTTGATAGCGGGCGCCCGGAGTTAGCTATCCTCGCACAACGGCAAGCGGTACCTACTTTAGAAAACATGATTTTGGTGGTAACCAACGATAATACGATTAACTCCCAGTACGGTGAGAAAAGCAATCTTTCTATGGGGGGTGGATCTGGTGAGCCGGTTGCCGTTGCTTTTTGCCGGATTCTGGGGGCGGCACTCCGAGATTTTCCAATTATGCGTAAACCTACGCGGCTGGATTTTACGCGGGCAAAAATTAAAGCGTTGGATATCCAAGATGTGGCTCCCCAAGGTTCTGAGCAGGCTGCCCGTCAGACAGGATTAATGTATTTATTGGCTCTCCATGCAACTTGTGCCCATTACTTTTTAGATATCGTTTATTTGGACCAGTTCCCTGAAAAATACCGGGAATACCATCGTAAACGGATAAAAGACATTCGTAATATGCCGAAACGGGTCGATTGCGACGAATTACACCGGGCGCCGGCAACTATCGTTAAAACGCTTGAGCGAATTATTCGAGAGGGGCGAAAAAACAAGTTTCAGGTCGGGTTAATTTCCCAGAATCTGGGGGATTTTTCGCAAACCATGATTTCTCAGTCCACGGTGCGATTTATTCTCGGGCAACCGGAAGCAGACGAGCTCGAAAAAATTGTGAAAGCCTTTAATTTATCGGAGACCGACCGCAAGGTTCTCTCTTCAAATATCGTACACAGTCCTCAATCGGATGTCGGGAGTGCTTTTCTGATGTCGTTCAGCACCAAAATGGGAAATTATTCACAGGTCGTCCGCATGAAAAAGGGTCCCCGTGAATTATGGTCGTATTCCACTACGACAGAAGACAATACGGTGACGGATGCCGTAATTGATATTCTGGGTCCCCGAGATGGGTTGGATGCCTTAGTCCATAGCTACCCAAAAGCAACTATAGTGCCCGAGTTCGAGCTCAGGTCCCGTAGTACCACCAATCAAGATGAATTCATCGAAGAAAGCGAGACTAAAAATATCCTCGACACGATAGCGGATGAAATCGTGCACCGTTATCAGGACAAGCTCAGAAAAGAAGGCTGATTTATTTGCCGGGCTCGGATATTTAGGCGGGCACCCGGTGTTTTATCGTATTTTACCTTGAATGTTGGAATAAACGCATATAAATCAAATCTTATAATTTTTTAAGTTGTTGTTTTAATTATATATATGCGTTCGTTGCAATTTTGTATGCGTTCGTTGCAATTTTTTTGTTTTATTTTTAGGTGTCTGTTTGGTGTTTGTTATAAACCAATTTGAGGTGCCTTTTTACCTCGTTACCTGCCTTTTTAACCGTCTCCTCCCTTGTAAATATTGGTTGTCCTTAATTAAAAAGGGATCCTTTTCGATATCCTATTGTTTGGTTACCTATTGTTTGTGATCACATTTTTTCCGGTGCTACTTTACCCAGTTTTTACCCGATTCTCGCCCATTTTTTACCCGACTTTTACCCAAATTACGCCCATTTTTTACCCAATTTAGGTTGTTTTTTGTCCGATTTTTATTATTTACGTGTATTTATGTTAGCCGTTATTACGTCGCGTGGCTTTTTATGGGCTTTTTATGGTTTTTTGCTTGGTTTAGAAGTGAAAAAAAAAGTGTTTATGCACTCTCTTCCTTTTTGCTTTTAAGTTTTTTGGTTAGGGTTTCGATAAACTCAGGTGTGTAATGTGGGTATTTTTTTGTACTTTTTCTGCCATATACTCGGCGAAAGGTGTTGCCGCTATATTGGCCTAGCAGTTCACCAGCTAATGAATCAGGTAGGGCTCGATCTTTAAAATTAGAACTAAAAGCGTGTCTTCCGCTATTTAGGGTGATTGTCTTGGTCTTCTGAGGTAATACAGCTTTGTTTGCCTGCATGAGCGCAAAGCGGCAGCCGTCATAGAATTTTGCCCACTGATCTATTTTTTTTACATTTTGCACTGTGAAGAGGTGCGTTTCTATAATTTTAATATCGTGAGCAGGGAGATGTCGTAGCGGAATATACCGATAGTCGTTTGTTTGCTTTTCTTGATAAGTCTTATTTCCAGAGCCTTTTTTAGCTGTTTTAACCTTGATGTATGGGCCGCCCGATTTAAGGTCGAGATAGCTTTCCTTCCATTCATTTGGTCTTAAGCCGATCATCTTGTTTGATAAAAGCCAATTACTGGTAAACACACCCCATTTTAAAGAATGTACGCGCAACCACTGACAGAGCAGGGCTACCTCTTCATTGGCGGCACGTTTATCTCTGTTGGTTTTTTTTACTTGTTGAGGGGTTTGGATGTGCTGTATTTTTGTAAAATGTTCTTTTTTGTATAGTGTTTTTTCAAGCAGTTGATTGCCTGTAACGGCGCAGATAGAGCGGCGGTATTTTTTCCAGGTGCTGCCTTTTATGTTTGGCCTTACCGTGTTTAATAGCCATTTTGCGAGCTTTTCCCAATTATCATCTGTTGTTGGCCATTCTTTTGCCTGTAAATTCTTTGTTTCGCAATACCTGGCCAGCAGCTGTTCCGCTGTTTTCTTATATATTGAAATTTCATTAGCTTTTTCTTGCATAACAACATATTAGCTGCTTTTTTATATTCTGATAAGAGGTGTTTATGTCGCTTTTTATATATACTTTATGCTTTACATGGGGCGAGTTTAATATTATCTTTCGTTTATGTATTTACTAATAGTAGGTTGAAAAAAAAACGTGAACTCACAAATCGTACGTGTATTATCCTTTTTTTTATTGATTACGACTTTGGTAGGTTGTGCCGGGATAAACGAGAAACCGACGGAGGGAAGTGCGCAAACACCAATGATCGAGAGAAGTTTACGTGTCGAAGATATTTTAAAGGATTCCGCCAAGCAAATTGCGCATAGCGTTCGTGTGCTGCACGAAGTGAAGAATGCGGAATTAACTTTAAATGCTGACCCGGATAAATTAGCAGCGCAATACCGTAATTCAACAGTGCTCGTAAAAAGACTGGATAAACCTATCTCTTTAGAATGGCATGGTGAGGCATACGAAGCATTAAAGCTTATAAATAAATTAACAGATTTTGGTGTTGTTAAAGAGCCTGTTGGAAATGCGCCGCTCTCTGGTGCGATAGTTAAAATTAATGCGAACTCTGTTCCTGCTCAAGACATTATTCAAAATATTGGTGCGCAGCTAGGTGACACTGCTGATGTAAGAATTATTCCGCCCCCATCCTCGCAAGGTAATGGGTTAATCGAGATTGAATATAAAGAATGAAATTAACTCCCGCTTTTTCTTTTATTATATTTATCTTGTTGGCTGGGAAGATGGCTTATGCGAGTGATGCGTCTCGTTCATTATCTGATTTGCTCGATCTTGAAGCAAATGGAGATGATATCAACTTTGTTCAAAAAACGCCTTCTACGTTAAGAATAAAAATTATCCGGGAAGCTGCTTATTCAATTGGATCGCAGCATGGACTTTATTGGCAGATGGATATTTTAAAAAACCGAATATCAGATTTAGAAGAAGGGTTTGATAATGTTTACAGCGCCCCCTTAAAATCTTTAATGATTAAATATAAAAATTATTACATTGTTCCACCTGTTATAAATAGCACAAACGGCGGTATGCGCAAAAATGATAATGGGCGCGTACTACGTATTGCTCAACAGACGTATCGGATTATTCAAGACCCCTATTTTGTTATTAACCCTCCTTCTTGGCGAGATTATTTTATTTTAAATTCACCAGTTCCACATAAAGTTAATCAAGCCTTACTCCCAAATACCGACGAAGAGCAATCTGTCTGGCGCAAAGCGGTTAATAAGGGATGGAGAGCGGGTATTGCGCAAGCGAATTCAATATTGCAAACACAAGTAGCTAGAATTACGCGAGACATTATTGGCATGGTTAATTTTCACTTGCTTCGCGCAAAAAACATGATATCTGAACCAGAAGTTATCGCGCGCTATTTTCCTGTTACAGGCGGTGGTCGTGAAATGTCTATTCGTGACAGCATTATAAAAATAAAATCCGATCCAACGCTTAATGCGAATCGCTTAAGTTGGCGCGCATTACCCCGTTTACCTGATGCGAGTAAATTATTTCCGCATGCTTATCGCCTATATCAAGGAGGTAAGTAATGTCAGAGTTTAGCGCAGGTGTTGAGATACCTATCTGGGAACCAGGTGTTCACCCTATTGATACGAATAATTTTCGTGAATTGCTTATGCATCTTGAAAATAGCGGTGGTTTTGATGATTTGTATATTACTTGCGGTTACCCAATTACAGTTAAAAGCGGGGGGCGCATTTCTAAAGTAGTTGAGCGTCAAATTGAAGCAGATGAAGTAGGGCAGGTTTTAACTGCAATCTATGACGAGTCAGGTGTAAGTGAAATTTATCGAGGGCGCGAAATTGATGATGTGTATGAGTTTCGTCCTAATAAAAAAACACGCTTTCGATATCGATTTAACGTGGTTGGTCGCAGGAACCCTTTGGGTGAAGCGGGTTTTGGTATTGTTATGCGCCCAATCAAATCAAAGCCGGTCGATATAAAAAACTTAGATATTGATTTAAGTCTTGTTAAGTCGCTGTTTCCAAAACAGGGGTTGGTTCTAGTTAGCGGTGAAACAGGTTCAGGAAAATCAACTTTATTATCAAGCGCGATCACCTACTTTTGTCAAAGCGGAGTGCGTGATGCTGTAATTCTTACGTATGAATGGCCAATTGAGTATGTGTATGACGAGGTGGACACCGGTAACTGTCTTGTGCTGCAGTCGCAAATAAAGCGTCACTTACCTGAGTTTTCTGATGGCGTTAGAAATTCATTACGTTGTTCTCCAGAGATTATTTTGATTGGTGAGCTTCGCGATAGAAATACAATTGAGTCGGCGCTTCGTGCTGCAATGACAGGGCATCTTGTTTTAGGGACTTTGCACGCAAACAACGTTGTTGAAGCTGTGCGTCGAATGGTGAATGAGTTTGGTGAGGGGGAGCGCGATGCGCGTTTGCGTGAAATCGTTGCTAATTTGCGCGCAAATATCGTGCAGTATCTGGCAGAAAAACCCGGTGGTGGACGCACCCCTCTTCGAGAGTGGTTTTTATTTGATAGAAGCTTTAGGGATGAATTACTAGAGCTGGAGGGGCGTGATATTTATAACCGCCTTCATGAGGAAGTTGTTGAGAGAGGTAATACAATGATGACTGATGCGGAAGAAAAATATAAAGCCGGGCGCATTGACCGGGAAACGTATCAACTTGTTAAGGCGGGTGTTTAGTTATGGGTTTTATGTTGGATGGTGATGATGAAGGTATTATTAGTGAGTGGAGACATACCACTGAATGGACTAGCGTAGGAATGGGAAAAATTTCTCTTGATGGCAGAATTGCTTTATGCGCTTTTTTTTCAATACCTTTTGAGTGGTTGCGTATGCCTACTGTTGTATTAGCTTTAACTTTAGTTTTGTCTTGGTGGTTAAAAGTAAGGCCTAGCCAGTTAACTACTTTTTTTATTAGGCGTATGCGTTCTCGAAGATTAGGAGGAAATTCTATGTACCAGCGTTCCGGATTATTAGGGGTTCTGTTTTGTGTGTTTGTTTTAAATGTGATGCCATTAAATGTATATGCAGAATTTAATATTGTGACTCCGCCGCCGCAACCCAAAGTTGATCCTGGTGTTGAGCGCGAACTCCAATATGAACATGAATTGATTAACTCGCTGGACGATGTTATCCCTGATAGCTTTGGTCATGACATTCCTTTAGAGCAGGCGGTTAATTTAATTATACCAGGTCAGTTTAAGGTTTCTTTTGAAGATGATTCTGGCAGTAAAAAAGTTGATTGGCGTATGTCGGGTAAAACGTCTCGTGAGATTTTGGTTTTTTTATCTAACCAGGCTGATGCGAAATTTACTGTTGATGAAGACAAAGGGGTGATTGTTTTTAGTCGACTTAACAGCGGTATGGTTATGACGAATGAGGGGGCGGTTAAAAATAATAACGAGCGTCAGTATGTGTTGTATAAAGGACGTATGTTGTCGACTGAGCTGTCACGTTGGGCGGATGAAAGCGGTTTTACTTTTCATTGGGGGCTGGATAATGACTATGTTATTTATGCTGATGCCTTTTTTA